>QWCE01000099.1_pt1 | contig 223748 bp, 224 predicted proteins | sample 1972531 | NCBI WGS metagenome assembly QWCE01 (sample SAMN09866716, study PRJNA288562) | Human gut metagenome isolate term4_stool, whole genome shotgun sequencing... | reverse complement strand
AATATTTGTGCGGGTATCGGTCGTGGTCAGATGACCGTATTGGATGAGCATATTGCGCATCACCGCCATGTACATGCTCTTTACGAGAATGCTTTTGAAAGTGTGGACGGTATAACGTTGAAATCTAATCCTGATGGTTGTTTCAACGCTAATTATTGGCTGTCTACTATTCTGATAGATCCAGTGAAGACCGGTACTAATTATGATGAGGTCCGGCGTAAACTGGATGAACAGGGAATTGAGACTCGCCCCTTGTGGAAACCTATGCATTTGCAGCCTGTCTATGCAACTAATCCTTGTTATGTGAATGGTGTTTCTGAGCGTTTGTTTAATATGGGTTTATGTATTCCTGCCGGTCCTTGGGTGACGGATGAAGATGTGGCTTATATTGTAGAGCAAATAAAAGGCTGTTGCAAAAAGTAGTTGTGGAATCTTGCGGATTGAATAAATAGTGGTATCTTTGTAGTAGAAAGGAGAACAAGATATGACAACGAATTTAACAATAGAGTTAGACAATAACTTATTGGAAAGCCTTAACCAATACGCTAAAAGTAGAGGAAGAACTGTATCTGAAATATTAGAGGGACAGTTGCGCAAATTGGTGCAGATTCAATCAAAGAGAAAAACAACTCCGGTTTCTTCTAAACTACGCGGAGTTGTAAAGTTGCCTAAGGATTTTGACTATAAAAAAGAGATGGAAGAAAGAATCTGATGAAGCACTATTTTGTAGATACTAATGTTGTTATTGACATGTTAGCAGATCGCGAAGGATATGCGGATGCTGCTTGTGAACTCTTTGATGCTGCAGGAAGAGGAGAGGTGTATTTGTCTATCTGTGCTCTTTCTTATTCGACTATTTATTATATTCTACGTAAATATGCGGGGAAAGAAAATGCGATTTCAAGTTTGCGTGATTTGACTGACTATGTCTCTATTTTGCCAGTTGATGCAGAGGTTATAAGAAAAGCATTGTATTCTGAATTTTCTGATTATGAAGATGCTATACAGCATTATGCTGCGTTACAAGATGCTTCAGTTGAAGGTATAATAACACGGAATATTAAAGATTATAGGTATTCAGATATTCCAGTGCTGTTGCCAACAGAATTCCATAAGTAATATCAAAGTTTGTTGGACTAATAAAGCAAGTGAGCCGCTATCCGGAAATCATTCGGATGGTGGCTTTTTTGTTTGTGGGCAGATTTCCGTTTTTCTTTGCTACATTTCGTTTTACGAAAAATAAGAGTTTGAAAGTACTTCTCATAATCTCACTCTGTGAGGATACCAGAGTAGGATTATTCAATCCTTAATGATGAAGTTCGTTATGGTTTCCTGAATTTTTTAGTACCATACTATACCAAAAGACCATCTTTTAATGATCTGGCTCATTGTTACTTATAACTTTTCTCAGAAAAACTGCTCTCACTGCCCTTTTTCCTTCTTTTATTAGAGATTTAATCCTCACCTTTGCATTATCGTTGATCAGCGAAGTGAATTAAAACAGAATTTAAATCTCTAAATGAAAAAAGTAGAATGAGTGTAATTTTTAGAACGGTGGAGAGACCGTCTGACCCTCGGGTTGAGAATTCTCCCAAAAAGTATTTCCCGCAATTAGTAACTTTAGGACAAAGTGTGAATCTGGCATTTATTGCCCAAAAGATGCAGGATCGTTCATCGCTGTCTATCGGTGATATCAGAAGTGTAGTACAGAATTTTGTAGAGAAATTGAAAGAACAGTTGCTGGAAGGTAAGACGGTGAATATTGCCGGGTTGGGCGTATTTATGCTGGCTGCCAAGTCGAAAGGATCGGATAAGGCGGAGGATATTACAGCCAAGAGCGTGGATAGTGTCCGTATCTGCTTTCAAGCCAATAAGGAGTTGAAGATAACCAAGACTGCTACCCGTGCCGGTGAAAAGTTGGATCTGGTCAGCTTGGACGATTATCTGAAGGGCCTATCGAATGTTCCTACGGGAGGTGGTTCGGATAGTGGTTCGGGAGGTGACTCGGGCGACGGAGGACTGGATGAGAACCCTCTCGGTTAACGAAAACTAATAATTAAAGCTAAAGAAGATCTTTATGAAGAAAACGAGTTGGAATATGATATTAAAAGTGATTATTGCCGTAGTTACTGCCATTGCAGGTGTAATTGGAGTACAGGCAATGACGCAAGTATAAGGGCTGTTTAAAATAAGCCGGGAGTGCAAAACAAATGTACTCCCGGCTATTTTTTTTAGTAGACTGGAAAGCTACTTTTCAATCCATTTCACTATTTCCTCCGATAATGGATTGGTACTTGAACCATAGGAAGCTACCCATTTCCCGTTTTCATCAATCAGGAATTTATGGAAATTCCAACCGACTTTTGCGTCTTGCACACCGTTTTCGCTCTTCTGGGTTAACCATTTATACAAAGGAGCAATGTCTTTTCCCTTTACAGAGATTTTAGCCATCATAGGAAAGGTTACTCCATAATTCAATGTACAAAATTCTTTGATTTCCTCGTTACTGCCCGGCTCCTGACTTAGGAAATTATTAGCAGGAAAGCCGATTATTACAAAATTATCCTTTCCATACTTCTCATATAACTCTTCGAGCTTAGCGTATTGCGGAGTAAATCCACATTTGGAAGCGACATTAACTACCAGCACTTTTTTGCCTTTAAAGGTGGAAAGTGATATATCTTCTCCATCAATGGTCTTGACTGTAAAGTCGTAGAAACTCTTTTGCTGTGCCTGAGCAGCTATTGCCATCATTGCCATAAAAATACTTATAATAATTGTTTTCATCTTTATATTCTGTTTATCTATAAAAACAAAATGGAGACTTAAATAGTTTATCATTGAAATAAAAAAAACACTACCTTTGCGCCCCGGTAAAAGATTAGTTTTTTGTAGGTAAAATAGGTATGAAGAAGAGTCTTATCGCATTAGCATTCGGCACCTTGGGATTAGGGATTGCCGAATTTGTCATGATGGGCATCTTGCCCGATGTGGCTAAAGATTTAGGCATCAGTATTCCTGTTGCGGGACATTTTATTTCCGCATACGCTTTGGGAGTTTGTGTAGGTGCACCTGTATTGATCTTAGCCCGTAAGCATCCATTAAAACATATCTTATTGGCATTGGTTACTTTGATGATGGTAGGAAATACCTGTGCGGCACTGGCACCTAACTACTGGGTGTTATTGCTGGCACGCTTTATCTCCGGACTTCCTCATGGTGCATATTTCGGAGTGGCCTCTATTGTGGCGGAAAAGTTGGCTGATAAAGGAAAAGGTTCCGAGGCTGTATCGATAATGATAGCAGGGATGACCATAGCCAATCTGTTCGGAGTTCCACTGGGTACTTCTTTGAGTAATTCCATTTCCTGGCGTGTCACTTTCTTATTGGTGGGTTGCTGGGGTGTGATTATACTTTATTATATCTGGCGTTGGGTGCCTCATGTGGAAGGGTTGAAAGATACTGGATTTAAGGGGCAATTCCGATTCCTGAAAACACCGGCTCCCTGGCTGATTTTGGGTGCAACGGCTTTAGGAAACGGAGGTGTTTTCTGCTGGTATAGTTATATCAATCCGTTGCTGACGGAGGTGTCCGGATTTACTGCGGAAAGCATTACCGCGCTGATGGTATTGGCGGGCTTTGGTATGGTGGTAGGTAATCTGGTTAGCGGACGGCTTTCCGACCGTTATACTCCCGGGAAAGTGGGGACTACTGTGCAGGCTATGATCTGTATTGTATTGCTGTTGATATTCTTCCTGTCTCCTTATCCGTGGTTATCTGCATTGTTGATGTGTCTGTGTACGGCCGGTCTGTTTGCGGTTTCCAGTCCGGAACAGGTGCTGATAATCCGTGTGGCAAAAGGGGGAGAGATGCTGGGAGCAGCCTGTGTGCAGGTAGCATTCAATCTTGGAAATGCTATTGGAGCCTATGTGGGAGGATTAGCCATTAGTGGTGGATACCGTTATCCGGCACTGGCTGGAGTGCCTTTCGCTATGGTAGGTTTTATCCTGTTTCTGACCTTCTACAAGAAATATCAGGCGAAATATTAAAACATTTCAATATCTTTTCGTATTTTTGTCCGCAAGTATTAACTAAACGAAACGAATTATGAAAACTTTGAATGTTGGAAAAATACTTTTTTTACTGATGATTGTCATGGGGGTGTCATCATGTGGTGATGAGTATTACACTGACGATTATTTGAGAAACAGTGATGAAAAACTATGCGCAAAAAAATGGGTAGAAGAATACACAACAGAGAACAAAGACGGCGTTGAAGTGTTATGTAGTCATCAATTAAAATTTGCTAAAGCTGATTATTCTGGTCAGGAGATTTGGGAATATTATCGTAGTGGAGAAAGTCGCCCTTATGAAACAACTTCACGTACTTTTACGTGGAAATGGATAGATAAAACAATGGAAGGTTTGATTTTGAACTATGGTGCCGGTGAAATAAAGTACTTTGATAATGTATGGGTACGTGAGAACTATTTATCCGGCAAATTGAATGGAATGATTGTGATGATGGTAGGTACTAATTTTTAATAATAATGCCTTATGAAACGCTTAATTTATAAGCTATTTTTTCTTTCAGTCCTTTTCATTGGGCTTACAGCTTGTGATGATCAGGATGAAACGGAATATTGGTTGCCTGGTACATGGGCTGGAACGGTAGGTAATCGTGATGCTTCATTCCAATTTAATGAGAATCGGACGGGTAGCTTTCGTATAGAGGGTGGTGATTCTGGTACATTCGATTGGTATTTTGAAGATGAACGTTATTGGACAGCATCTTCGGGAACTATTATTTTGGATTTTGGGCGTGGTGATAAAGCTTGTATTACAGGTTCATACGCAGATCGAAAATCTATTTCAGGATGGTATTATAGTTTTTATGAAGACTATTTGGATGGTTATGATGACGAGGCTCGGGCATTAGTTTTGCGTAGAGTTGGTTATTGAGAACTTAAACTTATTAATAAATAGCCCCCGCACTTCAATCTGCGGGGGCTATTTTGCTTATATCCTTTTATTTCTTCAAAAATAACTTCTTGAATTCATTCGGATAAGGCGTTTCAAACTTCATCAACTCTCCCGTAACCGGATGGTAGAAACAAAGCTTGAAGGCATGAAGCGCCAAGCGTCCAATGGGGTTTACGTCTTCTATTCCGTAGCGGCCATCACCAATAATAGGATGCCCTAAGTCCTGCATGTGCACACGAATTTGGTTCTTACGACCGGTCTCAAGATCCAACTCTACAAGGGAATAACCATTGGCACGCTTAATTGTGCGATAGTGTGTGATTGCTTTCTGCCCTCCGTCATCTGTTGGACTGGAATAAACATAAAGCGTACGATCTGTAAGCCAGGATATGACACAACCCGCATTCTTTTCCATTTCTCCTGTGACTACGGCTACATAGCGACGGTCGGTTACAATCTCATGCCAGTTGTCACGCAATGTGCGCTGCGTTTTTTCATCCTTTGCAAACATCATCAGTCCGGAAGTGTCACGATCGAGGCGATGAACGATGTACACGTTGCTACCACGTCCATTAGAGCGCTGAACATATTCATTTAGAATATGGTATGCTGTACGTTCCTTCTGACGTTCACTGCTGACTGATAGCAGGCCTTGCATCTTTTCCACCACTATGATATATGCATCCTCATATACAATCTTCAGCAGGTTGTTATGGAATTCTTTCTTGCCTTTATCACGACTGATTTGTACTTTCATACCCGGTTTTAACGGGAAATTATATTGAGTGGTGATCACACTGTCTACGAATACCACTCGCTTGCTGAGCAATGATTTTAGTTTGGTACGGCTGGCATCCGGCATCTTGGCTGCCAGAAACTCCATAAGTTCCATCGGTTCGTTTACTGTGTAGTCCGTATATTGGGTGCGGGCTCGCGCTACTATTTTTCCTTTTGCCACGTTGATAGTGATTAATGGTTAGTGATTAGTGATAAAATTCTCAGTCTTCATTTCTTAATTCCAGAAGCACTACGTTTTCTACGTGGTGGGTGTGGGGGAACATATCTACCGGTTGTATGGCTTTTACTTTATATTTTACGTCGAGCAGTTGCAGGTCGCGTGCCTGTGTGGCAGGATTGCAGCTTACATATACGATACGTTTCGGTTCGGCAAACAGGATAACATCTACCACATCCTGATGCATTCCTGCACGCGGAGGATCGGTAATGATAACATCCGGGCGCCCATATTGATTGATGAAATCTTGGGTCAGCATGTCTTTCATATCACCGGCAAAGAATAATGTATTCTTAATTCCGTTGATTTCTGCATTTACCTTTGCATCTTCGATAGCTTCGGGTACATATTCAATACCAATAACCTGGCGGGCTTGTTTGGAAACAAAGTTGGCAATGGTTCCTGTGCCTGTATAAAGGTCGTAAACCAACTCCTTACCGGTCAGTCCGGCGAAGTTGCGTGCTATCTTATAAAGATTGTATGCTTGTTCGGAGTTTGTCTGATAGAATGATTTAGGACCTATTTTGAAGCGTAATCCTTCCATCTCTTCGAAGATGTGATCTTTCCCCTTGAAAGTGTACACATCCAGGTCGGTAATGGTATCATTACGCTTATTATTAATAATGTATAGGAGAGAGGTGATTTCAGGGAATGTATCTGCTACATATTGCAGGAGTTGCTTGAATAATCTCAATTCTTCTACCTCTTCTTCTATTTTAGCTATTAGGATAACCATTAATTCTCCGGTGGTAGATGTGCGGATGATCATGTTGCGCAACATGCCTTCCTGTGTGCGGAGGTTGATGAAAGAATAATTGTGTTCGTAAGCATAATCACGTACGGCATTGCGGATACGGTTGGATATGTCATCTTGCAACCAGCACTTCTCTATAGCCAGTACTTTATCGAAAGCGTTGGGGATATGGAAACCTACGGCATTCATCTGTTCGTATACCACATTCTGTTTTATTTCTTCTTCCGTCAACCAACGTTTGTTAGAAAAAGTGTACTCCAGTTTATTTCTGTAGAATTGTGTTTTCTCGGAACCGAGGATCGGAGAAATTTCCGGAAGTTCGATTTTTCCGATGCGGGTAAGGTTGTCCGTTACTTGTTTTTGCTTGTACTTGATTTGCTCAGAATAGGGAAGAACTTGCCATTTGCAACCGCCACATACGCCATAATGTTGGCAAAATGGGACAGCTCTTTCACGAGAATATTCGTGGAACTTCACTGCTACAGCTTCAGCATAATGATGCTTTTTTCTCTTAATTTGCAGGTCTACTACATCTCCGGGAACGACATAAGGTACGAAAATAACCAAATCATTAACCTTTGCGATGGCTTTTCCTTCGGCAGCCACATCCGTTATTGTCACTTTCTCCAGTAGAGGAAGCTCTTTTCTATTTCTTGCCACTTTTACACCAGTCTAATAAATTATTCTGCAAAAATAGACATTTTTTCGGGAATTCTCTCTATGAAGTGAAATATTAAAGATTGCAATGTCGAAATTGCATTTTGATAGAAAGTTTTTTCTCAAAAAGTTTTCTAGTATGCGAAATATACTTAGATTTGCGAACAGAAAAAAATCACAATTGAGAAACTTAAATTTATATTATGGACAAGAAAAGAGTTTATACCTTTGGTAACGGTCAGGCAGAAGGAAAGGCTGACATGAAAAATCTTTTGGGGGGTAAAGGCGCCAACCTTGCCGAGATGAACCTTATTGGGGTTCCGGTTCCTCCCGGTTTTACAATCACGACTGAGGTTTGTACCGAATATAATGAGATGGGGCAGGAAAAAGTAGTTGCTCTGTTGAAAGGCGAAGTAGAAAGCGCCATAGCAAGAGTGGAAGAATTGATGTCTTCTAAGTTCGGTGATATAGAAAATCCCTTACTGGTTTCGGTACGTTCCGGTGCTCGCGCTTCCATGCCGGGTATGATGGACACAATCCTTAATCTGGGTTTGAACGATGAAGTGGTAGAAGGACTGACACGTAAAACAGGCAATGCCCGTTTTGCATGGGACTCTTACCGTCGTTTCGTACAGATGTATGGTGACGTGGTATTGGGTATGAAACCGACTAATAAGGAGGATATCGATCCGTTCGAAGCTATCATTGAAGAAGTGAAGCATGCGAAAGGTGTGAAGCTGGATAACGAATTGGAAGTGGAAGACCTCAAAGAATTGGTGAAGAAGTTTAAAGCTGCCGTGAAGGAGCAAACCGGAAAAGATTTCCCGGCTTGTGCTTATGAGCAGTTGTGGGGTGCTGTTTGCGCAGTATTTAACTCCTGGATGAACGAACGTGCTATTCTGTATCGTAAGATGGAAAGTATACCCGATGAGTGGGGTACAGCTGTCAACGTACAGGCAATGGTATTCGGCAATATGGGCGAAACTTCAGCTACAGGTGTTTGTTTCAGCCGCGATGCCGGTACGGGTGAAGACTTGTTTAATGGTGAATACCTGATCAATGCACAGGGTGAAGACGTTGTGGCAGGTATCCGTACTCCGCAACAGATTACAAAGGTCGGTTCGCAACGCTGGGCAGAACTTGCAGGCGTCAGCGAAGAAGAGCGTGCAGCCAAATATCCGTCCATGGAAGAGGCTATGCCGGAAATCTACAAGGAGCTGGATATGCTGCAAACTAAATTGGAAAACCACTATAAGGACATGCAGGATATGGAGTTTACCGTTCAGGAAGGTAAGCTTTGGTTCCTTCAGACGCGTAATGGTAAACGTACCGGTGCAGCTATGGTAAAGATTGCAATGGATTTGCTACATCAGGGCATGATTGATGAAAAAACAGCTTTGATGCGCTGTGAGCCCAATAAATTGGATGAATTGCTTCATCCTGTATTTGATAAGACTGCTTTGAAACAAGCTAAAGTTCTGACTCGCGGTCTTCCTGCATCTCCGGGTGCTGCTACTGGACAAATTGTGTTCTTTGCAGATGATGCTGCAGAATGGCATGCTGCCGGTAAGCGTATTATAATGGTACGTATCGAAACTTCTCCCGAAGACTTGGCCGGTATGGCAGTTGCAGAGGGTATTCTTACTGCCCGTGGTGGTATGACGTCTCATGCAGCAGTAGTGGCCCGTGGTATGGGTAAGTGTTGTGTGTCGGGTGCCGGTGCTTTGAATATTGACTATAAGGCTCGTACGGTAGAAATAGATGGTGTTCTGCTGAAAGAAGGCGATTATATTTCATTGAATGGTAGTACAGGTGTGGTTTATAAAGGTCAGGTAGAAACGAAGGCTGCTGAACTTTCAGGAGATTTCGCAGAACTGATGGTCCTAGCTGATAAGTATACGAAACTCCAGGTTCGTACCAATGCGGATACTCCTCATGATGCTGCTGTGGCTCGCAACTTTGGTGCTATTGGTATCGGTCTTTGCCGCACGGAACACATGTTCTTTGAAGGTGAAAAGATTAAGGCTATGCGTGAGATGATTCTTGCGGAAGATGCAGAAGGACGTCGCAAAGCGTTGGCTAAGATATTGCCCTACCAGCAAGCTGACTTTAAGGGCATCTTCCAGGCTATGGAAGGTTGTCCGGTAACAGTTCGTCTGCTTGATCCTCCTTTGCATGAGTTCGTTCCCCACGATCTGAAAGGTCAGCAGGAAATGGCGGATACTATGGGTGTTAGCCTGCACTATATCCAGCAACGTGTAGAATCGCTTTGCGAACATAACCCGATGTTGGGACACCGTGGATGTCGTTTGGGTAATACATATCCTGAGATTACTCAGATGCAGACGCGTGCCATTCTTGGTGCTGCTTTGGAACTGAAGAAGGAAGGCGTGGAAACACATCCGGAAATCATGGTTCCGCTGACTGGTATCTTGTATGAGTTTAAAGAACAGGAAAAGGTGATTCGTGAAGAAGCTGCTGCACTTTTCGCTGAAGTGGGTGACAGTATTGACTTTAAGGTGGGTACAATGATTGAAATACCTCGTGCTGCCTTGACTGCCGACCGTATTGCTTCTTCTGCTGAGTTCTTCTCATTCGGTACAAATGACTTGACACAGATGACATTCGGTTATTCACGTGACGATATTGCTTCCTTCCTCCCGGTTTATCTGGAAAAGAAAATCTTGAAAGTAGACCCGTTCCAGGTTCTTGACCAGAACGGTGTGGGACAGCTGGTGCGTATGGCTACTGAAAAAGGTCGGGCTATCCGTCCGGATTTGAAGTGCGGCATCTGTGGTGAACATGGTGGTGAGCCTTCTTCTGTGAAGTTCTGCCATAAAGTTGGTTTGAATTATGTGAGCTGTTCTCCGTTCAGAGTGCCTATAGCACGGTTAGCGGCGGCTCAGGCGGCTATTGAAGATCTGAAGTAAAATACTCTAAAATCTTATATTTATAGGCTGTAAACCTTTTTTAAATAGGTTTACAGCCTATCTTTTTGGAAAAACATGTATCTAATAATCAAATATTTGTTTTTTCTTTATTATCTTTGCCATCACTTAAACTGTCTGATTACCTAATATTTTAATCACCAACTTTATGAATCTGGATTTTTCTACATTATATGCTCTTTGGGCTACTGATTTTTTTCAGAAGAATGAAATACTGCTGCTTTGTTTTGGGGTTATTATTTTATTGCTTCTGGTTATTATGATTGTTGTGTCCATCAATAAAACCAAGCGTTTGAAAACATTGCAGCAACTGAATGAAGTGGCTGAGGAAAGCAATCAATTGAAGAATGCCTTTATTGCCAATATGACGCATGAAATACGTACGCCGCTCAATGCTATCGTAGGATTTACAAATGTGCTTGCTGAAACTGATAATTTAAGTAGAGAAGAGCGGATGATTTTTCTGAAAGAAATCAATGATAATAAAAACTTCCTGGTTCAGATGATCAATGATTTATTGGATTTTTCGAAAATAGAGGCCAATACAATGGAATATAAAGATGGAGATGTGGATGTAAATGCATTGATTCAGGAAATATGTGCTGCGGAGAATGCACATCCCAGACCATCGGGTATTCAGATCGAGTTTGTAGAGAAACTGCCTCAATGTCGTTTAATGATTGATCGGGTACGTTTTGCGCAGGTGATTAATAATCTGGTAAAGAATGCATTGAAGTTTACAGAACAAGGTAGTGTCAGAATTGGATACCGTCGTCTGAGTAATGATAGTTTTTATTTTTACGTAGCTGATACAGGTTGCGGTATTGATGAAGAAAGCCGCCGTGCTATTTTTGAGCGCTTTGTAAAGATGAACTATAATATTCGTGGTACAGGTTTAGGTCTTTCCATCACAAAATCCATTGTAGAGCACTATGGTGGTGGCATTGGTGTAGAGTCAAAAAAAGGGGAGGGATCTACTTTCTACTTTACTTTACCTGCCAGTGCAGAGTATAGGGAATATGGGAAATTTTAATATAGATGTTTTTTTAACTTTTTAATCCGCCATTTCTTTTAGTTTCTTAAAGTGGCGGATTACGCCCAGATAATCCCGGTCTGTACAGACATTAAATTTGTTCCATAAATCACCGAGTACTACCGCACCTCCGAATCCAAAATCTTTTATTTCCAGAATATTGTCGGGAGTAATTCCACCTAAAGCCATGACTTTAGTATCGATGATTCTTTCTTTTCCTGCCGCACGCAATTCTTCGGGTGTGTAGCCAGAAAGAATTCCTTCCTTGGATATGCAGTCATAAACGGGACTCATGAATACATAGTCGTAAAAATGTTTTTTACTTTTTACTTCTTCTACAGAATGGCAGGTATAACTGACATGCCCTGAATAGTCATGCGGTTCATGTGGATTGCGCGTATTTAAGTGAATGCCCATGAGGTCGAATTCTTCTTTTAGATAAAAGTGCTCATGAGTGACGATACGCCTGTGATATTTTTCTGGTATCAACGTTAAGAGTCGCTCGGAATACATTGCAGGTGTTTCCGGTTTTCGCAGATGTAGAATATCCAACCCCTCTTCAAAGAGTGCCGTGATAATCTTGTCTTCTTCCACAAAAAATGTGGGTGCTGTGACTACAATGAGCTTCATTTCTTTTGATAAACGTTTATGTTAGCAAAGTTAATGATAAAAGCTTTCGGTAGCCAACGTTTTTCTTTAAAATATGTTAGATAGGATATGCAAAACGCACCTTTGGGACTGATAATTCCCGCAGGTGCGTTTTTTTGAAAAAGAGTTTATGATGTTGTTGTTATTTCATCCGGCTGCCTACTACATTCCAATCAATGATACCCCAAAGAGCATTTACATGATCGGCACGGCGATTTTGATAATCGAGATAGTAGGAGTGTTCCCAAACATCAAAGCCTAGCAAGGGGGTAAATCCTGAACGTACAGGGTTACTACCATTGGCTTCTTTGGTAATATGTAATTTACCATTTTTATCTACTGATAACCAAGCCCAACCTGATCCGAACAATCCTACAGCGGCAGCTGTGAATTCTTTCTTGAAGTTGTCAAAGCTTCCAAAGTCGCGTTTGATGGCTTCTGCTAATTTTCCTGTAGGCTCGCTTTGAGTGGGTTTCGGGGAAAATTGCAGGAAGTAGAGGGTATGATTTAATACTTGTCCGGCATTATTGAAAATTGCTCCATCCGGTGCAGTGGCTACTATAGTCACTAGATCTTTGTTTTCATACTCTGTACCCGGTACCAGGTTATTGAGGTTATTTACGTATGTCTGTAAGTGTTTACCATAGTGAAAATCTATGGTTTGCTGACTGATTACAGGTTCCAATGCATTATTTGCATACGGAAGTTTCGGCATTTCGTGAGTCATAATTATAAGCATTAAAGATGTTAATAACGTATTCATAATTTGTCTTGAATTATGGTTTTGTTAATATAACGTTTGGTATCTTATAAATGTTCTCTCAGATTCTATTAATTTTTCCAAAGTAAAATATAGTTTGTCACGGAAAACCGTGAGAAATAGGCATATATGAGTGAAAAAGTCGTGAAAAGAGTTGTTTTGGTGAAAATAATATGTATTTTTAGAGACTTTTTATGAATTTGGTATTATGAATAGAACATATTTGTTGGATGAGATAACTAAAATCCGTCGGGTTATTATTGAAAAGAGTGGAAAGTTTACTTTAAAAGAGTGCGAAAGCATTGCTGCTGCTTTGGAGGTGGATAATGTTTCATTGGTGGCTATGCTGGAGGCGATCAGGAAAGATCTGTTCCCTCAGAAGTTTGTTTTAAACTTGAAAGATGCAGAACGCTTTCAACTTTTGCGGTCTACCCTTCAGAAGAATGTGGAACATGTTATTCTAAAGAAAATAGCTCCGGAGCTGGCTGTACTTGCTGAAAACTTCAAGAAGCCTCAGGCAGATAGTGAGGTGTGCCAACAGGCTATCAACAAGCTGCGTATTCAAATAAAACCTTATGCAGAAAAGGTGCCTAAATTGGTGAAGTACCTGAATGAATATGCTGATTTATGTGAGGCGAATTTCCTGAATGTACTTAGACTGAAAGTGCTTCGAATCAATTTACGTTTCTTGCCTTTATTGAAAGAAGCGAATAATTTGTTTGATACTTGTGACAATACTTCCGATAAGGAATTGTATTGGAAGATGGCTGAACAGTTGTATTTGAATTTTCCATCACTGTTTAAGGAGGAAGTTTATTACTTTAGTATTATTCGGGGTATTTTAGATGCATTTTATAGAAAGTCAGGGCAAGAGACTATTGTACTGGATATTCCAGCGGAAATATCATTGATTGAGGAAGGTCAACCAGAGGAAGTAGAGGCTATTGAGGAAAAACCGGAAGAAGCCCTTGAAGAGATAGAAGAGAAAAATACTGAGATTGCGGATGAATTGGTTGAACCGGCAATAGAACAAACGGAACCGGAGATCGAACAAGTAGAACCGGAAATAGAATCGGTAGAGAGTGAACCTGCTGAAGTTGTTTCCGAACCTACTGAAGCAAAACCGGAACTTGTTGAAGCAAAATCAGAACCTACTGAGGATAAACCAGAATTTGCAGAAGCAGATGTAAAACAGGTTGAACCGGAAGTTATACAGGCTGAACCGGAAATGAAGCAAAGTGAGCCGGTTGTTGTTGAATCAAATCAACCGGAAATAAAATCGCCAGAGCCTGAAGTGAAGCAGCCGGATCCGGAAAGAAAAGAAGAAGCCCCTGCTATTCAAAAGAAATCCAGAAAATCTATATATATAGTAGGTGGCTGTATATTTCTGATCTTGGTTTTGATCTGTTTGTATTTTGTGTTTGCATCCAGACCTAAGCCAGTTGTTGCACCTCCGGCTGTGGTTACTGACACTATTACTGTGGTGCAGGATACTACGACTGTGGCGCCTGTTGCTACTCCTGAGGAAACTCCGGTTAAGGCTGTAGAGCAGCAAAAGCAGCCTAAAGTTGAAGAACAACCTCAACCTAAAGCCCAGCCGGAGGCAAAGACTCCTGTTAATGAACCTCAACAACAGGCCGAACCTGAGAAAACAGAGAAAAAAGCTCAGACTAACTCTTTGGAAGCAGCTCGGGAAGCAACGCAGAATGGTGATTACAAGAAAGCATTCGATATTTATAAATCTTTAGCCAATGCCGGAAATGCAGAAGCACAATATTGTCTGGGTATCATGTATGAAACAGGAAAAGGCGTTGATATCGATATCTTCGAAGCTGTTATGTGGTACCGGAAAGCTAAAGCGAAAGGCTTTTCAATGGCCGAGCGTAAGCTGTTGGAGCTAGGCTACAATTAGAAATTAAATTCTTATTTATTTACTATAAAAACATATCTGGTTATGAAAGGAAAGGTTTTTTCTTCTTCGCAAGATTTGTATCAGGATCAAGCGAAAATCCTTTTTGATTTTTATAAAGATGCGGCAGAAAAAATAGTGTCGCAAGAAGAAGAATTAGAAAAGGAGATGGGAGAATTAAAGAATTCGTTGACTATGAATGCTACGGGTAAGAAAAAAGCCCAGACGCAGATGTACGTAGGAATTGGAATTCTTGTTGTCGGTCTTGCATTGATAGCAGTAATTGGGTGGCTAAGTATTGCTATTGCAGTAGCCGGTCTTTATTGGGGGATGAAAAACTACAAGCTGTTTAAATCCAGCGGTAAATCCATCGATGATGTCGGAGTGGAGTTGAAAGAACTGGAAAACAAGCATCAGCAGATTTTCAGAGACTATAAGATTGAAAAGATGGGGGTGGTTTATGTCCCCGTTGCCAGTCAGGTTCCTTTCGAGAATAAGAGCTTTGTGATAGATCATACCGGAAATAGTTCAGTACAGAACTTTGAACTGCAATTAGTTAATAACCAGGGAGCACTTTCCGAGAAATTGAGAGAACTGGATGAACTCTCCACTACGGCTCCTTTGGTAGAAGAAAGTAAAGGAGTGGAAGAAGTTTCCACAGAGGATTATTCAACATCTATACCTAAAGTGAAGTTCTATGATTACTTTGGACGTATGGATCGTAATCTGCGTGACAGTGCTTATTTCTTGTCGGACTTGCATACTGTTTCTGTAGGCATGCCTGTCATTCCTCCCGATTCGCCGGTTATTTCTTATTTGAATGAATATGGTACGGCCAATCCGTCGGGAGCGCCTGTGCTGAATGTATTTGATACGGCAGCGTATGATAAAGAAATAGAGCAATTTAATTCGCTGAATGCAATGCGCCATTCATTGTCTGACCAGAGCGAGCAATTTGAAGATGTATTACGCCGTTTGATTTCAAACGTGGGGTATGCAGTACAGACAATTGCGGCAGCGAAGGTTAAATCCACTAATTCGCTGGTGGAAAGTTCTAATCAATTGCTGTTCACTATTCTGAAAACCTCTTATAATCACTATTCACCGAAGTTGGAGAAGGATGAGCTGGAGAAAATCCGCCAGACGAATTTCAACTTCCGCGATACGGTGGAGAACTACACACCTTTCCAATTGAAGGAAAGTTCACGAATGCGCTATGATATGAAGGATCATTCGTGGGTTGCAGAAGACGGAAGCCGTACGACAATGCCTTATGGTATCAGCCAGATACAAGAAGAAATCGTAGCACCTATCGTACAGAATCTGTTAGCGGAAACGCGACTGAACCGTTTGGATATCTATAATGACATTGATAATCAGAAGCGTGATTATCTGAATCAATGGCACCGGGAAACTCAAGACTTTTATGGGCGTAACCGGACTTCCGGAGATGATTTGATTAATATTATGCGTAGCAACTTGACAAAATTCCTTGCTGCACAATCCACTTTTGAACGTCTGGATCGTATGAAGGCACGGATGTTGCAACAAATGATGGATGGAGATGCTCAGGAGTTGGAGGAGAATGCAGGAGATAAGCTGGAAAGTAATTTGCAGCAATTTGCCGAACAGTCTGAATCATTCAAACAAACTCAGGAAGAGTTCAAGGAATATATGAAAGCTTTGCAGAGTGATATTAATGAACGGGCAAAAGTTTATGGATTCATTGAATTCTTTGATGCCAGCCTTCGCGATAAAATGGCAAAGGAAATCGTGGATGCTAATGATAATGTAGCTTTGTTGGATGATCGTCGCCGTCCTTTGGCAGGCATCAATCCTTTTTATGCATTTGCTTCGAATATTCCGCCTGCTCCTGCTGTTGAGGATTGTGTGGAAGAATATATGACGTTGGATATAGCTCAGGTAGCTACCGACTCATTGCATGAAATTGCTGAGCAAGGACAGGATGTTGTGTTCAATCATCATGCTGAATTAGTGGATGACAGCGAGGCTATGGACTATTCGGGATATGCTCCTCAAAGCGCAAAAGTGACTGAAACCATAAACGTGGATGAACCGGCGGCACAACCCGAAGTGGCGGAAGAAGCGGAAAAAACTATTAGAATGGCTCCGGTGGCTGAAGCTGTGGAACCTGTACAACCGGAAGTTCCGGAAAATACAGAGACAACAACGGCTCCGGAAGTTCATGAGACTCCTAAAGCATCGGAGGCAGCGGACGAGTTGGACGATCTGAGTGATTTGGACGACTTGGATGATCTGGACGATTTGGATGACTTTAGCGATCTGGAGAAAGAGAAATAGCATTCATAAACTTGAAAATGAAAGATTATGGCAAAATATGATGTTACAGTGGATACCCGCGACATGGCCAATAAAATAGATACTGTATCTAATAAGGTCTCCGGGGTCACAACAGCAGTGGTTGCTATGGAGGCGGCTGTTATTGCTGCCGAAAGGGATGCTACGAACAAACTGTGCAAACGGCTTAATAAAGGCTTTTTCTCTCTGGTTACTTCTCAGATAGAACAGAAAAATGCCACAGCGTTAAGCTCGGTAAATGCGTATGCGTCCGAATTGATACAGCAACAAGAGGCGTTGCTTGATTTGAAAAAGAGAATGGGAGATGACTTTGTGATTCTGACAGAGCGCTATTCTAAGTTATTCCGAGGACTTGATGTAGCTCTGCATAATCGTGTTCATGAGTTGGACAAACCTGTTATTCGATTCTGTGAGTGGGATGTTGCCATTACTTTGAACCGCCTGAATAATCTGATTGGTACCGTTCCGGTTAATCAGACGGAATCTCTGGCTACTACACAAGCTATTGCCGCCGCCCATATTAAGCGTAATGCGCAAGCTTTAATTGCACAAATGACTAATTTTCTCACTACATGCAAGCAGCAAAGCGCTAAAATGCAAAGAATAAAGCTGAACTCCTTTGTTGGCAAATCTGTTCTTCGCTATTTGCCTGCTATCATACTGGTGAAAAAAGAAGATAGAGGAGAAGTGGTGGAAACAAAACTGCCTTCAGGACTTGAACAATTGATTGGACAACGCTCATGCACGAAGATACGGGAAAATATGGAACGCACGGTTGAAGGTTCCGGATGGGAAAATGTTTCTATAGAATCGCAACGGATGGTGGCTGGAAAGCTGGAACGACTGATTGCAACTTCCGATCTAAATGAAAGAGTGAAGGAGAACATGAAGAAACTTATGGCCCGGAATGAAACCTGGCTTAATGTGAAGGAGGGTTGATTATGGGAGGACGAAGACATATCTTACATGATGTGATCCGGAAGAGCGAAACGGTGACACTCACCGTAGGTGATAAGTCAGCTTCCAAGACTGTAGTTCTGGAAGAGCCGATTGATATCTATCTGGAAATAGACGACAATCCTTATAACAGTAGCGTACACGATTGCAGTAAACACATTGAAAGCTTGCGTAACTCTGTTGTGGCATGTAATGCAGCTGAAGTTGCCCATAAGATAGCCAGTACTCAGCAAATCGGTAAACATATATCCAAAGGCTTTTTGGGATATATCACTGCCAGTCTGGATATGCAAAATATGGAAGAGTGCTCGAATGTGGAAGCCGTAGTTGCCGAATTACAGTCTCAGTCTGATGAACTTGCCAATCGTAAGTTGGTGATGATAGACGACTATGATATTCTGACTACCCGTTACTCCGCTGTTTTTGAGAATTTGGACAGGGAGTTGGTGCAGCGTATTCACATGTTGATGGAACCTTGCTTCCGCTTTGTGGAAAGCAGCCGCAAGGAACAGTTGCGCAATACGGACTCATCTCTGTCGGCAATGGCATTAGTTGGGCATAAAGAGCAGTTGGATGTACAGGCACGTATTTCTGCTATCACAGTGAAGCAGCGGGCTGCCGGATTGATAGAGAGTGCCAAGCAATATCTGCTCGGGCAAAAGCAATTGGCCAGTCATATAGAACATGTGTTGATTGGCGGATGTAAAAATGCCCGTTGGATGTTGCCGGTGGTAGTAGTAGAGAAGACTGTTGCTGGTGGCAGTAAAGAAACTGAGGTCGTGATGAATGAACAGACTGCACGTATGGGAGTCAGTGACTGGAAAGTACGTCAGAATGTTCAGCAAGCGTCCATGCCTGCCATGACACAAGAAGATAAGCAGCGCATTGGAAAGCATCTGGAGAGAGAGATTCAAAGATTAGGTTCTTCAGAACATGAAAAACGGGTAGCCGGAATGATGAGGAAACTTGCCGGGAATTTTTTATCGTAAATACCGTTACTTATGTTCTATAAAATAGAAGTAGAGTTATGAAAGAATTGAAAGTAATAAGTTTGGAGAATGGAGTGATTTTAAGTGAGAATCTGGTAAAAGGTTCTATTCTCCCCCGTACATCTGCTGAACTGGAAAGGGATGTGCTGATACAGAACGATACCATTGTAGAAGGGGCTGTTTATGCCCGCAAGCTGGAGATACAGAATGGAGATGTGGAAATACTTGGTGCGGTGTTCACTAAGCTTGAATTCCATATCAGCAATAATGCGAAAGGGGATATTATCTTGCGTAAGACGGTAGCCACTTCGGATTCTCTGGTGTCGTATGCTCGTGATTGCCGTCCGATGTTCATGGCTGACATCAACGGAAAGACTGTAAAATTGTGCAATGCTTTCGTTGCCGGCAGTATTTTTGCGGATGAAGTGATATTGGAGGACTGTATAGTATTGGGAGGAGTTTTTGCTACGGCTAAGTTGACCATGAAAGACTGTATAGTGGGAACTTTCAATGCGAAGAATGTAGCTGTTAGTGGGGATATAAAGTTGCTGTTACCCAGCGCATTCAGTGGCGAAGAAATGCAAGTCACGAGTGAAGCCCGCCTGTTCAATTTAAGTCTGGCGGATTTGGGCGCTCTTTATAAAGGAACTCCCGAGATGGAAAATACAGGTATTATAGAGATGAATACCTATTCTGACGAACAAGAATCTCAACTGTTTGAAGGAGACGAAAAGGTACTGGTGCATTGCTATTCGGTAGTAGGAAAGGTGTTGGCTGCGGATTTGGTCAATGTGGATAAATTGAGAAATCATTTCCTGATAGGAGCTACGGCGTTGGGAAGTCAATTGCTGAAAACTTATGATTTGGGAGTTGATGCGAATGGAGAGCTTTGTGAAATTATTCCGGAGAAGGTAGCTGATTTCTTCTTTAACTTGCTGCATGGAAAGATACAGGTTCGTACTTTGGAAGGCTCTTTTTCTATTCAGGAAATTGCGCAACGATTATCATAAAATAGAGTGATTATATAAAAATACCGTCCGTATTTCATTATGCGGACGGTATTTTTTATGGTTATTGCTGATAGATAATCTGAATCTTTTCTGTATTCTTGGCATCTCCCCGATCTGTTTTTTGTATCCAGCGTCCGGTACTGTCATATTCATAATAGGCATTACTGTCTATTTGGTTACCGAATTCGTCATACAAGAATATGAGTGAACCGCTGGTCTTATCACTATTGACAAGAGTCTTTTCAAATGTGATCTTTGTCAGATAACCATAAGTATCGTATTCATATACATCCACTTGTTTACTTACCTGGGTGGGTAACGGATCTTTAGGCAATGGGAATGTCTCTTCTCTCTTGATGATCTGTCCCTTCTTATTATATTGGTTGATTACGGAAGATACCGGAATGTTTTTCTCGTAAACTGTCTCTCCTGCCAGCAGACCGAGTTGTGGATGATATTGTCTTACGATCAGTTTTCCGCTCTGATAGAAAGCAGAATCCGAAAGAATGACACCCAGTGTGCTGAAAGCACGCAGGCGTTTGTACACCTCCTTCATGCCTCTTTGGTTTACCTGCACTTCTTCTACGCAGTTACCTTGAGAATCATACAAGAAATTAGTCTGTAGGGTAGTGGTTCCCTTATCTTCCGTAACTTCCTTGATACTAACCAGTCTTCCGTTTTCATCATACGTATAGGTTTTCTGAGTACTCTTTCCATTCTTCGTCTCATTGGATTTCATCAATAATCCATGGGTGTATGCCTGGATGGTAGTAGGATTACTCCATACCAATTGTTGCTCAAAAGGTACGCGTAACTTGTTGGCTTTATCACGGAATTCCTTGTATTTATGAGTTAGGAGGTATTCTTTGATGAGTCCCAGTTTGCTTGGAGAATTCACTTCCAGCTTTAGTGTCTCATAGTCAATACTGTCTTTTTTGTACTCCAGAGTATTGGTATATTTTTTATCGCCTGGACTCAAATAAGGGGCCTGCTCATATTCTGCAATAGCCTGCTTAATGGAAGCTATGGCCTGCGCTTTGCAGATGTTACCGTAAAGATAATCATCATAAATGGAGAGAGCCTGTGCCATAGACTCCCGCTTGGAACGCCCGTTGAAGAATGTGTTGAGCCGGTCATGATCGAAGAATCTCTTAAAGTTACTGGCAGATGGTGATTTCTGTACGGTTTGGAACAGCAGACGATTGTATTCTATCATAGCTTCTGTTTTATACTTACCATCAGCATATTCAGTCAGATATCTTTCGCATTTCGGAATGTTCTTGTTGCGTACGAAATCTTTCCATAATTCCTCTTCATGTACATCATACAGATGTTTTCTGCTTTCGTCGGACAATTCATATCCTGATGCTTTTACGGCATCTACCAGAGTGCTGGAATAGACTAATTTATTGGGATATTCATCTAATATGGCACTGATGTTATCTTCCATACGTTTACGGATTGCGGCCGGATCAGCACCGGCTTCCTGACAGATGGAAATAAAGTTGGCTTTGGTAGCATCTACATAAGCTTGGAAAAAATCTTTGGCAACGGTTACCTCTTGCTGATTCCAGATTTGATCGCATAAATCGATTAGTTTGACTTCTGCTTCAAAAGCTGTTGCTGTTTCAGCATCTAATTTGTCCCGGTTTTTTGTAAATTTCTCATTCTCATTGTTTACAAGAAATTTCAAGAGCTTTTCTACTTTACTTTGCTTTTGCGCCATTACAGGCGAAGCACATGAGAAGGCCAACAGGCAGATAAAAGAAATGTAAAGTCGCATATTTTTAATTTGTTCCATAGTTTCTTATGATTTTAGTTTGAATAACATTGTACAAATATAAAAAGATTCTTTTAATTTTGCATACATGAATGCGAATTATATCGAAGAATTGAATGAAGGACAGCGCGCTGCAGTGCTCTACAACGAGGGTCCGTCATTGGTTATAGCCGGTGCAGGTTCTGGAAAGACACGGGTGCTGACCTACAAGATAGCATATTTGTTGGAGAATGGTTATCAGCCATGGAATATATTGGCTTTGACCTTTACTAATAAAGCTGCCCGTGAAATGAAAGAACGTATTGCCCGGCAGGTGGGAGATCAACGGGCACGCCATTTATGGATGGGTACGTTCCACTCCATATTTCTACGTATTCTGCATGCGGAAGCTGCGAATATTGGTTTTACCTCACAGTTTACCATCTATGATACGGCAGACAGTAAAAGTCTGGTACGTTCTATCATAAAAGAAATGGGGCTGGATGAGAAAGTCTATAAACCGGGTAGTGTGCAGGCACGTATCTCGAATGCGAAGAACCACTTGGTTTCTCCTGCGGGATATGCCTCTAATAAGGAGGCTTATGAAGGTGATTGTGCTGCCAAGATGCCTGCGATCCGGGATATTTACCATCGTTATTGGGATCGCTGCAGGCAGGCGGATGCCATGGATTTTGATGATTTACTCTTTTATACTTTTATTCTTTTCAGAGATCATCCCGAAGTACTGGCACGTTATCAGGAGCAGTTTCGCTACATTCTGGTAGATGAATATCAAGATACCAACTATGCCCAGCACAGCATTGTGTTGCAGTTGGCAAAAGATCATCAGCATGTGTGTGTGGTAGGGGATGATGCGCAGAGTATCTATTCTTTCCGGGGAGCAGATATTGACAATATATTGTATTTTACAAAAGTGTATCCCAATACGAAAGTATTCAAGCTGGAACAGAACTATCGGTCTACGCAAACTATTGTCTGTGCTGCCAACAGTCTGATTGAAAAGAATGAGAGACAGATACGCAAGGAGGTCTTCTCTGAAAAGGAGAAAGGGGAAGCCATCGGGGTGTTTCAGGCATATAGTGATGTGGAAGAAGGAGATATTGTAGTCAATAAGATTGCTGAGTTGCGCCGTTCGGAGCATTATGCCTATTCGGATTTTGCCATACTTTATCGGACCAATGCGCAGAGCCGTGTATTTGAGGAAGCTATGCGTAAGCGGGGTATGCCTTATCGCATTTATGGCGGTCTATCCTTCTATCAGCGTAAAGAGATTAAGGATGTGATAGCTTACTTCCGGCTGGTGGTCAATCCTAATGATGAAGAAGCATTCAAGCGTATTATCAATTATCCGGCCCGTGGTATCGGAGATACGACAGTAGGTAAAATTATTACTGCTGCTACGGAAAACAATATCAGTCTTTGGACTGTGCTTTGTGAGCCGCTGACATACGGATTGAATTTCAATAAAGGCACGCACTCTAAATTGCAAATCTTCCGTGACCTGATTGGTGGATTTATAGAAGGAGCAGTGGAGAAAAATGCCTATGAGATTGGTACGGAAATCATCCGTCAGTCCGGCATTATTAATGACGTCTGCCAAGATAATTCACCGGAAAATCTTAGTCGCAAAGAGAATATTGAGGAATTAGTGAATGGTATGAGCGATTTCTGTGCTTTGCGCATGGAAGAGGGTAATCTGAATATTTCATTGACGGACTTTTTATCGGAAGTATCATTGCTGACTGATCAGGACTCGGACAATGGGGATGATGAGAAAATAACGCTTATGACCGTTCATTCTGCCAAAGGATTGGAATTTAGAAATGTATTTGTGGTGGGAATGGAAGAAAATCTTTTTCCCAGTGGTATGGTCGGAGATTCTCCCCGTGCGCTGGAAGAGGAGAGGCGTTTGTTTTATGTGGCTATCACTCGCGCAGAAGAACATTGTTTCCTTTCGTACGCACGTACTCGTTTCCGTTATGGGAAAATGGAATTTGGTAGCCCCAGTCGTTTTCTGAAAGATATCGACATCCGCTTCCTCCGCTTGCCTCAGGACGCAGGGATTGGTAGTAAAATTGATGAAGAGGCCGGATCTTTCCGTAGGGAACATAGCGGCGGTTTCTCTCGCTCACCTCATGTTCGTGAATCATTGTATAATACGGAAAAAGAAACTCCGCAGCGTTCCAAACAGCAGATTATAGCTCCAAGCGTTCCGCGCAATCTGAAACGGGTGACTCCGGCAACCTCTTCTTCTACACCCACTTCTGCTTCTGTAATGGCTGTGCAGCCGGGACAACTGATCGAGCATGAACGTTTCGGTCTGGGAGAAGTGATGAAAGTGGAAGGTCAGGGCGATAATGCCAAAGCTACCATTCACTTCAAAAATGCGGGCGACAAACAACTTTTATTGCGCTTTGCCCGTTTTAAGATCATTGGTTAAAAAAGAAAATATGATAGATTTCAATTGTTTTCCTTCTCCGTGCTATATCATGGATGAAGAATTGTTGAGAAAGAACCTCACTCTCATAAAAAGTGTTGCTGACCGTGCCGGAGTAGAGATCATTCTGGCATTTAAGTCTTTTGCTATGTGGCGCTCGTTTCCTATATTTAGGGAGTACATAGAGCATTCTACAGCAAGTTCTGTTTACGAGGCACGTCTGGCACTGGAAGAATTCGGCAGTAAGGCACATACTTATTCTCCCGCTTATACGGAAGCTGATTTTCCTGAAATCATGCGTTGTAGTAGTCATATAACTTTTAATTCTTTGTCGCAGTTCTGTCGTTTTTATCCAGAGGTAGTGAAAGAGGGAAGTGGCATTTCTTGCGGTATTCGCATCAATCCGGAATATTCCGAAGTGGAAACGGAACTTTATAATCCCTGTGCTCCCGGCACCCGTTTCGGTATGACGGCGGATTTATTGACTGAGGTGCTGCCGCAAGGTATTGAAGGTTTCCATTGTCATTGTCATTGCGAATCTTCATCTTATGAACTGGAACGGACATTAAAACATTTGGAAGAAAAATTCTCTCGCTGGTTTCCGCAAATCAAGTGGTTGAATCTGGGAGGTGGTCATCTGATGACGCGTAAAGATTATGACGTGGAGCATCTTATTCAACTGCTGAAAGATTTGCGTGCTCGTTATCCTCATTTGCGTATTATCCTTGAACCAGGTTCTGCCTTTACTTGGCAAACCGGCGTATTGGTTTCTGAAGTAGTAGATATTGTAGTAAGTCGTGGTATCCGTACTGCCATTCTTAATGTGAGTTTTACCTGTCATATGCCCGACTGTCTTGAAATGCCTTACCAGCCTGCCGTACGTGGCGCTGAAATAGGAAATAATGGTGGTTGTCATGTGTATCGCCTGGGTGGAAATTCATGTTTGAGTGGTGACTATATGGGCGACTGGAGCTTCGACCATGAATTGCAAATCGGAGAGCGTATTGTTTTCGAAGACATGATACATTATACCATGGTGAAAACAAATATGTTCAATGGAATTCACCATCCTGCTATTGCTATGTGGGCCAAAGAGAGGAAAGCTGATATTTTCAAGCAATTTTCTTATGAGGATTATCGCGACAGAATGAGTTGATAATCAAAAGCCTGCCGCTTTCGTATGGTAAATGTGTATTTTTCTTCGCGAAAAAAATAAGTAGAATGTTTGCAGGTTTGGAGAAAATATCTACCTTTGCAACCGCAAACGCGGAAATAGCTCAGTTGGTAGAGCATAACCTTGCCAAGGTTAGGGTCGCGAGTTCGAGTCTCGTTTTCCGCTCAAGTACATAGATTGCAATTACCTAATGCCCAGGTGGCGGAATTGGTAGACGCGCACGTTTCAGGTGCGTGTGTCGAGAGGCATGCAGGTTCGAGTCCTGTTCTGGGCACATTAGGTGAGGCAAATTTTAGTTCTTTGAAAGTATGAGATAGTATGGAGAGGTGGCGGAATTGGTAGACGCGCTACTTTGAGGTGGTAGTGACAGAAATGTTGTGGGAGTTCGAGTCTCCTCCTCTTCACACGATTATCATAATGCGGAAATAGCTCAGTTGGTAGAGCATAACCTTGCCAAGGTTAGGGTCGCGAGTTCGAGTCTCGTTTTCCGCTCATTTTTTTTGTTTTTGTCTGGATGACTGATAATGCCCAGGTGGCGGAATTGGTAGACGCGCACGTTTCAGGTGCGTGTGTCGAGAGGCATGCAGGTTCGAGTCCTGTTCTGGGCACTTTCTCTTTGTGAAAAGAGAGTCATCTAATGCGGAAATAGCTCAGTTGGTAGAGCATAACCTTGCCAAGGTTAGGGTCGCGAGTTCGAGTCTCGTTTTCCGCTCCATTGAGAATAAAAAAGTCCCGTAAACATTATGTTTACGGGACTTTTTTATTGATATTCCGTTCTATTCTTTCTTCTCAAGTGAGAAGCCTAGCATCATGCCGTCGTAGCTGTTTGCTAGTGAACTGATTGTTTTCAGTGTGGCATTGCTGCTCTTGCTGGAAAGGAAAGTGATTAGCTTCAGTAGTTTGTCCGACTCAAACAGTAAATCCATGCTGCCGGATGTACAGTTAACTTTGGCATTCATGTTTATCAGTCTGACGAACTTCATGGTTACATGCTTTTCGGTAGCGTTATACATATAAGTCCCGTTCAGAGTTTTGGTTCCCAGTTTAGCATTGAAAGTGCTGTCGGCATTGAAGGTAAAACTCATTTGTCCGGGTTTGATACCCACTTTGCTCAGTTGCTCATTGAGTTTGGCTTCGGCAGTGGTAGCAGCAACGGCTCCGCCGGCTTTCATCAACAGGTTGTCTGATTCGAATTCGATAGCGGCACCGGTGTACGACCATGTACCTGTCATATCAACAGTATTCTTGCCGGTAACGGCGCTGACTACTTTTTCTACATTTTCTTTGTTGAATAAATCTTTTAGCGATTGTGCCTGGCTATTGGCCGACACAAGAAGTAAGGTGGCAATAAATGCCAGTGAAAATACACTCTTTTTCATATTTACTATTACTTTATTTGGTATTTAATTCTTTATTAATACTCTCTATATAATCTAATAACTCTTTTTTGCCCATTCTGTTCTCAGAAGAGGTCACAAAATAAGGGGGAAGTTCTTCCCATTGCTCTTTTAGTTTTTTCAGATACTGCTGGATATTGGTGTTCAGCCTGCCGCCTTTCAGCTTATCCCCTTTGGTAAAGACAATGGAGAAAGGTATTCCGTGCTCGCCCAGCCATCCCATGAATTCGATATCGATGACTTGTGGTTCAAGCCGTGAGTCAATAAGCAAGAAGAGATTGGTCATCTGTTCACGTTCCAGAATATAATCTTCGATGATACGCTGTATTTGTGATTTTCCTTTTTGTCCGCGTCTGGCATAACCATAGCCAGGTAGATCGACGATGTACCAGCTTTTATTAATAAGGAAATGATTGATGAGCATAGTCTTTCCCGGAGTGGCGGAAGTCATGGCAAGTCCTTTACGCCCTGTTAGCATATTGATGAGGCTGGATTTTCCAACGTTGGAACGTCCGATAAAGGCATATTCAGGAAATATTCCGGGGGGACATTTTTTCACATCTGTGTTACTAATGACGAATTCAGCGCTTGTAATCTCCATTTTTATGTCAAATTTAGAAAGTTTCTTACTCTTTTTCTTTTTTTCTGCGTATGCAAAGGTAGTACTTATTTCAAAAATCTATGTTCGGAATGCGGAAATCTAATTATCTTTTAAGAAGATAAGCTGCATTTTGGCATAACTTTTTCATGCTTGCATGAAAGTTCTGCACTCAATTTGCATTATCTTTGCCGCCAATAGTTGATTTCTTAGTATGAACGGACAATTTTCCTCGATATTATTGGAGAAGGCGGTGAGCGAGTTTGCCAAACTGCCAGGAGTGGGGCGGAAGACTGCTATGCGCCTGGTACTACACCTTCTGAGACAAGATACGGCAGTGGTAGAAGCCTTTGGTAACGCTATTGTTACACTGAAGCATGAAGTGAAATATTGCAGGGTTTGCCACAATATTTCAGATACGGAAACTTGCCGTATTTGTGCCAATCCGCAGCGGGATGCATCTACAGTTTGTGTTGTAGAGAATATCCGCGATGTCATGGCGGTGGAAGCGACGCAGCAATTCCGTGGACTATATCACGTCTTGGGTGGTGTTATTTCACCAATGGACGGGGTAGGGCCGGGTGACTTGCAGATAGAAAGTCTTGTACGGCGTGTGGCTGCCGGTGGAATCAAGGAGGTGATCCTGGCACTCAGCACTACGATGGAAGGTGATACAACAAACTTCTATATTTATCGTAAGCTTGAAAAGATGGGGGTGAAGCTAAGTGTGATTGCCCGTGGCATTTCAGTGGGCGATGAGTTGGAATATGCGGACGAAGTCACTCTGGGACGTAGTATTGTAAACCGGACGCTTTTTACGGGAACGAATTAAATTATTGTTATTAAATCTATTGTTTATAAGAGAATGGAAGAACAGATAAAACACGTTGCGAGTCGTTTAAAAGTAATATTTATCAGTTTCTGGTTGCTGCCGGTGATATGGATCATAGTAGGTGAAACCGGTGGAGATTGGGTAGGTATATATGCCGCTGATGTCCGTACGACTTATTTTGCAGAAACTTTGTCTATTTTGCTGGTTGCTGCTTGCGTGCCGGTTTCTTTGAAGCTTTTCGCCTGGGTGCTGACGCGGAAAATTGATAAAGTTAGTTTGCCTGAAGCTTTACGTTTATATTCTTTCTGGAGTAAAGTTCGGGTAGCTATGCTTTCGCTGCCGGTATGGGTAGGTCTTGCAGTTTATTATCTGACATTGAGTAACAAAGGTTTGCTTTGTGCTTTTATTGCTCTTACGGCTTCGCTGTTCTGCTTGCCCGGCGAAGGCCGTTTACGTAAAGAATTGCATATCAATAAAGAGGAGGAAGCATGAAATTCTCTGTTGTCATAGTCAATTACAATGTAAAGTATTATCTGGAACAGTGTCTTTGTTCCTTATACAGGGCTATTGACAATATTTCAGCCGAAATTTTTGTAGTAGATAATGCGTCCGTCGATGATTCGGAGGCATACCTTACCGAACGTTTCCCGCGTATTACCTATATATATAATAAGGAGAATGTTGGTTTTGCCCGTGCTAATAACCAGGCCATTCGTCAAGCGAAGGGAGAATACGTGCTGTTGCTGAATCCTGATACGGTATTGCCGGAGCAGACTTTGGAAGAAGCGCTTCTGTTTATGGACACGCATCCTTGCGTCGGAGCTGCTGGTGTGAAAATGCTGACGGATGACGGACGTTTTCTGCGGGAATCAAAGCGTGGATATCCTACTTTGGCAGCCACTTTTGGTAAACTGTCCGGCTTGGGAAAACTTTTCCCCCGTTCTAAAGGTTTAGGTGGGTATTATTGTAATGCCTTGGATGCGGATGCCATTCACCGGGTGGAAGTATTGGCAGGTGCATTCATGTTGCTGCGCCGTTCTGCATTGGAAAAATCCGGATTACTGGATGAAGACTTCTTTATGTATGGTGAAGATATAGATTTGTCCTGCCGGATTGAGGAGGCGGGATATGAAAATTACTACTTGCCTTATCCTATATTGCATTATAAGGGAGAAAGTACATCGAAAGATACCTATCACCATGTGCGCGTATTTTGTGGAGCAATGGATATTTTCTTTCGCAAGCATGGTGAACGTTATGGGCTCTTGGGGCGTTGGCTTGTTCGGATCGGTATCCATTTACAGATGTATATTCGTTTGCTGATGCTTTCCTTGAGACGTATATTCAGTATTCCGGGAAAAAAAGTGAAAGTTCCCTTTCTTAAAGGACAAGCTTTCCCTCGTTTTCTTGTTTTCGGTGAAGAAGCCACTATTCATAGTTTGCGTGGACTTTTCAAACGTAACGGGCTGATCGGAAAGCATCATTTCGTTGTGGCAAACGAAGCATCTGCCGCCGACGGACATGCCGGTCCATTCATCTCGCTGAAAGGTTTCACGCATGTGGTGTATGATTGCCGTGCCTTTTCTTTTTCTACAATTATCCGCTTGCTGTCCCGCCATCGGAAAATGGGATTGCGTCTGGGAATTTATAACCCGGAAAGTCGCGTACTGGTGACTTCCGAAAAATGTTATCTCTGATCATGAAACATATTTATTTTGTAAACGAACGTATTCGCCTTCGTGCTATGGAACCGGAGGATCTGGAGCTGATTTGTGAAATGGAAAACGATCCGCAACAGTGGGATATCAGTAACTTCACCGTACCCTATTCACGCTATGTGATGAAGCAATATATGGAGAATTCACAATGTGATATGTTTTCCGATAAGCAACTGCGTATGATGGTGGTGCGCCTTGAAGATCATGCTACGATAGGAACGATTGATATTACAGACTTTTCTCCGATGCATGCACGCGGAGAAGTGGGTATCGTTATCCGGAAAGAGTTTCGTGGCGCAGGCTATGCAAAAGATGCATTGACACTACTTTGTGACTATGCTTTCGACTTTCTGCGTATGAAACAGTTGGTTGTTCATATCGCCACCGATAATGAGGCAAGCATGCGTTTGTTCACCTCTTGCGGCTTTGTTCAGTGTGGGTTGTTAAAAGATTGGTTGTGTGTAGAAGGTTATTTCAAAGATGTTGCATTACTGCAGTGCATCCGGGTTGATTAATTCAATGTGGGTATCTGCGGGAAGCGTGACCATGTTTGATATTTGCCTCCCAGTTCTCCCAAAACATTTTTCCAAAGTTCTGCGCTTCCCTTTTCATCCATAAGGGAAGCGATGTTTGTCGATCCTATCAGCCAGGTGTTTTCTTCAATTTCCTGGCATAGCTGGTCATGTTCCCAGCCTGAATATCCCAAGAAGAAGCGTATTTTTCCGGTGATGTCATTGCCTTCCAAAATATAGCGGCGGATGGCATCAAAATCTCCGTTCAGATAGAATCCTTTTCCTATTTGCAGAGAATCTTTTACACCTTTTAGTGTATGAAGGTAAAACAGCGTATCGGTACATAACGGACCGCCTTTATAAATAGGTATATTTTCCACATCTTTGAAGTCTTTCAATACGTCATTAAGATATAGCGGGAGAGATTTGTTCAATACCAACCCCATTGTACCATCCAGCGTATGGTCTACCAGCAGGATAATAGAACGTCCGAACATCTCGTCATAGAGGAAAGGCTCGGATATCAGTACTTTTCCACGTGAAGGTAATACGTGGTTCGTTTCAATTTTGAATATGTCTGTGTTAATATCCATGCCACTAATATACAGACAAATCCTTGAAAAACAAATATTATTTCTCTTTTTTCACTGATAGAATTTTCATATATGTTATATAACAGGTTTTTATTAGGAAGAAATTGGTTACTTTTGCAAATTGTTATCTCTTTATTGTAAATCATGAAATTGACTATCTATAATTATATCTGTTTTTTTGTTTTTGGTTATTTTTTTTCGTATAGTAGTTCTTGTTGTGCTTTTGTTGCAGACGATGTGAACCATCGGCTTGAAGTACTTATCGCTCGGAAAAGTATAATGGGGCGTGTTGTAGATGGAGACGGTGTGCCTTTACCGGGAGCTACAGTGTTGGAAAAAGGTACTTCGAATGGTGCAGTGACGGATTTGGAAGGCAAATTTGCACTGACGGTTGCTGATGATGCGGTGCTGAGATTCTCTTTTATGGGATATAAGACGCAGGAGGTAAGCGTAAAAGGACATACATTTCTGGATATTGTATTAGAAGAAGATGCGGTGGAACTGGATAAAGTAGTTGTGACTGCATTGGGTATCGAAAAGAAGGAGCACTCTCTTTCCTATGCAATGAGTCAGGTGAAAAGTGAAGAATTGACACGGGTTAAAATGCCTAATCTGATAACTTCATTGACCGGTAAGACTGCCGGTGTGCAGGTTAATCAGGTATCATCGGGACTGGGTGCTTCCGCTAAAGTAAACATTCGCGGAATCCGTTCGGTAGCCGGGGAGAATCAACCTCTTTATGTAATTGATGGTGTTCCTATGTTAAATTCAACTTCGGAACAGGCTTTCAGTGCCATTGGCGGAACTGCTAATGCAGGTAACCGCGATGGCGGTGATGGTATTTCAAACTTAAACTCGGAAGATATAGAAAGCATAAGTATTCTGAAAGGGGCTCCTGCAGCGGCACTTTATGGTAGCCAGGCAGGTAACGGTGTGATATTGATTACGACCAAGAAAGGTAAATCACAAGGACAACGGAGCATATCATTTTCTACCAGTCTGATGTTCGATAAAGCATCTTCTTTACCCGAAATGCAAAATCGTTATGGAGTAAGCGATGGGGTGGATAGTTGGGGAGAACGAAAAGACTTGCCGAAATACGATAATCTGAATGATTTCTTCTCTACCGGAGTGACTTCCATTACTTCCGTATCCGTAAGCCATGGCAATGAGAAATTGCAGAATTATTTTTCATATGCCAATACTACCGGTAAAGGGATTATTGATAAAAATCGCTTATCCAAGCATAATATTACATTTAGGGAAACTTCTGTGATATTCAATAATCGTTTGAAACTGGATGGTAATGTGAATTTGATGCGACAAGTCTCTAAAAACAAACCGACAGTAGGCGGATTTTATATGAACCCGTTGGTGGGGCTTTATCGGTTTCCCCGTGGAGAGGACTTGTCGTATTATAGGAATAATTTCGAAGTGTACGATGAAAGTAGAAACCTGAATATACAGAACTGGCATACTGCTTATGAAGATTTTGAGCAGAATCCGTATTGGATAACGAACCGCATACAAACTAAAGAAGTGCGTATGCATGCCATTGTCTCCTTATCGGCAAACTTGCAAGTAAATGACTGGTTGACGGTACAGGCTCGTGGCAATGTGGATTGCATTGACGATAAAGTCCGTCAGAAATTTTATGCTTCTACAGCTCCGGCGTTAGCCGGTGCTAACGGACGTTACCTGGAAATGGATTATCAGGATCTCCAGTTTTATGGTGACCTAATGCTTATGATGAAGAAGAAATGGGGCGATTTCTCAGTAAATGGTGCATTTGGGGGAAGTATTACTGATAAGACTACTAATTCTACCCGTTATGATTCCAAAACAGCTTCTTTGTACTATGCCAATGTATTTACTCTGGCAAATATTATAATGAACGGTTCAGCAGCTCTTGATCAGAAAATTGATTCACACCGTCAGCTGCAATCGCTGTTTGCTACGGCGCAGGTGGGTTATAAAGAGAGTGCCTATATAGATTTGACGGCCCGCAATGACTGGTCTTCCACTTTATCACATACCAAGCACGAAGGCAGAGGATATTTTTATCCTTCAGTTGGCACTTCGTTGATCCTAAGCCGTCTGCTGACTTTACCTGAATGGGTGTCGTATGCAAAGGTGCGTGCTGCTTATAGTATGGTGGGGAATGATATTCCTTTGTATATTACGAATTCCGCTTCCCATATCACTGCCGGTGGTGAATATCTGGCGAATGATGCGGCACCTTTCAAGGAAATGGAACCGGAGATGAATTATTCGTGGGAAATTGGTGCAGAAGGACGTTTTCTGAACAGCCGTATCGGGTTTAATATCACTTTCTATAGAACAAATACTCATAACCAGTTTTTTAAATTGCCTACGCTGGCGGGTGACAAATATGCTTACCGCTATGTGAATGCCGGTAACATTCAGAATCAGGGATGGGAAATCGCATTGGACGCTACTCCTGTGATGGCAAAAGATTTTATGTGGAGCACTACTCTTAATTTTGCTTCTAACAGGAACAAAATAGTTGCTTTGCATGAAGATTTGAAAGAATTTGTTTATGGCCCTACCAGTTTCTCTTCCAGTTATGCCATGAAATTGATAAAAGGTGGATCGATTGGCGATATTTATGGAAAAGCTTTTGTTAGAGATGCTTCCGGTAATATTGTTTATGAGACGGAAGGGAATAATGCAGGATTGCCAAAAGTAGAAGGTGACGGGAATACGGTAAAGGTTGGAAACTCCAATCCGAAGTTCCAGCTGGGATGGAATCATACGCTTTCTTATAAAGACTTGTCTCTCTATTTCCTGATAGATTGTCGTTACGGCGGTAAGGTGCTTTCGCAAACTCAGGCAGATATGGACTTGTACGGTGTATCGGAAATTACCGGAAAGGCCCGTGATAATGGTTATGTTATGCTGGAGGGGCAGCGGATAGAGAACGTGAAGGGATTCTATAAGATTGTAGGCGGACGCGCAGGGACAACGGAATATTATATGTATGATGCGACCAATATCCGATTGAGAGAACTTTCATTGTCTTATCAGTTACCTGCTTCCTGGATGGAAAAATCTAAAGTTCTGAAGAAAGCGCAGGTTTCTTTTATAGCCCGCAATTTGTTCTTCTTTTATAAGAAGGCGCCTTTTGATCCGGATCTGGTGTTATCTACCGGTAATGATAATCAAGGCATTGATGTGTATGGGATGCCAACAACGCGCAGTTGGGGCTTTTCATTGAAGTGTGAATTTTAATGGGAGAGGGGAGGATTGATATGAAAAGATATAGTTGGATATTCGGTGCTCTGTTAGTTTTAACTTCTTGCACGGGTGACTTTAAGGATATCAATACGGATTTATCCGGAATTACGGATGAAGATTTGCAGATTGATTATAATGAACATGGTATTCGTCTGGGAGTGATTCAGCAGGGCATTTACTTCAATTATGATTATGGAAAGGGTAAGAACTGGCCCTTCCAGTTGACGCAGAACCTAAATGCAGATATGTTCAGTGGATATATGCATGATGGAAAACCATTGAATGGAGGTAGCCATAATTCGGACTATAATTTGCAAGATGGTTGGAACAGTGCAATGTGGGGACATACCTATTCGTATATTTTTCCACAGATATACCAGTCGGAGAACGCAACGCGTGAGAAACATCCGGGTTTCTTCGGAGTCACCAAGATTCTGAAAGTGGAAGTGATGCATCGCGTTACGGATTACTATGGTCCTATCATTTATTCACGGTTTGCTGATCCTAACGCAGAATATATGCCTGATACACAAGAAGCGGTTTATAAAGAGTTCTTTTGTGAATTAGATACGGCTGTGAGTACCCTTACCGGTTATGTCGAGTCAAATCCGGAAGCTGCTGAGTTTTCTCGTTTTGATATACTGATGGATGGCGAATACATTTCGTGGATAAGGTTTGCCAATTCATTGAGAATGCGGCTTGCAATGCGAATAGCCGCAGTGGATGAAGAGAAAGCCCGTTCAGAGTTCCTGAAAGCTTTTAATAATGAATATGGAATATTGGAAGCGGAAAATGAACCGGTGGCGGTATCTACAAAGAAAGGGTATGCCAATCCGTTGGGAGAACTCAATCTGGTGTGGAACGAAACTTATATGAGTGCTCCAATGGAGTCTATCATGAACGGTTATGAAGATCCTCGGCGTACTGTCTTTTTTGCCACATGCCAGGATGAGTCGTTTAAAGGACAGTATCGTGGAATCCGGCAGGGAACTTGCTTCTCTCATAGCAATTATATGGGTTTGTCGAAACTGAAGACTACTCAGTCAACGGATGCGGTTCTTATGACTGCTGCCGAGGTCTGGTTTCTGCGTGCGGAAGCCGCTTTGAGGAACTGGACAGATGAAGATGCCGGTATATGCTATGAAAAAGGAATTACTTCCTCTCTACATCAGTATGGTATCATGCAGACTGATTCATATTTGAATAGTGATAAATTGCCAATTGATTTTGTGGATACATTTGATGCTGAAAATAATATAAAAGCCTATTGTAAAGTCTCACCGAAGTGGATTGAAACAGCAGACCGTGATACGAAGTTGGAGAAGATCATTACGCAGAAATGGCTGGCAATGTTTCCTGAAGGATGTGAAGCCTGGGCGGAGCAGCGCAGAACCGGATATCCACGCCTTTTTCCTGTTCGTTTCAATCATAGTAAGGATGGCTGCGTTGATACGGAAATCATGATTCGCCGTTTAAACTTTCCCGGAGGATTACAAACGGAAAATCCGGAGCAATACCGTGCATTGGTGAAAGTTTTGGGAGGAGATGATAATGCCGGCACCCGTTTGTGGTGGGATACCGGCACTAATTGGTAAGTTTATTCTATTATATCGGATGGTTTTCTGCAAAGATTGCCATCCGTTCTTCTAATTGTGCATATTGATGATCCTGGATGAATGAAGTACAGGCACGCAAACCTTCCTGATGGCTACCGGTAGTAATCAGAGATATGGCGCTGACACCATAGTACATCAATTCCTTAGCCAATTCGCCGCTGGTCATCCCCGGATAACCGATAGTAAAGTAGAAGCCATCGGCTACGGGATCACCAAGGTCATTGTCATATACCAGATGAAAACCGTGGCGCAGAAAAATCTCTTTTAGCCTGTGAGCGCGTTCACCATATATTTTCACTTCGTCAAGGAAGTTGTACTGCCCTTCATTAGCAGCCTTCAGCATGGCGGCAAGCGCGTATTGTGCCGAATGACTCGTACCGGAGGAGAGGGCATAGAGTACACGGTGAATGAATACTGTACCGAATGTGCCGCCACCATAGCGTTTTGTCAATCCGGGATAAGAGCGGTGATAGAGCTTGTTTGAAATGCAGCTGACACCGATACGCTGTCCGGCATAGCTGAATGCTTTAGAGCCGGAAATGAGCAATACATAGTTGTCTGTATAATGTGCCACTGATGGTTGATAAGGTGCTTGGAATGGTTTGCTCAAATCTTGCCGGAAGTCCATAGCGAAGTAAGCCAGGTCTTCCAGAACAATAACATCATATTGCGTAGCAAGTTCTCCGATGATACGTAGCTCTTCTTCTTTCAGGCAAATCCAGCTGGGATTGTTCGGGTTGGAATAGACGATAGCAGAGATATTCCCTTTCTTGAGGTAACTTTCCAGTTTCTCTTTCAATTTGTCGCCACGGAAATCATATACATCGAAAGTCTCGAACTTTTGTCCCATAACGACTAGCTGTTGCTTCTGTACAGGAAATCCCGGGTCAATAAACAATATCGTATCTTTCTTTTCATCACACTGACTGCAAGTGAGGAACGAAGCAAAGGTGCCTTGCATGGAACCGGTAACAGGTACACAACCTTCTGGTTGCAAATCTACATTAATAAATGCTTTTATAAAACGCGAAGCTTCTTCTTTCAGTGCAGGCAATCCGTTGATGTCAGGATAAAGACTGGCAATTCCTTTTTGCAGAGCTTCTATTTCAGCTTTTACACCTACTGCCGAAGGGGGAAGTCCCGGCACACCCATTTCCATTTTTATAAATTCTATACCAGATTCAGCTTCTGCCTTGGCGGCAATCGCCTTTACTTCGCGGATGGTTGCTTTTCCAAAGTCTGCAATCTGAAATGCTTCGATGGTTTCGTCAATCAGTTTACGTTCAATAGGAGTATTTCTCATGGTTTTTCTCGCTTTTAATTGATTTTGATTTGTCATTCGATTTTTTTTTTGCCACACAAAGGTAATATAAATATCTTATAATCAAGCCTACTTTAAAAAAGATGAAAAATATTTCTTTCAAGCTATTGCAGGTTTCAAAAAAACACCTACCTTTGCAACCGCAATCGAGAGAGAAAGCGATAAAAGAAATGAAATTATGGTGCGTTAGTTCAGTTGGTTAGAATACATGCCTGTCACGCATGGGGTCACGGGTTCGAGTCCCGTACGCACCGCAAAGGAGAATGATGAAAGTCGTTCTCTTTTTTATTGATAATGAACGAATTATGTGTGGTTAATGGTGGAAATTTGAGGCTTTTTATATAACAAATACTTCATTTTTCCTCATTCTATTTCACGATGTTTCACTAAAAATGTAACTGATATGATACCACACATGATACCAAATTTGATACCTCAACATGATACTGTAAAACACAGTATTATGAAATATCCATCATTGCGCTTTGTGTTCGATAGAAAACACGTAGCAACCAAGAAAAAACGTGGGCTTGTCCAGCTTGAAGTTTTATCCGAAGGAAAAAGAAAGTGGATTGGAACCGGAGTAAAACTATACTCCGATCAATGGAGTGACCGGAAGAAAGTAATAAACTCTTCCGAGATGCTACAACTGAATCAGCGTCTTGATGAAATGATGCGCGTTATTCAAGATTGGATAAATGACTTAATAAGAAAGAAGGAAGCGTTTGAATTTGAAAAAATGGATGCTTTCTTGAAGTTCTTCAATCATTCCGAAAACTACATCGAATTTTTGGAAAGACGTATAAACGAGCGTAACGATATAACCGAAAGTACGCGAAAGTCTCACCGGGTACTAATTTCTTCTCTCAAAGAGTTTGGTGGCATAACCTATATTAGCGACTTGACGGTACAGAATATTAAACTGTATGACAACTGGCTTCATGGCAAGTATAAGTCTCAACCAACTATCCACAACTACCATAAGAGAAACAAAGTTTATATCCACGAAGCAATGTCACTCGGCTTATTGAAGGATTATCCATATACCGGAGTTATTGTCAAAAGGGGAAAATATAAAAGAAGAAGGTTTTTATATCAGGAAGAACTTGATAAAATCCGTAATGCTGAAATACCAAATGATTCGATTCGCCGGGTACGTGACTTGTTTGTTTTTCAGTCATTCACCGGGCTTGCTTATGCTGATTTGGCGAAATTCAACTTCAAAAGAGATGTCGTACAACATGAAGGTAAGTATATTATCTATGATATGCGCATAAAAACAGAAGAAGATTACTACATTGTATTGCTCTCTCCTGCACTTGAAGTTTTGAAAAAGTACAATTATGAACTCCCGATCATTAGCAATACGCAGTATAACCTTCGGCTGAAATTAGTCGCTGATTATGCCGGACTGGATAAAAATTTGACTACTCACATGGCACGACACACTTTCGCTACCCTTGCTTTAACAAAAGGTGTACAGTTTAAAGCGGTTTCAAAGATGTTGGGGCATAGTAGCCTAAAAACAACCGAAGAATATGCAGCGATTTTGAATAAGGACGTGGATAAAGGATATGAAATGTTTGAAAAACAAATAAGCGGGTAAAATTCCCGCTTTTATGCGAAAAAGGATTTTTTTCTTCATAAAAAAGATATAAGAACATGGATAAATAAAGAGGGAAAATTATTCAGGTAGGAGATGAAAGAACCGCATAATCATGCCTAAAGAGAGATTGACTTCTCTTCGATGATCTGCGGTACAAAAAATCATTCAGTATAGTGTGACGCTTTTTGCCCGGTCAGGCATTAACAAGTTACCCAACTTCTCCGGCTTTTCTCTTACTTGTAGATGTTCAGGCACCCGGATTTATTCTGCCTACTGTTATAGAACTACCCTTTGTAACAGCTTTTCCACCACCGACCAACGGACTTCTCAAACGGATAAATTCGGCGTGGGGATTAAAAAATAATCCGCACCAAGTGAAGGTTTGGCACGGATTATTAATATATAGATGCTTCGCGTATGAAGCAGTATATTCAGTATGTACGGTATCACCTTCACTTGATACGGGTGCAAATATATGGAGCCTCTTTTTATTATCCAAATGCCTGAAAATGTGACACTTTCATTCTTTTTCATGTTATTTCATTCTTTCTCATTTTCACTCCTTTCTTTTAACTATTTTTATACTGCAATAGATTCTATGATGCACTTATAAAAGCGTATCTCCCGTACATGCTCTAAACATTCATTGTTCGGCAACTCCGCTTCGCATTTCTCGTTCAGATCAAGAAGAAGACCTGAAAGTTCGTCCATGTCACGCAATGTATTGCGCACTGCCTCATTGTCGTTCATCTGTAAATCTTTCAAAAAAGCGATAAGTCTATCGGAAATCTTAACTCCTTCAACTTCAATGTAATTTCTGTTTACCATAGTCGTATATTTTTATTGTTTAATATTACTTATTTTCATACTAATTGATTCAGCCTTTTGTGGAAAGATACGAAATCGCTAATACTTAAAAAGACATTGGGTAAATCCTTTCCGAAATCATCCTTTGCATCTTTCATTGCATAACTGGTAAAAGTACTTACTACTATGTATGTTCTGTTAGGGTACATATCAGCATCTCTTACAATCTCTCTACAAAATGATTCCATTAAGGAGTTTCCAAGACTCATACCGCCATAGTCGAAAAATAAATAGTCATATTTCTCACCTCGTGGGTACATATCTGTTAGAGTTAATCTAAGACCGTCAATTAAAATACCTCTATCCTCCAAAGGAGATTCAACGCACTCTTTAAATTCTTGTTCTTGTGTATCAACCAAAGCGGATAACATCGGGTCTGAAAAGTGAATAACTTTTCCGGGTAGATAATGAAAACTCTCTATTGGTTTCTTTAATTCGATTAAATAAATCCTTTCGCCCTCATCTCCTTCCCATTCGGAATACTGCGTAATTTTATAGAATCTATCATCCAAATCACCATCCAAGTTTTTAGGCATAGATACATAAATTGCCTTGTCGAATTTATTCCTATTTTTCAAAATTGTATTATGTACAAAGTTTGAATGGCATGGTCTTATAAAAATTGGAATCGAATCTTTTGGAAAACAATAATGTTCTGCATTTTTCTCTATAATGAAGGAAAATGGTTCGTTTGGTTGGTGGATATCTATGGACAATGCTTTGCCTTTATACATAGATGCAAAAAGCCCTCTGCCAGCACCGCAATCTACTACTATTCTATCACCTGCGATTGTTTTTACGACATCGCACATTTCCTTGTTTACATTACAAAATATTTGGTTACTCATAATTTATTCCTTTCTGTATTGTTATTAGTTAAATGAAAATCAAATATCCGCAACGTTTATTGGGGCAGATCACAAACTTTTCTCCTTCTTGAATGATGAAGGTATGCCACCTATGGCATTTTTCGCAAAAAATCTTCTTATCCATACTTATCTTTTTATTTGAATGTTTTGAAATAGTCTAAAATATTATCTGATAGATCACGCAATCCGCATGATATATACCCTTCTGTCATTGTTACCGAAGAATGTCCCATCATTTTGCTGATAGCATATAAATCGGCACCACGTAAATATAAGTTTGTTGCAAAACTCCGCCGGGCGGTATGGCTTGAAATAAACTCGTATTTTGCTCCTTCTACAAATTCACCAGCGCGATATAGTTTCAGTCGTTCGTTCATTCCTAACTTCCGGCATATTTTCCGAATAGTTTTATTGAAAGTTGGGTCTGAAACTTCTTTTCCAGCGATATAGAACATTTCGTTTTCTGCTATAAGTCGTTCAACTACTTTAGACAAAGGAACCTCCGCTTGTATGTGAGTTTTGATCGAAACGTACACAAGTCGTTCGCCTACCACATTCTCACGGGTAAAGTTCATGTAGTCGCTATGCCGGGCACCTGTTACGCATCCCATAATGAACTGATTCTTTACAAGTCGTTCGGTATCGTTCGCTGGGATATATGCAATTATCCGTTCTATTTCCGAATCGTTCAACCATGTGTTTTGAGATACGTCCTTTTTCACGCTTAATATATCCTCGTATCCTTTAGGGAGCTTCACTTCTTCATTGTAGATATTGAAGACGCTTTTCAACATAGCACAATACGTTTTCACACTACTTTTTGCCAATTTCTCATTCAAGAATGAAACGAACTTTGCCAATCGTATTTTAGAGATGTTTTCCCATGTTGCCGGGCAGTCGTTCGCCTGTTCGTACATTTCCAATACATTTCCGTATTTAGGATACTTTTCTGTAAATGCAGTCCGTAAATCGTTCATCTTATATAGCCAGTTCTTTAGCTCGTTTAATGATTTCCAGTCGTTCGGCTTCGTTCACTACCTCAATCATCCGTGTACCTAATTCTGTTGCATTTACGCCTTGCATATTAATCGTTCGGCTCACTTTGCGGAGTTTTGCGCCGGAACTATCCAGTTCTGAAACGTCAATCTTTACAGAACGATTCTTTCCGATTTCGCGTGATCCGGCTATCGTAGGGAGAATGTTTTCCGGGAACGTGCTTTCTATCAACTTGCAGACCTCGTTACAATCGCTTTCGGCAATGGAAAACTTTACGGTGTTCTCTATTATGGTACCCGTGTTTTGGTCTTCAATGGTGACTCTTACAACTTTGTTTTGTGGGCTATATATTTTCATGTCACTTGATAATTAATTGATTTTTCTTATTACGAACGGATCGTAGTAATGTGTGATTTCGTCAATACCATTTCCATTTCTACCTCCATTATATTTTATTCCTTGTATTTCTATTTTTTCCCCGATCTTATAAAAAGAGAAGGAGACGTTTACAGATAACCATGTATCAGGGCTATTTGCATACGAATGACTATCAAAATAATAATCACCCTCTTCTATCTCTCCTGACGTTATATGTTTATATCCTTTCGGTATCAAATTGTTTGGTGCCCAAATTTTGAAGGCTTCTATTGAATAATCTTCAAATCCTTTTAATTCGTTCAATTTGATAATTTTATCTACCTGTTCTTGAAATATTCTTTTTTTGCTTATAGTGAAAGAAATATGGTTATGGTGTGGATATATAGTAACTTCAGAAATTGAATTTATATATTCTTCATCGTGTAGTGGTTCTATCTTGCAAATAGTGATGTCATTACACCATTTATGATAACCTATTACATAATCAGCTAATAATGGTTCACATCGTTCATTTCCTTTGAATCCACATATCCTACATTCATGTTTTATTGCATAATAACAAGCCAACTCTTTTGAAATATTATTATATACTTCATAATTCATAAACTCATACTTAACCTTATCTTTTACTTTTCTTTCTTTTATGTAAATAATGTAGCAATTATATTTTTCCATGATTGTATCTTTTTGTTGATTGTAAATTAATAATTAGTCATGCCATTCATTCTTCAGTCGTTCGGCTGGTGCAGTCGTTCGTCTTGTTGCACCACGTATGCGGACGGATTCGCGCCGGGAGCATCCAATATTTGCAGCCGGAGCCGGGACGGTTCCACGCGCCGACACAACCCACACCCGGACGGCAAACCATAAAGCAAATGAAACAGCATCCAGCAAAGGCACACACGCAGAAGGAACGCCGGGAGCATCCGCCCGGGACAAAGGAGGCGGCGCAATATCTGGTACAACTGCAAACGGTTGGTTTTCATCCGGCACATTATTCTCGCCCGGTTGTAGGTCTTTGATTTCTTCCACTTCGCCCGGTTGTAGGTCTATAATCTGCACTTCGCTTGCAAAGTCTTCGATATTTACCACCGAAGAAGAAAGCAATATTTTAAGCCGTTTTAAAGCCTCTTTTGCTTCATTGTATATAATTGCCTTGCAAAGCTCGCAAACCAAAGACAGAAGGCAATACAAGCCCAAAACATTGCATTTATATTCTGATGCAACAACAGGTAGATTTATTAGCTCAATTTGTACGGGTGCCGGGCTTATCTTTTCCGTACATACTTCTTTTATGGTAGTTTGTGGCTCTTCTTTTTGATAGTCCAGATAAGAAACCATATTAGAACGGTGAAAATCATACTCGATTTTTACAAAACCTTCTTTCCCAACGCCGGAAGGCATTAAAAAACAGATATTTTCGTTTTTGTCCGTTAATACAATAGGCTTATAATTGGCATCTATGAAAATACCTCCATTCCATTTTTGCGCAACTGTTTGAAAACTTTTTGAATCAAGCATAACGGAGAAAGCAAAGGGAATTTCATTTTCTGTAAAAACTTCGATTTCCGAAGATGCGCCGGATTCGCTATCTTTATAATCTACGGTTACTTTGTGCCCTTTTTCCGCGTACATGTAAAATGTTCCTTCTTTCTTTTTCAGGAAAGAAAGTACTTCTTTTGCCTCTTTTATCTTTATGTAGTTTTTGCTCACTTTTGGAACCACTAAAGCCCAGCGCGGATATTTAAGCCCGGAGCTTTCCACATTATAAGCGCGTCCGGCTTCGTCTGATATTGTGATCTTTCCGCCGGAAACAGTAACGGAACAAACGCCGGAAAGCTGTTTAAAGTCCTTCGGATTCATTAAAACGCTTGCTTCAGTTTCCCCCACTATATTACTAATATTTGCTTTACATGCTTGCAAATGTCTTCCATTCGATGCAACTAAATAGCCTTTTTTGTAGTCGATGAACACGTAAGACATAACAGGGCGTTCTTTATCATTGCCGACACATTTACAAAGTAATTGCATCTCTTTGGTTATTTCCATGGAAAAAGATAAATCCGCTTTCCCGGTTTCGATCCTCACAAAACGAACCTTGTCTTTTTGTTTCACGCTTGTAAGCTGTTCAAACTTCCAAACCAAATTAAAAATATTATTCCGTTCAAACTCACATTTAAAGGAGCCGACACACACGGAGCGAGTTAATAAACTTTCGTTATTTGTTTTAATGTAGTTTATTATTATAACGTCTCCTTTTGCGCTCTTTTCCTTCGCCAATTCTGCCGCCGTATAGGTGCCCGGCTCTATCTCTATTTCGTTTGTAAATATCTCGTTTGCAATCCTCTTTAATTCTTGAAGAATAGCAATATTTATTTCTTTATCAGTCATTATATTATTTTATTTATACATTAAACATAAACGGGACATAAACACCTTGTAAAGTGAATAAACATAAATTTCCTTTCACTATCTTACGGCAATATTCTAAATCATATCTACACTTTTGGATCAGTCTAAAGTCTTGTATAATTCTATTTAAGTGATATTTATCATTTATTACTTTATGGATATTTCTTTGTTTTGAACGGTTTATTATAATCGTGTGAATAGCTTTACTTTTTTCTATAAATGAATGTAAAGCAAAGTTTTGCACCTCTTTCGGCAATTCGTCTATCTCAAATAAAAAAGGTTTATTCTCGCATTTATACATAATATTCTATTTTAATTCATATTTCACACCAAAAAATAAACTCAATGCACCGCCCACGATCCACGCGGCAACATAGAACCAGCCGCCACACACGCAAAAACATATTATCAGGATGAAGACGAGCCAAATAATTAGCCCAAACATGATATTTATTTTTAAAATGTTGGATTCTCTAATTCTCGCAAAAGTTCTTCCTCTGTTAGAACTGTATCATCTACCCAGCCATCAACAAAGACGCGGTAACAGTTTTCAGTTTTCACAATTTCAAGTTTATGAGTTTCCCCTGATGGGGACTCTATTATATAAGTAGTCATAGCTTCAAAATTTAATGTTATACTTAGCTTTTATTTGTTTCTCGTAAGCCCAAATAAGGTTAGCGCGTAGCCAAAAACGAATACAGGAACAAAAACGGTAACACGCATTTTCTGCCTTCTGCAAACAAAAATGTTTTAGGTCTCCGTAGAAGGTAGAAGCCGCACCGCCTGAATCATATCGGGAAATAGAAAGGCAAATATATTTGCCTGTTTCTTTAGATTTCGCTATCAAAACAAACCAGTTACTTATATTTCCTTCTTCGATTCCTATGTATGTATAATAAGCAGCCATTTCTTTTATAAAATTTTGCCCGTTTTTATTGGCTAATGAAATAGCCTTTTTATATACTGTTTTCATTGCATGAAAGTTTAAAGGGTGCCGGGAGCCGCCCGGCGCGGATCAATTAAATACCTATGTTTCTATAAAATTCTTCTCTCTTTTTACGTGCTATTTCTCGCAAAAAGTTCATTTTATTCCTCGCGAAACTTCCATCATAATTTGCATATTTACATGTAAGTTTAACATGCTCATTCCATAAAATGAAAAGTCTTCGATTTATCCATTTTGAGAACTTCATAAATTTCACCATTTCTTCATCGTATTTTTTTCTTTCTTCGGTGGTTAATGGGGAATATATTTTCATAAATCAATGATTTTAAAGTATAGCAGGAAACAATAAAAGATATACCAACAGAGGACACACAACCAAATAACCGGGTTAATGTAGTAACCGATACAGCCAACAGGGAGCAAGGCAATAAACAACCAAAACAGCCCAGATGATATAACACGTTTCATCCTACTACGTTTATTTCTCGCGTTATATAATACTCAAATGATCCGTTATCAGATAACACCCAGTAAACAGGAGTAGAGCCGCGAAAACAACATAGATTTAATTTTAGGTTACTGCCTTGAAGTACATTCTTTTCACGCCAACCAAAAGAGGAATATTTTTTGCGCGCTTCTTTTCTTAATTTATTGAGTTCTATTCCTTTTATCTCTTCATCGGCAAAGACAGTGTTTTCTTTGAAACATACGCTTTTAGCGTCTTTATCACCACTATTAGCACGTCTTACAATAGTATATAATTGGGGACGGGTGATAATTCCAGATATTTCTATCTGATTTATTAAGTCTTTTGTATTCATAATGTTAGGATTATTTGTTTAACTCTCTTCTATTTCTTATTTTCGTCTGTGCTCCGGCTATTCTATACTCCTTTGCATCCGCTAATACTTGACTATATTTCTCTTCTTTTTTATTATAGAAACTTTCCGGCTCCCAGCCATAACCGTAGTTAGTCCAAATCACCCAGTAATAAGTATATTTATTTGCTTTCATAATCTTAAATTGTTACGTTTAAAAAACTTTTTGCTTTCTCTGTTAGCACCCAATTTGTTGTATTATCTAAGGTCTTACCATGCGCCCGGACTAAACCGAGGCTTTCAAATTGTGTAATATTAAAAAATACGGGTCTTTTCTCCTGTATGGATAATAGGGTAGCTTGCAACCGCCGCGCGGCTGCCTTTTCTTTTTCTGAATATTTAAGCATGATGTTTTGATTTTACCAGGAGCCGGAAAGCCCCGGAATTACTGTTTATTCTTCAGATGAAAATTCCCCGGCGTATTGAATTGCGCTTATAACTTGGTTTATCATAGCGTTTTCATTGCAAACGACATTGCCGCCGTAATAGCAAATTTGTTTCCCGCCTGAAAAGCGAAGGCAAGGAACGCGCATCTCACTAAGTTTACCAGCAGAGCGGGAACCCCTAATGTTATAAGTACTTATTTCGCTGTCGGTTAATCTCCTTTCTGCGTTTATGAATAGCCCGCGAATATCCGCGTTTTTCTCTAAATTAATAGAAAAAGAGATTTCCACACTATCAGATAAATATTTGATCTCCAATTTTGAAAATCTATCTCTATATCCACGTATAGAAGTCAATTTATAGCGTTGAAACTCTTCACCATCCCAACCGTGCAGGGGAATTTCTTCCGTTTGTGGAAGCATGTTTATTACTTTGGCGGCATCTTCTAAACTCAATACTTTATCGGAGGATGAAAATGAAGCATGAAAAACGGTTTTCCCTTTCCATGTAGAAGGATAACACATACATTTTATACCTGTTTTTTCCTCTAATCTGTTTTCGATTTCTGCCGCCTCAATTTTTAAGGCGTATTCTTTGCGGAGTTCTTCTAAATTTGTCATAATGCAAAATTTAAAGGGTTATTATTGTTTTATCTTTGTTTTTCCCTTAACTTTGCATCTAACACCGTGAGAAAGTGTACCTTTTTACGCAAAGTTTAAAGGGTGCCGGGAAGAGTCGCCAAACTCGACCCGGTTTTTTTGATTATACGGCTTTCAGATCATTTATATAAAGCTCTGTTTCTCCGATCAAGGCACGGGAACCGTCTTTTTTGACTGGATAACATTTAATAAATACACGTGCTCCATCAATGCAGCCTAATATTATTCGGCAATCTGACGGACGTTTAAAAACAACCTCGTATAACTTTCCATTGTTGGAGCTTTCCGGATTATTATAAATGTACCGCTTTCCATCCTCAAAGCCACGATCTTTGCAATAATCAAAGACAATATTCTTTTTCTTTTCTGTTAGCTCTTTAATGGCATTTTCATAGCCATAAACGAGATAGGATAAATTTTGTAATTCCATATTTGAAACGTTTTAAGTTAAACACTACATCAAACAGGAAAGGAGAGAAAAAAGTAGAAACACCGTGAGAAAATGTACCGCTTATTTTGTCTTCATTTCTGTATTACAAAGATACAAATAATATCTTGAATACCAAACAAATAAGTAATATTTTTACTCTAATATATGAAATGATAAATTACTATGCAAATGAAAATATAAACAGCATCATAGATACACGTTATACACATATATAGCCTGAATGTTAGATTATTTGTAAGTATATTGCGACCCAGCCACCAGCACGGGAAACCCCAGCAAAAAGCCGCAAAAAGCCGGATTCTCTTTATTATAGTAGCATGTTTAAAAACAGTGTTATACAACACATGTATAAAGAGAGCCGGAAACAAAGAAGGTGCTGCAATCTTTTATTTATCAGACCTTTTATTTATCTTTGCCCCACAATCATAGAGCGCAAGAAGCCGGAACACTCATTTTAAATCATACTTTAATATGACTTATAGCAAGAGAGTAACGGAACTACAACGTATTTACAGCCTCACGCCTGAAGATGTTTTTTTCTGTATGCTTGTAGCATCCGGCACCACAAGACAAGAAGCATACGCCGCCATCTATCGACCAACAACCAACGGAACCGGAACAATAGCAAGCAAAGCCAATGCACTACAAAAGAATAAGCCCGGCATTTCGCAACTCATTGAAGCAATACAGTATCAACGATCAGGAGGAACAACGCCCACAAAGACCGGAAGCCCAAAAGAAGACACTGCCCAAATAGCAGAAGGGAACAAAGTAGATAAAAAAACTTTAGATACATTTCGGAGCAAAGACGGAATTTTGGAGAATCTTATAAAGGTGCTTCCTTCTTTGACTGGAAAAGATAAAGCCGCCGTACTCATGCAGATTGCAGACCTCCAACGAATGAAGCAAGAAGAAAACAAGGAAGAAGCGGAACAAGTAGTATATTATCATCCTGTTTCCTGTTATCGGTGTGCCTTGTATGCAGAAGCACGGAAAAAACAGAAGGAAGAAGCCCGGAAAGATGCAGATATTTAATATTATAGGTATAATATAAAGATGTGCTTTCCTGTCTTCCTGTCTGCCATTGAAGACAACCGAAACCGGGTGCCCCCCCCCCGACCGGGTACCCGGATCCAACGCACTCATTACCATTCGAGATTTTTATTATTTTTTTTTGGTTTGTCATTGCACCAACATAAATTAACAATGAAAATATGGCTTTTGTGTGTCATGGAGCATGTTTTATCACTGCAATAATGGTTATGTATAGTTTCTGTATAGTTAATGTATGGTTTTTGAGGTAAACTATACATGTGTAAGCTGTTGATTTATATATGTTTATGAAATTAATGTATAGTATGTATAGTTTATATGTAAATTGCATAGGAAAAGACATATATTATATACTAAGCCGTTTCGTAGAAAACTATACATACCCTACATGCTTTTTCAGTACGCTTTGATTTTCAGTAACTTGCACATGTATAGTGTGATTTTGAACTATACATTGGAATATATGAAAAGTTCTATGTATCAATGGATTACAATATGTATAGTTTTTATAGTAAACCATACACAAAAGACATTACAAATGTGAATGTATATTGCTTATTTTGCTGATTATCTGTTTTTTATCATATTCCGATAACCTTCTTGAATTTTGTAGAAAATGATGCTTTTTTGAGTCAAAATTTACGGATAAATATATGTATTTTCGCGTGAAAAATAGAAAATATAACGATTTAAGTTTGATTATAATAGAAAATACTCTATTTTTGTGCGGTAAACAATGCGAAAACGGGTAAAACCATTGATATGGACAAAATTAAGTATAAGAAACTACTGACAGAGGTTTTTGGACTGATGGACGAACAGGATTTAAGTTCTGCGTTATCTCTTTCCAAAAGTGCTATGCGTGTAGATGCTGTGCAAGATTTACTTCGTAATGCAATTATCCGTTCTTCAATCAGCATGTTCAACGGTCTTCCACATTATTTTTCCGGTAAGGTTTATGAACCTATGTCACCTGACGACTTCGGTAGCCTTATTTATGACCTGATGCGCAAGTGTGCTTTGCCAAATGGCGACTATTCCCGCGTAGAAGGAGTGATAAAGGTCTGCAAACGTGTTGTTTCGGGGAAGGCTTTGCGTCCAGATAGTGCTATCGTGGTGTTTAACAACTGTGTGCTGAATATGAATGACCGGACTACACATAAGTTCGGAAGACAATGGGTACAGGTCACGAGTGTTCCTTACGACTACAATCCTGACGAACATATTTTTCTATGGAAACAGTTCATTGATGAAGTGTTGCCGGACGAGGGCTGGCAGCATGTGTTTCAGGAGTTCTTAGGCAGTATCTTCATTGATAGGCGTACTGCAAAGATAGAAACCATGCTTGTGCTCCGTGGCTCCGGCTCAAACGGTAAGAGCGTTGTCTTTGAAACTATTATGGGAATACTGGGTAGAGACAATGTAAGCAACTTCGGTATTGGTGCGCTGATAACCGGAACAGAGCGTAAGAAGAACATTGCCTATATCAACGGCAAACGTCTCAACTATTGTTCGGAGATACAGGCTTTGGAGATTGGGCGAGATAGTGACGTTCTTAAAAGTCTTATATCCGGTGAACCTACTGAAGCGCGTCCTATGTATGGAGACAACTTCACCGCTTATGATATTCCTTTGCTTATGGCAAATGCCAATCAAATGCCTTATCTGAAAGATTGGAGTTATGGAATGAAGCGGCGTATCTGTATTCTTCCCTTTGAAATAGAGATACCGATAGCGAGACAACGTAAGAGTCTTGCCCGTGATCTCGAACGCGAATACAGCGCGATATTCAACTGGATACTGGAAGGTCGGGATAGATTTATCTCTAATGGGTACAAGTTATCAGAGAATAAGAAGCTGGATAAGGTCATGGACGAATATCAGGCTGAAAGTAGTACTGTTATGAAGTTCATGTATCAAATGAACTACCTTCGGACGTATGAAGATGTTTCTGACGTTGAACCTAAATGGATGCCTTCTACAATCCTATATAAAAGATACCGGAAGTGGTGCAAAGAGAATAGCATTTCCGAAGAGAATCTTACCCGGTTTGGAAGGATATTGTCTGAAGCCGGATACCGGAAGAAACGCACGCCGGACGGTCAGGTGTATGGGCTATATGGCAAGGCTCTCACAGAGAAGTTCCGGTATGAACGTGAGGCAGAACAAAGCAAGAAGCTGAAGCAAGATTACTCGAAGCCTATTTATGTGGATGGTAAACGCTATGCTTATACGTTTGAAGGTCTTGGTTCATGTTTGGGTGTCGGTTACAGGGCGGTCGCAGCATGGATGCGGCAAGAACTGTTGGAAGGATGCTATACAAAGAATGGACGGAGAGCGGAGTTTGATCTTGATTTGGTTGAGGCGAGATTACATGAACTTAAAATATTTGGAAAGGAAAAATGACAATGGAAGAAAAGAAGGTAAAAGTGTCTATGGAATTAGACAAAGATGTGTTTCAGGCTTTTTGCTTTATGATGGGAGAAAAATTGACCGATGAACTATGGAGTAAGCTAACAGCCGGAGAAATTGCTATCAATGTAGATGAAATGGGTGAAGAGGCACAGCAAATTAAATTGGCTTTTTCTGCGTTTGCCATTGCAATGGTAGCGGATAAGAAGTAACAATATGGCTGTAAAATTTAGACATAAAGAAACCGGATTATTCTTTTGCCGGGCAAAAGGTTTATCTCCTTCGAGAAGAGATTATGATAAGCTGGGAGAAGAAGGAGTTTTCAGGAAAAGGCATTTGTCTAAGCGAGGGAGAATCTATGAAACCGCTACTGAAAATCAGAAACGGGATTGGATCGGCAAGAAACATGCTGATGAATTTGAAATTGTAACAGTATAACCAAACAACAAAATGGCAAAGAACACTAAGTATATGCTTTGTATCACAAGGCTATTTGAATCTACTTCCAACCGGAAGATTGAACTGTATGACGTGTTATGTAAGAAACATTGGTGGCAAAGATTCACTTCTATTCACCCTACGTTTCTATCTCTTAAAGATGCACATGAAGCTATTGTAGATAATTCCAATACTTCATCCATTACTGTGACTATAATGCTGAATGGAAAGCCACAATCTATCGGTACATATAAGAGGATTAACGATGGAACTTACGAACGAGTAATGACGAAAAATTTATAAATCACAAACAATTTTAGGTATGAGTAAAAAGGTACCATTGCAATTTGGCAATTTCACTATTACAAGAGATAATAGTAACGAACATGATTGGATTAGCATTAAGGCTATATCCGGCTTTTGGACAATGCGGTTCCGGGATGATAACGAGATGTTTGAGCGGATTCGTCTACTGGCAAACAACAAAGATTTCAGTGAGTACATGGAAACGTGGATTAAAGTAAACTTCCTGATGGCTAACTGTACTCCTGATGCTGAATTTATGAAAGATTTCTTCGAGGCTTATACCAAGATGAATGAAAGACTGCTTTCTCGCCGGAAGCAAATCTCGGAAGAAGAAGACAAAGCCATTTTGGAGCAAGAGAAAGCTACCTACGAACTTAAAGAGCAAGCAAAACAGCAAAATGAAGGTTCCCATTAGCAATATGACTTTTGGTGAAAGCGAATACCATAGAGGAAATGAGGTATGGAAAGCCTCTACCCTCTATCTATTCGCTAAAGCCAAAGAATATCCAGTACTTGATTTACCTCTTTGGTGTATTGACTTGACGGCACAGGCTTTTGAATCAACAACGCTATCGCAATTTATTTTCCAGTGTAAACGAGTACAGGATTGCTCTCTTGATTACCCGGTTATTCTTGATGATTGTGGGCAGATTGCAGACGGATACCACCGAGTATGCAAAGCAATTATTGAAGGACATGAGACTATAAAGGCTATCCGACTGGAAGAGATGCCAGCTTGTGATAGAGTTGATAATGATTAATTTATTTATATCTTTGTTCCGGCAATCGGTCATTACTCCTATAAGTTCAGTGCATCGTTCCTGGCGAACCTCTGCTGGAAGCTGAATACCGATTGTCTTTATTGTATAAATAAAAGGCTGCCCCCACTTAACAGAGTTAGATGGGGGCTTAACTTTTTCAACGCTTGGTTGATAAGCAAACTTCTACATTGCAAATGTAGTCAATAGATTCATGGGTACTTACCTTTTCAGCCTTTTATTTGTAGGCTTCTTGGGATATTTTTGATTTATTCTCTTTTGTAAATCATCGTTTATACTTTCTTCCAAAAGGATTTTAGAATTGAGCACCCGGACTTCTCCGGTAAGTTCCATGATTGTTTTAGCCTGAAGAGCATTTTGTTTTGAAAGCTCGACGTTGGTAATTGCCAACTTGCTACATTCAGATGCAAGCTGATTCCATTTTTTTGTAGTGATAATTTTTATTCCAAACATAATATTGAGGTTTTAAATATCTATTTCGTATATCGGTACTATATAACAGCAGCAATGCGCATGGTATGGCGGTACCGGGTCGCCGTTACTAAAGACATGGAAATAAGTAGTTTCATCATCACATTGCTGGCATGGATAACTACTGCCCCTAAATGACATGAAACCTATTGCTCCACTCTTTTGAGCTATCATGGCAAAGTAATCCATCCAGCCCTCGGCTATGGCGAAGTTGGTTAGATTATCAAGTGCAGTGAAAGAACTATTTGTACGTCCCACACCGTATGTTTCCGGGACTTTCAATCTTGATATTACCGGGAAGCCCTTTGACGTAGCTTGTCTTATGTGTTGATTGAGTAAAGGACTCTTTCGATTTGCTTTAATTGAAGATAATAATTCATCTTCCGCAATATTGAGTAATACGCCGGATGCTATGGCTACTTCCAATTCTTTTTTGAATTGGGTAGTATATGCGTTGATACGATCAACAAGAGTTTTTCCATGACTCTCTCGGTTGATAAAAGAAATGATATGTTCTTTTTCATCCGTATGGGTTGCCACGGCAAGCGTTTCTGTATAATCCTCAATAAGCTCCCGGAGGTTAGCTATAATAGTTTCCACTTCTTCTTGTAGCTCTTTGTTATAAGAGAAACTGAATTGATTTGTGGGAACGTTGTATTTGTAGGATACAGCGATTATCTCCTTTGCAGCTTGATACATAATGGCAAGTAGATTGTTCTCCATTGAAAGTTCTGCATTAAGCCTTTGCCGGAGATAATCTTTCGCTTCTTCTATTTCCTTACTCGTTGGTTGTTTCATCTTTATTTTCTTCGCTTATCTTAGCTGTTTGCTGTTGTGATTTCAACTGATAAAGTAGGTCTGCCGACTGTTCTTCCTTCTTTTCCCGCATGATTCGATCCCATTCATTATTTCTACCGTACCCGCTAAGTTCGGATGCGCTTTCTTTGGACAAGAAACCACCGCCAACTGCTTGCACGAGGTTACTGATAAGTTCTGCGGCATTCTGATGTACATACGGTTCTGCCCATGACAAAACTTTCATATTGGCAAATGGAGTACTCATTTTTCTCTCGATACCATAACCGTAAATGAATAATCTCTTCATTGTATCAATGGAAGAATCAAACTCTTTACAGTCTATCATGGCTTTCTCCAAAGATGGAGAATAAATCAGCTTGATTGCTACACCCGGTAAATCACCTGATTTAACTTCAGGGGGCATTACGGTAAAACTTCCCATGAATATCATCTTCAGGAGAGTATTGAACTGTAACTCGAATGACTGTGAGGATTCCGGTCTGTTCATAAATCCAGCATCATCTTCTTTGCCCATTGTTATAGCTTTTACCGCACCGTACATGTCACCTTTGATTTCAACATCTTCACCTTTAAGTAACATAATGGGAAAGGCATAAGCCATATTGTTTTGACAAAGGTGTGAAACTGCAAGCTCGAAATCATCTATATTGCTTTGTGAGAAAGACCAACACGCGCCATGCTTATCACGAAGATATACTACTGGACATTCTTCAAACTGATGAAGTTCTTTGCTATCCAATTCATACCCATCTATTCCAAATATCTCTTTAAGTTTGTTTACCGCTCCCTTAAATCCGGCTTTTGTCTGCCGATAGCGATAGAGGTATTTGTTATCCCATAATTCTACCCATGAAACAAGCTCCTTACCTTCAGAGTCGTAGTCACTGTATTGCCGGGCAAAATATTCCATCTTTCCGGTAATGGAGTTTGTATGTGGATATAATATATCTCCATCGAAGAATGAAAGAACTTTGGTTCCCACTTCTCCTTTATCCATATAGAATACAACCGCTCCATCTCCGGTGATCTTTACGCTCTTTGCAAATTCGTAGAACGTAATCTCCATGTTTTTATCCAGCCACCCTTTCTGAAATTCAAGGAAGGATTCTTTCAATTTATCATCAACTTGTGCGGCTGTAAGTTCATGGTGAATATCATTTCCGCAGAGGTGAACAAGTTGCTGAATGGTAATAATCATTTGGAAGGGGAAAGCGACACGCATAACCTTCTCTTCAAAGAAGCGTTTATTCCCTTTTTCGTCTTCCTCGAATTTGATGCGATTAGGATAAAATGCCGGAGAATTTATCTTGTGACCGGATGGATAAAACTCTCTGATAAAATCCGCTTGGGATAAAATCTGATATTCTATCTTGTTGTTATAATACGAAGCGATTGATAAATCACTTGTAGTTTTGCCATTAAGATAGCCTGTTGGCGTTACTCTTGTAAACGGCTTTTTGGTAAGAACTTCATTTTTAATCATAACAATCCTATTCCTTTAAAGTGTTTGCGTTTCTTTTTTATCTCGAATATTTCTCTTGTCATCATGCTTTCCCAAAAGTCAGGAGAGTGACCGACTATTTTTTTCATTTCAGACTTGGCTATAAGTTTCCAATATTTGTCAGCCGCATTTTCATCTTGTCGCATTGCTTGTCTTTCATTGATAAGCACTTGTGAAAGAGGAACATCTTTGAATCCTTTGCCGGAGTATTTACGTTTCAGCAAGTCGGGTAATATACTAACTCCACCACGGGTAAATCTGTCAATAAATTTATATGCAACTTCTGATTTTAGATAATCAAACATTGTATGTGATCCATCTGATGGACACTCTATGTTGTTGAACTTCAATGCCTTAGGAAAGAAGCCGACAAATATTTGTCCAAGACCATTAAGGTCGTAGGCGAAGTTCTCTTCCAAAACTTTATATTGTTCGAGCAGGAATTTTGCGGTTTCAATAGTCTTTTTACTATCTTTCTTGCAAACGTGAATACCTATAATGTTCCAGCCTTCCCATATCCAAAACACGCAGTTATCTCCACCCGTAAACGCCGGGTCACAAGTTATATACCGAGTTCCCGATTCTGTTTGAAGGGCATTTTCAAAGAAACTTCTCATGTGTTCGAGAGTAACAAGTCCGGTTCCGGCTGTACGGAATTTCCAGTTACCTTCAAGGTCACGGGCACGCTGTTCTTCAGACTGATTGGCAAGGTTGGCAAGGTAGTTCGGGTCAGAACGGAGAAGCTGCATGTTCTCTTCCAGCTTACCTTCTATGAAGGTCACTGATTTAATGAATAGCTCTTGCGGACTGCCCAATGATTCGTATTCGGGTTTCCACAAACGATCAATGATGTGCTTACATTGTTCATATACTTCTTCGCGGGTATCTCCCCAATAGATTCCTTCAATACTATCTCCGTCCATGAAACAATAGCGTATAACTCCATCACGATCTGGAATAGGAAAACCATCTGAATCTATCCACCAATTTATGAATGTAGCTACCCAACTATCGGGGTCAGGGTTACATGTACCAAAGAAACGGTTGCGGATAAAATGGGCATTACGGTTACAGGTAATAAGGTACTTGAACTTTGGATAATCCATGTGCGTGATTTCATCCACTCCTATGTAAGAGAACTGCCTTCCCTGAAAGCGTTTCTTGAAATCCTCAATGCTATCAGAGTAGTAATTAAATTCCAGCCAGCCTCCCCAGTTGAAGTTCCAAGTCATATCACCCTTTGACTTGTTATACTTACCGAAATCATCATAAATCTGATAGGAAGTAGTGATAAGGTCGGTAAGGTCATTAATCTCGTTACGGAAGATTATAGAGTTGAAATATTTACTTTGTATGTCATGTTGGGATTCAAGTAACAAGGAGAATGATTTAGCACCACCACGTTTTCCACCGTATATAACAATGTCTGCCATCGTGGAAAGGAATTTTTCTTGTCCTCCACGTTGGGCAATAATCTTTTGTGGGTTGGGCATTTTCTTATCTGCCTCCCTTAACGTTTCGATAAATTCATAAGTAAGAATCTTCTTTCCGTCCGTTGTCGTGACACCACTATATTCAGCTATTTCTTCCATAAATAAAAAGCCTACATGATAAATTTCTCTATCATGTAGGCTTTGAAAGCTCACCATTTGATTAATAATGAGGCAAAAGTATATATAAAAATATGAATTTTCTAATTTTAAGATGAAAATAATCTATTATTTGCATTGAAATATAGAAAATATATATTATGTTTGCAGCGAATAAGGATAACAGATGATTAAAATTGATACAAAAGAAGACCCTCGACAAGTGGTTGAACACCACAAGTTAGTGATTTGCCCGACATGCGGACAAAAGCTCACTGATGTTAAGTATGTTGATGGTATTGTTATGCTACGGATTAAATGCCGTAGATGCAGGAAATATATTAGTGTTGATTTGATAGGTAAAGAAGATATTCAGGATACATTGCGGGATGGAGCAGTCAGGTAGCTCGTTGGGGTCATATCCCAAAGGTCGTTGGTTCAAATCCAACTCCCGCTACAATCAAACGGAGGTGCGGTTACTCTACCGCCGGGGATGAAAGAAGCGGAGATAGTTCAGTTGGAAGAACGTCAGATTCCAAACCTGATTGTCGGGGGTTCGAGTCCTTCTCTTCGCGCATATTGAGATATGGTGTAATGGTAACACAGCAGATTTTGGTTCTGTTATTCAAGGTTCGAGTCCTTGTGTCCCAACAAATGGCGGGTTCGACAAACGGTTAGGTCGTCACCTTTTCACGGTGAAAATCAGAGTTCGATTCTCTGACTCGCTACACAAAATGAATAACGTCCGAAGTACAAGGAAGGTGCGGTGGTTTCACAGAGATGTATTGTAGTCCGCACGTTTGGAAGTATGGGTGAGTGAACGATACCACCTCTTTGCTAAAGAGGCAAGCTGAAAGGCTTCGGAGGTTTGAATCCTTCTGCTTCCGCAATTAAAGATATAAGACCAAAGAGTCAGATTGATGCAAAAAGCATTGTCTGACTCTTTTTTTATACACAAACACAAAATAACGCACGATGGAAAAAGAACAAATCTTATCCGAGATTACGACACGAATTGGAAAAACCAGTCTGTCACAAAGAACGCTGACTGATTACGTCAGTAGTAATTTACCAACTGAAGGTGCAGAGCCGGATGATGCGTTTTGGGAAAAGCACGTGGGTTTCCTGAAATCGCTTGATGGTAATTTCAGTCACGATGTATCTACACAGGTTGAAGAGTTCAAAAAGAGCTACAAACCTAATCAGCAACAAGCTAACGATACTACGCAGGAAGGTAAGGACAATGAAATTCTTGAATTGCTGAAAGGTATTAAGAATGAAAACAAAGAATTGCGCGAACGTCTTGACAGACAAGACCAAGCAAAGAGCCAAAGTGAATTGCGTGAGAAAGTCGTTGCCGGAATGAAAGCTAAAGGTATAAGTGACGAGTATGTATTGAATACGACTCTGGCTAAACATGGAGAATTGGATTCTAAGAAATCTGTAGATGAACTTGTAGAGTCTCTTCTTCCGGCTTATGACAAAGAGTTCAGTGCTTGCCGTGGAAATGGTGCAGTGCCGAGAACCGGACAACAACAGCAACAAAACACGAAGAACGAAACACTGAAAAGGTTTAAAGAGCGTCACCAAAAATCAGGTGATTTGCCCGTTGCAAAATGAGATAATTAATTTATTACAAACACATTAAAACACAAAACAATGATTGGTAATACTTTTGGTAGTAAGACAAGAAAGTTTGGTGGTGCATTTCCAGTATGGAAAGATGTATTTAGCAAGGTAGACGGTGGCGGCGTATTTGAGAAGACGCCGGACGTGGGAGATGTTATTCCCGCAGGAACACCCGTATATCTTGATAAAACCGGAGGTACTTCTAAATGCTTAGAATTTTATGAGGCATTGGAAGGTAGCACTGGCACCACATTGAAAGTGACTGTTGGTATGGGGCTTCCGACTCCAACCGTAGGTCAATTCTTAATGAAAGTACCCGATTCTCTTAACGGTACGGGCACAGGCGTGAAGGTGACGAAAGTTGTCATTGATGGAAATGAAGCTACTGTTACTTTGAGTGCTGATCCTGATACTATCGCTGAAGGGGATATTCTGACCGTAGCAGCCGCCGTAGGTGCATCTCAAAAAATGGCTATCACAAACATGTCAGGTCTGACAAAGAATGATGCTTATATCGAGGAAGGTACGCAAGTAGCCACTTGTACGGTTGTATGGAGTGGAAAGGTTTATGCAGACCGTATTCAACCTATCCCGGATATTTTCAAAGCATTGGTTCCTAATATTTTATTTCAGAAGGAGGCGTAAGTTATGGAAGTTAGAGATAGAGAATTTTATGATGTGATTGCCCGTGGGCTTGAAAACAATGGAATTTCTTTTCAGGAGTACATTGACGAAATGTTTGCTGAAAAGTATAATAAGCCCGAAACTCCCGGTTTTGATTGGGAACCGGATATGCAGGATGATTTTGAGTTTAAGCAAATCTCCGCAACCGCTCGTGTATATACGATGGCAACGTATGTTGATTTCGATTCACCGGGTCCGGTTAAGCATACCGAAGGCTTTGAGCTTGGTAGTGACAAGATGCCTCGTATGAAGCATGAGTTCAACATTGATGAAGCTAAAATTCGCTTGCACATGCAAGCATTGCAACAGTTCGGGGTGTTCTCTGAACGTATGGCACAAAGTGTTGAAAACTTGCTGTTTGAAAGCACTGATATGTTGCTCGGTGGTAACTACAACTCTTTGAAGTTCCAACGCCATCAAGCTGTTTCTAAAGGTAAGTTTGATATTATCGCGGAAAACAACCCGCAAGGTATTACAGGTGTCAGCATTGACTTCCATGTGCCCGGTAAGAACCGTTGGGAAATTGCTTGGTGGAAGAAAGATGGTACTCTGAATACGGGTATCACACCATTGGAAGACCTGAAAAACAAGGTTACTTATATTCGTCAGACTTGCTATGCTCCGGTAGACCATATCGAAGTAAACAAGATTACATGGGACAAGTTCATTATGATTCCGGCTGTAAGACAGTCTCTCGGATACATCAAAAATCCGTTGGTTACTACTGCTGATGCTGCCGTACAAATTGGCGTGAGCTTGCTGGATGATGAAATGAAGGTTTTGGTAGAGAAGTATGTTGGTGCTCCGATTACCATTATTGATAGTGTTTCCGTTGTAGAGAAGTTCGACAAGAAAACTCGCACGGTTTCTACTCCGACATTGCAGAGTTTTGATGAAAATGTATTCGTTTTCGTTCCTTCCTCTCGTATCGGTACGATCAAGGCGGTAACTCCTATCGTAATTAATGATCCGGCGGCTCGTATTGCCTTCTATGATGAAGGACGTACTGTAATCACACAGACCTTTGATGCCTACAACAAGGTACAGAAGATTTCGAGTGAGCTTACAGCATTGTGTGTGCCGAATGTGGTGAGACAAATGTATTACCTGACTGTAAAGGCAAGTAAATAATGGCAGATACGGTTTCTTATATTGATATGCCGATTGAAGAATATTTAAGAGGTGTTGTTGGCTACCAAATAGCTGACAATGCCCTTAATTCCATTCTCTTCAAACGAAAAATTGCAGCCGGAGCAATGGCAAGTTCGCTGACAGAAAAGCAACTTGACCTTTGTACTGCTGACCTTTATTTATGGTGTGCAGCTACTCCCAGTACACAAAATAACACGGAGGACAGCGATGGCGGATGGAAGCATGTTGAAGGTGGCTGGCAGACTTCAGCTTTTGATAAGAGGGAGTTGCGGGCTATGGCAAAAGAGCTATATGAGAAATGGGGAGAGAACATGCCGGGCAAAAGTAAAATGAAAATAGTACACTTTGGTATAAGATGAAACCAAATAATCCACGATTCCCGCACAAATGTACCATTTACCGGATGGAAGGTGAAACTTCGTTTTCGGAAGGTAAAAGAGATATTCTCTATGAAGGAGAGTGCCGGAAGTATGGTAATACCTCACTCCGCACATTTAAAACAGAAAATGTGGTAAAGGCTGACTATGCGTTAAGTATTCCGGGAGTAATTGAAGGTATCAAAACGGGATATTTAATAGATGTGACAGACCGCGTAGGAACTTTTACCGAATGTATGGTTGCAGACTGTTACCCCGGAAATTTGGGAACAACCGTTTATTTCAATCTTGCAAAAAACTGATGATATGAATAACAATAATCTATTTGATGCTGGAATGAAAAAAGCCGGAGAAATTGTATCGGTGTTTATCTATGATTACTTGGTGAAGGTTTGTGAAGCATTGGTGGATGATGCGGTCAAAAAGAAACGTGGGTGGAGTAATTTCACCGGAAACACGATAACGAGCTATGCTTGTGGATTGTACATAGATGGAAGATTCTCATATTACTATTGCAGTGGGGATAACATGCCTCAACCGATCCGGGCAAAACTGACAGAAGATGAATATGCTTATCTATCTCCTGATTATGACGGAAAAGACAGAGGTTTGAGAGGAACCATGAAAACGGATGGTGATTATGGTGAGAATTTGTCTTTGAATTTTCTGAAAACATACAAACCGGATTGCAATAATGGATTTGCGATAGTGATGTGTACGGGTACTGAATATTCAACGTATTTGGAGAATCGAAATAATGCTAATGTGCTGACTGATACATTTCAGAAAGCGAGTAATATTCTCTTCTCTAATTTAAAACCGATGAAGTAATGGGAAGAACGAGATTTCGCAGGAAGGACATATTGAAAAAGCTGACGGAGATATTTGGTGATGTAAGTCGCAATGTATTTGTAACTGACCGTCCCGCCGCTAACGAGGACACAATGAAAGATTTTGTTGTAGTATCTCTTCCGATAGGAATTTATGATCGGCATGTTTATCAAGACACCTATTGCAGAATCGAAGTTTTTGTAAGGAACCGTAAGAATGGAATTGAAGCGACTGACGCATTAGAAACAATGCAACAAGCCGTGATAGATAAATTCCCGCTATCGAATGAATTGTTTTCTGCTACGACTCCACGATTATTGCCCGGAGGTGATGATGGATTAGGTTTTCATTGCTTGATTATTCAGGCTAAAATGATAATAAAATAACACAAAATTTTAAATAATACGATTATGGCTGAATTTGCAATTACAAAAACTCTTGAAGAGTTGAAAGCACTCTTCTCACAGATGAAAAATGTATATTTCATCGCTACTGCTAATCAAGCTCTTAATGCTTTGAAAGGGGCAGATATGGAACTCCCGGTTTTGGATGAAGGCGTAACTTTTGATACAGGTGCGGCAGATGTTTCTAAAATCAAACTGACAACCGGAGCTATTTGGACTTCTGTTGCTACGGCTGGTGATGCTGATATTCAGTTTCAAGTAGCCAGTATTGCGGGTGAAGTGAATGAATTGCTTATGAATAAAGTCGTTGAATCTGCTGCTATGACTGCTACATTCAACGGTAAAACCTACGAAGGTGCTGGTTACAACACCGAACCAAAGAAAGTAACCGGAGCATTGTTTATGACCTCTGAAGATGGAAGTACAGCTTTGTACTTGCCAAATATCGAAGGTTACTCTAACCTTATCAGTGAACGTGGTAAGCCTGCTTATTTCAACGTGGCAGTAAGCCCGATGAATGATAAGAACAAGGCGAGCATCTACATTCTTAAAGAGAAGGCTACTGTTGCTCCCGGAGGATAACGAACTCTTTTTTCGCAAAACTCAATAAAGGGTGGTGAGCCGCAACGAGCCGCCGCCCTTTTCTTTTTTCAACACTAACACAAATTTGACATGGCAAAAAAGAAATTGGAACAACCTTCTCTTGATAGTGAGAGATTATTGGATGAAATATTGGGTGACAGCGTGGAACTTGTTTCTATGCGTGGTCGAAAGAAATCATATCCAGTGCGTTGGATGAAGCCCGGAACAATGCGCAAATTGACCCATATTATGCTTGCAAAGGATAACGATGCCAAAGTAAGCTGCATGAGTGCTGCATTAATCATATTGAACGATTTTTGGAAGATAAAATTCTTATATCCAATACTTTGGCGTTGGTTCTTCTACATTAAACAGTACACGGATGATGAACTGTTTCCCATTATTGCTGCTGGTAAAAAAAAAGTTCCTGCCAAAAACTTCTTTATGAATATCACATTGCTGACCGAAATGAAGGATACGATAATGATAATGAAGAAGGAGGAAGCGACTATTTCCCTTCCCGAACCCTTTACGGAGCCGGGTGGGAATCAGATAAAGGTGGATGGATGATGCAACCGCTCCTTCTTTTGGGTGGGCTGATATGCGAGCCTATGTATGGATACAACTGGGTAATGACACTTGCGCAACTGGAACTTATCGGGAATGACAAGCCACTTACCTTCTTGAAAAAAGATTCAACTAAAAAGAAAGGAAAATCGGAATTTTCAAAACCGGACGCAAGCCAAATAGAAGAAGCTGCAAACAAATGGAAAGCAAAATACAATAGCGGTGAAAAGAAACTCAATTTAGGAAAATTTATAAACACAAAATAAGACATGGCAGACCTCGGAAATTTATATTTTGACATCTTATTCCGGGACAAGACAGCCGAACAAAGAAAGAAGATTAAGGCTGATATTCTGAAGGACTTAGATGTAAAGCTCGACCTCAAAGTAGGTGTGAGTAAAACAGACTTGATAAAAAGTGCTCGTGAGGCTTTGGCTGAAAAGGAATTTAAGGTTGGAGTATCCGTAGATCATAGCGATGTCTCAAAAAAAGTTCAGGCTGCTTTTGATGGCAAAACATTCAAGATTGGGATTGAAAGCCGGAAAAGTGATTTGGCAAAGAGTATCCGGGAGTCGTTAAAAGGCGAAGTATTTAAAGTCGGAGTAATCATAGATAAGGCTTCTGCAAGTCAGGCTGTTCAAGAAGCACTACGCAAAGCTGGACTGAATACCAATTATTCCGCCAGTGATTTACGTGCGACTCGTGCGCGTGCCGTAGAAGCTAAAGCTGAAGCCTATATCAATTCACAACGGGAACTTGCCCGGCAACGAGCCGCCGCAGCCGCTAAAGCCGAACTGGGATTGGCTACTGCTCGTGAACGCAGTGCAAATGCTGCCCGTGCCCATGCTTCTGCAACATTGAACATGAACGGAGCTATGAGAAGCCAACTTAGTATTACAGGTGAATTGGCAAATCAAATGCTTGGTCTGTACTCCATATATACTTTGGAACGTTTCATTAGAGGTCTTGTTGATATTGGCGGTGAGTTTGAACAGCAAGAACTTGCATTGAGCGCAATGCTTAATGATGCCGGAAAAGCACATGAAATTTTTGGCAGTATAAAAAACTTAGCTGTTGTCAGTCCTTTTGGTGTCAGGGAATTGAACGATTATACCAAACAGCTAAAAGCCTTCTCCATACCTTATAATGAACTGTATGAAACCACGAAACGTCTTGCAGATATTTCGGCGGGTGTCGGCGTGGATATGGGACGCATTATTTTGGCTTACGGTCAAGTTCGTAGTGCCGCCTTCCTTCGCGGTCAGGAACTTCGGCAGTTTACTGAAGCTGGAATACCCATGGTTGAAGCATTGGCAGATAAATTCAGTAAGCTCGAAAATCGCGTAATTAGTGCCGGGGAAGTCATTGATATGATTTCCAAAAAGAAAGTTTCTTTCGAGGACGTGAAAGATGTATTGTGGGGAATGACTGATGATGGCGGCAAATTCCATAATATGCAGGAAGTTCTTTCTGAATCTTTAAGCGCGAAGTGGAAGAACTTGGGAGATGCTATTGACATTATGATGGCTGACATTGCTTCTTCTTCTAATGGACTATTAAAAGGGGTTGCAGAAAGTCTTACTACCTTGACATCTAATTGGGAAGCCCTTATTCCTGTGATTTTGAGTGCTACTGCTTCATTCGGGTTGCAACGAGTGGCAACTTTCGCTGTTAATCGTGCAATGGGTGAAGAAAATGTATTATTGATAAAAAGTACTATCGCTGCTAAAGAGAAGACGGCTGCAAATCTCATTGTAGCATCAAGTTATCGGGAATTGAGCAATGCAGAAAAAGGGGTTATTGCTTCAAGTCGAAATATGAGCACGGCTAATTGGAAAGTACTGGCTTCGAGTGGACAACTAACTAAAGAATATGCTTTACGCATGATGGCGTTAGGCAAACTAAAATCGGGACAGGCTGGGCATATTGTTCAACTGTTAGGGATATCTAAAGCTGAAATGAAAGCGGCAATGAGTACAAGTAGATATACAGTCATGATGTATGGACTTGGAACCGCAGTAAGAAGTGTTGGTTTAGCTCTAAAAACTCTTGTTTGGAATCCATATACAGCCATATTTGCAGGAATTTATGCCTTTATTGAAATTATGCGTCATATTGATTTTGAACCTTTAGGCATTGTAAGCGAAAAGACAAAGGCAATGAATGAACGTATTGAAGAGTTTTCTAAAACCGCTAATGAAGGATTTAAAAGCCTAAATACTGAAGCCAAAAAGTTTACAGATATAGACCCCTTTAGCGTAAAAGAGTCTTCTTTAATCACTTCCATTGAAAAAATAAAAGAGGTATTGAAGGATTATTCTCCTGTATGGGCGGATACATTTAATGATGCGTTTGCTGTTGATAGTGAAGGTAAACAGATAAATAGTCTTGCAAAACAATATGAAAAATTACGTGATTCCTTGAATAATGTAAGGGAAGGATATAGAATACTTGCTGAAATAAAAAGTGTTGCGGAATTTGCAAATAGTGATACAGACGGATGGTTTGATGATAGCTTTGCAGAAAATGTGAAAGATGCCAGTAATGCTTATGCTGAAATGGAAAAACGCGCAGGTAAGATTACTACGGATTATGAGAAGTATTACGAAGCTATGCAAAAGGTTATTGAATCCAATAAAGATTTTGCAAAAGTCGCAAATGGAACTTCATTACAAAAACAGTTGATGTTATTAAGAGTATTTCCCAAAGCATTAAAAGATTTCGGAGATTACACACGTGATGCGCAAGGAAGTTATAATGTAATGTTCATAAAGTTCAATGAAAGTGTGTTGGATTACAAAAAGAACTTGGACATAGTTGGAAAAGATTTGCATGGATTCATGGAAAGTTACAAATCAAGACTTCAAGGATTAGGTCTTGATTTGAATAAACTTAGTGAACCACAGAAAATTGCTATTGCTCTGAATGTCACTCAATTTATGGATACCATAGAAGGGCTTAATCCTGAATTGCGGAAAATATTCTTAAGAGAATCGTTAGAGCGAGAATTTAAGATTAAGGTTACGGCAGAATTTGAGGATAAAGTGAAAGGTTTGACACAAATTCAAGAGAAGTTTGACGAAGCTACAAATAATCAATTTACTGCACAAATAAAGACTTCTACTGACCCTAATGAGATTATTGATAATATACAGAAGGCTTATAAAGAGGCAGATTCAGCCGTAAAACAAATGAAGCCAATACTTCTAAAATTCGGAGTTAAATTCGATAAAGAAGGAAGGGCTGATATAGATAGTGCTTTCAACGTTGCTGCTCCTTGGATTAAAAGTATGGCAGAAGAGTTTAATAAAAGGCAAAACGAAATCATTGGAGGAAATAGCGGAGCCACTATACTTGGATTTCCGGTTAAGGATGTAAAAGATAGTAAAAAAGACATCTTTGCTGAACAGATGAAGGAACGTGTAAACTTGCTGAAAGATGCTTATTCAGAGTATAAGAAATGGAAAGATATTGTAGGCAAAGAAGAGGCTTCAAATAAGATAAAAGGTTCAGGTATATTCGATTCTCTCTTTAAAGGAAAAGAACCAGTGGACATAGATAACTATAGAGAGGAACTGAATAAACTTTTAAGCCAACTGGACAACAAGACGAAGGAGCGCAGGGAGCTAAAGGTATCTATACGGAAAGTTCTTTTAGATATTGATGCTAATGCTGTGAAGGAGGCTTCTGAAAAGGCTTTATCTGACATGGAGAGAGAGATATCTAATATAACAAAAAAATGGAATATATACCAACAGCTTATTAATGCCGGGGCGAGCAAAAAGGATGCTTCAATATATGCTTTTGGTGTGGTGACAGATTATGAAAATAAATCTGAAGAATTAAGAGATACTCTACAAAAAAAGATGGAAGAGAAAGGTGTCTATGTTCCTTTCACTTTCACTGAACAAGAGGCTACCGAAGCATTGGGTGGCAAAGAAGGTGTTTTGTATAAGCAATTTTTCAAAGCATGGAAGGAAGCCAAAGACTCTATCGAAAAGGATAGCTTGGAAATAACCTTGAAAGAGGTAACAGCCATCAACAAATATAAATCCATTGCTGAAAAGATACGTGATTTGAGTGAAAAATATGCCCCACTGACCGGAGCGTTCATTGGTGACAATGGAGAACTATTCGGTAATGAGGAAGGTATGCGTCCCGGACAAAAAGCATTATTTGCTGATTATAAAGAAAAGGTAGCAAAGCTGAAAGGACAATTACTTGAACTTCTTCCGGTATGGGAACAAATTTTTGGCGACCAAACATATAAGTCTTACGGTCAGATACAGCAAGCCTCAAACATTGCACAACAGATAATTGATAATGCCGAGATAACAAAGAACAAAGACGGAAAGCCTGTTTCTTATACTTCATGGTACAATGATGCAGATGGGAACAAGATTGACACAGGTGGGACATATTCTCAAATAGAAAAGTTGAGAAAGGCTATCCATGATTTGTACAAGGAAGGATTGAATAAGAACCCGTTTGCTACCCTTGCAAAGAATATCAAAGATCTGTTCTCGAATAATGATGATGATGAAAGAGATTTATCAGAAAAGTTGGCAGCAGTTGGTGAAAGTGCTGCCGAAAGTACGCAGCTTGTAGGAACATTTGCCGGGCAGATGTCTGATATGTTTGATTCTCTTGGTAATGAGAGCATGGCAGATTCGATGGGAAACGTACAAGATGCCATGACTTCAATTAGTAATATCGGTCAGGGATTTGCTAAAGGAGGTATTGTTGGTGGTATTGCCGCAGCAGCCGGAGAAGCCGTTAATTGGATAGGGAAGATTGCACAAGCCCATGATAAAAAGCTGGACAAAGCTATTGAGAATAGCAAGGAACGTGTTCAGCATTTAAAGAATGTTTATGAGCAAATAGATGCGATTCTTGAAAAGACTTTAGGTAGTGGAACAGAACTGAAACTAATTGATGCAGAGAATGATAAGGTAAGACTTAATCAGTTGAACGGGCAAATTGATGCCATTCGTAACAAGGGCAAGATAAATATATTTGATATGATGTCCTTGTCAAAGTATGCTGCGGAATCAGCCAAGTTACAAAAACGTGTCAAGGCGTATAATGAAGGAGGTGCTTATGGTTATCAACGTGCTTTGATGCAAGAACAGCTTTCCGAGGTGGAACAGCAACGGAGAGATGAACTTGATAAGAAGAAGACTGACGACAGCAAGGTTGAAGATTACAACAATCAGATTGCGGAATTGAAGCAACAGATTAAGGATTTCGCCGAGGATGCTGCGGATTCTCTATACGGAATTAATCTGAAAGATTGGGCTTCACAGTTGGGGGATGCCTTGTACGAAGCATGGCAAAAAGGGGAAGATGGTGCCGAAGCCTTCAAGAAGAAAGCTGCTGAAATCATGGGTGATGTGATGAACTCTGTTCTGAAACTTGCCATTCTTGAACCAGCCATGAAAAACCTTCAAACTATGCTATTTGGTGAAGATGGTATGAGCGGTATGTTTGGAAGTGACTTTTCACTTGACGACAGCGAGCTTGAAAGTATCGCGGACTACCTGATGGGTGTTAGTAGTAAGACTGATGATTACTACGATGCACTGGATAAGCTGAATGAGTATATGGAGAAGAAATACGGAGTCAGTATGAAAGAAGAAGCTGAAAGCTCCGGTCTAAGCAAGGGTATCGAAGGGGTAACTGAAGATACGGCTAACTTACTTGCTTCATATTTAAACTCTGTACGTGCTGATGTAGCCGCCAAATTGGTACTTGTAAGACAAATTGTAGACGAGTATTTTCCCCGTGCTAATTTTTTGGCTGAAGCTCAATTAACGGAACTCAAAGCGATTTCCCGAAATACAGCCAACAACGTTGCACTGGTTACTGAAATTAGAGATATGTTGAGTGCTGCAAGAATTGATAAAAATAGAGGCTTTTATTTAAAATAATACAGTTATGGATACATTGAATAAAGATTTACGCGATAAAGCCATTCTCTACGGTTTATGCGAGCAATGGACAAGCGATTGGAGTGAAAACCGCAACAAACAAGAATTAATTGAAATGTGGCTCCGGGGGATTGATTTTGCTATTCAGCACAATTATCCTACTAATGAGTTTATCAAAGAACATTTTGAATCGGAGCTTCTGAAAGAAAATCATATTTTCATTGATAGTTCTTTTCATGGATTTAATCTTGACAAAAAGGTAATATTATGTGGAAAAAGTGATGGTGTGTTGGAGTTTGACAAGTTCTCGACATGTGATATTTATATACGCCATGAATGTCATGCGCATATACGCGCTTCGGGATGCTCGAAAATTTTCATCAATTTGTATGACGGTGCAAATATAACTATCAAGCAAATGGAAGCTGCAAAGGTGTATGTTTATCTTCATGGTTCTAATTGCCATGTGAAGTATGAAGGCGAAGTGTTAGTTAGAGAAAGCCGGGGTTAGTTCCCGGCTGTGCTCCACATATTTTTCAAAAGTCAGGATGCGTCTTTGAATATTCATCAATCATATTCAAATCACTTTGTTGTTCTTTGCTTCCTTGATATTGTATTTGTTTGTTTTTTCCGTCAATTGTATGATACTCTCCTTCATCGTTAATTGTTGGCGAATAATTAGGGTCAGATGAGTATCCGCTTGATACCCCTTTTAATCTGTTTCTCCTGTCACGTTTTTCTTTGTCAGCAGCATTTTCAAGACCTGCATCACGCAGTTTCTCTTCTCTATTTATTGAACGCCAATATTCATCATCATATTTACTATCATTACTTCCACAACCGACACAGCACTTTACAAATAATAGAAAGAATAAAACGATAGTGATAAAACCTAAAATTGTATATTTATCAAGGAATATATTTCTCTCATTTTTTGTTTTGCTTTTATTATCTTTTACTCCTTTTGACTGTCGAAATGACTTAGATTTACTCATTCCGCACCAATCGCAGTATTTTGATTCATCTTGGCTGTCTCTTCCGCATTTTTTGCATTTCCACATATTTATTTATTTAAGTTCATGTTTCAATCCAAAGGAAAGTGCTAATGCACCACCCACTATCCATACAATAGCATAAATCCATCCACCACATACGCAAAAGCATATTAGAAGAATAAATAATATCCAAAGAATAACTCCTATCATGTTCGTATCATTTGTTATCTAAATGCAAAAGTATTAATTATGTAGTCAAAAATACAAGTTTCTTGATATGTTTGATTGCATGATTTCATTGTTTAGAATATTTCTAAATAAATGGGTGTAAATATGTTGTGCAACTTAATTTGTTTTCATTCTTTCTCACTCTTGTTCATAATGTGCTAAAAACCAATAAAATGCCATTTGTGAGTACTAATATATTGCCTTAGATTTGCATCAGAAAACAACGTTGAGTCTCATGTTTCGTGGTGGTTACATGGAGATAGATAACAATATATTTATGGGCATTTGGGCTTTGTCGTAAACCACCACAATATACGGCATTCCCATTTGCCCTTTCTCATTTTAATAATTATGATTATGAATACGAATTTAGTTTTGTCCAAAGATAGTAGCGAGAGTGAAATCAAAGCATATTTCAATGCAGTTCTTGAACTGTCAAAGTCGGAAAATGAATTTCCAATCAATCTTGATGATGTATGGGCGATAGCCTATACAGAAAAAAGAAGTTGTGTACGTGAATTAAAGAATAATTTCATTGAAAGTGTTGATTATCAAGTTTTACGCAAAAGTGTGCAAAACTCAAAAGGCGGTCGTCCCACTGAAGATTACTATATTTCAGTTTCATGCCTTGAATATTTAATCGCTCGTAAAGTACGCATGGTATTTGAGGTGTATAGACAGGTATTTCATAAAGTAGCCAATGGAGAAGTGAATAGTCTTGGATTGAGTAAAGATGATATAGCTTCATTGAAGATGCTTGCTGGAATGGTACGAATGATGAATATGCAGACTTTCGTAGCTCCTTCAAATCCTGAAACTGTTTCGCCGGAATACGTATCATATAAAAGAATGAACAGTAATCGTAATGCGGAGTTGGATGCAAGCGTTGAACACCTTATCGGAAATGAAGACTTGCAGCGTACTTATTATACTGTTTGTGCTTTTGCCCGGCACAACTTTATAGAGCTTGATAAGTATGAAGCTGCCCGTCTCGGTAATCTTTCCGCTAATCTTTGTCGTAGAAATGGATTTGCTATTGGAAAATGTGCAGATATTCGTTTTGATACTATAAATGTCTATCCCCGTGAGATATTGACTGCTGTTTTCCGGCAACGCTATCCTAAACGCCACATAAATTCATAACAAAAATAGAAAATACAACCATTAGTTCTTTGAAATAATAGAAAATATATATAGTTTTGTAGCGTAATAAAAAGAATAAAAGCCAAAAGAGCTTGTTATTGGAGTTTAATAGCCCCAATAGCAAGCTCTTTTTTTATTGTCATACAAAACGAGGTAATGGTAGAGGCATATAGCATATTGTTTCAGAAGACTTCAGACGGTGCGAAGGTGAAAGACCTTCTTACTGAATGGAAGATGGTGTGTACCGATTTTCCATTTGAATTGTATCCTGAAACGAAGGATTTGCCTAAACGTGATTGGGCTGACGAAGACGGAGAGGACACTTTTATTCCTGACGTATTACCGCTAAAGGCTTATGATCTTGAAGCTGGGATATGTTATACAGGTGAAATGGCAACCGCCTATGATAATGTTGTTTCATTTTTAGGCTACCTGATTGGAGAAGATGGCAATGGTGCCACTTTGAAGGTGTATAATCCACATACCAATATCGGAAGACGGAATTTATACTTTCTTGGAGCAAGTGACTATGACTTCCATTCAACTAAAGATGGTGATTCAGTCACATTTAAAGTGAAGTTCCGGGTAACTGATCCAAAGACGGAAATTGTGCCTTCGTACAGTATTGATATGACTACGGTTTTAGCATTAGTAGCAAAGAAGGGATAGTATGTGGAAGGTATTACTTCATTTACCGTAATGAACAGTTCACGATTAACTATGACCCAAGTGTTTTAAAGAAAGCCGGAGCAAGAAAAAATGGAGAGGCTTATGTTTATGATGGTGTGAAGTTCAATAGTTATTCGGATGAACTGACTCGATGTGATTTTCTTGATTATGTTCTTGCTGACAACTTCGTTCATTTTTCTTCTCTTCCTACTTTTAGCTTCTTTGCATCAAGCATACAAGATTTGGCTGACCGCATACAAGCTAACCTCGACCGTGTTTATACTGGCGACCAAAAATGGACTGTTGAAGTTCACCCGGAATATGTCAATACAACCAATGTGAACATTGACGCAAGTAAGCTAAAGGTGTGGGCTGCGCTGGATTTCATTAAATCGAAATTCGATGCAAATTTCATTATTCGCGGACGCAAGATAATTATTGGTACTGCGGGAGTAGCTATCGACAATGTTTTCCAATATGGGAAGGGAAAGGGATTATTTGAAATTCAGCGCGTGGCTGAAAGTAACCAGCAAATAATTACCCGTCTTCGTGTGTATGGTAGTACAAGAAATCTTCCGGTTAGATATTACAATAAGTTGTCGGACGCATCTCTTACCAATTATCTGCCTAATAACATGGCAGTACAAAATCTGATGTTGCCGGATTTTCCCAAGAGGACGCTGGATGCTTATATTGATAGCCCCAATATATCGGTGCTTGGAGTACGTGAGGATAGCGTGTATTTTGATGGAAGTGACGAATCATTGCCAGAGATTTACCCGTCAATGGAAGGCATGACTGCGGAGCAACTTATTGCTGCCGGAATATCATGCAGTATTGATACCGGGGACAACGGCAACTTGGACGAGATTGTGACGGATGCTACCGAAAAAGATGGTAAAGCAATCAGCGATGATGGTACATGGGACAAGTTGAAAGAGGGTGAGAATATTCCACCATTTCTTTTGACTCTTAAAGATGTTGGTTTTGATATAAATGACTATCTGACCGGAGAAACAGCCACCATTAGTATGGAAGATGGTATGTGCGGTGGACGAGAATTTGAGATTACAAAATGTGAGAAGAAGGGTAATAAATACATTCTCACTTGTAATCGTGTTTATGATGATGGGCTGAAACTCTATTTCCCATATAAAGATTACAATATCAAAGCCGGAGACAAATTTGTCTTCTTGAATATTGATATGCCGGAAGTGTACATATCTGCTGCTGCCCAACGCCTTTTGAAAGCTGGCAAGGAGTATTTGGCAAAAAATGATTATGTACGCTATACCTATGAAGTTAAGATTGACGAGATATACATGGCTCGGCACCCACAACTTTATAGCTTGCTGAAGGAAGGGGATTTGATGTTGTTCACTGAATCCGATTTCAAAATAGACGGAAGTATCATAATTGATTCTCTACGAATTACTGAAGGAGAAGGTCTTGTTCCAACTTACGAAGTGACATTGGCAAATGAGAAATCTGTTGGTACTCTTGAAAAGATTCAAAATGCAATAGATTCTATTGGGGGTGGGCAAGGTTCAGGCGGATATAATGCACAACAGATAAACAGCTTAATTCGGACTTTTGGCAGTAAACTATTCCTTTCTAAGATTTCGGATGATATTGCGCAAGGAGTAATCCAGTTTCTCAAAGGGGCAGTCTTCGGGGAGTTTGCAGAAGGTATTTCCGGCTTTGGTGGGAAGATAGACCAATTCGGTTCCGCTTGGCTTGATTCATTGTCTGTCCGCAAGTTCTTGGAAGTTCCTGAATTGAGATATAACCGGATAAGCATAGAAGTTGGTAATCGTTGGAACGCTCCGGGTGGAGGTGTTGTTGAGAGTGTGGTTCCTGATACTGATGTTGATGGGAACATTCTTAATACGGGAACAGTAATACTACACTTGCAAGACAAAGAAATTGGCAAAGTTGCCGTGGATGATATTTGTCAGGGGATATTCCATGATGGAATGGCATTGGACAATAATTTTTCAGATGATTATGACGACGGCATAGGCAATTTTCAGTTCTCCGGATTCTATACATGCTATTTCCGCATTACGGATATTTTAGAAGTTGGAAGAAACAGCAAGTTCCGATATATGCTTCGTGGCGTAAGTGATCGTTGGAGATTTCTTTTCCATCCGTGCGAGGCAATGCACTTTGTTGGATACGGAAACTTCACAGATAAATCACGGCAGACCTCTCGCTATTCTACTCGAACGTATGAACGCTATTTGCGTGGAGTGAATGACTGGGAGTTTACTTCAGATAATATCGGGGCGCAATTTGGTGATTTGAGCAACTTGTCTGTCTTCGGAATGAACATGGAAGGTTATTCTGCTTATTTGAATAACATATACATGACCGGAGTTATTGAACAACTTGAAAACTATCCGGTACGTATTGAGATAGATACGCAAGGAGATAATTTTCTTGCTTTTGGTGAGACTATGGACATTACTTGTAGAGTATTCAAAGGTTGGAGCGATATAACCGATACTGTGACAAAATGGAGAATAACCCGTGATAGTGGTGATACGGCAGATGATGAAGCGTGGGCAATCAAGAATAAAAATTTTGCCGGAAACATAACGCTTGCTTATGAAGACCTCGGAGATAACGCTATCACATCTGTGAGTACCTTATTTACCATTACAGCAACGAATAAAAATGAAACGGCGCAAGCTATTATAAGTATATAGAGTATGGAAAGTGTAAAGAAAAGAATTAGAAAAGATTTTCAACCATTGACTATTGCAGTCAGCTTGAAAATTATGACTCCGAATAGCCCGGCTTCGCAAGTATATAATAGTGAGAATGGTGAATATGAACCTGATCGTGGCGTTACTCCGCTTGTGATTCTGCCAGAAGTTATTGCTAATTGTACGGATGGTAGCTGGGATACTCCTTATGCAAATGAATTACTTTCCGAAATGAAGTGGTATATCAACGGAAAAGAGGCTTCAACCGTGGCTTCTTGGAATGGAAAGTATTCTATTGATACTGTTGGCTCAACTCGCGGTGCAATTACGATCAACCGCAATGTTTCTCCGGGAGAAAGTTTTGAGCTTCATTTTGAAGGTGTAGTTGCTGATACTCGACTGGGGGCAAATATTCCGGTGAAGACCGATACAATAACTCTTTCTACCGTAGATAAAAGCGAAGATGAATACAGCTTATCAATTGGAGACGACCAAATCATCCGGTACAATCCATTTGAAGATGCTTTACTGCTGTATGAGTATAAAGTTGCTAATGGTTTGACTACGGCTTCAACATCTGCACGTAATGCTGCGCTGAATGAAAACGCATACGAACGCTCTATTTCTGTATCCGTACATAAAGGAGATACGCTTTTGGCTTCTGGCTATACACTGAACTTATACAGCATCGGTAGTGGTGGTGTCTTGACACAGCTTACAACCGCCAAACATGAAATAATCACTTTGACCTTAACAAAGATCACTATGGATTTGAGGTTAATAGAAAAAGGTGATTTCCTCTTGGTTGTAAATGTTGGCGGAAAAGAAAAAGCAAGAAAACAGTTTTCTATAAACCGGGTATATCCCAAATTTGATATAGAACCAGTAAGCGGAGTTTCCATTAATCCGGGTGAGACTACTCACTATAATAAAGTGATGGTGCATTACAATGGAAATATAGTTCCGGTTCCCGCTCCAATTTTAAAGATGGTATGGTTTACTGATACAGAGAATTTAACCGGAGTACAACATAATGAGGGAACTGAAACGGTGATAACATTATCTCGTACAGGAATTGGAAATACATATCTTGATGATTGGCTTGATATATACGTGGAAGCGGAACAGAAACCGATATTTAAAGTTATGACTGATGCTTCGGGCACAGAATATACGGACAAAAGTGGAAATGTTTACATAAACTGATAATTATGAGATATGTAGTAGCAAAAACCAAAACAGTCACTAATGCTGGAATCAGTGATAGCGGACATAGAACAAAGAAAGGATTTATCATTATCAATGAAAAAGAGGTGATGAATAGTGATTTCCTCGAAGGTGATTTTGAAGCTCGTGTTCAAATACTTGGAGGTACAACATATACAAACGTGGAAATAAATAACATTATAAACGAAGGAGGATGGAATTATGGCTTATGATTACAGTGCCCAAAATAGTATTACCATCAAGCGATTACGAGCGAATGATAGCTTGACACTTAGTTTTGATAATAACGGAATACCTCTGTTTCAGGGCGTAGATGCTGAAAGTGGAGTCGTATCGCCGGATTGGACGAAAGCAGCAAACCAACCGATAAGAACTCCGAAGGTTATTTCATCGCATGGGCTGACAGTCGCATTGTCAAACCATACTTGGACATACAATGGCGTAGCATTAAAATTTAGTGGTGCGGAAAGTAGCGGATGGAAGGCTGATAGCACTGGAAAGTTTCAAATGAACACTACTACCGGAGCTATTAAGATTATTTCCAATTTAGCAAGTAAGACCAATATTGCCGGGGATACTCTTATTTATTCGTGCGTGGCTACGGTTGCCGGAGTAGAGTATAACTTGACAAAGGATTTACCTATCGTAATTCAAAACATAGGTGCAAGTTCATATTATCTTGCCATTCTCGCTACAACTGAACAGCTAACAAGTAAGATTACTTCAACTTCATTGCAGACAAAATTATATCTTGGAGCAAATGAGGCATCGGATTACTATGTGAAATGGTATAAAGACACGGCGGCATGGGCAGACAAAAACGGTCAAAAAACAATTACGGTCGGAAGAGGTGATGTTGATGGTACTCAACTGTTCATTGCTGAAGTGTACAAGTCTTCCAGTGACTCACAACCTTTGGCACGTTCGGGTATCCGTATTATTGATACTGCGGATGAATTTCAAGTTGTATGCTACATTTCTTCAGCCAATAAGGAGGTGGACACAGGTAGCCCGGTTACTGTTAGTGCAAAAATTGTCAATATGACTACCGGAGCGACATATTCCCCTTCGTCTGCCGCATGGACAATGAATATAATGGATAAGGAAAACTGGAAGAGTCTGAAATCTTCATCTACGAACAGCATATCAGTAACAACAACTGAAACAGATCGTAACGGGAATCTGTATGACGTAGATGTAGTTGCAGAATGTAACTTCAATTAATAATTAATCAAATACAAAATTATGGCATCAAAAACTTTAGGAAGTGAAACCATAGTACAATCTATGCTAAGAAGCAATAGTGTACTCGTTGAGATTGACGGAAACGTTCGCCGTATTTCATTGGAGAATCTGATGAACGCAATTAATACAGGTAATGAACAACTTCTGCGACAAGTCGCATGGGGTATCCCTTTAAAGCATAAAGTTCAGAGTAGTACTGCTTATGGAGTTGTAGGAAATACGGCTGCATGGGCTGAATACAAACGAATGAGTGGACGTTATCTCGTTAATAATGCGGGGAAAGCCTCAAAACTATCTCCGACTAATTCAGGAGTGTTTGCTGACGGTACTGCTCTTGACGAATCCAAAGGACATGTAATGTTCATTTCTCCGCGTTTATACTTTTTAGTTAAGACTGACAGTGTAAGCGGAATACCCTATTTATGGTTAAGCATGTATCCAATCGGAGGACATTATATCGGCGGTGCCAATGGTGGGCAATATAACTGTATCGGTGCGTATAAAGGTTCTATGTCAGGCAGTTCGCTTGTTTCTCGTTCCGGGGTAGCTCCGGCGGGAAATAAGACTATCAATGCCTTTTGGAGTGCTGCACAAGTGAATGGTAAAGATTGGGGATTGACTGACTACGATCAACGTAAACTTATTATGATGCTTGGGCTATCTGAATATGGAGATACCAATATTCAAGCAAAGCTGGGGTATGGTGTCAGTGGTAGCTCAAATTTGGATTTATGGGGGGCTGCGGCATCATTGAAAACCGGAGCTACCAAAAGTCTTGGTGATAACTGGGGAAAGATTGGCATTTCATTAGTGAATGGAAGCATTACGGGTGTGAATTGTTCACGTGTAAACATGATGGGTATTGAAGACCCTTATGGATGGCAATGGGAAGATATACAAGGGGTATATTGTGGAAACTCTGCAAATGATACACAAGACGGAACCGAAATCTTTATCTATAAAGGCAACCGACTTCCAACTACTGCTGAAGTATCTACTCACCCTAACGGGGAATACCGACAAGCAACCCGTTTAACAACAAGTGGGTATGTACAGGAAATTATGGCTGGGGATAACTTCGATATTTTCCCGGCAAAGATTGGTGGAGGAAGTACTTCATATTGGGCTGATTATTCATGGGCTAACAACACTGGGCAGCTTGTCTTTTGGGGCGGTTCTGCGTCTTCCGGTGCGTACTGCGGCTTGGCGTCTGCGCTCTCGTCTGACGCTTGGTCGTACTCGTATGCGTCTGTCGGCTCTCGCCTTGCTTATTATGGAAATTTAACATTCGTTACGGGTGCTGAATTGATGGCGTCTTGATAGCTGAAACAAACTTAGTTCTTTGAAATACAGATAGTTATAAAATCCGTTCACAGCCTCACGTTCTCGAATAACGAATAGCGTGACGCACCCGACAGGGGTGGACGGTTGGCGGAAGGGAACAAGAGCTTGTCTTTTGGGGCGGTAATGCGAATAACGGTGCGAACTGCGGCTTGGCGTATGCGAACTCGAATAACGCTTGGTCGAACTCGAATGCGAATGTCGGCTCTCGCCATACTTATTTAATCGTGGAGAAATCTGCGAGTTCCCTGAACCATGACCCTGCAATATTATGGTTGCAGCGTAGTAACCAGCAAGTTACGATGTCAAAAAAACACGTGCGGAAAGGTCTGTTCATCTTGCGAAAACAGACAAGCGGCGTTAGTAGGTTTATTCTCGAAAGCTCCGGGCAAATTATTCAAGCAAGCAAAATGGGCTTGCAATATCGGAATAATTGAAATAGGTCTGAAGAAGACAAAATTAAAAGTATGGTGTAAATTTTAAATGGAAGGTAATGACTAAGAGAAGAGGATTTTTGATAGAACAGGTTGCCGATATGGATAATCTTTTGGAAGCGGATAGAGATGCACAGGATGGAAAAGTCAAAAAGAACCGATTTATCCGCCGTCACAATGAGCACGCCAAAGATGATTTAGAGGCTTTAAGGGAAATGATATTAACGCTGAACTTTCCTGACCCGAACTTCAGTATTATGACGGTTGTCAGTGATGCGGGGAAGAGAAGGGATATTGCAAAACAAAACTATTTCCCGTGGCGTATTCTCCACCATGCCATAATGAGGGTAATTGGGGAAGAGCTTTATAAGAGCCTCATTCTTGATACGAGTGCTTGTATAAAAGGAAAAGGATTGCATTTTGGAGTCAGGCGCATGAAGATGTTTCTACGTAGGTATCCTGAATATAAATGGTTTGTAAAAACCGATTTCAAAAAGTTCTATCAGAGTATTCCACATGAAGTATTGCTTAATGCGCTTCGCCGGAAATTCAAAGACGAGAAGTTTATAAAGCTGATTGAGATTGCATTATTGAGTTATGATAGCGGAGAAGAGTTAATTGAAATTTTGGAAAATGAAGAACTTCGGAAAAAGAGGTGTACCGATTGGAGCATACACAAGCCAACCACTCGGAAATTTCGCTGTAAGCCCGATAGACCACAAGTTCAAAGAACAGTATAAGGTCAAATGTTTGCATCGGTATTGTGATGATAACGTGATGCTTGCTCGGACAAAAGGTGAAGCTAAGTTTCTACTTCGGGAATATAACCGGGTAAGTGCAGAATATGGATTGGTTGTGAAAGGGAATAGTTGTATTTCCCCGATAGGTACAGAAGTTAGACATGAAAACAAAAAACACAGAAAGCGAAAACGAAGTAAGAGGAAGAAGGATTAGCTTCTTGGGATACTGCTTTACACCGGATAATGTAAGGCTCCGTAAAAACATGAAGAAAACCTTCGCGAGAAAAGATAAACGAATTAAGAGTCGTAAACGTAAGCAACAAATCCGTGCATCATATTGGGGATGGTGTAAATGGGGAGATTGCCGAAATTTATGGAAAACGATAACAGATAATGATATGAGTTTTGCAGACAAAGGAATCAAACAAAGTGGAAAGACAAAGGACGGAAAGAAGTTCTTTGATGTTTCGGAAATGAAACTAATGGAGATTTTGAACATTCCCATTAAGGTATTGGATTTTGAAACAAATGTGAAGACTTCACAGGGAGATGGAAGGTATTGTGTACTGTTTGAAATGAATGGTACCAAATACAAGTTCATAACAAATTGCTTTAACCTGAAAGATGTGCTCGATCAAGCAAGGTTGCGGGAACAAGAGACGGGTGATAAGATTTTCCCGGTGGATAATGTGATTATTAAAAGACGTGCACTTCGTGAAGGAAAGAGTGCCTATTATTTTGATGAATAATTTAAAAGGAGGTAAAAATGAAAGCGTACAGTGATTTTAATGGAGTGGTACCCGAAGGTGTACAAGTTACAGTGGAAGGTAGTTTGGTACGACTGTTCTTTGATTATGCCAAGAACGAAATTACCGTTGAAGGTGAAAAGCGTGAACAGTTGGTTTGTGAGAATGTAAATGCAAGCGGGAGAACGTATGAAGAGCTTGTCAGTGCTATTGTAACTGATCGCTATTCGGCAGATAGACGTGAAGCCGTATTCGCCAATTATGAAGAAGCCAAAGATGAAACGAGTGAACTAACTGAAGTAAAACGTGCCGAATATTTGAAGGAGTATTCTGATTTTCAGGCATGGCGTAAACGCGCTAAAGAAGTCGCAAATGAAGTATTAGCAAAGTTGTAATAGAATGAAGATACAAGGACATATAATAATAAGAAGAAAACCAAAAAACGGAGATAATGGGCAGGACGCGGTTCTCTATGAACTGATGCCAAGTGGACAAATTATCAATTTTTCCAATGATAATGTGTTTTCTCCAAGTTTTGTCACTTGTTCTATTAAGAAGATACAAGGCAGTAATCTTATTATGCTTACTACTGCATCCGCATTATCTACCGAAGGACTTCGATTAAGTTATGCTATGGATGATGGTTCTGATGGTGACACAGTTATCAATCCTACCACTAAAGTATATCCGAATGATAAAATATCATATATAAATTTTATTCTTAAAAAGAATGAAGTAATAATAGATAAGAAGACTATTCAAATATGCAATGATGGTAAAGATGGAGAGAAGGGAGAAGACGGATTACAGGGGTGCATCCTTCGGCAATCTGAATGGGTATCTGGGGTAGAGTATCGCAATGACGAGGCTCTTATTTCCGGTACTCGGTACTTGGATATTGCCATTGTGACAACTGGTGCTAATACTTTCAACGCTTATAAATGCTTGAAGACACATGTTTCCAGTACTTCTATTCCGGTTACTAACACAACATATTGGCAGAAGTTTAATACTCTTCAGCCTGTTTATACTCCATTAATTATGGCTCAAAATGCTATTCTTCGGTTTATGCAGGGGAATCAGCTTTTGATTATGAAGCCTGATGGAAAAACTATAGTAGCAGGATTCGTTGGTGGAGACATACCATTTTGGGTCGGAGGGGAAACGCCTAATAATGCTTCTGTATATTTCGGAATGGCGGGTAACGGGCAGTTGGCGCATGGAAATATCAGTTGGAATGAAGCTGGTGATTTGACTTGTGAAAGAGGTATTTTTAAAGTGGGTATAAAAAAGATCTATCGTAAAGTTAGTTTAGATAAATATACTTCAGAATCTTTCAAAGCAGACCTTACAACTGGGTTGAATTTTGTTTTTACCAAAAATACAGGAAACGATACACATTATATGACTTTGCCAACTTCCACTGATTTAGATGGATTCGATTCTGAAATGATATTTTATGGTAATCCGGGAGCAGTAATGATTAGTGGAGAAAATGGTACATATCCTTTTATGTACAATGGCATGAGAGTAAAACAAATTAAAATAGGCTCTTTTCCTCGGCGTTTGCATTTAAGTGCGAGAATAAGTAATGATATTGGAGGGTCTAATAGGATTGAATGGTGGATTGTAAATACTTCAGATTTTACTTTACAAGGAAAAATTTCAAGTAGTGGGTATTATAATTATGTAGAATCACAATATTACAATTCATTGTAAATAATATTGTACACAAACACAGAATAACAATGAAAGAACTGAATGAATTATTTGTAATTGCATGGATGCTATTTGGCATCTACATGCTTGTATTATTGCTGATTGGGGCAGATTTATGGAGTGGATACAGAAAAGCTAAACAAAGAGGTGAAGCAAGAACGAGTTATATGCTTAGAAAAACCGTTGATAAAATCGCACGGTACTATAACGCATTATTGGCTTTGACCTTCGTTGATTGTATGCAGATGGGGGGAATTTGGTTTTTGGACAACTATTATGATTGGCATATCCCGATTTTCCCGTTAGTAACATTGTTGGGTGCAATCGCTTTCGGTGCCATAGAAGTCAAAAGCATTTATGAAAAGGCAGAAGATAAAATGAAGGACGACTATCGACAAGTAGCCATACTTGCTGCTGAAATAGCAAAGCATAAAAACGAGCCTGACAAGATGATACATGCAGTTGATGATTTTATGAATAAAAATAATAAAGAAAATAAGGAGGAACAGAAATGACACGAGGACTACGAAACAACAATCCATTGAATATTAGGAAGAATAGCACAAAATGGCAGGGCTTATCTGCAACACAAACAGATAAGAGCTTCTTTCAATTCACGTCTATGGCATACGGATACCGGGCTGCTTTTAAGACTCTCCAAACCTACATCTTGAACAAGTATGATACCGATAAAGATGGAGTGTCAAACGAACTTGAAGATGTCATAATGAGATGGGCACCGCCATGTGAGAATAATACAGAAGCGTATATTTCCACAGTAGAACGGCGTTCAGGGGTATCCCGACATACTGTTTTACGTAGAGACAATAAAGAACAGCTTATTGCGATAGTTTCTGCTATGAGCTATGTTGAGAATGGCGTTCCGGCTAATATGGAAGACGTTAGGAAAGGATGGGAATTGATATAATAACTATCATAAAACAGAACTGTATGATAAGTCTAAATTTTATTCAAGTGGAAGACGGGTGGTTTGAGAGCCAGCCGATTCAGGTGTCGGGGAACATTGCTATTAACCTGACTTTTGATGATACAAATGACAACCGGGTAGTACTACTGAAAAGTTCTACTGGGCATAGTTATGTATCGTTTAAGGAGAATCTTAATGTTGGTTCTTGTTGTGATATGAATGAGAATTATCTAATTCCCGGTCAATATATCAAAGTACGAGTTAATAAACTTCCGGCAACATCATCTTTGTTGGAAGACCTACAAGGGAGCTTCGCAAGTAAGCAAGATTTGTTTGTTGAAAGTGGAAGGGCACAGACAGAGGAATCAAAACTGGAACAGTCTATCAATAGTGTGAGGCAAGCATTAGATACGCTGGTTAAAGGTGTAGACGCGACTACGGCTATTGATACATTTAAGGAGATTGAGGATTTCTTGGCAGGAGTAACGAATGAGAAGACCTTAACCGGGATGCTTGCTGCCGTTGATGGAAAGGCTGGCACTGCGCAAACGACTGCCGACTCTGCAAAGAAAACGGCGTCTTCTGCTTTGGCAAAAGCAACTGAAAACGGAACAAAACTTGCTACTATTCCTGACATGCCAGCCAATGACGGGAAAATATATGGATTCTGTAATGGTGCATGGATAGTGATAGCTGAAAGTGGTAAATCTGTATATACAACATAACAATGAAAAGCAAATTACCAATAGGAATAGTGATAGCGGTATTGATTGCCGCTATCATTTGCCTCTCCAATTTATTGAAGAATGAGCGTATTGAAAGTAAACGTCAGTCCGGGAATGTTGAGGCACTGTTTTCAGAGTTGAAAACTTATAAGGTAAGAGATAGCCTCAATGTGGCTGAAAGTAAACAGCTTCGCTTGACTATCGAAGAACTGAAGGAATATCGTGAAGCTGACGCAAAATTGATTAAGGAGTTGAAACTAAAGCCATCACAGGTAGAGTATATAACTCACACGAAAGTGGTAACAAAAGATAGTATTGTCTTTGTGCTGAAAGATAGCTGCTTCAACTATGCGGATAGGTGGGCGGAGTTTAACGGCTGTATCAAGTCTGATACAGTAGATTTTAACTATGAGACATCAGATAGTCTTTCTACCGTAGTGAATCGGGAATATAAACATCATTTCTTATGGTTCCGGTGGGGTACAAAGGGGTATCGGATGAAAATAGTGAACCATAATCCACGATCACGGATAACATACAATGAATTTATAAAGATTGAGAAGTAGCGGGTGGTAATAGTAACCACCCTTTTACTTTTTTAGAAAGGCAAATCATCCTTATTGTCGTTATCGAACATTTGCTGTTGTGTCGGTTGTGGGGGAGTCCGTTGTTGAGGCGGTGCCGCAGCGTAATTTGGCTGACTGGGTGCCGTTTGCTGACCCGGATTGCGAACAATGACTTTCCAACATGTGATTGAGTTATACCACTTACCATTCCATTCAGTCGCATTAATATCAATGTGAATGTCTACTTCTTGACCGACTGTTAATCCAAAATTCATAATGTTATCGTTCATAATAGAGAAAGCTATCTTTTTAGGATATTGCTCTTTTGTCTCGATAACATAATCTTGGCGCGACCACTCTTTCCCGGCTTTAGAAACTCCGCCTTGTGCTGGAAGTGCTACAATTATTTTCCCGCTAATTTCCATTATAATATGTTTTTTAAGTTACACAGCCGGATTCAATTTGTCTGACGTGCTGATTGCCCGGCTGATTATGTTACAATCCGTCAGTTTTCTTTGTATGATTTGCATTGCCATTTTGCAATTAGAACTTTCGTTCAAGTTGATGTATTCTTTGCTTTGATAGAGAATATTTGATAATCCATCAACATAGCTGAAAAGTGCTGTAAGGCGAAGATAAGTAAGCCTTTTCACATCTTGATTATATGGAGTTACTTCTTCTATTCGTTTATCAAGCGACAAACAAGATAACTCGCACATGCACCGGGTTAATTCCATTTTTGCAAGAAGAGCACTATCTTTGAGCTTATGTTTGTCAAACTCCGATTTGATGCTGTATTCCATTTTCAGTAAATCAGGCTGTAACTCTTCAGAAATAACTTCGTTAGCGTCCGCCATGAAAAAGATGCGTTTCCCGGAAATCTCGGCAATGCGCTTTTCATATTTCCGCATTTCATTCTCTATGCGTTTGGCTTGTTGTTTCACATTGAAACGGTAATATGGTGATTTCTTCAGTTGGCTTATGAAGTCTACCACAAGTCCACAAACAACATCATTAGTAAATAGTATATTGTAAACGGCAGTAAGTGTGACATTCTCCGCCATGTCCCGGCTTATTTGTTTTTCCATACGTTCATTAAATCTTTGATTATTACTTTAAGGATACAAATAAGGGCAACCATTTCGATTGCCCTTATAATCCATTGTATTATACTCATTAATCATTCCTTATTTGATTAAAGTCCATTTTTGCTTTTATCAGAGCATCTATATCACTTCCGAAATGATTAAGAGTGCTCATGGCTACAAGTATTACGTCTGCCAATTCCTCTTCAAAATCAGAGAAGTGCTCAATGTGCGAGCTTTTCTTCCCTTCAGCATTGAACACTTCTGCAACTTCATTCAGTAAATCACGGTGGAAATTATTTTCTTCGTCTATAAGACTTATCTTCCCACGGCGAACGGCGCAGTCATGCGCTTTCTTTGCGATTTCATTCAAACTATTTTGCATTGCTACCTTCCTCTTCTTCAATTATTTGTTTCAATTTATCCAAATAGTTATCTCCATTATCTCCATCCAATATGTAGGATATTTCTTCTTCCTTCGTCATATTTTTAGGCATGTTCTTTGATGAATCAATCAGTTCTTGAACTATTGCGTCTATTTCATGGTTGGGAGTTTCGTAGAATTGCTTGTATTTAATAGCAGACTTTTCGATACGCTTTAGGTCTTTCTTACTAAGTTTCATAATATTACTTCTTTGGTAAAATGTCACTAAAATCTTTGTTTAAAATGTCGTTAAACTCTTTAGCCCTTTCATACATCTCATTTTGAGTGCAGTAATCCCGTAGTCTTACAATCTCCGCAAACCGCAATAGTCTTAATTTATCTACCAAATCTTTGTAGTATAGGTCTTGAATTTGATGAAATGCGGAGAATTGATTTTGTAGATTCTCTAAAAACTTAAAGAGAAATAACACACCAGCTACCAATAATACTATCACAAATATTATCAGGAAAATAATTATATAATTCATTTTTAAAATTGTTTATAACTAAATATTGGCATTTTTTTAGGCTTTGGACACTCTTTTAGGTAGTTTATATCTACCGTAAAAATATCCTGCAAAAGACTTTTCTTTAATGCTTTCTTTTGTTTTCGAGGAAGTCTTATCAATTTTTTGTATCCGTAAATACCGCCTACAATATGCCATAGGCTGAAATTTATTCTTAAACTTGCGTATATTATTGATTTGTTTTGAAATTCAATTTCATTCATTAAAATTGGGGATTGAGTTAGTCTTCCATTTCTTTTTTAATTATTACCTTAACCTCTCTCTTTAAACGAGTGCGCAAAGTTTTACCTAACTTCTTACGCATACGTTTTTGTCTATCCGACTTATAATCTCGTTCTCCCCAACGGCGTGTTCTGAATACAGCCCATCCACCATTATCTTCGTTTATTATATGCCTTCTTCCTGTTGTCATAATGTTTCTTCCTATTTAAAATGTTCAATAAGTTCTTCTACCGTAGCCACATGGCAATAACATGAGCATCTTCCGAATCTTCCAATCACAAAATCACCTTTCTTCCACTTGTGAAAATCTTCATCAAAGACCCAATACTGATTATCTGACGTATCATCCCTAATTGCAGCAATAGCGAGAAATAGTTCTTCATTAGTTCCACAATCAATGACCGAAGGAATATCCTTCTTTATTATGTCGATTAGGCTATTTTGTGCAAATCTAAACTCTCCTTGTATACATAAGATGGAATCTATTTGAGTCTGTTCTTTTGAGTACATGAATCCCATTCTATAACCCAACTTATCCAATTCCACTGTAATTTTGGGTGTTGTTTTCCTTATAAAACATATTTTTGTAAATCCCATAGTAAACTCATTTTTCTTTAAAATACTCACTACACTTAAATCCCTTTCGTGGAATAAAGTCTTTAAATTCACAACTTCTAAAAATCCACTTCTTATCTGCCCATCCGGCTAAATCCTTTTGCCATTGAGGTATAATCTGATGCGGATTATTTAAGTCGCGGTAAGGTTGGCAGTGAGGTAAGAATCTACCTCCTTTGTTCTTCCAATAATTGACACGCTCAAACGACTCCTTAAAATCATTCAGTAAAATACAGTAGAAGAAGTATTCGCCTTTGTACCCGTACTTGTCAATCAAAGCTGTGGCACGCTCACATTCGGCAATCTGTCCCGGTGTGTCACAGCCGAACCGTATGCGCTTCATCCACTTTACTCTTGCCAGTAGCCGGGAAATGTCGTCTGTTACCAAGCGAGCATCTAAGCCCTGATTGAAGTCTACTCGTACGCCCATGGAGACAATCTTTTCAATCTGTTGTAAACCGTAGTCAGATGCAAGTACGTTGTTATCCATCAGAATTATATTTTTCCGGTTATTAATTGCTATTTCTTCAATGTCCATATAAGGAGTTATCTTTCCTTCTTTTTGTGGAACTATGCACCACTTGCATTTGTTAGGACACCCACGAGTAAGGAAGCCATAAGCCAGATTCTTATCAATGTTATACAGGTTATAGTCGGGAACTATTCTATCAACTTCTACCGGAAGAACCTTACTTATGTCATATCCTGTACCTCCTTTCTCGACTTGATCGGCATTGATGTAATAGCCGTAATCCGGTGTAAAGCTGAATACTTTTGCCATGTAGACCTTATCGTATGAACATAAAGGATTATACCATTCCACATTGTCGCCACGTGCTTTATGATAGCTGCTTATCTTCATAAGCGCGAGATTGGGAAAATTACTATCAACTGCTAATATTCCGATGTTCATTTTATATACAATTCTTTTTGAGTTAAAAAGAAGTGCAAGTTCTGAAGTTGATGCAGTGATTTTACATCACCATCTATTAAGTCACAGCTAAAACCTTTAGAGTGTTCCCAAACTTCAAATCCTTCTTCTGATCGCCATATTTGTTCGTAAGCATCATCTCCTTCAGGAGTGAATTGAAATCCAAGTTTTCCCAATAGAGTTTCAGTAATGCGGATAGGTTTCAACAGGCTAATGTCTTTCCAGCCTTCGCATTGTCTCACGCCACCTAAAACAACCTTCAATCCCATACCGTCAATGGCATATATCGGATAGTAGGAGGCATCATTGGAAGTCTTGATTTTTACGAGATTACCGATACGAAGCTCCGAAATATCAATTAAGCATTTTGTTTTATTGATAGGCTTTGGCACACTTTGATATTTGATATTGCGTATATTCCCCTTCTTTAAATCAGAAAGGAAATCAACGTCAATAGTTTTGTTGGATTGGTTTATCCATTCATCTCCATTTAGACCAAGCCATTGGTAGGAAGCCTTTTCACCGAAATGGGAAACAGCCTCTTTAAATCTATTGTCATTTTCAAACATATTACTTCGAGTGTTTTATGGTTTCGTAAACTTTTATAGGGAAAGTACCTTCTTGATCGGCTCTCATAAAATCTGCACCAATTTCGCATGTGCGATTTTGTGTATCCAAACAAACAATTTGGCTGCTTCTGTACCCACGCAACCATGAACTTGCATGATTCACCCATGAAGAAAATGTATTGAATACACAAATCTGTGCATCATAATTGGGGAGCTTATTTTTGTTTTTTTTGCTCATACTATTAATGTTATAATTCCACAGTTACTTTTACCTCAACACACACTGCATTAAGCCCGGTACCATTGCAAAAGCCAACGGTTTCCATTCCCATCGAAGAAACCGATACTTCATTCTCTTTCTCAAATTGGGAAATAAGAGATGAAATATCTTCTTCCAGCTTTTTTTTAGCGTTCTTTACTTCCTGTATCGTTTTCATTGCTTACATCATTAGAATTATCTTCTTCCATCTCATTTTCTTCAAGATAGTGTTCAAGAGCATCTTCACATTTACTCCCTTCGCAGCTACTATAACCATTTGGATATAAGTGTGAACCTTTTTCCCAATCTTCTAAAGGGCAGAAATCACAAAGTCTTTCGCCCAGTTCTTCCATCATTTTTCTATCATCCATTTTTACTTTCCTTTAAATAATTGATCCTACGAAGTTTGTGGAAACGATAATATGCTGATAGGTTAAGTTTATCAATGAATTTGTTGTCAGCTTTGGTAGAGGACACCTTTTGAGCGGCTTTGGCTACATGGAAATAAATAATAGGTTCCGTATATCCATCTGCCCGGCGTGTTCCATTGATAGCATAAATAAGTCCGGCAAATTCAGGAACTTCTTCTGGCTTCACAAGTCCATCAGGAACTATGTAATAGAAGTAGTTGGTACGTCCACCAGCCAAAATGTTATCAAATTTGCTATTCCCATTTTGATCTTGCTTCTTACTATCTTTGTGGAAATCACACCTACTAACTTTTACTTCATATTCATAGGTGAGCCGTGACCGGGTAACTTCTAAAAGATCAGCTTCCCATTTTTCAACGAAAACATTCGGGTATATTTTGTTTCCCTTTCTATCCCGGAAGACAAGCTCACAAAATCCATTAATAATATCGGATGTTTTCATTTCAGTTTATCAAACTGTTTATCAAGTTCATATTGGAAAAAAACTAAAGCCTCTTCATACTCTTTTCCTTCAATATTAGAAAAATACATGGCACTACTAAAGGCTTTAAGTGCAGCTTCCTTTCCTTTCTTTATGTAATATTCAGCTTTTACAACCGCCTTTCTTTCAGTCTCTTCTTTTTGGAATTGTAGATGTCGGTCAATGGCACTACGTCCCCATTGGAATAGTTCTTCTTTATCCCCAAAAGTTCTTGATTCTTGCCAAACAATACGTTTTTCAGAAGAAAAGGCGTAAGCGGATATCCCTTTGTGTTTTTGTACGTGTACAACAATATCAAAACCTTTGTATTCTTCTTGCCAGCCATAACCACCAAGAGAGAAAGGAAACTCATTTTTTTCGATCATAAAGCCTTAATGTTTATCAATGGACGAATCGTATCAATTATATCAACGGTAGGTTCAATAAGCTCTTTGATTTCATCCGTACTTTTGTATGCCATAGGACTTTCGTCTATTGTTCCTTCACATACGGATGTAGAATATACTTCAACCATTCTTTCTTTGAATGTCTCCATTGATAATTTCTCTTTGGCAAAAGACCGGGAGAATAAACGTCCGGCTCCATGTGGTGCAGAGTAATTCCAATCAGGATTTCCTTTACCGCGACAAAGTAATATACCGTCAGCCATATTCATAGGAATAACTACTATTTCATTCTCATGTGCAGATATGGCACCTTTACGAATAATAAGGTCATCAAAGTTGATATAATTATGCACCGTTTCGATGGTAGACGAAGTTTTCCAGCCCAATGCGTGGGAGATACGATTGATAATTGTCTGCCGATTTAATGAAGCGTATGTTTGCGCTATTGACATATCAAATAGATAATTATACATTGCAGTATCAGACAAATATCCATTTCTAATAGAAAATTCTTCTTTAATCCGTTTTATCTCTTCCTGAAGACGCTGTGGTGGAACAGTTTTCTTGATCTCTTCCAATTCCGAGGAAAAAGCCCTTTTGTCAAACTTCGCTAATTTGGCGTAATACTTACAAACTTTCACACCAAAGTTTCGAGAACCTGAATGAATAGTTAGATATATACAATTATTTGTATCTTTTCCGATCTCAATAAAGTGATTTCCACCACCCAAAGAGCCGATTGAATTGTAGAATACCTTTTCATTCATACCTACCTTTTTGCATAGTTTGGTTATATATGATTCATCGACATAAGGCGGCTCTGGGAACATCCCCTCTCGATGAAAAGATAGATTAATGTTTGCTTTGTCGAAGAATGACTGCTTTTCGGATTCTGTGATAGATTCACTATTAATGTCAAATCCCATTGGAACAACGTTTCTGATAGTTCTATCAATCTCTTCAAAAGAAGATTCACTAACAACATTCAGAATTCTCACAAAAGCCATCCCACAACCAATATCTACACCAATATGATTGGGGTTGATAAGCCCTGTAACTGGCATTGTGAAACCAATCACAATATCAACTCCCTGATGTGTGTCCGGCATAATCCGTACAGGAACATCTTTGGTAACTGGATTATCAAGAATGTTTTGGATTGTGCCGATAGCAGCAGACTCTATTGTTTTTGCAAAAACCTTGCAGTCTTTTCCATATTTTCCTTTTAGTTCTATCATAGTTATATTTTTTCGTTGAGTTTATCTTGAAGTTCGTTAGCACAGTTCTTTGCGTAATCTGAATCGGCGTCCACAAATGACTTAATTGTTATCCAAATGAACATAATTCTCACCTGTACTTTATACTTTGGGATAACATACAAATCTTCACAACCATACTTATCAGACATTATAGCATAGCATTTTACGGTTTTAATTCTGTACTTTTTCATCTTTGTTTTTGGATTTTTCTTTTATACATTGAAAAACATCTTCCACTCCTTTTTCATATCCCTTGTAATATCCGGTTTTTTCCTTGTGATTTTCAACTGCACGCCATTGTGATGCACCGATGCACACTGCAAAACCAATAAGCATAACGATTGCCCCGATACTAAAAACCGGATTGTCGAGACTGAACTTCAGTGGTCTAAAAGAAATGTCCACGCCGGAAAGGGCTATAAATAATATGAATAGCCCGGCAATTAGTTTAATTATTTGTTCCATAATGCTTCTTCTACTTTAAATGTGAATGATAACAATGACTGGCATCCGCCTCTTAATTGAGTATGTCGGTTACAAACGCTTGCAGAACCACAATGGGAACAAAAAGCATTTTGTACCTTTTCAAGAGACTTTTCCGTACCTTCCTCAAATATTATTTCTAATCCATAAATTTGTGCGGCATGGTATTCCAATAAGCATCCGTTAGATTTCTCCCAGCCACGGCAAAAGAAAACCGATTGACATTCCAGTAATGCCATAATATCACGTCCCATGTAGTATGATATTGGCTTGTCTGGTTCCGGTGAGATTTCTAACGGGGAGATAGGTATGTATCCTTTTTGTTTGAGAGCCTTTTTTATCAGGTCTGACTTGCGCTTGACATATTGCTGTGGAATACCCGTTATTGGCAAACTGATATAAACGCTCTTATTCATACCTGAAAGATGTAAAATGAATGATAGCCATATCTTGTGAAGTATCGGCACCTTTGAACCATGCTGCCCAATCTTCAAAGGACAATCCATCATTATGTGCAATTTCTTCCAATGTAAGATTTACTTTTATCTTGCCATCAACAGATATAGCTACACACTCTTTGTTATCCAGTTTATCTACGAATCTTATAATCTTCAATGGCTGTATTCCAACGCCATCATCTTTTGTCAGATTAAGAATTGTCGTTTGCTTACTCCGGTAGGGTTTTCCCGACCATTGTCGAATAGATAATACCGCATTTCCTTCTTGTACTTCATGGATACGCTTCTCCCATAATTGGTAGTTTGTGCGTATCGTATGAATCTTTGGAAAATTCCACGGTATTCCGTTTTCAACTATTGCGTTTCGGGAACAACTTCTTCGGGTATTATCTTTCCCATCAAAAGAACAGTCCCACATGCAAGCATCACTGAAATTTCTTCCCATGAGAAATTTACACCGAAATCGAGTTGGTTTTCCGACTTTTGGGTGCCCTTTCAAGAAGAAAGGTGAAAGAGTTATCACGTATGTTTTTATTTTGTCCATACTATCAGAAATAAAAATGGCTGCAACTAACGCCGCAGCCATTGATTAGACATGCTTTTTATCTTTTCCCGATCAGAAAATCTCTCCATAATTCTTTGAACTGATTTCCAAAGTATTTGGCTATTTCCTCTGATTTTACAGCAAGGCGAGAGCCGACATTCGCAGACGAGCTCGACCAAGCGTTAAACGAGTCCGCAAACGCCAAGCCGCAGTCCGCACCGGCATACGCATTACCGCCCCAAAAGACAAGCTCTTTGCGTTTCTCTTCGTCCATGTCGTCAATCTCTTCTTGTGAATACAGATAATACCACGGGAACCAACGGTATTCGTTTTCAGTGAACCGAGGAAACTCCGGGTCATTGTTCAAAGCACGGGCAATCGTGGATAGCTTCACATAAGCGATATGTGCAATGTCAATCACCTCTTCTTTCTGCCCGTCTCCATATTCGATAAGTAGGCGGGAAACAGGTTTGATACCAAGTGCTTCACAAGCATCTTCATAGGTTTTAATGTTATGAAAATCAGTATAATCCGGTTTCTGTTTACCGAAAAGATTAGTAAGAATGTTGATAGCAACTTCGCAACCGTCAGCGGACTTAAACGCTTCAGTTACATTTTCTTGTTTAATTTCAATAGCTTTCATAATTTATTGATTATTAAAATGTTAGTTATTTATTTTCTTCTTTTTGTATTTGACGAACAATGAAAGGTTGGCTGACAAAAGACTTTTTTTCTCTCATTTTCTTAATAAGGTCTTCATGGAATTTCACTCTTTCAATTGCTTCTTCGTCTCCGGCTTCAGCAAGTTTATGCTGGTTATCCCAAAATTCATCATAAGGACAACTGATTGAAGACTTATCATTTGCTTTATGATCTTTGTTTTCGTTTATGATATTAAGTGAACAGAACTCGTCACGTTCTGCATCATAATCATTAAGCCAACCAATGATTATGTTCCCGTCCAATCTATCGTACACTTTGCCGGAGCACATTGCTCTGTGAAAGCAATATTTTATCTCTTCCAGTTTGAGATAATAAAACCTGTCTATAATCAAATCTGATGTAATTGCTACCTGAATATCATTCATTGTTTTTCCAACATTGAAAAACTGAACAACTTCAGAGATGGCTATTGCGACAATAGCTTGTGCTGCGTTTATATCACCATATTTAATTGTAGCAAGTTCGGAGATAGGTAACTCCGGTGTATCAGTTAAAACGTTCTTAATCGAGGATTTTTGCAAACCCCTGTAATACGCCTTCGGAGAGGTCAGCAAGTCTTTCAACGCTTTCTTTACGGTTGCCGGGAGATTGGTTTTGGCTAATACTAAGTTGTGTTCCTGTTCCATTTTTTAGTTCAAATAAGCCAGCCCAGTTATTTGCGATGGATTGTTCTACGACCGCCATTGCAATATTGGGATTGGTGTTTGACAATTCGAGTAGTTTATGGTAACATGCTTCTATCCCTGATTGGGTGTACGCTTGTTTCCGTTCTTGTTTGTATTTCACCCATCTTTCGATAATAGGTAAAAAGTCTGCCGGGACAAATGATAAATCAAGTTCCTTTTTACGGGATTTACTTCTTTTTCCTGCATCGTAACCAGCAAGCCATGATTGTTTGGCTACCTCTTGACAATCAGGATATGTTTTTGCATAGTCCTCTGCCTTTTGTACTAAATCCTTTCCCATAACTTTCCAACTCGTTTAAATTCTTCATCATGGGGAGCCGGACAATCTTTTATCCAGATCATATCCTTTATCTGCCAATGAGATAGATCAACACTTTGAGGAATGAGAGCTTTCATATTGGCAAAGAGATTAAGACGAAGAGATTTGTTCTTGACTGTTTCAGGGAATAGCCCGATTGTTCTATTCGCTTTTAGAAAAGATTCAATGTCTTTTTCTGAGTGTGGGGTATAAACAACTCCATCCACATGAGGAAGAATAGTCAAAATACCATCTGCAAGCGCAGTATATATAAAAACGCTTACCTCGTGGTTGTACGCTAACACATTGGCGTTTTTAATAGCATCCGACAAGATAGCTACTTCATCGGGAAATAGGAGTGGTTCACCACCAGTTATCATCACTTCTTTATAATTGAAGTGTTCTACTATCGGAAGTTTTGTGAAATCCCATGAATTATTGCAGCACATGGGACATTTATTGGGGCATTGGGTAGTTACCAGCAAACGTAATTTATCTTTTCCCATTACAGAGTGATTTTTTGTGTATATTGTAGTTCTCCTGTATAGCCACGCGCTTTCAGTTCATCCATTAGATGCCGTGGAGTAAATTTTGCTAATTCAGGATTGGTAAACACTTTCTTCAAGTTCGTATTAGAAGGCTTTTTCCTTTTGTTCTTGAAATATTCTTTTCCACAGTCTTTGCAGTAGTCCTGTAAACCATCCTCTTTTGAGGCATTTTTCCAAAATTCGCTTGTTGGAAGTTCTTTTCCACATTTAGGGCATTTTTTTGTTTCCATGATTTTTGAATTATAGTTTCTCTTTTATTCTTGCATATTCACAAATGAGAAGTGCATCACTGATAGCAAGAGTGATACTCTTTATGTATGGGAAGAGTTGTTGGGCTTTAGCTCGGAGCTTATTCTTCCATATCGTAGTACTATCATCACCTTTAGTTCCCAACTGCAATGATTTCTGCCATATTTGAGGTGTAACAGTTACAGTAGGAATATCACAAGCAAGCAATGCCATTTCTAAATGTCCGTAACCTTTTCCAAAGTTGAACATTGCGGAGCCACCTTGCCCCGGCATACCACCTACTTTTTCAAGATAGCAAATAGAGTCTTCTTTATGCTTTAGAAGAAATGATAGTACATCTTGCGGAGTGGAAGGAATTTTAATAACTTCTATCACATTAGATGATTCATTGGAGTAGACTGCTATACCACCGTTTGTACCGGGGTCGATAGCAATGATTTTAGATTTTGCTTTCATTATCTAATTTATTGATTATTATTTGTGAAAGACGAGCCTTATTAGCTTCTCTAAGAGACTTGTTTTCTTTGTAATTGGCAAGTCTTATTTGCCGTGCATACTCTAACTCGGCTCGCATGTGTTTCAAGTCTGCTTTGGTAAATAGTTTCTTTTTCATAATCATAATAGAAATGGGCAACCTACTTTCACAAGCGAGTTACCCCAAGATTAAACAAATGTAATTTTAAGTGCAATATTTTTATCGTAATTGTGGACGGTGCCGGAGTCGAACCAGCCTCACGGATATTGGTGCACCTCACCGTAGTTTCAGCCCACGATAACACAACCGCCCTTATGTTCCCGGATACCAAACCAATGGACACCGGGATTTCTATTATCCTTCAACGATAATCGCAAGCTGACCGCAAGCGGCACCATTTTCAATCTCTGACTTTGTAGCTATTGCCACAGCATAGTCATACCCTAAATTTTCTAACTGTTCTTTAATTTCCTTCATAACTTTGTAAATTAATTGTTTATACTAAATTCACACCTTCAATAACACCTTCTCCCAAATGATTTTTTTCAGAAATATTATTAGGGTTTATGGGAGATAGTTTTATGAAGAAGTGCTTTTTATCGAAATATATCTGAAGTAACTCGGCATTAAAATCAGATTCATCTACCAGTGTAAGATTAATAGTCGTTTTTAGATTACTTTCAGTCCGTATCCGACCAAGTTCTTCAATAGACATCTTTTTAGGATATGGGATAAGCCAATTCCGTTTTTGTTCATCAAAACTATGTAGACTGATTTGTAGAGTGACATTATCTTTAATAAAAGAGAAATCACTTCCCTGTATTCCTATTGTTGAAATGTAATGGTGGGTATTGGGATATACCTTCGATATACGTTCAATAGCTTCCTTTACAGCCTCTATATTCAAAAAAGGTTCACCCATTCGAGTATAGTTTATTTTAAACTCTTTAGCACTTTCAGGATTAAAACCAGCCTTCTTTATAGCAAAAAAGACTTGTCCCACTATTTCATCGGCTGTTAGATTCCGATATTTCTTCATATTCCCAGTTGCACAAAATTTGCATCTCACAGGGCAACCGCTCATTGTAGATACTCCGATCATCCATCGTTCTGAACGATTACCTAAATTAGAATTATCCAAAGAGTTTTGTTTTCTTCCTATTGCATCTTTTGTATAAAATGGGAGAAAGGTATCAGTAGTTTCTACTAACATGCCATCTTCAAGTTGGAGGCAATACACAACTCCATTCTTGAAATTCTTTTGTTTTTTTATTTCCATAGGTATATATAAAAGTTCCCGGATAGGTTATCAAGCCACACCGGGAGATGCTATTATTAATCAAATAATGGGTCTTTCACCCAACGCCATTCCTTACGATAGCGGATTAGTTATTATTTGAGGAACTTTGAGAATGTCTTGATTGAACTGTCATTGTCAGTTTTCAGAGATTGAAGTTCCTTGTTTTTTGCAGCTAAATTTTGCATTTGAGCCACATTATCATCCATCTCTGCCTGAATTTCAGCATTTAGATTCTCCAAATCCGTTTTTGCTTTAGCGAAATCGGATAAGATACTTTCTCTTCGTTGTTTATAGTCCATAGAGCACATTATTGTTCAATGATTGCAATTTCAGGAGCCAATTCACGGATGATTTTCAACTGTTCGTCAATAGCTTTGTTTCGCTCTTGCTCAATTACGACCTCGGCACCGGGAGAGCAGAGAGAAAGACGAATATTTCTACCATCAACATCAGCAATGATTTCTACTTCGATCACTTCTGCGGAACGTCCTTTGAAAATAGGAATATTGAGGTTGAAAGCCGCCGGAAGATTTGAGTTTACTACCTGACTGTAATTGTCAGTCCGGCTACCGTTGTCCTCCTTGTTCTTTTCCATCTTAGACTCTACACTTGCTTTGAAGTTCTTTAAAATAGAGACAAGCTCCATATTGTAGGTAACGTCAGTGAAGAAGGCTCGATTCATTTTGATGAAACGAGAAAGCTGTGCTGGTTCCCACGTTTTGTCGGTATTAATACCAAACTCTACAAACTTTGGGTACATAGCCAACGCACCTTTAACTTCTGCTTTGTTGCGTCCGTCTGTTTCATTTGTAATGAGAATGATTGTCATTTTCTCTCTATCCACAAGAATATGGCAACGTTTCTGATTGATCTGTTCCGGTTCAGACTTTCTCTTTGTCAGAAACTCGGCAACACTTCCAATCGTACCATTCAAACCGACTTTCAAAGGTTCCAGTACTGGAAGAACATTCTCCTTATCCAGTTCTATAACTTTGATTGTTGCGCTCTCCATGCCGGGAGCAAGATTGATTTGCATCTTTTCGTTTTCCATTGTTGTTTAAAAATTAAATGATTAATAATCTGTTCCTGTCGCTGCCAAATCCTCTTGGATTGTCTTTTGCATTTCTTGTGCCTCCATTGGACGCTCTCTTACCAAATCACCATTGCCATTGTAATAGCAAGCAGTACGGGTTTCACGGTCAAGGAATTTGTAACATTCATCTGTCACATCTTCGTATTTACGCTTGATGTCGTCAATGAGTTTTCCACGATGTTTGGTAATAGGTTTCATTTTCTCTTTGATACGATCTTGTACAGCCTTTTTCTCGGCTTCCAGTTCTGACATTTCTATATCCAAATTGGCAAGAGACGTTTTTCTTGCTTCCATTTCCTCTTCGGAAAATTGATGCGGATAGGTTATTTTCTCAATAGCCGCACAGTTGTCTTGCAACATCTGTAATCTTGCAAGAGGTTCTTTGTTTTTAAATAATTCTTTTTCCATAACTTGATATATTATTAAAGTGGTTTTAAATCGTATCTTGCAGAGCCGACAAACGGTGTCGGATTCTTGCGAACAAAAGTCCTCAACTGACTATCTGTTCTGGGATTGAATAAACGTTGTACTCCGTTTTTGTCAATGATAACTAATTCAGAAGCTACATAGCAAATGAATCCTTGCAAACGTTGTTTCAACCATTTGTTTTGAGCTTTGCGACATTCTTTGTAATCTTCATAGCTCATTCCCTTTGGACGGGAAGTAAGAAGCTGCACATTCCGTACAACTTCTTTTTGTTCTTTTGCCTTATTCTTCTTCATTGAGGATTGCTTTGTACTGGTTATCTGAAATGAATTTCACACATTTTTCGTAGCCACTCCCGGTACTTGATAGGAAAGGATAATCATCACTGTTATCAGTACAGGTAAGTTCTGCAATTATAGCTTCACTTTCGCTGCCATTGTCCCAAAAAACACATAGGTCACCAACAGTCGGGATATACTTAAAATCATTTTGAAGAAAATCATAAGAGAAATGCTTTTCCTCTTGCATAGCTTTAAGCATATTGCTCTTTTCTTCATCAGTGGCATGTCGATAACCTTTCATTGTGCCAATTCCATGATGAGCTTCATCTATATTGATAAATACTCGTTCCCCTTTTTTATTAGAAGGAACAAATGCGGCATAAACGACTGGAACATCTACGTCTATTAATGGGAGGAAAGGCATAGGAGAATAGCTACGCTTTTGTATGCTTTCCAATATTCCCATAGTACCATCATTTCTGATGATAACATCTCCACGTTTGAAAACCACACCATTAAACTCAAACTGATTATCAGAAATCTCATTAGAGTTTTTCGGTTCTACATCTTCTTTTACGACTTTAATCATGTACCCTTCCGGTACGTCTACAACATGTTTCATAATCTATTTATTTAATTGTGAGTGAATTACTTTACTTCTTCGGCGTATGGAGTATCTTCTTCGTCAAAATCATCCGGCTTTTGACTTTGTGATTTACGCCAGTCTTCAAACATTTCATCATCTAACTGACTTTCTACTTCGAGAACTTTAATCATAGAATCTGAAATACCTGTTTTCGGAAGGAACTTGAAAGCCCAGTTTACTACGGTCTTGCGTGCCATTTCCTCAAAGTCGGTATCCCACGGAGACTGCTTTCCTTTTTTGACTGCCTCAGAACGACTTTTTATTTCCTCTATGCGAGATTTAGGCATAGCATCGTATTTCTCTGCACCGGAAGTCAAAATTGCGTAATAGTAGCCTCCCATGAGGTCGCCACGTTCTCCAAAAACGTCCGGTTCGTGAGTTAATTTACCACCTGTGCCTTTAGTCATGCTGAACTTATCATTGGTGTAAACCAAATCAGCGTAGATGTCTTTGACTACTCCGGTACGGATAAGAATGTCTACCTTTCCCATGTATGAAGCCTGAAACTTGACCTTTCCTTTATAGGGAACAAGATACCCTAACTTCAATTCGGGGTTTAGTGATAATCCAGTAAGCGACACGTTCTTGATCGCTTCAATCAGGTGATCGGGATATGCTTTTGCACAATCAATCAGATATGTGTTGTTCAACATTGCTTGCATAGCGAAGTTTACTTCACGTGCAAACTGCTGTTCTGTACCTCCGGCAGCTAAAAACGCTTTCTTTGGAGATATAAAGCATTTTTCCAAACCGCTAAGTTGCTGGGGAAAAGCTGGTGGAGCCGTTGGGGTTACGACTGGAACTTGCGGTGCTGGTTGTTCAGGAGCCGCTTGCGGTTGTGGGGCTTGTTGTCCCATGTTTAAATTACCTTGTTGTTCACTTGGTTTCATTGATTTTTGTTGTTATAAAAGTTAAACATTCTGTTTTTCTCGAATGAAGGAGTATCGGGTATCATAATCCTACGCCCTTTGAAACCGGGCTGGATAAATACCTGTGCTCCATCGAAATCATTGTTTTGTGTGCAGTAGACATGTTGTTCGAGCAACTTTGCAAATAGAAGAGCACTTGCGCCCATTTTCACAATACCGTTTTCCATGTGATAAGCCCAGTTTGCGGCACTGACGAACACAGCATCATAAGGGGCTGTCTTTTGCTGCATTACCCAGTAAAACTCTTTCCATACACCAGTACGTTCATGTTCCATAAACTGATAGAAGGCGGCAGATATTCCGTAATGGAATTTGGTGATTACTCTATTGACTGTATCTTCGTGTAAATCATCCACTGCAACTGTTTTCCAGTCAATGATTTTCTTTGCAGTCTCAACGTCCGGGCGGTATTTGAATTTACAACCTTTGTACTCAACAAAGTGACTGACTTCAGCTTTCGTTTGTTTAAAGCTCAATATTTGCTTGATTTGCTTGGAAGTCTCCCGGCAGCAATGTAATAGTTCATACACCATTGTTTCAACTAACTGAACGTCAGCATTGCTTGTTAGGCTTTTTCCGGGATTTGCGGCAACGGCTTCTGCGAGTGCGTCTCTATATTTTTGAGTTTCACGTCCATAAGGGCATCCGGTTCGTTCGTTGATCGGCGGCTGGAAAACTAACAAGTTATTTCTCCATTTATCAAGTGATCCTGTATTCACAATGCTTTCCATCGCATCGTGGTACAAGGAGCCTTTTTCAGCAGCTTCAACACCTATCTCGAACATTTCAGGATGAAGTGCTTTAAACCGGGCAAATTTGGGAGAAACAAGATAGTCTTTGATTTGTGTACTACTTAGGAAGTCTTTGAACCGTTCTCCCCGATGATATTCTTCATTGGGAAGATCATAAATTGTATCTTTGAATTTACTCATATATTGATTATTTGAGATTTGTAAAAAAACTCCCTACTTTCACAAGCAAGGAGTCCGGCAGCTTAATTAAAAGCTAATTATCATGTGTGGTTAATTTCTCTTTGTAATTTGAAAGGATATACTCTTTCTCTTCTTCGGTAAGAGAATATGCTTTCGTCATAAACCTAATTGCCATATCTTCGTTATTATCAGAAAGAGGAAAATAATCAATAGCGAATCTTCTTGTGAGGTCATTTAGTCGTATGTACTTGCTACGAACTTCTGAAACTCGTTCACGTATTTCAGTGGTGATGCCGGATGCTTCTTGTAACTGTGACTCATATTCTTTCTTGTCTTTTTCGGCTTGTTCTTTCATAGCCTTGTTTTGCACTGCGAAGTCTGCTATTTTAGCATAAAGCTCATTGGAATACACCCAACCGGATTGTACATCAAAATCTGAATCACCCCTGAAAGCATATCGTTCTTTTTTCGTAAGGTATTTATAATCACTACCTAACTTGTTCCAATCGTAATCCACTTTACGGAGTGAATTTACATTTTGTAGAACTTCAGCAACTTTTGTCACTTCTTCCATATCTGTGAAAGCGAATCCATCAAGAATGGGAATAGTGAAAATCTGTACATCCGCAGGTGCTATCTCGAATAATTCAGGGACTTGTGGCTTATCCATGATTTTAATTCCTTCTTCCATCATGCGGAGTTTAATTATCTTTTGTACGTCTTCCTCCGTCAGTGCAAGAATTTCCTGCTCGGTCATTTCGGTAATCTTTTTCATTTCTTCAAGAATTTATTAATAAAGTATATTTGTCCTTTTCCGGTAACTTTGGTTGTGATCGTATTGATACTTTTATCAGCACGTACAATAGAGCCATAACTAACCTCAAAAAGTTCCAGTTCCATAGCCATTTGGGTAGGCTGATTGTATTTCTCTCCACATTTACAGAGGTATCCATTGTCACGTAACCACTTAAAAAGTCTATTTTGACCGATTTCAATACCATTCTGTTTGAGAACATTGGCAAGACGACCAATTAAAATGCTATTTTCAGAGGCTACAACGGCATCCGCAAAAAGAACTTTTGGAGCTTGTTCTGTCAGTAACATATCTTTTTGAGCATTATTTCGGGCGAGAACTTGATTATTCTCGTATTGGTCTGCCCAAGCACGGGCGGCTTCTGCTGGATTATTGAAATTAGGAATAGAGAGAATTGCTTTCTGTTTTTCTATTTCCAATACTTCCCATCGATCAATTATTTTTTCGCGAAGTTTTGCATCATAACCGGATGCGAGAATAAGGCAACCTTTCTTCGTCAAATTGAAACAAGGTCTATCTCGTTGATTTGCATCTTTGTAGGTGCTCGCCTCAAAATTGAGGGCTGCAACTCCTTGCTCTAAAAGGGTACGAATGTCACGAATAACATTGTAATGCTCTTTTCCTGTAAGTTCGGCTATTTCAACTGAACTCATGGTTTCTTTTGATAAAATTAGTTCTTTCATGGCTTTTAGTGTTGATTAGCTCCCCCTCAACGACCCAACGTTATTACACCGAATTGTGCGGTAGGGGGTATGTTGTTCTGCTCATGGTAGTACTGCACCTTTATTGTCATTTTAGGCAGATAGATTCTTTAGTGAATCATTCTACTTTTTCACGCTGCCTCGGAAGGACAAGTCTACTTCCTACTGCTTTGGGCGTTTATCTCACTTTCCTCTATGTAATTCCTGCAACATCACAGGTGAGGCTATGCGCCGGGCAATTTCTCCAAGAGTGTAGCCGGATACAGACCACTAAGCAGGTTTCGCGCATCCCGAATACTATCATCGGTTTAGTTGGTGGGTGGATAGGCGGTCAAGCCACACCATCCTTGTTATCTATTGAGGTATTGTAACAGTACTGATTTTTTGAAGCGTAATCTGTTGTTGAGTTTGGTATGGGGTATTTCTTCGATTCGATTGTATAATGTGCCAACCGACCATCCTAATACTTTTGCGGCTTCTTTTGCGTCTATCCATTCTTCGGTTTCTTCTTTCACAGTTTGGGAAACTATGTTTCTCACGTCTTTATGGATAAGTTTGTAAAGCTCTTCCGCTACCATCTTTGCTTCATTCCGGTTCATGGGTCTACCACCTTAATCGTTACTGTATGCGTCTTCCAATCAGTGCTAACCGAATAAGTCTTTCCATCTTCTCTCGGATGCACGTTTTTTACGTACTGTACAGTGTTTCGGGCAGAGACACAAGCTGCATTATTTTCTAACTTAACTTGTAATACTCCGTTGGCGGGAATCTTCTTAATATCTTCAACTGTTACTTTCATATTTCACTTTGTTTTTACAGGGTTTTATTTGGAAATAAGAAAGCTAACAGCTATCTTTGCTTTTGGAATATGTATAGTAGCTATTGGTAGCTGCCAGCCATTCTTATATCCTTTTGTCTGTTGTTCTTTACTAACAACGATGCAAATGTAGTTCAAGATATTGAGTGGTGCAAGTATTTTCACTCAAAATATTGAGTGAATTTATATGTTTTATAGCATATTTTTGCTTAAATCATTGTCTAATAGTTTATTATCACTCAATATTTAAGTCTAAAAATGGAAGAAAAGAAAGAAAATTCTAAGTCACGTTTTTTGGAGTTCTTGAATAGCATAGGAATTTCGCAATATAAATGTGCACAAATGTGCGGTTGGGCATCCGGTTACTTGACTGGGCTGAAGGGTGATTTTGGTGCTGATAAACTTGCCACAATGATGTCCATCTTCCCGCAGCTTAATATCGTGTGGATTATAAACGGGAAAGGGGAAATGTTCAATTCTGATATTTCTAAAAACGAAGAGGTAAAGGAGGCTTCTAAGGAACAAGGCTCCACTATTCCTTTTGATATGTTCATGCAAACCACCAACAACTACAATAAGATAATCGCGGAGAAAGATGCCGAGATAAATGCTTTACGTCAGGAAGTGGAAAAGCTAAAAAATAAATAGAAAAGTAATATGGAAAGAGCTATTGATAGGTTGCTTCAATTCATCGAGTATCTAAAAAAAACCGATGGTGAGGTTAAAAATGCCAAAGTATTTGAAAAGAAGTGTGGTTTATCCAATAGCTATATCGCTAACTCCAAGAAAAGCAACGGAAGTATTGGAAGTGATACGATTGCAAAGATTCTATCATCATTTCCGCAGTTAAATGTCGAATGGATATGTACTGGGAGAGGTGATATGTTAAAGAAAGGGATGGCTTTCTTTTCGGAGATACTTGGAAGTAGAAATGTTTCTATTGAGACTGCACGCGATAATTCAATGTTTCCGGTAATAGAGCAAGGGAGTATGGTTGCAGTAAGTCAAGAGCCGGAAAACGAGCTTATTTGTGGGCAGATTTATGCAATATACATGCCTGATGATTCTATATTCTTCCGCTACGTGTCAAAGGTAGAATCAGCAAAAATATTGGTGGTTCCTGCTAACCGGGAGCCGCAATATGGAACTGGGCAAGAATTAAATAAGAAAAAGATAAAAGAAATAAAACGAGTTGTCGGAGTGGTTAAGTCATTTTTATGATACTACAATGATACCAGTAATATAAATTAATCATGTATTGTGTTGATTATCAAATGTCATATCCTTTGTTGGTAGTCCCGTACGCACCGCTCAGTTCTCAATAAAAGGTCCTAATTCTTAATAGAATTAGGACCTTTTTTGTTATAAAAAATATGATAACCATTCTTATTGCGTGATAAATTATCCCTCTAATAAGCACCAGGCTCTAAATGTGTCGGTTTTCTGCCAAAATATTATTCAATATATCAATGAATTAGTATTTATTAAATATTAAAGCTTATCAGATGTCACTAATACTTTTACCACTGATATAAATATCTTTTAGATTTCCCTCAATAGAGCCATTAGCTCCCAGTTTCACATTATATCCTTGTCCATCAAGGACAATATTGTCAGGAAGAGTCAGTGTTTCTGTTAAACTGCTCCAGTCGATATTTATAAAAAGGCGAATTACTTTCTTTCCATCCTCCATTTTATAAAAAGCTTCAGGGATTGGGATTTTATTGGGTGTTTTTGATTGCAATGCCTCAAGCAACTTCTCAGCTTCTTCTTTTGTATAAATACCGGGAATAGGGTGATGGGGAACATCAGCCTCTCCCGCAGTACTCCATTCTGTAATAATCGATCCGTCACCACCGCCCGTTGCCGGACCATCTTTCAATGTAACATTCAATCTAATAGACTCACCGGCAAATAGCTGTATTCTATTGTTGTTATTGTTGATATTTCCAGTATAAGTTTTGATGCCATTGGCTGACTTACGTTTTATGACAAAAAAGCCAGATTGATTTTCAGGCCTGTTATTTTCTGTATTATCCCAAAAAATAAATGGAGGTACATAAATAGCTTGTAATATATCTTCTGCAATCTGAATTGACCCTGTTTTCTTATACCAATTTTTTACGACAATGCCTTTCTGAGAATCTTCGTAATTTAGCGTAATCCAGTCATGGTTATCTTTCAATACGCCATCATATTCCTTCTGTTGTTCACGAAAATGCCCCATATCGAATGTGGCGTTAGCTGGCAGGTTAGGAAATATGATGTCGCAAGAATCTTTTATGTATTCTTCTTTCTTCCCATTGATATCTATATGATGTATCCCCCCAAATATCACTTTCGCCACTTGTCTCTGCAGGGTTATAACTACTTTCGGACCATGGGGAGACAATTGTTGCGGCCCGACGGTGGCACCTACGAAATATTCCAATCCAGTTTTATATCCTCCGAATGTCACTTTACCATTTCCAATTTCGTTATTAGGATCTTTATGGGTGAATTCCACTCCTGTAGGGTCTCCATTCGCATTGATAGGTACGGATAAAGCTTGAAAAAAATAACTAGTCTGACTACTATTCCATTTTAATGGTTCTATATCTCCTGTGGTCTCCAATTGATCTCCAGTGCCTGATGCCACTTTATAATGGCCCCAAGATATTGTCCCTTCGGTGACTTTTCCGTTTGTGTCAATTTGTTTAGCTTCTATTTGCCGTATATAGATAGTACCATATAGAGGACCATTCCCATCTTGCCCTATGGGATAATAAGAACGTGTTTGTGCAAAAACATTTTCATTTCCTGCAAAGGTTATTTCAACTGGATGCTCTGGTATACCCTCCATCTTTTCGTTGTCGCATCTGGCAAAAAGGAATGTAGACAAACACATATATATTATTACTCTAACTAGATTTTTCATAAATGATTCTTTTTATTTAGTTTTTGTTTTCTGTACCGACAAATGCACCTGTACCTTCGGCTGTATTTTCTTTCTTCAAATCTGTTGTTGTTCCGCCGCCGCCACAAAATGTACCGGCATGATAGTGATAGGCCTTATAGAAGTCGGCATTGAATTTGTCCCATCCTTCATTGTTGCTAATATGCACAGCATTCTTCATAGAACCTATTACGCCACCTATGGTGTAGTAAGTATAGTCTGAAACATTATAGTTCGTGGCAATGGATACTTTGCTAAAAGTAACTCCTCCTGTTACTGAAGCTGCTTGCACATGCCCCACAATGCCTCCGGTAGACGAATGGGAAGTTATAGTTTTGCCCTCTTCATTGCGTTCATATTGGGGGATTCTTCCTCCTATCACACTTCCTACAACGGATATATTCATAATAGAAGGCGTATTATCTATAGTTGTATTCTTCTCGGATAATGTTGTCCTTGCTACTCCTGCTATTCCCCCAACATAATTCCATGTTCCAATGGATTTACTGGCATCAACCATTACATTCACTTCGCAATCTTGTATAATTCCATTAAGATGCCCGATTACTCCGCCCGTATATCGTGTAGAATGTCCCTGGCTGCTATTCGTCACATGTATTACTGATCCTCCCGTGAGGTTACTCATTTTCATTAACGTACCATTGAACTGACCAATTACTCCACCTACGGACAAGATATAATAACTATTCTCATCTTGAGAATCTACTGTAACAGATATGTTATCAACCAATTGAATGTTGGATATATTTCCAGATTTTACCCAACCTATCAGTGCACCGATATTATATGCTGGATCATTTGTAGTTTGTGGAATAGTAACCTTCAATTCAGAATTTATCAAATTGACATTGCTAATTATTCCTCCATCGCATTCACGAGCTAATATTCCCCATTCAGTTTTGATACCACTATCTTTACTATCTATTTTTGCATTTTCTATATCAAGTTCTTTTACCGTTCCATACAGGGTGCTGAACAATGGGTGTGCCACACCTAAAATGCTTTTGCCTCCACCATCAAAAGTCACTGTATTGGGCAATTCTACTGATTGGAAAGTCCCATATTCGAAATCTACATCAGTCATGAGGTGCATTTCTTTCCGATACTCGTCTTTCTTTAAGACTGTTATTGGATCGCCTTTTTTCGTATTGCAGATATAGTCTTGCTCGCATTGTTGAAGGGCATTTAGAAAATCCTGAATCTTGAAATCTTTATAATCAGGAATTTCCGGATCTCGATCATTCCACCACTCGTCATCCGAATCGTCTGGATGGATATTTCCTGTCAGATTTTCCAATGAGATGACATATTCCTTATTTGCCTCTAATTTATTTAATTTATCTACTTGAGAGATGGTAATGTAGGGATAGTCGTTACGCCGTCTCAACATAAACGTACTGTAATTGTCCGGAGCCAGATGAAAAGTGGCCGTTCTTTTTCCGTTCTCTTCATTTGTAAATACTTGAGCGGAAACTTTATCGCTCTCCTCATGTACGAATTCAAATTTTAATGTATTATCTTGGAGAGTCAATTGGCAGGCATTCAGTAAGACTTGGGAATTCTCTTCCCCAAGAAATGTTTTATACTTCAGCCAATATTCTTCTTCATCGCCAATATCCTCTATAGTGAGCCGGGTGCAAAGGTGGCGAAACTTCAAATGTACAGCATGTCCGTTTTTTACATCTGCGACTTCGGCTTTCAGAGGGTCAGGATTGTTCTCTTCTGTTGTCTGGTATACGAAGCGATCTAATACTACCGGTTTCAAGGGAGTGCTGTCTGTAATAGGTCCATTCCATTTTTCCAGATAATAAGCAGTAAATGTCGCATTTACGGCATTCCATGGCCAGTTCATTGGAAAATCCGTTTCATTCACCCAACCTTCTTCTGTCAGCGTAAGAGTGGCGTATTGCTTTTCACTTTCACCCTCTTTATCAAGTTTGAATACTGCTGATACATGTATTACGTCTCCTGTTTTAAATTCTCTCTTGTCAGTAATGGATCGAGTTGTCTGCATGTCATATTGCGGACACTCAACTGTGAACTGTACCGGTACTCCTTCTCGTATATCTCTGCCGGATAAGGGTGTTAGTTCATTGTGGCAACTGCACAACACCAATAATAGCATACTATATATTATTCCTATCTTTTTATTCATACTGTTTCTTTTTTATTGAAACTTTACTCTGCCTCTATAAAAATCACATGATTGGTTAAATTGTTATCAATAATCGTACCAGCATCTATTTTACCCACAATACCTTTATATTCCTCTTTCGGTAGCGGATAAAAAGGAGCTTGTACCATACCATGAAATTTGCAGTTATCTACTGAGCCATTTGTCATTTCTCCTGCCAAGATTCCCGAAGTACTTTTACAAATCATGATTGCTTGCCTCACCGTGCAATTAGTTATCTGTCCGCCACTGATCCTGGCAGCGATGCAACCGGAAGGTTTATCACTACTTTTACTTCTTACTGTTACAAATTCCATACGCAGGTTTTGCAAATATCCGCCATCAGTAATTTCACCAATTAGTCCCATTCCTTGCTCAGGTTCACTGTCTTTTAAGTCTAGCATAAGATTTTTCAGAATGTGATTACCACCATCCAATGTTACTCCTTCTACCAGCCTTTTGATAAGCGTACCGCTCGTACTCTCTATTTTGGAGCAGTCTATACTATCCCTAAGGTAGAATATCCATTTCTTTTGTTCTGTATAATCTCCATACTTTTCTAATGAATCTTGTTTTTCCTCGGGGATATCCTTCTTATCAGCAATATATGTGTTATACAGAGCAAGCCATTTCTCAAAATCATCGGGAGTGTAAATTCCCGGCAATTTGTCTACTTCTATTTTTGTCGGTTCACCCCATGGCTCTATTTCATGGGGGTACACTGTGGGTACGATACCATCCATCCGGATGGTCATTGGATACTTCCATCCGGGTTTCAATTCAGGCAGTGTTTCTTTTACTGATCTAATTTTTTGTATATTGCCGTTTACATCAGTAGCCTCAATATAATCTATTTCCATCCCAGAAGGCAGGATTACCGGATATACAGTTCTACTTTCCTTTTCGGTTTCAGACAACTTATAATTTTCTATTTTGCGGGTTTTGAAGGCAGAAAGTCCAGTCGTTTCATTATCTGTTGGTACTTTATCTACTGTGAATGTAAACTGTTCGGCGTTTCCGTTCCACTTCCGGGTGATATGTGCACCGATAACTTTTTCAGTGAGATGTACGGTCAATGCTTTATTTTTTTCTGGAGTGAACCCTTTTCCTAAGAATATCAGTACCATCGAAAATTGATGGCCAAATGTATAATTCACATCTGAATATTGTCGCTTGGTAGCGGTGAGTATATCTTCTATTTGATAACCTCCATTTTTTTCATAATCTTCATTGAATATATGGATATAGTGGGTATGATCATCAGCTGGCAGGTAATTATCTGCTGGTTTTGCATCAGAATAGGGGTAGTAGGCGAATGTTAAACCTAATGTGTTCATTATTACATTTTGTACATTTTCCGATATGAATACAAATTTGCTTGTTCCAGAAGATATGGAATAAGATAAAGGTTCATTTTTCAGATATTCTTTATCACATGTTTCGCTGTCCGGATGACTACTTTGTGTGCCTCCTGCACATTTGTTTTTATGAAACGAATAGAAACCTATCTGATCACCTTCCGTAAAACGGATGTTTGTTCCAAGGTCGTCACCTGTTACTTTGGTTACCACATCAGTCCCCGCAATCTCTCCTTCTATTTGTAGGTACTTATTTGTGCCCACAATATTTTCCCATCCGCTTTCTTCGCTGCAAGCGGTGAGAAGAATGAGGAGTAAAACTCCTGTTATGGAAATGTACTTGATATCTGTTCTCATCTTTTACTTAATTTTTAGAGCACAAGAATATTTTATAATTTTCAGCATTTACTTCTGTATTTTGTATAACAATTATGTGTTCTCCAAAATCAATTTCAAATTTGTCGGATTCAAATAGTGGCATTGGCACATTTGTCGGTATTTCTATATCTTTCCATAATTTGAATTTCCACTGATTTTTATCCCAATTTCCATATCTCATCAATCTGTAGTTTGTCTCTGAGGAATTTTCATTGAATTCCTCCACCAGTGCCACAAGGTCACTCCAATCATTTATTCCACTTTCGTTTATCGTAGGATTGTCGGTCATTACTCTGCTCCATGGCCATACTTGAATATCCCCGAAAAGTAATTCAGGATTACCAAAATCTTTAACCAGCTTTACATCGATTATGAGGTGATACCCTGACATGAATTCCAGGGAGATGTTATCAAAAACGTTATCTTTTGTATAATACTTCATTCTTGCAGGCAGGAAGCCTGCGTATTGAGTCTTTTGATTCTCATCTTCATCTTGTATTTCGATTATCACTTTAGGCCAATAAGTGCTACCAAAAGGATAAGCACCGAAACTATGTGGTGGGAAAATCCACATAGGAGTAGAGTAATACGTTGTTGTTTGGGTATCCTCATTATTTGATTTCGTCAGTGGTTTGTTTTCAACAAGGCATGCATTATCAAAATTATATCCACCAGTTCTACCAATCACTCCATTATTTCTTCTGAAGATAGTGGAAGATGGGGTAACTGGATTATTTAGCGGTACTTTCACACTATTCAACCAGACATTAACTTCCTTCTTGAAAGCTTGCTGAATAGATTCATCGTCACTGTAAAATCGAAATGTCACTGCACTCATCTTGTGCACTAGCTCAAATCGGAGCGGTTGACCTATTTCCGGATTGAGGATCATTCCCCAGATTATATCCACTTCTTTAGCCTCCTCACTATTCGCGGGCGCTATCATAGCTTTATATCCACTATTCGTACTCATATTCGGATCCTCCGGACCAAAATAGAAATATGTAAAGTTATCAATCCATACTTCTATCTCATTATTTTTTTTATGAATGGTTGTCAGTGTAGGGTCTTGTACAGGATAATTCACAAGATTATCCAAATAGATAGTATCTTTTCCCGTAATATTTATATCTTTCCATCTCAACTTCTCCGTTTTGCTGTTATTGGTATATACATATCCGTATCCTTTTTCATCGAACTCACATATTGCACTTTGTATCTTTCCGGCAGATAACGACGGATAAGTGAAAAGCATAGTTCGGCTCTTTATCTTTTCATTCTCACCAGCCCGGGTGGCGATACTTGTTCCATCTACCGTAGCATAAATCATAATCGGGTCATCGGGATTAAATACCGGAATAGTATTTTCTGTTTCCTCTCTTGTACATGCTCCTGTCAGCAGAAGCACTGCAATGAGTAAAAATCCCGATAAAATAGAATATAATTTTCTTTGTGTATTCATATGTATATCTATCAGTTTGTGGGTGTAACAGGTCCTATTTCCATATCATCAACCGTAGCTGTATTCCAGGGTTTAACTTCTGCTGTCAGAACGATTATTTCTAAAGTATTGCTGTCAATAGACAGTATCAAATTAAGTATGTGCGATGATTTCAATGTCAAAGTTTCTGTTTTAAACTTATATAGTACCTCTTCAGCATCATGTCTCTTTACTTGGAAATAGAGAAAATCATTACCTTCATTTAAAAAATTCTGTTCTGGTACAATTCCCTGAAAAATATATTCTTGATAAATAACTTCCTTACCTGTATTATCAGTTTCCGGTGTGGGGGCTGTCCTTGATGAGCAATACATTTGGATATTCTTTCTTTTCGGGTTATTGACGGGAAGTGCTTCATCATTTTTTGGGACTCGTACCGTACGGAGTGCGTCATTATCTATCACTCCTGAATAATCCACTTCATAATTCCTCAGCATTGCACGCATATAAACACCCTTTAAAGCATTTTCTGGAAACATTCCTTGATCGGGAAATTCGCTGACCGGGAGTTTTACCTTTACCTGTACCATGGCAAATGCGTGGTGAAATTTTAATTTTACGGTTTTGTCTTGTTCACTGATGAGTTGGCGGTGATGGGTAAGCAGTAAATCGGCATTTTTGAAGTTTTCCTTTGTACTTTGATCAAACGGTACTTCATTGAAATACTTATTGCCGGGGAAGTATGCTGCTTCAAACATATAATAAATAGATGTAGGATTCAAATTCTTCCATTTGAAACCCTTATTGTTAAAGGGAATAAACTTGTACGGATATTCTTCATCTAATGCAGTCCTTGCAGAGTCGCATTCGTAGATGTATGCTTTTTGGGAGTCATCTGTAAAGTCCGGAGTCGAATAACTCACCGGATTGTATAATCGGATTTGATCCCCTTTTTTGAAATAGGGAACCACATTCACTTCATCACTATTGTCTCCATTCATGGCAACACTGAATGTCATAGTTTCCGTGTCCTGCTGTGGAATGGTCACCGGAACTTCTTCTGATGAACAGGCACCAAGCACCGAGCACAGTGCTATTAATATGTATTGAATCTTATTATTCATCATTCTTTTAAGTTTGTTAGGGTATTTCAGTAGTGGAATTTACTTCTTCCCAGTCTCCTTTTATCTCTGGCTCTGAAATCCAGTCTACCACTTGTGCTTCTAGTTCCACTTCCCCTTCCGCTCCGGGTGATACGTCTGAAATTTTAGCATGAACCTTGACATGTGTGCCACGTACCAGTGATTCTAAGTTTGGGAATTGCTTGGGTGTTAGTTCATATTCTTGGCCATTTGATTCTACGGTTAACGAAAGCATATAGATTTGCTTGCTAAAGTCCGAAATCCAGTTCTTGGTTTCAGGCAAATAATAAGCGGTTGGATCTATCCATTTATTTTCTTGAAGCTTTAAGTTAATCTCTTGGGAAGATTCATATGGTGATAATGCTGTTCCTTCCGGCATTTTGTAATCTGTAACCCAAATTGTATTATCATCATCTTTAGGATCCACTTGTCCTTGAATTTTTATTAGAGTTTCCCAGGCATTATCGGTTATATTCGGAATCAGATAAGATTGCTTTGCTATATCTCTGATAGTCCATTTTTTTATCGTAATATTATTATTCATCTCAAAAGTAAAATCAAATTTCACAGCTGCGTAAGCCATATATATAGTTTCTTTTACAGTATATATGGATGATTCTCCTTCTTCCGGTTTCCAGCCTTCTGGTTGTGTAAGATCTACTTCGTATTTCTTGGAAGTAATGGGAAGGTATCCGTCGCTATTTGACTGATATGACTCCTTGATTTCTGAGTCAAGTACTAGCAGGCTCAGATTGTCTATAATCATTGTTTCATTTTCCCAATTCATCTTGTCTTTCAATATGTTTTCCACATTAGCCAGTGCATAGATACACTTCACACTTTGTGTAGTCTTCAGTCGCGTCCGATATTCAAAATTGTCTGTTGTAGTTTTATAATCCAATAACCTGTTTAACTCCACTTTCTTACTGTCTTTATCTATTACAATAAGACGCAATGTCTTTACCCGTTCACACTCGGGCTTATTGGAGTCGTCTTGAGGGGCAGCCAGCATCACATTAAGGTCCAACAACACAGGTTTGGGCTGTTGGATGAACTGTTCTATGTCCTCATTGCTTTGACAGCTGCAAAGACTGGAAAGTAGTAGGGTGAACAGAAGGATAATATGTGCTGTTTTGGTTATCATGGGTTGTTTTTACATTTCTATATTGTTTATACGTACGGTCCAGCCGTTAATGGTGATTCTTACATTAATCATGTTGCCGTTGGAGCTTTGCGTGAAGAAAAAGACGATAACGTATTCGTCCTCACGGTCCAGGTATTCTTGTTGGGGATGTTCACGGTCAAGCATTTTGTCCAGCGAACCTTCGGTAGGCATTAGCATGATATACTCTATGAGGTCTACATTGAGCCATACCTTGCCGGTGGTCTTGTGTCGGATGGTAAGCCGTGGATGCGTACCATAAATCAGTCGATTGGTATTAAGTTCAGCACAAGTAGTGGTTAGTACTACGTTGCCTTCGGGGTCGTGGATATCGCCATCACCCAAGTAATAAGGGGAATAGGTGAGGGGTAATTCTTCGGTAACCGCTGTGTTGTTATAGGCTAATAGGGCGTTGTTGTCCGTAATGCTGAATTCAAACTCATCGGAGGGGACGCTGGAGGATGTATTGTTGGCGTCAGCCTGTATGATAAGACGGAAGGTATTGGTATCTTTCATTAGTGGAAAGCGGATGTCTGATGTTGCAGCATCGGGTATGGTTACGGTTTGCATACCGTAGAATAGGGGCACGAGATCACGGTCTACGTTTTGTGCTTCGGCATTCATCCGAACGCTGTAGTCCTTGATGCGTGAATTTGTTCTGTCGGCAGGAGCCAGGCAGAGGTAATCGTCGCTGTTCAGTCCGGTCCATGCCAATATCTGGTAAGTTCCTGGTTGTAGATCCAGCAGAATATTGTTTCTTCGGGCTTCTTCAGCGGAGATATTCATCTCCTTCAGATAGTTTCCTTCCTCGTCAAAGATAAATAGAGAGACTTGATCCGCTTCGTGTTGCCAGGCGTCGGCAAATTTCATGTTGTAGTCATAAACAAAATGCAGATAGTGCTCGCAGGGAGGAAGAACCTCGTGCACAAAACTGCACGCCGCCAACAGCAGGGAAAATGCCAGACCCATGACGGCTGAAACGGAATGTATATAAGCAGAACGTCTCATAATGAACTGTTTTTTCAAGTAAAGGTTAGGAAAAAACAGCCGGAAGGCGAATGCATGAATGCCTTCCGGCAGAGTCTTCCTTATTAGTATGCTAAAGGATTAAAATTCAATATCGTTTACACGAACGGTCCAGTCTAAAATTTGAACATCGACTTCCATATAGGCTTTGTTCTGTTCGTCCGGTTTAGGAGGATTAACAGGATCTGGATCCGGTTCTTGAGGATCGGTCGGATTAGTCGGGTCATTAGGATGTCCGAGTTCTGAGATTTTAGAAACTGACAGCTTATATATATTGTTACGCACTACGGCAAATTCCATAATTCCCATATTAGTATTCTGTTCATTATCATTGTGGCGGTTCCAATAGATGTAATAAACATTGCCATATTTGTCCTCATCCACTTCCTGAATTGGGATTCTTTTGGCTTTACCGTTTAATGTCTCCCTGAGAGTCTTCAATTCTTCGCCTGTGGTGGGTTCGTTAACAGCTGTTAATGGAGTATTTCCCGAAATATTCCATGCTTCTTTGAATGAATCCCAATGGTTATAGAAACTTCCATTATATTCATAAAGAGCTGCAGTGCTTGCCTCATTGATAAAATCACCGCTAACTTTAGCCTTGAATACTACAGCTGTAGACAGTCCGTTTTGTTGAGAAGCTACGCTAGGAACAGTGTTTTCGGTACAGTAGCCCATGATATAATACGCAGGATCTGCTGTATTCTCTGGTTCTTTAAAATCTAAAGGTAAGTATGGCTCGTTATTTTCTTCTTTATCAATCTCGCTGTTGGCCAGTGGAGTGAAAAATAGCCCTTTTCTTATAGCCAAAGCTTCTGATGACTCTTTTCCGCCTTCTGTGATTTTTGATAACCAGGTCTTTTTACCGTTGGTACTATTCCAGTCACAGTCCACAACATAATTATTTACCGTTTCTGCACCACCATAAGTTATTTTAGTCTCATCCGGATCAGTACTGTCTCCTTCTTTCTTCGCTGCAACTCGTTTCAGGTGATAGAATGATTTGGAGACATTCATTAATTTATATCCTTCTAGTGTAACAGTCAGTTGAGTGGCATCTGTATTTCTATCTTTGATTTCATATTCATTTTCATCATTCGCGGCTTTGTAGTCGAAACGTGCTACAGCTCTTTCTACTTTGGCTGTGGCTGCCAGTTTATAATTTCCCTCTTCAGTTACAAAATGTACAGCCTGCTTTCTGTCGGGGCCACTATAATTTCCAGTTCCTACGTTGGTATCGGTCATAAAGAAACGTCCTTTGTCTTTATCTGCATACTTTGTTATAAACTCAGTTACAGTTTCTGTAGTAGCCATTTCTGATTGGTCTTTCCATCCTGTCTGTGTGAGCTTTCCGTTATAATAGTTGTATATCTCGGGGGTCGGATTAACAAACGCATAAACAGCATAGTATTTATCTGAATTTGTGTCTAATGTCACATTGTTTATACGGGCGGTATAAGATTTATCGTTTCCGTGTACACCCTCCGTTGTTTTATCTGGACTTTGTGCTATACCCACTGATTTCACAAAGCAGATTTCTCCTTCCTCTTTCACATAATATATCTCTCCTTCTTGCTCCTTCTCTTTCACATTTACTACAACAACCAGTACTTCTTTCACAGAGTTTTCGTAATCTTGTCCATCTTCTGTTTCAGTCGAAGGACTGGCAGTTCTCGTAGTTATCGGCATCTTAATACTAACCTCCATATAATTCTGTGACGCAGTAGATGGAGGAGTATTCTCACCACCTTGCAATTTGTCATCACTGCACGACCATGCCAATACAGGCACCAATCCTGCTAATAGTAAATTCCTGATTTTCATAATTGTTGCTTTTTTATTTATACGTTAATTAAATATATGATCGTAACTCTTTTTTATTTATTGTTTATCAACTTACTTTCTCTCTTTCAGCTGTTTTTCCAGTTCTTTCAGCGTCTCTTTTGCCAGCTCTTTCTGCGGGCCTTCCATTGCTTTTTGCAGGTAGCGATGTGCAGCCTCTGCATCACGACGCATTAACGCTGCATTTGCAGCATTCAGGTTAGATACCGGATCGTCGGGATACATGCGTACGGCAATCTCAAACACTTCGTTGAACTCGGGTGTACCCGGTTCATAGCTTTGTGCCACCCGGTACATCTCTTCCAGACTTAATTGGCGAGGGTCAGTATATATCAATTCTTTGGCCTCCTCTACGGTGAAATTACGAATGGTATATTTCACCAGGTAATCCGAATGGCGTAGAGCAGGGAACCACTCACGCAGCATGAATCGGTAGATATCCCCACCACTTATCTCCATCAACTTCCGTTCTCTGCCGTCGAAGATATCCGTTCCATCTATGATGGCGAGTATTTGTTCTTTTTCCGGAAGGTCCGAAGTTTCTGTCATGCGGCGTAATCCTTCCCAATCTTCGGGTTCGGATGATACGGAGAATTCGGCGTTGCCAAAATCATACAGCCCACGCACATAATTGCGCAGGGCTGTGGCACGTCCCTGCGCAAGCCGTGCATTGTTGCTATAGCTACCCTCAGGCGATGCATATCCTTTGATGTCGACGGCTGTGATGGTGGCGAAACGGTTGTTGCGTACCGAGTCGATAGTGGCCTGTATCTTTGCCAACTCGCGCGGGTTGTTGCGATATTGGGGATGAATCTCTGTCCGGTTGACGGGAAAATCGAGGAAGGCACTTCCTGCCAGTTGGCGTGTCTTCACTGCTTCATGCTTCGGAGCGATGTATTCCACCAGTAGTTGAGGTTCTTCCGGTTCGCGGAAGTCCATCTGTGCTACCGGTTCGGTACTTTGTTGCAATACTTTCCAACCGCAGCCACAAAGATCAGTAATGAGCTTTAGTTCAGACTGTTCCATCCAAGGGAGGTAGGGAATGCGTACGTTGTATTCCATTGTCTGAGCGGTCTGTCCCTTACGTTGTACAACGTAACAGGCATTGCGTTTTTTGGCCGGAAGCCGTTGGTAAAGCAGATGCCGGGTGCGTCCATTAATCAGCATTGCGGGCAGTGTATCCTGATGTCCGCCACCCGAAAGTAGGGGAGTGAGCTCTACTGAACGGGAAGATTTTACAATGAGAGGAGTGAGGTCCAATGTCAGGTCTATCATCAGGAAAGAATCCACGCGTTGTACAGACTGTTGCCGTACAATCACTTTTCCTGAATTTTCTCCTTCGTCATGGGTAGTAGTCTGTGTTTGTGCCACAGATGTGTTAGTGGCAAATAGACAGGCTAGTATATAAATTGTAGGTTTCATTGATTTTGTAAGTATGTTGTTTGCTATTAGGAGATCAGAATATATAAACAAGGCTTACTGCCGCTTTCGTGGGACCCACATAATTCTTGTGTCCTTTATCGAGGCGTGTTCCACAGCTTGCACACGGATATTTGTCATACTTCACATAAAGGTAGCCAACGCCCACTGAGGCTTCCAGATTCCAGTTCCTGTTCAGCAGCCATTGATATCCGAAACTGATACCGCCTCCTGCCATCCATCCTTGAAACCGATAATCGGCCAGCTCCGGAAAAATATCGAATGGCAATTCTATTCTGGCAGCATTAAACTCACCACCCAGCGTGTGTACACCTATAAAACCTTTATAAAACGGTTCGCAGAACCAATAACGGTATTCAGGTTGTAATAACCAGTGTTTCCATTGTTTGTGATTGCCAAATTCGAAAGGATTGATGCTTCCAAACAGAGAAATGGTACTTTTGGCAGATACTTTTGTCTCTATGCCACCATTAATGGAAGCAGTTCCCCATCCCAGTAGATTCGTCTTGACCGTAACTTGAGCACATAAAGTGCCGAATTGGAACCACAAAAAGAAAAATAAAATGAATTTTCTCATCATCATTATATCTGTCAGTTTTGTTGTACTAATTTTAATAATACAATCCATTCAGAACTTTCTTCCCGAATGTCTGTGTTTAGTCTCCATCTGTCGCAGGAGGCCTGATAACTATTAATTAATTAAATAATGTTCTTTCAAGCAGGTTCTTTTGCTTACAATATTTGTTTTGCAAAAATCGCATATAATATAAATTTATAAATTATTTTTTGTATTGGTGTTATTAAAAAAAGTCCTTTAATATATTAAGAAAAGTAGTATATGCTTGTATATCAATAGTATGTAAATGTTTCAATTATGTAATAATTATCCAGGATATATTCTTCTTGCAACTTCTGTGTGAATAATATAGGTGATGATATTAATCATATATAATAAAATATCTCCCATATTATCATTACAATAATATGGGAGATATATAAAAATCCTATTGATAAAGTCTGTTGTATGATGTTTTATATATTCTTTTTCCAATGAAGAAATGAATTCTTGTCGACTTTATCTTTTCCTATTAATTGCAGGTTGTAGGAGTTTAAGCCCGCATAGCGGTATTCGCCATAATTGATGCCACCCAGCAAATCTATGTTCAGAAATGCGCGGACAAGCTTCAAGCCGCATTTCTCTATTTTTTCGACTATACATTTTCCTCCTAAAAGGTTCATTAGTAGATAAGCTGAAACTTCGTAAGCACACCAACCGCATTCTTCTAGATACAGATGGATGCAGCTTTCATTAGATTGTTCTTTTTCAAATACTTCAGAAACTTCTTTTTTCATGATAATCTATTTATTTATTTAGGTCTATATTATATGGTACGATCAATCGGAACTTATTTTCCCTATATTTAAAACAAAGTTCCCGCTCTACTGTTTTTTCAAGAGTTGAAACTATTCAGATTATTAACAGTATAAAAGAGAACATAACAAAATGCTATGTGTCTCAATACTAACGCATGAACAAGGACTTCAGGCCATCAAACATACCTGGAAGGGCTATTGTACCATGCACTTCGTCCGGGAACTTTTTGTATATAGCACGCAGATGTTGGCTCTTCATCTCTGGAATGATTCTTTCTCCTAAACTGTCAGCCAATGCGAACTGGTCCAACTTCACATTAGGACGTTGGCGGGTAGCAAAGGCAACATAGAGTTGTTTTCCCGAAAAGTCCTTCTGACCAACTTCTTTCTCGGCTTGCTTCAGGAAAACTCCCCGGTCCCACCATAAGCTGGGATCTATTGCCATGAAGGTATCAAACGACTCAGGATAGTCGAGTAGAACCTGTAGGGTAAATAAACCTGCGTATGAATGTCCTACTAAGAAATTACGGCCGTTGGCAGAAACTTTTTTTTCTATTTCCGGGCGCAGCTCTTCAGTTAAGAAACGATAGAAAGCCTTCATCCCTCCACCTTTTGGAGTATCTCCAGGCTGAATACTGCCATCCCGTTGTGCAGCCGAACTGGTAGGGGTTAAATCTCTGGTACGGTCTGTATTCAAAACAGCGACTACAACACAAGGGGGTAATGAAGAAACCCTTGAAGAAGCAAAGAAACGGGTAAAACCTACTACGGAATGGAAAAATACATCTCCATCCAATAAGTAGAGAACCGGGTAGTCTTTTTCTTCTTCACCCGGTTGTTTTTCCGGTTTATAAATCCAGTACATCCTTTCTTCATTCAGTATGTTGGAGAATAAAGAATGGCGGGTTCCTATATTAATAGAGTCCTGCCCTTGTACCGGTAGAGAAGACGTCCAAGTTATCGTAATAAGCAATAGTATATAAAAACTTTTCATTTTATCTGATTCTTGTTACAAAGTTGGAAGAAAATATTGGTTTTATCAATCCCTACTTGTGGGTATTTTGGGTAGGATTATTCGCCAAAGTTGGTCATAAATCTCTATCTCTTTCTTCTTTTGTTACAAGCTTCTGCCATTACCCCAATTCAGGCTTTTTCTTTTTGACGAATAAGTCGTTTGTAATCGGTTCTATTTCAATCGTATAATAAGGCTACACCCTTTGCTCGGAATGGCTACACCCTTTTGTGCTTAGGGCTACACCATCCTGACCAAAGGGTGTAGCTATCCTGATGTTTGGCTAATGAGACAAAGTCATAGCCTCTCTTTGAAGTAAACAGTGTGTGATTTACTTTTACATCGTAATTGAATGAGGTACATAAAAATAGAAAATCCCCGGAACTGATTAAAATTTCGGGGATTATCTATTCTATTCTCTCTGTTACTTCTTTATCACTTTTTCTATTTCTTCCAAATTATACCGGGCTGCTTCGTTACCATTCCGGACAGCTTTGGTAAATTCAACAATAGCTTGATCCTTATTGCCACTCAGCAGGTAGTAGATGCCGTTATTATTTGCATATTCGGCTGTCTGTTTATTGGATTTATCCAGATACTTCCGGGCATCGGGCAAATCTTTTTTAGACAAGGCTACAGCGGCAGCATTCAAGTTGGCTACTTCGTCATCAGGATACATACGTACAGCGATGTCGAAAACCTTGATAAAGTCGTCGCCACCTTTGGGATAGCTGTTGGCCACCAGATACATCTCGTTCAAACTGAGATATTGGGGCTGTGTCTTGATGATCTCTTTTCCTTCGTCTACTTTGAAATTGGCAATCGTATAGTCTATGCGGCAATTCACTTTACGGAGTGCAGGGTATAATTCCTTTAGCATTGTACGATAGGGAGCGCCACCACCTACACGTTTTATTTCCTCTTTCCGGTGGGCTATATCGCTGGTGTTTCGGATGATATTGAGGAATTCGGTTTTCTCTTTTATGTTAGAGGCTTCCAGAGCTTTTACCAGTCCTTCCCAATTTTCACCGCCAAAGGAGACATTGTAGAGATTGGCAGGAATCTGTTCGTGTACGGACAGGTATTTCTTCAACGCTTCGGCACGGCTCTTAGAGAGTTGTTCATTGAGTTTAAGCGGTCCTTCGGGGGAAGCAAATCCTTCAATGTAAACACCGGTAATGGTCAACTTCTTGTCATTCTGTACCTTATTGAACATCTCCCGGATATTCCGCAATTCCGTCTGATTGTTCATGAAGTCCGGTAGAATAACGGACTTGCCTACGGGGAAATCGAGATGAGCTTCATATTGTTCGCTACGTGCTTTTACTACTTCTGCTTTCGGCTGAATGTAAGAAGGGACAGGTTGCAGGGCAGCCAGACGTTTGGTCTCCGTAGAAACTCCGTTCATAATCATTTCCTGTGTCAGTACCTCCTGGTGTCCTCCGCATCCGCATAAATCTTCTTCCAGATTCAGATAAGCATTTTCCATCCATGGTTCGTAAGGGATGACTTGTGTGTAGTTCAGAACTTCCTGAGTATTGTAAGGTATCTCCATATTAGTTGCTTTATCCAAAGCCATGGCGCGGAGATAGGCCTTTTGCCTTCTGCGTCCGTTGATAACGATTTCTGGCAATACGACATTATTGTCCGGACCTGTCAGTACGGGAGTTAGCGTCAGGGTGCGGTCATTGCTGACTTTCAGGTTCCGCATATCCATCTGCATATTTATGTAGAGCGACTCTCCCTGTTGCCATAGGGAGGCATTGGTGATGTTGATGGCATCTTTATAGAATTTTTGCGCGCTGACCGGAAGTGCGGCTATGAGGCACAAAACAGAGTATATCAGTATTTTCTTCATGACTATATTATTTTATGACGTATATGATGTTTAATGCTACCTTGGTAGGACCAATGTAGTTTTTGTGTCCGCTGTCGAGTTTGCTGCCGCACTTGCCGCAGTTGTACTTATCGTAGTCTATGCGGGCATAGCCTACACCGATTTCCGCTTCCATGCTCCAGTGCTTGTTTAGTATCCATTGATATCCATAAGAAATGCCGGCTCCATAGATATTGCCCTGATAGCGTTCGTGTCCCAAACCTAATATATTCAGGTTGCTTACATTCGCTTCTGCATAATGGGCGTGCAGACCGAAGAAATGTCCGTAGAAGCGCTCGCACAGCCAGTAACGAAGTTCAGGCTGTACCAGCCAGTGCTTGATTTGTTTGTGATCCGAGAATTTCCAGGGATTGTAGTTACCGGATACATCGAGGGTCAGCTTCTTGGAGAGTCCGACCTCAAATCCAAGGTTAGCTGTAGTGGTAGCCCAATACAATGCATTGGTCTTTATTGCAAATTTAGGCATGTAGTGGCTTTTGTCCTGTCCGTACGTACTGATGGTGTATGTGAGCATCAGGGCTGCCAATAAAAGGAATTTAATCGTTTTCATATTTTCATTACATTATATTATCGTAAAACAATAGCCGGATTTTGCAGTAACTCTTCCACTTTATATGTGGCGGAATAGTTATAATTCCTCAGAGTGAAAGTAACCACATCATTCAATTTGGCTCCGGCGTATATGGTCGTTGAATAAGTGCTGGTGCGGCTGGTGGTAAAACTAGATGCAATGCCGGTATTCGATGAGGTTACCGTATAGCGGGGGATATTGAGCAAGCCGTTATTCTGATAAACCTTTATCGTATTACCCACCGTTACTGACTGCGCCAGAATATTCTCGAAGCCAATGGTCGTAGGACTGAATCCGGGAGCGGATATTATCAGCTTTTCACTGCTTAAAGCTTTCTTAGAGGTAAACGTGACGGTTTGTCCTCCTGAAGGCTGCGAAGCGTAAGTCCGTTGATAACCACCTGCAACTGCTGTCCATCCGCTTTGGGTGGTTTGCAGATTTTGGGTTGCAATAAACACCGTTAACGGGTATGTGGGCGGATAATCCGGGTATGATGGAATGGTAAACATAAAGCTGGCTGTATTGTTCACACCGTAATTTACCGTATTGTCTCCGTTGACGGAAACATTGGTAAAGTGGCGCGATTTTACTTCCACGCTCTTTGTCTGGAAGATTTCATTGGCTATCAGAACGGTTTCATCGCTGTTTTCAAGACTGGTACGGAAGTTCAATACTTTGGTTCCGGGACCGGTGGCCCAATAGACATACTGATACCCTCCGTTAGTGTACTCCAGTTGCAGGTTTTTGTTAGGCTCTACCGGATAGAGGTTGCCTGTGGTAATGGTACACTTCAACGGATACAAATAGTAGGGTATTGCTGATGGAATAGTGAAGCTCAGTGCTACGTCCTGGTCACGGGCAGTGTATATTTCGGGTGATAAGCCGGCGGGATCGAACAGATATAACGCACTGGATATGACCGTGATGGTACGTGAAAGTACACCTGCCTTAACGGTAATTGTAGACTCATATTGTCCTGTAATGATGCGGGATACATCGGCAGAAATATTCCCATTTCCGTCATAAGAGAGATTATGAAGTATGCTTCCCTGATCTTCGGCTATGGATACGCTGATTTTAGAGTTATCAGTCACGCCGTTGGCCGTGTATTGGGCTGATACCTTCAAGGTGCCTGCCTGGGTGAACAGGAAGTGCAGTCGGCTTACTGTCAGCATATTATTGTTATTGTCGGAGATAGAAGGAGATTCCTTGAATATCTCGGCATAGATATTATTGGAAGGTTCTGAAGTTTTAGCATCGGCAAATTCAGTACTTCCGTTTGCACTCTCGCTGAAGGATTTTATCACAACCTTGTAGTGGTAATTCCTCATGACGGGGTAGGGCTTCTTGTCTGTATCAAGAAGCTGTATCTTGTAATAAAGCTCTTCGGTCTTTCCCGTCAGTTTTCCCTTAATGATGATATAGGTCTGATCGTTGGAATAGTTCTCATTCTCGAACATATATTTGGCGTCCATGTTACAGTCTGTTTCTGTCTGATCGATTTTGGAGATGGGACTGCGAGGCAAAGTTGGCGTGCCGTCTATCAAGGTGAACGGGGTAGCGGGGGCATTCGGGTTGAATGGAGCCACCGTTCCATTACTTGCATAGTTACAGAGCGCATATCCTGTTACTTCGAAATTCGTAGCTTCGGTTTCTACAGTCACTTTGGCCAGGTTGCGGTAAAGTGTGACATTGGGAGTGTCATTGGCGGAAGAGATTGTTTGTCTTCCCCAGAATACTAAATTGGTGCTGTTCAATGAAGGTATAATCTCCCTTTCATCTTTCTGCATGGCGGCACGTTCGTCAAAACTATCCCATTGGGAATAATTGGCAATGAGGTGAATGATTCTTGCGTCATCGGGTATATTTGCCTGGAATGTCCCGGTACCATTACTGTTACTGCTCAGGAGCGAGGCATGAGCCCGCCCTATGAATAGTCCGTTGGCATCGAAGGTCATCAACCACAGGTCGTTAATAGCATTCTCATCCGTGGCGGCACGGGTGAGTGCCAGTATATATTCAGGCATGTTTACCGAGAACTGAAAGGCGGTCTTATCGTCATTTCCAGTCAGGGGAGTGCCGAGAGCATCTTCATCTGTACACGAAGCCAGAAGAAGACCGAGGAGTGTTATAAGGTAGGTTAATCGTTTCATACTTTTCTAATTTTAATCCATCAATACTATTTACCGGATGTCGCGGACGCATCGGACGGATGCATTCAGCGGACTGAATTTACCACCTTCTCCAACGCGGGGATCCATGAAGTTAACAGCACCGGAAGCATTCGAACTCCAATAATAATTTCCTTCAAGGATGCCTTTAACTTCACATATCCGGATGTTTTGTAGGACATCTATCAGGTAGATTTCCGCTTGCGTGGGCATACGCCAGTCGGAATAGGTTTCTCCGGTAGTGGCATCCCGCTCTACATAATCCCGACATTTGATTCTGGATGCGGTGTATGTATCCGCCGTTGTCGTACCATGTTGTGAGGCAAGCATGAAGTGCGGAGAGATTCTCCGGTTGTTTTCTTCCGTATCTATGGCTGCGTGTTCGCTATCTGTCAGCGGATAACCGAGTACGGCATTGTCACGTATGTACGAAGCGTAAGATGCGCCTAATGTGGGATTGGCTGCATAATGGGAATATCCGCTGCCGAAGTCTTCGTCAAACTCGTCCGGATTGGGAAGAGTAGAGAAGTCGGCGACGAAGGAATTCATTATATACATCTTCGTATTATTTTGCCCTTGGCTTCCTCCGGGGACATCGGCTGAAATGTCAGAACCGATGTAGAGGGCCGGATATTGGGAGACAGTGACAGGTTGTGTAAGTCCGGCACCATTGACTACCTGAAAGGTGATATCTTTGGCTAGGAAGTTTTCAGGAAGAGGACTCGTTATGGTTATGTTGCCGGACTTTACATTCGGGGTAGCAGTGATGGTTATCTCTTTTCCACCGTTGGAAACCGATACACCATTTACAGTAATCTTCTGTATTTCTACATCCGGTGTGGATGACTGGAAGGTAGTGGTGAACTGTGTACTGTTGGGCATCGAAATCTTGGTATCTTTTACATAGATGAAGTTGATTCCTTCTACGGAAACAAGTACTTCGTGGGTGCTCCAATCCTGTATGGTGTATCCGGCATTCAGCGGAACTGCGGAATGCGGGTAGGTATCACCTTTCTTGTCTATGTTCACGCGGATATCATACAGGCGATTACGTTCCAGTTTATAGAGATTTTCAGTCTGGCCCGTGCTTCCGTCCGATAGCCGGTAGTTTACCGGTATTTTGTAATAGTTCTGAGTAGTAGTGTTACCATCAGCGTCCTTTACAGGGACATTGATGAGTACATAACTTTCCCTGTTCGTATCTTTGGTCCAATCATTGGCATACGAATAGAGGATGAATTGATTGCTATTGCCTGCACCTGTATTTTGTTCCGTAAATGAGTTCATGCTTTGCAGAGTGGGGGCATTTACACTACCGTCTGCAATGGATGAGCCACTGGCGGCATAGTTGACCATCTTTTTTGAAGGTATATTATTGTCTATGGGGGTGAAACCGTTTACATAATTCAGGCTTATTCTGATCTTGGCGGCCGCGCGTTTAAGAACAACGGGAATCTCTTTGTTGACGATGATTCCGTCATTCAGCACCATTGTATGCTTTCCGTCCATTAAGAATGCATCTTGTTTTTTATCTGCATCCAGAGTAGGGGCGGTGAGCGCCTTCAGTTCCGGAAGGGATAATCCCGCAGCCGGAATGGTTGCCGTATGGTTGGCTACTACATAAATGGTATGGTTGATGTTCTGATCGAATTTCTCCTGTGCGGCATCCAGGGTAGCTGTATGTTCCCCGGTTCCGGTCAGTTCGGGAGAGAACGCAAAATGCTGGTAGAACAGACATTCGTCTGCTCCTTCACGGTAAACGAAAACATCTAATGATTTTATTGTATTTTCATTGAGCGCTTCTTCACCCGGCTCTTCTACGGCACGCGAAGCCACGGAGCTGGGCATAGACAGTTTCAGGGTAATTCCGCTTACCGATCCTGTTCCTGCCGATTCGATGGAGGAATCATCCTCGCAAGAGGTGAGTCCCCAGAATAATGAGAGTATCAGCGGGAGGATATATAGTTTATTTCGTTTCATAATTCATCTTATTTATATTCGGTTTGGCGGATTAAAATATCCGTGTCGTTGTCGCCCGGAAACTGGCGGTTGCCATTGCTTTGCTTCGGATTGATCTTGAGTTTCACGCCTCCTACGGTTATATAGAAGTAGGTACTCTTGGGGTTTCCACTCCAGCGTTTGGTGGCTCCTATCTTTATCGTATATGCTTCATCACGGGCTATCCCTTTGGAGACGTTGAGGCCATCGTCCGTGCTGAACGTAAAGTCAAGTCCGTTGGTCAGAGTGGCAGTCCAGATGGCACCGGCAGGGGCTGTCAGACTAAAACTGTAGTTGGCGTAGGAAGTCTCATTATGGGCTTCTCCGTTCGCTATGTAGGGAAATTGCACGATGCCTGTAGTGGCACCGGCGTCATCTCCATTGTACGGTTGAAGCTGATAGTCGTCCTCCGTGATCTCTTGTCCGATTTCAGACGAGGTAAGCTCCCATGGATAGGGAGTCGTTTTTATTATTAACTGGTTGTCCGGATGGTCGAGCATAGCCATGACGCGGTAAACTGTATTATGCAGCAGACTGTACTTATGGGTTGTCTGCCCCTGATCGGTAAGATATCCCCTGTACGTATAACTGATCCCGTTGAACAGCGCCTTTATGCGGATATAGGGAGTGTTAGCGTCAGGTGTAGCGTCAGGAACTATATTTCGATATGTATAGAATGAAGCATGTGCATTCTCCGGTACTATTTCAGATAAATCAGACGGCATAAGTTGCAGAGTTGTTCCTCCAAGAAATACCTCCGAAACATTCTTCTTGCTAATGGGCGTCGGCATTGATGTTACCTCCGGACTACTATTTGTATTAAGTATCTGATTGACAAATTCTATGGAGTTAACAACTACACTCGAACTCTCCAATCCCTGATTCTTGAACATATAGATGTCCAGCCGTGCTACCAGGCGTTCCATAGGAACTTCCGCTACTACATATTCACTATTGATTGCAACTTCCTTTTTTCCGACCATCAGGATATTGCTGTCAGTAAAAGCGTTGCCGGATACCGTCAGGCTTTCCAATTGCTGCAATGTAAGGTCGGGAGACACCGGAACAGAAAAGGTCTTATCGGGATCGTTATAATTAGCAATCGCATAAATTACTTTTGTCTGTGGCGACACATTGACAGAGCGTGAAAACTCTTCCAGTCTCTGCGGGGTGAATTCCGGAATCAGTTCCGAATATTCACAGTGCTGGTCTGCTTTATTGAAAATATAGAGTGCCAGACTGGAAAAGCTGCCATCGTCTCCATGAATCAAAGCTTTGTTTGTAGGAGCCGTTTTGATCAGAAAGTTTAGCCGGGCCTGATTATCGGTTGTATCGGATATCGGCGTCTCGTTTTCACTGCAAGAGTACAGCAGCAGTGCCATGGCAAACAACTGCAAACAGAACCGGTATTTTAATTTTAGCTTCATATACATTGGGGGTTATATCCCCGGTCTGATCACTTCCTCGTCCCAGGGTTTTACTGTGATGGCGGTTCCATTGAAATAGATGCGGATGCCTACCGCAGCTTCATTGATGCCATTTACAGTAATATTATTATCTTTCATGAAGTCCTTTAATTGCATGGTGTATAATTCTTCATTGCTCTGAAGGTCGCGCAATCGCAGATATACTTCATTATCATCATTAAATCGTAATACGTTGAATTTTGAACCAAACTTTTGTACGTTGGAGTCAAAAGTTACCAACGGGAAATAAGAGACGCGTTCGTTTGAAAACGTTTTGGTGAAGTCCACTGTTGAACTTAATTTCCCCATTTCTATACTGACGGGGGAAGTGGCTGCACGTGTACTGCCAACATCCAGTCCTTCCAGCTCTATTTGCATTTTTATATGCGCACTGCTGAAATAAACGGTGTCAACCTTATAGCTTTCATTGACAATTGTAATCTCTCTTTCTCCAAAATACAGACTGTCATTGGTCGATATCAACTCTTTCGTAAAATAATGCGGGGCTCCGACAAGGTTGTTTTGCAAGGATGAACCTTCGTTTATCCGTGTGTCGTTGAGGGAGTTTCCCCAGCATATAATGTGATATTGACCGCTTGGCAAATTCAAGGTAGTGCCGCGTTGGCGGTTGAGCTCTTTCCGGTTGAGAACTGTTTTCTGTACAAATACATTGTTCTGATTGTATATATACATATCTACCTTTTCTATTTTCTGAGGAAAGATTTCCTTTGTTCCATCACCCAGGTAGCTGAAGTACAAAGTTGTCTCACAATCATCAAGGTTTTCTTTTATACACCCTGTCACTGTTACCAGTAGCAGGATGTATAGAATTATTGCCTTTTTCATATTTCAGGGTTTGTTGAGTCTGAAACTTATTGTTCCAGATCAAATCCCGGAGTGATTGTTTCTTCATTCCACGGAGCGACTGTGACGTGTACCAGTACGTTGTATTGTACATTTCCTAAGTCATTGTCGAGCATTGGAACTAACTCTATCTCCATATTATAAAGGGTACCGGGTTTGAAGTCGGCTGCTGTCAGTTCAGTATTTACTTCTTTATAATACTTCACCAGGTTGGCAAAGCGTGCGCCATTTGCTAAGTCCGGGTTAAATACTTCCGTATCGGATGACTTCAGGCCGGTAATGTTCAAATCAGAAAGATCTAAATGCAATTGCGGTATGGCTGTGCCCGGGAAGAAATTGAAAGCATAACATTTGCCGGCTAAATCCAGTGGCAGGTTACCGTAGGTTCCGTCTTCATTATATATAATGTAGCTGGCAAACGGAGCTGCGTCTATTATCGGAGTCGTGTCAAAAGTCCACATACCATCATGGATATGTCCTTCGAAAGTTGAGTTCAGAAGCAGGTTGTCCATTGTTCCCGGATTTTTGTAAGTGTTATAGAAGTTATTCATATAGAAGCCTTTTACATTTCCTGAGAATCCTGTCCAACTAACTGTTGCTTTCTTATCTGTTCCGTCAATGGTTCGCGTAAAATCGAAGTTACCTGAATTCTTGAATGAAATCTTGGTAATTTGCAGTCGGGCTACAATAGGGGCTATGGTCACTTGTGGCGTATAAGTCTTACCTGCTGTCGGAGTCGGATCTATCGGTTCATTAACGATAGGTTTCAGATCATCGTCCATACCATAGTAAAGCACTTCGCTACCCTGTTGATTAGCTAACTTGGTATTAACTACATTGTTAGTTACGGCATTCCCGGGATTTCCATAAATATACACTTTAGAAACGGATTCGGGAATGTTTATGAACTTCAATCCTTTTGCTGGATCGGTCAATTTATTCCAGTCGGAGTTAAGCACTTCATCTTTGGTGACGGCTTTGGAAGTTATGATTTTTCCATTTACGTCAGTCAGATTGATTAATACACTGTTCACATTCTTAATATCCGATGTGATGATATCTGTTGGAGAAGAAGCTCTTGTCTTGATCCCGCCTAATGATACTGAAATGGATTTTATTTCGTCCTGTGAAACAGAAACATCGTCTTTGTCACTGCAAGAGAATAATGCTATACTTACGACTCCTGCTAATAATAACTGTTTAATTTTCATGTCTTATAAAAATAATTGTTTATAAAATTTCCCAATACTAATTTTGGTTGCGTACGTCCTGTTGGGATCATAACAACAACAGTTGCATAGGAAAGTTTTGAGTGCAGGTAGTATTTTCTACAGGAAATAATCAAAACAATGATATTTTTATGAATTTTATCCAAAATTGTATCGATTACAACTTTTGTTAACCATGTTGGAGAGCGTGTGCTCCGTTATAGGATGTTGTATTGCGCAACTGGGCTGTTTGATAAATAGGCTCTAAAGTTGATTTCATGAGATAGAATATGAAGCAATGTTATGTCGCATATAAAGCAATGCTTTTGAATAGAACATTGCTTCTTTCAGGACAGAACATTGCTTCTTCTAATACTATTGATATAGTCTTGGAAATATATTTACTAAATTAATCCTAATCGGCAAGGTTTTGGCGAGTGAATAGGTGTCATTTTTGGTGTCAGTGTCACCTATACACGTATTTTGGAGAGTGTGTGGTTTGAATTTATTGGTAAATTGTTGATTAATAGTGCATTATTCTTGATTTGTATTTTGTGTTGATACTTTTTTATGTCTTTTAGCATGTTCTTCCATTCTCTTTCTTCTGCACTGCAAGAGTAGATACTTAGATTGTGAAATATGTATACATGTACCGTCTGTGCGGAATTTTTTGCCGTAAATTGAGCTTGTTCTCTTTTTATCTTAAATATAAACATATCGATACTTCCTTTTTCTGTTTTTTGCTTCCAAATGTGTGTATAGGTGACACTGACACCAAAATGACACCAATATGATGTTTTTTCTCTTGCTTAATATCTTGAATATCAGTAAATAATGCTTGCCTTAATCCTTCCATTCAGGATTTGTCAATAAATGGTTTTATATCAAAAACAGAGCTGAATATTTCCATACTAATGTTATGAAAATACATTACTTCTATTTACTCTTTTGGGTAATCGGTTGAAAATGAAATTTTCTATTTTCATATGATTGATACGGAGCGAAGCGGCACAGATGTGAACCACGGTATCGCCGGGCAATGCGTTAGGTTGTGGCAACGATTTTACCGGCTAACTCAATAAGCAATTTTATAGAAATATACTGTAGTTTAAGATTCATATGTTTAATAAATATAATTTTATTAATTTTCTCCATTCTTTATTGTCTCTATTCTTTTTTTATTTAATTTTGTCTGCACTATTTTATGTGGGAATCTAAACTCAAACCATAATAAATAACAAATCGATAATGACACAAATAGTTGAATTAAAAGGCACGGAGAAACGGTTGTATCAACTGGTCGCTCCATTGGTTATGAATCCTGTAGTATTGAAACAGAACTATAATTATCCTTTTCGCACTTCAGAAAACTTTATATGGTTTGTTGCGGTGGAAGGAAAAGAAATAGTTGGCTTTATACCACTGGAACATAAGAAATCGGAAGCAATTATTAATAACTATTATATAAAGGAGAATAATGCAGAAGTATTAAAAGCTCTTTTGGAGAAAGTTATAGACAGCACGGATGAAGATAAGCAGTTGAGCTCGGTTACATTTATTGAGCATCAAAAAATATTCCAGGAATTAGGCTTTTCTGTGGAGAAAGAATGGAAACGCTATGTAAAAATGAATAAGGAGAAATAGAATGGGGGAGGTTCAGAAGAATGTATATGAATTAGCACAAGAACGGTTACACATTATATTTAAAGAATTTGATAATATCTGTGTATCCTTTTCGGGAGGGAAAGATAGTGGTGTGTTATTGAATTTATGCATTGATTACATCCGCCGCAATAATCTGAAGCGTAAACTTTCTGTTTACCACATGGATTATGAAATTCAGTATAGCATGACTATCGATTACGTGGACCGTATTCTGGAAGCTAATAAGGATATTCTGGAGGTATATCGCGTGTGCGTACCTTTTAAAGTAACCACCTGTACGTCTATGTATCAGAATTATTGGCGTCCTTGGGATCCGGAAATGCGTGATATATGGGTGCGGAACATACCGGAAGGCAGCATGACCGTAGAGAACTTCCCTTTTTATACGGATGCAATGTGGGATTATGAATTTCAGATGCATTTTGCCAAATGGTTGCATGCAAGGAAAGATGCGGTTCGGTCCTGCTTTCTCATAGGTATTCGTACGCAGGAAAGTTTCAATCGCTGGCGCAGTATTCACCTTGCCCGGAAATATCAGATGTATCATAATTACCGATGGACTTCTAAAATTGGAAATGATATATTCAATGCTTATCCTGTTTTCGACTGGAAAACGACAGATATCTGGGTAGCCAATGGAAGGTTTGGCTGGGACTATAATCATTTATATGATTTATATTATAAAGCAGGTGTAAACATTGAACGCCAGCGCGTAGCAAGCCCCTTCCTTTGTGAAGCTCAGGAAAGTCTTCGCCTTTATAAAGTGATTGATCCAAGTACATGGGGCAAGATGGTAGGCCGTGTTAATGGGGTGAACTTTACCGGAATTTATGGCGGAACCCATGCTATGGGCTGGCAAACCGTCCGTTTACCGAAGGGATATACCTGGAAAGAATTCATGCAATTCCTGCTTTCTACTTTGCCCGAAACTACCCGACGCAATTATTTGAAGAAACTGACTGTCAGCATTGAATTCTGGCGTACGAAAGGCGGGTGTCTTGCTGAGGAGACCATTGAGAAACTAAGAAAAGCCGGTGTGTCATTGGAAGTGGTGAATACGACCAATTATAAAACGAATAAAAAGCCCGTTAAAATGGATTATCTGGATGACATAGACATTTCTGAGTTTCGTGAGATCCCCACGTATAAGAGAATGTGTGTATGTATTCTGAAGAATGATCATGCCTGCAAATATATGGGTTTTGCCTTAAATAAGGAGGAAGCATACAAACGAGATAAAATAATGGAACAATTCAAAAATATGATGTTATGAGTGTAGATCAAAGTCCGGTATATGCTGTAAAAGCTGTGCCGTTGGAGAAAATAGTGGCGAATGATTATAATCCCAACATAGTGGCACCACCTGAAATGAAATTACTGGAACTTTCTATTTGGGAGGATGGTTTTACGATGCCTTGCGTATGTTATTATGATAACGAAACCGACCGTTATATACTGGTAGACGGGTATCATCGTTATAGTGTATTGAGAAGCTCCAAGCGAATTTATCAGCGGGAAAACGGTTTGTTGCCTGTAGTGGTGATTGATAAAGAATTATCCAATCGAATGGCATCTACCATCCGGCATAACCGTGCACGAGGTTCGCACAATATCGAACTGATGTGCCACATCGTGGCCGAACTGGATAAAGCGGGTATGTCCGACCAATGGATTATGAAAAATATAGGCATGGATCGTGATGAACTTCTTCGTTTGAAACAGATTTCCGGCTTGGCGGATTTGTTCTCGGACAAAAGTTTTAGTATTCCAAATCCGGTTGAAACGCCGGTTCCCGAAGAATAAAATGCCCGTTTGGGGCATTTTTGTTTCTATTATGTTCTTTTGTTATCATTAACAAGTGAAATATCTTGTTACAAACTTGCATAAGTTAACCAAATCTCCTATTTTTGCCATCATAAACAAACGAACAGGTTTCATAAGCCTTCGGACATTATAAAAAACTTACATGAAAAATATATTGGTTAGCGGTGGTGCTGGTTTTATAGGGTCGCACTTATGCACACGGTTGATAAATGAAGGACATCATGTGATATGTCTTGACAATCTATTTACCGGCGCGGAAGCAAATATCGAGCATCTGAAAAGCAATCCTCTTTTTGAGTTTGTGCATCACGATGTGGAATTTCCCTATCATACCGAAACTCTTGATGAAATATACAATTTAGCTTGTCCGGCATCACCGATACATTACCAATATGATGCGATCAAAACGATAAAGACTTCTGTATTGGGAGCCATTAATATGCTGGGATTGGCAAAGAAGACGAATGCCAAGATTCTACAAGCTTCTACCAGCGAAATATATGGTGATCCGGTAGTGCATCCTCAAGTAGAAAGTTATTGGGGAAACGTAAATCCAATAGGAATCCGTTCTTGTTATGATGAAGGGAAGCGTTGTTCTGAAACTTTGTTTATGGATTATCACCGGCAAAACAACATTCGTATTAAAATTATTCGTATCTTTAACACGTATGGCCCACGAATGTTGCCGAATGATGGAAGGGTGGTTTCCAATTTTGTGGTTCAGGCATTACAGGATCATGATATAACTATCTATGGAACAGGAGATCAGACGCGAAGCTTTCAATATATCGATGACCTCATAGAGGGAATGGTGAGAATGATGAACACGGAGGATGAATTTATAGGTCCGGTGAACCTTGGAAATCCGAATGAATTTTCCATCCTCGAGTTAGCGGAAAAAGTGATTCAATTGACAGGATCGAAGTCGAAGTTGGTGTTCAAACCACTTCCGCATGATGATCCTAAACAACGTCAACCGGATATCACGCTGGCAAAAGAGAAGCTGAACTGGAAGCCTGCCATTGAACTGGAAGACGGTTTGAAGCGGATTGTGGAATATTTTAAGGAATATCGTAAATAGATTATATAGATAAACGGGAAAACAATATTGTATAAGATGAATATGGAAATTAATCCTTCTGAGTACAAAATTCTCATCGTCGACGATGTGATGTCCAACGTATTATTGTTGAAGGTACTCTTGACAAATGAAAAATTTGCAATCGCTACGGCAAGTAACGGTCGGCAAGCATTAGAGCAGGTAGATAAGGAAAACCCGGATTTGGTGTTGCTGGACGTGATGATGCCGGATATGAGTGGTTTTGAGGTGGCACAACATTTGAAAGCAAATCCCAAAACCGCAGATATTCCTATCATCTTCCTGACTGCACTGAACAGCACAACGGATATTGTAAAAGGTTTCCAGGTGGGAGCAAATGACTTTATCTCCAAACCTTTTAACAAGGAAGAGCTGATTATCCGTGTAACCCACCAGATTTCGTTGGTAGCTGCCAAACGTATTATTTTGAATAAGACCGAAGAACTGCAACGTACCATTGCCGGACGTGACAAACTTTATTCGGTGATTGCTCATGATTTACGTTCTCCTATGGGCTCTATCAAGATGGTGCTGAATATGTTGATATTGAATTTGCCGTCCGAGAAAATCGGTGATGAGATGTATGAACTGCTGACAATGGCAAACCAGACGACAGAAGATGTGTTCTCTTTGCTGGATAACTTGCTGAAGTGGACCAAGAGCCAGATTGGTAAGTTGAATGTAGTATATCAGGACATTGATGTAGTGGAGGTTGTAGATGGAGTGATTGACATTTTCAATATGGTAGCCGGTATGAAGAAGATTACAATCCGTGAAGAGAAACCGGAGAAGTTAGCTGTATCTGCCGACATCGATATGCTGAAGACCGTAGTACGCAATCTGATAAGCAATGCTATTAAGTTCAGTAACGAAAATTCTGAGGTGCTGGTGAAGCTGGAAGCGAAGGATGGCATGGCAGTAGTCAGCGTGCAAGACCACGGTTGCGGTATTGATGAAGAAGGACAAAAGAAATTGCTGCATACAGATACTCACTTCAGTACATTCGGTACTAACAACGAAGAAGGTTCCGGCTTGGGATTGTTGTTGTGCCAGGACTTTGTGGTGAAGAATGGTGGTAAGTTGTGGTTTACTTCGAAGAAGGGTGAAGGTTCTATATTCAGTTTTTCAGTTCCGTTGAAAAAATAAATGATACAATAAAGAAAAACAAAACAGACCGTCTGTTCCAGGTGAACGGACGGTCTGTTTTGTTATTAGCGCCTGCACAGGTCTCTGAAATCACAGAACTCACATTTCCTTTTATCTTCAGTTTGTGTGAAGGGTTCTTCCGGATTGTATACTTCTTGTAATAGGTTTTGCAGGCGTTCGCGAAACTCATCTTCATAAAAAGCGAAGTTGTTGACCGGTATTTTGGGTTGGCGGGCTTCCCCCATTTCAATTACAGGAGAATAAGTTTCTGATGCTGCACGGTGAATGTAGAGCAAGGAAGGGGCAACCTTCAACGATTGTTTGCGGCACATGATGGAAGCGTACAGGAAAGTCTGGAAAATATAATTCGGACGTCCGTCGGCAGGAGTGAACAGTTGCTCTATATTCTCGGGAGTTTTGGGGCTGCCACCGGTTTTATAGTCTACAATACGCAAGGTATCGCCCTTACTGTCCATACGGTCGATGGTACCACCGATATTCAGTGCCAGTTTTCCTTGCGGAGTTTCTATTTCCATGATCTCGTTTACAGGTTCTTCCATACCTTCCATGGTGAAAGGAGCATATTGCAGGTCGTTGCGCAACAATTGGCGGAGATAGGATGCAATCACTTTGGCATTGATAAGTTGCGTACCATTATATTCAGGCCTTTCTGTGGGGAGAACGTGGAAGAACTCTTCTTTGAAAGCTGTATCTACATAATTCTGTAGCTTCACGTCATTGCGTAACAGTTGCTCCAGGTCTTCTTTTCGTATTTCTTTTCCATTTGCAGTCAGATCCTTATATGCCAATTCGGCTGAACGGTGGAAGATAGTACCGAACAGTGCGGAGTCTATTTCAGCACTCACTTCATCGGGAGCTTTTAATCCGGCCACATAACGATAGTAGAATTTCAAACGGCAATCCAGATAAGCATTGAGTGCGGAAGGAGAGAACAGTGCTTTGGGATGGCGGACGAGATTGTATTTCTCATACATTCTCGCAATGATTTCCGGTGTTTTCTCTATACGGATTTCTCTGCCGCTTTGAGGAGATTGTCCGGCTTCCAGGTATTCGCGTGAAATATCGTGCGGCGATTCAACAAGAAATTGCAGCATGAAACGGGACATTTCTCCACGGTTCAGTCCATCAGAAGATGTATTATATAATAAGGTGATATTTTCAGCGCGTTGTATCAGTCGGTAAAAGTAGTATGCATAGACCGCATTCTTATGTTCGATGGTGGTCATGCCGAAAGCTTTCCGCAGATTGTAAGGGATGAAGGATGATTCTCCACCGGCTTTGGGCAACTGGCCTTCGTTGAGGGAGAGCATGATGAGGTTTCGGAAATCGAGGTTACGTGTTTCCAGCACTCCCATTACTTGCATACCGATGGCTGGTTCACCGTGGAACGGAATATTTGAGGTTGCAAGCAAGCGGCAAAGAAGACGTTTCAAAGTGTCAGTTTGCAGATTAAGTTTGCCACTGTCAATAAGACTGAGCAGACGGTTGATGAGGGTATAGCTCTTGAATAAGGACTCCCGGTAAAGCTGATTGAAAATATCATCTGTTTCCTGTTCTTGCCGGTAGAGGATGGAGACTTCGCGAAGTGTATCCGTCAGGTATTGGCAGAGGGCTGAAATGCCGGTCTGCGGAGTGAATACCTGTTCCAGAAACTCATCTTGCTTTAATTCGGAAGGCAGAGGGTAGAAGCGATTGTCTTTCGTCAGCTGTTTCTCCAGTTTTTCTGCGGAGGGGGACAATTGGCGTGTATAGGGATGTTTTAATACAGCCTGGACGGCTTCGTATGAATAACGTCCTGTATCTCTGCGATAGCCATTGGTTTGCAGTTCTATGAGTGCGCTGATGAAACTGTATACAGGGGTCTGTGCCAGCGGAAATCCCATCGTGATATTGACATTCTTTACTTCTGATGGTATGGAGTGGAGTACGGGTAATAAAAGAGATTCATTACAAAGTACCACAGCATTCTCTTTTTCCTGGGTTGGTGTACCTGATGGATCATTTTTCATTACGGAGTGTACCCATTCCGGCAAATAGCGTGCCTGTGCATTTTCGGTAGGGGCGGAGATGAAACGTACATTTTTAGGATGTCTTAATACGTCGAATACGGTTTCGGGTAGTTCGTTGGGGAAGATTTTCAGGTTGCGGAGAATGAATTCGCCGGCTTCATGCGTGTAAGGCGGAGTCTTTTCACGAGGCAGACGGGTGTAAAACAAGTCATAATCCCAATAGAACAATGCTCTGCCGGCATCACGCAGACGCTCAAAAAAACGGGTTTCCACTTTATTCAATACATTGAAACCAACGAAAACATACCGGTCATATTTCAGCTTTTCCGGTTGCAGTTCTTCCATGACGTAGCGATACATCATACCCTCATAAGCAATGCCGAGTTCTGCGAGATTGTCGCGGTAGCCGTGATAAATATCGCCTAATTTATCCCACAAGGAGATGAACTTCTCTTTCAGTTGCGTGCGTCGCTCGATGGAGAAGTTTTGAAAGAACTGACGGATGGCTTCTTCCTGTTCGGAGTCAAGGAAGTCGTAATCATCCATGATATTTTTCAGGTCTTGCAGATTAGAGAATAGACGGTCGGCATCAACAAGATTTTTATCGACATCATCGAAATCGCTGATAAGAAGTTCTCCCCAGAAATAGAAATCATCAAGTGTTTCTTCACTATGGGTTTCTTCACGAAATACTTTATAGAGCTCACAAACAAGGCGGATGGGGTCGCCCAGCTTCCATGGAGAAAGCTGTCGGAACAGTTCACTGATGCTGACGTAAGCGGGAGACCATAAAGGGCGGTCACTTTGTGCCGCCAAATGCTCGTTGAAGAAAAGGCTGGCACGTTTGTTCGGAAAAACAATGGCGACCCGTGAAAGATCGTTTCCTATTTTTTTGTATAAGTCTTGGGCAACTAATTGAAGAAAAGTTTGCATCTTAATCTTTTGTTTTTGATAACTATTCTGCACTGAATATTATGGGTACGGTTACTCTGTATCTAAAGCTTGTGTGCCTCTGGGAAATTCCGGTGGTGTTGTTTCTATTGTTTCGTAATCAACATCTCCTTCCAGTATCTCTCCGGATTCTATTGTTTCCGTCGGACATTCTCCCATTGTCATGTTACTTTCACGCAGTGCAACCTGAATGTAAGTTGCTCCCTTCTTATTTATTTCAATTTCCTGTGTTTCCATTCCAACGTATTGGATGATTAGCGGATATTTACCGGAAACTTTTAGTGTAAACTCACCATTCGCATCTGTTAGAGTACCGTTTGTAGTTTCTTTTTCAGAGACATTGGCCCCGACAATTGGTTTTTGAGTCAGACTGTCTGTAACTGTACCTTTGATTAAAAAGAGTGAGTCCTTATCCATCGGCACGCTCTGACACTCAAGTTTGATCTCTGAGGTGTTCTTTGCTGACTGGCCTGGTGAGTTGGCGCAGGCATTCATTGCGATAATCCCTGCGGACAATCCTAATAGGGTGATCGCTTTTCCCGCCATGCGCCGTCGTTCCAGTTGATGTTCCAGATATCGTACTTCTGATTCACATTTGGGACATGTGCCTGTACAATCTCCTTTGTATTGACATTCGGAAGTGATATATTCGATATCATTTGCTTCGGCAATTTGCCGGCGAATGTCTTTTAATATCTTGCATGTTTGCTTTCCTCGTACCATGATTATTCTGATTTATAATTGCCTTATATCTACTGCAATCGAAACATGACCGGGACAGTATATTCCACACGTACAGGTTGTCCCGCTACCGTACCGGGTTTCCATTTAGGGAATTCTCTGACTACGCGCAGAGCCTCTTTATCTAAATACGGATCAACGCCTCTGAGGATTCTGGCATTTGTGATACTCCCATCCTTTTCGATGACAAATCTGACTGTGGTTCGTCCTTGGGTTCCGTTACCTTGATAAACGGGTAGTTTCAGATCTAATTTTTTGCTTATGAATTTCATCAGTTCGACCATGCCCCCGGGAAATTCGGGCATTGTATCCGGTGCATCGTACTGATTTGTGCCATATATGGTAGTATCTTGCGGAATAACCTCCTGTACGAGAGAGTCCGGCGGGAGGACTCTTATTACCGGTTTCTCCTGTATTTCCGGAGTTACTATATAGTAACCATGCGGAGCTTCGGAATGGATCGGCTCCGCACAGGCAGGTTGTGGCATCATTGTTGCCAATCCTGCGGATACTCCAAGTATGGTAATCGCTTTTCCTGCCATGTGTTTACGTGCCAGTTGTTGCTCCAGATACTGCACTTCTGCCTCGCATTTGGGACATGTACCCGTACAATCCCCTTTGTATTGACATTCGGAAGTGATATATTCGATATCATTTGCTTCGGCAATTTGCCGGCGAATGTCTTTTAAGATTTTGCAAGTTTGCTTTCCTCGTACCATGATTCTTTATACTTTTTCTATTAAATCTTCTTCTACGTACCACAGGTATCCTTTTATGTTCTCTTTCGGGTATCCCATGCGTGTGAGCAGTTGCATATATCCCTGCACTTGCTTATTATATTTTTTATTCTGTTTTCCGAATTTGAAGTCCACGACAACAATTTCGTTGTCGCGCATCATGACGCGGTCCGGTCGGCGGGTTCGGAGTTCCCCTTTTTCTTGCCAGATGATGTCGCACTCGTTGAACAATTGCCAGTCTCCCGAATACCAATCCTGCACTTGGGGGATGGAAAAGGCATGCCGGGTCAGTTCCCGGATTTCATCTTCTGTTTCCGGTTTGCCGATGATGCCTTCGAATATAAGTTGGTCGATGGCATTGTCGATGTCCTTTTCTGTTTCAATGGCTGAAAAAAGAGTATGCAGTAAGCGTCCCCGGTTTATGAAGCGATTGTCTGATTCATCTTCGTCAACTCCCTGAATGAAATCGGCTGAACGGTTTGATTGCCGGAATTCGATTTCATGCCTCATGCTCTCCATGTGTACCGGGAGCTTGTCAGGCTTTTGAGCAAGGCGGTTGACTGAGGTTTTGGCGGTCGTCGTCGGCTTGCTATCTTCCGATGGGCAGAGTATTCCGCTTTCGTAAGGTTCTTCCTCGTCCCAGTTTTCATTACCTTCCTGGGCGGCTACATGTGGCAGTGCATTGGCAAGCAGTTCGGACATTGTTCCTTTCTGGCCTTTTTTACTCCAAAGGATGAGATTCTTTCCGGCACGGGTAAATGCTACATAGAGCAGATTCAGGTTATCCACCCAAAGTTGCAGACGCTCGTTAAGATACTCTTGCCTGTATACTGATTCTGCCATGGTAGAGGAATAATTGACCGGAACAATGTCGAGCGCGCTGAAAGGTGATTCGGAAGGTGAACACCATATTAATTGATTATTGGTCTCATTCTCCAACTTCCAGTCGCAGAAGGGGATTAAGACGGTATGGAATTCCAATCCTTTTGACTTGTGAATGGAAAGGATACGAATACCATCCATTTCTCCGCTGGGGATTGTTTTGTTGCATAAGGTTTCGTCCCAATAGCGGATGAATACATCCAGATCCGATGAGTTGTTTTGCAGGTACTCCGTTACGGCATCGAAAAAAGAAAAGAGATACGCATCCTGTTCTTTGATCCGGTTCATCTCAAACAGACTGAAAAGTTCTTCCAGTAATTCGTATAGCGGCATTAGACGAAGAGGCTCTATGCGGTTGACAAATGCCTCGGGCAATACATCCTCCGGTCGGGAAGTTAGTATATCATCCCACTTCGTTTCAGGCGCATTTGCTCCTTCCTTCTCCATTCGCCCTTCTTTGTTTTCGTTTGTAATTTGTAATTTGTAATTTATAATTAATGAGGCTCTTGCTACTTTATCATCAGGATTGGAAAGGTAACGTAAAGCATCCATCAACATGCACAATGCTTGTGAAGCATTCAGTCGGAAAGCTTCGTCTGAAACAATAGGCAGATGCATTGTTTTGTCGAAATAATCGGCAATGGGAGGAATGTTTTTATTCTTGCGAACGAGGATGGTGATATCGTTTAGTTTTACACCGGCAGCCAGTAGTCTCTGTACTTCTTCGCCTAAAGAGATGATGGTCAGTTCCGTATAATCGTGTTCTTCGTCCGGTTCCAGGAAAGTAGCCTTGATGTATCCTTTGGCTTCGGTTCGTGGAGATTCCTGTTCCACGTCGGCATAAGCTTGCTGCAACGGGCGGCAATCTTCCTGTAATTCTTTCAGATGGAGCATATTCAGGTACTCCACTGCGGCCGTAAACAAACTGTTGTTAAAACGGATGATATTTGTTTCGCTTCGACGGTTTGTTTTTAAAGTTTCTACACGTACAGGGTAGGGAATAGGCGTTTCTTTGGTACCCAGCGCATTCAATATTCCCCAGTCTCCATTTCGCCAACGGTAAATGGATTGTTTCACGTCACCTACAATCAAGCTGTCGGCTCCTTGTGAAAGACCTTCAAGCAATAAGATTTTGAAGTTATCCCATTGCATACGGCTGGTGTCCTGGAATTCATCGATCATTACGTTCCGGATATTGGCACCGATTTTCTCGAATACGAATGAAGAGTCTCCATCTCGTACCAGGTTATGGAGCAAGGCATTGGTGTCTGACAACAGGAAACGGTTGTGTTCGCGGTTCAGCTCCCGTACTTCTTCGTCAATGTGGGCAAGCAATTGCAATTTGTTCAGGTGTTGCAGTGATAACCGGCAACTGTTTACGGTCTTGTTGTTGCGGGGTCTGAATGTTTCTGCATCCTGCAATAAAGGGAGCAGACTTGTTTCTGCCAGATGGATGATATCGTTCTTTCGGGGCGAAGTCTTGGTGGCCCAATTCTTTGCGTCATCCAAGCTATTCTTCAGAGTGGCGTTCAGCACATCTTTGTCTGATAGCCGTCCGTCACGCAATTTACGGAAATAACTGCCTATGCCTCGCGTTCCGCCTTTCAGGTCTTCGGCGGTGAGTGCATGTGATTCCAATTCTCCGATGAACTGGTCGTAGAAGCTTTTCATTTGTTCCAGAGCCTCGGTCTCCATTTCCCGCAACACATTACGGTACAGTTTGATTATATCCGGTTCTTTCAGTTGTTGCCGGAGTCCTTCACCGCGTTCTATGTAACCTTCGTCGAAGATGTTCCAGCCGAATCGCTTGATCTCATCGGATACATTCCAACGTTTGTCATCGGCAATGCGTTCGTTGATATAATCCAGTAACCAAGCCAGAACAGGGGAGGAAGGTGTCAGTTTTTCAATGAGGCTGTCCACGGCATCGCTCAATACGTCGGCATTGTTCAGTTCTATATTCAGGTTCGGACTCAGTTCCAGTTCCCGTGCCAGATTGCGCATTACGGACTGGAAGAAGGAGTCGATGGTTTCTACACGAAAACGGCTGTAATCATGCAGCATGTATTGCAATGCTGTTCCTGCTGCCCGACGGATGTCAGAGTCAGATAAGTTTTTCTGTCGTAAATCTTCCCGGATACGGTTCAGGTAGGGCTCTGATGCCGGATCACTTAACCAGATACCGTAAAGTTGTTGCAGAATACGTTCTTTCATTTCTGCCGTAGCTTTATTGGTAAAAGTTACGGCCAGTATTTGCCGATAGGCCCTTGGATTCAGTATCAGGTGCTTGATATACTCTACAGCAAGGGTGAATGTCTTTCCTGAGCCGGCTGAGGCTTTATATACTAATAATTCCATGTAGATTTGCTGGATTGAACTTTTGTACAAACATACGCAAAAATGTGAAATTATTGGGATTGGTGGGGGAATTAATTTGTTTCTATAAGGTTATGAGTTAAATAATAAATAATCTTTTAGACGCGGATGACACGGATGACGCGGATTTTAAATAAAATACTTCTATAGCGTAGCCTTTTAAATCCGCGTTATCTGTGTCATCCGCGTCTAAAAAATAATATACCGAATGGCACTATTCGCTAAACCCTAATCACTTTTTGCTATTTCACCTCTTCCAGCCAAAGCACCCTGCTTGAATAATCATTCTGCTTATGGTAATCTATCTTATGATTATAAGGTATCTCCAAACCATTCGCCATCAGATAAGCACCACTAAATGTCTTTCCCTCAAAACTCAGCGGATCATTATCTATCCGGTTCAGTTCATGCACTTTGTAAAGTTTATCGGGAGAGAGTCCTGCCATTTTCACTCGTGGCAGATGCTGGTTGACAAAGTGTTCTGTCTTCCACCAATAGAACACCGACTTATCCTTTTCGGGCGTTACATACATCATAGAAGCTACTCCCAATTTATCATACGGAGACATTAAACGATAGATATCACCCAGTTGCACTACCGGACGGATCGTTTTATATTCAGCGATGGCATTCTTGCAAAGTGTCTTCTCTTCTTCTGTCATATTCTTTGGTTGTATTTCCATACCCAGGCGACCACTCATCGCTACGTCAATGCGATATTTTAAAGGAATGGTGCGGAAAGTCTGGTGGTTGGGAGCGGCACTGATATGCGACGCCATGGCAATGGCAGGGAAGAAATATGAAGTTCCCCATTGCATATAGATACGTTGCAGAGCATCCGTATTATCACTTACCCAAAACTCATCGAAGTAGGGCAGGATGCCATAGTTGACACGACCGCCGCCGCTGGCGCAAGCCTGTATGGTAAGGTCCGGATATTTAGCGCGTATTTGCTGACATATTTTCTCAAAGCCACGGTGGAATTCAATATACATGTGGCTTTGATTGTCTTTCGTCAGATAATTGGAACCATGATTTAAGATGGACATATTGGCATCCCATTTGATGTAGTCGATTTCCGGGTAGTTACTCATAAGATCATCTACAATCTTGAAGATAAATTCCTGTACCTGCGGATTGGCAAGATCCAGTACTACTTGTGTACCACCACGTCCCTGCACCACGTCACGTTCGGGAGCCTTAATCACCCAGTCCGGATGTTTCTCATAAAATTCACTGGTTGTATTGGCCATTTCCGGCTCTATCCAGATGCCGAACTTGACACCGTTCTTTTGTGCATCTTTCAGCAGACCTTCAATGCCATTGGGTAACTTATTCTTATCCACTACCCAATCTCCAAGAGAAGAACTGTCATTTTTACGCGGATATTTGTCGCCAAACCAACCATCATCCATCACGAACAATTCACCACCCATGGAAGCGATATCACTCATCATCTGATCCATACCCGCCTGGTTAACGTCGAAGTAGACACCTTCCCAGCTATTCAGTAAAATCTTGCGGGGAACAGTGCCATGAGCAAGTTTGTGCAGGCGTGCCCAGCGATGGAAGTTCCGGCTACTTCCGCTTAATCCCTCATTACTGTAAGTTAAAGCAAGTTCGGGAGTACGGAAAATCTCATCTTTCTTTAATGAGTAAGCTGAATTTTCCTCATTGATTCCGGCAAAGAACCGGTGATATTCATCGTCGTGCGTATCAATGCGCAGTTTGTAGTTACCACTGTAACAGAGGGCGGCGCCAATGACACAACCCGCATTTTCCTGTGGCTTTCCATCCAGTGAGAACATGACTTCGGCATGTGAGGTGTGCGAGTTTCGTACCCCGTCCTTATTCTTTATTACTTTCATGCCGGGTTCCAATGCCTCTTGGCACAAACGTCCTTCGTTCGCCCATGATCCGTAAAGATGAGATAGCCAGACATTGCCCCGGCGAATAGGTAAGAAAGCAGAGGCAAACTGATTGAGTATAACCGGTTTCTTTTCCTGATGTCGGATTTCTGTCCATATCTCGATGACATCTGCATCTTGATAGGCTTTATAATACACGTTTACATAGAAAGGATATACCTTGTCTTTCAGTTCGATGGCAGTGATTTCTGCATTTTCTTCTTTGCTCGTTTTTACCTGTACGATTTCCATCTGCAAAGTCATGTTGCCGTCGGCATGTTTTACGGCTAAAGCGGATTCTCCGGGACAGTTAAGTCCATACACAGGATAAGCGGGCATGTCCGGAGTTCCTGTAAGATTTATATTCTGCAAATCTACCTCCGAGAGTTTATCTCCATAATATACATGTTTTAGCTCACCACCGACAGGTGCCGAGAGTACCAGGGAGGTTTCAGGGGTAGATACGCATACATTTTGTGAAAACAGACTGCCGGTCAGCAGTAACGTTCCAAACAACACATTCATTCGTTTTCTGATGCTCATGTTTTTCTTCTTTTTAGATTTCTGAATATTGATAAGTGCGGCAAAGATAGGCAATTCCGATAAGATGAATTGATAGTGTTTTATCATATACTGATAGTCTGCCTATAACAGCCTGATAATATCTTGCCAGCCCGATACTCTGTGATAGTTACGGTCCGGCACACACATATTATGTGGTTGTGCAAATAAATACCGTTCTCCATCGAATGTAGAAAGATTCTTGGGATGATCATCGATCATGATGTTTCCTCTGATGCTATCCTTACGGCCGCAAAATATCATTTGTTCCCACGTGATGAATGGAAAATGCTCGCTCAGCCATTCTTCCTTTTCATTCAGACTTTGTGGAAACTCGGTGGCCGAAGATACAATCAACACGTTGTATTTCTCATTCAGATATTTCAATCCCTCTATGCTTCCGGGAATAAGAGGAGCTGTTCTGAAGAAGCCTTTACTTCTCACATGTTTCTCGAAAGAAGGAAAAGCTTCCAGTTCGGTTTTTCCATACATGTTTTCAATATTCAGTTTGATCCCTGAATCCCTGTATTCGAAAATGATCAACTGGGCATATACATCTGCCAATACTCCATCCATGTCTACCAAGATCTGTTGTCTCATACTTTTAAGTTTTATTAATAATTAAGCATTCGTTTTTCTTATAAAAAGCGAGCTATTACTTATTTTACTACTATGCGGGGTTTTCTTGTACTTGCGGTTTTTATATATTATCTATTTTATAAATTGCAAAACTCCGCATAATTTCAAATAATCGCTCAGTATTTATTGTTTTCATGCTTAAATATAAGTATATTTGCGGTAATATGCAATGTTTAAACACATGGAGATATGCTTAAAGAAGAAAGACATCAGTACATTTTAAACCGTATTAATCAGAATTATCGGATTTACATTACCGCATTAAGTTCAGAACTGGGAGTGTCAGATGATACTTTACGGCGAGATTTGGCAGAATTGGATGAGCTTGGTTTATTGACTAAAGTACATGGAGGTGCCATTGCCCGGTCAGGTATTCCGGTAGAATTTACCGATAGGCTGAATACGGGGATAGCAGGAAAGCAGCAGATGGCAACCAAGGTGATTCCATTGTTCAGTCCCGGAGATATTGTGTTGATGGATGGTGGTACATCCAATCTGGAAGTAGCCCGACAGATTCCTGTAGATGCAGAATTAAGCATTTATACCAATAGTTTTCCTATTGTAAATGTCTTGATGCATCATCCTAATCTGGAATTGATTTTCCTTGGCGGAAAAGTATTTCCTTCTTCTCAAGTGACAGTCGGAGTTTCTGTTTTCCAAGCATTACAGACTATACGGCCGGATTGGTTGGTGCTGGGTATCAGTAATGTACATCCCCATCAAGGACTTACCGGACCGGATAGGGAAGAGGCTATGATGAAACGCCTCATGATGGAACGTGCGCAAAAAAGGATTATACTGGCAGACAGCCATAAGTTGAATACGGCTGAAGCTTATAGCGTTGCTTCTTTAGGAGACATTGATTATCTGGTGACGGAAGATAGTAAAGTTGATTACATTAGGCAGAACTGGCCGAAATCTTCCTATCAGGTACTTTGAGTATCTGATCTTATCCAACGAAACCTTATTCTATTTCCATTCCCTCAAACCGGCAATCTTTTATTCTAAAATATAATTCTTTACTTTGCCGTGTGCTCCATGGGAAAAGTCGGATATGGAGGCGTTCATGAGGCTTTAACGTTACATTGACAGGGAATATCTGTTTACCGGGAACTTTTGGGGCATGTGGCTGTTCTGCCAGATCGGTACGTGGATAAAAGTCTTTTCCGTGTGCATAGGCGAGGTGATAAGAAATTTCCCCTTCCAGAGTGAAAGAAATCCGGCGGATTATAAGTGACTTTTCATTGCTTTGTATGATGACTTCTGCATAACGTTTGCCGTCCTCATCAATATCGGCAGGCCATTTACCGGTTTCTATCGTGATACCTTTTTCTGTTTGTATCAGGCTCTTTACCGCAATGTCGGGACATTCCCGGATTACAGGACTTTGGTGACTGATCTTTTTGCTGATAGCCGTCACTGGAAGAAACCGCTTATTACTTCCATATGTAATAGGTATAACAGTAGAAACTTTTTCCGTATGTTTAGGAGAGAAGTGAAGATAAAAACATTGATTCCATAATCTGCCATTTGAATAGGGTAGTTCGATAACCGTTTTAGGTGAAGATTGGGGAGCATCGGAAAGTGTCATGCCTTGTGGAGCTTCCAAACGTAAAATACCACTGGAGGGAGTTAGTTTTAACCCGGTGAGATCAAAACACAAAGTTGCTTTATCTCCTATATAGATAGTTTGAAAATCAAGTGAGGTGGGATTTAGAATAAGTGGTGCATCTTCCTGGATATAATCGGAAAGTATGCCTTGTTGTTTCAATTCCTGAGCGACGAGTGCGGCATAACATGCAGCACCTGTAGCCTGTGTATGCGTGCCGTCTGTTGGTACGTATATGCATTTTATGGTAGTTTCTTCTCCCAGTTCCTCTGTAAAATTCTTGGTCAGTGTGGTCATGTCTACCAAGGGGACTTGTTTCTCACGCGCCACGTGTTTCATAACTCGTACATAGTTTAAGGTTGAGTCATCAGGGGCAATGCCAATGTCATGACAGCCTTTAGGACTGATCGTTCCCGCTTTGGTGAAATAACGTCTCACGATTGGAGTGATGAAAACCGGATTAGCACCCAGTGCTTCAGTTTCGTCTACATACTGTTCAAGAAAAGTCTTGTAAGTAGTCCATGGAGCCGTCCCCCGTCCGTCTGCTCCGTCTTTTCCCTGTTCTTTTTCGTCATTATGTGCAAACTGGATGAATACGTAATCTCCTGGATTCAGATTACTTTTTACTTTATCCCACAGTCCTTCTTCTGTGAATGAACGTGAGCTTCTTCCTCCACGGGCATAATTGATGATCCGTACATCCGAAGTAAAGAATTCCTGCAGCATTTCTCCCCATCCGCGTGTACGGGTGGTATTTTCTACATAGTCGGCCATTGTGGAATCTCCGATGGTATGTACTGTTAGTTTCTGGGCATGGATGTGTGCTGTACTGATAAGAGTTGTAGCAAGTAGTAGTAGTATCTTTTTCATGGCATTTTTAGAGTTTCATATGAATGCCTGCAAAAATAAATGTATGTTTTGTTGGGAGCAACAGGGGAAACAAATAATGCACTAAATGTGGCAAATACTCCACTAATTTAATGCCGTTTTCTCTTCTTTTACTGATGTATAGGCATAAAAAAAGGAGTACCGCTGTACTCCAACCTTTGTTAACCTTAAATCTAATACTATGAAAAACACAGTGCAAAGATACGTACTTTCAGGATAACTGCAAATTATCCAAGAAAAAAAGTATGTTTAATAACACTTATTAGTGAAAATCCCCGCTTTCTCTATTTATTTTAAGAAAAGGCGGGGACTATTTTAAGAAAAGTGGTATTAGACTTTTTCTTTCAGCATATCTTCCATTTTCAGTAATTCGTCACGATATTGTGCCGCTTCAATGAAGTCAAGTTTCTTGGCAGCTTCCTGCATAAGCTTTCTGGTACGTTCGATGCTCTTTTCCAATTGCGGGCGAGACATGTATTGTACAATCGGATCGGCGGCAATATGAGCAGAGCTTTCTTGTTCGATGTAGGGGCGGGGAGTGATCGTCGCTCCTTTTTCGATATAACTGTCTTCTGTTGGAGCATTTGATGCAAACACATTCAGATTCTTCCCTTTCTTGATTTGTTGAGGCGTAATGCCATGTTCTTCATTATATTTCAGCTGCTTTTCGCGGCGACGGTTCGTTTCATCAATTGTCAGTCGCATACTATCGGTGATACGGTCGGCATACATGATGACCATTCCGTTTACATTTCGGGCGGCACGTCCGGCAGTCTGAGTCAGCGAGCGGTGAGAACGTAGGAAACCTTCCTTATCTGCATCAAGAATGGCTACAAGTGACACTTCCGGTAAATCCAGCCCTTCACGCAGCAGGTTGACACCAATAAGGACATCATAGATGCCTTCACGCAAATCACTCATAATCTTTACGCGCTCCAAGGTATCTACATCGCTGTGGATGTAGTTACACTTCACATCGTTATTCAGTAAGAATTCTGTTAACTCTTCCGCCATTCTCTTAGTAAGCGTTGTTACCAGCGTGCGTTCGTTCTTCTCGATCCGTATCTGGATTTCCTCCATGAGATCATCTATCTGGTTATGGCTGGGACGTACTTCGATTATAGGATCTAACAATCCGGTAGGACGAATCACTTGTTCCACAACTATACCTTCCGACTGGATAAGTTCATAGTCGGCAGGTGTTGCACTCACATAAATCACTTGTTTTGCCATTTCCGCAAATTCTTCAAACTTCAACGGACGATTGTCCATGGCAGCCGGAAGACGGAAACCATATTCCACAAGGTTTATTTTACGTGCGCGGTCACCCCCATACATGGCTCGAATCTGCGGTACACTTACATGGCTTTCATCAATGACAATCAGAAAGTCTTCCGGGAAGAAATCCAATAAACAGTAAGGACGACTGCCAGCTTTACGCCCATCGAAATAGCGCGAATAGTTTTCTATGCCTGAACAGTGCCCTAATTCGCGTATCATTTCCATATCATAGGTAACCCGCTCCTGAAGACGTTTCGCTTCAAAGGGACGTCCCTCATTTTCAAACCATTGCACTTGCTTGTGCAAGTCGTCTTCAATCTCGTGAATGGCTCGCAGAGTGGCTTCCTTAGTGGTCATGAACAGATTAGCGGGATATATCTTATATGCATCAAAGCGGGCGATGGTAACACCGCTTATCGGATCGACTTCTTCGATGCTGTCTACGTCATCTCCCCAGAAAATGATACGCAGCAGATTATCGGCATACGCCAGATAAATGTCTACCGTATCTCCTTTCACACGGAAGTTACCACGATTCAGGTCAATGTCATTGCGTACATAAAGACTGTCCACCAAACGACGTAGAAAAACGTTCCGGCTGAATGCTTTTCCTTGCTGTACTTCTATCACATTGTTATAGAAGTCGGACGGATTTCCCATACCATAGATGCAGGATACAGAAGACACGACCACTACGTCTTTCCGGCCCGAGAGTAGGGAAGAAGTAGCAGCAAGGCGCAGTTTGTCTATTTCATCATTGATGGCAAGGTCCTTTTCTATATATGTATCAGAAGACGGAAGATAAGCTTCCGGCTGATAATAATCATAATAAGAAACGTAGTATTCTACGGCATTATTGGGGAAGAAAGACTTAAACTCACTGTAAAGTTGTGCGGCCAACGTTTTATTATGGCTTAATATTAACGTTGGTTTATTGATGTTAGCAATAACATTAGCTATGGTGAACGTCTTTCCCGAACCGGTGACACCAAGTAACGTTTGTGCCGGAACTCCCTGAAGTACGCCCTCAGTGAGCTCTGCAATAGCTTCCGGCTGATCACCGGTGGGCTTATAGGCGGATGTTAATTCAAATTTATTCATTTTCTCTCCTTATGGTCGGCAATATTCGGGAAAATACTTGAGATAAACAAAATTTTTTTATTCCTTTGCAGGAAATAAGAATTAATAATAACCATCAATGTAATACAACAAAGACATGATTTGGAATGAAAGCATCGAATGTATGGATCGTGAAAGCCTCCGTAAAATCCAAAGCATTCGCCTCAAAAAGATCGTGGAGCATGTTTATCATAACACTCCTTTCTACCGTAAGAAAATGCAGGAACTGGGGATCACTCCGGACGATATTAATAGTATAGATGATATCGTAAAACTTCCTTTTACTACCAAATATGACTTGCGCGATAATTATCCTTTCGGACTTTGTGCCGTGCCTATGAGCCAGATCGTACGTATTCATGCCTCGTCCGGTACTACAGGTAAGCCCACCGTAGTAGGATACACCCGCAAGGACCTTTCGTCTTGGGCAGAATGTCTTTCGCGTGCTTTTACAGCTTATGGTGCGGATAGTTCCGACTTTTTTCATGTAGCCTACGGGTATGGCTTGTTTACAGGCGGGCTGGGTGCTCATGCAGGCGCTGAAAATATAGGTGCTTCCGTAATTCCGATGTCAAGCGGAAACACGGAAAAGCAAATTACTTTAATGCATGATTTTGGTTCTACGGTACTTTGTTGTACGCCTTCTTATGCTCTCTATCTGGCTGATGCCATTAAAGATTCCGGTTTGCCCCGCGAAGAATTCAAACTGAAAATAGGGGCTTTCGGTGCAGAACCCTGGACAGAGAATATGCGTAATGAGATTGAAGAAAAACTGGGCATTAAAGCCTATGACATCTATGGATTGAGTGAGATTGCTGGTCCCGGTGTAGGTTATGAGTGTGAATGTCAGCATGGTACTCACCTTAACGAAGACCATTACTTCCCTGAAATTATCAATCCGAATACCTTGGAACCGGCTGCTCCCGGTGAGACAGGCGAACTTGTATTCACCCATCTGACCAAAGAAGGTATGCCTCTGTTGCGTTACCGTACCAAGGATCTTACTGCCTTGCATTATGACAAATGTACTTGTGGACGTACGCTGGTTCGTATGGATCGTATTCTTGGCCGTAGTGACGATATGCTCATTATCCGTGGTGTCAATGTATTCCCGACTCAGATAGAGTCTGTCATCCTTGAAATGGAGGAATTTGAACCGCATTATCTTTTGATCGTGGATCGTAAGAATAATACCGATACCATGGAATTACAGGTTGAAGTGCGTCCGGAATACTACTCTGATGAAATCAATAAAATGCTGGCATTAAAGAAAAAATTGGCCGGTCGTCTTCAAAGTGTCCTGGGACTGGGTGTGGATGTTCGTTTGGTAGAACCTCGCAGCATCGAACGTAGTGTGGGTAAAGCTAAACGTGTGATTGATAATCGGAAACTTTAATAATTACGAATTACCGATTACTAATTACAGCGATTTTGTAATTCATAATTGGTAATTCGCGATTTGTAATTCATAATTAGTAATTTGTAATTCATTTATTATGGTAGCAAAACAACTTTCTATTTTCCTTGAGAATAAGTCCGGTCGTCTGACAGAAGTGACTGAAGTGCTTGCGAAAGAAGGTGTCAATCTTTCCGCTCTCTGTATTGCCGAGAATGCTGATTTTGGTATTCTTCGTGGCATTGTGTCTGAACCGGATAAGGCATATAAAGCTTTAAAAGATAATCATTTTGCTGTGAATGTGACGGATGTGGTGGGCATTAATTGTCCTAATATTCCGGGCTCTCTCTCAAAAGTCCTGCGTTTCTTGTCTGATGAGGGTGTTTTCATTGAATATATGTATTCATTTGCCAATGGTGAAACGGCGAATGTCATTATTCGTCCCAACGATATGGAAAACTGTATTCGTGTACTGACTGAAAAGAAAGTAGATTTGCTTGCGGCGAGCGATTTGTATAAATTATAATGACTGTTTTTTTCAGACTGTTCATTATCCCGGTTCGTCGTGAATTGATTGGCGTTTGTCGGTCATTTCCTGGTTTTTGAAAAATTAAGGTTCGTATCATTGGTTTATTCGGTGCGAACCTTTATCTTTGCACATTATTTGAAAAGCTAAGAATGAAGAAGAATATCTTAATAACTTTGCTTGCGGCAGTGTTGCTCTCCTCGTGTGGAGAATACAATAAGCTGTTAAAGAGCACCGACTATGAGTATAAGTATGAGGCGGCAAAGAACTACTTCGCAAAAGGACAGTATAATCGTGCTGCAACATTGCTTAATGAGTTAATTGCTATCCTTAAGGGTACGGACAAGGCAGAGGAATCCCTCTATATGCTGGGTATGAGCTATTATAATCAGAAAGACTATCAGACAGCCGCCCAAACATTCGTTCAATATTTTAATGTATATCCTCGTGGTACGTTTACCGAACTGGCACGTTTCCATGCAGGAAAAGCATTGTATCTGGATACCCCTGAACCCCGTCTTGACCAGTCTGGTACTTATGCCGCTATTCAGCAATTACAAATGTTTATGGAGTACTTCCCGCAAAGTTCAAAGAAGGAAGAAGCTCAGGATATGATATTTAAGTTACAGGATAAATTGGTGATGAAAGAATATCTTTCAGCCAAATTGTACTATAATTTGGGTAATTACCTAGGAAACAATTATCAGTCTTGTGTAATTACTGCGCAAAACGCTTTGAAGGACTATCCTTATACAAACCTTCGCGAAGACCTGTCTATTCTTATTTTGCGTGCCAAATATGAAATGGCCATATATAGTGTGGAAGATAAGAGGGCAGAGCGTTATCGTGAAACGGTGGATGAATATTACGCTTTCAAGAACGAGTTTCCTGAAAGTAAATATATGAAGGAAGCCGATAGAATCTTTAAAGATTCAGAGAAGATATTGAATGAAGATAAACAGAGTTAGGATAATATTAATTTAGATATTTATGGATTACAAGAAAACTAATGCTCCCAGCAGCACGGTTACCCGTGACATGATGGAGTTGTGTGCAGATACCGGTAACGTGTACGAAACCGTATCTATTATAGGTAAGCGTGCAAATCAGATCAGTGTGGAAATCAAAAGTGATCTTTCCAAGAAGCTGTCAGAATTTGCTTCCTATAATGACAACCTGGAAGAGGTATTCGAAAATCGGGAGCAGATTGAAATTTCACGCTATTATGAGAAATTGCCGAAGCCGACATTGATCGCAACGCAAGAGTACCTTGAAGGTAAGATCTACTATCGTAACCCGGCTAAAGAAAAAGAAAAATTACAGTAAATGAAATTACTGCAAAGGTGTGCCCGAGTAAAGTTTGCTTGGGCACACCTTTGTTGCTTTAACAAAGAAAAAGAACTATGATACAACGAATTCAATCTGTCTATTTATTAATTGTGACAGGCTTGCTGATAGCAGCTATGTGTTTGCCGGTAGGGCAATTTATAGCTTCGGATGGAGTTACTGCATTTGTTTTTAAACCATTGGGTGTGACGCTGGCAAGTGATGCCTTTCAATCTACATGGGGATTATTTGGAATTTTGTTTTTGAGTACTGTTGTGGCATTCTGTACTATTTTCCTGTTTCGTAACCGGATGTTGCAAGTTCGTATGACGGTATTCAACAGTATTTTATTGATTGGATATTATGCGGCATTTTTCGTATTTATGTTTATGTTGAAAGATGATTTGGAGGCAATGTCTTTTCAATTAGGTTGGGCACTGTGTCTCCCCGCAATTTCTATTGTTTTGAATTATTTGTCTTTCCGTGCTATTTATCGTGATGAAGTAATGGTGAAAGCAGCGGATAGTTTCAGATTGAGAAAATAAGAGAAAGCAGATAAAAGAGAAACGTCCCGGGATTTCGTACAGAAGTCTCGGGACGCTTTTTTTTATCTTGTATTAGGGAATTTATTTTTTGAGATCAAACAGATAGGTTATTTTTGCTACTATAGTGCCGTGTGCTGAACGGGAGAAATAGTCTTTCTTGGTGCTTTTGTAAAAATCGGACAGGGCATAGTAGTACCTGCCCTCTACTAGGAAATTACCGGCTTTGGTACGTAGTTCCAATCCGGCACCACCGGTAATACCATAATCGAATTTGTTTTCTACATTCTTATCGTGTTGCTCAGGAGTAGAGGTATAGTTGTTCCATGCGTCATTCTTCTTCCTGGTATCACTGATAAAAAAGCCTATTTGCGGACCTGCATGAACGAAAAACTGCACTCCACGGTCTCTGCCGAATGCCAGATGTGCCAGAAGCGGTATTTCTACATAATTCATCTTGCGTATATATTCCAGTTCGGGGTGATCTTCATCAAATTCACTCCAACCATGTTGAGAAAAGTTTAGTTCGACTTGTGCACCACAAATCATGCTGAAGTATTTCTCGGAGATATAACGTGCTGTTAAGCCTCCGTTGATACCCATCAGGTTTTTTTGCCGGACCGTAGGAGAGAAGCTGACGCTATTGATATTGATACCGCCGTTGAAGCCTACTGCAAAGTTCTGGCGTTGTTCGCCAATCTGTGCATGACTGGGCAAAGCCCATGCGGCAAGCAACAAGGCAGCCCCTATACTATTTTTTATCTTCATTGTCTTTGGATTTAAAACTTCTGTTATCAATCATAATCCAGTTTTACCAACTCATAATTCTTGGTGAAATGTACAAAGAATACTTTCTTGTTGATGAATCCACCCCAATTGTTTACACGTTGGAATTTGAATCCGGTCTGGATAGGTACCAGATCCATGCGTTGCATGTTCTTTTCTAATTCAGAACCATAACGCGACAGACCTTTCAGGAAGAAATAGCCGGTATCGAAGCCCAACATTCCGAATTTGGGATAGCGTTCGTCCATTTCCTTACCGTACCATCTGCGATAACTCTTCGTGAAATTGATGGCGGCAGGTAACAGGTTGTTGGTATAGAATGATGAATAGAAGTAAGTATCCAGTTCGAAGAATGCTTCCAAGTGATCTTTTGTATAAGTTTGCCATTCCGGATAACCGAACAAATGAATATTGCTTTCCGGATTATCGCGAACCAACAAAGTCAATTGGGGAAGTATCTTTATCAAAGTCATGTTGTTTCCCGAAGTGGGAATGAATATATTTTCCCGGTCGGTACGTAATACAGTTTTCAGAGATTCTACCGTTGCATCCTCTTTCAATGATTTCATAGGAATGGAACGGTTTTTCAGTTCGTCTTTCAGACCTTTGATAAATTCTACTTTATCTTTTGTGCCCGTGCTGGCTTCTATAAAGATTACGTTAGCATTTGGGAACTGACGTACAAAGTGATCGTACACTTCAGAATAAAGGTATGATTGAGGAGTATTAATCTGATAAATGGATGGATTGCGGAATACGTTATTGTCTTTGGAGGTAAACGGTACTACCAGGCGGATATCATTCTTCTGTGCAAAATCTGCCAAAGGTTTGACTTGCTGCTGGTGTAACGGACCAAAGATAATATCCATATCTTTCATTTCTTTTTTGGAAAGAATGGGGTTCAGAGACGCATTCTCCGGGCCTGAGTTGTAAGTGTATAGATCAATGGAAACTCCACTGCGTTTCAAACTGTCTACGGCCATGAGGAATCCTTCGTAGTACTCTACCATGCGTGCCGCTTCACTTTTGGAAACATCCAGGAAAGGAAGGATAAGAGCGGCTTTGATAGTGCTGAAGCGTTCTGTTTCTTTTTTATTTTCGCTGAATAATTCACTGTTGCTGGGTGCTACCTGTGGTTGCGCGGGTTTCTCTACTTGTGCGGTAGGATAAGGAATACATAAGAAAGTACCTTTTTTAATCTTATCTTCACCTTGCAATTCAGGGTTGGCAGCTATTAATTCTGCCTCTGAGATGCCATATTCACGACTGATGCTGTATACGGTTTCTTTCCGTTTTACCTTGTGCATATCCCGACAACGTGATTGTACGGGGCCTTGGATAGTGGGGATGGCAACTTCTGTAACATTTTCAGTGGTGACTACATCGGCTTCGCTGGCAGAAGGTATGCGTATTACCTGTCCGATGCGGAAGTTTTCCGCACTCAGTCCGGGATTGGCATCACAAATGGCTTTGGCAGACACACCGTACTTGACGGTTAGACGATAGAGCGTTTCACCTTGTGCTATGGTGTGAAAGGTCTCTGTCTGCGTATTGGCAGCCGTACGTGGAATGCGTAAAGTGCGTCCTACGAATATTTTTTCATCACTTCCTGGATTCAACTTTACGATGTCCGACTGTGTGACACCATACATACTGGATATGGAATAAAGGCTTTGCCCTTTTTCAATGGTATGCAGAAAATATGACTGGTTCTCTTGCGCAATTGCACCGAGACTGCATGCGCTGGCAAGCAGCAAGGAGCAGAAAATCCGGTTAATCGTTCTCATTCGATATCGTTGGTTTACGTTTACAATTTCCCAAAGTAGCTGCAAAGGTAAGAATTTTGCCTAAAATTAACGAAAGGAATGCGTTAAGAAATAATATTGTGCATTTTAAAACTGAAAAATCCCATGTATCCGCTGATATTCGCTTGGAAACCGTTATTTTTGCAGGTATTATGCGATGCGGATTGTTTTCATATATCGGTTGTGCAGCAATGTTGCTGCTTGGATATTTACCGGTGTGGGCTGACGGGGGAAAGACAGAACTGTTGGATATGTCTCCCGTGGCAATCTTGCTTTCTGAAAACGGAGCAATTCCTGAAGAGAAAGTTACCATTTCGCCAGATGATACATATACCGGTGCTGCTCCTCTTGAATTCCGATTCGTGTGGAGAGACGAAGATTCCGGAGGAGAATCGGACGAAACGGTAAATCTGCGTTATGAGTGGAATTTTTCTCGCGACGCTGCTTTCAACGATATCTTTCTGACACGTTTTGATGCTGAAACTATTTATAGTTTTCAGGAGTCAGGTATGTTTTATGTTCGTCTGATTATAACGGATATTGAGACGGAAGAAACGAATATTTCCGGTACTTTTATGATCCGCATTACTGAATCGGAACTTAAAGTGCCGAATGCTTTTTCGCCTAATGGCGACGGAGTGAATGATGTGTTTCGTGTAAAGCACAAGTCGCTGGTTCGCTTCAATGCGTATATTTTCAATCGTTGGGGACAAGAACTTTACCGCTGGGGATTACAGAATATTGATGCAGGATGGGACGGTACTGCGCATGGAAAGAATGTTCCTGAAGGTGTTTATTTTATAGTGGTAGAAGCGGAGGGAGCAGATGGAGTTAATTACAAGATTAAAAGTGATATTAATATATTAAGATAAATGACAGAAGAAACAGAATACATCAATGTATATGGTGCGCGCGTGCACAATCTAAAAAATATCGATGCGGAAATTCCCCGTAACAGTCTTACCGTTATTACGGGACTGAGCGGAAGCGGTAAGTCGTCCTTGGCATTCGACACGATTTTTGCCGAAGGACAACGTCGGTATATCGAAACCTTTTCTGCGTATGCCCGTAATTTCCTGGGAAATCTGGAGCGTCCCGACGTCGATAAGATTACGGGATTGAGTCCGGTAATTTCTATTGAACAAAAAACGACGAATAAGAATCCCCGTTCTACAGTCGGCACAACAACGGAAATTTATGATTATTTACGTTTGCTTTATGCACGTGCCGGTATCGCTTATTCTTATCTTTCGGGTGAAAGAATGGTAAAATACACTGAAGAGCAAATTCTTGATTTGATCCTGAATGATTATAAAGGCAAGAAAATTTATATTCTGGCTCCATTAGTCCGTACTCGTAAGGGACATTATAAAGAACTGTTCGAACAGGTGCGTAAGAAAGGGTATCTCTATGTTCGTGTAGACGGTGAAATCAGGGAGGCATTACCCGGCATGAAGTTGGACCGTTATAAGAACCATGATATCGAGGTAGTTATCGATAAACTGATTGTGACGGACAAAGATGATGTCCGTCTGAAAAATAGTGTGGCTACCGCGATGCAGCAAGGTGACGGCTTGTTGATGATACTTGATTTGCAATCCGAAAATGTTCGTCACTATAGTAAACGGTTAATGTGTCCTGTTACCGGGTTGTCTTACCGTGAGCCGGCACCCCACAATTTTTCATTCAACTCTCCGCAAGGTGCTTGCCCTAAATGTAAGGGATTGGGAGTTGTGAATCAGATTGATGTGGAAAAAGTGATTCCGGATCGGGAACTTTCTATATACGAAGGAGCTGTCATTCCATTAGGTAAGTACAAGAATAGCATGATTTTCTGGCAGATTGCCGCTTTATTGGAAAAATATGAAGCTACCTTGAAGACTCCTGTTAAGGAGTTGCCAGATGAAGCCATTGATGAAATTCTCTACGGTTCGGATGAGCGTATTAAGATTAAAAGCTCTCTTATCGGCACTTCCTCCGATTACTTTGTAACGTTTGAGGGAGTAGTGAAGTATATTCAGATGTTACAGGAAAAGGATGCTTCCGCTACTGCGCAAAAGTGGGCGGAACAGTTTGCTAAAACTACTGTATGCCCTGAATGTAAAGGAGCAAGATTGAATAAAGAAGCCCTTCATTTCCGTATCCATGATAAGAATATCTATGAACTGTCTTGTATGGATATCAATGAGCTTTACGACTGGCTGATGAATGTCGATCAGTATCTGGATAATAAACAGAAACAAATTGCTGTCGAAATATTGAAAGAAATCCGTACCCGTCTGAAATTTCTGTTGGATGTGGGACTGGATTACCTTGCTCTTGACCGTGGTTCTGTAACCCTTTCCGGCGGCGAGAGTCAGCGTATTCGTTTGGCTACTCAAATCGGTTCGCAATTGGTGAATGTACTTTATATTCTTGATGAGCCGAGTATTGGCTTGCATCAGCGGGATAATCAGCGGCTTATTCATTCTCTGAAGGAGCTGAGGGATATTGGTAACTCCGTCATTGTTGTGGAGCATGATAAGGATATGATGATGGCTGCCGATTATGTGATTGATATGGGTCCGAAAGCCGGACGCTTGGGTGGTGAGGTCGTTTTTGCAGGAACTCCAAAGGAAATGTTAGAGACGCATACGTTGACATCACAATATCTTAATGGTGAACGTGAGATAGAAATACCCCAAAAACGTCGTGAAGGTAATGGGCATAGCCTTTGGTTGCGTGGTGCACGGGGGAATAACCTGAAAGGGGTGGATGTGGAATTTCCTCTTGGTAAGTTGATCTGTGTCACCGGTGTATCCGGTAGCGGAAAATCTACGCTTATCAACGAAACATTGCAACCTATTCTTTCGCAGAAGTTCTATCGCTCGCTTCAGGATCCCCTGGAATACGATAGCATTGAGGGATTGGAAAACATCGATAAGGTGGTAAATGTGGATCAGTCTCCGTTGGGACGTACACCGCGTTCTAATCCGGCCACTTATACGGGAGTTTTTTCTGATATTCGTAATTTGTTTGTAGGCTTACCGGAAGCCAAAATACGCGGTTATAAACCGGGGCGCTTCTCCTTCAATGTGAGTGGCGGACGTTGTGAAGCGTGCCAGGGAAATGGTTACAAAACAATTGAAATGAACTTCCTGCCCGATGTATATGTACCCTGTGAAGTTTGTCATGGCAAACGCTATAATCGTGAGACATTGGAAGTGCGCTTCAAGGGAAAATCTATTGCTGATGTACTGGATATGACCATTAACCGTGCGGTGGAGTTCTTTGAAAATGTGCCGCAGATTCTGAATAAGATTAAGGTGATACAGGAAGTCGGTCTGGGATATATAAAGTTAGGGCAATCTTCCACCACACTTTCTGGTGGTGAAAGCCAACGTGTGAAATTGGCTACGGAACTTTCCAAGCGAGATACGGGAAAAACCCTTTATATCCTTGATGAGCCTACTACCGGACTTCACTTTGAGGACATTCGTGTACTGATGAATGTACTTAATAAACTGGTGGACAAAGGTAACACAGTGATTGTCATCGAGCACAATCTGGATGTTATCAAGATGGCTGATTATATCATCGATATGGGTCCTGACGGTGGTAAGGGTGGGGGGCAACTCCTCAGCTGCGGCACACCGGAAGAAGTGGCAAAAAGTAAGAAGGGATATACTCCTAAATTCCTGAAAGAAGAATTAAAAGGATAAATTATGAAGATCAATAAAACAAATGCGGCAAGGCTTTTGGACAAGGCCAAAATTGCATACGAACTGATTCCCTATGAAGTGGATGAAAATGATTTGAGTGCTATTCATGTGGCTGATAGCTTGGGGGAGAATATTGAGCAGGTTTTCAAAACCCTTGTACTGCATGGTGACAAGAATGGTCATTTTGTTTGTGTCATTCCTGGCGAACATGAAGTGGACCTGAAGCTGGCTGCTAAGGCTTCAGGTAATAAGAAGTGTGATCTTATTCCGATGAAAGAATTACTTCCTTTGACGGGATATATTCGTGGGGGATGTACTCCTATCGGCATGAAGAAACCTTTTCCTACATATATTCATGAATCTTGTCTCAATTATCCTTATATCTACATAAGTGCAGGTCAGCGTGGCCTGCAGCTTAAACTTGATCCAAATGATTTAATTAAGGAGGTTCATGCTGAAGTTTGCATCCTTTTTCATGACTAATTTCACTTTTTTACAGGTTATTTCAGCAAAATGTATATATTTGCATTTAATAAACGAAAATCAATCTAATTACTAATTTAAAAACTTATATCTATGTTCAACAAACATCCTAAAGGTCTGGTCGCCGCAGCACTCGCCAATATGGGCGAACGTTTCGGATTTTACATTATGATGGCAGTCCTTACTCTGTTTATCTCAGCGAAATTCGGTTTGTCCGAAACTGTGACCGGATATATTTATTCTGCTTTTTATGCATCAATTTATATATTGGCATTGGCAGGCGGTCTGATTGCGGATAAAACTAAAAACTTTAAAGGTACTATTTTGGCAGGCTTGGTCTTAATGGCTGTCGGTTATTTGATAATAGCCATACCCACTCCTACGCCTGTTCCCAGTATGGCACTTTATTTAACCTTAACCTGCTTCGGGCTTTTAGTTATTGCTTTCGGTAATGGTTTATTCAAAGGAAACCTTCAGGCATTGGTAGGACAGATGTACGATAATCCTGTATATTCTAATTTGCGTGATGCTGGTTTCCAGATTTTCTATATGTTCATTAATATCGGTGGCTTTTTTGCTCCTTTCATTGCTATTGGCGTAAGAAACTGGTGGTTGAAAGTGAATAACTTTGATTACGATGCAACGTTACCTGAACTTTGTCATCAATATATAAATCACATTGATTCAGGAGCTGAGATGCCGGCTCAGGCTATGGAAAATTTGACAACTCTTTCTAATAGTGTGATTCTGGATGGACAAGCTGTAACAGATCTTCATGCTTTTGCAAACAGTTACCTGGATGTTTTCAATCGTGGTTTCCAATATGCATTTATGGCTGCTATTGTTGCGATGTTGATTTCTTTGGTGATCTATATTATTAATAAGAATCGTTTCCCAGACCCAGCACAGAAAGCTGTAGCAGCTAAGGGTAATAATCAAACTGTTAGCAAAGAGGAAATAACAATGAGTGCAACTGAAATCAAACAGCGCATTTATGCTTTGTTTGCAGTGTTTGGAGTTGTAATCTTCTTCTGGCTGTCTTTCCATCAGAATGGTTATTCGCTGACTTATTTTGCAAGAGACTATGTTGATTTGAGTGTTATTAATATTGATTTGGGCTTTACACAAATAAAAGGTGCTGAGATATTCCAGAGTGTTAATCCGTTCTTTGTAGTCTTCCTGACGCCATTTATTATGTGGTTATTCGGCTCATTGAAGAAAAAAGGCAAAGAACCTTCTACTCCTATGAAGATTGCTATTGGTATGGGTATCGCTGCATTAGCTTATGTGTTCCTGACAGTATTTTCATTCACTTTGCCGACTAAAGAAGTATTAGGTACAATGTCTGCTGCTGAAGTAAGTGCCATTCGTGTCACTCCTTGGGTTATGGTAGGTTTGTATTTTATCTTGACGGTTGCCGAATTGTTTATTTCTCCACTGGGATTATCATTCGTGTCTAAGGTAGCTCCACCGCATTTGCAAGGCTTAATGCAGGGTTGTTGGTTGGCTGCAACAGCTGTCGGTAATTCATTGCTGTTTATTGGTGGTATTCTGTATACTACTGTTCCAATGTGGGCTTGCTGGCTGGTGTTCGTAGGTGCTACGGGTGCATCCATGATTGTTATGCTCTCTATGGTGAAATGGCTGGAACGTGTGGCAAAATAGTGATAGAATAATATAAAAAGTTAAAGGCTGCGCAAGGTTCTCTTTTGAACTGCGCAGCCTTTAATTTTTTATTTTCAATTTTTAATTGATCTCCAGCCCCATTATAAAGTCATTCATATAATATCCGTTTCCTATCGGAAAATCCCCTTCCCTCAATTTCTTCATTCCCATACGTTCATAGAAATTCAGCGCTTTATTGTTACGGTTCACATTCAACTCCATCAGGCATGGACTAGGATGCACTTCCTTGATATATTTGACGGCTTCATGGAATAAGAAGCTACCGCAATGTAATCCTTGAAAGGAGGGGAGTACATATATTTTCTGTAAGTGAAATAGATCTTCACCTTGTTGTTGCACAGATACATAACCACACACTTCTTTGTCCTTGTATCCAATGAAATAGACATGTCCTTCTTCTTCCATTTGCTTGCGGATGTTCTCTATGGAGTACATCCATTCCATCATGTAATCGTTTTGCTCCGGTGAAAGGATTTCCTTATAGGTTTCCGGAAATATCTGCCATGCAAGTTTATGAATCAGCTCACAATCGGCTGTAGTTGCTTTTCTGATAGTTAACATAGTTCGTTGTATTTACAGTTTGGTCGCAAAGATACATTTTTCTCTTATATGTTATTCTCTCCCTTGGTGCTTTATTAATAAGGTGTGAATAGATAATAGTGTTAATTAAATAAAACACAAGGTACTTTGTATTGCATAGTACTAAGATAATACATATATTTGTGTCATACAAAGAAAAGCTCTATTTCAATCAGTTGCTATCTTTGCTGTAAAATAGAAAATTGTCGAATCGTAAACCAATAAGAGATGGACGTAAATAATGTAAAGTCGCAAATGCGTAAGGGCATGTTAGAGTATTGCATCATGCTACTGCTTCACAAAGAACCGGCCTACGCTTCGGATATCATCCAGAAACTTAAAGAAGCCAAGCTGATCGTAGTGGAAGGAACGCTTTACCCGCTGCTCACTCGTCTGAAGAATGACGATCTATTAAGTTACGAATGGATAGAGTCCACACAAGGACCACCACGTAAATATTACAAGCTCACCCCAAAAGGGGAAGTTTTTCTTGGAGAGTTGGAGGTCTCCTGGCGTGAGTTGAATGAAACAGTGAATCATATATCCAACTATTAGATTCAGGATATTAAAAACCTCGTATCAGTATAAATTTTAAAAACGAATAGCAATGAAAAAGACATTAACAGTAAATTTGGGCGGAACTGTTTTCCACATTGATGAAGACGCCTATCGCCTTTTGGATAACTATCTATGCAATCTGAAACTGCACTTTAGAAGACAAGCTGGTGCTGACGAGATTGTAAATGACATCGAACTCCGCATCTCTGAACTTTTTTTAGAGAAGCTGACTGCTGGCTCTCAGGTGATCACTATAACTGATGTAGAAGAAGTAATCAATCGTATGGGGAAACCTGAAGAGATGGAAACAGGTACGGAAGAGAATACTGCCTCCGGTGCCGGAAATACGAAAGGTACCTCCGGTGAAGGTTATGGTTCCGGCTCTTGGAATAGTGATAATAATTCTTCTTACACTTCGAACCGTCGCCGTTTGTATCGCAATCCGGACGATAAAATGCTGGGTGGCGTGATAGGGGGACTTAGTGTTTATTTAGGCTGGGATTCTACCTGGTTCCGTTTAGTTCTTGTTTTTTGCGCAATTTTTGGTTTCAAGTTCTTGATCCCTATCTATATCATTTGCTGGATAGTGATTCCCGAAGCTCGTACGGCGGCTGAGAAGTTGAACATGCGTGGTGAAGCTGTTACGGTAGAGAACATTGGAAAGACTGTGACTGATGGTTTTGAGAGAGTTACAAATAATGTAAACGACTATATGAAGTCTGATAAACCTCGTACTTCTATGCAAAGGACCGGTGATACGTTGTTAATGATTGTCGGTTGGTTCCTGAAGATTTGTCTGATTATTGTGGCTATCATTTGCAGTCCGGTACTGTTTGTTTTCGGTATTGTATTTGTGGCTTTGCTCTTTGCCGCTATTGCAGTTGCTATTGGTGGTGGTGCAGCGTTGATGTCTTGGTTCCCGGCTATTGATTTTGTATTACCTACATCTCCTTTGTCAGCCATCGTACTATATATTGCAGGTATCCTCGTAGTGGGTATTCCTCTGGTTAGCCTTGTTTTCGCAATCTTCCGTCCGGTGTTCAATTGGCAACCTATGGTTTCCGGGTTGAAGTGGACATTGCTTATTCTGTGGATTGTTAGTGCTACTATCTTCTTTATCTGCTATACCATGCAAGGATTTACATTCCCGGAATTGCTGATGCGAGGGTAACAGATTGTTATTTTAGTTTTTCTGGGGGCTTGGAGATATTCTTTAAAATATCTCCAAGCTATTTTAATTAACCATAAATATAAATACTATGAATCGGACGCGTTTTTATTATCTTGACTTATTACGGGTTTTCCTTACTATGTTGGTGTTCTATCATCATTCTGCGGTTGCTTTCGGAGCTTCCGGTGGATGGTATTATATATCGAAGGAAACAACTACCGGCCTAACTCAAGGATTGCTCTCAGCATCTATGGGCATTGACCAATCCTATTTTATGAGTCTTTTCTTTTTTATCTCTGCCTATCTGATGCCCTTTTCTTTTGATCGTAAAGGAATGAAATCTTTTATATACGATCGTCTCAACCGTTTAGGGATTCCTCTTTTGATTTATAGTTTTCTAGTCAATCCTCTATTAATATATTGGATATATGGTGTATGGGGTAGACCGGGTTTTGGACCGATGTGGTTTGTATTTACACTGTTGATTTTTGAATTTAGTTATGCTGTTTATCGCCATTTCTGTACAAAGAGGTTGGCACTGAATTGGAAATATCCTGCAATAATGGGTATTCTTCTATTTATGCTAATGACGGGTGCCGCAGCATTCCTCATTCGGCTTTATGTTCCTGTAGGAAGTGAAGTTTTAGGATTACAGCTGGGGTTCTTTCCTTTATATATAGGTATGTATTTGTTGGGAATTGTGGCGCATCGTAATCATTGGTTGGATAAAATCTGTGTGAAGAATGCACTTCCCTGGTTTCTTATAGCAATTCTTTGTGGCATTCCTTCTTTATTGATTGTAATGAGTAGTTTTTCAGAACAGATGGATTTATTCTCGGGTGGATGGAATTTGCAGGCTTTATTTTATGCCCTTTGGGAACCAGTTATGTGTGTGGGTATTTGCTATTTTCTGTTAGCATACGGGAAGGCTCATTGGAACAAACCGATGCCTTTGGTCCAGAAATTGTCCACTGATAGTTACGCGGCTTATTTTATTCATCCTGTTGTTGTGGTAGGTTGCATATTTGTTATGGAACTTTTGCCGGTCTCTCCATTGATGCGATTGGCATTGGTTTGTGTGGTGGGCATTCCGTGTTGTTTTATTGCGGCAAGAGGAGTGAGGTTAGTGCTGGGAACGGTTGGCGTGAAGATGTAACAAAAAAAAGGGAGTTCGAAAAATTCGGAACTCCCTTTGTGTATAATCATCTCTGATTTATTTCTTCATCCTTAGTACTCTGATTCCTGTCCAGTTATCATTATTCTGTAGCATTTGTCCTAAAGCCACTTTGGAAACTACCACTTTCTTCTCTTTAGAAGAAGCATGCAGCAGACTCAGTTTGCCGTTTACATAGAAAGCAATACCCATATGAGCTACATCCAATCCCGGAGTATTCGTTGTAATAGCAATGATATCACCATTCTTTATCCAAGGCAGACCATTAAACGGTAGCTTATCTTTGGGAACATAATGGAATTCCTGACCATTCAATGACTTCTCGATCTCTTTCATTTTTGCTACATTCTCCGGAGATTTACTCAGCTGCTTGTACAGTTCCGGATGAGAAGACATGTAAGAAAGAGAAACTTTCTGCGTGTATGGGCTGTAAGCTGTTGTTACGTCTTCCAGGAAACCGTTACGGATACCATTGTTTACCCAGTCTGCAATGTAGTGCAGGCGTGAAGGATAACCGTTGATTTTTCCATCACGGTAGCGGATCTTTTGCAGATTGGTAGCAAAATCGCCTTCAGCTACCTGTCCGTCTTCGGTAGGAGAGAGGGCCATAGCAAGAGTATATTCTACAAAGGTGGTGCAATCTACTTCATCACAATTGATGATAAGTTCTTCTTCGCCATCAGTAACTTCCAACGTATGTGCTACGTAAGGAATATCCAGAAAATTTATTCCATTGTTCAGCATGGCATTGTCTTTTTCATCTGTCTGAGCACTGACAGTAGCTACACAAAGCGCACTGAACAGGAGGGTAATCATTGTTTTCATTGTTCTTTCGTTTATTAATATAAATAAAAAAGGATGTCGCAAAAGTACGACATCCTTTTCATAAATCCTTAATTTGGACAGATTAAATTTAATATTGATAGATTAAATTTTTGTAATCCGCCTTTTTGTCAAATGGTACGATGGAGAAGCCGTATTCAATGGCATTTTCTACACCGGGCCGAATCAGATACGGTTCGTGTGCTATAGCTCCCCAACTATTATCACCACCTACACCCATCATACGATAGTCGATAAACATATCTACCTGTTTTACAGGTTGTGGGTCGGTGAGGTGACGGTGATTCGTTTCGTTGGTACGTGGAGCACCATTGTCGATGGTTTCGCCGCTATCCAGACTTCCAAGCAGATAGTTGGAAGCATTCAGTTCAAACGTACGGTCGGCAATGAAGAGTAAACCGGCTTTTTGTTTAGTGGTGAGTGCACACCAGTAAATATCCGTACGATGCTCATTTTCTTGCGGACGGATGTACGGTTCGTACAAGTCCTTTATCGGAGTAGTATATTCTCCGATAAACTGGGAAGTGCGACGGTCACGATAGTTCTCTTCCGGACCACGGCCGTAGTAAGTAAGGTCGTTTAATATTTCCGATAATTGCATGCGCAAACCTACACGGGGTATCATCGGAGTTTCCGTACCTTCGGCTACAAAGCGATTATCCACTTTGATAATACCATTGGCAAATACCTTATAGGTAATTTCCCACTGCGCATCTACCTGCGGAAAACGATAGGTAACTTTTACAATGGACTTGTCACCATCTTTAGAAACATTGAACGATTCTGCCTTAGGTGTCTGGTAACTGGCCTCGCGCCATGCTTTCAGACGAGTGGGAAGTTTTGCTCCGTAATCATTATCGGTAGGTGCACGCCAGAAGAAAGGTTGCGGACCTTGACCGTTATGGATATACTCTTGTTTCTTATAGATATAAGAGGTCAGCAAGCCGCTTTGTTTATCAAATGTAGCCTTGAAATCATCACCGCTGAAAACAACCTGTGAAAAGACTTCATCTACTTTAGCGGGATCCATGCGTACCACTTCTTTCTTAAAGAACGGATGAACATAAGTTTGTTCACGTGCGATTACCGTACCAACCGGTAAGAAAGGTTCTGCATTACGTATGGTTGCATAGAACTCGATGCGTACATCTCCCGTAGTATTCTTTTCTTTAGGAATACCTTGCAGGAATGCACTGGTAGCCGTCTTACCCGGAGCAGCATTGATATTGTCCATCTGACCTTTATAAATCTCTTTTCCATGATCGCGAACGACATAGTGGAAATCATATTTATTTAGATCAGTAAATGAGAAGTCATTGCGTATCTGCACCGTGCAGGTTTGGGGATCGAACTTAATGAATTTAATGTTCTGATAAACCTTACCCATTTCAATCGTCTGGGGCTTTATACTGCGGTCGGGATAAACTACACCATTGATGCAGAAGTTGCCATCGGAAGGAGTTCCGGTATCGCCGTAGTCACCACCATAATTCCAGTATTTGCGTCCGTCGCTGGTTTTGGCGGCAAAGCCTTGATCTACCCAGTCCCAGATGCAACCACCCTGCAATATCGGATATTTCTCAATCACATCCCAATAATCCTGGAAGTTTCCAAGACTGTTACCCATAGCATGAGCATATTCACACAGGATAAGCGGACGAGTCATTTCCTTATTCTGGGCATACTTTTCAATAGATTGGGGAGAAGAGTACATCGGACAATAAATATCCGTATTCCATTCTAATCCGGCACGTTCGTACTGAATAGGACGGCTATCGAGCATCTTCAGAGTATTATAAGTAACGTAGAAGTTTAGTCCGTTTCCGGCTTCGTTACCCAGTGACCAGATGATTACAGACGGATGATTCTTATCGCGTTCGTACATGTTCATGGTACGGTCGAGGTGAGCATTCATGAATAACGGATTGTTACCCAAAGTACCACCTACATTGAGGTTATAACCCATACCGTGGCTTTCAATATTTGCTTCATCAATTACGTACATGCCATATTGGTCGCAAAGTTCGTAGAAGCGTTCCTGTTGCGGGTAGTGGCAAGTGCGTACGGTGTTCACATTATACTTTTTCCAGAGTTCGAAATCCTTAATCATAAGATCTTCCGGAACGTAATGGCCCGTGTATTCATTATGCTCGTGTACATTCACACCTTTTATAAGGATAGGCACGCCATTCACAAGCAGTTGCTTATCCTTAATCTCTATCGTACGAAAACCTACCTTGCAACTGGTAGCTTCTATTACTTCGCCATTGGTGCGCTTCAGGCTGATGACGAGTGTATAAAGATTAGGCGTTTCAGCTGTCCAATGCTTTACACCACGGAGGGTTTTCTTCGTGAATTCTACTTCATTCTGATCACCTTCCACACGGGTAGAGGATTGGGTCACTTGCTGATCCTGATCATCGAGTAAACGATAGGAAACTACATAAGGAGACTTTATATCACTTTCGTTCGTAAGCTTCACTTTCAGTTGCAGGATACCATCCTTGTAATAAGGATCCAGCGGAGTCTCTACCTTGAAGTCTGCAATATGGATTTTTGGCGTGGCATAGAGATAGATATCACGCTCTATACCGCTGATGCGCCAGAAGTCCTGACATTCCAGATAATTGGCATCCGAGAAACGGTGTACCTGAATGGCAATCATATTCTTGCCTTTTTTTACCATGGCGGTAACGTTGAAGCGGGCAGGAGTTTTGGCATCCTTGCTCATACCTACAAACTTGCCATTCATATAATAGAAAGCAGCACCGCGCACACCGTCTGCACTAAGGAAGATTTCTTTTCCATCCCAGTCATTACCTACAACGAAATCACGGCGATACGTACCTGTCGGATTCCAGTCCTTGGGTACATAAGGCGGATTAGGCTTGTCCCAATAAGGTTCGTAACCCTTAGAACAGAACTCGTAAGGCTGGTTGACGTAGATCGGAGTACCGAAGCCCTGCAATTCCCAGTTACCCGGCACATTGATGTCCGGCCAACGGTTCACTTCAGTACGCACGTTCATGAAGTCAGTGGGACGGTCGGCAAAGTTTTCCACATAGTTGAACTTCCATTTCCCGTTGAGGGATAGGCGGCTGGCTCCGTTCGTCCGGTCGTTGACGATAGCATCTTCTTCGGTGGCATAAGAAGTGAATGTACTCCGGGGAGCCTCCTTGTTGATACTGGTCAACTTCGGATTGGTCAACTGGTCGTAACGGTCTTCCTGTGCCTGAAGGGCGAGGGGGAGTAATACGAGACAGGTGATAAAAGTCAATTTTTTCATGAGTTGATATATTAATTATTTTTTCTCGAATTTCACTCCGTCACGCAACCACTTCTCCAGTTCTTCTGTCCACTGGCGTTTGTAAGTGAAGTTATCGCGGAAGCCCCAGCCATGTCCGCCAATGGGGTAGATGTGCATGGATACGGGAACTTTCTGTTGGTTGAGAGCAAGGAAGTAGCCGATACTATTCATGGGCGGCACAGCGCCATCATCAGCAGAAAGTACGATGAAAGCTTGTGGAGAGCGGGGAGATACACGACGTTCCAGAGAATACGCATCTTCCAGTTCCTTGGTCGGGTTATCACCAAGAAGGTTCTTGCGCGAACCTCCATGAGTAATACCCGGTACCATCGAGATTACCGGATAAAGTAATATCTGAAAGTCCGGACGCGTTTCATCACTGCTGTAAAGTGTAGAGAGAGAAGCAGCCAGGTGTCCGCCTGCCGATGCTCCCATAACGCCTACCTGATTCGGATTGATACCCCATTCTTTTGCATGCTGGCGAATCATGCGGATAGCCTGTTCTGCATCTGAGAGGGGCACTTCGCGATTCCCGTTCGGCATACGATATTTCAGGACGGCATACGTGATTCCTTGTGTGTTGAACCAGGCTGCCATGTCGTGGCCTTCGTGATTCATGGCCAGGCGGGCATATCCGCCGCCCGGACACATCAAGATAGTCATGCCGTTCGGCTTTGCCGGACGATAAACCGTGATGGTGGGATTAACGACATTGGCCACACGGCCGCCGTTCAAATCTTCCTGATCTCCTGTCAGGCCATTTGTATTAGGAGCACCGTTGGGCCACAAGGGTATCTCAACGGGCTTCTGAGCAGATAGCAGAGTTGACATAAACAGTGCTGTGATAAATAAAATTGTTCTCATTGTATTTCTATTATTTGGTTTTCATCGAAGCCTTGATAAAGTAAATTATCAGCAATGCATAAGCACCCAATGCCAGTACTTCGGACCACGTATTGTTTACCCAGGCATCATTCACCAGGTTGATACCTCCGAAACGCATTGCTGCACTGACTACGCCCATAAGCGCACCACCGGCAATGAAACCGGATGCCAGCAACGTACCCTTTTCGCCACGTTCTGCATTAAGAGCAGCATCTTTGCTACGGCTGGTTACGTACCAGTTCACAGCACCACCCACAACGAGAGGAATGTTCAGTTGTAACGGAATAAACATACCCAATGCAAATGCCAATGCGGGAATTTTGAATGCATTCAGTACGATAGCAAGTACTGCACCAATGCCGTAAAGCAACCAAGGAGCACCCACGCCATTCATTAGCGGTTCGATCACTGCCGCCATCGCATTAGCTTGCGGAGCAGCCAGTTGTCCGCTGGTAAATCCGTATGTCTTATTCAGGATAATCATTACACCACCTACGGTTGCAGCTGAAACAATCGTTCCGAGGAACTTCCAGGCTTCCTGTTTGGCGGGTGTACTACCCAACCAATAACCGATTTTCAAGTCAGTAATGAAACCACCTGCCATAGATAGTGCTGTGCACACAACGCCACCCATTACCAATGCAGCTACCATTCCTTCAGGACCTTTCAAACCAACGGATACCATCACTACCGATGCCAGAATCAATGTCATCAGCGTCATGCCGGAAACCGGGTTCGTTCCTACGATTGCAATGGCATTGGCAGCCACAGTCGTAAACAGAAAAGCGATACCTGCCACCAGCAGAATAGCTACCACAGTATGCAGCAAACTGCCTTGCATCACATCGAAGTAGAAGAATAAGAATACCAGTAACAGCGTTATAATAGAACCGATAGCAATAATCTTCATAGAAATATCGCGCTGAGTACGCTTCATGCTGGCTTCTACATTGGATTTTCCACCCATCTCCTTAGCTGCCAGTCCTACAGCACTCTTGATGATGCCCCATGACTTGATGATACCGATGATACCTGCCATAGCGATGCCGCCGATACCGATGCTCTTGGCATAATAATTGAAAATTTCTTCGGGAGCCATGCTGCCTACGGTAGCCACAATTGACGGATTCCACTGGTTCAGCACGCTGTCACCCCAGATCATGGACATTCCCGGAATGATAATCCACCATACAGCCAGTGAACCGGCACAGATGATGGAAGCATATTTCAGGCCTACAATATAGCCCAAACCGAGTACAGCCGCACCTGTATTCACTTTGAATACCAGTTTTGCTTTATCAGCCAACATCTCACCAAAGCCGCATACACGTGTGGTGAAATTTTCGTTCCACCAGCCAAATGTGGCAACGATGAAGTCATATAAACCTCCAATAATACCTGCCAGCAACAACGGTTTGGCCTGGCTTCCGCCTTTCTCGCCCGATACCAGTACCTGTGTGGTAGCTGTTGCTTCGGGGAAAGGATACTTGCCATGCATATCACTTACAAAATATTTACGGAACGGAATGAGGAAGAGAATACCCAACACACCTCCCAGCAGAGAGCTGATGAATACCTGGGTGAAAGTAACTGTGATTTCTTCCGGATAAGTTTCTTGTAGAATGTATAAGGCGGGCAGGGTAAAGATGGCACCTGCCACGATAACGCCGGAACTGGCGCCGATGGATTGGATAATGACATTTTCACCTAACGCATTCTTACGTTTGGCCGCGCCTGATACGCCCACGGCAATAATTGCAATAGGAATGGCTGCTTCGAACACTTGTCCTACTTTCAATCCCAGATAGGCTGCCGCAGCCGAAAAGAGGATAGCCATAGCGATACCCCATAATACAGACCAAAGGTTAACTTCCGGGTACTTCTTGTCAGGGCTCATCAACGGGTTGTAGACTTCGCCCGGTTTCAGTTCACGGAATGCATTTTCCGGTAGACCGGTCAATTTCTCTTCTTCTTGTTTCATAGTTTCTTAATTGCTTTTATGTTTTATAGTTATTATGTCGTCAATTAATTGTTTATTTTATCCAAATCAGCTTCAAAGAAAGCAAAAAAAAAGGAGAATTGAAAAATTCTCCTTTATTCTTATATATAAAGATGCTTATTTTGCATCTTTCGGTGTCATATCTCCTTCTACAAAGAGTCGCATCATTTCTGTTTTGGCATTCGTGCGCAAAGTGATGGACTTTTTGAAGTGTCCCGGATACTTGCCTGTTCCGTTGTAAGTAATCTTAACGGTTCCGGTTTTGCCCGGCAATACGGGTTCCTGGGTATATTCGGGAACTGTACATCCACAGGAAGCTACGGCTTGATGTATAACCAGCGGAGCATCGCCCACATTGGTGAATGTGAATACACAACTTACTACCGGATCATTTTCAGAAAATGTACCGAAGTTATGTGAGGTCTTATCAAACTTAATATCAGCTTTCCCCTGTGCCGAAACGTAACCAATGCTCAGTACGAGCATAAACATATACAATGTAAGTCTTTTCATGTCTATAAATCTTTTGTATTACACAGTGGGCAAAGGTAAGGCATTTTTGTGAAAATTAATCCAATGATGTGCGAAATAGTATTAAATGCGCCTCAGAAGGTGCTGTGGCGTATGATTAATAGTGAAAAATAAGGGAAAGAGAGTGCCGAAATCAGCTCTGTATCATGCAGGTATTTCTCTTTTTCCGTGCCTATATTCTCGAAATAATGATAGTTATATTCGGGATGGAGATGGATGCAACGGTGAATTTCTTCGGTACATTGAGAAAGTTTCATGATGACAATGGTAGTCTCTTCCTCCATATATTTCTCTATTTCTTCGGCGGTAATGATACCGGGAATAACGGTCAGGCGTTCCTCCTGGCTGGCAATGTGGAGTCCTGCACAGGCACCTGCTGCAATGAAGGCGGGGATACCGGCAATGTGTTGCACAGGAATATTGTCGGCTTGCAGTTTCTCAAAGATATAGTGTACGGAAGAATAGAAACCTGCATCTCCTTCGGCAACGATGCAGACTTTTTTATTTTCTTTATGAAGAAGGGAAGCTTCGCTATACACTTTATCGTAAGCTGCGAAAGCCTGTTCTCGGTTCTTACTCATAGGCAATGCAAAGCGGGAGAGGGTGGTATTTGGAATATTCAGTGCATGCAGTATGTCGGCAGCACGCGAGAGTATCCGTCCGCTTGTGGTGCGAGTTTCAGGACAAAAGATACAATCGGCATTTTGCAGGGCTTTCAAGCCTTTCAGGGTGATAAGGTCCGGTTCGCCGGGACCGAGGGATACGAATATGATGGGGTTGGACATTTTGTTAGTGATTAATGGTTAGTGTTTAGTGATAAGCACCCTCATAATAACTTTTATGGGGAGTGCAAAATTGGGGATTTTCTGAATATAAAACAAAATAAAACCCGATTTCTTGTTTATCTATCTTTTCTTGCTTACTAAAGTCAAACGCTCTGGTGCAACGGTACTTTTTAATGAACCGAATGCAATAATAGCTTGCTTGCCAACCTGATGCTATCAATATACTTGTCTGCCGTTCAATGAAGCAAAGGCCTGTACGAGAAAAGGTTAGCGTGTAAAGTCTGAAAACAGTTGGAAAAAACGGTTGAAAGACTTGATTTCTCCTTCCTGATGTAGTATATTTGTAGGGCTTTGAAGAGAACATAACTTTAATAGTAAACCTAAAAAACTTAGCAAATGACAAAATCTAATCTTTCTTTTCCGGACTTTGGCGGATATGTATTATTACTGCCGGTTTTCTTGTTTTTAGTAATATAATTTTATTGTTTGGAATTGGGATATCCGTTCTTGGAATAATTACATACGAAAAACGATAAAGGCGATACTTCCTCATAAGGATTATCGCCTTTTTTGTTTGTATTTATCGCTTTTTGCTTTTAAGTACCCCTTTTACGTTTTTAATAAACGTTGGGTACATTCTTTAAAAACGTTCCTGTTATTCTTTAAAAACGCTGTTTATCGTTATTAATAGGGTTGTTGGTTTTGTTGTGATTTATTCTTGATGATTACAATTTGTTCATCTCTTCTGTTTTCACGGGAATGGTAAATAAAAAACGACGAAAAAAAAGAGAATAATAAGCTGTTTTTGTATACAATTCCTATGATTTTACAATAGAGTGTTTTTAAATTAATGCGGATCAAAGGCAGTTGCGCGGTTTCCCTGTTTCCGTGAAATGCTGTACATGGAAAACCTTTGCCGATTTGTCGGGTTCAGCGCCGGGCAGACCGTCTTATTTCACTGAAAAACAATAAAAAGTGGGCTCATCATCTCCCATGAATGGCACTTTTTGTATATTTGCAAACTGTTACAAATGTATATGAATAAAAAACAAATACGAAGTTATAGATACGATATATATGCTGAATAATAAAAATCAAGATTTTCATAATGCACGTAAACTGGCACTGACAAAAGCATTTCCGGTAATGCTTGGTATAGCTTTTCTTGGTGTCGGATATGGGGTGTATATGCGTTCCTGCGGTTTTGACATGATATGGCCTATCTGCATGGCGGCTACTATATTTGCCGGTTCAATGGAGTTTGTTACCGTCAGCTTATTGCTTAGTACGTTCAATCCCGGTTATGCCTTGTTGCTGACGCTGATAGTGAACGGAAGACATCTGTTTTATGGAATATCCATGTTGGAAAAGTATAGGGGAATGGGAAGAAAGAAACTATGGGCTGTTTCCGGATTGATAGACGAAGCGTTTTCGTTAAACTATATGACAGATGTGCCTCCGGGAACAGACCGGAATTGGTTCATGTTATTTGTTTCGTTGTATCTTTATATATCATGGATAGGGGGTACTGTTGTTGGTGCAGTTTCTGCTTGTAAAGCTGTTGTGGACATCAAGGGAGTGGGTTTTGTAATGACAGCCTTGTTTATCGTGATATTTATTAGCCAGTGGCAAAAAGAACGCACACACGGCAGTTCCATATTAGGATTAGTGGTTGCGGGGGGATGTCTTCTACTTTTTGGTAAGACATATTTCATGCTTCCCACCATCTTGATTATCACTACTATTTTTACGGTGCGTTGGTTGACTACAAAGGATAAGGAGAAACTGGTATGACGGTCACAGAACAAATTGTTACTATATTCATCGTGGCGCTTGTCACACAGCTTACCCGTTGGATTCCTTTCTGGGTTTTCAGGTCTTCTGCGCACACTCCCCAATATGTAAACTATTTAGGTAGAGTACTACCTCCGGCCATATTCGGTATGTTGGTAGTCTATTGCTATAAAGATATAGATTTTCTATCACCTTCATACGGCACTCCGGAAATACTATCGGGTATCTGTGTAGTCGTTATTCAAATGCTTTTTAAGAATATGGCTTGCTCTATTTTATTAGGGACGGGATTGTATATTCTACTCATAAACTGAAATATAGTTATAACGAAATATGACCTTACATGGGGTAGGGCGTTACGAAAAGCGGAGATGATGAAATAGATTGCTTCTTTTTATTTGCATTAGCTTCCGGAATAGCGTATATTTGTACTTCGGCATACGACAAAGAACTCTAACTTTTTAACATCATGATAGATTATCAATTAAATACCCGCCTGAACGGGAACTTGGCAATGACCTTTTGTTTCCACGAAAATAAAGCACTGCAACAGGATACTACTTTATATAAGTTCATTTGGGTACGAAGTGGAAACTTGACTCTGGAGATAGACCATATTCCCATACAGTTGGAACAGGACGAAATCATAAGTCTTACTCCTTTGCAGCATATTGAAATTAAATCGGTGGAGGGAGAGTACCTCACTTTCCTGTTCAACAGCAATTTCTACTGTATATTCGGTCATGATGACGAAGTATCCTGTAACGGTTTCCTTTTTCATGGTTCTTCCCGGGTGATGAAACTGAAACTTTCGCCGGAACAATCCGCCAACCTGAATGACATTATTCGTATCTTCCGGCAGGAGTCCGCTGTTTGCGATAATCTGCAAGAGGAAATGTTACGTATCATTCTCAAACGTTTTATCATCACCTGTACCCGCATTGCCCGTGAAAAGTGTGGCGTCACGCCGGAACAGGAAAAAGCCTTTGATATCGTCCGCCGTTTTTATATTCTGGTTGACCAGCACTTCCGCGAAAAGAAGCAGGTGCAGGATTATGCCGACCTGTTATTCCGTTCCCCAAAGACACTCTCCAATTTGTTTGCCTCCTGCGGAGTGCCTTCTCCGTTGCGTATTATCCATGAACGGATAGAGGCGGAAGCCAAGAGATTACTGCTCTATACCCCTAAAAGTGCCAAGGAAATCAGCGAACTGCTGGGCTTTGAAGATTTGTCCACTTTCAGCCGTTTTTTCAAGAAAATGACCGGTGAAAGTGTATCGAATTTCCGTAAATTGAACACAACGGGAAATATTGCCAACTGATACGGTGGAATTGCCATTTCACACCCCGACATAAACCCCGATTTTTGCATCAGAAAAACAAAACAATTCATTAATGCAATAATCGTATGGAAACAAAATTAAAATCTATGTTCGTAGCAGCCCTGACACTGGCTGCATCTACTCAGAAATTAGGTATCAATCTTATCCGTGTGGCAATTCTTATTATTTTCGTTTGGATCGGTGGGTTGAAGTTCTGGAATTATGAAGCGGAAGGCATCGTACCTTTTGTGGCAAACAGCCCTTTTATGAGCTTCTTCTATACACACGATGCTCCCGACTATAAAGAGTATAAGCTGAAAGAAGGAGAATTTGATGCCGCGAAGCATGAGTGGCACAAGGAGAATAATACGTATGGTTTTTCTCACGGATTGGGTATCCTTATTATGAGTATCGGTATCCTTACATTCCTCGGCATATTTTGGCCGAAAGTAGGACTGGTAGGAGCTGGGCTTGCCATTATCATGACTCTCGGAACGCTTTCTTTCCTTGTCACCACACCCGAAGTATGGGTACCTAATCTGGGCAGTGGAGAGTTCGGTTTCCCTTTATTGACCGGTGCAGGAAGATTAGTTATAAAAGATACAGCCATTTTGGCCGGCGCAATTGTTATATTAGCAGACAGTGCGAAGAACGTACTGGAACAATTAAAAAAATAGAGATATGAAAAAGTATGATGCCATTATCATTGGTTTCGGCAAGGGTGGGAAGACCCTGGCTGCCGAATTTGCAAAACGTCAGAAGACGGTTGCCATAGTAGAACGTTCGGATCGTATGTATGGAGGCACGTGTATCAATATCGGCTGTATTCCTACAAAGACGTTGGTACATCTGGCTAAGGAAACTCCGGTAAAGGCTACGTGGGAAGAGAAGAAGGACTATTATCGTCAGGCCATTGGTCGTAAAGAAGAGGTGACTTCCTTCCTGCGGAATAAGAATTATCATAATCTGGCTGATAATCCTAATGTGACGGTGTATACAGGTGTCGGATCGTTTGCCGGTCCTGATGTGGTAGAAGTGCGGACGGAGACAGAAGTCATAGAATTGCAGTCGTCTCAGATCTTTATAAATACCGGTGCGGAAACCATCGTACCACCTATTGATGGAATAAAAGAGAATCCCCGCGTATACACCAGCACTTCCATCATGGAACTGGAAGAACTTCCCGAACGGCTGGTGATTGTGGGTGGAGGCTATATCGGCTTGGAATTTGCTTCCATGTATGCCTCTTTCGGTTCGAAGGTGACGGTACTCGAAGGGTATCCCGAACTGATTGGCCGCGAAGACAGGGATATTGCCGCCAGCGTACAGACCGTATTGGAAAAGAAAGGTATTATATTCCATCTCAACGCAAAGGTACAATCCGTGGACGGTGCAACAGTGATTTATGAGGATGCTGTAACTCATGAAATCCATCATCTGGAAGGAGATGCTATCTTATTGGCAACAGGGCGTCGTCCGAATACTTCGGGACTGAACCTGGAAGTTGCCGGCGTGAAAGTGAATGAACGGGGAGCCATTATTGTAGATGAGTGGCTGCGTACTACTAATCCGGCCATCCGTGCCATTGGTGATGTAAAAGGCGGATTACAATTCACCTATATTTCATTGGACGATTACCGCATTATCCGCGAGGATTTATTCGGTGCAGGAGAACGGCGTACAGACGACCGTGAGCCTGTGAGTTATTCGGTATTTATGGACCCTCCTTTGGCACGTGTGGGGCTGAGTGAGACGGAAGCCCGTAAGAAAGGACTGAACATAAAGGTGAATACACTTCCGGTAGCAGCCATTCCGCGGGCACGTACTTTAGGCGAGACTGACGGATTGTTTAAGGTAGTAGTGGATGCCGATACAAATAAGATTCTGGGCTGCTCCCTGTTCGGACCGGAAACAAGTGAGATCATTAATATCGTATCTATTGTAATGAAAACGGGACAAGAATATACTTTCTTGCGTGATTATATATTTACACATCCCAGCATGAGCGAAGCATTGAATGATCTGATGAATTTTTAGACATTCTTATATAAGAGGTGTTCGGGCACAAATTCGGTTAAATTATAGGACGGGTATTTGCGTATCTCCCCAAAAATGACGAATATTGTGCTCGAATTCTATACCTTTTTATTGTCATGAAACGAACTACTGCAATAACTGTCTCCCTTTTAAGTATTTTATGTGTGGCTTGTGGCCCGAAAAACAAACAAAACTCTACTGATTTACAGGCTACCACAGCCTCCGTATCAGCCACAGACTCTATTTATCCGGTTTATGCCCAAGGGTTTGAAGTGAAATATCTCCCCAATCATGTTCGCTTGGTGGACTTGCGCGATCCTCAAAATGAAAGTAGTAATACTTTCCATTATGCATTGGTGCCCCGGGGAACAAAACCCGAAGGGATTCCTTCTGATTATACCGTGATTGAAACACCGGTACGCAGTGCCATTTGCATGACTTCTTTACAATTATCCAATTTCATCAAACTGGAAGCCTGTGATAAAGTGGTGGGTATAACCAGTACACGCCATTTGTTCAACAAAGAAATGAATGAGCGCTTGAAATCGGGTAAAACAGCTAAAATAGGAATTGAAGGTAACTTTGATAATGAAGTGATCATGAGTGTGAATCCGGATGTCATCTTTATCTCCCCTTTCAAACGTGGCGGATATGATACGATGCGTGAAATCGGCATACCTTTGGTTCCGCACCTGGGATATAAGGAAATGACTCCGCTGGGACAGGCGGAATGGATTAAATTCATCGGCTTGTTTATTGGACAGGAAGAGGAGGCAAATGAAAAATTTGCTGCAATAGAAAAGCATTATAACGACCTGAAACAACTGGCTGCTGATGTGAAGAAGCGTCCGGTAGTCTTCAGCGGTGAGATACGTGGAGGAAACTGGTATGCAGTAGGCGGTAAGAGCTTCTTGGCGGAACTGTTCCGTGATGCGGGAGCCGATTACTTCTTGAAGGACGATCCCCGTTCCGGTGGCGTTACACTGGATTTTGAAACAGTATACAGCCAGGCGGAGAGTGCCGATTACTGGCGTATTGTGAATAGTTACGACGGTACATTCTCTTATGACGCTTTGAAATCCCTTGATCCCCGTTATGCCGACTTCCGTGCATTCCGTGACAAAGGCGTTATTTATTGCAATATGCGCGAGCAACCTTTCTACGAAAGTATGCCGATGGAACCGGAAGTAGTATTGGAAGATTTGATCCATGCGTTCCACCCCAATTTGTTACTTGATTACCAACCGAAATACTACGCACGTTTGCAATGAAAAGACCGACACTGCTCCTGATGCTGGTGATACTGGCATCCATATTCCTGTTTTTCTTGCTGAACCTGCTGTTAGGCTCTGTCCATATTCCTTTTCGTTCCGTCTGGAACATCTTATGGGGGAATACGGATGAGTCCATTATCTGGCAGAATATCATTTGGAAATCCCGTGTGCCGCAGGCATTGACGGCATTGGTGGCGGGAGCGGGGCTATCGGTGAGTGGTTTGCAGATGCAGACGGTTTTCCGGAATCCGCTGGCAGGACCGTCCGTATTGGGTATTAGTTCGGGTGCCAGTCTGGGAGTAGCCTGTGTGGTATTGCTATCGGGAGCGATGGGCGGTGTGGCGTTGAGCAAGCTCGGATATATGGGAGAAGTGGCGTTGTCCATTGCAGCTATTATCGGAGCACTGTCCGTGATGGCGCTTATCGTATACGTTTCACAGAAAGTAAAGGGAAATGTGACGCTGCTGATTATCGGTGTGATGATTGGTTATGTGGCAAGTGCCATTATCGGCGTATTGAAATATTTCAGTGTGGAGGAAGATATTCGTGCATACGTCATTTGGGGACTGGGTAGTTTTGCCCGTGTGTCGGGGGATCAGATGATACTGTTTGTCTGTATCATGGCGGTCTTGTTGCCACTCTCGTTTTTGCTGATAAAGACAATGAACCTGTTGCTGCTGGGCGATGGGTATGCACGGAATCTGGGGTTGAACATCAAGCGGGCACGCCTGTTGGTGATCTCCTGTTCAGGTGTACTGGTAGCAATTGTGACGGCATATTGCGGTCCGATTATGTTTATCGGTCTGGCTGTTCCCCATCTTTGCCGGGCTATATTCCATACATCTGACCATCGGATACTGATGCCTGCCACATTGCTGGTAGGGGCTTCGTTGGCGTTGGTGTGCAACCTCATAGCCCGCATGCCGGGATTTGAAGGAGCTTTGCCGGTGAACTCGGTGACTGCTTTGGTAGGTGCTCCGGTAGTGGCATCCGTGCTCTTCAGGAAGCGTAAAGGGGAACTGGAAGAATAATTGAGAATTGAAAATAAAGAGGTCTTGAAACAGGAAACTATACATATTGAGAAACTATCCATTGGCTATCCCGGTAAAGGAGATGTAAAAGTTGTGGCAAGCGATATTTGTGCCGGAATCAATAGCGGGGAGTTGACTTGTCTGCTGGGTGCCAATGGGGTGGGGAAGTCTACATTGTTGCGTACGCTTTCCGCATTTCAACCGAAGTTATCCGGTGAAATACGTATACAGGGAAAAGAGATTGGCTCTTATACGGACAAACAACTTTCAAAAGTGATCAGTGTAGTCCTGACTGAAAAGTGCGACATCCGCAATATGACTTCTGTGGAACTTATCGGTCTGGGACGCAGTCCATATACCGGTTTCTGGGGAACACTCTCCAAAGAAGATAAAGAGGTAGTGGATCATGCTATCAATCTGGTCGGAATATCTCACCTCGCACACCGCATGGTGCATACACTGAGTGATGGTGAGCGGCAGAAGGTGATGATTGCCAAGGCACTGTCACAGGAAACTCCGGTGATTTTCCTGGACGAACCTACTGCCTTCCTTGATTTCCCGAGTAAAGTGGAAATGATGCAATTGCTCCATCAGCTGAGCCGGCAGACGGATAAGACTATTTTCCTGTCTACACATGACCTGGAACTTGCCTTGCAGATTGCGGATAAAATCTGGTTGATGGATAAGGCGAACGGGGTGACTATCGGAACTCCCGAAGACCTTTCACTGGATGGAACCCTCAGTAGTTTCTTTGCCCGTAAAGGAATTGTGTTTGATCTGGAGACAGGATTATTCCGGGTGAACAATGAGTATACTTCCCAGATCCGTATTGTCGGACATGGACAAAAATACGCTATGGTGCGGAAAGCTTTGCAAAGAAATGGTATTCTGGCAAACCGAAACGTGGAGTCGGATGTTTATATTGAAACGGGAGATTTGAAAGGGGACGGTACTTTTGTACTGCACCCCGTAAACGGCGAAGCGGTGACTGTGCAAACCATTGATGAACTGCTTGCAGAGATTGTGAAAATTCTATGAGACATTCGACAAAAGATAATTATCTCTATCTGACTACCACCCCGGTGCCCCGTCTGATAGTATCATTGGCTGTACCTACGATTATCAGTATGTTGGTTACGTCATTCTATAATATGGCGGATACGTACTTTGTGGGAAAGATCAATACCCAGTCGACGGCGGCTGTAGGTATTGTGTTCTCGGTCATGTCCATTATTCAGGCGGTGGGCTTTTTCTTCGGGCATGGTTCGGGGAACTATATTTCGCGGAAACTTGGTGCGCAGGAGACTGGGAATGCAGAGAAGATGGCGGCTACCGGTTTCTTCTGGGCATTGTTTATGGGTATATTTCTGGCAGTGGTGGGACTTATCTTCCTTACCCCGTTGTCGCTTGCATTGGGTTCTACACCTACTATCCTGCCTTATACGGAAAAATATCTGGGCATCATATTGCTGGGTGCCCCTTTCATGACTGCTTCGTTGGTACTGAACAACCAGATTCGTTTCCAGGGAAATGCAGCGTATGCGATGGTAGGAATCGTATCGGGTGCGGTGATTAATGTGATACTGGACCCTATTCTGATTTTTGTCTTCGATATGGGTATATCGGGTGCTGCGTTGGCTACGGTCATCAGTCAGATATGTAGTTTCTCCCTGTTGTTGTATATGTGCAGAAAGGGGGGCAATATCCGTATCCGTTTCAGGAACTTCACGCCTTCACTGGCTTTCATAAAGGAAATTATTGGTGGTGGTACTCCTTCGCTTGCCCGTCAGGGGCTGGCGAGTGTAGCTACTATCTTGCTGAATGTGGCTGCCGGGGCTTATGGAGATGCAGCTATTGCGGGCATGTCTATTGTTACCCGTATCGCAATGTTCATTAATGCATTTTTGATAGGTTTTGGACAAGGTTTCCAGCCGGTATGCGGTTTCAATTACGGTGCAGGATTGTATGCGCGTGTCCGTCAAGGATTCTGGTTTTGTGTAAAGGTGGGATTCATCTTCTTGTTGGTGTGTGCGCTGGCAGGCATGGGATTTGCAGAAGAGATTGTTTCTTTGTTCCGCAAAGGAGACCCGGATGTAATTGCAGTAGGGGCTGCCGCTTTGCGTTGGCAGTTCATTACTTTTCCGTTGGGTTCATGGATTGTGATGAGCAATATGATGTTGCAGACGATTCGTAAACCGGTAAAGGCTACCATTATTTCTTCTGCCCGCCAAGGATTGTTCTTTATTCCGCTGATTTTTATTCTGCCTCACTATCTGGGTTTGCAGGGTGTGGAAATGTGTCAGGCTACTGCTGATCTTCTGACTTTCATTCTTGCCATACCGTTGACATGCAGTGTACTGAATGAAATGAAACGAAAGCAGGCGGAGCAGTTGTAAATCAGAACCGGTATCCTACGGTGAAGAACGAAGCGAGATTCTTGGGAGAGAATTTCTCAATGCCGGATGATTGCAATAGGTTATCCAGCTGGTCGTTTACCTTGATCATTCCTAATTGAAGCTCTGCTCCGAATATGAATTTGTGATATTCGATGTTGAGGCCGAACATAAGGCCGGCGTCAAAGCGTTTGTTTCCCATTTTGTCATCTATCCGGTTACCGAAAGTATCTATGCGGAATCTGTAGCTTCTATTAGGATTGTATTCACTGCTGTAATCATATTCCTCCATCTCACCGGATGTCTTTCCGCCTACGCCATAGGCAATATACGGACCGGCACTCAAGGAAGCACTGTAATTCTTTCCAAGGTTGAGGCGGGCGGCCATCATGATGGGGAGCTGGATATACAACTCGTTCATGTTCACTTTGCCTACATATTCCACTTCTTCACGGGCACCTATCGATACGAAGTTCAGTGATGGTTGAAACACCCATGTACGGTTGAACTCATAGTTCATGCCGACACCTACTTTGTAGGCGATGCGTGTGTCACTTTCTACATTTTCTCCATAGAAGTTGGAGGTACCGACTCCGGCTTTTACCTGAAAGGAGATAGGGGATTGGGCATTTGCTCCCAATGCTATGATTGCAAAGAAAATAGTGAGAATAGTCTGTTTCATTACTTGAACCTTGTAAAGGGTTGATGTTTATTTGCTCGCAAAGATATAAATTATATGATTACATACAATTCCTGTTGGGGGAATATTATAAGCTATGAGCTACAAGCTACGGGCTACGAGTGGCTGCGCTATATTTTGTGGGGCTCACGACGGGTATCCCATACATCTACGATATAAATTATGCCCGCAGTTTCATCTATGCGATATATTACCTTACAATATTTATGAATGACTAATCCTCGGTAAACATACTCCCGATTTGCTAATAAAGGCTCTATTGGAGCCATATAAGGATTGGAAGAAAGACGTTTTTTGTTTCTCTGATAGGTTTCAATCAATCTGTGTGCAATCTCAATGCCCCATTGCTGTTTACAAAAAGCAGCAATCTTGCGTAGCTCCTGAGTAGCTTCAGGATAAGTCTTTATTTTCATAGTGTGCGCATGAAGTCTGCTAATTCGGCGTCTTCTGTTTCAGAATCAATTACATTTCCTTCGATGATCGCTTTTTCTGCTTTATCAATTCGCTCATGTAATTCATTCATTGTATACGGAATCATGTCTTCATGTGCTACATCTTTTGTTGATGTAGAATTACGCAAACGACGTATATAACGACTTATACGGCGCATCGCCGCTTCATCATCCATCAATGCGTTGATATCTTGCAAAATACTACGTTTTAATTCAAAAGTTGTCATACATCCTCCTTTTTGAATGGGTATGCCACAAAGGTAGTGTTTTGGAAAGAACACACAAAATGTTATTCTATAAAGTTTTGCCCAAAGGGGATGGGTTACACAGCTAACTAATAGAATTTCCTGATCAGCCAATCTACCAGACTAAACGGCAGCATAGGCTTGATGCGTGCAAAGAATACTTGTTCCCATGGACCGACCTTTGTGCGGAAAGCAGGGCGGCGGTTATTTACCAGTTTGCAGATTGCTTTACCTAACTTTTCCGGTCGGCAACCATTGTTTTCAGATTGCTCTACGTTTCGCATGGCTTTTGCAAAACTCTCTTCGTATTGTGGATGGGAGAGAGTGGTCTGGCTCACTTGCCGTTGGGCTGTGAAACCAGTCTGGAAATCTCCCGGTTCGACTACGCAAACTTGTATACCCAGCGGTTTTACTTCCTGGTAAAGCGCTTCACTATACCCTTCAATCGCAAACTTGGATGCACTGTAGAAAGCCTGAAAGGGAACGGCAAGGACGCCTGCGATGGAACTGATATTTATGATTCGTCCGTGTCCGGCTTCGCGCATGAAAGGCAGTACTGCTGCACACATACGGACAGCGCCTGTGAAATTCGTATTCATTTGACGTTGTATCTCTTCTTCGGTAGTGAGTTCGATAGCTCCGCTGATACCCATCCCGGCATTGTTGACAAGTACATCAATGCTACCTTGCTCTTTCAGAATTGTCGATATGGCATTGGATACTGATGCAGGATCAGTAATATCCAATTGCAACATTTTGAAGCCGGGATTATCGGATACTGCTTTCCGACTGGAGCCATAAACGATATGTCCTTGTGCAGCCAACTGCGTAGCAATGACTCTTCCAAAACCGGAAGAAGCGCCGGTGACGAGGATTATTTGAGGGTGTTTCATATTTGAGGTTTTTAATTTAAGTTTCGCATATAGCCTGAAGGGCTTTCATTATATAGCGTAGGGCTTTCAGCCTGACAGGCTACATGTAAAACTTGTTTTTTTATTCTATGTAATTATTTTCCCTTCTTCGCTAATGAGCAGAATCGTTAGTTCTCCTTCCGGTAGTAACGGATCACAATATTGATGGCACAGTTCGAGCAAACGGGAGCAAAAGGCTTGCAAATCTTCGGCAGAGAGTAATGTCCATAACTCACGGGCTAAAGTTATCTTTTCGATAACTGCAAGTGTTTCCCCTCCGCATCCGGCAGAAAGGGCCACTTCACGTAGGAAATCCTTATTCATCGTCACCTGTTTGCTGTGCGTATCCAGATTGCCTTCTGCCAACTTCACGGCTTTTCCTATCATGATACCCAAAGTCACCGCTTTGATTTCCAAATCTGCGGTAATCTTTATCGTATCTCCAATGAAATTTCCGTAATGAATGAATGCCTGTGCAGGCAGTTCGGGATAGTACCCCCGGACATACTTTTCACTCTTTGCACCGGAATTAAGGACGATGCGCGGGCTTCCTGTTGCCCGACCTACTTCCATGGATTTGCGGATGGAATCTACAAATGCTTCGGAAGAGAAAGGTTTCACAATACCCGAAGTTCCGATGATAGAAATACCGCCTTCTATACCCAGACGGGGATTAAAAGTCCGCCGGGCTATCTCCTCGCCACCCGGCACGGAAATAGTGACGGCAAAAGGATTGGGCTGTTTGGAAATGCCAAGTCGTTGAAGGCATGCCTTTACATTGTTTTCAATCATTTTACGGGGAGTAACGTTGATGGCAGGTCCTCCCACTTCCAGTCCTAAACCCGATAGGGTAACAATGCCTACGCCTTCGCCTCCACAGACGATAACGGTATAATCATCAGCTCCAAGTTCTGCGGGTGTTGGATCGTCAAAGCGGAAAGGTACGGCAACATTGGCCTTGATCTGCATGCCATTGGTTACATCGGGGTCATCACCTGCATCTTTGATGACAGTGGCATCTGCTTCCAGCATCCAGTCATCGTTCACACAGCTGGGATGCGGGTAGAGTTCTTGCTCTTCGACGGGAACATAAATGGTTTCTCCGTTAGGGAGAATAACGGGGAATTCTGCGGGTCGGGGCTGGCGTTGAACGTTGAAAATATCCCAGGTTGCAGCTACAGCGGCTGCGGCTGCACAAGTACCCGTAGTCAGACCACTACGCAAAGGATAAAAATCTGGAAAATGTTTTTCAATCATCCGGCGCAAACCATGCTCACCGTTCACTATCATAAAACTTCCGGGCATTGGCGGACGACGGATTGCAAAAATGCGGATACCTTCCTGAAGGGCAGCTTCCACTTTCTCATTGAATCCTCCGGAAAGTCCGCTTTCCTTTATCAATATGGCTTCGGGGTGAAGTTGCTGTAACAGGATGCGTTCGTCTTCGCCTGCATGGTAGTAATGCAGATATTTTTCGGGAAAACCTTCACGTTCGGCCAAGCGGCGGGAGCTCTCACGGTTAAGGATACGGAAGTAGCAACAGGCACTTTCCTGCCAGAGAGGCTTTAGCTTGGCAATGCTTTGTACGCCTGTCAGTGCCAAGACAGTGAAGATATCTTCTTTCCTGATTTGCCGGATGGCATCTTCAAAATCATCGCACCAGATGATGTGTTCTTCATCGCGTGGCGGATAAATACGTTCGAATCGGATGACAAGCAGGTTCAGGGTATGGGCTACTTTCTCTACGGTCTGGTGCAGTTGTATGGCAAAGGGGTGGGCGGCGTCTACCAGTAATTGAATGTTATGTTCCCGGCAACAGTGTTCCAGGTCCAGTTCGTCCATGGCGCCTTGCAGGCGGATACCGTGGTGCATAGTTACTTCCTGCTCGTCTCCTTTAGTAGAGTAGTAGAATGGTTTTCCAGATTCTTCAAGGGTACGGGCAGCGATGCGTCCTTCGGTGGTTCCGCCTAATATTAATATCATTGTTTTTAGTTGTTAATTGAACAAAATGTGATATCACTCCCTTTTTATCTACGGAAGAGATGTTTGAACTCATGGGCGTAGAGCCGGGAAAGGCCTTCGCGATTGTCGATGGCTTCACCTACGACAATCATAGTGGTGAGCGTCAAGTTGTTCTCTTTCACAATCTTTGCAAGGTCCTTCAATTCTCCGCGATAGATGCGCTCGTCTTTCCAGGTGAGGTGGTAGCAAACGGCAACGGGAGTGGTTTCGGGATATTCCTGTAAGAGCTTTTCCTGCACCTGTTCGGCAATGCCGGCGCTGAGGAAGATACACATGGTGCTTTGCGAGCGTGCCAGCAGGTGGAGTTGTTCGCGTTCCGGCATGGGGGTGCGTCCTTCACCGCGGGTAAGGATGATGCTTTGCACTTTCTCAGGAATGGTAAACTGAGATTTTAATGCAGCGGCAGCAGCCTGGAAGGAAGAAATACCCGGAGTGATGTGATAACTCATGCGATGCTGGTCGAAATAGTTCATCTGTTCCTGGATGGCACCGTAGATGCAGGGATCTCCCGTATGCAGGCGGACGATGAATTTGCCTTCATCATAGAATTTCTTCATCAGTGCAAACTGTTCTTCCAAGTCCATGGAAGCCGAACTGCGTACCGTAGCACCCGGTTTGGCACAGAATGTCAGTTCGCGGGGGACGAGACTGCCGGCGTAGAGGATGAGATCTGCCTTCTCCAGCATTTGCCTTCCACGCACGGAGATGAGGTCGGGATCACCCGGACCTGCACCGACGATTTCGATATGTCCGTAGTAACGCAGCACTCCTTCTTCAATGGCTATGGCCATGGTGTAGTTTCCGCCTTTTTGCTTGTCCAACAGAAGTTTACCACCGTTCGCGGAAAGAAAGGCGGCGGCTTCGGAAACGCTGGGCGTACCCATATGCTTCTCTACTACCGGACTGGGGTTGGGGACGGAGATTTCTTTCAGTTCCTCCGCACTGTAATAGCGTATCTGATAGGCACGTTCCAGCTCCTTAATGACCGGTTCGTTGCGTTTCTCATTAATGGTGGCGATGTATTTTACGGCACGGGGCATGAAGGTACTGTTAATCATCGTACCAAGGATGTTTTCAACGATGTCATGCACGGGACCTGCCTGATGTGCCAGACCTACGCCGACATGCAATACCTTGGGCACATAAAAGAGTGCAGGGGTGTCATGCGTATTGTGCAGGAAAGGAGTGACGAGTATAACCAGCTGGTAACGGCTGAGGTCTACATCCCGGAATAAGCCGTAATGTATATCCACGTGTGGCGGGCAGGTCTTTTCCAGATATTCCGTTCCCTGATCGCGTACTTCGAGGAAGAGGGCGGTGGGAACTTTCTTCACAAAAAGGCTGATGATGTTATTCATCATACCAAATTCCGTCTCACCGGGGATGGCAGCCCAGTCAAATTTATTACCCAAGGTGTCCAGTGCCCAGAGGCCGGTGCGGTCGCTTTGGGTGGTGATAACAGGTTCGGCGCCGAGAATGTGGGCGATGTTTTCCGTCATTTCATTGGCCTTTCCGATGTGTCCCGAGAGGACGGAAACGGCATAGCGGCCAGTGCTGTCTACACAGATCACGGCGGGGTCTGTATGTTTATCTTTCACATGCGGGGCGATGGTGCGGACGCAGATGCCCATGGCACCTATGAAGATAAAGGCATCGTAGCGATGAAAAGACAGAGCCATAAATTCTTCGTAAAAAGAAACGTATGTGCAGTCGGGTGCAGGAGTCGTGGTGATTATTTCGGAATCGGGAAACTCGTTACTCAGCGTTCGCGCAATAGGCAGACTGCTTTCGGAAATCAGTATAATAGCTACCTTCATAGGGTGGCTCTCATTATTCTTATTCATAAGGTTACTTTCATTATTTCTATCGGGTTATAATCATTGAGTGCGATGTGCAGGGAGGGTTGCAGAGACATTCCTGCGTTTTCTGCCCCTTTGCGGAACAATTCCCTGCTATTGGGGGACACGGAGTTGAAGACGATGCAACCGCCGGGCTGCAATACTTCTTTCAGGCGTACCAGTATATCTTCTAATTTTCCACCGTGTCCGCCGATAAAGACAGCGTCGGGGCGGGGGAGAGGTTCCAGATCAGTTTGCAGGAAATCTCCGATTAAGGCTGTGATTCCCGGCGCACCGAAACGTCGGGAGTTGATGCGCATCAGTTCTTCTCCTTCGGGACGTATCTCGAACGAAACAACCGTAAGATGCGGGAATTGCAGGCGGGCTTCGATGGAGACAGAGCCTGTGCAGAAGCCTATGTCCCAAAAAACACGGCGACGATTCAGTTCCAATGCCTGCAAAGTAAGGAGGCGGATCGGAGCTTTGGTAATCATGCGGGCACGTCCGTCCAAGTGGGCAAATTGTTCGTCGGGAAGACCGAAGGGGCGGGGCTGTTCAGTTATAGAGGGCTGACTATCTATAGGGAGGAGAGCTTCCTTGCTATGGGTGTCGTAGCTGACCGTATACGGGTGCCGTAGCTGATCGTCTACGGGTGTCGTAGCTGACCGTCTACGGGTATCGTAGCAGAGCAGCAAGTTATTCGGATGCTCAAATGTCTCTTTTCTGGCTTCTTCAAGACTCATCCGGCGAATGCGCTCGCGTTCGGGATTGCCGAGGTGCTCGCCTACGTACATGGTGTAGGAGTTGTATCCGTATTCCAACATTCGCGCGGCGATAGTGGCAGGGGTATGCTCCCGATCAGTCAGTACACCTATTTTGTGGGCATGTTCTATGAGTGCTTTGTCCAGCTCCTGCCACGGGCGTCCTGTCAGAGAGACGGTACGCATATCGTCGTAGGGCATCACCAGTCTGTGCGCTAATGTTTGCAGGGAATTGAAAGCCGGGTAGAGGCGTATCTTTGCATCGGGCAGTTTTCGTTTTACCGTATTGGCGAAGCCGAAAAACAGAGGATCTCCGGATGCAAACACGACAATAGATGCATCGGAAGCCTTCTTCTCAAAGTCTGCAAAAATGTTTTCGTATTGGGCAAAGACGTTATCCAGTGGAACTGTTATGGAAATCCACTCCGCACCTTCCGGAAGTAACTTCTCTACAATCCCCCGATGCCGCAAGCCGCCGGAGAAAACTTTTCCTTCCCGGATATGCCGCAGCACTTCGGGCGGGAAGAAAGGTTCCCGATTGTCGTCCATGCCTATGATGATAAAGTTTCGTATCATAGCGTATCTATTTACACATCCCGTCCCGGCCTTAACTGTTCCGCATCATTGTAGCACAAGATTGCATTCACCAGCGTTGCAGCCAAATTACTTCCTCCTTTTCGTCCCTCCACTATCAGTTTGGGTATTTCCATGAACGGCTTCACCATGTGTTTGGATTCCTGTACATGTACAAAACCCACAGGCGCAGCAATAATACCGCTTGGTACAGCCTTTCCTTTACGTACCAGATCACAAAGTTCCATCAAAGCTGTCGGCGCATTACCGAATACAAACAAGGCATCCGGATGCTCCTCCACCGCCAGACGTATACCGGCTTGTGTACGGGTGATCCCTTTTTCCGCTGCCATTGCCGCTACCCGTTCATCGGAAAGATAACATTTCACTTCTACCCCCAGTCGTTGTAAAGCTCCTTTGCGGATACCACTGGCAGCCATCGTCACATCCGTAACAATCGTTTTCAATCGACCGTCCGCTATTTTCTGATAAAGCTTTTCCACAGCACCTTTGTCCGTATACAACAGCTTTTCCATTTCAAAATCAGCCGTGGTATGGATGGCGTGCAGCAAAGCCCATTTATGATCCAGAGGAATATTCTTATTCTTTAGTTCCGACTCAATGGTCCGGAAACTTTGTATCATGATGTCCTGACCTATCCCTTTAGTCGGTTGTTCATCCTTATCCGGACGGTTATAATATCCCCGGGGAGTAATGAACTTGCCGTTCCACGCATAAGACTGCGAGTTACCGATCAGGATGACCGTAAACATATCCACTTCTTCGGGATTGAAATCAGCGAGTGTCGTCAGATGCACTTCCTGTTCATCCCGTCCGGCCTGGCGTACATAACCTACCGGAGTCTCCGGAGCACGTCCTTCTGCGAGAAACAACTCTTTCAGTCGATAGAGTTGCCAATACCGCCCTTCGCTTTTCGGATTGTATACAGCCGTTACGAAATCGGCCATAGCTGCCGCACGGATACGACGCTCGATCCGTTCCCACGGTGTCATCAAGTCGGAGAGGGAAATCACACAGAAATCATGTCCCACAGGAGCACCCAGCAGTGAAGCCGCTTTCTGAAAAGCACTGATACCCGGCAAGGCAATCACTTCGACGTTGCTGTTCCGTTCCCGCTTCATCTCGTAAATCAGCGGAGTCATTCCATAAATCCCCGCGTCACCGGAACTGATGACACAAACCGTTTTTCCTTGTTCCGCCAATTCAAATGCCTGTTCCGCACGAGTGCGTTCCCGCTTCATACCCGTATCTATACATTCTGTTTCAGGGTGGAGATAAGGCTGGATAAAACGGAAATAATATTTATATCCCACTACTACATCCGCTTCGCGAACCGCCTCCAGAACCGCAGGCGTAATGTCTTGTTCGCTGCCCGGTCCGATGCCGGCAACTATTATCTTTGGCTGTTTCATATCGCTTATATTTCTATCATGCAAAGATACATTCTATTCTCTAAATTTCGGGTATAAAAGGGTGTAAAAAGGGCTACACCCTTTGCCTGGAATGGTGTAGCCATCCGGGGCAAAAGGTGTAGCCATAAGAGGGAAAGGGTGTAGCTATTTCAGCAACGCCTCAATGTGTTCCATATATAATTTCCGGATAGCGGGTTGTTCGCCCAGTCCCTGCATACAGACATTGGCCTGATAACCTGCTTTTTCCATTTCCGGTTTCCATACTCCGACGATGTCTTCTTTCGTATGATTACCGCATACCAGCAACAACGGTATCAGTGTCACTTGTTTCGGGCGTGTCTCCTTCAACTGTGCCAGTGTTGCGTCCAGTGTAGGATAACCTTCGATGGTGCTGACGTGGAAGTTTTTCAGCCCGTGGGCTTTCATCATATAGTCCAGCATGGCGTAAGTGGCGGTACTTGGCAATTGATTGCCGTGTCCCACATAGATGACGTCCTCTTTCTTTCCGGGCTGTTCCTGTGCCAAAATTTCGATTACCTTTTCGCAATCTTCCACTGTATAAAGCAATGGGTTACCCACCTTTATTTCTTTAAAGAAGGGTTTCACGCTCTCCGCATCGCGGCGGACGGAAGTCATTTCACTTCCTTCAATCAGTGTTGTACTCTGTATCAGTACATGCGAATATCCTTCGCTTCTGAGTTTCAGCAGTGCGTCTACCGGACTGTCTTTATGAACGCCTTGCTTCTCCAGCCTGCGCCGAACGATGGGAGAGATATACGCTTCGCGCACTTCAAACTGCGGAAAAGTTTCTTTTGCCTCACGGGTGATTACATCGAGCGTCAGTGCACGCGTATCAGGGTCCGAACTTCCGTAATGGGTAATGAGAAGGGCGGTCTTCTCCCCCTGTGCAGAGGAGAAGAGAGCCACACTCAGTAAACAAAGAGTGATGAAAAGATGTTTCATATCGATAATAAGTTGTTATGCATTAATTCTTTAGTTTTAAAGTCAGACTCACCACCAACATACGTCCCGGTGAGTACAGGGTGAAGTTCTTCGTCAGAGGTCTCATATCCCTCTTGTTGAAGATATTGTCGATACCGATACCGGGTTCCAGGAAGAAACTGCTGAAACAGTCGAAGGAGTGGCGGGTGTTCAGGTTCCAGATACCGTAACCCGGAGCATCTCCGTCGGCATCTCCCGGATAGTAGCATTTGCTTTGCAGACGGCCGTTCAGGTTGAGGTTCATGGTGTAGTCACCCCATGAATGTGCATAGTTTCCGCTGATGGTTGCCGTGTGGCGGATACTGCGTTGAATGTTTTGCCAGCCTTCTTCACCTTTACCACGGGCATAAGCGTAGGTATAGTTACCATTCAGCGTAAAGCCAGCGAACGGATTGCCTGACAAACTCACCTCAAAACCACGGACGGTAGCCTTTTCAAAGTTGATGTATTCTTTCAGGTTCACATTCTTGGTAGATGATAAGTCTGCCAGTTCAGGGAATTCTTCCTTCAGTTGCTGCTGGGCCTCAGCGGACAAATCATTGAATGCGGTTACTTTGGAAGACACCATATCTGTCAGATAATTCAGATATCCCGTAACAGAGGCACTGAAACGGTTGGTGCGGTATTCCATATTAACGGAGTAGTAGTTGCTGTGTTCAGGCTTCAGGTCAGCGTCACCGATGGAGATGGTGTATTTGCTACCCATTTTCTTGAACATGCTGTAATACAATTCGTCTACGCCGGGAGCACGGAAACCTGCTGCATACGTGGCACGTACGTTGAAGTTTCCAATATTGTACATGGCTGCCACTTTTGGGGTGAAACGTCCACCTGCCTGTTCATGATAGTCATAGCGTGCACCGACGATGCCCGTGAAGTGATCCCATAGTTTTACTTCATGCTGTCCGTAGCCCGACAAAGTATATACTCCCTTGTCTACATCGGCATCGGGACGAACAAGAATGTCCTTGCGGTAGTCCACTCCGAAGACAGTGGTACTGTTGGTGGTGAAACCGAAGATACCTTTCAGTTCGGCATCATGGAACTTCTGTCTTTTGGTGAATGCGTAGTCCCCCGGTTGGTAATCACCGGCCGCCAGCATGTATTTGTAGCGCGAAGTATAATTGTTGCCTACATAATCCAACTGGATGGAGGAACGTTTATTCAGTCTGTACTTGGCTCCTGTACCCCAGTTGTAGCCTTCGTAATGCGTATTATAATCATTTCCGCCTGTCATGCCGTCGCGTTTGGCAGGGCGGTCGGTCATACGCCAGTAATATCCGCCGTTGGCATAGAACGAGAGCTTTTCCGTAGCATCGTAGGTGAATTGCTGCGAAAAGTTATTCATGCTGTAGCCGATGGAAAGCTGATCGAGGGTTTCAACCAGGTCATCATTCTTGTCTACGGTCAGGCCACTGTTCTGCCAGCCATCCGAGTGATCGTATTTATAAGCAGTGTAAGAGGCGAGCTTTCCTTTGGCAATGTCCAGGTTGAGGCCTTGTGAAAACTGATTCTTTCTTGTGTAACGGCTGTTGGTGGTGAAGGAGATTTCATCTTTCGGTTGGTTGGTGATGATGTTGATAACACCGGCAATCGCATCCGAACCATAGAGCGAAGAAGCTGCGCCGTTTAAAACCTCGATACGCTTCACACGGCTCATGTCTATCTGGCTGATGTCGATATTACCGCTGATATCCCCCGTCACTTTACGTCCGTTAATCAGTATCAGTACATATTTATTGGAAAGTCCGTTCATCATCAGATACGAACCCATGGCATTCGGGGAGAAGGAAAGAGAAGGAACCATCATGGTCATGGCTTGTTGGAAATCCGTGATTCCGGCACGTTTTATTTCGTTGGCGGTGATGACGGATACCGGTGCCGGAGTATTTTTCAGTCGCTGGTGCGTACCCGTACCGGTTACTACTACAGGATTCAAATCCACAGTTTTATCTACGGAAGTTTCACCTTTATCTGCCTGTGCCCATGCACCGGCAGCGATACTTCCCATTAAGAGAGTCGTTAAGAATCTTTGCTTTATCATAAAATTATCGTTTGTTTGGAAATGCAAAGATATGGGGAAGATGAGGGCAAGAAAATACCCACTGATGGGTATTTCTATTGTTAAAAACCCTTGTTTATAGGTATGGACTCTTTAACTTTTATTCAAAGGGTGACGGATGTCTATCATTATTCCGGAACATAGATAATTTCTCCACTTTCCAGTTGGTAGGCTACACCAACTTTTTTCCCTCGCTTGCCGGAAGTTTCCTGTTCCTCGCTGGGAGTGTATCGCTTGATTTCCTGTCCTTCTTTCGTAATGATTTCCATATTCTCTTTTCCGGGATTCTTCACCATAGTGAAGTCTTCTTTGGAAAACATTTCCGTCATGTTGAAGCGGGTGACGAGGGCAACCATCAGTGCGACGGCAAAGACCATGGCTACATCAAAAAGGTTTGCTACCGTACCCATCGGGTCGGAGTCCGTTTGGTTGTGAAGCAGTCTGTTTCGTTTCATATTTTTTTATGGGGCTGAGAGTTATTCATTGGTTTTGTTTCGCAGAGTCTTGTCCAGATATTCCAGATCATTTATTTCACGGGCATACCAGCGTTGTTTCACTTGCAGAGTGATGACGCCGACTGCGGCAATCACCATACCGACCACGGTGGTGGCAAAGGCTACCTGCATATTGTAAGCCATTGAGGAAATATCTCCTGTAGCCAGTCCGACAAGGGCGGGACCCATCGGAATCAGTGTTCCCATCAATCCCAGCATTGGGCCGAGTTTGATGAAAGTGTGCGAGCGTCCCAGCTCTTTTTCGGCGTCTACTTCGAAGTTGGCAAGCAGGCGTTCGCAGTAGGCGGCGTTATCACGGTGCTCGGCAAGCTTTTTCAGGCAACGGAGCAAAGGTTGTTTCCCGGCTTGGGGCAAGCTCTGCAACTGTTCGTTAATGTTTTCAGGAGTGATGGTTTCCAACATCTCGGAGAGTTGTTTTTGCAGTTTCATCCGTTGGTAGAATTCTCCGAAGAAACCTCCGGCAAGGATAATGGCGCGGAGGAAGAACAGGAGTAATAATACGATGACCGGAACAAGTAGTCCGTTGGATATCCAGAAGAGTGAGTTTGAAATGGTTTCCATAATGATATTTATAATTTTAGTAGTTACTGTTTATTTAGTAGCCGGTAGCTATGATGCTCAGTACGACTATGAATAAGTTTACAATAAAAAGGATTTCGAGGCGCAAGGCTTTATCTCCCAAGAGGATTTGTAGCAATCGGGCACCGACACCGATAAGTAAGAATGTGGTGGTAGCTACTGTCCACGAGAGCATATTGAAATCAATGCCTGGAAAAGAGAATAATAATTCAGCCAGTATATAGCATAGTACGCCACCTATCAATAAACCGGGGTAAAGGTGGAGCAGAAAGGTGACGCTTCGTTTGAATGCAGTGTCTCTTGTACGCATTCCGGAGAAGCAGTCGAAGCAAAAGGTTATCAGGATGGCGGCTTCCAATGTGATGCAAACAGATACATCCAGCATTTTCTCCCGGGAAGCAAAAAAGGCTGCTATTGCTGTCTTAGATTGCTCGGTTACCCAAGGGGTAATGAGTAAAACAAATAGGGCACAACATAGCGCTGTCAGCCACGTTCCCCAACGGGGATAGAAGCCGACCTTCAGCAGGAAGCTGAGGGTGATGAAGATTGCTAATATGGGGATGACGTAATTCATAGTTATATTTTTGTTATGGGTACGCGGACGACGCGGATGAAGCGGACGAACGCGGATTTTAATTTATTAATATTACAGTGCAGTTTTTTTATTCCGCGTTCGTCCGTTTCATCCGCGTCGTCCGCGTACCCATCCTCCTAAATTATCTTTTTCTTCTTTTAATGAATGCAACCAGTCCAATGAACACCACCAGTACCACGCCTCCAATCACTAATCCGTTTGTAGTACGTTTCTGCGCTACCTGTTCCGGTGTCAGCTTCTTTTCTTTCAATACTACATCTTTTCCATTGGCCGAAGCGGCTTCATATATTGCTTTCATATCCTGATTGAATTTCTGATTCTCTTTCACATCCAGATTATCTGCAACGAACGACTGTAATTTGGCATTGTCGCATACAAACTCCGTGCAGGCGGCACCCTTCTCACGGGTTATCTGTGCATGTAGTGCAGCTGTTTCTTTCAACTGTTCAGGGCTTGCTTTCCAATAGCCTTTCCGTGCACTTTCCAGCATCACCGCAGTCATAGCCTGATAGGATGCCGGATTCACCCGGAGAAAATAATCCTGTATTCCGAGTTTATTTTCATCCTGAATATACATCCGGTACAGGTCATTAAAAATCTCCTTATCCATTGCCGACGGACGCATTACATGCCAGCCAAAGATATTGCGGAAAATCTCTCCGAACATTTGTGCCGAACCTGCACCGCCTTTCATCCGTTCCTGTATGAATGTCGGATTCAGTATCGTAGCCCGCGTCTCCACAGCAATCGCCTCTTTGGTCTCCTGCATACGGCGGTTGGTACGGTTACGGTAATCGGCCATATAAGCATCCGGTTCTTTACCCGTCAGCGTTTTTACAGTAAGAGATAATCCGCCGGTGAATTCATATACGTGGTCCAATGAAATAGGTCCCCATGTATTACTCTGCCGCGGCTGAATCACTACATCCGTTTCGGAGAGGGCGGAGGCAAATAAATTTTTCTGAACCTCTCCCCAGTTATCTTCATCACCATAAGCGGCACCCATATTATTGAGATATCCTTGGGCGATTTCCTTTTCATCCTCCCATGATCCGCTATGCTCGGTATATCCCATGATTCCTGTACTGTATCCACTGTTGACAGGACCGAATACACGCATCACAGACATTTCCCGTGCACGTTTTGGAGAAGTCCCTTTTTCCACCAGTAACTTTTCCTGTAGCACTGTTCCCGATGCCACATAGTTGGGATATGCTCCGTCCTTTGCTTCCGATGCCAGGCGAACCGCATCCGTCAGTAACTTCAGACGTGATCCGGCTATGTCGCGAAGCTGTCCTGAGACTTGTACCACTACATTAATACGTGGCCGCCCCAGTTCTTCGCTGGGCACAAGTCTCAAATCTACTACACGTCCTTGTCCATCGCGTACAGGCTCCACACCCAACATCCAGAAGACTTGTGCCAGCGTGGCTCCTTCGGTTGTGATAAATTCACCCGCCCAGAAAGTATAACTCACTTTCCGCGGATATTCCCCATGTTTGCCGGTGTATTGTTTCAGGGTTGCTTCCGCCAGTCGTTTTCCGTCTTCCCATGCACGTGGATTAGGGGTTGTTTCAGCATTTACGCTATACATATTCCTTCCTGTGGGCAATACATTGGGGTTCAATACCGGATCTCCACCCGGAGCAGGCAGAACTGTTCCTCCGTTCAGGCCGCGCACCATTGCGTTGAATTCATTGGCGGTAGAAGCTATTAGTTGTTCGCGATAGCGCAATGCGGGGCGAAGGTCCGGGGCAATGGCAACCGTATCACGAGGCGGATTCTGTAACATAGCCGTCAGTCGTTTCTTTGCCGTTGGCAGATAATGGTGGGCTATATATGTAAAGTCTTGCAATTGTTCCGTAGTAATCTTGCCTTTATCCCGGTCAGCTTTGGCCGTTTCGTAAGCCAGGGCATCTGCGCTGACGGCAAGGGTGGTTTGCAGTAAGTCACGTTCCGAATAAGGTTCACCCATCGTGTAGTATGCACCCAGCATCTTCTCATTAGCTATTTCTTCGGTAAAGGCATCCAGACGTTCCAGTTCTTCGGCAGTATAGGGGTTGTCCGGTACGGAATCCAGTTCCAGGTCCCGGTGAAGTCCCAGGCGAACAGTCTCTTTCTTGACGCGCATTCCCAGCATACGATGTCCTTCCGTTCCTTCATCCAGAAGTTTATGAATATCTTCCAGTAATTGGTTATATCGCTGTCTCATGCCACTTTCCGCATAAGGCGGAGTCAGATGAGTGACGAGTACAGCATGTGTACGCCGTTTGGCTATAATACCTTCTCCTACGTTTCCCGTAGTATAGAAATAGAAATGCGGCAGATTACCTACCAGTGCTTCCGACCAGTCTGCCTGTGATAAGCCCACATTCTTTCCCGGGGTATATTCCAGGTTTCCATGTGTGCCGAAGTGTATCAGTGCATCCGCTTTAAAACCTTTCTGCATATACAGATAAGGTGCCAGATAACTGTGAGGCGGTGCTACGGGCATGCCATGTACCAGCTTGAAATCATCGTCTCCCAATGCCGGACGGGGTTGTGGAAACAATAACACATTGCCGAATCGCAGGCAGGCAATGGCGATACTGTCTTTTGTGGCTAATAAATTGCCGGGAGCGTCTCCATAACGGTCAGTCACTTCCTTGTACTTTTCCGGCAGGATCACTTCTTTTGCCCAGGTTTCATATTGTCCGGTAGACAGCCATACAGGGTGTGCTGTTTTCAGGAATTGTTCCTGTGCCCCTTTGGCATACGAACCCATGACAGAGCCGTCACGATATATCCTGTTTCCGAATTCTTCTACGGTGGCAGGTAGGTTGCTTACGTCATATCCTTCATTGCGCAAGCGTTTCAGGAAGTTATAAAGAGAAGGAATCACCTCCATGCCGCTTGCCAGCAAGGCATCTTTGCCGGGTGTCTTGAAGTAGCAGATGGCGACGCGTTTGTCCTTGTTGGATTTATCGCGAAGAGACATATATTTGCTGATATGCTCAACTAAAGCATCCATCCGTTCCGGTTCCGGTGTGTGCAGAATATATCCTTCTTCATTCTCATTTTGTGTGGAAATACATAAGGGGGCCATGCCTCCGTCTATTTCGGGTACTACTACACGTGCCGTCAGTGTACCTCCACTTACAGGTACGTTGGGGTTCAGCCATTCTTCGCGCGGTTGTACCAGTGGGAAAGGCATGAAGAGGGGAATATTTTCCTGATGTAACCAGTTAATGAGCGAGTCATTTCCCAGACGTCCCATAGGCAGATAAATCAATCCGTCGGGATGAAGGGTACGTATCAGGTCTTCGCGTCCCTTACCGCTACCGGTGATGGGATAAATATTGAAACCTGCCTGTGTCAGACGGGAGATCAGGGTATCTACATGGGCGCGGGTACCTTCTACCGGAAAACTGATACCTGAGATAAAAGCAAGATTGCGCCCACCTTCGTGATAGAGTTGATTTTGTTTCAGATATTCAGTCAACTCTTGTGGAGTTTTGAAGTATTGGCCGTATTCCTGATGATAAAACAGGTTGTTGGGTAATTCTATGGGATTTTCAAAAGAACGATCACCCAGTCGATGGGGAGTGGAGATGTGTCGCAGATAGCGCAAAGCATTCCTGTAGTTCTGTCTGCAAGCATTTTGGAAATACATTTGCAGGGTTTCCTGTTGTTCAGGGGTGATATTGTGGTTGACGGTGAAGTTGAAATGTCTTAGCGCATTGGTAAAAACTGGAATACCTTTGGCAGCTACCCGTTCCAGTTCCGCTACTTGTGTTTCGTCCAGAAACAATCCGCGTCCGTACATCATGATGGCATCATAGCCGGAAAGGTCTTTCACTTCCTCCATCTTGATGCACTTCACGCGGATATGGCTGCAATCATTATTCAGTGCGATGTCTGCTGCTTGTGCGGGCAGGGGATTGATGATGAGGATGCGGGTAGGTGCCCACCAATAATTGTAGGCTGCAAAGCAAGCGATGACCACGGCGATTATGCAGCCAAGGATTATTCCTGTTCTTTTCTTGTTCATAGTAACTGACATTTTATTCCGGCTGATGAAACATTTTGTTTCCCGAGATGAAACGATTTGTTTCAAGGCATGAAACTCCTGGTTTCAAGTAATGAAACTGTTGGTTTCACACCGAGAAACTGTCAGTTTCATGCCTTGAAACAAATGAGATAATTATTACTCGTCTTTTCCGGCAGCGTATGCTGCCTTTTTATCCATAATATCCAGCATTCGGTGCTTCAGTGAGAAATGGATATGGTCAATGAATATTTCTTGTATTTCAGGTATTTGTCCCATACCCTCCATACGGACATTTACTGCGTATCCTTCTTTTTCGAGTGCTTCTTTCCATTCTCCGGCAATATCATTTTTAGCATGATCGCCGGCTACAAACATGAATGGAACCAGAGTTACTTGCTTCGTCTTTCCGGCTTTTAATTGTGCCAGCATCGTTTCAAATGAAGGATATCCTTCGATGGTGCCTACATGGAAATTTGCCAGTCCTTTGGCTTTCAGCATATAGTCCATCTGGCTGTAGATTGCTGTGCTGGGGGTATAAGTTCCGTGGCCTACAAGAACAAAATGTTCCGTACTCTTTTTATTGGAAGTTTTCTTTCCTTGTGCAGTTGCGTCAAGCCGATTTCCCAATATGTCTACCACCTTTTCGGCATCTTCTGTAGAGTAGAGCAGGGGAGTGCCTATACGAATTTCCTTGAAAAAGGGTTGTACGCTTACCATATCCCTGCGGAGTGATTCCATTTCCACACCGTCAATGATATTGGTGCTTTGTACGATGACATGTGTATAACCTTCGCTACGCAAACGAAGCATAGCATCCAGCGGAGTTAGTTTTTCGATGCCACGTGTTTTAAGACGACGGATAATGATACGGGAAGTAAAAGCTTCACGCATTTCCAGATCAGGGAATGCTTCACGGGCTTTTGTATTGATAGCGTCAATAGTCAGAGCACGGGTATCGTCGTGCGTAGTACCGAAATGTACCATCAGCAGGGCGGCTTTATCGCCGGGTTTCATACTTGCGAGCATATCGCTTGCTACGAAGTTTTCCCCCTCGTGCGCAGGGTAGAGGAGGGAAACTGTTAATAGTATAATGAGGGAAAGTAATCTCATAAATAGATATTGTGGAATTATTTTTTGAAACGTAATAAAAGGCTTACATAGAATGTGCGTCCCGGTGTGAGAGAGGCCAGGTGGGATGCATCCGGACGGCGGTCGCTATAATCGAAAATATTGCTGATTCCTACGCCCGGTTCTATGGTAAAGCATTTTAAGCCGTCGAAAGTATGTCTTGTGCTGATATTCCATAAACCAAATCCGGGAGCGGATTCGTCAATCCATTCATCACTTTTTAAAGTCTCATGGATGCGTTTGCTTTGTACACGACCATTCAGGTTGACATTCAGCCGATAGCTCTTCCAAGCATGCGCATAGTTTGCGTTTACATTACCCGAGTGGCGAACACTGCGCTCTATTTTGTGCCAGCCGGTTTCACTGTCTTTAGTTCTGGCGTTGGCAAAGGTATAGTTACCGCCTAAAGAGAAACCATAACCCAGATTTGCATTCAGATTCACTTCAAATCCTTTGATTAACGCTTTATCGTTGTTGACGTAGTTTTGGATATTACCCAGCTTGGCATTGCCACCATATAATTCGTTTGCGATTTCCTGGAAAGCTGCTTGTTCAGCCTCTGAAAATTCGGATAGTTTAACGGTACGCGCTACAATCATATCGCGTAATTCGTTGATATATCCGGTTACTCCCACTGTTAACCATTTCTTATTGAACTCTAAATTGATGGAGCCATAGTTGCTTTTCTCTGCATCCAGATTCTTGTTTCCGGCACTTAATGTTCCTGCTCTGGTTCCTCTTTGAGAATAAGAGTATTTGTATAGCTCATCAAGTCCTGGGGCACGGAATCCTGCCGAATATTGTCCGCGAATGGTAAAATCGCCCAAACGATACATTACGGCAAGTTTGGGTGTAACGTTACTCTTGGCTGTTTCGTGATATACATAGCGCAATCCTGCCTGTATCTGTAAGTTCTTAAACAAAGTGATTTCTTCTTGTGCATAGGCAGCCCAAGTGTATGCGCGTTCATCAACGTTGAATGAAGGTCGATCCAGAGTTTCCTGTATATATTCCACTCCGAATATGGTACGGGTATTTTCCGTAAAGCGGAATAATGACTTCAGGTTTCCGCTATAATAATGTTGCCGTTTCTGACGCACTTCGTCTCCAACCTTGTTATCTCCATCCTCATTGGTGTATAGATAATTGGTATCGTAATTATCATTCTTAATATCAAACTGGATATAAGAACGTTTGTTGAAGTTATATTTAGCTCCTGCTCCTAAACTGTATGCGTCGTATGTCAGATTGTATTTCAGGTATTCGGGTTGACGTTTAACTGTACGGTCATAATAACTACCTTCAACATACATTGACAGTTTGTCATTCGGTGTAAATTGAAACATCTGGGTATAATTGTCCGTATAGAAAGCGTTAGCATCATGTTGGTCTCTCGCTTCACCATCTGCATCTACACGTGTGAGAGTCCAACCGTCGGACTGACGGCGTTGATAAGAAGTATAAGAAGCAAACTTCTCTGTTTTGATGTCTACGTTGGCAGTCTGGGTGAACTGTCCACGCTCTTCTACCTTTGTATTGCTGGTAACTGTTATGTCATTTATCGGTTGGTTTGTAATGATATTGATTACACCACCAATAGCATCACTACCATAAAGAGCGGAACCGGCACCCTTCAGGACTTCAATACGTTTTACGTTACTCATGTCAATGCGGTTCAGGTCGATGTTGTTACTGCTGTCTCCTGTTAGCTTTTTACCATTAATAAGTATAAGCACATACTTGTTCGACAGTCCGTTTAGCATAAGGTAGTCTCCCATTGAATTGGTAGAGAAAGACAGCGACGGAACCAAAGCAGTCATCGCCTCACGGAAATCTGTAATTCCAGCCTTTTTAATCTCGTTCGCTGTTACTACTTCCACTGGTGTTGGGGTGTCTTTCAGTCTGTGATGCGTACCTGTACCTGTTACTACAACGGGATTAAGTTCTACACTCAGGTCTTGACTCTGTTTTGTCTCTTGTGCAGATGCACTCATTGCTACACATCCTCCCATGAGGATGAACAGCCAATTCTGTTTCTTCATTGATTGATAAATAAGAATTAATACTTGCCTTCTTGACCCCGAGACGGCGTTAATTATGTGATTACTCAGGCAGGTTTCCTGACTCAGCCTTTACGGAAAGTAACCTTCCCATCCTTGGTTTCCCATTTGTTGGACAGTGGTTTCTGGAAGTTCCTCAATGAATACTTCCCGTTTTTTGTTTCGCGTTATCTGAAACAAAATTAAGACTTTACAGTAGCGGGCACTGTTCCGGCTTCTCACCGGATTCCCTTTTATGTGGAGTGTTGAACACACTTCACATCACCTAAGCGGGTGCAAAGATAAACATATCTTTAGATAAGGAAAAGTATTTTAGACTTTTATGTTTAGGAAAGCAGAAGTGTATATGAAAAAGCATTAAGTAAATGAATCATAAATAAAAAACTCTATATTTGTAGTATGTAATGTAACTCTCATAAAAAAACACTTGCGGCTGCGAGAGCCTGCGCTTGTACAAGTGTGAACGTTCACTTGTACAAGCGCAGGCTCTCGCAGCCGCAAGTGTTCAATTACAATAATTAGAACGACCGTCCTTTAAATATATTCGACTCGGACAATGGAACGAGTTTACCGTCCAGTGTTAATCTATTCGAGTTGAAATTAGGATTTACTGTGGCAGATACATTGTTGCGGCCATGAGTGAGCCTGATGGAAACTTGTGCTGAGATTCCTACACCTGTCACACTAAAATTGCAAGTTACATTCCCTTTTTTGTCGGTGGTGGTTTTTACTTCACCTACAGTGCCATCCACTGTAACACCTCCAATTCCATTAGGACCAGCAAAGGCACCGTTGAAAGCAATCTGTACGGATGCCCGGTCACCATTTAAAAGGATAAAATTGGTATTGGATGTAACAAAAGCACTACGGCCTCTTTTGAATGTCACACGATCCGCTTCCAATACAAACTTTCTCTCCTTTATGGCTTGTACTGCATCAGTGTATGCTCGTTCTTCTTCTATTTTTTCCCGAGCTTTTTCTGCATCACGTTGTGCTTTACGTTCAGCACGACGACTTTCACTTTTACTTTCCTGTGCATAGATTGTTGTAGATGCACCTATGAAAACCAACATCAATAATACGATAATCTTTTTCATAATTTCTTCTTTCTTTTGTTAGAATAAACAATCAAAAAATGAAAAGGATGCATGTGACCTATATTAATATTATATGAATTAATATTTATTATAAGTAATACACTGTTATGTTATTTCTTTCCTGAATACATTTTATACTGAAAATGCCTTAAATAGCGATTTTTGGATGTAAAAATAGTGATTATTGTACATTCTGTAAGCAGATAGCCCTCTAATTTTGTCTCCATGAATTTATTGTTAGCCCTATTCTATATTAGTAGAACTATGAAGATACGTAATATGTGCGGATATATTTTTATTCTGTTATTGGTGTCCTGCCATCAAAAAGATGAAGGTATATATGATCCGGATCAATCCTATAAAGTCGTTGTAAATGGAATCATCGATTCACTTTTTGAGAATGATAATACCGATGTCCTTCCTCATTGCATTGTTTCTGTTATTCGAAATAATGTAGAAGTCCAACAGCACTCTTTTTTCATAGAAACAACAGCCGCCAGATCAATAAAAGACATGAAATATCCTTTACTTGAGCTGAATCTGCCCTCTGGAGAATACTATCTTCTGGCATGGATAGATTATCGGATAACAGAAGACTCTCCATACTATATTACAGAAAATTTAAGGTCTGTACGTATGAAAAGCGAAGTGGCTGGTATGGATAAGAAAGCCTATGCAGCCGTTCTACCTTTAACAATATTCCCGGATAGTCCGATAGGGCAAATTTGTAATCTGGATTTTTATTCTCCACTGTCTTCCTATACACTGACTACTGATCTGAAGGAGGAGAGTCTTGATGAGAGAATGACCGCTATATTGACTTATAAAGGTTACCTGCCTGTTGCTTATGATGTTCTGTCCGGGCGTTGCGTTGCTTCTCTGGCAAATCCCACCATGAGATATGACGGGATACAGAAAGAAAGGGATAAATATATTGTTGCATCGGATTGCCTGTTCATGAATAAAGGCAAGATCAGTTCCCTGGATATGGGAGTAATGATAGGTAATTCCAAAGGAGGAATTGTATATCATGCCCCCTCCATTTCATTTTCGTTGGAAGCTGCCCGGCACATCACTAAACATGTGGAAATGGCAGACTTGGGAGAGAGCAATATTATTGACGGAGAGATAACAGGAGAGATCAATATAATAATTAATTAATCTTTAAATTTAACAACATGAAAATCAAATTCTTATTGTGGTATGTATTCTTTTCTCTATGGTTAATGGGTTGTAGAGATGCAGAGAGTGCCATCGATTACAAACAAAATGTAAGTGTACGTTTATCAATGGATGCAGCCACTACGCGTGGAGTTTCTGCACTTCCGGCAGTCGACGGATATCATCTGCGTTATGTTTTGGGAATCTATAAACAGAACGAGGCGGATGGTGCATTGACCCTGATACAGCGTATTCCACAAACTACCCCCGACTTTAATTTAGATTTGGCTACTGATGAAACGTTTACTTTGGTTGCCTGGGCCGATTTCGTCAGTAGTGGGACAGACAACTCCACACTGACAAGCGTGGAAGATGAGTTCTATAACACACAATCTTTGCAGAATGTCAGTATCATGAAAGAGAAATGGATACTGAATACTCCGGCACGGGATGCTTTCTGTGCGAAGGCTGCTGATGTAACCTCCTCTGCTTTGCAAGTGACAATGACCTTGAAACGTCCGTTTGCTCTAATGAACGTAAAAGGCAGTTATGCAGGTGTACAAAGTGCCAAGGTTACGTATCCTTCGGTATATACTGCCTATGATGTCACTAAAGGCGATATAACAGGAACTGCTTCCGAACAGATTCTTTCGGCTAAAACCTTATCAGCGGATGCCAATCAAGTATTGATTTTCGATTATCTGTTTACGCATCCATTGGCTGACGGAGCCAGTTATCAGGAGGGAAGTATCCTGTATGATGTAAACCTGGATTTCTTCGCATCAGATAATGCTACGGGAGAAGCACTCAAAAGTTTTAAAGTAGACTATGTGCCTTTCACTGCCAATTATAAAACCAATCTGATTTGTCCTGTGGAAAACACTTCTTCAGTACAAGTGACTTGTTCTATTGATGCTGATTTTGAAACACCGGAAGTAGATGGAGACAAGCCTTTCATTGTAAGCTCGTATATCCGTGGAAACTTTTATCAGAAAGGAGACATTTCTACTGAAAGTATGTTAGCATGCAATGACCTGATATATATGGTAGTCCAACCCTATGGAGACGGAACATTGTACTTTGAGACTCCGGAGAATAATGCTACGTTTACGGGTGGAGTGACTCATCTGGAGTCTTTTGCTGGACGTAGCGGCGTGATTTCATTTGACGGAACAGGAGAAATGAATGCCGGGCCTCATTTGATGAACAATGCGACCGGAGCAATGGGAGCTTTCACCTTTGCTACCTGGATGTATATTGATGAGTGGACGCCGGATGCTGTGGTGTTCAGTAAAACGGTTGGAGAAAATACAATCTCATTGCAACTGGGGGATGCACCGGAGAAATTGAAATTTACCGTAGGGACAGTCGTTTCTGATTTAATTGCTACAGGATTAGAAATTGGAGCCTGGCATTATCTAGGTGTATCCTATGCTTCCAAAGCCATCACTCTATCTATTGATGCTACTAAAACAGCGGATGCTATATCCAATGCCGGAACTCTTCCATTCCGCGCTTCCACACTATTAGGTACTAATTTTAAAGGAAAACTGGATGAAACCTTTTTCTCAGGAATTGGTTTTGGTAATCCTGCCGCTTATAAAGACAAGGAACTAACTTTCAAAGGTGACTGGAATGCAACAAAAACATTAGCTTATTGGAAATATGACGACGCATCTGATAAAGGAAAAGATTCACAAACGTGGGTGGAAATAATGAAAGATATCCGTGCAAAACTGGGTGGTAAGAAAATTCTGTTCCGTTTGGGAGTAGCCGGAGGAAACTGGAAGAATATGTGTGCTAATTCAGCCTCTATTACTGATTTCGTACGGAATATGAAGAGTGTAATGGATAAATATGACATCGATGGTGCAGATATTGATTTTGAATGGCCTGCATCGGATACTGATTTCACAAATGTAAGCAATGCGCTTATTGCTTTGAAAGACGGAACAGGAAGCCGTATCATTTCTCCGACTTTACACCCGCTATATTATAAAATATCAGCAGAGGCAATATCCAAGATGGATTGGATTTCCATACAATGTTATGGTCCTTCTCCCGACCGCTATCCGGTGGAACAGTATAAGATTGATCTGCAGACTGTAATCAGCAACGGTGGTATTCCGAATGAGAAGATTGTTGCCGGACTTCCGTTTATTGGAGCCACTAGTGATAAGTCTGCTACACAGGCTTATAGTTCTTTTGTTAATGGTAATTTGATTACCAGCCCTGACCAGAATACTGTGACTTATAAAGGCAAGGAGTATCTGTTTGATGGGCAGACTAATATCAAGATAAAGACCCGCTATGCCCGCCAACAGAATATGCGTGGCGTCATGAGCTGGGATTTGGCTACGGATTACCTTTTACAAACTCGCTATCATTGCTGAAAGCTATGAAAGAAGCGGCAGCAGAATAATCTGTTGCATAGACCATCTGCCTATATGAAGCAGATGGTCTATCAACTTGTCTTTAGATTATAAGAAAAAGTGTTATTCTATTATTAAGTTTCGTCCTTTAGGGTACTTCACTTTATAGCGTAAAGCTAAATCACGTTGTTCGCCGGGCTGTAAGGTTATTTGCCAGGTGATGATACCTTTCGCTTCATCCAGATTGCCGCCGCTGATTTCTTCTGCTGTTACGGTAATGTTATTGTTGCGTGATACAGGCAGTTGGTCGTAAAGCGTAAGGGTGACAGGTTCGGGACGCGTATTGCGGACAGAAAGTTTCCATGCAATGGATTGCGTCTGATTGGAACCCATAAACTTGCGTGAGGTATATTCGTTCTCTTTCGTACGCTGTATCATGATACGTTTATCACGACCTAAAGAGAAGGATAGTGTGTCGTTCTGTTGGGTGACATTCATAATGGACTTGCCAATGAAAGTATTCTCAAAGTAAACATTTGCTTCGCCTTCAAGTAAGTTTAGCTTTTCCCAATCGGTTACCTGGGCAATCAAGAAAGCATCTTTATCTATCTTCGGAGTACTTTGGTAAGTATAGGAAGCGGGTAATTCGTAATGACCGATTTCAGCAACTACAGGCTTGTTATCAGAAGGAATGGTGTAGGGCACTTTTATTTCAAATTCGTAGCCCATCTGTCCCTGGCTTTGTTCAACGTCAAGGGCCATGCTGGCCTCTTCTTCGTATTGAATATCTTTTTTATGGTTTACCTTAAGCCCGGAGACAGCACCTGCCATAAGAGATTTTCTTTCAGCGCCGTAACCTACTACCACTACTTCATCCAATGCCTGTGTATCTTCCTGAAGGGTAACATTCATAATATTTCCTTGTATATCTCTGGTCTGAGTCTGATAGCCAATATATGAAAATTGAAGTTTGTTTTGCCCATTGGGAATAGTTATGGAATACTTACCGCTTATGTCGGTGATGGCTCCTATCGTAGTCCCCGGAATGGTAACGGTAGCACCTATTACGGGCGTACGTTCATTATCAAGAACGATTCCTGAAACAGTGTTTCCATTGAGATTCAAATTGTAGCGTGGTGCTGCAAGTCCGTAATCCAACCAGTAAGTAGACAGAGTGGGGGCTACGCTTCCGGTGGAAGGATTAGAGGAGGAAAGGGATAATTCTACGTTCTTCCACTCTTCCTTGGTATTCTGAAAGATACTGGCTTTGTAAACGATGGAGATAGGCTCGGCCAGGCTACCGGAACGAACATCATAAGAGGGGAACCAACCGGCATTTTTTACATAATAGTTCAGAGTGAATGTAGCTTTGCAAGCTGCTGGCGCATTTACATTGACCATAATTTCACTCATAGGGGTTAGAGATTTACCGCTTAGTTGTGCCAGTTCAGAGTTTAGTTGTCCCTGTTTGATGGCAAGTTCGGCTATCTGTTCATTGATGGCCAGTTCTTTTGTTTTCAGAGTTTTCAATTGTCCGGAGTAATATTGATTCACTTCTTTGATAGTGGCCAGAGAAGTAGCGGTATTCTTATTGTTGACGGAGCAATTTGTTTTCAGCATTTCATATTCGGCATTGATAAGTCCAAGCTCGGCATTCTGTTCTTTCTGCTGTTTCTCTATTTTTTTAAGTTCCTTTTGCAGGCTTTGTTGTTTTTCGCTGACGGCAAGGCTGTCTATATAGTTGTATTGCCGGTTGACTGCCGTAACGGTGAGTTTTCCCTTGGCACTGACCTGCATACTTTGTGCATCCATATAGGGGGATAATCCGGTAAAGATGAGTGTTGAATTTCCTGCCGGAATATCTACTTGTTTGGTACGCGTCACTTGGGCGCCGTCAATGAACAGCATTACTTTTTCGGCAGCTGTTTTCACCTTGTTTTGTCCCATAAGGGTGGTGGCTGCACAAAAGCAGAAACATGCCCATAGTCCTAATCTCAGTCGTTTCATAGTCAGTCTTTTTAATGTTATGTCACAAATATATGGATATTTCATTAACAAATGCTTTTATATATTGTCTTTTTTGCTTGTATCTTTACTAAAAAGATTGTTCTTTTGTACAATGTGTTTGTTTACTCAATCTATCTGGGCTTTATGAAAATCAATCAATGGATATTTTACTCTTTGTTTCTGGGACTCATCAGTTGTCAATCGCAAGAACAAACTTTTACCGTGCACTATACCGGACTGGGCGCTTACGAAGGAGATACGGTCTACCTGTGGCGATATGGCGCCGACCGTATGACGGGTGACCGTGATTATGGGAAAGCTCCCTTGGACTTCGCTATTATCAGAAACGGAGAAGTTTTATTTTCCGGAAAAGAAGATACGTTGCATATCTATGGAATGGAGCATCCCGGTAGCATGAATTTCTTTTATCCCGAAAGAGGAAAACTGACGTTGACAAATGTAGTTCCACCGACAATGCCTGTACTGGATAAAAGTACCAATCCCCATTCACAAAACGTACGTCTTTGGAAACTTTGGCATGAAGATGATTTTCCACTGGAAGCTACGCGGCAATTTGTATTCGACAATGCCCGGAACGTAATAGGGTGGATGGTGTTTGATCGTTGGGCAGCGATCTATCCGGATGAACTGGAGACATTGTACCAGAAAACACCTTCACAAATGCGCGACAGTACATCTGTATTGATAGGACTGAAACGGATGCTGGATGCTACCCGTAGCCTGAAGCCGGGAGATCATTTTATTGACTTCAAACAAGTGGAGTATGCAGAGAAAGACAGTTTGCTCTTTTCGGACATTGCAGGGCAGGGACATTCCGTGTGTTTACTCTTTTTTCTGAAGCCCAATGAAAAAGATGCTGTCCGTACAGAAATCAAAAATCTGCGAGAGCAATATCCCGATATACGTGTAATTGTCCCCACTTATAGATACCCGGACCCGGAATCTAAAGAGTTCATTCATGAACTGGAGACCGACTATCAGGCGACCATCCTGGATGACAGTCGCCGTTTTGAGAAAAGTGCCCGTTGGGAGTATCGTATTTACGGTTCTTTCAATTACGAATACTTATTTGATGCCCAGGGGCAGTTGGTGAAGATGAAACCTGTTTTATAAAGACGCATAATAGGCTTCTGCCTTTGCCAGTGTCTCTGGCTTGCCCACATCAAACCAGTTTTCGCTGTCTATAGGAAATCCTTGAATGCGTGCTTTCGGGCAGATATCCACATAAAACGGAATAATGGAAAATTTCCCTGTCCAGCGTTCATCTTCCATATAGCGGAAAATAGAGGGAGAAAGAACATGGACGCAACCAAAGGCTTGCAACTGATAATGATCGCTGGGATAATCAAGTTCTTTGGGGAGTACTTCGCCTGTAGAAATATTCGTCCAACCACAAAGGCGGTTATTTTGATCCATCAATAGATAACGGGATGTTTTCCGGTGATTCGTGAGCAGAGTGGCATCTGCATCACTTTCCAGATGGTGGTGGTAGAAAGCATTGAGATCTAGGTCTGTCAGGATATCGGCATTATGTATAAGAAAAGGCTCGTTGCTCTCCAGCAGAGGACGGGCTTTTTTGATGCCACCACCGGTATCCAGCAGTTCACCCCGTTCGTCACTGATATGAATATCCACGCCGAAGTTCTGGTTTGCACGGAGGAAGTCTATAATCTGACTTCCAAAATGGTGGATGTTTATGGTGATATCATGGAAGCCGGCATCTTTTAGTTTTAAGATGACACGCTCCAGCATCGTTTTGCCTGCTACGGAGACAAGTGCCTTGGGCATATTGTCTGTCAGTGGGCGCAGGCGGGTGCCGAGGCCTGCGGCAAATATCATTGCTTTCATTCTTTTTATTTCTTGAATTATCGGAAGTTTAGACCAATATTCTTATCCTCTACCTATCTGCTCCGTATCAAGTCCCTGTCTGGGCCGTACCAAGTCCGTCTGTATAGATACGGAGCAGGTACGGACTTGACAGGAAAAGGAACAGTAGGAATGAGGAAAAATAGACTACTATTCTTTAGTTTTTCGCTTTAAAAGTCTGTTCAATATTCTGTTCCCTGTGCATCAGATTTACCTGTACTCCGAATTTCTGGTTCAGATGTTCTGCCAGGTGTTGTGCTGAATAAACCGAGCGGTGTTGTCCGCCTGTGCATCCGAAACAAATGGAAAGGTTTGTAAATCCGCGTTCCATATATCGTTTCACGGAAGCATCTACCAGACCGTATACATGTTCGAGGAACGTGGTTATTTCTCCATCGTCTTCCAGAAAGCGGATAACAGGTTCATCCAGTCCGGTGAAGGGTTTATAACGGTCGTACTTACCGGGGTTGTTTACGGCACGGCAGTCGAATACAAAGCCACCACCGTTGCCACTGGAATCCTCAGGAATACCTTTTTTATATGCAAAACTGGTGACCTTTACTACAAGGCGGCGCTTCTGGAGATCGTCAGTAAATTGTTTCAGCTCAGTAAGCTCTTTCAGCACATGGCAGAGGTACGGATATTCGGGATAGGGTTCCTGCAATAGTTGTCGCAGGTTTTCAATAGCGAAGGGGACGCTTTGGATGAAATGGGGTTTCTTCTCGAAATAGCCACGGAAGCCATAAGCACCCAGCACTTGCATGGTACGGAACAATACGAAATGACGTAATTGAGCATAGAAATATTTCTCGTCCACAGGCTGGTATTTACACAGGGAGTCCAGATATTCCTTTAAAAGCTCTTTGCGAAGGCTCTCAGGATAATTGGCCTTGGCTTGCCACAGGAAGGAAGCCACATCATAATAAACGGGTCCCTTGCGTCCGCCTTGGAAGTCGATGAGCCATGGTTCACCTTCTTTAATCATAACGTTCCGGCTCTGGAAATCACGATACATGAATGTAGCCGAACTACTGCGCATCAATACATCCGCCATCTTCTGGAAATCATCTTCCAGGCGGTCTTCCTGAAATTCCATTCCGGTAGCTTTCAGAAAACAGTATTTGAAGTAATTCAAGTCCCATAAGATACTGCGGCTGTTGAATTCTGATTGTGGGTAGCAATATGAGAAGTCCATTCCGTCTGCACCGGAGAACTGTACGGCTGGCAACAGGCGCATTGTTTTGCGCAGAAGCTGCTTTTCTTCTTCATCAAAAACACTGGTCTTGCGTCCTTTTTCGATGGCATTGAATAGGAGAGTGTCTCCCAGGTCTTCTTGCAGATAAAATGCATCGTTATCACTCTTTGCTACGACTTGTGGCACGGGCAGTCCTTTCTTGCGGAAATGGTCTGCCATATAGAGGAAAGCCTGATTCTCTTCGAGGGAAGTCCCGCTGACACCGATAAGGGTAGGGGTGCCCGTAAGGCGGAAGTAACGACGGTTGGAGCCGGATGAAGGAAGTTCTTCAATAACTTCCGGTTCGTGTCCGGTATACGTACAATATAATTTCTTGAGTTCTTCAGTAATCATAGTAATTTACTTTTATTTGGGCAGCTAAGGTAAGAGTTTTGGGGAATATATACTACCTTTGCGGGAAAGAAATTTAGTTGACAAGGATTTCAGATACGAGTTGACAAGGCTTTTGCCCTTGTATCTTGTTACCTTGTTAACTCGTTAACTCAAGTATGCATGATAAGAAATATTCCCCAATTTCTGATAGCGGCGCCTACTTCGGGCACTGGAAAAACCACTGTCAGCCGATTGCTGATGACGTTATTGACGCAGAAAAAACTACGTGTACAGCCCTATAAGTGCGGGCCGGATTATATCGACACGAAGTATCATGAAAAAGCTTGCGGAATTCCGTCTTACAATCTGGACCTTTTTATGGCTTCCGAGCGTCATGTATGTAAGGTATATAATCATCATGCAGCAGATGCGGATGTTTGTATTGTAGAAGGCATGATGGGAATGTTTGACGGATATGACCGTAGTAAAGGCTCGTCGGCAGAGATAGCAAAGGTGCTTCGTCTGCCTGTGGTGCTGGTAGTAAGTGCCAAGGCGGCGGCTTACTCATTGGCGGCAATGATAAAAGGATATGTGGATTTTGATCCGCAAGTGGAGGTGGCAGGTGTCATTTTCAACCAAGTGGGCGGTGACCGGCATGAAGAGATGCTGCGTGAAATCTGCGAAGATCTGAATATTCTTTGTTGTGGGTGTTTGCGGAAGTATGATGTGCTGAAAGAAGAAAGTCGTCATTTGGGACTGGACTTTAGCCGGAAAGAGAAAGGAAGTATCACCCAAACAATGATGAAAGAACTGGAACGTCAACTGGATATTGAGTTATTGCTGGAGATGACAAGACGAAGTGTGGATGTTCCTGATAAACTGGAGAGAAGAAAGAGAGTGCTTACCAATATGAATATATGGATTGCCCGCAATAAGGAGAGTTTTTCATTTATTTATGCAGAGCATCTGGAGTGGTTGAATGGCTTGGGGAAAGTTACTTATTTTGATCCGGAGGATAATAGCGTTGTACTACCGGATGATGTGGATATACTCTACCTGCCCGGAGGTTATCCGGAGAACCGTGCCAGGCAACTGAGTGCGGCAACGAATGTGATGAACTCCATCAAAGACTATATAGAGCGAGGTGGATATACACTGGCAGAGTGTGGGGGGATGATGTATCTTACATCTGTTTTGATAACAGGTACTGATACCCGTATGGAGTACAATATGGTAGGTGTACTGCCCGTCAAGGTATCCGCATTTAAGGGTGATATGCGTTTGTCACTGGGGTATAGGAGCTTTGAATTTAGAGGAATGAAGATACGTGGGCATGAGTTCCATTACTCGCAGGTCATTGAATCGGATGAGGAACTAACCTCGGCAGCACAGGTATATAATGCCAAGGGACAGCCGGTGAACACACCGGTCTATCACTATAAGAATCTGATTGCAAGTTATACACATTTATATTGGGGAGAGACTGGATTCATGAGACTGTTTGAACCGCTCCCAGGAAATCCGTTTTTATTCTAAAATTTTAGTATCATGAGAAAGATTTACACCAGAACGGGAGATAAGGGAATGACAGGTATCCACGGTGGAGAACGTGTTCCGAAGGATGATATCCGTATAGAAGCTAACGGTTGTATTGATGAATTGAACACTGTAATAGGTATTGTCAGGTCGTTGCTGCCGATAGATGATGTTTGGCAGGGATTGTTGCATGATATACAACGTGAGTTAATGGTAGTGATGAGCCACGTTGCTACTCCTTCTGCATTGCGGGATGCAGATCCTGAACGTCCGGGGAGCGGTAATCCGAACCCACTGCATGCAGCGGAAATGACTGTGCAGTGCGAACAGGCTATGGACGCCATGATGCTTCAGTTGGAAGATAATGATTATTTCCTCTTGCCGGGGGGAACCCAGATTTCAGCGCAATTGCAATTTGCCCGTGCCGTGGCACGTCGTGCCGAGCGACGGCTCTGGACTTTGAATCGGGAAGACTCTGTACCGGAAGATATTTTGCGCTTTATCAATCGTCTTTCTGACCTTTTCTTTGTCATGGCACGCATGGAGATGCAGCGACAAGGATGGGACGAGGAACGATGGCAAGCGTTTGCTTATAAGAGAAAGAGAAAACAGCCTTAATGCCTAAAATAGAATACCTTCTTTTTGAAGACCCACAGACTCAACAGGAAATATACTATAACTTGTATCCACAGTGTTATCATTTCCGGACGAATATCCGCCAGGGTTCCTCCCATTGAATTCAATTTGACAAAGGCCAACACGGCAGGGGCTGCCGGAACTACATAGTGTGCTGCCTGCCAGTACCATGGCATCAGTTCAAGCGGGTAGGAAACTCCGGACAGGAAAATATATCCTACGGAGAAGAAGGCAATCATCAGCAGGGGAGCTTCTGAATCAGTGAAGTAGCGTGATGCCGTCAACCCAAAGAAACTTGTCCCTAACAGAAAAGGAATCATCATCGTAATAATATCCCTGCCATTTCCTATATTGGGAATGCTGAAAAAGTGAGGAAGCAAGCCTAACAGGAATAAGGCAAAGATGAAGTAAAGCATAACGTAAACGAAAGTTCTTCCGGAAATGTTATATAATGCTTGAAGCCAAGTAAGTTTTTTGTGCTTACCTACCATCTTCCCCTTCGGGTACTCCTCTCCCGTCACCATTCCTATCACCATCAGTAATGTCTGAAAAATAATGACAATCATGACAGCGGGGATGAGGTACGAACCGTATCCTTCGGTATAATTATATAAGGCTGTACCCGACACGTTTACAGGTGCCGATGAGGCTACTGCCAGCAGTCCCTGAGGAGGTAAGAATACAGCACCTTCTGCACGATGCGCATCGTTTACGGCAAGCATTACACGGGAAGAAGCTTCTTGTAGATTCTTAAAATTCAAGAAAGCATCCGTGGAGGCATAAACGGTAAAGACTGATTGTTCACCGCGGCCGACGCGGGTATCAAAGTCAGCGGGGAGGTAAAGAATACCATCTACTTTACTCTGTTTCAGCCATTCTTTTGCTTCAAGATAGTTCGGAGTAAGTGCATAGACTGATGCTTGTGGGGTGGCATTGAGCAGACGGATATATTCGCGGCTGAGGGCGGAATGGGAATTGTCGACGATGGCAACTGGTGTTTTCCGCACAAGGTTGGGAGCATACATCAAGTTATATAAAAGTCCGTAAGCGAAGATACCTCCCATTAGTACTAATAGTATAGCCGCATTGGTGCTGATGGAGCGCCATTCGCGGAAAATGACAGTTGCTATTGAGTAGTGAGGAGTGTTGTGTACGCGGGGAAGCGGTGTTTCATTCTCACAAATACTAAGTTCTTCCTTATCCTTCAGAATCCAATGTTTCAATCTAGGTAGTATCAGTAGCGCCACCAACGGAAAAAGCCAAAGTATGGCTGCCGATTGCCAGTAATACCCGAATCCCGAATCAAAATAGAGCATGGATTGTGCTATTTCCGTGAAATGACGGACAGGAAACAGGTAGGATGCGGCATGTACAGGAGGGTACATACTTGTCACTGGGAAAGTGACTCCGGAGAGTGTGGCACCGAGTGAACCGACCATGGATACAATGCTGATGATATAAGCTATCCGTGGAAAAATAGAGAAGATGAATACGGCAAGTGTCTGTGTGGCAATAATAAAGAGTATTGTCATAAGGTTCATCATCAGCAGACTTCCATGGAAGGGAATATGCAGTACACCGTATAGAATATAGTTAGCGAAAATACCGATTACGGAGAAGATGAAAGTATAAGGCAATAATTTCCCGACAACTGCTGTGAGGATATTTTCCCGCGCTGTTGTCAGCCATTCCTGTGCCGTATGGAACTTCAATTCACTACCTATGATATAAACCGTTATCAATAGAATAAGTATCTGGAACAAGACATAGAAGAAAGGCTGGCTCAGATAAATGGAGTAATCGAGGTCAGGGTTATAAAGAGGGTGCATACTGGATTGCACGGGTAGGAGAAATGTGGTGATTTGCTCCTGGCTGACTCCCAAAGAGACGGCTTCCATAGCAATGGGAGAGAGGGCGACAGGTGCCAGTGCCGTTTCAAAAGCTGCCATCAGTTCACTACCTACGGAAAGAAGGGCATAATGATAATAATAAGAGAGTGTGGCATTCATTCCTGTCGTAGCCCGTTGGGTAAAGCCCGTGGGGATGGACAAGTAACCATAGATTTCTTTCCGTTGCACGGCTTGTCGGGCGGCTGTTTCATCGGTGAAGTGCCGGGTTACTTTGAAGGTTGGTACAGCGGAAATGTTTCGCACTATTTGCCGGGATGTGGCGGTGTTATCCTGGTCGACAATGCCGATAGGGATATTCTCCATTTGTCCGCTGCCGAAAATGGTTGCCATGAAGAACAGGCAGAACAGGGGCAGCACGAGACATACCCCGAAATAAAGTCGGCGGGAAGTCATGCGGCGAAGTTCGCGACAGAGTACGTTATATAATGGATGTTTCATCATTTACAAAGTTATTTCAATGATTACATATATTAATCATCTATGGTCAATAGCACTGACATTCCTGGGCGCAATCCTTCTACTTTTTGGGTAGGACGGGCGTGTATCTCAAATGTCTGCATGTCATAGCTTCCTGTCTGTTTAGTTGATTTCCAGGTAGCAAAACTGCCCAACGGACTGATATAATAAATACGGAATTCCACATCTTTTTTGCCGATAGCCGGGACTTCCGCACGGAATGTACCGTCCATTTTGAATTGGGGCATCAGATCTTCGCGTATATTGAGTACAACATGTGCATCGTTCATAACGACAAGATTCATAATAGGGGTACCCGGAGCCACAAGCTCTCCGCGTTTAGGAAATATGGTTGCAATCTGTCCGTCTTCCGGTGCTGTCAGGCGTGAATCGACAAGGAGGGCGGAAACTTCGTCCACTGTGCTTCGTGCTGCATCTACCATGCTTCGTGCCGATGCACGGTCCTCACTTTGTGCACCGTCTACTGCCATCTGATACTGTTCGTAGGCGGCACGTTCGGCGGCTTGTGCGGCACGGTACATGGCTTCTACTTCGTCCTTTCGTTGCGAAGTGACAACACTGTCTTTGTACAGTGCCAGGATGCGTTGGTAGGTTGTTTGTGCCAAGGTCAAGTCACTCTTGGTTTTATTCCAGAGTTGCCCGGCAGTGGCAATGATTTGTCGGCGGGTACCGGCATCGATTTTCTTATTCTGTTCCTGGGCAACTTGTTCCAAGGCATTTACTTGCCGGTATTTGGCTTCTATCGTCGGACTATTGATGACGACGAGTGTATCACCTGCCTGCACCCAGTCGCCTTCGCGGACAAGGAATGAATCTACACGCCCGGGAAGTTTACCGCTGATACGGATTTCGGTTGTTTCTATCTGTCCTTGGAGCACAAGGGGCTGATGACTCATGAGCAACATTCCCAAGAGAGAGACTAATATAGTGATTGCCAATATGATGACAAATGCGATGCTGATGCTTTTTTTTGATAGTTCCATAATTGTTATATATTTGTTGTACAGTTAAATGATAATTTACCAGCGTAGCGCTGGAGCAAGGTTCTCCTTCGGCGTGCAAGTAATCTTTCAGACACGGATGACACGGATGACGCGGATTCTTTTT
>QWCE01000200.1_pt1 | contig 227141 bp, 181 predicted proteins | sample 1972531 | NCBI WGS metagenome assembly QWCE01 (sample SAMN09866716, study PRJNA288562) | Human gut metagenome isolate term4_stool, whole genome shotgun sequencing... | reverse complement strand
ATCCTGAACGTTTCGGCCAAGGACAAGGGCACGGGCAAGGAGCAGAAGATCCGCATCGAGGCCTCCTCGGGCCTTACCGAGCAGGAGATCCAGCGCATGCGCGACGAGGCCAAGGCCAACGAGGAGAAGGACAAGGCCGAGAAGGAGCGCATCGACAAGATCAACGCCGCCGACTCGAACATCTTCACCACCGAGAAGCAGCTCAAGGAGTACGGCGAGAAACTTCCCGCCGACAAGAAGGCCGCCATCGAGACGGCGCTCGGCAAGCTGAAGGAGGCGCACAAGAACGCCGACGTGGCCGCCATCGACACGGCGATGGCCGAGCTTAACGCCGCATGGCAGGCCGCTTCGCAGGACATCTACGCGCAGCAGCAGGCACAGCAGGGCGCACAGCCCGGAGCCGATGCCGGTCAGCAGTCGCAGTCGAACGCCGGCGGCCAGCAGGGCGGCGGCGACGGGCAGCCCGAGGATGTGGAGTTCGAAGAGGTGAAGTAGGGCTTCGCCAATTAAAAATTAAGAATTAATTCGACGCGAAAGAGCGCGATTCCTGCGGGAGTCGCGCTCTTTATTTTGCCCGGGATATAAAATTTGCTATCTTCGTCCATAAAAATCGTTTCCGATGGCTTGGCTGTATCTGATTCTGGCAGGACTTTTCGAGATGGGGTGGCCGCTGGGGTTCAAACTTGCGAACCTCTGCCCGCGTTACCATTTTCTTTTTCTGGCCCTTTCGGTCGTGTCTATGGGCGTGAGCGGCTGGCTGCTCTACGTGGCCCAGAGGACGATCCCGATGGGTACGGCCTACATGATCTGGACCGGTATCGGGGGCGTGGGAACCGTGCTCCTCGGCATCGTTTCCTTCCACGACGCCGTGACCTTCTGGCGGATGTTCTTCCTGTCGCTGGTCTTCGTCGGCATCGTCGGCCTGAAGATGGTGCATTAGGCCCGCTCCGCCCGCCACATCCCGTAGAGGATCAGCGCCGCTCCGGCCAAAGCGGCGAGGGTGATCCGCTCGCCGATGCAGAGCGTCGCCGCGACGATCGTCACCAGCGGGTTGAAATAGATGTAGTTGGTTGTCCTGACGGCTCCCAGACGGTGCATCGCAGCGTTCCAGAGCACGTAGCAGAGCATCGAGGCCACGACGCCCAGAAAGAGCAGGTTGCCCCACACGACGGGCCGCGACAGCACTTCCCAGTCCGCGCCGAAAGGCCGGAACGCAAAGACCGGGAGGATCGTCACGAGTCCGTAGAAAAAGACTTTCCGGGTGATGAAGATAGCGGGGTAGCGGCCTCCGAGGCGTTTGATCACCAGCGAATAAACCATCCATAGCATCGCCGCCGAGAGCGCCAGCATGTCGCCCCGCGGCGAGAGGCGGAGCACGAAATGCCCGTTGAGCACCACGAGCACCATCCCCGCGAATGCCAGCGCCGAGCCTGCGATCTGCCGCCGCGACATCCGCTCGCCGCGATAGAAGAGGCTCATCACCACGGCGGTCCACACGGGCGCCGTGCAGACGATCAGCGAAACGTTCGAAGCCGGGGCATACTCCAGAGCCATGTTTTCGGTAAGGAAATAGAGCGACCCTCCGCTCAGCCCCGCGGCCGCCAGCAGCAGTTCGTCGCGCAGGTTCGCAGCCCACATGCGCCCGCGGGCGAAGGGCAGGATGCAGACGTATGCCATCGCGAACCGGAGCAGGAAAATTTCCGCCGGAGTCAGCGAGTTGGCGATCAGGACCTTCGTCGAAACGAACGTCGCGCCCCATACGGTCACCGTGAACAACGCCGCGAGGTGGTATTTGTATTCCGTATATTTTATCATACGGCTCCAAAAATACGGATTTTTTTGCGCCGGCGCACTACTTTTCACCTTTCACCTTTCACTTTTCACTTTATTTTTCTATCTTTGCGTGCTATTGTGCGTAATGACAATAATTACAACAAATAACAATAACTATTTTTCACTCAAATGCAAAGTAAAGGTTTTATTAAACTCATTGCGGTCCTGCTGGCTCTCGCGTGTGTTTATCAGCTCTCGTTTACGTTCAAGACGCGTGGCGTAGAGAAGCAGGCGGCCGCTTATGCCGCGCAGTTCCCCCTCGACCAGCAGGGCGAGGCCGAACAGCATTACCTCGATTCGGTGCAGAACCTGCCGGTTTACAACCTGGGCTTCCGCAAGTTCACCTACAAGGAGTGTAAGGAGAAGGAGCTGAACCTGGGTCTGGACCTCAAGGGCGGTATGAACGTCATGCTGGAGGTGCAGGTCGAGGATGTCGTGAAGGCTTTGGCCGGCGACAGCCAGAACGATCCGGCTTTCATCGAGGCGATCGGCGTGGCCAACGAGGCGATGAAGCAAGGCTCTTCGACCGACTATATTTCCGACTTCGTGAAGGCATATTCGCGCCTTTCGAACGGCCGTCCCATCGCCGAGCTTTTCGTAAGCCCCGACCGCAAGGACATCACGCTCGAAAGCTCGGACGCCGACGTCGAGAAGATCCTCAAGAAGGAGACCGAGGCTGCCATCGGCGCATCGTTCAACGTGCTTCGCAGCCGTATCGACCACTTCGGCGTTACGCAGCCCAACATCCTGCGCCTCCCGAACTCGCACCGCATTCTGGTCGAGCTTCCGGGCGTGAAGGAGCCGCAGCGCGTCCGCGACCTGTTGCAGGGAACCGCTTCGCTGGAGTTCTGGACCACCTACGACGCCAATGAGATCTTCCCCGCGCTTTCCGCTGCCGACAAACTTATCAAGGCCGAACTGGCGCAGGCTCCCGCCGCTGCGCCCGAGACCGCTGCCGCCGAGGCTGCCGTTGCCGCCGGGACTCCCGCCGCCGAGGCCGAGGGCCTGATCGCCGAGGTCGGCGCCGCCGATTCGACCGCCACGGCCGAGACCGCCGTTCAGGAAGGCAACTTCGACCACTCGCAGAACCCGCTCTTTGCAGTCCTCAATCCCCGCTTCGCAGGCGGCGCCTCCATCGGAGCCGCTTACAAGGCCGACATGGCAGCCGTCAACGAGTACCTCGCCCAGCCGGCCGTCCGCGAGCTGTTCCCCGCCGACATCATGTTCAAGTGGGGCGTCAAGGGCGACGACAAGATCGACGGTCGTTTCTACCTCTACGCCATCAAGGTTTCTACGCCCGACGGCAAGGCTCCGCTCGACGGTTCGGTCGTTACGGAAGCCACCGAGCAGTACGCCCAGCGCGGCGCCACGGCCGAGGTTTCGATGACCATGAACGCCGAAGGTACGCAGGAGTGGTCGCGCATGACGGGCGAAAATATCGGCAAGTGCATCGCCATCGTTCTCGACGGCTACGTCTATTCGGCTCCCCGCGTCAACTCGAAGATCGACAAGGGACAGTCGCAGATCACTGGCGATTTCACCATCCAGGAGGCCAAGGACCTGGCCAACGTGCTCAATTCGGGTAAGGTTCCCGCTCCGGCCAAGATCATCCAGGATACGGTCGTAGGTCCTTCGCTGGGCCAGGAGTCGATCAACGCCGGTATGATCTCGTTCGTGATCGCCTTCATCCTCGTGCTGCTCTACATGGGTCTGTTCTACAAGACGGCGGGCTGGATGTCCGACGTCGCGCTGCTCACGAACGTCTTCCTGCTGATGGGCGTTTTGGTGTCGTTCGGCGCCGTGTTGACCCTTCCGGGTATCGCGGGTATTGTGCTGACGATGGGTATGGCCGTCGATGCGAACGTGATCATCTACGAACGTATCAAGGAGGAGCTTCGCGGCGGCAAGGGTCTTTCGCTGGCCATCAAGGACGGTTTCTCGAAGGCCTATTCGGCCATCATCGACGGTAACCTGACGACGATCATCACGGGTATCGTGCTGTTCATCTTCGGCAACGGTCCGGTTCAGGGCTTCGCCACGACGCTGATCATCGGTATCATCACCTCGTTCTTCTGCGCCATCTTCATCACGCGCCTGCTGATCGAGTGGATCGTCGGCAAATGGGGTCACATCACCTTCTCGCGCCGCTGGTCGGAGAACTTCCTCAATAACACGCGCGTCGACTTCATCGCCAAGCGCAAACTGGCTTACGGCATCGCCGTTGCCCTGATGGTTCTGTCGTGCGTTTCGTTCTTCGCCCGCGGTCTGAACCTCGGCGCCGAGTTCACGGGCGGCCGCGCTTACGTGATCCGTTTCGACAAGCCCGTTTCGGCCGAAGAGGTTCGTCAGAATGTGGAGAAGGCTTTCTCGCAGTTCGCCGATGCCGACGCTTCGTCGATCAGTTCCGAGGTGAAGCAGTACGGCAAGGAGAACCAGATGCGCATCGTGACCCAGTATCGCTACGACGACACGTCGGACGAGGCTACCTCGGAGGTCGAGCAGATCATCTACGACGCTCTGAAACCGCTCTACTCGTATGACATCACCTTCGAGCAGTTCCGCAATACGCAGACCGACGCCAACGGTATCCTGACGGCCGACAAGATCGGTCCCTCGATCGCCAAGGACATGACGTGGAACGCCATCTATTCGGTGCTCTTCTCGCTCATCGCCATCGGTCTCTACATTACGTTCCGCTTCAAGCGTTGGCAGTGGGCTTCGGGCGCCACGGCGGCCCTGGCCTTCAACGCCCTGCTGATCATCGGCATCTTCTCGATGTTCTACGGTCTGCTGCCCTTCAACCTCGAGGTCAACCAGGCGTTCATCGCCGCGATCCTGACGATCATCGGCTATGCCATCAACGACACGGTGGTCGTCTTCGACCGAATCCGCGAGTACCTGGGTCTCTACCCGAAGCGCAACCTGAAGGAGAACGTGAACAACGCCATCAACTCGACGCTGTCGCGTACGATCAACACCTCGGGCACGACGCTCGTGACGCTGCTGGCCATCTTCTTCTTCGGCGGCGAGACGATCCGCGGCTTCATCTTCGCGCTGATCATCGGCGTGGTCGTAGGTACGGCCGCCACGATCTTCCTCGCGACGCCGATCGCTTACGATCTGATGACGAAGCGCGCCAAGACCGACGTGGAGAAGTAATGGATAGACTCCCGATCCGACAAAAACGGACCGCACCGAGAGGTGCGGTCCGTTTTTTCAAATAAATTTGGCATTGCGGCCGGCTTGCACTATCTTTGCAGGCAAGCAGACGCCCGCTTGGGCAGGCTGCGGCTCGGCAATGTGCAAAATAAATTTGATATTGCCCCGCCTTGCACTATCTTTGTCATACGGATATTATAGGTTCCCATGATGGAAAATTGGTTGAAATGGATGCACCGCTACGTGTCGCCGGTTTTTCTGGCGCTGCTCGTCGCGTCGTTCATCCTTTGGTATATCGCGAAATTGAGCTATACGTACACCACCGAGCAGACCGTGAGGGTGAGTGTCGACGGACAGCCTTTCGAGGTTACCTGCGTGGTCGAGGGCGTCGGTACGAACCTTTTCGGCTACCGGGTCTACATGAACAAGACGCTGCGCATTCCGCTTGCGGAACTCAAGACGAAGCGTTCGTATGAGGAGGGGCACGAGGGTAAACTCATCATCGACCCCCAGTCGCTGCAAAACGCCCTTGCGCCGCGGTTCAGCGACATCAAGATCATTTCCATCGGGGACATTCCCGAAATCGACGTTCCCCGTAACCCATGATGAAGGTCGGAATCACAGGCGGCATCGGCAGCGGCAAAAGCACCGTTTGCCGTCTTTTCGCGCGTTTGGGCGTCGCGGTCTATGACTCCGACGCCGGGGCCAAACGGCTGATGACGGAGGATGCGGAGCTGCGCAGGCGCATCACGGACCGTTTCGGGGCCGAAGCCTATGCGGACGGGACCTTGAACCGGACCTACCTTGCCGGGCGGGTCTTCTCCGAGGCGCAGGCCCTCGCCGACCTGAACGCCATCGTCCACCCGGCCGTCCGGGCCGATTTCGCGGCGTGGGCCGAACGGCAGGAGGGCGACTACGTGATCCTCGAAAGCGCCCTTCTTTTCGATGCGGGGTTCGATGCCTGCGTCGACCGCACGGTTGCCGTCCTCGCCCCCGAGGCGCTGCGCATCGAACGCACCTGCCGCCGCGACGGGCGCACACCCGGGGAGGTCCGCCTCCGTATCGCCGCCCAGACGGACGACGATACGTTGAGCGCGAAGGCCGACTACACCCTTGTCAACATCCTCGAATCCGACCTTGAACCCGCTGTCGCGGAGTTGCACCGAATTTTCAGCCATGAAGCCCATGAACATTGATTTTTCCTCGCCGCAGGTGATGGCGATTCTTAACGTCACCCCCGATTCTTTCTATGCCGGCAGCCGCACTCCGGAGGCCGAATCCGTCGAGCGCCGCGTTCGCGAAGCCGTGTCCGAAGGGGCGCAGCTGATCGACGTCGGGGGCTACTCCTCGCGTCCCGGGGCCGACGAAGTCCCCGCCGACGAGGAGTGGCGTCGCGTCCGGCTGGGCGTCGGGACCGTGCGTCGGCTGGCGCCCGGCATGACCGTCTCGGTCGACACGTTCCGCAGCGAAGTCGCGGCGAAGGCTGTCGAAACGTTCGGGCCGCTCGTCGTCAACGACATTTCGGCCGGGGAACTCGACCCCGCGATGCTCTCCGTCGTTGCGGACTGCGGCGTACCCTACATCGCCATGCACATGAAAGGCGATCCGAAAACCATGCAGTCGCAGACCGACTACCGGCGCGACATCGTCACCGAGGTCGTCGGCTATTTCCGCCGCCGCACCGACGAGATGCTCGCCGCGGGCATCCGGCGTGAAAACATTATCCTCGACCCCGGCTTCGGCTTCGCCAAGACCACGGAGCAGAACTACGAATTGCTCGCGGGTCTGCACCGCCTCTGCGCGCTGGGTTACCCGGTGCTGGCGGGGCTTTCGCGCAAGTCGATGATCTATAAGGTTCTCGACGCCACTCCCGCCGAATCGCTCGCCGGAACCGTTGCCCTGGGCTGGGAGTGTCTGCGCCAGGGTGCGGCGATACTCCGCGTCCACGACGTGCGGGAGGCTGTGGACACGGTCAAACTGTTCAATATGTTCCGCCAATGATACGGGTTACCGACATACACAAGAGTTTCGGCACGCTGGAGGTGCTGAAAGGCGTTTCGCTCGACGTGGCGCAGGGCGAGGTGGTCTCCATCGTGGGGGCCAGCGGCGCTGGCAAGACCACGCTTTTGCAGATCATCGGCACGCTGTCGCGTCCCGACGGCGGGCGCGTGGAGATCGACGGCCGCGATGTCTCGGCCTTGGGCGATCGGGCCTTGTCGCAGTTCCGCAACGAGCGCATCGGCTTCGTGTTCCAGTTCCACCACCTGCTTGCGGAGTTCACGGCTTTCGAGAACGTCTGCATTCCGGGGCTGATCGGCCGGCGTCCGCGCGCCGATGTCGAACGCCGTGCCGCCGAACTGCTCGACATGATGGGTCTCGCGGCACGGCGCGACCACAAGCCCGGACAGCTTTCGGGCGGCGAGCAGCAGCGCGTGGCCATCGCCCGTGCGCTGGTCAATTCACCCGCCGTGTTGCTGGCCGACGAACCCTCGGGCAACCTCGACTCGCACAACCGCGACGAGATCCACCGCCTGTTCTTCGACCTGCGCGAACGGCTCGGCCAGACCGTCGTGATCGTCACCCACGACGAAAACCTCGCCGCAATGGCCGACCGGAAGATCACCATGTCCGACGGTCTGATCCTCGGCTGCGAAACGGTCCGGTAACATGAAAAAACTGCTTTGGCTGCTTCTTCCGGCTCTTGCCGCCTACGGTGCGTGGGACCTCGTGCGCGAGGTGCGCGGGGCGTGGACCTCGGACTACTCCCGGACCTATTCGCGCGCCGTGGGGCAGACGATGTCCCGGGCGTTCGATTCGCTGAACCTTTCCGGACGGGGCGTCCGCATCGGGGTGCTGGACGCGGGTTTCGGGGGCTTCCGTACCGACCGCTGGACGCGGGGGCTGCACGTCGCCGCCTGGCGCGATTTCACGGGCGGCGACGAGACGGCATTCTTCGACGACGCCACAGACCACGGCACGAGGGTCTGCACCAACCTCGGAGGCCGTTCGGGCGATACGATCCGCGGGCTGGCATGGGGTGCGGAGTATTATCTTGCGAAAACCGACCGTGCCGAAGTGGAGCCTCGCGCCGAGGAGCGGCAGCTGATCCGCGGCATCGAGTGGCTCCTGGCGCATGACGTCGACGTGATCTCCTCGTCGTTGGGCTATACGACATTCGACGATTTCAGCGGCTATACGCCCGCGATGCTCGACGGCCGCACCTCGACGCTCTCGCGCTACCTCGACAGCCTGCTCACGGCGCGCCCCGGACTCGTTTTCGTGCAGAGCGCCGGCAACGAGGGCGGCAAGGCGTGGCGCAATGTCTCCTTTCCGGCCGATGTCCGGCAGGTCATCACGGTCGGTTCGTGCGATTCCGACGGTGTTTCCCGCTCCCGCTCCAGTGGTGTCGGACGCGAAGATGCCGGCTATGTGAAGCCCGATTTCGTCGCCGGAGCCTCGCCGTCGGGAACTTCGTTTTCGACGCCGGTTATCGCGGGGCTTTGCGCCTGCCTGCTCGAATACCGTCCTATGGAACGCGGCGAACTCATCGAACTGCTGCACGCTTCCGGCACGCGGGCCGCAGCTCCCGGCTGCGAACTGGGTTACGGCATCCCGCAAACCGATGTCTTGCTCCGAATGCTCCGCACGCCATGACGAACACCGATCTGAAGGAGCTGCTCGACGCGCTCCACGACAAATACAACAGCCCCGACTTCATCGCCGACGATCCGATTTCGGTACCGCACCGCTATACGGACCGCGCCGACCGCGAGATCGCGGGATTTTTCTCCGCGACCATCGCTTGGGGCAACCGTAAGGCCATTGTCCGCAGCGGCCACCGCATGATGCACTTCATGGACGACGCTCCGGCGGATTTCGTGCGCAACGCCTCGGAGCGCGAACTGGCGCTGCTTTCGTCCTATGTCCACCGCACGTTCAACGGCGGGGACCTGCGCGATTTCGTGCTGGCCCTGCGGCGTATGGAGGAGCGCCACGGCGGCATCGGGAATTTCTTCGAGACGCGCTATGAGGCCGCGCAGAGCATGCCCGCCGTGCTGGCCGACTTCCGGCGCGAGTTTTTCGCCGGGGAGCACGCTCCGCGCTGCGAGAAGCATGTTTCGTCCGTCGAGCGCGGCGCGGCCTGCAAGCGGCTGTGCATGTATCTGCGGTGGATGGTGCGCCGCGACGACCGGGGTGTCGATTTCGGCCTGTGGCGGCGTATCCCGATGTCGGCCCTCTACCTGCCGCTGGACGTCCATGTCGGCGAGACGGCGCGTGCGCTGGGACTGCTCGGCCGCCGCCAGAACGACTGGCGGGCCGTCGAGGAGCTGACGGACGCCCTGCGCGCATTCGATGCGAAGGATCCTGCGCGGTACGATTTCTCGCTGTTCGGCGCAGGCATGGACGGCTATTTGAATGAACAATGAATAATACTCATAAATCCCGCTTCTTAAGCGGGTTTCGGTTTAAACAATTCACGGTCCGTCAGGACCGCTGCCCGATGAAGGTCGGGACCGACGGCGTTCTGCTGGGTGCATGGGCCGCGGTGCAGCCGCAGGACCGGCGGATGCTCGACATCGGCACGGGCACGGGGCTGATCGCCCTGATGCTGGCCCAGCGCGCTCCGGAGGCGCATGTCTCGGGCGTCGACATCGACGATGTCGGGCAGGCCCGCGAGAACGCCGCCGCTTCGCCCTGGAGCGGCAGGGTGGCGTTCGCTCAATGCCCCGTGCAGGAGTTCGAGACCCCGGAGCCGTTCGATCTGATCGTCTCCAACCCGCCGTTTTTCGTCGACTCGCTCACCTGCCCCGACCGGGGGCGCACCGCGGCCCGCCATGCCGTGCACCTGCCGTTCGGCGATCTGTGCGACGCCGTCCTCCGTCTGCTGGCTCCCGGAGGCCGGTTTGCCGTAATCCTTCCCACGGCCGAAGCGGAGCGTTTCCTCGCGGTCTGTGCCGGACGACTGGCCCTCGTGCGCCGCACCGACGTGCGCACCACGCCCCGCCGCCCGGCCAAACGGGTGCTGATGGAGTTCGTCCGCGCCGACCGCCCCGCCGACCCTCCCGCCGATCGTTCCGCCGATTGTTCTGCCGACTGTTCTGTCGCCCCTCCCGCCGATTGTTCCGCCGCCGCGCCCGAGGTCTCGGAACTGGTCGTCGGCACGGGAGAGCACGAATGCTACACGCCCGAATACCGCGCCCTGACCCGTGATTTTTACCTGAAATTTTGACGGCACGCGAAAATAAGCTACATTTGTGAAACCGCAATAAAATTTTCGGACCATGAAATTCAGACTTTTGGCATTTGCCCTGCTGCTTTCGGGCGGCGTCTCGGCCCAGAACCCATACATCTCCCTTCAGGGCGCGAACGAAACCGCCGGCGGCCTTACCGTCGCCCAGCCGCGCACGATCCTCGCCGTCGACGTCACCGTCGAACACGACGTCACCTTGAGCGGACCCTATGCGCGTTATGCGCAGAAATACCTCGGGGTGCGCGCTCCGCTCACCGACAAGACCGTGTGGAGCGTCACCGGGGCGCAGATCGCCCTGCTCGACGGCGACACCTACCTCAATGCCGCGGCTCCGGCTCCGGCCTCGACCCGCGTGCTGTCGCACACCGCCTCCGAAAACGAGTTCGCGCGCTTGCAGCCGGACAAGACCGACATGACGACGCCCGCGCTGGAGGACGCCGCGCGCACCGCCGCCGCGCAAATCTTCTCGCTGCGCCGCCACCGCATCGAGCTGGTCACGGGCGAAGCGGGCGAGAACGTCTTCGGCGAGGGCCTGAAGGCCGCGCTGGAGGAGATCGACCGTCTGGAGCAGAGCTATCTGGAGCTGTTCCTCGGCAAGCGGATCGTCTCGACCGAGACCCGCCGCTACGTGGTCTACCCGCAGGCCGACAAGAAACAGTATATCGTCTGCCGTTTCAGCCCTGCGGCCGGACTGCTTCCCGACACGGACCTTTCGGGCGACATCGTGTTGTTGCAGATCGAACCTTCGGGCGCTGCGAAGAGCGACCTCGAGGCCGGTCCGAAGGAGACGCAGGTCGTGGCGTGCCGCGTGGCCGATCCCTCGACCTGCATCGTCGTCTCGGGAGGCCGCGAGTATGCCCGCGCCGTGCTTCCTGTTTTCGAATTCGGCCGTACGATCAACGTCGCCCTGCCGCGCCGCAAATAACCTTCCGATGGATTTCACCTCCCGCATGGCGGCGCTGCTCGGGGCATTCCGCCGCGAGCGCAACGGCGCCGTTGCCGATTCGATGCGCTTCTACGGCGCACCCTGCGGCCTGAATTACGGCGTGAGCCTGCCGACGCTCCGCACGCTGGCGCGTGCCGAGGCCGCCGATCACGATTTCGCCAAATACCTCTGGCGGCAGGATGTCCGCTGCCTGCGCCTTGCCGCGCTGCACATCGCCGATCCGGCGCGCCTTACGCCCGGGGAGTTCGCCTTCTGGGGCGACGGGCTTCTCAATTCCGAAATCGCCGCGGAGGCCGCCTTCGCGCTGTTGAGCCGCATCGGGGCGTTCCCCGAACTGTTCGCGGCGTGGATTGCGCCCGATGCCGGGTGGCTGCGGCAGTATGCGGCCCTGATGGCCGCGGCCCGCGTTCCGAATCCTTCTCCGGCGTGGGCCGTTCCGGCTGCGGCCGTCGTGCACGAGGCCGCTGCGGCCAGCATCCCGGAAGCGCACCTGCTGGCTCATGGCGCCGTGGCGCTGTTCACGGCCCTCGGGACGCGAAACGAAGAGAACCGGCAGGCGGTTCTCCGCGCGGCCGGCTCTCTGGGTCAGCTCCCTGCCGAAGCCTGCGTCCACGAGGAGCTGGCCTGGCGACTGGAGGTTTAGGGCTGCATCACCTGTTCGCGCTTTTCGAGTTCGTTCAGCACGTTGATCAGGTGTTCGTACCCCACGCGGCCGCTCTCGCGCCACAATACCTCTCCGCGGCAGAAAAACATCAGTGTCGGGACCGACATGATGTTGTAGCGCCGTATGATTTCACGCATCGAGGGGTCGTCGATGTCCGCTTTGTAGACGTCGACGCGGCCGTTCATCCGCTCCCGAAACTTGTCGATGGCCGGCATCATCATCCGGCACGGCCCGCACCAGGTGGCGAAGAAGTCTACGAACGTCAGCGCGTCCCGCCAGATGATCTTGTCAAAGTCCGTCATGGTCATATCTTCCGATCAGTTTATTTCCACCCACGATATTCCCGCATAGTTCTTCTCCGCAAGTTCCTTTTCGACGTAGCTGATCGTGCGCCGCAGGCCTTCGACGAGCGGCGTGCGGGGCGCCCAGTTCAGTTCGCGCCGTGTCGCCGAGATGTCGGGCGTGCGGCGGCGTATGTCGTCGATGCGCGCTTCGGCGTGGACGATGTGCGAGCTGCTGCCCGTCAGGGCGATGATCTTCTCAGCCAGCGAGCGGATCGTCACCTCGTGACTGCTGCCGAAATTGGCCGTGCGCGTCGTTTCGGCCGGCGGGGCCTCCATCAGCCGCACCAGTCCGTCGACCACGTCTTCCACCCAGCAGAAGGTCCGCAGCTGCTCGCCGCTGCCGTTGATCGGAATGTCGCGGTTCTGCAACGCCGCCACGATCATCTTCATCACCACGCGCTGGTCCATCAGGTCGGCGCCGCTGCCGTAGGTGTTGAAGATGCGCGCGATGCGTGCGTCGACCCCGAATTCATACTGGTAGGCGCGGTGCAGGGCCTCTCCGGCCCGTTTGCCTTCGGCGAGGGTGCGGTGTGTCGGACAACCGCCCGCCGCCTCGACCGAGGTGTCGCGGTATCCCGTGCCGTAGATGTCTCCGGTGGATGCGTAGAGGATGCGTGCGTGCTCCGAACGGGCCGTGTCGAGGGCGTTTATCGACCCCAGTATGCTGACCTTGAGCGACTCGACGGGCAGCGCCTTGTTGTAGCGCACGCGCGAGGGCGCCGCGAGGTTGTAAATCTCGTCGCAGCGGATGCCGAATGCGTTGACGATGTTGTGGCGGACGTACCGGAATTCCGGGTGTGGCGACATGTCGCGCAGCAGCGGCGAATCGGCGGTGTCGCGTATGTCCACGCAGAATACTTCGTGCCCGTCGTTCAACAGACGCAGGCACAGGTGGGAGCCGATGAATCCCACGCCGCCCAGTACGACTATTCTCTTTTGCATTTTCTTCCCTTTTACCGGGGGAAAAGCAAAATCCATTCCATACCGGCGGCAATCCGGCCGGAAGCCCATGCGAGGTCGGAAGATTCGCTCTCCGGAACTTCGGCCGCGTTTTCAGGCGGCAGCTCGCGGTGGCCCGCTCGAAGGGCAGTTACGAGCGGCTCCGCAGGGCGGAGCTGCGGCCTGCCGATTCGCCCGAGGCGAATCGAAAATCTTCCGGCCGCGGCTGCCAGAAGCCGCTCCTTTCCTTATCTGTTGTTTTTGATGCCGGCCTATTCTGTGAAAAGCGCCTTCGGGAGCTGGTCGACGCTGTTTATCGGGACTACCTCGATGCCTTTGGGACGCTTGCCGCCTTTGGCCAGATAGCCCGACACGATGATGCGCCTGAATCCGAGCCTTGCGGCCTCGCTGATGCGCTGTTCGGTGCGGGGCGCGGGGCGCACTTCGCCCGACAGGCCTATTTCGCCGGCGCAGCAGACCCCCTCGGCCACGGGACGGTCGTAGTAGGACGAGATCACCGCCGCCACGACCGCGAGGTCCAGCCCCGGGTCCGCGACCTTGAATCCGCCCGCGAAATTCAGGAAAACGTCTTTCTGGAACATCTTCATCCCCACGCGCTTCTCCAGCACGGCCAGCAGCATGTTCATGCGCCGTGCGTCGTATCCGGTCGTCGAACGCTGGGGCGTGCCGTACGCCGCACCGCTCACCAGCGCCTGCACCTCGATCAGGTAGGGCCTCACGCCGTCGGCCGACGCCCCCACGGCGATGCCGCTCAACGGCTCCTCATAGTGCGTCAGCAGGATTTCCGACGGATTGTCGACCCCCCGCAGTCCGGCGTCGAGCATCTCGAAGACCCCGATTTCGAACGTCGCTCCGAACCGGTTCTTGATGCCCCGCAGGATGCGGTAGATGTTGTTGCTGTCGCCCTCGAACTGCAACACCACGTCGACGATGTGTTCGAGTATCTTGGGACCGGCTATCGAGCCGTCCTTGGTGATGTGGCCGATGATGAAGATCGACGTTCCGGTCGATTTGGCGTATTTGAGAAGCGTCGCCGCGCATTCGCGGATCTGCGACACGCTTCCCGCCGACGAGTCCAGGAGGTCGGTGTAAATCGTCTGTATCGAGTCGATCACCACCAGGTCGGGCCGGTGCTCGGCGATCTGGGTCACGATGTTCTCCAGCAGCGTTTCGGGATAGATCAGGCATTCGTCGTTGCCGATGCCGATGCGCGCGGCGCGCATCTTGATCTGCTCGGCCGACTCCTCGCCCGAGACGTAGAGGGTTTTCAGTCCGTTCGCCGCCAGCGCGATTTGCAGCGAGAGGGTCGATTTGCCGATTCCCGGCTCGCCGCCCACGAGGACCAGCGACCCCGGGACCATCCCGCCGCCCAACACGCGGTTTACCTCGGCGTTTCCCAGATCGAGGCGGACGTGCTCGCTTTCGCGGATGTCCCTCACGCGCTGGGGCTTCGCCGCGGGCAGGGGACCCGCCGCGACCGCCGGGACCGAACCGCTCTCGCGGGCGATGATCTCCTCGGCGAACGTGTTCCATTCGCCGCACGAGGGACAGCGTCCCAGCCATTTCGGGGCTTCGAACCCGCAGTTTTTGCAGAAAAAAGCTTTTTTGACCTTTGCCATACGTCCTCCTATTTTGCGTTTGCCGAGGTGTACTCCCGGCGCACGGCCTTCGTGATTCCGGCCTCGGGGTAGAGAGCTTGGTACTCTTCGGTCAGGTCGACCGTCAGGAGGGTCTTGCTCGTGCCGTCCTCGGCCTTGTAGGCCGAGACGGCGCAGGTGTACTTCATCGCCGGTTCCGGACAGTAGACGAGGATGTCGGTTGCGCCCGGGTCCTTGAAGAAGACGCCCCGCACCCGGTCCGCCTCCGCCGTCTGTCTGATCCGGAGGCGCCCGCCGTTGTATTTGGTGAATTCCAGCACGTAGCTTCCGCCCGCCTTCACGGGAGCCGCCGCTTCGATCTCCTCTCTGATCCGTTCGACCACGGGGTCCGTTTCGTTTTCCCCAGCCTTCGTCTCCGGTTCCGTGGGATCGGTGGGGTTCGTGGGATCTGTTGGATCGGTGGGATCGGTGGGATCGGTGGGATCGGTTGGATCGGTTGGATCGGTGGGATCAGTGGGATCGGTGGGATCGGTGGGGCCCGGTTCGGGGTCCGGGAGGGTGATTTCGGCCTCGACGCGCACGACGGGATAAACCGCCGTGTAAAATGCGTCGGAATCGTCTCCGCAGGCGGCTGCCAGCAACAGCAGGCAGGCCGTGCCGTATTTCAGTTGTTTCATCATAATCCGGAATCTTCGTCGATCAGTATTACCAACACCCGTTTGTCGGGCCAGCATCGCAGCATTTCCATCCGGGTGTTGCAGATGCGGTCCTGCGAGTTGCAGTCCGCGCAGACGCCTGTTTTGGCGCAGGGGGTGCGGAATCCGGGGTGTCGCGCTACGTTCTGCGGGGCGGCGATCCGGCGGATGCGCTCCTCGGCCTCGTCGCGGTCGGCCACGATCTTGTTGCGTCCCGCCACGATGATCACCTTTCGGGGACCGAATGCCACCGGTGCGATGCGGTTGCCCACCTTGTCCAGCCAGTGCAGTGTTCCCTGCTCCGTCACGGCGTTCACGCCCGTGATGAAAAGGTCCGACAACAGCGCGCGGCGGCGGATTTCCAGCCGCTCCTCGTAGGGCTTCGAGGCGTCGAACCCGTCGAGCAGCGTCAGCCGCCCGTTGCTCCGCAGCCACTCGACGATGCCCGTTCCGCGCATCGTCATGGAGTCGCCGAACGACACGAGTTGCGGGTTTTCGGCCTCCACGACGGCCTTCATCAGGGCGAAGGCCGCTTCGGCGTCCTTCACCACCTCGGCCTCGAAACGGTGTCTCCGCAGCGCCGCGGCGCAGGCTTCCGTTTTTTCCGCAGTTCGGTTTGTCATCGGCTCCGCATTTATTTGATAAAGAACCGGTAAATGTCGTTGCCGTTGGCGTAGAGCAGCAGGAACAGAATGATGATCAGTCCGACATACTGCGCCGCTTCGAGCACCTTGTCGCTCACCTTGCGGCCCGAGATCATCTCCCAGAAAGTGAAGATCGCGTGCCCGCCGTCGAGTCCCGGGATCGGCAGAATGTTCATCACCGCGAGGATGATCGACAGGAAGGCGGTCTTCATCCAGAAGTCCTGCCAGTCCCACGTGGAGGGGAAGATGCTGCCGATGGAGATGAATCCGCCCAGCTCCTCGTACATCTTGGTTTTGGGCTGCACGATCATCTTCAGCTGGTCCCAGTAGGAGGAGATCACCTTGCCCGTCCTTTGAATACCGGCCGGAATCGCCTCCAGGAACGTATATTTCTGCGTGCGCAGCGCGAGGCTCTTGCGGATGACTCCGAGCGTGCCGTTCTCCGAGACGGGCGCTTTGAATTCAAAGAGCATGTCCCCTTCCCGCAGGACTGTCAGCAGCACCGAATCTCCGGCGTGCGCCTTCAGGTATTGGCCGTAGCCCGTAAAGTCGAGACCCGAAACGTTGTCGATGGCTACGATCTCGTCTCCCTTCCGCAACTGTGCGACGGTCGGGTTTACGACGCTGTCGATCAGAAAGGGGATGCGGGGCAGGAGGAAATTTTCGTATCCCTTCTGCTGGCGCATCGAGATCAGCTCGTCGAGCGGGAGGATCAGTTCCACCTGCCGTCCGTTGCGTTCGACCACGACGCTGCGGTCGCTTTCGGTGATGATCAGCGAGTTTACGACCTTGTTGATGTCGTCCGCCTCTTCGCCGTCGATGCTCACCAGCCGGTCTCCGTCGTGGAATCCGAGTTTGTGCCCGGCCTCGTTGAAGTTGTAGCCCCACTTGGCGTCGGCGTTCGAGAAATAGGTGTCGCCCCACGTGTAGCAGATGCCGATGTAGATGGCCACGGCCAGCACGACGTTCATCACCACGCCGGCGATCATCACCAGAAAACGCTGCCAGGCGGGTTTGGCGCGGAACTCGTCCTGTTTGACGGGCTGTTTCATCTGTTCCGTGTCCATCGACTCGTCGATCATGCCGGCGATCTTGACATATCCGCCCAGCGGCAGCCATCCCAGACCGTACTCGGTGTTTCCGCGTTTGAATTTGAACAGCGAGAACCACGGGTCGAAGAAGATGTAGAATTTCTCGACGCGGATTTTGAACACCCGCGCCATGATGAAGTGACCCATCTCGTGAATGCCTATCAGGATGGTGAAACAGAGGAAGAACTGAATGATTTTTACAAGAATGTCCACAAGCTTTAATTTTTAATTTTTTAATTGTAGGAACTCCGCCGCCAGCGCGCGGGCTTCGGCGTTCGCCTCGGCGTAATCGGCCAGGGTGGGCGAGGGGACGAATGCGGCGTGCTCCAGCGCGTAGCGGATGGCGCGCACGATGTCGAGCCATGCGCATTTGCGGGCGAGGAACGCCGCCACGGCCACCTCGTTTGCGCCGTTCATCGTGCAGGCCGCCGTGCCGCCGCGCCGCAGACAGTCGTAGGCGATGTCGAGCGCCGGGTATTTCGCGCGGTCCACTTCGGCGAAGGTCAGCTGCGGATGGTTCAGGAAGTTGAACCGCTCGCCGGGACGGTTCGCCCGGTCGGGGTACAGCAGCGCGAAGCTGATCGGCAGGCGCATGTCGGGCGTTCCGAGCTGGGCCTTGATCGCGCCGTCCTCGAATTCGACCATCGAATGAATGATCGACTGCGGGTGGAGCAACACCGAAATCCGTTCCGCCGGGGTCCCGAACAGCCAGTGGGCCTCGATCACCTCGAAACCCTTGTTCACGAGCGTCGACGAGTCGATCGTGATCTTCGCGCCCATGTCCCACTGGGGGTGGCGCAGGGCCTGCTCCACCGTGACGTTCGCCAGCTCTTCAGCCCGGAAGTCGCGGAATGCGCCGCCGCTGCACGTGACGATCAGCCTTCTGACCGGGGCGCGCTCGCCCACGAGACACTGGAAGATGGCCGAATGTTCCGAGTCGATCGGGATCACCGGGGCTTTCCGCTTCCGGGCCAGCGGCATCACGCAGGCGCCGCCCACCACGAGCGACTCCTTGTTGGCCAGCGCGAGCTTCTTGCCCGCCTCGATGGCCGCCACCGTGGGAGCGAGTCCGGCGTAGCCCACCAGGGCGTTCACCACCACGTCCGTGCCGCCTCCGGCTGCGACCTGCGCCACGGCCTCCTCTCCGGCATATACTTTGGTGTCGGTTCCCGCGAGTGCGTCGCGCAGCTGCGCGTAGTGCTGTTTGTCGGCGATCACCGCCGCGTCGGCGTCGAATTCCCGGGCCTGCCGGGCCAGTCGTTCCCAGTTGCGGTTGGCCGTGAGGACGCGGACCTCGAAGCGGCCGGGGTTTTCGCGGGCGATGTCGAGCGTCTGCACGCCGATCGAGCCGGTCGAACCCAGTATTGCGAGTCTTTGTTTCATGCGTTTGTCAGAAGACGATGTACCCCTCGGGGTCCACGGGTTTGCCGTTGTTCCAGAGTTCGAATTCGAAGAGCCGGACCTCTCCGTCCTGCACTTCGGCGTTGTAGCCGATCAGTTCGCCCGAACGGATGGTCTGGCCGGTCGTTACGAGCGACTGCGAGAGGTTCTTGTAGACCGAGATCAGGTTCCCGGCGTGTTGCAGGACCACGATGTAACCCGTCTCCGGGGTCCAGAGGCTCTGAACCACCGTGCCGTTGTCGATGGCTGTGATGCGGTCGGCGGCGGTCGCGGCGATCTTCACACCGAAATTTCCCTGCCGGATGTCGAATTTTCCGGTTATGATTCCCTCGACGGGCGTCGCCAGCTCGATGGCCTCGCGCACCTTGCGCCGCGAGCCGCCCTGTCCGGCGATGGCGTATTCGCCGTCGCCCTCCATCTGGGCCCGCAGGAGCGAGTCTTCGTGCGAGGGCATCACCAGCACCTTGCTGATGCGCGACGAGTCCGACGAGGCGAGCACGCGCGCCACGGGCGTGCGTCCCTCCATGATCAGGGCTATGTTCTCGTTGTAGGTCAGCATGTCGTTCATCATGCGCTCCATCGAGTCGAGCCGGATGATGTTCTGCACGAGGCTTTCGCGCGAACGGTCGGCCTCGGTGCGGTATCCGGGCAGGAATTCCAGGATGGGGGAGTACGCCACCAGCGACAGCGTGAGGATGAAGAGCATCAGCATGAACGCCACCAGTCCCGCGAGGATACTCGCCGGCGAGAGGTGCATGTGCCACTCTTCGGTGTTGTCCGTGGCGTTGAGCATGTTGAACCGGCGTTTGCGGAACAGGCCGCGCCACCATGCCCGTATGGTTTTCAGAAATTTCATCTCTCCGGGTACGATTTCTCTTTGTTAACCCTACAAAGATAGGCAAATTTGCATAAATCCTTTGCGGGGCGCGCTTAATTTTTTACCTTTGTGGATGTTTTGAACCAATGTCATAAACAGATAAAATAACATGGTAAAACCCACATTACTGGTACTCGCCGCGGGCATGGGCTCCCGCTACGGGTCGCTCAAACAGATGGACGGTGTCGGTCCCAACAACGAGGCCATCATCGACTATTCGGTCTACGACGCCATCCGCGCCGGTTTCGGCAAGGTCGTCTTCGTCATCCGCCACTCCTTCGAGAAGGAGTTCCGCGAGGTCTTCTCGGCCGACCGTTTCGGCGGGCGCATCGCCGTAGATTTCGTTTTCCAGGAACTCGACTACCTGCCCGAAGGTCTTGCCGTTCCCGAAGGCCGTGTCAAGCCGTGGGGTACGAACCACGCCGTGATGATGGCAGCCGATGCGGTTCACGAACCCTTCGCCGTGATCAACGCCGACGATTTCTACGGCGCCGAGGCCTATAAGACCATCGGGGACTACCTGGCGCAGCTCGGCGAGAGCCGCAACAGCTACTGCATGGTCGCTTACGACCTGAACAAGACGCTTTCGGAGAACGGTACGGTTTCGCGCGGCGTCTGCGGCGTCGATCCGAAAGGCGACCTCACGTCGATGGTCGAGCGGACGCAGATCGAGCGGATGCCCGACGGCCGGATCGTCTTCCACGACAACGGCGCCGACGAGCCTCTCTCCGAGGACACTCCCGTTTCGATGAACCTCTTCGGCTTCACGCCCGACTTCTTCACCTACTCGAAGGAGTACTTCAAAGTCTGGTTCGAGGCCAACAAGGACAATATCAAGTCGGAGTTCTACATCCCGACGATGGTCAACAAGCTGATCGGCGACGGCACGGCTACGCTCCGCGTGCTGCGTTCGGCCGCCCAGTGGCACGGCGTCACCTACAAGGAGGACAAACCCGCGCTGATGGCCGCCATCGAGAAGATGATTGCCGAGGGTAAATATCCCCGGAATCTCTGGGCGTAGTTTTCGATTCTCACGGGCATCTTTCGCCCTGCCTTGTCCGGCCCGAACGGGAAATACTTCGGCCTGTCCCGTTCGGGCCGAACTGTGTTATGGCGAAATCTGCTCCGCGATAATCAAAAACCGGTTCCGCTTTAGATGCGATACTTTCCGCACATCCCTCGAACGGGACGAATGGGACGTATTCGAGTGCTACCCGTCCGTCCCGTTCTTCACGATGCCCGGAACTTGCCAGCTCCTATTATCTCTGTCATTATAGGCCTACCTCTGCCTGTTTTTGCCACCGCCTGTATACTTCTGCCCGTCGCTTGCCCGTCGCTTGCCCGTCGCTTGCCCGCCGCTTGCCCGTCGCTTGCCCGCCGCTCCAGCCTGCCCGCCGCCTGCTCGGCCTGCTCTGCCGCTCCAGCCCGCCTGCCTGCAAAAAAAGCGAGACTTTCCAAAGTCTCGCTTTTTTATTATCCGGTTTGGGCCTTCGTCAGCCCCCCCCCGCCTTTCTGCGCATCAGTCCAGAAAACCTTCCCGGACGAGCTGCTCGCGGATCTTGGCCCAATCGGCCACGGGATGTTTCTCTCCGTCGATGAACCGCAGCGGACATCCCAGATTGCAGTCGTCGATGTAAAGGTCTGCATGAATCTTCGGCGACGAGGTCCAGCGCTTCTGCGACGGATTTTCGTTCACGGCGTAGAGCGGAATGCCCCGGACGCGGAACCATTCCACCGCGCGGTCCAGCAGTTTTCCGTGCCGCATCGAGTAGAGGATCAGTCGGCAACCGTTGTCCGTCAGCTCTTTCAGCACGGGCGCCGCCCCCGCATCCTCACCGATCTCCGGGTAGGCATGCGTTACGACCGTACCGTCGAAGTCGATGGCTATTGTTGCGTCGTGAATGGCCATCGTTACCGTTTTACTTTATGTGCCAGCGACCGGAAGAAGTGCTTGATGCGTTTGCGGTAGCTTACTTCCTTGTAATCGTCTCCGTAGCCATATCCGTATCCATAACCGTAACCGTAGCCATACCCGTATCCATATCCGTGACGGCGGGCGCGGGTGCTGTTCAGAACGATGCACATGTTGTGGAGCTTCTTCTCGCGGTAGAGCCGCTCGATGTCGGGCAGCTGGCGCCGGTCGAGCACGCCCTCGCGTACGATGTATATACAGAGGTCCGCAAGCCGGTCGGTGATAATTGCGTCGGCCACCGACATGGCGGGCGTACTGTCGAGGAAGACATAATCGTATCTGCCGCGCATTTCGGCGATGAGCTTGTCGAGTTTGTCCGAAAGGAGCATCTCCGCCGGGTTGGGCGGCTGCACTCCTGCGTAAATCACGTCGAGATTCTGGTGGAATCCGGAGTTCTGGATCATGCTCTCCACATCGGAGACCGTTCCTGCGAGATAGCTCGTGATGCCGGTTTTGCTGTTGCTGTGGCCCAGCTGGGACGACAGGGCATGGCGGCGCAGGTCGAGGTCGATCAGCAGCACGCGCTTGCCGGCCATGGCGAGGGTCATGGCCAGGTTCGTCGCCACGAAGGTCTTGCCTGCGTGCGGGTCCGACGAGGTGAAGAGAATGGTGCGGATGTCGGTTCCGGCCGAGACGCTCATAAACGTCATGTTCGAGCGCAGAATGCGGAAAGCCTCCGACAGGGCGTCGCGGCCCGTTTCGCGCACCACGATCCCGGCCTTGCCGCCGCCCTCGTGGTAGGGAATGTCGCCCAGGAACGGGGCGTTGACGTTGTCCTCGATGTCCTTGCGACCGCGGATGGTCGTGTCGAGCATGCCGATCAGGTAGAGCAGACCGAAGGGAATGGCCAGACCCACGATCAGGGCGATGCCCAGAATCATCATCGGTCGGGGCGATACGGGAGCGTTGCTGCCGTAGGCGTAGTCGATCGACCGTGAGTTGCTCTCTGCCACGGCGTAGTTGAGCTGGTTCTCCTCCTGCTTGTTCAGCAGGTAGAGGAACAGTTCTTCCTTGATCTTCTGCTGGCGCGTGATGCCCAGGATGACCTTCTCCTGCGAAGGCATGGTCGAGATGCGGATGTTGGCCTGCGTCTCCTCCTTGCGCATGGCGTCGCGCTGGATTTCGAGCGTCGAGATGTTGGAGTCGAGCGACGAGATGATCGAACGCCGCACGGCGGCCAGCAGGTTGTCGAGGTCCTGAATGACGGGGCTGCGCTCCGAACTGTTCTCCAGCAGTTTCTCGCGGCGCAGGATCGCCGAGTTGTAATCTTCGATCTGCTTGGCAATGGCCGTGTTGGTTCCTGCGGCCGCCATCGCCGGAATCAGTTCACCGACGTTTTTCGGGTCGTTCAGGTAGGTGCGGATGTACTCCGCCACGTTGATCTGGTTTTCGAGCGAAAGACCTTCCGTCTTGTAGCGCGAACTTTCCGACACGCTGCGCGCGGCCTCCGAGGTGATGTCCACCATCCGGTTGTCCTTCTTGATGTCCTCGATATTGCGGTCCACGTCGCCCAGCTCGCGTCCGATAACGTCCAGACGGGCCTTGATGAACTTGCCCGTAGCGACCGACACGCGGCGCTTGTCCTCGATGGCGTCTTCGTTGTAGGCCTCGATCAGCGTGTTGATCACGTCTTCGGCGCGCCGGGGGACGGTGTTGTTCATCGAGATGGTCACCACCGAAGCCTGCTTGTTGGCCACGTCGCTTTTCACGGCTGCGCGGTAGGCGTTGGTGGTCCGTCCCAGCGAACTCTTGGTCACGCGGATCGGAACCCCGATGTAGTCGGGGGCCATGTAGAGCGACTTCTGCACTACGACCTGGCCCACGGGAGTCGGGATCGTGTCGCCGTAAGCCGCCGTGATGACGCTGCGGCTCTCGTGCTTGGTGACGAACTGGTCTTCGAATCCGCTCAACCGGATTTTGTCGTCGTCGATCGGCGTGATCTCCATTGCGAGCGACTGGTTGTCGTTGTCGTTGATGAACTTCACGTCGATCGGGGCCTGACCGTAGAGGTCGCGCCGGCGGAGCCGTTCGCTCACCGAGTAGTTGACCGTCAGGTTGAGCTGCTTGACCACGTTGGTCATCAGACGCCGCGACTGGAGGATGAATACTTCGTTGTCGACGTTGCGGCGGTTCTGGAATCCCGCCAGATCGCTGAATGCCGTGAGGTCCACGTCTCCGCCCTTGCGGCTGTCCTTGACCAGAATGGTCGCCGTGCGGCTGTAAATCTTCGGGGTGCTGGCCAGATAGTAGTAGGCCGCGCAGAGACAGCATACGGTCGAAAGCACGAACCAATACCAGTTGGCGATCACCATGCGGATGATGTCGTGCAGGGTGATCGTGTTCGTCAGTTCTTCGTTGTTGGTCTGTATCTGTGAATTGATCTGTTGTTCTGCCATGGAGCCTTGCTATTTGGTGAGGGTTACGATGAGTGTCGCCACCGAAATCGCCGTTCCCACCAGCGAAAGGTAGAAATTGCGGTTCTGGCTGATCTCGCCCGTCTGCGCCTTGTACTTGTTGGGTTTCACGTATACCACGTCGTTCTGCTGGAGGTAGAAAGCCGGGGAGTTGAAGATGTCGGTCGATGTGAGGTCGAGGTATTCGATCGTGCGCACGCCGTCCACCTCGCGCGTCACGGCCACCTCCGAACGCACGCCGTATACGGTCATGTCGCCGGCCATCGCCAGAGCGTCGAAAATCGAAACCTTATCGCGCGTGACATCGTAGAATCCGGGGCGGGCCACTTCGCCGATGACCGAAATCTTCATGTCGGCGAACTGTACGTTGACCGTGGGGTCGTTGATATATCCGCCGTCGATGATCTTCTTGGCGATGGCCTGGGCCAGTTCGCTGCGGGTCTTGCCCTTGCATTCGATCTTGCCGATCACGGGCATTTCGAGCATGCCGTTCTCGTCGACGGTGCGCATCTGGAGCGCCTGCGAGTTTGCTGCGCCGGAGATGTTGGTTCCCGTGAGCGAATTGTAGGAGGTCGCCGAGTTGAACGGCACTGCCAGTTCGGGGTCCTTGCTGTTGACGACGATCGTCAGCCGGTCGAGCGGCTTGATGCGGATCTGTCCGTTTTCGGCGATTTGTTCGGGTGTGAAGGGCTGGGCGTCCTGCAGGTACCATACGCGCTTCTGTGCGGAGCACGAAACGAGCAGTATGCCGAGGACCGCTGTCCCGATGAGAAGGCAGAGTTGCTTCATTTTTAATAAGGCGTTGATTGTAATTACGTGCGCAAAGATATAAATTAATTCTGAAAAACAGCCGCTTTTCGAAGGTGATATTTTACAAGTATGTAGGTAATGCGTTGCCGGATACGTGTTTTTTTGCAAAAAAATCGTATCTTTGGTATCCGAAATTCAAAAAATGATAGACTGCTGCATATTCGATTTGGACGGAGTTGTCGTCGATACGGCCCGCTACCACTATCTGGCGTGGGCCGCGCTGGCTCGTGAACTGGGCTTTGAATTCACGCCCGTGCAGGGCGAAGCGACCAAGGGTGTGAGCCGCATGGCGTCGCTGGAGATCGTCCTGCGCGCCGGAGGGCTTGAGGGGCGTTTTTCCGCCGCCGAGAGGGAGCGTCTCGCCGCCGAAAAGAATGCGCGTTACCTGCGTTTCGTTTCGCAAATGACACCCGCCGAGGTGCTTCCGGGCGTGGCGGCGTTTTTGCACGACGTGCGCAGCCGCGGCGTGCGGACGGTGCTCGGTTCGGCGTCGAAGAACGCGGGGACGATCCTCGACCGGTGCGGCCTTCGGCCGCTGTTCGACGCCGTGGTCGACGGCAACGAGGTTTCGCGGGCCAAACCCGATCCCGAGGTTTTCCTGAAGGGTGCCGCCGCCGTGGACGCCGCGCCTTCCGTGTGCGTGGTCTTCGAGGACGCCGCCGCGGGTATCGAGGCCGCTTCGCGTGCGGGCATGCGTTCGGTGGGCGTCGGGGGCGGTGCGTCGCTTTCGGCCGCCACGATGCGGCTGGAAACCTTCGCGGGGTTTACGTTTGAACAATTGGCGATGAAGATCGACCGGGACTGATTGCAACCCCGGCGCAACGCCGCGAAAGGCTGCGGCCGGGGCGGTGAAACAAGCGATAAAGAGTATAGATTATGAACGACGGATATGTAAAAACCGATCCCTGGCGCCTCGTCGAGGATCGCTTCGACTCTTCGCGGGCGCTCTCTTCCGAGTCGCTCTTCGCGCTGGGCAACGGCGTGATGGGCGGCCGGGCCAATTTCGAGGAGCGTTACTCGGGCGAGACGCTTCAGGGCAATTATATCGGCGGGGTCTATTATCCCGACAAGACCCGCGTGGGGTGGTGGAAGAACGGCTACCCGGAGTATTTCGCCAAGGTCCCGAACGCCGCGTTCTGGATCGGGGTCGATGTCGCGGTCGACGGCGAGCCGCTCGACCTGGCGACCGTCGCGGAGGTGAAGAGCTTTTACCGCGAGACGGACATGCGCCGCTCGGTGCTGACGCGCCGCATGAGGGTCGTGCTGAAAAACGGCGTCGAGGTGGCCGTCGAGACGGTTCGTTTCCTCTCGCTGGCGCGCCGTGAATTGGGCGTCGTGAAATACGCCGTCACGCCGCTCAACCGGGCGGCCCGGATCACCTTCTCGCCCCATGTCGACGCCGACGTGCGCAATGCCGACGCCAACTACGACGAAAAGTTCTGGGAGGAGGTCTCGACCGAGGCCGACGCCACGCAGAGCCGTACCAAAAAGAGCGGTTTCGAGGCGGCCTGGGCGCAGGCCGTCGAGCTGGACGGCGCCGAGTGGCATTGCGAAACCCGCCCCGAGAAGGTCCGGGCCACCGCAGCGGTCAGCCGTGAAAAGGGCTGCGCCGCCGTCTTATATAAATATGCGGGCATCTGCTCGTCGCTCAACCACGCTCCGGCGGACCTTATCGCCGCGGCGCGCGCCGTCGCGGCTTCGGGACAGGAGGCGGGCTTCGAGGCCCTGCTCGAAGAGCAGACGGCCGCCTGGGCCGCCCGCTGGCACGGCTGCGACATCGAAATCGGGGGCGACGCCCGGGCGCAGCAGGGCATCCGCTTCTGCATCTTCATGTTGCTGCAAACCTATACCGGGGTGGACACCCGTCTGAATATCGGTCCGAAGGGCTTCACGGGCGAGAAATACGGCGGCGTGACCTACTGGGACACCGAGGCCTACTGCCTGCCGTTCTACCTGGCCACCGCCGGGCGGGCCGTCGCCCGCGAACTGCTCGTCTACCGCTACAACCAGCTCGACAAGGCCATCGAAAACGCCGCGAAACTGGGCTTCCGCGACGGTGCGGCGCTCTTCCCGATGGTCACCGTCAACGGCGAGGAGTGCCACAACGAGTGGGAGATCACCTTCGAGGAGATCCACCGCAACGGCGCCGTCGCCTACGCGATTTTCAACTACATCCGCTATACCGGCGACACGGCGTATTTGGCCGACTGCGGGCTGGAGGTGCTGCTGTCCGTGGCGCGCTTCTGGGCGCAGCGCATCACGTGGTCCGGGGCGCGGCGAAAATATGTCATGCTGGGCGTCACGGGTCCCAACGAGTACGAGAACAACGTCGACAACAACTGGTATACCTCCTACATCGCCTGCTGGTCGATGCGCTATGCCGCCGAGTCGGCGGCGTGGGTGCGTGAAAACCGCCCTGCGGACTACGCGCGCATCTGCGCGAAGCGACGTTTCGACGAGATGGCCGAGACGAAGCGGTGGCTCGAAATCGCCGACGGCATGTACTTCGGCGAGGACCGCGAACTGGGCATCTTCCTCCAGCAGGACGGCTATCTGGACAAGGAGCAGACGTTGGCCAAAGACCTTGACCCTGCGGATCGCCCCATCAACCAGCGCTGGTCGTGGGACCGCATCCTGCGCTCGTGCCTGATCAAGCAGGCCGACGTGTTGCAGGGGCTTTATTTCTTCGGCGACGATTTCGACCTCGACACCGTCCGCCGCAATTTCCGCTTCTACGAGGCGCGCACGGTCCACGAATCGTCGCTCTCGCCCTGCGTCCACGCCATCCTCGCCGCGCGTATCGGCGATCTGGACAAGGCCTACGAACTCTACCTGCGCACGGCGCGCCTGGACCTCGACGACTACAACCGCGAGGTCCGCGAGGGCTGCCATGTCACTTCGATGGCGGGTTCGTGGCTTTCGGTGGTCGAGGGTTTCGGGGGCATGCGCGTCCGCGACGGCGTGCTGTCGTTCGACCCGCAGCTGCCGGCCGCGTGGGAGTCCCTCTCGTTCAAGGTCAATTTCCGGGACCGGGTCCTGACGGTCCGGATCACCCGCAATGCGGTCGAGGTGGCGAACGAAGGTGCCCCCGTCGAACTTGAAATCCGCGGCGTGCGCCGGCTGATTGCGGACAAGGTAATTATGAATTGTGAATTATGAATTGTTTTTGGCCGCAGGCTGTCCTGTATGAAATGAACGTGCGCCAGCTCACGCCCGAAGGCACGCTGCGCGCGGCAACTTCAAAACTGCCTTTCCTCAAAGACCTCGGCGTCGACGCCGTGTGGCTCATGCCGGTCTATCCGATCGGGGAGGCCGGGCGCAAAGGCTCGCTCGGCTCCTACTATTCGATCCGCGACTACTGCGCCGTGAACCCCGAGCTGGGCACGATGGCCGACTTCGACGCCTTCGTCGCCGAGGCCCACCGCCTCGGCATGCGGGTCCTGCTCGACTGGGTGGCCAACCACACGGCGCGCGACGCGCGGTGGATCGCCGAAAAGCCCGCCTCGTGGTACGAACGCGACGCCGCGGGCCGTCCCGCCGTGCCGTGGGACTGGTCCGACACCGCCAAGCTCAACTACGCCGACCGCGACGTGTGGCGCGCGCAGGCCGACGCCATGGAGTTCTGGCTCACGCAGCACGACGTCGACGGATTCCGCTGCGACATGGCGATGCTGGTTCCCATCGAGTTCTGGAACGAGACCTCGCTGCGCCTGCGGCGTGTGAAGCCCGATCTGTTCATGCTGGCCGAGGCCGAGGAGCGGAATCTTTTCGAGGAGGGGGCTTTCGACGCCTGCTACGCCTGGCGGATGCACCACCTGATGAACGACGTGGCCCGGCAGCGCACCCGCGTCACGGCTCTGCGCGACTACATCTACGCCGACCGCGACGACTATCCCGACTCGGCCATGCGGCTGGCGTTCACGTCGAACCACGACGAGAATTCGTGGAACGGCTCCGAATTTTCCAGATTGGGCGATGCGCGCGAGATCATGGCGGTCTTCACGTTCGTCGTGCCGCGCGGCCTGCCGCTGATCTACACCGGGCAGGAGATCGGCTACGACCATTCGTTCGCCTTCTTCGACCGCGATCCGATTCCCCGTTACGAGGCCAACGCTTTCACCGGGTTCTACCGCCGCCTCACGGCGTTGCGCCATGACAACCCGGCTCTGGCGGCGGGGGAGCGGGGCGGCGCGATGACCGAGATCCGCAACAACGCCGAGGACTGCCTGATGACGCTGGTCCGCGAGACGGCTGACAACCGCGTCGTTGCGGTGATGAACCTCTCGCCCTACGCCATCCATGCCGATTACTATACGGGCATCTACGCCGGGATGTACACCGACGCCATGACGGGCGAGCCTTACGAGCTTCGCGGCCGCGTCGAGGAGGATATGGCCCCGTGGAGCTACCGGATATTGTGTAATTAAAAATTGAGAATTAAGAATTAAAAATTATTATTTGCGAATGATTGGCTGTTGTAATGCTCTTTGCAGCCCGACTGTTCGGGCCGTTGTGATGCAGCCTGCGTTATAATTTTGCATTTTTCATTTTTAATTCTTCATTTTCTTTATCTTTGCCGCATGAGAAACATTGCGATCCTTTGCCTGCTGCTCGCCTGTGCGCTGCCCGCCCTTGCGGGAACCTACCGCGCGGACGAGATTCCCAATGTTCAGCGTATGGACCGGCGGCGCTATGTCTCCGATCCCGACGGTATCCTGTCGCCTGCCGCCGTGGCGCATATCGACTCCGTCTGCGCCTCGCTGCGTGAGCGGGGCCTCGCGCAGGTCGCCGTCGTCGCCGTCGACGACATCGCGGGCGGCGATACGTTCTCGTTCGCCGTCGATCTGTTCCGCAGCTGGGGCGTAGGCTCGGCCAGGAGCAATAACGGACTGGGCATCCTGCTGGTGAAGGACCTGCGTGAGATACGCTTCGTCACGGGCGGCGGCCTCGAAGGCATCCTTCCCGACGCGCTCTGCAAACGCATCCAGCTCAACTATATGCTTCCGGCCTTCCGCGAGGGGGATTACAGCGCGGGCATGGTCGCCGGGGTGGGGGCTGCGGCCACGATCCTCGAAGGCGGCGAGGTCGATCTGGGCGGCGACGCCGACGAGGACCTTCCGGCATGGATGATCTTCACGATCGTCTTCGGCTTCGTGATCTTCCCGCTGGGCATGGTGCTGGCGAACTACTATTTCTCCCGCCGTTGTCCGAAGTGCCGTAAGCTGACGCTGAAACAGCAGTCGCAGCAGGTGTTGAGCGTCACGCGGAACTACCGGCTGGTCGAATATACGTATGTCTGCCCGAACTGCGGTGCGGTCGTGAAGCGGCGTTCGCGCAACCTGCGCGACGACAATTTCGGCGGCGGGGCCGGGGGCGGCACGATCATCGGTGGCGGCTTCGGACGCGGCATGGGCGGCGGCATGGGCGGCGGCTTCGGAGGAGGCTCCTTCGGCGGCGGCGGAGCCGGTTCGCGCTGGTAGTTTAAGGTGCAGAGTTCCGGGGCGTTGCATGTTGGGCTGAAAAGCGTCTGCAATTCGGTTGCGTCGCGACAAGCCCTTCCCCTGAAGGAAGGGTTTGGGACGGGGTCTGGCTTGTAAACGGCGCCGGAGGCTGCGACTGCAGCGGTTTGATGCGAAATGAGTTTAAATATATAAATAGCTTCTGTTATGAAAAAATGGATTTGGATCGGCGTAGTCGCCGTGGTGGCGATCTTCTTTTATGCGACCTATAACGGTTTTGTGAACAGGGAGGAGGGGCTTAAAAGCGCCTGGTCCAATGTCGAGACGCAGTACCAGCGGCGTGCGGACCTGATTCCCAATCTGGTCAACACCGTGAAGGGCTACGCGGCCCACGAGACGCAGACCCTGAACGAGGTTACCGAGGCGCGCGCCCGGGCCACGTCGATCAACCTTTCGGCCGACGACCTGACGCCCGAGCGGCTCGCACAGTTCCAGCGGGCGCAGGCCGAGGTGCGCTCCGCGCTGGGCCGCCTGATCGCCGTGTCGGAGAGCTATCCCGACCTGAAGGCCAACCAGAATTTCCTCGAATTGCAGGCCCAGCTCGAAGGGACCGAGAACCGCATCGCCGTCGCCCGCAAGGACTTCAACGCCGCGGCGCAGCAGTACAACGTTTCGGTGCGCCGCTTCCCGGCCAACCTCGTCGCGCGGATGTTCGGCTTCGGCCAGAAGCCCTATTTCGAGTCGGCCGAAGGGGCCGCGGCCGCTCCGCAGGTCACCTTCTAAATGATCTCGGAACGTTCCCGCGGTTATGTGCTGGGAGCCATAGCCGCGGCCAGCTACGGACTGAATCCGCTCTTTGCGCTGCCGCTTTACGGCGCGGGCCTGGGAGTGGATTCCGTGCTGTTCTACCGCTATGTGCTGGCTGTGGTGATGCTGGGTGCGCTGATGCTGTTCCGGCGGCAGTCGTTCGCCCTGCGGCGGCGCGACGTCCTGCCGCTTGCGGCTATGGGCGTGCTCTTCTCCGTCTCGTCGCTGCTGCTTTTCGAGAGTTACAACCTCATGGACGCCGGCATCGCCTCGACGATCCTGTTCGTCTATCCGGTGATGGTCGCGGTCATCATGGCCGTGGGTTTCCGCGAGCGGGTCACCGCCGCCACGGTCGTCTCGATCGCCCTGGCGTGCGGGGGCATCTCGCTGCTCTACAAAGGGGGCGACGGCGCGACGCTCAACCTCGCGGGCGTCGTGCTGGTCTTCCTTTCGGCGCTCTCCTATGCGGTCTGGATCGTCGCCGTCAACCGCTCGTCGCTCAAGGACCTTCCGACCGAGAAACTCACCTTCTACTGTCTGGTTTTCGGCTCGCTGGTCTATGTCGTTCGGCTGCGGGGCTGTGCCGATCTGCAACCCGTCCCTTCGTCCCTGATGTGGGTCAACGCCGTTGCGCTGGCGCTTTTCCCGACGATCGTTTCGCTGGTCGCGATGGCCGGGGCCATCCGCCGCATCGGCTCCACGCCCACGGCGATCCTCGGGGCGCTGGAACCCGTCACGGCGTTGTTTTTCGGCGTCGCGGTCTTCGGCGAGCGGTTCACGCTGCGCATCGGAACCGGCGTTTTGCTGATCCTCGTCGCCGTGACGCTCATCATCGCCGGCAAATCAATCCGCATCCCCACCTCCGTCACGCACCTGGCCCGGTGGATGGCCCGTCCGCGCTTGCCGCGCTGGGCCGTGCGCTGGGCGCGCCGCCTGCCGCTGCCGCGTATCCGCCGTACCCGCTGACGGATTTTGCAAAAACGCGCCGGCGCCGGAGGAATCTCCTCCGACGCCGGCGCGTTTGTCTTCGTACCGTTACAGCCGGCTCTTTTCGTCGGCCGACCCCGCCTCGACGGCTTTGCGCTTGAAGGCCTTCCCCGACTTGAAGTTGTAGGTCAGCCCAATTCGGAACGAGCGGTTGCTCCACGTCTGCCGGGCGTTCATCGTGCGGACGAATCCGTCGCCGTGCGCTCCGATCACCTGTCCCTGGTCCAGAAGGTTCTGCACCGAGAACGAGGCGGTGAACCGGTCGCCGAAGCGTTTCTTCACGCCGGCCTGCAACCGGTGGTCGGGTTCGACCCAGCAGTTGCCCAGGTCGATGCGGCTCTGATAGTTGTACGAGAGGTCGATGTAGAATTTAGCCGGGAGCGTGAAGGTCGTCGAGATGCTGCCGAATGCCCAGTTGTAGAAAGTTTCGGCGCCGTGCTGCTCGACGCGCTCACCGTGGCGCATGTAGGTGAAGTTGGCGTTCAGTTGCCACCATTTCGCGGGCTGGAAAGGCAGATTGACCGAGACGTAATAGTTTTTGGTGCGGTCGTAGTTGACCCATGCCAGTTGCAGCAGGTCGGGATTCTCCGGGTCGGCCTGTATCGTCTGCTGAATCTCGCCGCTGACGAGCTGCACGCCGGCCGTGAGGGTGTATTTGTGGGCGGCCACCAGCGTGAGGTTCACGTCCTGCTTGAACGCCGGGTCGAGCGACGGGTTTCCCGTCTGGTAGGTGTAGTCCGAAATCTGCATCCGCTGGGGGTTGAGGCACCAGAAGCGCGGCCGTTCGATGGTCCGGGCGTATTGGGCGATCAGCGACCATCCTTTCTCCTTCGAAAGGGCGAAGGAGACGTTGGCGTTTGGAAAGAGCGAGAAATAATCCTGTCCGACGCTTTTTCCCGTCGTGTGGGTGTATTCGCCGCGCAGACCAGCCACGAGGCCCCAGCGGCCGAGCTGCGCCGAGGCGACGGCGTAGGCCGCCGCGATGTTCTCCGTGTAGTCGATCGTGAAGCTCTGGTTGTCGTTGCGCGTCCATGCGTCGCCCTTGAGGTATTCGTAGAGCGCGTCGTTGTGCATGTCGTTGTAGGTGTATTTGGCTCCGGCCTTGAGCGTCCAGCGGGGCGAAAACCTCTTTTCGAGGGCCAGCGTCGCCGTGGCGATGTTGTAGACGCTCTCGGTGTTGTCGCGGTAGGTCGAATCCGCCGTCGCTCCCGGAGCCGTCATGCGGCTGAAGTTGTCGTTTCCGGAGTCGGTTTCGCGGCGCGTGTAGTCGGCAAGGAGTTTGAGCGTCGAGCCGAGCGTGTCGATCTTGCGGATGTAGTTGAACGTCGCCGAGTAGTTGTTGCGGATGTCGAGTTTGTCGAAATGGCTGTCCGTGCGTGTCACCGTGCCGGCGTTCCGGAAATCCGTGTAGGTGTCGTTCGGCTCCCCGTTCCGGTTGCGCCAGTACTCGAACTCCGCGCCGACGCTGTTCCTGTTGTCGATCTCGACCACCGCGCCGGTGCTGGCCCCGAGGCTGCGGTTACGGCCTTTCATCGACGAATGTGCGTTCAGTTCCTTGTCCGCGGCCTCGTAGTGCGTCTGCTCGCCGGTGGTGGTCTCGTCCTTTCCGAAAGATCCCCATGCCGAGGCGTAGAAGTCCACGCGGCCCGAATGCAGGTTGATGTTGGCCGACGGATTGTACCTGTGTACGATCTCTCCCTGCGTCGTGTTGAACGCCACCGAGCCGTTGACGCCGTTCTCGCGGCGTTTTTTGAGCGTGATGCGGATGATGCCTCCCGCCGAGTCGGCGTCGTAGTCGGCGCCCGAGGTGGGCACGACCTCTATTTTCTGAATCTCCTCGGCCCGGAGCGACCGCAGGTAGGTCAGCAGCTGTTCCGGCTCCATGCGCAGTTCGCGGTCGTTGACGTAGACCTTCGAGCCGCTCTTGCCGTTGATTGATATTTTCTCCCCGTCGATCCATACGCCGGGGGCGCGTTCCAGCAGTTCGATGCCGTCCTTGCCGATGGCCGCCGGGGCGTTCGCCACGTCGACCACGAACCGGTCGGCCTCGCGGCGCACCAGCCGGGCCTTTACCTCCACGCTTTCGATGCCGGTCGCCGAGGTCCGCATCACGAAATCGCCCAGATGGTTCTCCTGCTCCACGCGCACCGGCTTTTTCACGGGGTCGAATCCGAGGTACTGAATCAGGAGCGTGTATTCGCCGGGAGCTGCTTTCAGCGCGAAGCGTCCTTCGGCGTCGGTGGCCATGCCGGCCACCTGCTCGGTTCCTTTCAGCAGGACGACCGTTGCGTATTCGACGGCTTTTCCCTGTTCGTCCACCACGCGGCCCGTCGAGGGACAGAGGTGCGCCGCAAAGAGCCGGGTCGCGGCCGCTGCGAGCGTTACGATAAGGAGGATCAGTCTTTTCATAATATTCTGTTTAGCACTTTATTTGTCAACGCAAAGATATGTAATAATATTTGTACTATGCAAGGCATAGTACTAAAAATTCGGAAAATTTTCGATACCTATATATATGGAATCCCGCGGTTCTTGCGGGGGTGTTTTCCGGGTGTAAAGATACCCCCCCCCGGCTGCGAACCAAATTTTTCCGTAACTTTTTTTCGCGGTCCCGCTTTTTCGCCTCCAGAAAACAGACGCCGTGAATATTTTGTTGAAAATTCGCCGACTGGCGGGGTAGGAATCCCGGGAAATAATTCCTAAATTTGCAAATTGAATTAATATGGCTAATTGTCCCCGGACGTCTGATACGGGCTTTTTTCAACCGGTTGCGCCCTTTGCCGGGTCCCTCCCGGAGGCGGGAATCCGGGGCGGGCCGGATTTGTGGACGCGGCCCGCGGCCGCGGGTTCGGACAGTCTGTTTTGCAAATGCTGTAATAGAACGATGATCGTATGTTAAGTGCTTTATACTACCTTTTGCTGGTGCTTTTGTGCACGCTTTTTATGATTCTGTCGGCCCTTGCGCTGGTCGTCTGCTATCCCTTCGACCGGGGGCGCCGGACGGTGCATGAACTGTCGCGCATCCTGGTGCGGATTTTCTTCTTCCTGCCGCCTTTCTGGCGGCAGCGGGTCATCGGCCGCGAACTGATCGACCGGAAGAAGCGCTACGTCATCGTCATCAACCACAACACGGTGATCGACATCCCGGCGCTCTACTACATTCCGCTCAATTTCCGCTGGGTGTCGAAGCGCGAGGTCTTCAAAACGCCCTTCTTCGGCCAGTTCCTCCTGCTGCACGGCGACATCTGCATCGACCGCGGCCACGCCGCCGAGGCGTTGGAACAGCTGGTCCGCGACGGGAAAAAGTGGATTTCGCGCGGGGCTTCGGTGGCGATTTTTCCCGAGGGCACGCGCTCGAAGGACGGTGAGATCCACCGCTTCAAGGCCGGGGCCTTCACGCTGGCCAAGGAGGCCGGCGCGGAGATCCTTCCCGTGGTGCTGGACGGAACCAAGACGCTGATCAAAAAGAACCTGGCATTCAACTGGGGCAACCGGATCACCGTCCGCGTGCTGTCTCCCGTTCCGGCCGAACGGGTCGCCGCGCTGGAGACGCATGAACTGATGCAGGAGGTGCATGAACGGATGTGCACGGCGCTGGGAGAAGTGAGAAACGAAAAGTTAAAAGTGAAATGTCGCAAATAAAGGTTGGAACACGAAAAATTCAAAAAAAGTTGCGTTGAACTTCCCGCCGATTTTTTAATTTCTCACCTTTCACCTTTCACTTTTCACCTTAATTAAGTTATGGCAGATTTACTCAATAATACCAACTCGAACGCAAACAATTACGGCGACGACGCCATCGTGACCCTCTCGCCGAGGGAGCACATCCGCCTGCGCCCCGGCATGTACGTCGGCGTGGTGGGCGACGGTTCGCAGCCCGACGAGGCGCTCTACGTGCTGATCAAGGAGGTCGTGGACAACTCGATCGACGAATTCATCATGGGCGCGGGCCGGCAGATCGACATCACGCTGGCCGACAACGTCGTTACGGTGCGCGACTACGGCCGCGGCATCCCCCTCAAGTCGCTCGCGGCGGCCGTCGGGCAGATGAATACGGGCGGCAAGTACGGAGGCGACGCCTTCAAGAAGACCGTGGGCCTGAACGGCGTGGGCGTCAAGGCCGTGAACATGCTTTCCGAAGAGTTTACGGCCCGTTCGGTCCGCGACGGCGAGGCCCGTACGGTGACCTTCGCCAAGGGTCTCGAAGTGAGCGACAGGTGGGAGAGCGGCGTCAACGAGAAGAACGGCACGTTCATCTCGTACCGCGTCGACAAGGAGATTTTCGGCGAATATGCCTACAACCTCGAATACGTCGAGCAGAAAATCCGCAATTACAGCTACCTGAACCTGGGTCTGACGCTCAATTTCAACGGCAAGAGCTACGTTTCGAAAAACGGTCTGCTGGACCTCGTGAACGACAACATGACCGAGGACCCGCTCTACCCGCCCATCCACCTCACGGGGGAGGACATCGAGGTGGTGATCACCCACGGCACGGGCTACGGCGAGAGCTACGACTCGTTCGTCAACGGCCAGCACACCACGCAGGGCGGCACACACCAGACGGCCCTGCGCGCCGCCGTCGCCAAGACGGTCAAGGAGTTCTACCACAAGGACTACGACCCGTCGGACATCCGCACGTCGATCATCGCGGCCATTTCGATCAAGGTCACCGACCCGATCTTCGAGAACCAGATGAAGACCAAGTACGGTTCGAAGGAGGTCGAACCGGGGGTCTCGGTCAACAACTTCGTGGCCGACTTCCTCACCAAGCACCTCGACGACTACCTGCACAAGCACGCCGAGACGGCGCAGATTCTCCAGCGGAAGATCGTCGAGAACGAGAAGGAGCGCAAGGCGATCTCGGGCATCCAGAAGAAGGCCCGCGAGACGGCCAAGAAGGTGAGCCTGAACAACAAGAAACTGCGCGACTGCAAGATCCACCGCACGGACCGCAACGAGCTGGCCGAACAGTCGATGATCTTCATCACGGAGGGCAACTCGGCGTCGGGCTCCATCACCAAGAGCCGCGACGTGCGTACGCAGGCGGTCTTCTCGCTGCGCGGCAAGCCGCTGAACTGCTACGGGCTGACGAAGAAGGTGGTCTACGAGAACGAGGAGTTCAACCTCCTTCAGGCGGCGCTGAACATCGAGGAGGACATGGACAACCTGCGCTACAACAAGGTCGTCATCGCCACCGATGCCGATGTCGACGGCATGCACATCCGCCTCTTGATGATGACCTTCTTCCTGCAATTCTTCCCCGAGGTGATCCGCCAGGGGCATCTGTTCGTGCTGCAAACCCCGCTGTTCCGCGTGCGCAACAAGAAGGAGACGCTCTACTGCTATTCCGAGGAGGAGCGCCTGAAGGCCGTGGCCCGGTGCGGCGCGAACGCCGAGATCACGCGATTCAAGGGTCTGGGCGAGATTTCGCCCGACGAGTTCAAGGAGTTCATCGGCGAGAACATGCGCCTGGACAAGGTCCGCATCACGAAGGACGACCCGATCCACGACCTGCTGGAGTTTTATATGGGCAAGAATACGTATGAGCGTCAGGGCTTCATCATCGACAACCTGCGCATCGAGGAGGACATCGTCGAGCAGGACCTTGCGATTAATTAAAAATTAAGAATTAAAAATTAAAAATTCCGATTTCATGGCGGAAGAGAACGATAAGACGGGGCGCGACGAAGCGCTCAACGAGGACGCCTCGACTCCCGAAACCGCGGACGACGCGACGGACGAAACGCCTGTGGCCGAGGCTCCGGCCAAGGCGGGCAAATTCGACCGCCTGACGCAGGAGGAGGGCGGCGTCCGCAAGCTCACGGGCATGTATAAGAACTGGTTCCTGGACTACGCCTCGTACGTGATCCTCGAACGCGCCGTGCCGCATGTCGAGGACGGACTGAAACCCGTCCAGCGGCGTATCCTTCATGCGATGAAGGTCGTCGACGACGGCCGTTACAACAAGGTCGCCAACCTCGTGGGCCAGACCATGCAGTACCACCCGCATGGCGACGCGTCGATCAAGGACGCGCTGGTGCAGCTGGGGCAGAAGGACCTGCTGATCGACTGTCAGGGCAACTGGGGCAACATCCTCACGGGCGACGAGGCCGCCGCGGGCCGTTATATCGAGGCGCGTCTTTCGAAATTCGCCCTCGACGTGGTCTTCAACAAGAAGACGACGGAGTGGATGCTGTCGTACGACGGCCGCAAGGAGGAACCCGTTACGCTGCCCATCAAGTTCCCGCTGCTGCTGGCACAGGGTTCGGACGGCATCGCCGTGGGACTGGCTTCGAAAATCCTGCCCCACAACTTCGTGGAGCTGATCAACGCCGCCATTGCGCACCTCCAGGGACGTGATTTCCAGCTTTACCCCGACTTCCCGACGGGCGGCATGGCCGACGTGAGCCGCTATAACGACGGCCTTCGCGGCGGCACGGTGAAGGTGCGGGCGAAGATTTCGAAGATCGACAAACGGACGCTTGCCATCACCGAGATTCCCTATACCACGACCACCGAGTCGATCAAGGATTCGATCATCAAGGCCAACGACAAGGGCAAGATCAAGATCCGAAAGGTCGACGACAATACGGCCGACAAGGTCGAAATCGTCATTCAGGTCTCGCCCGACGAGTCGTCGGACAAGACCATCGACGCGCTCTACGCCTTCACCGACTGCGAGGTGTCGATCGCCCCGAACTCGTGCGTCATCTGGGACGAGAAGCCGCACTTCCTCGGGGTTTCGGAGATCCTGCGCCGCTCGGCCGAGCACACCAAGTCGCTGCTGGGGCTGGAACTGAAAATCCGGCTGGGCGAGCTGAACGAGGCATGGCACGCCGCCTCGCTCGAACGCATCTTCATCGAGAACAGGCTCTACCAGCTGATCGAGGGGTGCAAGAGCCGCGAGGAGGCTTATTCCGCCGTGGATAAGGGTCTGGAACCCTTCAAGATGCGGCTGCGACGTGAAGTGACGCTTGAAGACGTGCAGAAGCTCACCGAGCTGAAATTTATCCGTATTTCGCGTTACGACAGCGAGAAGGCCGACAACGAGATCCGCCAGATCGAGGAGGACCTGAAGTCGACGCAGTACGACTTGGACCACCTCACCGAATACGCCGTGGCCTACTACGAGCGCATCCGCGACAAGTACGGCAAGGGCAGGGAGCGCCGCACCGAGTTGCGCGAATTCGACTCGATCGAGGCGACGAAGGTGGCCGTCACGAACGCCAAGCTGTACGTGGACCGGGCCGAAGGGTTCTTCGGCATCGGCAAATCCATGAAGGATGCGGAATTCGTCTGCGACTGCTCGGACATCGACGACGTGATCGTCTTCACGAAAGACGGGCGTTACGTGATCACCAAGGTTTCGGATAAGGCCTTCTTCGATAAAAACATCTATTATATCGGGGTCTTCAAGCGCAACGACGACCGCACGATCTACAACGTTCTCTACCGCGACGGGAAGAACGGCGCGATTATGATGAAGCGTTGCGCCATCAAGGGCATCACGCGCGACAAGGAGTACGACATCACCAAGGGAACCGCCAAGAGCGAGATACTGTATATGTCTGTCAATCCGAACGGTGAGGCCGAGGTGCTGAAGGTTTACTTCAAGCCCCGTCCGCGCCTGAAGAAGGTGATCGTCGATCTCGATTTCTCGACCCTCGCCATCAAGGGGCGTCAGAGCCAGGGCAATCTGTTCTCGCGCTACGGCATCCACAAGATCGTGCTGAAGGAGCGCGGCACCTCGACGCTCGGGGGGCAGGACATCTGGTTCGACGAAGATGTCCGCCGGCTGAACGCCGACGGGCGCGGCAAGCTGCTCGGCGAGTTCAAGGGCGACGACCGCCTGATCGTCTGGACCTCGAAGAATCAGTACTACATCACGGGCTACGACCTGATGCAGCACTTCCCCGACGATACGGTCCTCGTGGCGCGTTACGAGTCCGACCGGGTTTACAGCCTGTGTTACTACGACCGCGGCCAGAAGTATTACTACATGAAGCGTTTCACGGCCGAGATGTCGGACAAGATTCAGGATTTCCTCGACGCCGACGCCGATTTCATCTGCGTGACGGACCGCGCCGGGGCCAAACTGGAGATCACCTACAAGGGGGCGCACGCCTCGCGGCCCGCGGATGTGATCGACGTCGACGAGTTCGTGGGCGTCAAGAGCCACCGCGCCAAGGGCAAACGCCTGACGACCTATGACGTGGACCGGCTGCGGATGATCGAGCCCGAACTGCCTCCCGAACCGGAACCTTCGGAGGATGAGTCGCTTGACGACGGTCAGCTGACGGACGCTTCAGCTGACGCGGCGCAACGCGCTGCGGCAGAGGGGAAAGCTTCCGGAAAATCCGCCCTGAAGGAGCCGCTCGGCGCCAAGCCCGCCCCGGGAAAGGCTCCGGTGGGCCAGCCCTCGGCCGGAACGATCGTCGGAGGCGTGGAGTTCGAGGTGGAGCGTCCGAAAGGCGACGCCGGCGAGATGATCGACCCCGAACAGCTGAACCTGTTTTAACGAACCGCCTGCGATGAAACCTCTCTTTCTGGTCGGATATATGGGCTGCGGCAAGAGTACCCTCGGACGCAAGCTGGCGCGGCGTCTGGGCGTCGATTTCATCGACACCGACGCGCTGGTCGAGGAGCGCGAAGGCGCCTCCGTGGCCGACGTCTTCCGTTACGAGGGCGAGGAGCGTTTCCGCGAGGCGGAGCGCCGGGTCCTCGACGAGGTGATCGCCGGAGCCTCCTTCGCCGTGGTCTCCACGGGGGGCGGGCTGCCCACGTGGCGCGATAACATGCCGTGCATGAACGCCGTCGGGTATACGGTCTACCTGCGCCGCTCGCCGGAGCAGATCGCCCGGCGGTTAAGCCCCTACGGACGCCGCAAGCGGCCCCGTCTGCAAGGTCTCGACGACGAACAGCTGGTGGCCTTCATGCGCGGCGACATGGCGGCCCGCGAACCGTTCTACGCGCAGGCTTCGCTCGTCGTCGACTGCGACCCGATGTCCGACGACGAGCTGGTCGAACATATCGTGCAAACTTTCTCCGACCGTGGCTGACAACAGACCCATAGGCATTTACGACTCGGGGCTGGGCGGACTGACCGTCTGGCGCGAGGTCCGGCGTGCGCTGCCCGGCGAATCGCTCGCCTACCTCGGCGACGGCGCCAACTGCCCCTATGGCTCGCGGCCCCGCGAGGAGGTGCAGGCGCTGGCCGACGCCGCCGTGGCGCGGCTCGTGGAGCTGGACTGCAAGATGGTCGTCGTGGCCTGCAACACCGCCACGGCCGCGGCCATCGGCTTCCTGCGCGAAAAATACGCCGGCATGCCCATCGTCGGCATGGAGCCGGCCGTGAAACCGGCCTGCCTGGCGACCCGCAGCGGGGTGGTGGGAGTGCTGGCCACCGAACGGAGCCTCGACGGCGAGCTGTTCCGCCGCACGGCCGCCCGGTACGGCAGCGGCATCGAAGTCCTGACCTACCCGGGCACGGGTTTCGTGGAGCTGGTCGAGGGGAGCCGGGAGGATACGCCCGAGGCCGAAGCCGCGGTGCGCGCCGCCGTGGAGCCGATGCTGGCGCGGGGCGCCGACCAGATCGTGCTGGGGTGTACGCACTATCCCTTTCTGACGCCCGTGATGGAACGCATCGTCGACGGACGGGCTGCGATCGTCGACCCGTCGCCCGCCGTCGCCCGCCGCGTCGGGCAGCTTTTGGACCGCTACGGCCTGCGCGCTTCGGCGGATAACCGCCCCGCGCTCACGTTCCGCACCTTCGCCGACGAGCTTTACCGCCTGCGTCTCGAACGGAAGGTTGCGGCGTACCTGTAAGACGCTCCCGGCTCCGCCCCCCCCCATTCGCGGGCGGGAACGCTTCCGACCGGAATCGCTCCGGGCGATCGATAAAGTTTGCGGCACCTTCGGAATTGTCGGAAAAAATTCGTACCTTCGCTCGATAATAGCGACATTCTGGAATGGCATCTAAAAATACATCCTCCAACAGCCGGCAGGCCGTTCAGCGTTCCAACAGCGACAGTGCGCGCTGGATCGCCGGACTGCTGCTGCTGTTCATCGGTCTGTTCGCCGCCGCTGCGGTGTTCTTTTCGTTTTTCAGCTGGGCCGCCGACCAGAGCGGGCTGCAAAAATCGGTCGAGGAACGGGTGACGCTCGGCATCGAACCGGAAAATCTCTGCGGCTGGGCCGGAGCGCGGCTGGGGATGTTGCTGGTCGATCATTCGTTCGGGCTTTTCGGCATCCTGATTCCCGCGATGATCGTGCTGGTCGGCGTGCGGATCGTCCGTCAGCGGCCGCTGCTGTTCAACCATTCGATCCTTTCGCTGTTCCTGATTATGATTCTGGGGTCGCTGACGCTGGGATTCGCCTTCGCCGACCGCTGGAGCCTCTGCTGTTCGACGGGGTGGGGCGGCGCTTTCGGCATCGCCTCTTCAGCCCTGCTGCGTACGCATATCGGGGCTTTCGGAACGCTGATCCTGCTTGTCGGCGGCTGGATACTGACGGGTGTTTTCATCAACCGCAACTTCATCAACAAGGTCAACGAGGCGGGCAACGTGGTGGTCGACAAGAGCGGGAAGGTCGTCGAGATCCTCAAGCACAAAGTCGTGCTGCACGGACGTGCGGCCGGGGAGGACGGGGCTGCGGAGGATGTTCCCGAACCGGCTCCGAAACCTGGCCCGAAGGCGGCCGCACCGCAGCCCGCGCCGCCGAAAGCGGCGGAACTCGCGGCGCAAAAACCCGCCCCGATCCGTGTGGAACGTCCGTCGGAGCCCGTTGCGGCCCGGAAGTCCGTGCCGGAAGAGGACGAAAATCCCTTCCTCGAACTGACGCCCGACGGGAAACCCGTCGCCGGGGAGACTGCCGCGGAGCAGACGCCCCCTCCCGCGGAGGACGGGGAGTTCATCGAGGTGGACCTTTCGCGTCCCGAGGGCCGTGTGGTGATCGGCCGCAGCGGGCTGGTCGAGCTGGAACGCCCTGCGGTGCGCGACGCCGTGCCTGCGGAGCCCGCCCCGGAGGAGGTTCCGGAGAGAGAGGCCGCGCAGTCCGATCCCGATGCGCCCTTTACCGAGATCACCGTGCTGGACGACGCGCCCGCCGCGGAGCCGGAGGGCGTCGTGGTGACGGTCGAGGCCAACGAGGCGAAACTGCTCGACGAGAAGGCGATCCCCACGGAGAGCTACGACCCGCTGAAGGACCTGGTGAACTACCGCAAGCCGCCCGTGACGCTGCTGGAGGACTACATTTCCGATTCGGAGGTCTCGGACGAGGAGATTTTCGAGAACAAGACCAAGATCGAGGAGACGCTCAAATATTTCGGCATTCCGATCCAGCGCATCAAGGCCACGGTGGGTCCCACGGTGACGCTCTACGAGATCGTGCAGGCGCAGGGGGTTAAAATCGCTAAAATCCAGGGCCTCCAGAACGATATCGCCCAGAGCCTCAAAGCCGAATCGGGCATCCGCATCATCGCCCCGATTCCGGGCAAGGGAACCATCGGCATCGAGGTCCCGAACCGCAACAAGCAGATCGTGTCGATGTATTCGGCTGTGCGGTCGCTGCGTTTTCAGGAGTCGAAGGCCGAGCTTCCGGTGGTGATCGGGCGCACGATCCAGAACGAAAATTACGTCTTCGACCTGGCCAAGATGCCGCACCTGCTGGTCGCCGGAGCCACGGGGCAGGGCAAGTCCGTGGGGCTGAACGCCATCATCACCTCGCTCCTGTACCGCAAACACCCCGCGCAGCTGAAGTTCGTGATGATCGACCCCAAGATGGTCGAGTTTTCGCTCTACGCCAAGGTCGAACGCCATTTCCTGGCCAAGATGGAGTCGGAGGACGAAGCCATCGTCACCGATCCCCGCAAGGCGGTCTATACGCTCAACGCATTGTGTACGGAGATGGACAACCGTCTGGAGCTGTGCAAGAAGGCCGGTGCCCGGAACATCTTGGAGTACAACGGGAAATTCACTTCGCGGCGGCTGAATCCGATGAACGGCCACCGCTTCATGCCCTATATCGTCGTGGTGATCGACGAGTTCGCCGACCTGATCATGACGGCCAAGGAGGTCGAGACCCCCGTGACGCGTCTGGCCCAGAAAGCCCGCGCCATCGGCATCCACCTGATCATCGCCACGCAGCGTCCGTCGGTCGATGTCATCACGGGTAAGATCAAGGCCAACTTCCCGGCCCGCGTCGCTTTCCGCGTGATGCAGATGATCGACTCGCGGACGATCCTCGATCGTCCCGGCGCCGACCAGTTGATCGGCCGCGGCGACATGCTCATCTCGAAGGACGGCGAACTGACGCGTATCCAGTGCGCGCTTGTCGAGACCAAGGAGGTCGAGCGCATCTGCGAATACATCTCCAAACAGCAGGGCTACACCGAGGCCTACACGCTGCCCGACTATACGCCCGACGGCGGCGACGCTCAAATGGGCAGCGAGGAGTCCTCGGCGCCCGTGAAATACGACTCGCTCTTTGCCGAGATCGCCCGCGACGCCGTGTCCGGAGGTCAGATCTCGACCTCGATGATCCAGCGCAACTACGAGGTGGGCTTCAACCGCGCCGGCCGCATTATGATGCAACTCGAAAGGGCCGGCATCGTCGGCCGCCAGCAGGGGGCCAAACCGCGCGACATCCTCTACCACGACTTGCCTTCGCTGGAGGCGAAATTACAGGAACTGGGATTGTTTTAAGCCGAGGACTTAAAACAATCCCAGTTCCTGTGGTTAAGAATTAAAAATTAGGAATTGAAAATTGCGGGAGCTGACGCTATGGGGAGACGAAAATTTTTCATTTTTCATTGTTTGTTTTTCATTGCCGTATTGTTTTGCGGCATATTGCAAGGCAATGCGGCGCAGCCTCGTGCCACGGAGATACTGGAACGCCTTGCGGCGGGATTCCGTGCGATGGACGGCTACGGCGTGAAGTTCGGGGTCGTCTCGGGCGACTACGAAGCCCGCGGCAGCTATGTCGTGGAAGGCGACAGCTATTACCTCGTGCTGGGCGACGCGGAGGTTTTCGCCGACGGAGCCGTGCGCCGCGAGGTCGACAACCGCCGCCGCGAGGTGACCGTTACGGAGGTCGACACCGCGAGCCGCAACATCCTGAACAATCCGGTCCGGGCCTTCGATTTTCTGGGCAGCGAATATACGCCGTCGCTCGTCTCCGAAGCCGACGGCCGCGCCGTCGTGCGGCTGACGCCCGCCGCCGGGAACGACTCCCCGGCAGGCGATGTCACGCTGACGGTCGACACCGCTACGATGCGCCCCCGCTCGCTTTCGTACGACTACGACGGCGAACAGGTGCTGGTGAACGTGCTGGAGGTCGCGCCCCATGCGGGGCACGTCCGGCGGTTCGATCCGAAAAATTATGAGGGCTACGAATTCATCGATTTTCGTTGAGTGCTATGGGAGTCTTTTCTTTGATCTGGAACTGGTTTGTGCTGGTGTTGATCGTGGCGGCGGCGGTGTTTTTCGCCGCCGGGCTGTGGAAACTGCGCCGTCAGCCCGCCGATGATGCCGGCGGGAGGGAGCTCCGCCGGCTGCGTATCGAGAACCGGACGCTGTGGCTCTTCATCGCCCTGCTGCTGCTCGTGTCGCGCATCGACCGCATCTGCGAATTTTGACGCCGATGTGGACCGCCCCGTTTTTTTCTCCGGAAACGGGCGTCCGCAGGCCGTGCCGTTCGCCTTTTCTCCCGGCAGTTTGCCGGGAGATTTTGTTCGGGGCGTCGAGATCGTGGGCGCAATGGTGGCGAATCCCGCGCAAATGACAAGTTGTCGCGCCGTTTGTCGTCGCCGAATGCAGGGAGGATGGATTGTTTAATGTGTGTTTTTAATAAATGCGTCAAGGATAATAAATCTTAACATAAATTCATGTTATTTATTAAAATATTATCTTATATTTGTTTTAGGATGTCCTGACGCATGTTGAACACTTTAAATTTAATCTATTATGGATGAATTAGGTTTTACGTTGGCGGGGTTTGCAGTCTTGGGGGTGTTGCATTATGCGGTTGCTATCGTTTTTGCCGTATCCGAATACCGAAAGTGGAGGCCTACGGGGTGGATCATTCCCCTTGCAGTCGTTATGTTCGTCGCTTTTTCGTTTATTTTTCCGGTAGTGGAACATATCGTCCGCCCCAGAATGCGGGCCTGCGGCGTCGACCGGCGTATCATCCGGCTGAAACTCGTGCTGGCATGGTCCGTGCCGCTTTTAACGAGTGTCGGTATTAAGTTGTGTGAGTTGTTCTGCAATCGGGTCGTGCCCCGCGATTTCTCCGGGGAGCTGGCCCTCTGCTGCTGTCTTTCGTGCGGACTCCTGTATTTGGGGCTTATGCTCTGGGTCAATGTGAAGCTCAATGCGCTTGCGGAGGCGTGCCCGGCCAAAGGTGCGGAGTGATCGCTCGACTTTGTCGCGGACCGTTCTGCAATCCGTCTTTCTCCCGGCAGTTTGCCGGGAGATTTTTTTCGGGCCGTCAGATCGCCGGAAAAGGGGCAAAAACGGGGTGGTCCGCTGAAAATATCGCGCCCACGAAGCAGATTTATTCCCCTAAAGTTGCTCAAACCGGAAATAAATCGTATTTTTGTTCGTTAAAAGAACGGTAATTTTCGACGGGTATCAACGGGCCGGTTGCGGCGCTTGTGAGCGTTGAAAATTTGAATTGGAGATAATTCGGTCGAAATTCCGGTCGCGATGCGACGAGGCTCCCGTCTTGGCGGGCGCCGGAGCGGGCCAAGTATGTAAACGCGGCGGGACGCCGCGAAAGCCTGCTTCGAAACGGAAAGACGAAGAATAACAGAATTAAGTATTAATATGTTAACTGAAGAAGAAAAGAATGCCGGTTTGACGGGGCGTATCATCCCCATCAATATCGAAGAGCAGATGAAATCGGCGTACATCGACTACTCGATGTCGGTCATCGTGTCGCGTGCGCTGCCTGACGTGCGCGACGGCATGAAGCCCGTGCACCGCCGCATCCTCTACGATATGAGCGCGGAGCTTAACCTCTACTCCGACAAACCCACACGTAAGTCCGCCCGTATCGTCGGCGACGTGCTCGGTAAGTTCCACCCCCACGGCGACACGTCGGTCTACGACGCGATGGTCCGCCTGGCGCAGGACTGGTCGATGCGCTACCCGCTGGTCGACGGACAGGGTAACTTCGGTTCGATGGACGGCGACTCGCCTGCCGCCATGCGTTACACCGAGGCCCGCATGAAGAAAATCACGGACGAAGTGATGGCCGACATCGACAAGGAGACGGTCGACTGGACGCTGAACTTCGACGACACGATTCCCGAACCCACGGTCCTGCCCACGAAAATCCCGCTGCTGATCGTCAACGGCGCCAGCGGTATCGCCGTCGGTATGGCCACGAACATGGCTCCGCACAACCTTTCGGAGGTGGTCGACGCCTGCTGCGCCTATATCGACAACCCGGAGATCACGGGCGAGGAGTTGCTGCACTACGTCAAGGGTCCCGACTTCCCCACGGGCGGTATCATCTACGGCTACGAGGGAGTGAAGGAGGCGATGCTGACGGGCCGCGGCCGCGTGATGATGCGCGCCAAGACCGACATCGAGCATACGCCCAGCGGCCGCGAGTGCATCGTCATCACGGAGATTCCCTACATGATCAACAAGGCCGAGATGATCAAGAAGATCGCCGACATGATCAATGACAAGAAGATCGACGGCATCTCCTACATCAACGACGAGTCGGACCGCAACGGCCTGCGGATCATCATTATCCTGAAGCACGACGCCGTTGCGAGCGTGGTGCTGAACACGCTGTTCAAGAACACGCCGCTGCAAACGTCGTTCGCCGTGAACAACATCGCGCTGGTCAACGGCCGGCCGCAGATGCTGCCGATGCGCGACCTGATCAAATACTTCATCGAGCACCGCCACGACGTCGTCGTGCGCCGCACGCGCTTCGACAAGCGCAAGGCCGAGGAGCGTCTGCACATCGTGCAGGGTTTGCTGATCGCGCAGGACAACATCGACGAGATCGTGCGCATCATCCGCGCCTCGCAGACGCCCGACGCCGCCAAGCAGACGATGATCGAGCGTTTCGAGTTGTCGGACATCCAGGCTTCGGCCATCATCGAAATGCGCCTGCGCGCCCTGACGGGACTCGAAAGGGGCAAGCTGCTCGCCGAGCGCGACGAACTGGAGAAGCTGATCGCCCACCTGACGGAGGTGCTTGCGAACGTCGGCATGCAGATGCAGATCATCAAGGACGAGCTGCTGGAGATCAAGGAGAAGTACGGCGACGAACGCCGCTCGGAGATCGTCTACGCTTCGGAGGAGTTCAATCCCGAGGATTTCTATGCCGACGACGACATGGTGATCACCATTTCGCACATGGGCTACATCAAGCGCACGCCGCTGGCCGAATACCGCACGCAGAACCGCGGCGGCGTGGGGGCCAAGGGCAGCGCCACGCGCGACGAGGACTTCATCGAGCACATCTACGTGGCTTCGATGCACAATACGATGCTCTTCTTCACCGAAAAGGGTCGCTGCTTCTGGCTCAAGGTCTACGAGATTCCGGAAGGCGCCCGTTCGTCGAAGGGCCGCGCCATCCAGAACGTCATCCAGATCGAGCCGGACGACAAGGTCCGCGCTTACATCAACGTCAAGAGCCTGGCCGATGCGGAGTACGTGAACAACAACTACATCATCATGTGCACCAAGGACGGCACGATCAAGAAGACCAAACTGGAGGCCTACTCGCGTCCGCGCCAGAACGGCGTGAACGCCATCGTCATCCGCGAGGGCGACCAGCTGATCGAGGCCAAGCTCACCAGCGGCAACGCCGAGGTGATGATCGCCGCCCGCGACGGCAAGGCCATCCGTTTCAACGAATCGACGGTGCGTCCGATCGGGCGTGTCGGCGCCGGAGTGCGCGGCATCTCGATCGAGGACGGGGACGAGGTGGTCGGCATGATCTGCGTGGAACCCGATTCGAAGCAGGACGTGCTGGTATTGAGCGAGAACGGCTACGGCAAGCGTACCGATCTGGACGAATACCGCATCACCAACCGCGGCGGAAAGGGCGTGAAGACCATCAACATTACGGAAAAGACAGGCAAACTAATTTCGATACAGGCCGTTACCGACGACAACGACCTGATGATCATTAACCGTTCGGGACTCACCATACGCACCGCTGTCAGCCAGATCCGCCTCGCGGGCCGCGCTACGCAGGGCGTGCGTATCATCAACCTCCGCGAGGGCGACGCCATTGCTTCGGTGATGGCCGTGCCGGCTGCCGGGGAAGAGGAGGAAGTGCAGCCCGCGGAAGGCGTTGAGACCGGAGGCGAAACCCCCGGAGCCGCCCCCGCGGAGGAATAAGAAAAAGAAACAACAAAACTTTAAAATTTCAGTTTACCATGAAGAAAACGATTTTGACGGCTCTTGCGGCGCTGCTCGTGGCAGTTCCCGCCGTGAAAGCCCAGAAAGTGAACAAGGAAGCCCTTCTCGCCAAGATCGAAAAGAGCGACGCCGACATCGCTAACGAGAAGAAGGCGGCGAAGGCCGCGACGTGGCTCGCCCGCGGCAAGGCTTTCTACGAGGTGGCCGTGGAGCCTACGAAGAGCATCTTCGCCAACATGGAACCGACGATGCTGAAACTGGCTGTCGGCGAACCCAAGTCGACGACGAAGGAGACGCTCAACGGCACGGAGTACGACGCATGGGTGTATCCCTATTTCACGGCTTACGTCAAGGACAACAAGGTCGTGACGTGGAAGCAGAGCAAATGGGTGCTGAAAGACGCTCCCAAGAAGGCCATCGAGGCTTACAACAAGGCTTATGAACTCGATCCCAAGACGGCCGAGAAGGTCAAGGAGGGTCTGAAGCAGGTCAGCGACTTCTGCTCGCAGGTGGGCAACGTCGGCATCGACTCGGGCAACTACGTCGAGGCCGCAGACGCTTACGTGACGGCTTTCGAGGCGCAGTCCAGCCCGGCTTACGAGAAGGCCGACCCCGCGCTGCTCTACTATGCGGGCTACCTGCTGACCGTCGACGGCTCGAACAACCCCAAGTCGTTCGCCAAGGGCGGCGAGTACCTGACCAAGGCCATTGACCTGGGCTATGCCGACGAGGAGGGTAATATCTATTACTACCTCTTCCACTGCCTCTACGGACAGAAGGACCTCGACAAGGGAAATATTATGAAAGCGAAGGACGTGCTGCTGACGGGTATCGGGAAGTTCCCGAAGAACGAGCGCATTCTCGACGGCCTGATGCAGCTTTACACCGCGGAGCAGGGCGTGGGCGACCCCGCCGACCTGATCGCGCTGATCGACAAGGCCATCGAGGACAATCCGTCGAACGTGGACCTCTGGTTCGGCCGCGGCCGTATCTTCTACGCGCTGAAGGACTACGATCAGAGCATCGAATCGTTCAAGAAGGTCGTGGAGCTGAAGCCCGACCTGTTCGAGGGCAACTACTACCTGGGTGTGTTCTATACGATCAAGGGCGACGCGCTCAACAAGGAGATGAACGAGAAGCAGTACAGCAGCCAGGCGGTTTACGACGCCGATCTGAAAGTCGTCAACGATGTCTACAAGGAGGCTGTGCCCTGGTTCGAGAAGGCGCACCAGATCAAACCCGACGATGTTGATACGCTGGAGTTCCTCAAATCCATCTGCTTCCGTCTGCGCGACGAGGCCGGCATCATGGAGAAGTACAACACCTACAATGCCCTTTACAAGCAGGTGAAAGGCATCGAATAGCCGCTTGACGGGCGGGGATTCAGCGGCGATGGTTCGCCGGTCCCGCTCTTTGAACGGAGTTGCGCTGCCGCCCGTTCGGCAGGCGTTATGAAAAAAGCCCGGCTTTCCAGCCGGGTTTTTTGCATATGGAGGGGGTAAATGGCATTACGAAACGCCCTGCACCCTGAATCCCGCCTTTTGACCGTGCGGGCGCGGGGCCGGGGAGCAGCGTTCCGGCCAAAAGGCCGCACCCTGAATCCGGCGTCTTACGCCGGTTAGCGGGCGATGCGGCCCGAGACGGAGCCGCGGGCCAGCTGTTCGACCTCTGCGGCCGTGAACTGGTTGTAGTCGCCCGGCACGGTGTTTTTCAACGCGCAGGCCGCGGTTCCGAAGTCCAGCGCAAACTGGGCGTCGTGGGGATGCGCGGCCATTCCGTAGAGCAATCCGCCCACGAAGGCGTCGCCCACGCCGACGCAGTCGACCACGGGGTCGATGTCGTAAACCCGCGTGGAGTGCAGACGTCCGCCCGTGTAGAGCGTTCCCGAGATCAGGTGGTGGTTGGCGCTCAACACGCTGCGCAGTCCGAAGACGATGCTCCGGCAGCGGGGGAAGCGCGCCGCAACCTCCGCCGAGGCCCGTTCGTAACCCGCCGTATCGGGACGGTAGGCGGCGTCGCGGGCCGCAAACTGCGGCAGCTGCATGCCGAGCACCTTTTCGTATTCGTCGTCCGTGCCGAAGAAGGCGTCGCACTGCTCCATCAGCGGTGGGAGCACCTCCTGCGGCTCCTTGCCGTATTTCCAGAGGTTCTTGCGGTAGTTGATGTCGCACGAGACGGTCAGTCCCGCCGCGTGCGCCGCCGCAATCGCCTCGGCGCACACGGCCGCCGTGCCGGCGCTCACCGCGGCCGAAATTCCCGACCAGTGGAACCACGAGGCGCCGCGGAAGATTCCGTCCCAGTCGATCATCCCCGGTTGCAGGGTGTCGAAGGCCGAGTCGGCGCGGTCGTATACGACGTGCGACGAGCGCATCGCGGCGGCCTCCTCCATGTAGTAAATCCCGAGCCGCTTGCCGCCGCGCAGGATGGCGTCCGTCCGTACGCCGTAGCGGCGCAGGTCGTCGATGCAGGCGTCGGCCACCCGGTTGTCCGGCAGGCGGGTGACGAATTCGCTTTGCAGGCCGTAGTTGGCCAGCGATACGGCGACGTTGGCCTCGCTTCCGCCGTAGCTGGCGCGGAAGAGGTTCGTCTGGTTGAAACGCAGGTAGTCGGGCGGCGTGAGCCGCAGCATGATCTCCCCGAAGGTAACGATCTTTTGTCTGTCCATGATTTTTGTGAAATAGGAGTTACAAATATACATAAAAAGCCGGACAATCGCAAGCCGGATTGCGCCCGCTTCGGGAAAGGGTTCCGACAGAGAAAGGCCCGGTCGTCGGACCGGGCCTTTCGGAAAAAGCAGGACGGCATGCCTGCCCTTTTTGGACGGATTTTTAGTTGAGGACCGTCACTTTGAGCGGCGTCACGGCGGCGGCCTGCGCCTGCCCGATCTCTTCGATCCACTCCTTCATGTCCTCCACGCCGCCCTGGCTCCAGCCCGAACCGGCGTAGTAGGTCAGCGTCCGGCCGGGTTTCACGGCCTTGACGGCTACGGCGTGGCCCAGCGTGTCCGTAAGCATCTCGGCTCCCGGCAGAATCACGCCCTGGTAGATGTCGCCGTCGCGCACGGGATCCTTCGAATCCGAAACGGCCTCGCATAGGGCCATCCAGCCTTCGCCCGTGAGTATCTGTTTCACGTCGTGGCGCACGAAGCCCGCGGCGATCGGCATCTCGGCGAATGCTCCTTCGTAGATGTTGTCCATGCGGTTGAAGCGCTGGTTGGCGTCGAGCGAGATGATCTTGGTGAGCGTCACGGGCGTGCCGTCGACATCGAACGGGGCGTAGGTCAATTCGACCGAAGTGCGGATCGGTCCGTTGTCGAGCGTTCGGGCCGTGGCGTAGTTGTGTCCCATCATCCAGAATTTACCGCCGGCGAAGGGCAGCGATGCGCCCGAACCGAGCGTCACGCCCACCTTGTAGCAGTCCATGCCGTCGCCGTAGTTGTGGTGGTAGTTGCCCCGGGCGTACCACTCGTCGATCACCAGTTTGTCGGTGCACTTCACCCATACGTCGATGCCCGGAGTGACGAGTTTCTCGGGAGAGGTTTCGAGCGCCGGGCCGTAGAGGCGGTAGGCCACCTTGTTGTTCTCCCAGGCGTAGTCGTCGTAACGTTCGGGAACCGTGCGGCCGAACGCCTCGGCGGGGTAGTTCTCGCGCTGGCCCGTGACCAGTTTGAACCGCTTGCTTTCCATCGGGTCGGCGTCGGTCTGGAAGATCAGCGCCTGCGGCTCCGTTCCGCCGCGGAAGAGGACCTGCGAGGGGATCTGCTCGTTGTCGTCGTTCAGGACGACGATGTTGTCCGGCGTCACGCCTTTGAGCGCGGCGACTTCGGACCAGGCGATTTCGACGGTTTCGTCATCGCGTTCGGTCGGGGTCGTGTTGGCGACTTCGACCTTCAAAGCGGGTGTGCAGGAGGCCGTCAGGAGGACTGCAACCCACATAATCGGTTTTTTCATAAAATTAGAATTGAAGTTTTTCCGTTGTTTGTAGGCAAATTTACAATTTTTCCGTATATTGGTCAACCAAAACGGCAAATATTCTATTTAATTCGGTAATTTTTCATATTCCGAGTGGCGGAAAGTTACTAATTTTACGTTATGAAAAAGAGCCTGATACGTATAGAAATTTAACCGCGATAGCTTTTATTTTTTATGAAACAGTTCAACGACGACAATTTCCTGTTGCAGACCGAGACTGCGCAGCGTCTTTACCACGACCATGCGGCCAAGATGCCGATCATCGACTACCATTGCCACCTGATTCCCGAGTACGTGGCTTCGGACCACCGTTTCGACAACCTGTCGAAGATCTGGCTCGAAGGCGACCACTACAAATGGCGCGCCATGCGCACCAACGGGGTCGATGAGAAGTATTGCACGGGCAAGGATACGACCGATTGGGAGAAGTTCGAGAAGTGGGCCGAGACGGTTCCCTATACGATGCGCAATCCGCTCTACCACTGGACCCACCTCGAATTGAAGACCGCCTTCGGGGTGACGAAACTGCTCAATCCCGCTTCGGCCCGCGAAATCTACGACCATTGCACGGCGCTGTTGCAGCGTCCCGAATACCACGCCCGCGGCCTGATGCGCCGCTACAACGTCGAGGCGGTCTGCACGACGGACGATCCCGTGGATTCGCTCGAACACCATATCAAGGTCCGCGAGGACGGTTTTGCGACCAGGATGCTCCCCACGTGGCGTCCCGACAAGGCGATGGCCGTGGAGGTTCCGGCCGATTTCCGCGCTTATATGGAGAAGCTTTCGGAGGTTTCGGGCGTCACGATCACGAAGTTCGCCGATGTGATCGACGCGCTGCGCGTGCGTCACGAGTTCTTCGGGTCGGTCGGCTGCCGCCTTTCGGACCACGGCATCGAGGAGTTCTATGCCGAGGATTATACGCAGGCCGAGATCGACGCTATTTTTAATAAGGTATACGGCGGGCAGACGCTGACGCCCGAGGAGATCCGCAAGTTCAAGACCGCCATGCTGGTCGAGTTCGCCACGATGGACCATGAGGCCGGCTGGACCCAGCAGTTCCACTACGGCGCCATCCGCAACAACAACAGCCGCATGTTCGGCCGGCTGGGTCCCGATACGGGCTTCGACTCGATCGGCGACTTCGCGGTCGGCAGGCAGATGTCGAAATTCTTCGACATGCTCGACCGCAACGACCGCCTTGCGAAGACCATCATCTACAACCTCAATCCCCGCGACAACGAGCTGGTGGCCACGATGATCGGCAATTTCCAGGACGGCCGCTACGGCGCCGGGAAGATCCAGTTCGGATCGGGGTGGTGGTTCCTCGATCAGAAGGACGGCATGGAGAAACAGATGAACGCCCTCTCGACGCTGGGTCTGTTGAGCCGCTTCGTGGGCATGCTGACCGACTCGCGGTCGTTCCTTTCGTACCCGCGCCACGAGTATTTCCGCCGCACGCTGTGCAACCTCGTCGGCAACGACATTGAGCAGGGCCTGCTGCCCGCCTCGGAGATCGACTTCATCGGCCGGGAGATCATCGAGGGCATCTGCTACCGCAACGCCAAGGACTATTTCAAATTTTAAGCTGTCATAATACCATGAAAATCGTAACATTAGGTGAAATCATGCTGCGTCTTTCGACGCCCGGAAACACGCGCTTCGTTCAGTCCGATTCGTTCGACGTCGTCTATGGCGGCGGCGAGGCCAACGTGGCCGTTTCGTGCGCCAACTACGGCCACGAGGCTTACTTCGTCTCGAAACTCCCGAAGCACGAGATCGGCCAGTCGGCGGTCAATGCGCTGCGCAAATACGGCGTGAGGACCGATTTCATCGCCCGCGGCGGCGACCGCGTGGGCATCTATTACCTCGAAACCGGGGCCTCGATGCGTCCCTCGAAGGTGATCTACGACCGTGCGCATTCGTCGATCGCCGAGGCCGATCCGCAGGATTTCGACTTCGACGCCATCATGGAGGGCGCCGACTGGTTCCACTGGTCGGGCATCACGCCCGCGATTTCGGACAAGGCCGCCGAACTGACCCGTCTGGCCTGCGAGGCCGCCAGGCGTCACGGCGTGACGGTGTCGGTGGACCTGAACTTCCGCAAGAAGCTCTGGACCAAGGAGAAGGCGCAGTCGATTATGAAGCCCCTGATGCAGTATGTCGATGTCTGCATCGGCAACGAGGAGGACGCCGAGCTGTGCCTCGGGTTCAAGCCCGACGCCGATGTCGAGGGCGGCGAGACCAACGCCGAGGGCTACAAGGGCATCTTCCGCCAGATGGCCGCGACGTTCGGGTTCAAGTATGTGATCTCGACCCTGCGCGAGTCGTTCTCGGCGACGCACAACGGCTGGAAAGCCATGATCTACAACGGAGAGGAGTTCTACGAGTCGAAGCGTTACGACATCGACCCGATCATCGACCGCGTGGGCGGCGGCGACTCGTTCTCGGGCGGCGTGATCCACGGCCTGCTGACCAAGCCGACGCAGGGCGAGGCCCTGGAGTTCGCCGTGGCGGCATCGGCCCTGAAGCACACGATCAACGGCGACTTCAACCTCGTATCGGCCGAGGAGGTCGAGTCGTTGGCCGGAGGCAATGCCAGCGGACGGGTGCAGAGATAATTAAAAATGAAAAATTAAGAATTAAAAATTATGGCTCGCTTCAATAAAATGCAAGTTCTGGAGGCCATCGGTAAGACCGGCATGGTTCCCGTATTCTATCACGCTGACGCCGAGATCGCCAAGCAGGTCGTGAAAGCCTGCTACGAGGGCGGCGTGCGCGCTTTCGAGTTCACCAACCGCGGCGATTTCGCTTCGGAGGTGTTCATCGAGGTCATCAAGTTCGCCGCCAGGGAGTGCCCCGAAATGGTGCTGGGCGTGGGTACGATCGTCGATGCCCCGACGGCCGCGATGTACATGCAGTACGGCGCCAACTTCGTCGTGGGTCCCTACCTCAATCCCGAGGTGGCCAGGGTCTGCAACCGCCATCTGGTTCCCTACACCCCTGGCTGCGGTTCGGTGACGGAGATCGGCACGGCGCAGGAACTGGGCTGCGATCTGACGAAGGTCTTCCCCGCGGGCAACGTGGGCGGTCCGTCGTTCGTCAAGAACGTCAAGGCCCCGCTGCCGTGGTCGAACATCATGGCCACCGGAGCGGTGGAACCCACCGAGGAGAACCTCACGGCGTGGTTCAAGGCCGGCGTTTATTGCGTGGGCATGGGCTCGCAGCTCTTCCCGAAAGAGGTCGTCGCCGCGAAGGACTGGGCGGCGATCACCGAAAAATGCCGTTTCGCTCTGGACGTGATCGCCCGGGTGCGTTAAACCCGATTCCGTAAGTTCGGTAGTCCGGCGGCGGCCCCGCTCCGCCGCCGGACGCCGTTCCTGCGGCTCACCAATTCCTGAACACTACTTAATTAAACCCCATAATGACAAACAACAAAACGACTCTCGCTGGGAAGATGACGCAGTATCGCTGGGTCATCTGTGCGATGCTCTTCTTCGCAACGACCGTTAACTACCTCGACCGTCAGGTGCTCTCGCTGACGTGGGACGAGTTCATCAAGCCCGAATTCCACTGGAACGAGTACCACTACGGGCTGATCACTTCGATCTTCTCGATCGTCTATGCCGTCTGCATGCTCTTTGCAGGACGTTTCATCGACTGGATGGGCACCAAGAAAGGTTATCTGTGGGCCATCGGCGTCTGGTCGATGGGAGCCTGCATGCACGCCCTCTGCGGCATCGCCACCGAGGCATGGGTGGGGCTTCCCGACGCCGCCGCGTTGCGCGCCGTCGAGGCCGGGTCGGCCCTGGCCGCGACCATCGCCATGGTCAGCATGTATTTCTTCATCGCCGCGCGCTGCATCCTCGCCCTGGGCGAGGCGGGCAACTTCCCGGCAGCCATCAAGGTGACCGCCGAGTACTTCCCCAAGAAGGACCGCGCCTACGCCACCTCGATCTTCAATGCCGGCGCTTCGATCGGCGCGCTGTTCGCCCCGCTGACCATTCCGCTGCTGGCGAAGGCCTGGGGCTGGGAGATGGCCTTCATCGTGATCGGCGCCCTGGGCTTCGTCTGGATGGGCTTCTGGGTCTTCATGTACAAGAAGCCCTCGGACCACCCGAAGGTGAATGCCGCCGAGCTGGAGTATATCGAGCAGGACCAGCACGAAGTGGTCGACGGCGAGACGGTCGGCAAGGAGCAGGAGAGCGAGAAGATCTCGTTCTGGAGAACGCTCTCGTTCAAACAGACGTGGGCCTTCGCCTTCGGCAAGTTTATGACCGACGGCGTGTGGTGGTTCTTCCTCTTCTGGACCCCCTCGTACCTCAATTCGCAGTTCGGGATCAAGATGTCCGAAGGGCTGGGCGTGGCGCTGATCTTCACGCTTTATGCCATCACGATGCTGTCGATCTACGGCGGCAAGCTTCCGACGATCATCATCAACAAGACGGGGCTGAACCCCTATGCGGCACGCATGCGCGCCATGCTGATCTTCGCGTTCATTCCGCTGCTGGTGCTGCTGGCGCAGCCCATGGGCACGATCTCGCCGTGGTTCCCGATCATCCTGATCGGTCTGGGCGGCGCGGCGCACCAGTCGTGGTCGGCCAATATCTTCTCGACCATCGGCGACATGTTCCCCAAGTCGGCGATCGCCACCGTGACGGGCATCGGCGGCATGGCCGGCGGCGTAGGCTCGATGATCCTGCAATGGTTCGCCGGCTGGCTGTTCGTATATGCCGACGAAACGGCGATGCAGTTCATGGGTTTCGAGGGTAAGCCCGCCGGATATTTCGTCGTCTTCTGCATCTGCGCCGTGGCTTACCTCATCGGCTGGATCGTGATGAAGACGCTGGTTCCGAAATACAAACCGATTGTATTGGATTAACTTAAAAACCGGACATACAATGATCAAGCAACTGAACAAGTCGACCGTCGAAACGGTCGGCCGTCCCGTTCGCATCCTGCAATTCGGCGAAGGCAACTTCTTGAGAGCCTTCGTGGACTGGCAGATCGACATCGCCAACGAGAAGGGCGTCATGGATGCAGGCGTGGCCGTTTGCCAGCCGATCATCGACCCCGAGCGCAAGGTGCTGGGGATGATCGACCTGATGCACCGGCAGGACAACATGTACCACGTCTATCTGGAGGGCATCGAGAACAAACGGCCCAAGAAGGACGTGTGGCTGGTGAAGAGCATCATGGATTCGTTCAATCCCTATGTGGACTATGCGAAATACGAGGCGTATTTCCTCTCGCCGGAGCTGAAGATCACCATTTCGAACACCACCGAGGCGGGCATCCGCTACGAGGAGGGCGACGATCTGACGGCCTGTCCTCCGAAATCGTATCCCGCCAAGATGACGGCGCTGCTGTACAAGCGGTTCAAACATTTCAACGGCGACCCGACCAAGGGCCTTTGCATCATCTGCTGCGAGCTGATCGAGAACAACGGCTCGACGCTCCACGAATACGTCATCAGACATGCCGAATACCACAAGCTCGGGCAGGATTTCATCGACTGGGTCGAAAACAGCTGCCACTTCTGCGACACGCTCGTGGACCGCATCGTCCCGGGCTTCCCGCGCGAGCAGATCGGCGAGATCAGGGAGGAGATCGGCTATGACGACAACCTCGTGGTGAAGGCCGAGCTGTACCACCTGTGGGCCATCGGCGGCCCGGGCTACAAGGAGGTGATGAAGGAACTGCCGCTGGACAAGGCGGGGCTGCACGTCGTTTTCATGCCCTCGATCAAGCAGTTCCGCGACAAGAAGGTCCGCATCCTGAACGGGTCGCACACGGGCATGGTGCCCATCGCCCTGCAAATGGGCTGCGAGACGGTGATGGACGCTTTCAATACGCCCGACATCGAGCGGTTCGTCAACGACATGGTCGCCGAGGAGGTGATCCCGATGATCGACGAGGACCGGGACGAGCTGAAGAAGTTCGCCGCCGGGATTCTGGAGCGTTTCTACAACCCCTTCATCAAGCACATGCTCCGGTCCATTTCGCTCAACTCGCTTTCGAAATGGGAGGCGCGCAACTATCCGACCGTGCGCGACAACTGGTTCAAGGCGCAGCGGCTGGCCGAACGCGAAGCATTCACGTTCGCCGCGCTGATGACCCTCTACGGGCCGAACAGCGGTTTCGAACCCGACGACACGAGGGAGTTCGTGGACTACATCCGCGCCAACTGGGATTCGGCCGACATGGAGGCTACGATCGCGAAGATCGTGAAGGAGAGCGGCATCTTCACCGTCGATTTCTCGGAGGTTCCGGGCTTCATCGGGACCGTTGCGGGCTATGTCCGCGACATCGAGACGCTGGGCATGAAAGATGCCTTGAAGAAGTTTTTAGGAGCGTAACCAGTCAGCTGTTCCGGTGCGGCGTTTCGGACGGTTCGTGGCACGGCCTCCGGTCGTGTTCACAAGTCCGACCCACCCCCGAACCTCCCCCCCCGCCTCGGCGGGAGCTTTGCGGGACCCGGACATGCGGCTTATTTTATTGATATGAAACGGTTTCTGAAAATCAACGCTGCGGACAATGTCGCCGTCGCACTGGCCGACGACCTGCACGAGGGCGAGACGCTCGATGTCGAGGGCGTCGCCGTGACGCTCCGCGAGGACGTTGCGCGCGGCCATAAGTTCGCCCTGCGCGACATCGCCGCGGGCGAGAACGTCGTGAAGTACGGCTATCCCATCGGTCACGCCACGCAGGACGTGCCGCAGGGCGGGTGGATTCACACGCACAACCTGAAAACCAACCTCCGCGACGACCTCGAATACACCTATGTCCCCAAGGTTTACGATGTCGGGTGCCCGAAGCGCGACGTGCGGGTGATGGGTTACCTGCGCGGGAACGATACGATGGGCATTCGCAACGAGTTGTGGATCGTGCCCTCGGTGGGGTGCGTCAACGGGCAGGCGCAGGCCATCGCGGAGCGTGTGAAGCGCGAGTGCGACTGCTCGCACCTCGACGATGTGCGGGTCTACACCCACAATTACGGCTGTTCGCAGCTGGGCGACGACCACGCCAATACGCAGCGGGCGCTGGCCGCGCTGGTGCGTCACCCCAATGCGGGCGCCGTGCTGGTGCTGGGCCTCGGGTGCGAGAACAACCAGGTGTCGGCCCTGAAAGAGGTGATCGGCCAATGGGACGACGAGCGGGTGAAGTTCCTCGTCGCCCAGGAGGTCGAGGACGAGATCGAGGCGGGATTCGAAATCTGCTGCGGGCTGGTGGAAAAGACCAAAGCCGATAAGCGTCAACCGCTTCCGCTCGCTTACCTCAAGGTGGGCTTGAAGTGCGGCGGCTCGGACGGTTTCTCGGGCATCACGGCCAATCCGCTGGTGGGGCTGTTTTCCGACTGGCTGATCGCGCAGGGCGGCACGACGGTGCTGACGGAGGTTCCCGAGATGTTCGGCGCCGAGACGATCCTGATGGACCGCGCCGCGGACCGCCGGGTTTTCGACGGAACGGTCTCGCTGATCAACGATTTCAAACGCTATTTCCGCCGGTTCGACCAGCCGATTTATGAAAATCCCTCGCCGGGCAACAAGAAGGGCGGCATCACGACCCTTGAGGAGAAATCGCTCGGCTGCGTGCAGAAGGGCGGGGCGCAGCCCGTCGTCGACGTGCTGACCTACGCACAGCCCGTCACGAAGCCGGGATTGAACCTCTTGCAGGCTCCGGGCAACGACCTGGTGGCCGCTTCGGCGCTGGCTCTCTCGGGCTGCCAGCTGGTGCTCTTCACCACGGGACGCGGCACGCCTTTCGGGTCGTTCGTGCCCACGATGAAGATTTCGACCAACACGCAGCTCGCGGAGTTCAAGGCCAACTGGATCGACTTCAACGCCGGCACGCTGGTCGAGGACGAGGAGCCGCAGGCCGTGCTGGAGCGTTTCATCGGCAAGGTGCTGGCCACGGCCGGCGGCGAGCGTCTCAAGCACGAGGAGACGGGTTTCAAGGAGATCGCCATCTTCAAGACGGGGGTGACGTTGTAGCGTGTAATTGCGTTCACCGAACCTATGATGAAATCCGCTGTAATCATAACGATCCTTCTCCTTTCCTCGTTCGTCGCCTCGGCAGAGACGGTCTATACCGTTGACTGCAACGGCGGCGGGGATTTCCGGACCATTCAGGCGTGTTTCGACGCCCTGCCGTCGAAGCCTGCGGAGTGGCGCACGGTGCGGATTATGCCCGGCGTCTATCGCGAGAAGGTGACGCTCGACGTCTATAAGGACAAGGTCCGGATTCTGGGCGATGAAATGGCTGAAACCCGCATCGTCTGGGGCGACTATGCCGGCAAAGTCGTCGACGGCCGCGAGTTGACCACCTACGACAGTTATACGATGTCCGTTCAGGCCGACGATGTCTATCTGGATTGCCTGACCGTCGAGAACGATGCCGGAAGGGTAGGGCAGGCCGTGGCGCTCGAAACCCGCGGTGACCGCATCCATCTGTATCATTGTGCGCTCATCGGCGATCAGGACACCTTCTTTGCTCGCGGCTACGTTTCGCGCGTACATGTCGAGAATTGTTATATCGAGGGAACCACCGACTTCATTTTCGGCCCTTCGATCGTGCTGTTCGAGTGTTCGACGATCCATTGCAAGGCCGACAGTTTCATCACGGCCGCTTCGACCACCGAGCGCAACGAATACGGATTCGTCTTCTCCTGCTGCCGTGTGACGGCGGCCGAAGGGGTGACGCGGGTTTACCTCGGGCGTCCGTGGAAATCGACGGCCCGCACCGTGTGGCTGGAGTGCGAATTTCCCGCGGCGATCCGTCCCGAGGGGTGGCGCGACTGGCGGTTGTCCGGGTCCTATGCGATCTTGTCGTAGATGGTTTTCAGCCGGCGGGTCATAAAGAACTGGATCACTCCGCGCAGGAACATGTAGAGCGTGAAGGCCAGCCATAGGGCATTGTTGCCGATCAGCGGGTAGCAGGCGTAGTAAATGGCGAAATAGGCCGCCGTGGCCCAGAACATCGAGTCGCGCATGACGCGCGTTTCGGTGGCTCCGACCATGATGCCGTCCATGATGAAGGGCATGGCCGAGGCGATCGGGATGAGGATGATCCAGACGATGTAGCGTCCCGCCAGCTCCTCGATCACCCCGGCGTTGGGTGCCGAGTGATCTACGAACACGCCCACCAGGTCGCGCCACCAGACGAGATAAATCCCCACGAAGACCACCGATACGAGCGTTCCCCAGACGATGCACCTCCGCAGGCAGTCGCGCAGCGACACGCTGTCGCGCGCCCCGATGAAGCGTCCCGTGAGCGCCTCGGCGGCGTAGGCGAAGCCGTCGTTCATGTAGGAAAAGAGCGTGAAGAGTTGCAGCAGCAGGGTGTTCACGGCCAGCAGCGCGGGGTCGTCCATGCGTGCCGACGCCCCGGTGAAGAAGGTGTAGACCGCGACGATGCAGAACGTGCGCAGGATGATGTCGCGGTTGATGATGAAGAACGTCTTCAGCGGTTTGAGGTCCAGCACCTCCGACCAGTCGATCCCGGTGAGGATCGGACGGTATTTGGCGGCGAGCAGCAGCGCCGAGAGCGCCACGCCGGTCCATTGGGCGATCACCGAGGCGTAGGCGATGCCCACGATGCCCATATCCATCCCGAAGGCGAACCAGAGGCTGCAAAGAATGTGCACGATGTTGACCGTGACGGCCGTCAGCATGGGGAATATGGCGTTCTGCATCCCCGTGAACCAGCCGTTGAACCCGAAGAGCACGATGCCCGCCGGCACGGCCCAGATGCGGGCGTAGAAGTAGTCGCGGGTCATTTCGCTGCCGTTCATGGCCCAGAGGGCCAGTTCTCCCACGGGGTATTGGAGCAGGATCATCAGCACACCCATCACCGCCGACACCGACAGCGCGCGGGCCAGCATGTTGGTGCACTCGCGGAAGTCGCCCGCGCCGAACGCCTGGGCCGTCAGCCCGCTGGTTCCCATGCGCACGAACGAGCAGTTCCAGTAAATGAAGTTGAAGATCGAGACGCCGATGGCCAGCGCGCCGATCGTGGCGGCGGAGTCGGCTCCCCAGTGTCCGGCGATGGCGGTCGATACGATGCCCATGAGCGGCACGGTGATGTTCGAGACGATATTGGGGAGCGCAATGCGCAGTATTTCGCGGTTCATGTTCATAACGGATGCAAAGATAGCGTATTTGTGGTGTGTTTATTCGCAGACTACCCTAAATTGAAATAACATAGTTTCAGATCAATATTGATTTTCAGCAACCTTTTTTTCGAAATTTGCAGGGACAATACCCCGGGAGCGTTGCGTATTGAAAAACATTTTCTATCTTTGTCTTGCTGTCCACACGGACGGCGACATATTTGGTAGAAGTGTTTCGCTTTTATTCTTGAATGGAAATCTGGAAAATTTCTCGTGAACAGGAATAAGCAATACAAACACTCATTGCCGTGTATAGCTATATCATTCCCGATATACTATCCGGTGTGGGGTATTGTTTATTTGTTCACGGGTATTCCAGAACCTCCATTCAGATAAACGAACGGCTCCACACTTTCTTTTTATGAATCTGCCGTACAGGAGCCGGGTGGCAATCTATATAACATGTTGCTATGAAAAAGATGCTGTTGGAAATGTGCCTGCTATTGTGCGCATGCAGCGAGAGCCCGGAGCAATCGGAAAAACCCGATGAAGTCGTATCCATTATCGACCGGGGCGGGATTCCGGAGACAGTCCCCTCGCAGGGTGGAACTTATGGCGTTCGGTTTTCCTCCCGGGAAAATTGGTTCGTCGTGCTTTACTATACGGATTCCGCGGCGAATTGGATTTCGGTTTCTCCGATGTCGGGCGATTCGGGCAATGGTGAGATATTTATTTCCTTGAAATCCAATACAACGCTTGCGGACCGGAAGTGCTTTGTGCGAATCATGGCGGGAGATTCGCAGACGACGATCGAAATCGGACAGGCTCGACAGAATTCGGTCGCCTTGTCGTCGCAGCAATTCTGGCTCGACGCTGCGGCCGGTGAGTTTCAGATACAGGTGCAGGCGAATGTCGTCTATCAGGTAAAAATAGAGGCTGACTGGATCGAATTGGCCTCCCCGGAGAATGAATCGCTGCTTACCTTCAGGGCAAAAGTTAACGTTGGAGACACACGTACCGGGACAATCGTCGTTTCCGGAGGCGGCGTTTCCGCAAAAGCGGAGGTCACGCAATTCGCGCCGTCGGAAATAATCCGTTTCCCCGATGCGAAGTTCAAATCTTATCTTATGTGGTACGATATTACGGGGGACGGCGAAATATCGCGGCAGGAGGCGCTTCGAGTGGAAACGATTTCGTGTGGTGGTATGGAGATAGAATCGCTCGAAGGAATCGAATACTTTCCGAATCTGACCTCGCTGCATTTTTCCAACAATCAAGTGCGGAGACTCGATTTGAGCCGCAATACGAAATTGAACTCCCTGGGTTCCCGGTTCAATCCGCTGGAGTGGCTCAATCTCGGGGAAACGCTTCCGACCCGGTATACAGGAGGTTATTCGTGGTCTGATGATCAGCATTTTGAAGCGTTGACCTCGGAATCATTTGAGATAATCAGTTCCAGAATGACAACTTTGGGCGTTTGTAGCGAAATGTCATCGCAATGGGACAACCTCGATCTGCGGATTGTCGATGTGTCGGGGTGTCCGATGCTGGAATCGCTCAATTCCTTTATGGGTAATCCCAAGTTGGAAGAGATTTGGCTGAAAAAAGGGCAGACTCCCCGGATATGGTGCAACGGCGAAAATGTGCGGATACTCTATAAATAATAAAGCGATGGATTATAAACCCAATTTAAATAAAGATGAAAAAGAAATGGATGTTTTGCCTGTCGGCCGTGTTGCTGACTTTTGCCGCCTGTTCGGACGATGAGAAGGGGACCGACGAACAGCCCGGTCCGATTATCGGCGAATGGGTATTCGAGAAAAACGAGGTCTATCGGAATGGGAAACTCGCCGAAAGTTTCACGGCGGTCGAAACGGCCGACAAGATGATAGCGATCTTCCGGGAAGACGGTACCTATCGCTACTACGATTATCCGCCGAAGGAGTATTACAACGGAACGTACACTTACGAGGAGTCGACGAAAACCCTTTCGATGCGGAGCGACGATGTCGATTATTCCGACGGTTCCGACCCGCAGGTCTGTCACGCAGAGGTGACGACTACCCGGATGACATGGACGTATCCGGCCGATGAAGACGGGTATGTGACTGTAGAGTATTATGTGCGGAGGTAAGCGGCATTGAGCCGTGATGTTTCATCGCCGCCGGAAAGGGTTGAATGCCGACCTGATTCCGGCGGCGTTTTTTGGGTATGGGTTTATCCCGGGGTGGCCGCGGACGGCGGTGTTCCGGAGTGTTGCCGTTATTTTGTCAGATGGAGGAAGAATGTGAAATTCCATTGTCGAAACGGTTTTAACCGGGGTATTTATCGTCCGGGGTGGTTTTTATCTCCGATTCGGGCACGCAATGTGTTGTTATCCCCGAAACTTGCACTATCTTTGCGGGCGAACAGACGCCCGCCTGGATAGACTGCGGTCCGGCAATGCCCCGATGATTCGGCATCGCTCCCGTTCTGCGCTATCTTTGCCTGCGACAATATTATTAGTAGAGAATAGAAAATGAAAGATCCTAAAAACGACTCGACCCCGGTGCTCGAACGCTTCGGACGCGACAAACGCAAGCGCACCGTAGTGGCTACGGCGGAGCGTGTCGAGCGTCGCCCGCGTTTGCAGCGTGATGCCGCCGATTCGGAGCAACCCTCCTTTGAAAACAGGCCCGAACGCCGGGCTTCGTATAACCCCCATTTCACGGCCGACAACCGTCCGGTCTTCGAGAAGCCGCACTACGGCGACAAATCCCGCGGGGAGGGCGACCGCCCGCGCCGTTCGTATGACGACCGCCCGCGTCCCTATGGCGACCGTCAGCGTCAGTATGACGATAAGCCGCGTTCGTATGGCGACCGTCAGCGTCAGGACGACGACCGTCCGCGGCGTTCCTTCGGAGACAAACCCCGCTACGACGGTGACCGTCACCGCAGCGACGAGGAGCGTCCGCGCCGCAGTTACGGCGACAAGCCGGCCTACGGCGAGAAGAAATTCGGACCCAAGAAGTTCGGCGACAAGCCCTACGGCGAGAAGAAGTTCGGCGAGAAAAAATTCGGGGATAAGAAATTCGGCGACCGGAAGTTCGTCGACAAACCGTTCAAACCTGCCTATAAGAAACACGACGACAAACCGGCGTCGTATCCGAAATTCAATCCCGAGAAGCAGACGGGCGAGATGCGCCTGAACCGCTTCATCGCCCAGTCGGGCATCTGCTCGCGCCGCGAGGCCGACGATTTCATCACGGCGGGCGTCGTTTCGGTCAACGGCAAGATCGTCACCGAACTGGGAACCAAGGTGCTGCCGACCGACGAAGTGCGGTTCAACGACGAGCCGGTGCAGGGCGAGAAGAAGGTCTACCTGGTGCTGAACAAGCCCAAGGGCTACGTCACTTCGCTCGACGATCCCCATGCCGGAAAGACGGTCATGGAGCTGGTCTCGGGCGCCTGCACGGAGCGCATCTACCCGGTGGGACGCCTCGACAAGAACAGCCTCGGGTTGCTGTTGTTCACCAACGACGGCGACCTTACGAAGCAGTTGACGCACCCTTCCTACAAGAAGAAGAAAATCTACCAGGTGACGCTCGACAAACCTCTGACGCGCGCCGACATGGACCGCATCGCCGAGGGCGTCACGCTCGAAGACGGCGAGATCTTCGCCGACGAGATTTCCTACGTCAAGGAGAACAAGCAGGAGGTGGGCATCGAGATCCACTCGGGCCGCAACCGCATCGTGCGCCGTATTTTCGAGTTCCTGGGTTACACCGTGACCAAACTCGACCGCGTTTACTATGCGGGTCTCACGAAGAAGAACCTCAAGCGCGGAGCGTGGCGGTTCCTGACCCGCGAGGAGGTGGAGCGGCTGAAGTCCGGGCAGTATGAATAGGAAGTCCGGGCTGTATGCATAAATGAAAAGAGCGATTCGTGAGAATCGCTCTTTTCATTTCATTTAATGCGTGTCCCGATACCAGTTCGTCATCCGGTTTTCGGCGACGTACTTCGTCGAAGGCTCGCTCACGGAGACGCCCGTATAGAAATGCACGGGGTTCGACCCGTTGTTGTATTGGGAATAGAACTGCTTCGTGCACAGACGGCTTTCGGGGGGAAATGCCCGGTCGAGTTGCGTCGTGAATTCCTTGACGAGCGCCGGGTCGCCGCAGCTCAATTCGACGTAATGCCCCAAGTCGTAGAAAAGGTGTGTCATCAGTCCCTCGTAGTACTGGAGCTGCGAGAGTTCGAACGGCTGTTTGCCTTTTTCGTTGATGCGGCGCATCACCTCCGCCAGCGCGTCCAGCTGCGACGTGACGGCCAGTGAGATGCAGCCCGACTGCTCTTTCCAGGTCGTGCTCTGGTATTCGTTTTCGTAGAGGTTCCAGAACTCCCGGCAGGTTTCCGCGAGCCGGTCCGCGACCGGTCCCGTTTCGAACAGGTGGGGGACGATCCGGTCGTAGGGGAATCCGTCGCCCATGACCTCGCAGGGCGACGCCACGATGTAGCCGATGACCGAACGCAGGTCGTAGAGCGTTTCGATGTTGGCCATGAAGCAGTCGTCGAAGATCAGGTAGTCGAAACGGAACTGCTGCGCTTCGAGCGCCTCCTTCAGCTCCGTGATGTTCAGTTCGTAGCCCTTGTCGCCGAACGAACGGGTCTGCTTGGCCCCCGGGGGCGCGGCCCATAGGTCGTCCTCGGCGGAACGCCGCATCGAGTAGGAGAGCGAGCCGCTGGCGGCCGGAATCCACGCCTTGCCGTGGCAGCCGATGATCAGCCCGTAGTTTTGGGCCGGAGCCAGCTCCGCGGCATCGGCGAACAGCTGCCGCACCTTTTCGGGGTTTCCGGCGTTGAAGCCGTCGTAGGTTTTGAGCGTCGTTCGTTCGCACCGTTCCGTCGCCGGGTCGTAACGGATCTCCTGCAGGACGGCCGACGAATGCTTCTCGGGCTGGTAGCAGACCAGAATGCGCCCGTCGCCCGGGATTTGGTTCGTCACGGCCGCACTGACGCCCTCGATGTTGCGCTCGTAATAGTTGATCAGGCTTCGTCCGGGCATGTACAGCAGAAGGGTCTGCGTCGCCACGGCGGGCCGTTGGTAGACCTCGACCGGATAGCCGTCCTTGTTGGCGGGGTGGCGGACGGTTATCGTGCCCAGCTTCCGGCGCGCCTTGGCGGAGTTGGGTTCGGAGGCGGTCACCGTGACCGTCGTCTCCCCGCGGGCGCCGCCGTCCGGCGTCACGGCGAATCCCTCGCCGGTATACGACAGCGTCCACGGTTCTTCGGCCGACACGGTGAACGTCGTTCCGGACGAAGCGTCGCCCGGGAGGTGAATCTCTCCCGTCGAGACCTCGATTCGCGGCTCGCGGTCTTTTTCGCAGGCCGCGAGCGTCAGCAGCAGGGCGAGGCAGAGCGTATGCCGGAGAATGCGGATCATTTATAGGTGCGGGGTTTGAGGTTGTTGAACTGCCACGTGCGGTCGCGCTGGTAGGTGTAACCCTCGGGTTTGTTCCAGTAGACGCGGCTGAAATCGAAATAGAATCCCTTGCGCTTCTTGCCCTCGACCACATAGGGAACGACCAGCGGCACGAACTCCACCGTGCGGCTGACGATGCGCGCCTTGCCGAACGAAAGCCCTTCGGCGGCCAGCACGTCGAGCGCGTGGTCGAACATCAGCACATGGCGCGGGGTCTTCTGCGTGAATCCGTCGCCCGAGCCGAGGATCGTGCGGATGACGCCGTTCATGCGGTCCGACCAGGCTTTTTCCTGCTCCTTGTCGCCCAGCGCACCGTAGGCGAACGACATGAGGTTGAGGATTTTGGGGCTGAACGGATCGCGTTTCAGGGCGTCGTTTCCCACCGAGACCATCGTTTCCAGCGTGGCCCTGTCGGGTTTGTCGGGGTCGATGCCCGAGGCCAGCATCAGCATTTTGTCCAGATCGGGGTTCACGGCCAGCGGCTTGTATTCGTCGCGGTAGGCGTATCCGTAGTAGAGGTAGTGGTAATCCTCGTCGGTCAGCGTCTCGTCGCCCGCGTTGTAGCGCATCATCAGCGCGGGGTAGTAGAACGCGGACTGGGCGTCCATCGTCCGGTCGAGGATCATGTCCTCGTCGGGGACTCCGGCGGCGGCCAGCGCCGGAACCAGCAGTGAGAGAAGCAGCAATCGTTTCATAGCGGTCGTTTCCGGTACAAACGCAAAATCAGCGCAAATCGTATCTGGCGATCAGCTCTTCGAACTTCGCGCGGAGTTTTCCCGATCCGGCGACCAGCGGCAGGCGCATCGTGTCGCCGATGCGTCCCATCACCGAGAGGGCGCACTTCACGCCCACGGGGTTGCCCTCCTCGAAGAGCGCGTGCACGGCTTCGTCCAGCGCGGCATAAGCCTTTTCCGCCGCGTCGAAGTCGCCCGCCTTGGCATGGTTCACGCACTCCATGAACCGTTGCGGGAAGGCGTTCGCCGCTACGGAGATCACGCCGTCGCCTCCGCGGCGCATCAGCTCGATGGCCATGCCGTCGTCGCCCGACAGCACGAGAAATCCCTCGGGACGGTTGTCCAGGATGCGCTGCATCTGCCCGATGTCGCCCGACGCCTCCTTGATGCCGATGACGTTGCGGAAGTCGGCGGCGCAGCGGAGCGTGGTCTCGGCGGTCATGTTGACGCCCGAGCGGCCCGGGATGTTGTAGAGGATCACCGGCAGGGGCGAATGCTCCGAGACGGTGCGGAAATGCTGATAGAGACCCTCCTGCGAAGGTTTGTTGTAATAGGGCGTCACGCTCAAAATGGCGTCGGCGCCCCGCAGGTCGAATTCGCGCAGCTGGTCCAGCACCTCCGAGGTGGAGTTGCCGCCGCAGCCCATCACCAGCGGCACGCGGCCTGCGATCTGGTTGGTGATGAACATGGCGATCACGGCGCGTTCGGGCATGTAGAGCGTGGGGGTCTCGGCCGTGGTGCCGAGTGCGACGATGTAGTCCACGCCGCCGTCGATCACGTAGTCGATCATGCGGGCCAGCGCCTTGTAGTCGACGCGGCCGTCTGCCGTGAAAGGGGTGATCATCGCGGCGCCCACGCCGGAAAGTTTGTGTCGTAGCATAATGTCTCTGATTGTCGTTTTATCTGTTGTCGTTTTGCGTCAGTCCTCAAAGCAGGCGTCTTGCGCCTGTCAGAATAATTCCTGTTGTGCGGCCTTTTCCACCGGGCCTCCGCCTTCGATCATGGCGATGAACTCCTCCTCGGAGATGATCCTTACACCCAGCTTCTCGGCCTTCTTCAGCTTCGCCGGGCCCATCTTGTCGCCCGCCACGAGGTAGTCGACGCTGCCCGACACCGCCGCGAGGTTCCGGCCTCCGTGCAGTTCGATCAGCTCCTTCATTTCGTCGCGGCTCCGCGTGAACTTGCCCGAGACCACGAAACTCCGGCCCGCCAGCGCCTCCGACGCCAGGCGGCGCGCCTCGGCTTCGAATTGCAGCCCCGCGGCGCGCAGGCGGCGGATGATCCGCAGGTTGTCCTCCTCGGCGAAGTATTCGATGATGGCGTCGGCGATGCGTCCGCCCACCTCGTCGGCCTCGACCAGTGCCTCGCGCGTGGCCCGCATCACGGCGTCCAGCGAGCGGAAATGCTCGGCGAGGTATTTGGCCGTGGTCTCGCCCACGAAGCGGATTCCCAGCCCGAACAGCACGCGCTGGAAGGGAACCGCCTTCGAGCGTTCCACCGAGCGGATGATGTTGTCGGCCGACTTCTCGCCCAGCCGGGGCAGGGGGGCCAGCTGTTCGGCCCGCAGGTCGTAGAGGTCCGCCACGTCGCGCACGAGTCCGTTTTCGTAGAGCAGTTCGACGGTCTCCTCGCCCAGCCCCTCGATGTCGAGGGCCTTGCGGCGGATGAAGTGGATGATGCGCCCGATGATCTGGGGCCGGCATCCGCTCTGGTTGGGGCAGTAGTGCTTGGCCTCGCCTTCGTAGCGCACCAGCGGCGTCCCGCATTCGGGGCATACGGTGATGTACTCGAACGGACGGCTGTCGGCCGGGCGCTGCGCGAGGTCCACGCCGATGATCTTCGGGATGATCTCGCCGCCCTTCTCGACGTAGACCGTGTCGCCCGGGCGGATGTCCAGCTGGGCCATCTGCTCGGCGTTGTGCAGCGTCGCGCGCCGCACGGTGGTTCCGGCCAGCAGCACCGGTTCGAGGTTGGCGACGGGCGTGATAGCCCCGGTGCGTCCTACCTGGAACGACACGCTGTCGAGCCGCGTGGCGGCCCGTTCGGCCTTGAACTTGTAGGCCACGGCCCACTTGGGGGCCTTGGCCGTGAATCCCAGCTGGCGCCGGACGGCGAAGTCGTTGACCTTGATCACCACGCCGTCCGTCGGGAAGGGCAGGCGGCGCCGTGCGGCGTCCCAGTGCTCGATAAATGCGTCGATCTCGGCGACGCTGCGGCAGATGCGCGCCGCGTCCGAGACCTTGAACCCCCACTGGCGGGCCTTTTCGAGGCTCTCCCAATGGCTCGTGAAGGGCAGCTCGTCGCCCGCCAGCTGGTAGAGCGTGCAGTCCAGTCCGCGCCGGGCCACCACGGCCGACGACTGCTGCTTGAGCGTCCCGGCGGCGGCGTTGCGGGGGTTGGCGAAGAGCTGCTCGCCGTTGGCCTCGCGCTCGGCGTTGAGGCGGTCGAACGAGGCGTAGGGCATCAGGATCTCGCCGCGGATTTCGAAGAGGTCGGGCCAGTCCGTGCCCCGCAGGCGCAGGGGCACCGTGCGCACGGTGCGGACATTGGCCGTCACGTCGTCGCCCTCGACGCCGTCGCCGCGGGTCACGGCGCGCACGAGCCGTCCGTGCTCGTAGGTGAGCGAGATGGCCGTGCCGTCGAATTTCAGTTCGCAGACGTAGTCCGTGGCCCCGGCTTCGCGCTCGATGCGGCCGATGAACTCGTGCAGTTCGTCCAGCGAGTAGGTGTTGCCCAGCGACAGCATCGCGTAGCGGTGCTTCACGGTCCGGAACTCGGCCGTCAGGTCGCTTCCCACGCGCACCGAAGGCGAGTTGGGGTCGGCGTATTCGGGGTGTGCGCGCTCCAGATCCTGAAGTTCGCGCATCATCGCGTCGAACTCGAAATCCGAAATCTCAGGGGCGTTTTCGACGTAATATTTGAAGTTATGCAGTTCGAGCTGCCGGCGCAGCTCCTCGATCCGTTCGCGTACCATAATCCTTAAATAACGTGTGTAAAGTTACATATTTTGTCCTTAACAACGGGTGAATTTGGTGTAAAATCAAAAAAAATGCAAAAAAAAATTGCAGATGTGGTGCGATATTCAAATTTTGCTTATAATTGCAAAAAATTTCGAGACACTACCATGACTAAACCGAATATCGTGAAGAAACATATTGCGACGAGTTTTCATAACCTCAGCCCCGAGTTGCAGGAGGCTGTGAAGGCGAAATACCCGCTGGGATTCACCGATGCGATGATCCGTGTCGACAAGCCCAACGGCGATTTTTTCTATGCCGTTCCCTATGATACGGACGAGATAGCCTACATGGTGAAGATCGACGTGAAGGTCGACGACAATTCGCACGACGACGACGACAAGGACTACTACGACGACGAGATCAAGGGGGCCGACGACATTCAGGGCGACGACGACAGCTCGGACGCTTCGGACGCCTCCGACGACGACGTGAACATCTGACGCCGCCTATGGTCCGCGCCCTTCCCGTCCTGCTCCTACTGCTCTCGGCGGCCTGCGGCCTTGCCGAGGACGAGCGCGACGAGAAGAACAGATACATCTACCTGACATTTTACGACAAGGCCTTCGAGGCCTACTGTCTGGGCGAATTCGACGTCGATGGCGACGGCCGCATCTCGCGCTACGAGGCGCAGCGTGTCCGCACGGTGGAGTGTCCGGAACGGGGCGTCGCGTCGCTCTCCGACCTGAAGGAGTTCACGCGTCTGGAACGGCTCGACTGCCGGGGCAACGCGCTCACGCGGCTGGACGTCACGATGACGCGCCTCGAATGGCTCGACTGCTCGGACAACGGCCTTGTGTCGCTCGACGTGAACGGCCTGCGCGGCCTCGCATACCTCGATTGCGGCGGCAACTCGCTGCCGCGCCTCGATTTGCAGTCGAACGCCTCGCTCGCAACGCTTCTTTGTCCGGACAATGCCCTCGCGGGGTCGCTGGACGTGACCTCCTGCGCCTCGGGGCTGCGTGCCGACGTGCGCGGCAACCCTTCCCTTGCCACGGTCTACTGCCTCGCCTCGCAAAGCGTCGACTTCAACGGACCGACGGAGTTGATCGTGAAATAAAACGTCCCGGGACCTCCGGGACGTTTCTCTTATTTGTCCTTGATTTTCTGCTGGCACTCCTTGATGCGTTGCAGGCATTGTTCCTTTTTGTCCGCGGCGGTGTAATACTGTCGGGCGAGTTTGAATTGTTCGAGCGCCGGGCTGTATCTCCCGGCATTTTTGTAAGCGGTTCCTATATTGTAATAGCAGACTGCTTTCAACGCTTCGTTGCCTCGTGCACAACGTTTGAAATCGGCAGCGGCAGCGTCCGCACGACCCAGTACGATGTAGGCCATCCCGCGATAGAAATAGGCTTCGTTGCCGTCCGAGGAGTCGCAGACGATGGATTTGCGGCATAGTTCGGCCAGACGCTCGGCTTCGCTGCGGTAGGCCCGGAAATATTCGGTCATATTCTCGTTATCGGACACCTCGAAATCGAGATTCTGCTTGAAGTAGGCTTTGGCGCGCACCAGGTAGAGGAATGCATCACCCTCGGGCAGTTCGGCGAGGGCTTCGGCGGCGAATCTGTCGGCTCCTTCCCAATCCTTACTTGCGAGGTAGGGCATGATCTGGCGTTTGTATTCCGCGGCTTTCTGTTTGGCTTCGGCCCGGGCGGTTTCACGTTGCTGCGCCTCGGCTTCGCGCTGCTGCTGCCGGACCTGTCTTTCCATTCGCTGACTCCATAATATCCGGTCGAGGATTTCCGGAATCTTGGTTTTGTCGTTAATGACGATGTTGTTGATTCGCACGATCTTGTCACCGAATGACTCTAATTTCGAAAGGTTTGAAAGATTCAGAGTCCCAATATTCGCAAATTCGCTAATATACAATGTCTGTAGCTCTGGATTGCAGGACAGGTCGAGTCGGACGATATTACTTTTATAGCCGCCGCAGCGCAGCGTTGCCAGTGCATTGTTGGTCGACAGATCGAGTGCCGTCAGGTTATTGCCGAGGCAATCCAATTCGGTTAGTGCGTGATTGTTGGACAGATCGAGTACTGCGAGTTCGTTGCTGGAACAATTCAATTTGGTCAGTGCGCGATTGTTGGACAGATCGAGAGCTGTGAGTTTGTTGCGGCTGCATTTTAATTCGGTCAGTGCTGCAGCCTTTGTCACATCGAGAGCCGTGAGTTTATTGCCGGAGCAATCCAATTCGGTCAGTGTGCGATTGTTAGATAGGTTGAGTGCCGTGAGACCGTTCCCGGAGTAATTCAGTTCGGTTAAATTGGGAAATCCCGACAGATCGAGCAGAAGGTGAGGATTGTATGACCAGTCCAGACTTGTTAAAGCGGTGTTTTTTGATAAGTCGAGTGCTGTGAGTTTGTTCTTTGAACATCCGAAATGCGTCAACTGCGTATTTTGCGACAAGTCAAGAGTTGTGAATGGATTAGATCCGCAATCGAGTTTTTTTAGTTTTTTATTTCTCGAAATGTCGAGTGTTGTGAGTCTATTGTTGTAGCAATTCAATTCGGTTAATTCGCTGTTGTTTGAGATGTCGAGAACGGAGAGTTGAGTCCCCGTAAGCAGCAAGTGGGTCAATGCCGCATTCTTCGAAACGTCCAGGGACGTGAGCAAACACTCGTAAAAAAGCAATCCGGTTAATGCGCTGTTCTTGGATAGATCCAGCGAAACAAGTTCAGAATTGATACAACTCAAAAGCTTCAATTGTGTGAATTTTTCAATTCCGTCTACCGAACTGACTTTTGCGATATTGATCTCTGTTACGGCTTCGGCTTCGGCCCGGCTGATTGTGCCGTCGCGGTCGGTGTCGAATTTATCCAGCACATAGGCGCGGAACGCCGGGTCGGGAATCCGCCCGCCGTCCCAGAAGACTTTCGGATTTATGGAATTTCCCCCCCCCTGTGCTGAAACCGGGGCGGCATAGCCAGCGAGCGCTGCGGCGGCCATCAGAACTGCAATTCGTTTCATTGTTGTAATTTTTAGGGTTATGTATCACAAATATACGGTTTTTTCGTTCCCGGTGTGCCTGCCCGGCGGATTTCTTTTTGCGGCTTTTTGGCTTTCCTGCCGTTGCCGGGGATTGCTTTTCTTCATAATTTGTTGAAAAGTCCGGCGGCGGCCTTGGGCTTTTCGGATAATAATTCGTACCTTTGGATGCAAAAAATGTCTTTTGCAAACATAAAACAGAACCGGATACAATGAAAAAAGTTGACGTTATCCTCGGCCTGCAATGGGGTGACGAGGGCAAAGGGAAGGTTGTGGACGTGCTGACGCCTCGTTACGAGGTGGTGGCCCGCTTCCAGGGCGGGCCCAATGCCGGTCACACGTTGGAATTCAACGGCGAGAAATACGTGCTCCGCTCGATTCCTTCGGGCATTTTCCAGGGCGGCAAGACCAACATCATCGGCAACGGCGTGGTGATCGACGCGGTGCTTTTCCGCGAGGAGGCCGAAGCGTTGGCTGCCAGCGGCCACGACCTGACCAAACAGCTCTGCATTTCGAAGAAGGCCCACCTGATTCTGCCCACGCACCGCATGCTCGACGCCGCATACGAGGCGGCCAAGGGCAGCGCCAAGATCGGCACGACGGGCAAGGGCATCGGTCCCACCTATACCGACAAGGTAAGCCGCAACGGCATGCGCGTAGGGGATCTGTTGAGTCCCGATTTCGAAAGCATCTACGCTGCGGCCAAGGCGCGCCACGAGAAGATTCTGAAGAGTCTCGACTATCAATACGACATTGCCGAGCTGGAGAAACAGTGGTTCGAGGCGGTCAAATACCTCCGCTGCTTTCACATCATCGACAGCGAATATTTCGTCAACGACTGCCTCTCGCAGGACAAGTCCGTTCTGGCCGAAGGCGCGCAGGGAACGCTTCTGGACGTGGACTTCGGCTCCTATCCGTTCGTCACCTCGTCGAACACCGTCTGCGCGGGCGTCTGCACCGGGTTGGGCGTCGCCCCGAACCGCATCGGCGAGGTCTTCGGCATTTTCAAGGCTTATTGCACGCGCGTGGGCAGCGGACCGTTCCCCACGGAGCTGTTCGACGAGACGGGCGAGCGGCTGTGCGACATCGGCCACGAGTTCGGCGCCGTCACGGGCCGTCGCCGCCGCTGCGGATGGCTCGATATGGTGGCCCTGAAATATTCGATCATGGTCAACGGCGTGACGCAGCTGATTATGATGAAATCCGACGTGATGAACGATTTCGACACGATCCGCGTGGCCACGGCCTACGAGATCGGCGGCCGCACCACTTCGGAGTTCCCCTATGAAATCACCGGCGACCTCCGTCCGGTCTACACCGAGTTCGAGGGCTGGAAATGCGACCTGCGCCGGTACGGCAGCTACGAGGAGTTCCCCGAGGCGTTCAAACGCTACGTGGAGTTCATCGAGCGGCAGACGGGCGTCCCTGTGAAGATCATCTCCGTAGGTCCCGACCGCGGCGAAACGATCGTCCGATAAGCAACCGCGCATCCCGGCTGCCTAGTGGCAGGTTAGGGATGCGTTTTTGTGTGATTTCCGCCCGTCCGCGTTTCGGTCGGAATCCCGGTTGACGACCCGGTCGCATTGCGACAACTGCGGTGACAGGCGGGGGCAGTCGCTTGCGGATTGCCGAGCCGCCCAAGCAGAAACGGGGTGTGTTTTACGCCGTAAGTCCCTCCCGCGGGAGGGCTTGGGGCGGGGCAGATTCGCGAACGCGACGGAACGCCGCGACGACAGCGGTAAAAGAAGGAAAAGGATTCAATATATAACCATTACTTACTTATATGCAACAACAAAACCTCAAAATTCTTGTTTTGGCCAAGCAGGTTCCCGATACCCGCAACGTAGGCAAGGACGCGATGACTCCCGAAGGGACGGTCAACCGCGCGGCGCTTCCGGCCATCTTCAATCCCGAGGACCTCAATGCGCTCGAAGCCGCCCTGCGGCTCAAGGACCGTGTGGCGGGTTCCACGGTTCATATCCTTACGATGGGTCCGCAGCGCGCCGCCGACATCATCCGCGACGCGATGTTCCGCGGGGCCGACGGCGGCTACCTGCTTTCGGGCCGCGAGTTCGCCGGCTCGGACACGCTGGCCACCTCCTACGCCCTTTCGTGCGCGCTGAAGAAGATCGCCCCCGACGTGATTTTCGCAGGCCGTCAGGCCATCGACGGCGACACGGCGCAGGTGGGTCCGCAGGTCGCCGAGAAGCTCGGTCTTCCGCAGGTGACCTATGCCGAGGAGATTCTCGAAGTCCGGGAGGGCGCGCTGGTCATCAAGCGCCGTCTGGAGCACGGCACGGAGGTCGTCGAGTGCCCGATTCCGGCCGTTGTGACGGTCAACGCCTCGGCCGCCGAGTGCCGCCCGCGCAACGCCAAGCGCGTGATGAAGTACAAGGGCGCGCTGGCCGGTTCGGAGATCGCCGCTGCACCCGAATCGCCCGCCGCGCAGCGCGCCGCCGCGAAGGAGTACCTCCGCATCGTGGAGTGGGCCGCCGCCGATGTCGATCCCGATCCCGCGCAGCTCGGCCTCCAGGGTTCGCCCACGAAGGTCAAGAGGATCGAGAACGTGGTTTTCGCCGCCAAGGAGGCCAAGAAACTCACTGCCGCCGACAACGACATCAATGAACTTATGGTTGAACTCATCGCGAGCCACACGCTCGGTTAATGCGTTTTTTTTGAGATGAACAATATATTCGTATATATCGAGATGGAGGGCGGCAAGGTCGCCGACGTGAGTCTCGAACTGCTGACCAAAGGCCGCGAACTGGCCACGACGCTCGGCGTGAAACTCGAAGCCGTCGTCCTGGGCCACAACCTCGCCGGCATCGAAACAGAACTGGCCAAATACGGCGCCGATACGGTCTGGGTTGCCGATGATCCGTTATTTTCCCCGTTCCGCACGCTGCCCCACACGGCGGTCCTGTGCGGTCTGATCGGGCAGGAGAAGCCCCAGATCGCGCTGTTCGGCGCCACGCCCGTGGGCCGCGACTTCGCACCCCGCGTATCGTCGGCCCTGCACAGCGGTCTTACGGCCGACTGCACGCAGCTCGAAATCGGCGACCACAAGGACGCCAAGACGGGTACGGAGTATAAGAACCTCCTCTATCAGATCCGCCCGGCGTTCGGCGGCAACATCATCGCCACGATCGTCAACCCCGACCACCGTCCGCAGATGGCCACCGTCCGCGAGGGCGTCATGCGCAAGGAGTACGCCGCACAGCCCGGCGCGGGCGAGGTGAAGGCGATCGACTGGAAGAAGATGGTCACGGACGCGGACCTCGCGGTGAAGATCATCGACCGTCAGATCGAGGAGCGCAAGATCGACATCAAGGGTGCGGGCATCATCGTCGCCGGCGGCTACGGCATGGGTTCCAAAGAGAACTTCAGGCTGGTGCACGAACTGGCCGACGTTCTGGGAGGCGAAGTGGGCGCCAGCCGCGCCGCCGTCGATGCGGGCTTCACGGAGCATGCGCGTCAGGTGGGCCAGACGGGCGTCACGGTGCGTCCGAAGCTCTACATCGCCTGCGGCATCTCGGGTCAGATCCAGCACACGGCCGGCATGGACCAGTCGTCGATGGTCATCTCGATCAACTCGGACCCCGAAGCCCCGATCAACAAGATCGCCGACTACGCCATCACGGGCGATGTCAATGAGATTATCCCCAAGATGATCAAGTACTACAAACAAAACTCGAAATAGCGATGCGCAGGCTTTTGACGGTAATCTGTACGCTTCTCCTCTCTGCGTCCGTTTCCGGACAGCAGATCAAGAGCCGGCCTGTCGGGTTCGACGACTTCCGCTCCCTGCTGGAAGCTGCCGGTTACGAGGCGTTCGGTTTTGACCTGTCGGAATTGCTCGAAGGACCGGGCCGCTATGACATGACGGTATATATCAAGGAGTACGAATCGGGCGTGGAGATTCGTTCCCGGGAGTTTCCCTGCGGGCCGAACAAACTGCTCGTAAGCGATTTCCCCGAGAAGGTGCGCGGCGAAATCCTGCCCGGCGAGATGGCCGATCCGCAGGCGGGCATTTACATGCTGGCCAAAAAACTGACGATTGGATTCTATCCTTCGGGGACGGATTCGACGGCGATGCTGAATTTCAGTATCCCGGAGATGCGGGAGGCCAGTCAGCGGCTCAAGCTCCGCAGCGTGACTTCGTCGAGCGGTTATACGCTTACCAAGTACTGCACCCGTTCGTTCGGGATCGACTCGTTCGAGGCCGGAAAGTTCATTCCGCTGGTCTTTTACGGTTCGATGTGGTTCGATGCGGAGCACAATCTGTTCCGTTTCTGCGGCGAGAACGAGATCGCGCCCGACCTGTCGGGCGAAATTGTCGGCAACATTCCCCACTTCTATGTCATAGGTATTGAATTTACCCCAAAACAGGAGCCTACGAATCTTAAAAACAACTAATTATGGCTAATTTCTTTTCAGATAACAAGGATTTGCAGTTCCACCTCCAGCATCCGTTGATGCGCAAGATCGTGGAGCTGAAGGAGCGCGGTTTCGCGGAGAAGGACCTCTACGACTATGCGCCGCAGGATTTCGACGACGCGATGGACAACTACCGCCGCGTGCTGGAGATCGCCGGCGAGGTCTGCGGCGAGGTGATCGCCCCCAACGCCGAGGGTGTTGACCACGAGGGTCCGCGCGTGGTCGACGACCATGTGGAGTACGCTTCGGGTACGGTCGAGAACATGAAGGCCGTCGTTGACGCGGGGTTGAGCGGCATGACGCTTCCGCGCAAGTACGACGGACTGAACTTCCCGCTCATCTGCTTCGTGATGGCCAACGAGATGGTGGCCCGCGCCGATGCCAGTTTCGAGAACATCTGGGGGTTGCAGGACTGCGCCGAGACGTTGAACGAGTTCGCTTCGGAGGAGATCAAGCAGAAATACCTGCCGTGGGTCTCGGCGGGCGCGACGTGCGCCATGGACCTCACGGAGCCGGACGCCGGTTCGGACCTCGGAGCCGTGATGCTCAAGGCCACCTGGTCGGAGGAGCGGCAGACGTGGCTGCTGAACGGCGTGAAACGCTTCATCACCAACGGCGACGGCGAGGTTTCGCTCGTGCTGGCGCGTACCGAAGAGGGTACGACCGACGCCCGCGGCCTCTCGATGCTGGTCTACGACAAGCGCGACGGCGGCGTGAAGGTGCGCCGCATCGAGAATAAGCTCGGCATCAAGGGATCGCCGACGTGCGAGCTGGTCTTCACGAACGCCCCGGCGCAGCTGGTCGGCGACCGGAAGATGGGCCTGATCAAGTATGTGATGTCGCTGATGAACGCCGCACGCCTGGGCATCGGCGCACAGTCGGTGGGTCTCTGCGAGGCCGCTTACCGCGAGGGGCTGAAATACGCCCACGAGCGCGAGCAGTTCGGCAAGCCGATCATCCAGTTCGCCGCCGTTTCGGAGATGCTCTCGAACATGAAGGCCAAGGTGCAGGGCGTGCGCGCGCTGCTGTACGAAACGGCGCGTTTCGTCGAGGTCTACAAGCAGTACGGCCATATCTCCCACGAGCGTTCGCTCGAAGCGGAGGAGCGTCAGGAGATGAAGTTCTACAACCGCCTTGCCGACGGTTTCACGCCGCTGGTGAAGCTCTTCTCGTCGGAGTACGCCAACCAGCTGGCCTACGACGCCATCCAGATCCACGGCGGGTCGGGTTTTATGAAGGACTATCCCTGCGAGCGGTTGTACCGCGACGCACGCATTATGAACATCTACGAGGGAACCTCGCAGTTGCAGGTCGTTGCGGCGATCAATGCCGTGACGAAGGGCACGTTCCTGGAGCAGATCGGGCGCTATGCCGCCGAAAGCTACACGGAGGCGATGTGCCCCGTGGTGACGAAGCTCAAGGAGCTGACCGTCAAGTTCTCGGAGATGCAGGCCCGTGTCGAGGCCGGCGACAAGGAGGTCTGCGGATTCAAGGATTTCCATGCCCGCCGCCTGGTGGAGACCGCCGGACACATCATCATCACCTACCTGCTGGCCCGTCAGGCCGGTGAGGCGGAGGAGTATGCCGCTTCGGCGCGCGTGTTCTGCAAGCTTGCAGAGGCGAAGATCGCGGAGGCCTATACCTACGTGATGAACTCCACGACGGAGGACGTCGCGCTGTTCAAAGCTGTCGAAAACGAGGTTTAAACACACCGGACCGGATACGATGCGGGGGATTCTGAACAATCCTCCGCATCGTTTTTCATGCCGGGGCACAGCCTTGCTGTGCAGGGTCTTGCAGTCTGCTCCGGTATCCGGGTCCGATTGTCGGATCAATGTATGAAAGCGAGATTATTGGCATTGTATTTGCCTCAATTTCACCCCATCCCGGAGAACGACCTGTGGTGGGGAAAGGGTTTTACCGAATGGACGAACGTGGGTAAGGCCCGGCGGTATTTCAGAAATCACTATCAGCCCCGAGTTCCGGCCGATCTGGGGTATTACGACCTGCGGGTCGCCGAGACGCGCCAGGCGCAGGCGGATATGGCCCGCGAATACGGCGTCGAGGGCTTCGTCTACTGGCATTACTGGTTCGGCAACGGCAAGCGGTTGCTGGAACGCCCCTTCAACGAGGTGCTGGCCAGCGGCGAACCCGATTTTCCGTTCGCGCTGGCCTGGGCCAATGAGAGCTGGCGGGGCTTCGCCCACGGGATCACGAACCGGAACATGCTGATCGAACAGCTCTACGGAGGCGTCGAAGACTATACGGCGCATTTCCGGGCCGTGCTGCCCGCTTTCCGGGACCATCGTTACATTACGGTGGACGGCAAGCCGCTGTTTATGATTTACAAACCGCTGGCGGACCCCGAGGTGAAGGTTTTCATCGCCACGTGGCGGGAGCTGGCCGAAAAGAACGGCCTGCCGGGAATCTACTTCGTCGGGCACGAGAACGCCCCGGTTCCGAACGTCGGGGCCATTTTCTCTACGGGGGTCGACGCCGTCAATCCGCTGCGGCTGGTCGGGTATTTCAATGTAAGGCATTCGTTTTTCGAACGGCAGCGGGTAAAATTCGACCGCTGGCGGAAGATTCCGCTCAATTATCCCTATGAACGGATGGCCGCTTATTTTCTCAACGGGGACGAAGACACTCGGGAGAACGTGTTCCCCTCGGTCATTCCGAACTGGGACCACACGCCGCGCAGCGGGAAAGAGGGGTGGATCGTGACGGATTCCACGCCCGAGCTGTTCGGGAAACACCTCCGGGAGGCTGTGGAAATGGTCCGGGGAAAGGCTCCCGAACACCGGATCATCCTGCTGAAATCCTGGAACGAATGGGCCGAGGGAAATTATGTCGAGCCGGACCTGAAATGGGGTCGCGGGTATCTCGAAGCCATCCGGCGGGAGGTGATGGACGAGTGATTGTCCGTGATGCGTTGCCCGTTCCGCGCCCGTTCTGTGCCTGTCGCATGCTCGTTCCGCGCCTGTCGCGTGCCTGTTCCGCACCCGTCGCGTGCCTGTTCCGCGCCCGTCGCGCGCCTGTCCGCCGAACGGATTGATTTCGTTGCGTGATTTTTGCTATATTAGCAGTCGTAAAACCTGAAAAACAGAGAACAATGATCAAGAAATTGCTGATGGCGGCGGCCGTCGTCGTGATGGCCGTTCCCGCCGCCGCCCAGGGATCGCGCCGCAGCGAGGTTTCGGTGTCCTACGGCGTCGCTCCCGTCACCGACTGGATCGACTCGTACAGCGACATGCTGACCGGGCTTTTCACGAATGCGAATACCGACCTCGAGGGGTGGGGCGCCGTCACCGTGGGTTACAGTTTCCGCCTGATCGGCAGCCTGCGCCTCGGCGCGCAGGTCGTCTACTCCTCGAACACGCAGGAGGTCAGGGGCGCCGGCTCGGAGATCCGGAACCGCTACTGGTCGCTGCTGCCCAACGTGAAGTGGAACTGGATGAACCTCAAGGTGGTTTCGTTCTATTCGCGCCTCGGTGCGGGAGCCTCGTTCTCCAGATCCGAGGTCGGGGGCGAGAGCGACAAATCCACGCAGTTCGCCTTCCAGGTGTCGCCCGTCGGCGTCGAAGTCGGGGGACGCGTCGCAGCCTATGCCGAGGCCGGTATCGGCACGTCGGGCTGCCTGCTGGTCGGCGTCCGCTACCGCTTCTGACACCCTGTCCGGATACGGAAAAGGGGCGCATTCCTCGCAGGATGCGCCCCTTTTCGTCGGCGGATCTCCCCGCAGGGGAGTTCTTACGCCTTCACAGGCTCTTTTCCGGCCATCACGCAGCGCGTCGTGCCGAAGACGTTGAGGTTGAGGTGTCCGGCGATGAACGCCAGCGCCTTCTGGGCCTTCACCGAGTTGCCGGCCCCGTCGAGCGGGGGCGCGAACGCTGCAACGCCCATCACGCCCGGCACGACGCCCATGATGCCGCCGCCCACGCCCGTTTTGGCCGGAAGCCCCGTCGTGAAGAGCCAGTCGCCCGTGTGCTCGTAGAATCCCACGGTGGCCATCATCGAGGCGATCTTGGGCGTCAGCTCGGGCTTGAACACGGCCTTTCCGGTCACGGGGTTCACGCCGCTGTTGGCGATCGTCGCGGCCATCGTGGCCAGCTGCCGGGCCGTCACGCCGATCGAGCACTGGCGCGTGTAGATGTCCAGCGCCATGTCGGGATCGTCGTAGATGCGGTTGTAATTCTTCAGCAGCCACGCGATCGACTTGTTGTTGAAGTTGGTCGCCGTCTCCGATTTGTAGAGTTCGTCGATCACCGCGACGTCCGATCCCGCGAGGTCGGCGATGAACGAGACGATGGCTTTCCATTTGCCGTCGCTGTCGCCCACGGGCTTGATCATCGAGCAGGCCGAAATGGCTCCGGCGTTCACCAGCGGCGTCGAGGGGTGGTCGTTTTCGAGCAGGATGGCCATGATCGAGTTGAAGGGGAGTCCCGTGGCGTCGGCGCCGATCTTGTTGAGCACCTCCTGGCCGCCGTACTGGTTCATGGCGAGGATCGCCGTGGGGACCTTCGACACCGATTCGATGCCGAACTTGTAGTCCGTGTCGCCCACGGCCACCACGTCGCCGTCGGGAAGGCAGGCCGCGATGCCGAACAAGTTCGACGGCACATCGGCCAGATAGGGGATATAGTCGGCGTTTTTGCCGCCGGTTTCGTTTTTGCAGCGGTCGTATGCCATCTGCACGGCATCCTGAACCGCTTTTTTGTCGATCTTCTGAATCATGTTATGAAATTTGTAAAATGGTTTGTATCCTTTTTCCGCTGTGGCAGGCCGTAGTCACGGCGTTCCGCCGTGTTTGCAGGCCCGCCCCGTCCCCAAACCCCCGCCTCGGCGGGGGGGTAAGGAGTTCGGAGGCATTTCTTCGGCTGTTATTTGTTGCTACCGGGTTTCTGCTGTGCAGGTGCGGCTGCCTCGGGGGCTGCGACCTTGGCCTGCGCTTCCCAGTGGAAGGGAGCGAAATCGGCGGCGGCCTCGGGGTCTTTCCACGACGGCTTGCGCATGGAGTAGATGACGAACGGGGCGCCCACGACCACCACGCAGCCGATGATCAGCACCGAGAACCAGACGGTGTTGCTGCCGGTCGAAATCTGACTGGGCGGCACGAAGCTCAAGATGAAGGCCAGCAGTGCGCCGCAGAAACCGAGGCATCCGAGGAACCACATCAGGGCGTTCTTTTTGCCCAGGCGGAACGGACGGGGCGTGTTTTTCATCTTGTAGCGCAGGACGATGGCGGCCGAGAACATCAGCATGTACATGATCAGGTACAGCAGCACGGTCAGCTGCGAGAGGATCTGGTAGAACGACTGCACCGAGGGCATCACGACGAACAGCAGCGCCAGCAGCGTCACGACGCAGCCCTGGATCAGCAGGATGTTCTTCTGTACGCCGTTCTTGTTGGTTTTCTGGAAGAACGGGGGAAGGTAACCGGCCTTGCCCACGGCGAAGATACCCTTCGAGGGACCCGCCACCCACGTCAGCACGCCTGCCAGCACGCCGAACATCAGGGCGATGGCGATGATCGGGCCGGCCCACGAAATGTGGAGGTAGTGGAAGTAGTTGTCGAACCCGACTAACAGCGACTGCGTGAGGCTGATGTCCTTGGCGGGGATGATCAGGCCCAGCGAGAAGGTTCCCAGAATGAAGATCAGCACCGTGACCAGCGAACCGATGATGATGGCCTTGGGATAGTTCCGCGACGGGTTCTTCACGTCCATGACGTGAATGCCCATCATCTCCATACCTGCGTAGAACAGGAAGATACTGCTCGCCAGAACGAGGTTGTTGAATTTCGACAGGTCGGGGAAGAAGCCCTGCGACATGTCCATGTGGTTGTGTCCGCCGGTCGAAATGTAGATGACGCCCAGCACGATCAGCAGGCCCGCGGGAATGATCGTACCGATCATGCCGCCCCATTTGCTGATTTTCCCGACCCATCCGAGACCTTTCAGGGCGATCAGCGTGGCGATCCAGTAGATGGCCAGCACCATGCAGAGCGTGAAGACCTTGTTCGAGGCCAGCAGCGCGTCGTGCGTGTCGTTCATGCCGATGAATGCGATCGACACGGCGCCGAAGGTCAGCACTGTCGGATACCAGATCGTCGATTCGATCCATTGCAGCCAGATTGCGAGGAATCCCGTGCGTGCGCCGTAGGCTTCGCCGACCCAGCGGAATACGCCGCCCTGCTTGTCGGCGAACATCGCGGCCAGTTCGGCGGCGACCATCGCCGTCGGGATCAGGAACACGATGGCTGCAAACAGGTAGTAGAATGCCGACGAAAGTCCGTAGACCGCCTCGGCGGGCAGTCCGCGCAGACTCACTACGGCAGTCACGTTCATAATTGCCAGTGTCATAACACTCAATTTGAACCCTGTGCTTGTGGTAGTTTTCTTTACATCCATAATGAATTGATTTGGTTTTTTGTCGCTGTTGGGTGTTGCAACTACCGTGCAAAACCGCCGGGAAGTCGTCTTTGCGGCCTTCGGGTGCACGATTGTTGCCGGAAATTTCTATCTTTGCGTATAAATAATCACCATGCCCATGCAACGCATCCTGATCATCCTCCTGGCAGCCCTGTGCGTCGCCGCGTGCGGCCGCCGCCGGAGCGCTCCCTCGCAGGAGACCGCGGTCTCCGCATCCCGTCCGCGGGTTTTTCTCCCGGCCATCGCCCCCGCGGGGCTCTCTCCGGACGAGCAGCGCGACTATCTCCGCCGGCACTACTGGGACCGTTTCGACTTCACCGACACGCTTTTCGTCTCCGAGGCCGACACCGTGCAGATGATCGAGGCCTTTGCGCGCTACATTGCGGTGCTTTCCGACCGTCCGGCGGATTCCGCGCCGATGGATTCGCTGATGCGCCGGGCTTCGTCGTCGAAGCCTATGCTCGACTATTTCGCGATGCTCGCCGGGACGGTGCTGCACGACCCCAACTCGCCGCTGCGCAACGACGAGTTCTACATTCCCGTGCTCCGGGCGCAGCTCGCCAGCCCTTTCTACGACGAGTACGAACGCATCGCCCCGCAGTACGACCTCGAAATGGCCATGCAGAACCGCCTGGGTCTGCCTGCCAACGATTTCCGCTACACGCTCGCCTCGGGCGCCTCGGGGACGCTCTACGGGCTGCAAGCCGAATACGTGCTGCTGTTCATCAACAATCCCGGCTGTGCGATGTGCCGTGAAATCCGCGAGGCGATCACCTCCTCGCCGATGCTTTCGGAGATGATCGAGCGGGGGCGGCTGAAGGTGCTGGCGCTCTATCCGGACGAGGACCTTACGGAGTGGCGCGACTACCGCGACCACATACCGGCGTCGTGGATCAATGCCTACGACAAGGGGTGCGTCGTCCGCGAAAAGAGCCTGTACGACCTCCACGCCATTCCGGCCCTCTACCTGCTGGACAGCCGCAAGCGGGTGCTGGTGAAGGATTCGACCGACGTGGCGCAGATCGAAGAGATAATAGACCGCCGGGCGTAAGACGCTTGATAGACGGGATTTATGGGCGATGGGTGACCCGGCGCCTCTTGTCCTGTTCTGCGCTCCCCGGCTTAAAAAGCCGTTTTTGAGGCGACCGGCGGTTCACACGCCTCCTGCCCGGTTCTGCGGCGCGGCTATAAGCGCAGCCTATCCCGCCATCAGAAAAGACAATCGGAAACCTATACGGATTCCGAACGGATTTGCTATCTTTGCACTACAAACAGAATACAATCACACACATTAAACAGTAGAAGATTATGGCAAAGAAATGGCGTTGTACCGTATGCGGTTACATTCACGAAGGTCCCGAGGCACCCGACCAGTGCCCGATGTGCAAGGTAGGCAAGGAGAAGTTCGTGGAACTCGTTGAGGCCGAGGGCGACCTTGATTTCGTAACGGTACACAAGATCGGCGACGGCAAGGGCGCCAGCAAGGAGCTCTGGGAAGGTCTCCAGAATCATTTCATGGGCGAGTGCACCGAGGTGGGCATGTATCTGGCGATGAGCCGTCAGGCCGACCGCGAGGGCTATCCCGAGATCGCCGAGGCCTACAAGCGTTACGCCTGGGAGGAGGCCGAGCACGCCTCGAAGTTCGCCGAGCTGATCGGCGAAGTGGTTTGGGACACCAAGACCAACCTCGAAAAGCGCATGAACGCCGAGTGCGGCGCCTGCGAGGACAAGATGCGCCTGGCCCGCATGGCGAAGGAGGAGAACCTCGACGCCGTTCACGACACCGTTCACGAGATGGCCAAGGACGAGGCCCGTCACGGCAAAGGTTTCGAAGGTCTTTACAAACGCTACTTTAAGTAGGTTTCGATTTTACAGGGCTTTTTTGCCCTGACATGTCCGGCCCGAACGGGAATACGTTTGTATTTTTCGTCCGGGCCGGATTACGTTAGGCCGAAACACGAACCGCTGAAATCGGAAACGCAGTTCGGAGCAAGTTCGAAAGGCCCGTTCTGCGAGGGTCCGTGCGGAGATGGCGGTGCAACCCTTCGCGGAAGGCCTGAAAAAGCCGGAGCAGCTTGCTGCTCCGGCTTTTCATTTTTTCTGCAACTCCTCGCGGAGCTTCAGAAACAGAGAAACCTTTCCGGCGAGCCATTCGTAGCCCGTTTGCGCTGCATGGGCCACCTCGTAAACCGTTTCGGCCTGCCTGCGGATCTGTTCCACAGCGTCGCGGATCGCGAACAGGTAGACGAGGAGTGCGAGGACGGCGAAAAAGCCGCCTGCGATCAGCGCCGAGGCGATGAACGAACCCGTAACGGACGAAAGCCAGATAACCAGCGCCGTGAGCAGCAGCAGGATGGCAATGCCCGCAGTCGTTGCGAAAAACAGCAGCGCGGCTATGAAACGGCCGCCGGAAGGTTTATTCTCCATTGTTGCGTCGTGCCGGGAGGGTCATTTTTCGTCGCATTTGCAGCGGGCTTCCTCGATCTCCCTCTCGACTTTGCCGAGTTTGTCTTTCACCTTGTCGATCTCGTCGTCGATCGAATCCTTGATTTTCTGGCGCAGCTCCGGACCGGACTGGGGCGTGAAGAGCATTGTGAGGGCCGAACCGATGATCATGCCGCCCACGAGCGATACGATGGCAATTCCTGTGTTTTTCATAGTTGCTGAAAGTTTTAATTCAGCAATGGGGCTTGCAAAGTCCGGGCCAAAGCCTTACCTTTGGACGCATGATCGCCGATTCCCGCACATCCGTCGCCTTTACCGGCCATCGCACCTATCGCGGCGCGGCTGCGGACGCCCTGCGCCGGACGGTGGGGGAGTTGTACGCGCGGGGTTTCCGGAACTTTTTGAGCGGCATGGCCGTGGGTTTCGATTTGGCCGCCGCCGAGGCGGTGCTGGAACTCCGGGAGCGTGCGCCCGGCGTGCGGCTCGTCGCTGCGGTTCCGTTCCGGGGGCAGGAGATGCGCTTCTCCCCGGCCGACCGCGAACGCTTCCGGCGCGTGCTGGCCGAGGCCGATTCCGTCGAAGTGCTTGCGCCGGCCTACCACCGGGGCTGCTATGCCGTGCGCAACGATTTTCTGGTGGACAACGCCCGCGTCCTGGTGGCGTGGTACGACGGTTCGCCCGGCGGCACCCGCTACACCGTCCGCCGCGCCCTCGGCCGGGGACTGGAGGTCGTCAACCTCTGTCCGGCGGCTCCCGTGCCGCCCGCCCCGGCACCGACGCTCTTCGGATAAAAAAGCGGCCCGGAGGCCTCGCGTGGTCGGCAGATTGTGACAAGCTGTTACATTGAGTTTTACTCTTGAATAATCGCTCTGTTTTTCAACCCGAAGCCAGCGGAGTGGCAAAACATGTATGTTGCAGCCCTCCGCAGCCGGGGGCTTGCCTTCGGCTTCCTCCTTGCACCTCGGTAAAATCAGCGAGCTGTTTTACCCTCGGTCGCTGCGTCGGTTCGGGCTGCCGGACTTGCATTGCAAGAAAAAATAACAACCCCTCTGTCGGATTATTCTGAATATCTGTTGATTGCGATCTTTTGACCACTCATGGCCCGGAGGCTGCCCTTCTCTGTCGTGCGAATCATTTTTATTCTGCCGTTCCTGCCGTCTCCTCCGGCTGCGTCAGCTCAATGCCTCGGAGCAGTTCTTCGACGCGTCGGAGGGTACTCGTCTTGCCGTATTCCTTCGAGGGGTAGCTGATGCCGACGGTGATGAGCGACTGCCCCTGTTTGAGGTCGTAGGCCGTGAATACGAATCCCGGATATTCGGTCCGGCGGCCTTCGCTGTACAGCATGTCGGTGCCGTTCGATACGAGGGGGCGCGAGGCCTTGATGATCCCGCCGTCGTAGTAGGCCGAATCGCGGCTCGCGCAGTAGTCCGAGAGGTCGGCGATGCTCTTCGCCTCGGGATCGAAGACATCTTGCAGGGCGTCGATGTTGAATTCCCATTCGCCGTCGAGGACGTACATCGTGTAGCGGGCGTAGGTTGAGTCGGTTTCGGGTTCAATGCTCTCTTCGAGGGCGGAGTATCCGGCCGGAATCCGGATTCGCAGCCCGAGGTCCGTGCAATCATAGGTCTGTTCGGTGTCGAGCAGCGGCAGCTCGCCGCCTTCGTCCACCAGCTGCGTGGAGAGCACCGTGAGGTATCCGATGAGCAGGGCGGTGCAGACGGCTGTTGCGAGCATGCGCCAAAAGGCGGCGTATTCGCCGGCTCCATGCTTGATTTTCAGCCAGACGTATAATCCCATGATTGCTTGCCAGGCACCCCAGAGGATGGCTCCCGTGGCGATGACGTAACGGCCTCCGGCTTCGGTGAGGTAGTAGGAGATGAAACTGAAAGCCAGTCCGCCGACGCACCACAGCAGTCCGACGAGGATGTTCTTTTTCGCTTCGGCGAGCGATGCCGCCGGCTGTCCGGCGGATTCGGAGACCGTGGATGCCGGCTCCGCAGGTGTTTCGGGCATCGGCTCGAACACCGGTTTTTCGGTCTTTTCCATGATGAATTGGGTTGTTCTGGGATGCAAATATACGAAATCCCCCCCCCGAGCAAATATTTTGCGAAAAAAATCCCCGCCTTGTTGAGGCGGGGATCAGAGTATGGGATTGCGACCGGATTATTTCCAGTTCAGGATCTTGTGGAAGTCGTACTCCTCGGGATTGGGAACGTAAGCCTTGGCGGCTTCGTAGTCGGCCGGGGTGATGGCGTTGAGAATGGTCTCCACCACCGACGTGAACTTGTCCGACTTGATGTTCACCAGACGGGGCGGAATCTTGCCCGTCGTGGGGTCCTGCAAGTCCTTGAGGTAGAGCGGCGAGACGTTGCCCTCCGAATCCACGTAAACCATGCAGCCCGTCTTGCCCTCGGCGAAGAGCTTGTGCACGCCGATACCCAGCTCCGAGCAGTAGGTCAGGTCGTAGGCGATCGGGGTCTGGCAGCGGATTTCGTAGCCCAGCTCCACCGGACGGCTCTTGACCTTGAGACCCAGCTCCTTGAGCTTCATCTCGATCATCTCGTTGAAGATGTGCGCCTTCGACACCTTGCCCAGCTCGGGATGTCCGTGCTCGTCGTAGGTGAAGTGGATGCCGCTCTTGCGGATCTCCTCGTCCGACAGCGCGTGGAACACGCCTTCGGAAATCACCGCTGCGCCGTAGTCCATGCCCATGATCTTACGCTTGATGATCGACGAAATCACCAGGTTGACGATCTTCTCGACGGTGATTTCCGTCTTGTCGAACATCTCGGGAATGACGATCATCGGGTAGTGGCAGGCCTCGCCGATGCCGAATGCCAGGTGGCCGGCCGAGCGGCCCATGGCAGCCAGCACGAACCAGTTGCCGCTCGTGCGTGCGTCGACGTAGACGGCGCGGGCGATGACGGCGCCCTTGTCCTTGGCCGACTCGTAGCCGAACGTCGGCGTGCCCTTCGGAAGCGGCAGGTCGTTGTCGATGGTCTTCGGCACGTGGATGTTGGCGATGGGGTATTTCTTGGCCTCGAGGAACTTGGCGATACGGTTGGCGGTCGAAGCCGTGTCGTCGCCGCCGACGGTCACCAGCAGTTTGATGTTGTTGTCGGTGAAGAACTTGAGGTTGAAGTTGTTCTCGAAATCCGAGTCCTTGGGTTTGAAACGGCTCATCTGCAGGAACGAACCTCCCTGGTTGAAGATGCCGTCGGCCATCGGGTAGTCGATGTCTACGGTGCGGGGCGAGGGGTTGAACAGGCCCGTGTAACCTTCGTGCAGGCCGATGACGCGATAGCCCTGGCGCAGGAACGTTTTGGCGACACTGCCCACTACGGTATTCATGCCGGGAGCCGGTCCGCCGCCGGTCAGAATTGCGATTGCTTCTTTCATGGTTTTGATAGGGTTTTTATGTTTTGAGAACCTTTTTTTCGGTTTCGGACGCCCAAAAGTACTGCTTTTTTTTCAAACGGGCAAGAAAAAAGGAGGCCTCCGGTTCGAGGGGACCTCCTTTTTTGCTCTCTGTAATTATAGTTTGCGCGATTACTCAACTACAGTTACGTTAATAGCCTGTTCTCCCTTGGCACCGGAGCCAACTTCGAACTCGACTGCCTGACCTTCGTTGAGCGACTTGAAGCCGTCCTTTGCGATGCCCGAGAAGTGTACGAAAATCTCTTTTCCGTTCTCCGCCGTAATGAATCCGTAGCCTTTCTTGCCATCGAACCATTTTACCTTACCTGTCATAAAAATAGAGAATTAAAGTGTTAATGTGTTCGGCAAAGTAAAATAAAAAACATTGGCTTTCAAAACTTTTTGGCATGTTTTTTCGTCTTGTGCGGAAAATTCTTATCTTTGCATTGAGAATGTTAAACCTCATGGCGTTATGAACAGAAATCTGAAACTCGCGCTGGCAGCCCTTCTGGGCTTCTCCGCAGCCTGTACGTCGGTGAAAAACGCTCCCAAGGAGGACACCGCGAAGACGCAGGGCGCCGATACGACGGCCGTAAAGGGATACCCCGAATTTCCCCGCCGCGTGGTGGTCATGTACGGCGTGCGTACGCCCCGGCAGGACAGCGTCCGCAACGAGCGGCTCAAACGCCTGGAACGCGAACGTCCCGATTCGCTGCCTCCCGTGGCCGAACGTCCGCAGGAGGAGGACCCTTCCGTCGGCAGGAAATAAGCCATGTCACGCCGCCGGCTGGGGCTTCGCAAACGACTGGCCCTCAATATTTTTTCCGAACTCTATGCTTCGACGGTGCGCGAACACCGTCTCGATACGCTATTCTGGGAGTGCACGCTGCGCTGCAACCTCTCGTGCCGCCATTGCGGCAGCGACTGCCGGGTGGACCCCGGCGTGGCGGACATGCCGCTGGCTGATTTTCTGAAGGTGCTCGACGAGGAGGTGACGCCCCACGTCGATCCGGCCGACGTGCTGGTCATCTTCTCGGGCGGCGAAGTGCTCGTCCGCGCGGACCTGGAGGAGGCGGGCGCCGAGGTCACGCGCCGCGGCTACCCGTGGGGCATGGTGACCAACGGCATGGCCCTGACCCCGGAACGTTTCGGCCGTCTGCTCGACGCGGGGCTGAAATCGGTTTCGGTGAGCCTCGACGGTTTCGAGCGCGAACACAACTATATCCGCGGCAATCCCCGCAGTTACGACCGCGCGCTGGAGGCCGTGCGGATGATCGTGCGCGAACCCTCGCTGTCGTACGACGTGGTCACCTGCGTCACGGGGGCGATGGTCCCGCAGCTGGAGGCCTTCCGCGACATGCTCCTTTCGGAGGGGGTGCGCCACTGGCGGCTCTTCTCGATTTTCCCGATGGGGCGTGCCAAGAACGACCCGACGCTGCGGATGACCGACGCCCAGTTCCGGGAGATGCTGGAGTTCATCCGCCGCACGCGGCAGGAGGGCCGGATCGAGGTCAGCTATGCCTGCGAAGGCTTCCTGGGCGGTTACGAGGCCGAGGCCCGCGACCATTTCTACCAATGCGCCGCGGGTGTTTCGGTGGCTTCGATCCGTGTCGACGGGGCCATTTCGGGGTGCACGTCGATCCGCGCCAACTACCATCAGGGAAACATCTACCGGGATCGGTTCTGGGACGTGTGGCAGAACCGCTTCGAGCCGTTCCGCGACCGCGAATGGGCGCGCAGGGGCGAATGCGCCGATTGCTCGATGTTCCGCTACTGCCAGGGCGGCGGCATGCACCTGCGGGGCGACGACGGCGAATTGCTCTACTGCCACTACCGCCGGCTGTGACCGTTCAGAGATGGTTCAGATAGCCCCGCCGGACCAGGTCTTCGTCGTTTTCGCACGGATAGGCCTGCCCGTCGGCCATTACGTACAGCCGGTCGGCAATGCCGGTCACGTGGCGGTACATGTGGTCGGTGAGCAAAATCCCTTTCGTGGCCTTTTCCTGCCGGATGAGTGTTTGGAGCGTTGCAACGTGCAGGGGTGCAATCTGCGAGAACGGCTCGTCGAGCAGGATGAACCGGGCCGGGCTGCGCAGGATGATGAAACATTCCAGAATCCGCTGTTCCCCGCCCGACAGCTCCCCGATGCGGGTTCCGCGCAGGGAAATGAACTCCGGAAACCACCGTTCCAGGTCTTCCCTTTGCAGCCCGAAATCGCCGAGCGCGCGTTCCAGCCGCAACCATCCGGGAATGAACGGATGCTGCGGAAGGTAGCGAATCTCCTTTTCGGTAAACCGTCTGTGCCATTTCCCGTCGATGCGCATCGAGCAGAATCCCGCTTTCAGCGACCCCGACAGAATCTTCATCAGACAGCTTTTTCCGCATCCGTTGCGCCCGAGCACAGCCGTCACGCCGCCTGTTTCGACGAGCAGGTAAACACCCGAGAGAATGCGCCGTTCGCCGAACGCCAGCTCTGCGGAGTCGATTTCGAGAATATGTTTTTCAGCGGGCGGCATGCAGCAGGGCGGCGGAATAGTTCAGCAAAAGACAGCATAACCCGAAATCCACCGCGCAGCTTACGCCCAGCAGTGTTCGGCGGCGGATGCCGAGGTTGCGGTAATAGTAGAATTCATCGGAATAGCGTGGGATGATCCACACGTAGAGGAAAAGCGGGTAAATCAAGGCCTTTCCCAACAGCAGGGCCGGGACGATCGGCGTTCCGTGGACCTTGGCGACCCATGCCAGGGCGAGGCTCGCCGCTCCGCAGAAGAGGAGCATCGCCGAGCGGTAGAAGCGGAGTATGAGCAGCAGTTTGGCGGTCATTGTCTGTAAACATGAAAAAACGGGCGGCCGCAAAACCGGATTGCATCCGGGGCGGTTGCGCCTCCTGGCCCGTGAAAGCGTCGTTGCGGCATCAATATACGAAAAAAATCGGTCTCTTGTTCCGGAAGCCGGGATTTTCCGCCGCCGGGGCGGACCGGGCGCTGCGAGGCGGCCGCGATCGTCCGCTGCGGGGCTTTTGAGTCCGGTCCGTTATTTTTGAAGAATGTTTTTTCGGAAATAATTTTGTCTTTTCGGATTTTAAACTTATCTTTGTGCGCTCTTAAAACGATAAGGGCACTTGTTCGGGGTGTAGCGCAGTCCGGTTAGCGCGCCAGCTTCGGGAGTTGGAGGTCGCTGGTTCGAATCCAGTCTCCCCGACAAATCGGCAGACTGCTCGATAGGGTGGTCTGCTTTTTTATTGAAATTCCGGCGGAAGCCGCGGCGTTCGGAGTGTAGCGCAGTCCGGTAGCGTATCTGGTTTGGGACCAGAGGGTCGCAGGTTCGAATCCTGTCACTCCGACAGACGATGTATGAAATGAGGCAACCCCTCCGGTCCTGCGACCGGAGGGGTTGCTTTGTTTTGTTTCTGTCTTTGCCGGATCGGCGGGCTTTCGGCTGGCGGCGCGGTTTCTGCGTATGACGCGGATGATGCGCTCCCTGCCGACGGGCGGCATCAGTCGGCCTGCGCGATTTTACAGGATCTCTTCGTAACGGTTGAGATTGTCGAGTATGTGGCCGAAATCCTCCCCCGGACCGGGCATGTAGACCGCGAATCCGAGTCTCTGCGCGGCGTCGACGTTCTTCTGTCCGTCGTCGATGAAAAGCGTCTCTTCGGGGCGCATGCCGCCTGCGGCGATCATCTTGCGGAAAATCGCCTCCGAGGGCTTCAGCTCGTGCAGTTCGTAGGAGAGGAAAACGGCATCGAAATAGTCGTCCATCGTCTTGCCGTCGGCCGTGAACATCCGTCGGATGTATTTCATCGACGCGGGGTTGTTGTTCGAGAGCACGCAGGTCCGGATTCCGCGCTCGCGCAGGGCGTCTATCTGGCGGAGTTTCGCGACCGGGATGCGCACGAGAAATTGGCCGTAGGCCCAGGCGATCTGCGCGTCGGTTACCTCGGGCGTGCCCGACAGGCGGCGCATTTCGTCGCAGGCTTCGTGGAACGAAATGACGCCGTGTTCCAGCCGTCCGATCATCTCGGCGGGGTAGTAGGGGTTGATCAGATCGGCCACGGCATCCATTCCGAGGCTCCGGAAGGCTCCGGTGCAGCGGTCTATGTCCAGATCGACCAGCACGCCTCCGAGGTCGAAGACGACGGTTTTGATTGTGTTCATAATTTATTGTTTTTTCGTGCTCGAAGAGCCTATTTCTGAAACTTCATCGTGAACCTGCGGACCGGACGCAGCACCCACATCGGCAGCATCTTGCAGAGGGGAATCCACACGCGGTTCCACCAGTCGGGGACGATGCACCGGCGTCCCCGCCACAGGGCGCGCAGTCCGCGCCGGGCGCACGAGTCGGCCGTGATAAGCACCCCGAGGCGCGTGCCGATGCGCTGCCAGCGGGGAGTCAGTCCGTAGAGGTCGGTCGCCACACCCGCCGGGCAGACCGCCGTGACGCGGATGCCGTGCTCGCGGACCTCCTTCGCGAAGGCCACCGAGAACGACCGCAGGTAGGCCTTCGACGCGCTGTACAGGGCCAGTCCCGGAAAGGGCATCCACAGCGAGTAGGAGGACATGTTGAGAATGTGCCCCCGGCAGCCGCGGCGCACCATGTCGGCCGCCGCCATCCGGCACAGTTGGGTGTTCGTCAGGTCATGCAGCAGGATGATGCGCTCGATGCGCTCGGCGGGGGTTTGCAGGATGTCGCGGAACGAGAATATCCCGGCGTTGTTCACCAGTACGTCGATGGCGGCTCCTTCGCGCCGCACGGCCTCCCACAGCTCCGCAGCGGCTTCGATGCGCGCCAGGTCGATCTCCACGATCCGCACCTCGGGCCGGAACCCGGCGGCGGGGGATGCCGCTTTCCGGACGACGCCGTCCGGACCCGCTCCGGCAGCGAGTATCTCGCCGCATACCGTCTCCAGCGGTTCGCGGCGGTTGCCCGCCAGCACCAGGTTGTAGCCCAACGCCGCCAGCCGCAGGGCGTAACAGCGTCCGATGCCCGACCCGGCTCCCGTGACCAGCGCCCAGGCGCTTCCCGGGGCGACGGCTCCCCGCCGGCCGACGCTGCGGCCGCTTCCGGAAACGGCTGCGGTGTGCTCCCCGCACGGTGTGATTGCTTCGCGTTTCATCACGGCAGGCGTTTGAGTTCTTCGACGATCCGTCGCGGGAGGTTGTCGCAATGCTTGCAGCACTTCATGTCCACGGAGTACATCCGCGCGATGCAGTAGTTTCGGTGGTCGCAGGCGCTTCGCGTCGCCGCGTCGCCCTCGCGGAGCTTTGCGACGAACGCCGGGTCGTTGACGAGCGCCCGGGCCATCTGAACCAGCTCGAATCCCGAGTCCAGCGCCCGGTCGATGCCCTCGCGGCTGACGAGTCCCCCGACGTAGATCAGCGGACCTTTCAGGGCGGCCCGGAATTTCTTGGCGTCTTCGAGGAAATAGCACTCCTCGAAGGGGAACTGTTTTATCATAAAGGGACCGCACCAGCGGATGAAGTAGCGCAGCCATAGCGGCGAGTAGTAGCTCATGGTGTAGATCGGGATCAGCCCCCGCATGACGGCCATCGGGGCCTTCGAGACGAATCCGCCCGAGAGGACGATGCCGTCCACGCCGAACGATTCGATGACTTTGGCGATCTCGATGCTCTCGGGGATTTCAATGCCCCCTTTGAAGCCGTCGTACATGTTGTGCTTCACGGTGATCGCCATGCCGCACGCCCGGGCCGCCTCCACGGCCTCGCCCAGACACATGCGCATGAAGCGCATGCGGTTTTCGAGCGAGCCGCCGTATTCGTCGTGCCGGTGGTTGGTGTAGGGCGACAGGAACTGCGAAATGAGGTAGCCGTGCCCGGCGTGCACCTCCACCGAGTCGAATCCGGCGTCGCGGGCCGTGCGCACCGCCGTGCCGAAGTCGCGGGCCACCTGTTCGATCTCGCGTCTCTTCATGCCCCGCACGGGCGTGTAGGCGTAGAGGTTGAATCCCGTCGAGGCGCCGATGGGCATCTGCCCGGCGGTGGTCCAGTGGGTCATGTTGCCGCAATGTCCGATCTGGATGGCCGCGGCGGCCCCTTCGCGGTGCACGGCGTCGGTGATTTCGCGCAGTCCGGGGACGATCTCGGGACGCAGCCACAGCTGCTTGTTGAACGACAGTCCGCTGCGGCACACGGCGGCATAGGCCAGCGTGGTCATGCCCACGCCGCCGCGGGCTACGGCGACGTGGTAGTCCTTGAGCTGCCGGGTGGGACCGAAGTCCTTGCCCATGGATTCGAAGGCCGCCGAACGGATCGTGCGGTTGCGCAGCGTGACGGGGCCTAATTTATAAGGGGTGAAAAGTGTAGAGGACATTGAATTGAAAGTTGAGAGTTAGAGGTTGAGGGTTGAAAGTCGGATGCGCAGACCTCGTTCCGAAACGTGAAATTCTTGCGTCGTCCCTGAAGTCGTCTTCTTAATCCGGCGGGCGCAGAACTGGGTGAAAAACGTTGTAACGGACCATCCGCAACCTAAACCCCGCCTTTTAGGCGGGTCAATAGATGAAGGGGATGATCCGTTTGCGGCGAAGGCGCGAAAACTCTTCGCCGAACTCCTGCTCGTAGCGGCGGCGCAGCGATGCGGCGCGCGGCGCGAGGTTGGCGAAGGTCCACCATGCGAAGACCGCTCCGGCCCACGACCACGAGGCTACGGCGAATCCCACCCATTCGAGCAGTTCGCCGAAGTAGTTGGCCGACGAGACGTAGCGGAACATGCCCCCGCGGGGGATGTAGTGGCGCGTGTCGCCCGGGCGGCGGAGGTGGCGGATGATGTGGTCCGAATGGAGGTTTACGGCCATTCCGGCCACGAACAACGCCCCGCCGATATAGATATAGGGCTGTGCGAACCATCCGGCGTAGTAGTCAGCGGGCGAGACGTAGAAAATCCAGCCTCCCTGCATCAGGGCGTTGAGCGTGTTGAAGACCATGCCCATCACGACGATGCCGAGGGGCATGCGGCCCTTGCCGCGGATCAGCAGCGGGAAGATGAAGGCCCGCTGGAGGTAGTGGGCCTGGAACAGGCAGAACAGCGCCAGCGGCCCGGCCTGCCACATCCTTTCGGACGAGGCCCACAGCACGCACATGAGGATGAAAACCGGAGATTCCATCGCCATCCAGCCCACGCGGTTGGGCACGGGAGGCCCGTAGCGGCGGTCGAAGAGATAGCCGTAGCCTGCCTCGAAGAAGTGCAGCGCGGCGTAGACCACGGCGGCCAGAAGGGCCATGACGATCAGGAAAATGTCGAAATTCTCTTTCATAGACGTTGGGGATAAAACGCACGAAAGATACGTATTTTTTCCGGTCCCGGCAAGTCCTTTGCGCCCTATGTTTTGTTCGTTGCGTCGTGCCGCTGCGGGGTTGTTTTTCCGGTCCGTGGCGGCAGCGCCGGGCTTGCGTAGGCCGCCGCCGAAAGTCCGGAAGAGCCTTCCGCCGCAAATGAAAAAGACGGCTCCGCTTCGGGGGTGAAGCGTGAGCCGTCCGGCGTTCTGCCGCCCGGAGGGGGCGCGTGTCGCGGGGAAGGTCCCTGAATGTTCGGTCAGCCGTTGCCGGCCGCGAGAAAGCGCCCTTCAGGGGCGGCTTGAGAAGCCTCTTTTGGATGCTATGGCCGAAATTGCGGTCCGAAGGCCGCTTTTCCCGCCAGCGTTCCGGCAGTCGGAGGTCCGGTGATCTCCGGCCGCATCAATGCGTGTAGACCTTGCCTTTCTGGTGCTCCTTGTTCTCGTACTTGATGCGCGAGGGCGTGGGGTACCGGAGTTTCTCGAACTCGGCCACGGCGTTGCGGATGTCTCCCATAAGCATGTCGGCCATGTCGCGCGACATGCCCTGGCGAACCACGATGCGCATGACGATCATCTCGTCGATGTTCTTGGGCATGGTGTATGCCGGGACCATCCAGCCGCTCTGCTGCAAGGCGGCCTGCAGGTCGAACAGCGTCCATTTGGCCTTCTTGTCGTATTCGGGGTCCATCATCCAGATGAACAGCGGGTTGACGACCTCTTTGGCGTAGTTCCGGAAGCACGGCATCTTGCCGATCTGCTCGTGGCAGTATTTGGCGATGTCCATCGAGTTCTGCTGCACCTCCTTGTACCCCTCGAATCCCAGCCGGATGAAGTTGTAGTACTGGCCGAGAATCTGCGCCGCCGGCCGCGAGAAGTTCAGGCCCACCTGCGTGATGTTCGCGCCGAGGTAGTTGACCGAGAACGACATTTCATCGGGCAGGTACTTCTTGTCCTTCCATACGACCCATCCCAGTCCGGGGTACACCAGTCCGTACTTGTGGCCCGACGTGGAGATCGACAGCACCCATTTGAGGCGGAAGTCCCACTTCTTCTCGGGGTGCAGGAACGGCAGGATGAAACCTCCGGAAGCCGCGTCGACGTGGATCGGGATTTCGTAGCCCGTCTTGGCGTTGTAGGCGTCGAGCGCCTTGTCGAGACCCTCGATGTCGTCGTCGAGACCCGTCCACGTCACGCCGGCGATGGGCACGATGCAGATGGTGTTCTCGTCGCAGGCCTTCAGCGCCTCGCCGATGTCGAGCGTCGGGTGGTCGAGCGTCAGGGGCACGGTGCGCATCTCGATCTGCCACAGCTGGCAGAACTTCTCCCACACGACCTGGAATCCGGTGCTCATCACCAGGTTGGGTTTGTCGAAGGGTTTGCCTGCGGCCTTGCGGCGCGCCCGCCAGCGCAGCCATGCAGCCACTCCGCCCAGCATGCATGCTTCGGACGATCCGATGCCCAGCGCGCCGGTTTTCCACTCGGCCTTTTCGGGCGAGTTCCACATGTTGGCCACGATATTGAGGCAGCGGCCGCACATCACCGCGACGCGCGGATACTCCGTCTCGTCGATATAGTTGATGTTGATGGCTTCGTTCATCAGCCGTGTGGCGTAGTCGTCCATGTAGGTGGTCACGAACGTCGCCAGGTTGAGCCTCGGCTGGGTTTGGGGATAGGTCTCGTCCTTGACCAGCTGATAGGCGATTTCGGGTGCTGTCTTGTTCTTGGGAATGAATTCCGTGGGAGCGGGCGAACGCATCTCTTTCGAGCCGAAAATGTCGGTCAGGGTGTCTTCGGTGGTGTGTTTCTGTTGATCCATAGCGTAAAAATATTTATTTGGTTTACATCGGACCGATCTTGCACGAACTATGCCATAAATTTGTTACCTTTACCGGGCGAAACTACATCATGCAATGAAAAAACTTGTTGTCTTCACCGGCGCCGGCGTCAGCGCCGACAGCGGTTTGGCGACGTTCCGCGACTCCGACGGAACATGGGGGAATTACCGGATCGAGGAGGTCTGCATTCCCGAAGCGCTTGATTTCAACCGTCGGGGCGTCATCCGTTTCTACAACGAGCGGCGTGCCGAAATGCTCAAGGCCGAGCCGAACGCCGCCCACCGGGCGATTGCCGGCCTGGAACGCGATTTCGACGTCCGGGTCATCACCCAGAATGTCGACAATCTGCACGAAAGGGCGGGTTCGACGCATATTCTCCACCTGCACGGGGAGCTTACCAAACTTCGTTCGACGGACGATCCGTCGCTCATCCTGCCGTTCGACGGCGTCGAGCAGGGTTTCGACGACCGCGCTCCCGACGGTTCGCTGCTGCGTCCGCACATCGTCTTCTTCGGCGAGCCGGTTCCCGAATTCGACCGTGCGGCGGAACTTGCCGCCGGGGCCGACATCCTGATGGTGGTCGGAACGTCGCTGGCGGTCTATCCTGCGGCGTCGCTGGTGCGCTGCGTGCGTCCCGACATTCCGGTTTACGTGGTCGACCCGGGACGGCCGGCGATTCGCGGCGTGCGCAATCCGCTGGAGGTGATCCGCAAACGTGCCGCCGAGGGTGTTCCCGAACTGGCCGACCGCCTGCGCGCGGCTTGTGCGGAAGGGCGGTCCGAATCGCTTTTGCCCGGAAAAGCCTGATCCGCCTTTCCCGACGGTTCCCCGCTCCCGGCCCATCCCGGCTCTCCGTTCTCGTTTTCCCGTTCTCGTTTTCCCGCTTTCGGTTTTTTGTTTCCGGCCTTCGGCGCTCCGACTTGACTCCGGACTTCTCCTCTCCCGGGCTTTCTTCGCCCCATCCCCGGACGCACTCCGCGCTTCAGCTTACCCGCGCCCGGCTTTGCCGCACTCCGCCTCCGTTTTGTAATCCGCTGATCTGTCCGTCTCCTTTCCGGAGGCGTTTTTTATTTGCCCAAACCGCTCCGTTGCCGCCCTGCGATCCGTTGCACCGTTATAAGGACGGCTCCATGCGACGGTGAATCGTGTCCTGCTTCAGCCGTCGTTCCGCGCCGGATTTTGTATATTTCTTGGCGGCATTCGGATTTTTTTAATATATTTGTGTGCACAATCTTAAACTTTCGCCTATGGCTTAATACCACATCGACCACATGTCCGTCCGCGACGGACCCGACATATAAGAAGCGTCAGCTCTTATTCCTGCTGTGTGAAACTTAGGAAATTTCAAATGGTAGTAGGGAATGAGGCAGATCGCTCGCGCAACGATGCGTGGGCTTTACTGTTTTATTTGACTACCAGGGCATCCTAAGGCCTCACACTCAAATAAAGGGTTTAGTCCCACGTTTTTTATATGCCTGCACCGCAGGAAAAATACCCTTTCGAATAAGGTGGCCGCAGGGACTCGGCTTCCGCCTGAAAAACTACGACCATGAAACGCATTCTATTTCTGCTGCTGTCCCTGACGCCCTTGCCGCTCTTCGGGCAGGGCATCCAGCTTACGGCCGGTTACGGCCCTTCGCAGGAGATTTCCTGCTACGACCAGATTTCCGGAAATACGTACGCCTCCACCTCGAATGTCATCGCCTTTGATGCCGTCTACATGCAACAGACCGGCGGCCCCTTCTACCTCGGCATGGGCCTCGGTCTGCGGAGTTTCGACCTTTCGAAATTCAAGCTCAACACCGAATCGGACCCCTTTCAGAAGCGCAAGACCCGCTTCGACGTCAACGTCGTTCCGGGATTTGTTTTCGGTGAGGGCTTCTGGCGCTTCCATCTCGGGGCTTCGGTCGGACTGTGGTTTGCGGGCGTGGGCGACTCGGGCATGAAGGTCGCCTTCACCTCCAAACTGATGGCCGACCTGGTGCTGGGCAACGCCGTTTCGGTGGGCGTGGCCTACCGTCCCGTCTCGGCCCGTATCGTCGACACCGACTACAATTCGGTCAGCGAGCAGTTCGACTACCTGAAAGCCGCCGCCACCTATGAAATCCGCCTCGGATTCTTTTTTATGTGGGGCGACTGATGCTTCCTTTCGAGGTCTATGAAGTCTGCGCGTTCGACGACACGGGCTACGGCTTCGGCTACATGGCTTACCTTGCGGGGGCTTTAGGTCCCGGCACGAAACGCCTGCTTTCGTCTTCGGGCCGCGGCTTCCGCTATGAATAATGCGACGCCGGGGGGGGGCCGACGAAGGTTTCGGTGCTCGACGGCGAAGACGGCTTCGATTGTATGCTGGAGTTCGTCTGGCCCTCCTGAAAGGCGATTGTCCCTGGTGGGTTTTTCGTCCCGAAGGAATATCCTCCGGAGGAGTGATGAATCCCCGCCCTCTCGAAAAGAGGGCGGGGCTGTTTTGCCGGAGATCGGTTCAGTGTTTGTAGGTTGTTTCAGATATGGTTATAATATCCGTGCCATAATGCACCTCCCGGTTTTCGCAAGTGAGGGATTTGTTCCCATATACGTAGTTGCGGGTCTCCCAGACGAGCTTACCTTCCGCTTCGTACGTAATTCCGTTGAGGCGTCCCCGGTAATCGTAACTGTAATGTCTTACCCAATCCCATGGGCGTTCGGCCGTTTCTTCGGAAGCCAGACAGCCGTGAATAAGCGGTTTCGTCAGTTCATCGTCGGAGTATGTGATTATGTATTTGCTTACAGCCGATACTTCGCCTGTATTCTTGAGCCAATATTTGTCACAGATTACCAGTTTCCCGTCGTAGGTGTATTTTGTTTCGGATACTTTACTATTCCCTCTGGAATATTCCAAACTGTGGACCAGTCGTTCCTGCTGGTCGTATTCATTGCAAATCCGTTGGATGATATGGTCGTCCTTGTCCGTTATCCGTTCTTCCAAAACCTTTTCGAGAGCGTCATCCAGATAAGTGCGTTTGAATTTTTGCGAATTCCACAGGGTTTCACCGGCCCATGTTTTTTCCGTGTATGTCACCGTTTTGCCGTCATATACGTAGTCCGAAGTTGTCGTTTCCGTAACGCCGTCTCTCGAGTTCCGGGTTCCGGTCAGCCGATCTTTTGCGTCGTAGGTGTACGTTATCACATATGTACTCTGCTCTCCTCCGGGATCGGTTCTGTGAAGGGTCGTTGTCAGCGGGTGTGTCCATTTAGAGTCGCCTGTGTTCTCTCCGTCCTCTTTTTCACAACCTGAAGCGAGCAGCAATATCGCCGCGGCCAGATAAAAGCGTCCTTGTTTCATGGCTCGAAATTTTAACGATTATAAGGGCTGTATTATGGGCATATCCACCTGCCGGCAACCCGCCCGCCGGACCGTGACACGGGTCATTCCAGCGTCCGGGCGTCCTTGAAATAGATCTCCAGCAACTCCTTGGCGGCGATGAACGACGAGATTTTGTCCTCCAGCACGCGTTTCTCGTACGCTCCGATGCACGCCTCCACGGCCGGGTCGCGGTAGAAACTTCCGCGCAGCGCCTCGTTGATCGACTCGTACATCCAGTATTTGTTCTGCCGGTTGCGGTTGTGCTGGAAATAGCCGTTTTTCTGAATGTGGTCGAGGTACTCCTCCACGCCTTTCCAGACCTCCTCCAGCCCCGTCCGGGCCACCGCCGACGAGGTGTAGACCTTGGGCCGCCATCCCGATTCGGGCACGGGGAAAAGCCGCAAGGCCCCCTGGAACTGGGTCTGTGCCAGTTCGGCCTTGTGTATGTTCTCTCCGTCGGCCTTGGTGATGACCATCAGGTCGGCCATCTCCATGATGCCGCGCTTGATGCCTTGCAGTTCGTCTCCCGCACCGGAAATCTGCAACAGCATGAAGAGGTCCACCATCGAGTGCACGGCGGTTTCCGACTGTCCGACGCCCACCGTTTCGATGAAGATGACGTCGAATCCCGCGGCCTCGCACAGCACGATCGTCTCGCGAGTCTTTCGGGCCACTCCGCCGAGCGATCCCGCCGAGGGCGAGGGCCTCACGAAGACCGAAGGGTTGTTGCAGATGCTCTCCATGCGGGTTTTGTCGCCGAGAATCGAGCCGCCGCTGCGCTCCGACGAAGGGTCTATGGCCAGCACCGCCAGCTTGTGGCGCAGCCCCGCGACCATGTTGCCGATGGCTTCGATGAAGGTCGATTTGCCGGCTCCCGGGACGCCCGTGATGCCTATGCGGACCGATTTCCCGGCGTGCGGGAGGCACGCTTCGATGATCTCCTGCGCCTGTGCATAGTGGTCGGGGTTCGACGATTCGACGAGCGTGATGGCCTGCGAGAGGGTGGTGATGTTGCCCGCGAGAATGCCCTCGACGTACTCTCCGGTGGAGAGCGCGCGCTTCTTGCGCCGCTTGAAGTAAGGGCTTACTATCGGTTGTTCTTCAACGCCTTGCGTGACGTTGAGGGCTGTGTCGTGATGCGTGTCTGCGTACTCTTTTTCGTAATGGTCTATCCTGGTGAACGACATGGTGTGTCAGCGTGTTGATTGTTCGATCAGTTTTTCGTTGATTTGCAGGGAATTGCCCATCCAGAGGGTGCGGTTCTTGGCGTCGGTCAGCACGCCGAACGGCAGGTAGCTGACGCCGAACGCCGTGAAACTCTTTTCGGCGTTGAGGCCCACGGAGATCCGTTCCGAGAGGTAGGGGCGCAGCAGCGGGGCTATTTTCGCGGGGTCCTCCTTCGTCACGATGATCACGCGCAGTTTGGTACCCGATTTGCCCGTGATTTCCTTCAGGCGTTCGAGCGAGGTTTTGCACGCGGGATTCGTCGAATGGAAAAACTCGATGTAGGTCGTCGGGGCCGGTTCGGGCTGGCGGTTGTCGAGCCACGTCTGGATTTTGAGTTCGGGAACGCGTTCGCCGAGGGCGATGTTCTGGGCCGTGGCTCCCGCGGATGCGAAACCTGCGGCCAACAGCCATATAAGCAGCACTTTCTTCATAAGAGAGCCTTGTTTTATTCGATAAAGATAACAATTATTTGGCATATGGACCAATTTTTTAGAATCAAGTTATGAAAATAGGACTCGACACGGCTCCCGCCGCACTCCGCGGGACTTACTTCCAGCACCTCGCCAGCGTGCTGGCGCGCTACGCTCCGGAGCATGAATATATCATTGGCACAGAGGTGAATGATGGCGTCGACCTCTACCACGGCTTTAGGTTGTCGCTACCGTTGTCCGTGCATCTGCGGCGCGTGCCTTCGGTGATGACGGTCCCGAATCTCAATTTCCTGCGCTATCCGCATCTCTATACGTTTGCCGAACGGCTTTTCGTCCTGACGCTCTACCGCCGTGCGCTCCGGCGGGCCGGCCGGGTCATCACGGTCAGCGCTCCGGCCCGCGAGGAGCTGTCGGAACGCCTCAATATCGACCCTTCGAAGATCGAGGTCATGGTGCCGCTGGCGGTTCCGGCTCCGCGCGGAAATCCATCTCAAGCGGAACTTGAACACGTGCGCCGCAAATATGCTCTTCCAGAACATTTTATATTGATGATAGGGACCGTCGAATCGCGGCACAACCATCAGGCGGTTTTTGCGGCTCTGGCCGACGCTGCGTCCCCGGCCGGGGTGGTTGTCTCCGGCCGCCGCACGGCCTGGTCCGACTATCTGCTGGGCTATGCCCGCGCCCGCCGCATCGCCGCACGGGTGGATTTCATCTACGAACTGACCCCTTCGGACCTTCCGGCGCTGTTCCGTCTGGCGCGGGTCTTCGCCTATCTGCCCGACGCCGATGCCGAGGCGTCGGTCGTCCCCGTGGTCGAGGCCCTGCGGGCGGGTCTGCCGATGGTCTTGAGCGACACGCAGGTCAACCGCGAAGCCGCCGGAGAGGCCGCCGCCTATGTGCGTCCGGAGGCGCGGGGCGAGGTTCTCGCGGCGCTCGAAAACGCTTTGGAAGACGTGTCGTGGCGCCGCACGATGCAGGAGCGCGAACGCCGCCGCGCCGAACTGTTCTCCGAATACGCCGTGGCGGAACGGCTGATGCAGATTTACACGTCGCTGTAACCCCGGCTTTCGAACCGCAGGCCGCCGGAGGCTCCGCCGGAACGAATCGCCTTTCCGGACATTTCCTGCGAATTCCGAACCCGAAGTTATTGCCAAAAAAAGTACTCCGAATTTTGGCGGTTCTGAAAGATTCGTCTATCTTTGTGTTCGCAAAATAACAACGAACGAAACAACATACGAATATCCACTAACTTAAATTTAAATTTTGCTATGAAAGTTTCTCATATCGAGCATCTTGGCGTTGCCGTGAAGAGTCTCGACGAGGCGATTCCCTACTGGGAGAACGTATTGGGCCTGAAGTGCTATGCCATCGAGGAGGTCGCCGACCAGAAGGTCCGCACGGCGTTCTTCATGCTGGGGCAGACCAAGATCGAATTGCTGGAGCCGACTTCGGAGGATTCGACGATCGCAAAGTACATCGAGAACCGCGGCGTCGGCATTCACCACATGGCGCTGGCCTGCGAAAACATCGAGGAGCAGCTCGCCGACGCGGAGGCCAAGGGCATCCGTCTGATCGACAAGACCCCCCGCAAGGGCGCCGAGGGCATGACCATCGCCTTCCTGCACCCGAAATCGACCCAGGGCATTCTGACGGAGCTTTGCGAAAACAAAAACAAATAGGATTATGAGCCAGATACAGGAAAAGATCAACAAACTGATCGAGAACCGCGAAACCGCGCGTCTCGGCGGCGGCCAGAAGGCGATCGACAAACAGCACGATAAGGGCAAGTACACGGCCCGCGAGCGTATTCAGATGCTCCTCGACGAAGGTTCGTTCGAGGAGTTCGATATGTTTGTGACCCACCGCTGCTACGATTTCGGCATGGATCGCAAGCACACCTTCGGCGACGGCGTGGTGACGGGTTACGGCACGATCGACGGACGTCTGGTCTATGTCTTCGCACAGGATTTCACCGTGACGGCCGGTTCGCTGTCGCTGTCGATGTCCGACAAGATCTGCAAGGTGATGGACATGGCCATGCGCAACGGCGCGCCCTGCATCGGCATGAACGACTCGGGCGGCGCGCGTATCCAGGAGGGTGTCAACGCCCTGGCCGGTTACGCCAACATCTTCCAGCGCAACGTGATGTCGTCGGGCGTCATTCCGCAGATTTCGGCCATCTTCGGCCCCTGCGCAGGCGGTGCGGTCTATTCGCCCGCGCTGACCGACTTCATCATTATGAAGAAGGAGACCTCGAACATGTTCCTCACCGGCCCGAAGGTCGTGAAGACCGTGACGGGCGAGGACGTGACGCAGGAGCAGCTGGGCGGCGCCCTGATGCACACCACCAAGTCGGGCGTGGCGCAGTTCGCCGTCGACACCGAGGAGGAGGGTATCGGGCTGATCAAGAAGCTGATCTCCTACATGCCGCAGAACAACATGGAGGACGCTCCGCTGGCCGTTTGCACCGATAAGATCACCCGTCTGGAGGATTCGCTCAACGAGATCATTCCCGACAGCGCCAACAAGCCCTACGACATGACCGAGGTGATCAGGGCCATCGTCGACAACGGCGAGTTCCTCGAATCGGCCGCAGGCTATGCCAAGAACATCATCACTTGCTTCGCGCGTTTCAACGGCCAGTCGGTGGGCATCATCGCCAACCAGCCCAAGTTCATGGCCGGCGTGCTGGACATCAACGCCAGCCGCAAGGCTGCGCGCTTCGTGCGTTTCTGCGACGCGTTCAACATTCCGATCGTGACGCTGGTGGACGTTCCGGGCTTCCTGCCGGGTACGACCCAGGAGTACGGCGGCGTGATCACCCACGGCGCGAAGCTGCTGTTCGCCTACTGCGAGGCCACCGTGCCGAAGATCACCGTGACGCTGCGCAAGGCTTACGGAGGCGCATACATCGTCATGTCGTCGAAGCACATCCGCGGCGACATCAACTACGCATGGCCGACGGCCGAGATCGCCGTGATGGGCGCCAGCGGCGCCGTCGAGGTGCTCTACGGCAAGGAGCTGAAGGAGCTGGCCGACAAACCGGAGGAGAAGGCGAAGTTCATCGCCGAGAAGGAGCAGGAGTACAACGACAAGTTCTCCAACCCCTACAACGCCGCACGCTACGGCTATATCGACGACGTGATCGAGCCGCGCAACACGCGTTTCCGTGTGATCCGCGCCTTGCAGTCGCTGGCTACGAAGCGTTTGCAGAACCCCGCGAAGAAACATTCGAACATTCCTCTCTAACAGACTGAAAAGATGACAATACTGACAGTTATGAACTGGGGATGGTCCGAGATACTCTGGGTGTCGCTGATCGGGTTCAGCCTGGTGTTTATCCTGCTGGTGGCGCTGATCTTCATTATGAAGGCCTTCGGGGCCTGCTTCCGGGTCCGTCCGGCGAGCGGCAGGAAGGTCGACGCCCAGCCGATGATCAGCGAGGAGGAGATCGCAGCCATCGCTACGGCGCTCAAGATCTACAAGGGCGCCCTGCACGACCGCGAGTCCGAGGTGCTGACCATTCTCAACATCAAGCGGGCCTATTCGCCCTGGAATTCGAAAATTCACGGTTTAACCCAGCTTCCCGACCGGAGATAGGACCCTGCGTCGGAACAAGACAACCCAAAAAAGAAAATGAAAGATTACTCTTTGAAAATCAACGGACATAATTACAACGTCCAGATCGACGACGTGAACGAGGCCTCGACGGTAGCGCACGTCGTGGTCAACGGCGTGGATTACGAAGTCGAGATCGAGGGCGCGAAAGCCTCGACGGTCTCCAAACCCCAGGTGTCCCCGGCCCCCAAGTCGGCCAACAGCGCCATGATCACTCCCTCGACGGCCACTCCTTCGCCGCGCATCGCTCCCGCGCCTTCGACGTCGGGTTCCAGCGTGAAATGCCCGCTGCCGGGCACCGTGTTGAGCGTAAAGGTAGCCGTGGGCGATACCGTCGCGGCAGGACAGACGCTCGTCGTGCTCGAAGCCATGAAGATGGAGAACAACATCGACGCCGACCGCGCCGGTGTCGTGAAGCAGATTCTCGTGCAGCAGGGCGCTACGGTCATGGAAGGCGACGTTTTAATCGTAATCGGGTAGGACTATGTGGAATGCATTGACTTCCAGCTCCAATTTCGTGCTGGAAAGCCTTGAAACCTTTGCCGAATCGACGGGCGTGGCCGGTCTGATAGCCAACATGGGGTGGGGCAGTCTGATTATGATCTGTGTGGCCTTCTTTCTGCTGTACCTGGCCATCAAACATAAGTTCGAACCGCTGCTGCTGCTGACCATCGCGTTCGGCATGCTGCTGACGAACCTTCCCGGAGCGAACCTCTACCATACGGAACTTTTTGCCGGGGGGCACGTCCACTGGGATATTTTCGTCGCCCAGGCGGGACTCCTCGATTACCTCTATCTGGGCGTGAAGCTCGGCATCTATCCCTGCCTTATCTTCGTGGGCGTGGGCGCCATGACCGACTTCGGCCCGCTGATCGCCAACCCCAAGAGCTTCCTGCTGGGAGCCGCGGCGCAGATCGGTATTTTCCTCACGTTCATCGGCGCTTATGCGCTCGGGTTCTCGCCAGCCGAGGCCGGTTCGATCGGCATCATCGGCGGCGCCGACGGTCCCACGTCGATCTACCTGACCGCGATTCTGGCTCCCGAGCTGCTCGGCCCGATCGCCGTGGCCGCCTACTCCTACATGGCCCTCGTGCCGGTGATTCAGCCGCCGATCATGCGCATGCTGACCACCGAGAAGGAGCGTAAGATCAAGATGCGCCAGCTGCGTCCGGTGTCGAAGACCGAGAAGATCCTCTTCCCGCTGATCATCACCGTGATCATCGCGCTGCTGCTGCCGTCGGCCGCTCCGCTCGTCGGCTGTCTCATGCTGGGCAACCTGATGAAGGAGTGCGGCGTGGTGGACCGTCTGTCGAAGACGGTGCAGAACGAACTGATGAACATTGTCGTCATCTTCCTGGGTCTCACGGTGGGAGCTACGGCTACGGCCGAGGCGTTCCTCAATCCGCGGACGCTGTTCATCCTCGTGCTGGGCGTGATCGCCTTCGCGATGGGAACCGCCGGCGGCGTGCTGCTCGCCAAGGTGATGAACTTCTTCTCGAAGGGCGACAACAAGATCAATCCGCTGATCGGTTCGGCCGGCGTTTCGGCCGTCCCGATGGCCGCCCGCGTGTCGCAGACCGAGGGCCAGAAGGCCGATCCCTCGAACTTCCTGCTGATGCACGCCATGGGTCCCAACGTGGCCGGCGTGGTCGGTTCGGCGGTCGCCGCGGGCATTCTGCTTTCGTTCCTCGGATAGGGAATCGCGTTCCGGGCCGCACGGCCCGATACGGTTGCAAGAGGGTTTCGGTTCGCCGGACCCTCTTTTTTGCGCCTGTGCCGTTGCAAGTCTCGCATTTTTCGCTATATTTATGAAACCTAAAACTCCTGCCTTATTATGAAACGCTTGTTTATGGTGCTTTTCGGCCTTGCGTCGCTGCATGCGGCTGCGACCGCCGCGAAAACCGCCGGAGAGGAAAAGACCCCCGGAAAAAACGCCGGTGCGGCGGCCAGCCTTTGGCCCGAAAAGATGGACCCCTCTTTTCAGGGAAGCCGTCCGGAATGCTTCAAAATCTGGGTGATCCGCAACCTGCGGTTTCCGGCCGATCGCTACGATGTCGGGGATGAGGCGAAGGTCGAAGTCGCGTTCGCCATCGACAAAAACGGGACGCTGACCGATCTGAAGGTCACGCATTGCGAGGAGCGGCATTTTGCCGACCGGCTCTGCAAGACGATCGCCCTGTCGCCGAAATGGTCGCCCGGACGGACGAAGGGGAAACCTGTAAAAACGGAGCTGGAGATGCGATTCGTCTTCCGGCTGGTCGCCCCTCCTGCGGGACAGGAGGAGCTGGGGCTTTGCGCCGAGGAGTGCGACATCCATACGACGGCCGATAGGATGCCCCTGTTCTGCGGCGGCGGTCCGGACGGGTTTCGTGCGTGGGTGCAGCGGCAGGTCGACAGTCTGATGGGTCCGGGTGCGCTCACGGAGCCGCGGAAACTGATCCTGCGGTTTGTCGTCGGAAAGGACGGGCGGGTGACTCCTGCCCCCAAACCGAAATATCGGGACGAGGATGCTTTGGAACAGACGGTGCGTCAGGCCATTGCCGCGGCTCCTGCGTGGACTCCGGCGACGATTGACGGAGAGCGGGTTCGTTTCGGGGTCTCGATGCCGGTCGCCTTCGGTCCCGGGGCCGCCGGAGCGGAATACAGCGATAAGGACGCTTACCGGGTGGTCGAGGTCATGCCGAAGTTCTTCGGAGGCGGGCTGGATAAATTCCGGAGTTGGGTGATGGCTGAAGTGAGGTACCCGTCGGACATGCTGAAACGGGGCGTGCAGGGGCGTGTGGTCGCGGCATTCGTCGTCGACAAGGAGGGGCGGATTACGATGGTGGAGATTCTCGAGTCGCCGCATCCGCAATTTTCGGAAGCGGTCGCTCGCGTGCTTGGACGTGCGCCGCGGTGGACGCCGGGCAGGCAGGACGGTGCGCTCGTCCGGGTGGAATACACGCTGCCGGTCGATTTCAAAATTCGCTCGGAACAGCGGTTCCCGACCGGCGCCGCCGGCCGGAACCGGGGTTCATCCCGTTCGTATTGACATGGCCGCCCGACTGCCTGCCTGCCCGCTTGCCTGCCTGTCTGCTTGCCTGCCCTGCCCAGCCGCCCGCCCGACTGCCCGCCCGACTGCCTGCCCGACTGCCTGCCCGACTGCCCGCCAAGGGCGCCCGCTAACGCCGCGCTCCTGCTTCGGAATGCCGCAACTCTCCTGAATACGGGGCCGTTGCGGTTTTTTTGCGCGGTTTTCGATTTTGATTTTCATTTGTTTTTGCAGATCAGAAACTTTTTCGTACCTTTGCGCACCCGCAATGTGCGGGGAACGGATTACAATAAGTTAAATTAAACGTAAAAACAGTGGATTCATTAAGCTACAAGACTATCTCGGCGAACGCTGCGACCGTCACCAAGGAATGGGTGGTGATCGACGCTACGAACGAGGTATTGGGACGTCTTGCATCGCAGGTCGCGAAGATCCTCCGAGGCAAGAACAAGCCCAGCTACACACCCCACGTCGACTGTGGTGACTACGTCATTGTCATCAACGCGGAGAAGGTGAAGCTCACGGGCAACAAAATGACCGACAAGGTCTACACGCGTCACACCGGATACCCCGGCGGCCAGCGTTTCGCTACGCCTGCCGACTATCTGGCAAAGAAACCGACCTTCCTCATCGAGAAGGCCGTCAAAGGCATGCTGCCCAAGACCCGTCTGGGCGACAAGCTGCTGTCGAACCTGAAGGTCTATGCCGGCGCAGAGCATCCCCACGCCGCACAGAACCCGAAGACTATTAAATTAAACGAGATTAAGTAAGAGTTATGGAAGTTGTAAACACCGTAGGTCGTCGTAAGGCCGCTGTGGCTCGCGTATACGTGAAGCCGGGCAAGGGTCAGATTACAATCAACCGCAAAGCGCTTGAAGTTTACTTCCCGCTCGAAATTCTCCAGTACCAGGTGAAGCAGCCCCTGCTGGCCACCAACACGGCGGAGAATTACGACATCGTCATCAACCTCGATGGCGGTGGTATCACGGGACAGGCTTCGGCCGCTCGTCTGGGCATCGCACGCGCACTGTGCGAAATCGACGCGGAGATGCGTCCGGTGCTGAAGAAGGCCGGATTCCTCACGCGCGATTCCCGCGAGGTTGAGCGTAAGAAGCCCGGTCAGCCCGGTGCACGCCGCAAGTTCCAGTTCAGCAAGCGTTAATACGCACGACCGGAATTTCGGCAACGCACGGCGACGGTTCTCAAACCACATGGATACTTATTTATATATTGGGAATTTTTCATTTCGGTGCGCACTTCGGTCACCTGAAGCGCAAATGGAACCCCAAAATGGCTCCTTACATCTTCATGGAGAAGAACGGCATCCACATCATCGACCTGCACAAAACCGTCCTGAAGATCGATGAGGCTGCTGCGGCCATCAAGCAGATCGCCAAGAGCGGTCGCCGCGTGCTGTTCGTAGCGACCAAGAAACAGGCCAAGGACATTGTTGCCGAAAAGGTGGCAGCCGTCGGTATGCCTTACGTCACCGAGCGTTGGGCCGGCGGTATGCTGACAAACTTCCCCACCATACGTAAAGCCGTCAAGAAAATGTCCACCATCGACAAGATGGCGACCGACGGCACGTTCGATAATTTCTCCAAGCGCGAAAAACTCCAGATCTCCCGCCAGCGTGCGAAACTGGAGAAGAACCTCGGCTCGATCGCCGACCTGACGCGTCTTCCGGCGGCTCTGTTCGTCGTGGACGTACAGAAGGAGGCCAACGCCGTGAAGGAGGCCAAACGCCTCAGCATCCCCGTATTTGCAATGGTAGACACTTGTTGTGATCCGACCGACATTGATTACGTTATCCCTGCAAATGACGATGCCACCAAGTCGATCGCCGTGGTTCTCGAAGCCATGTGCGCCGCTATCGCCGAGGGCACCGAGGAGCGCAAGCTCGAAAAGGAGAAGGAGGCACAGGAGGCTGACGCCGAGGGTGCGACCGTTAAGAAGGAGGGCAAGCCCCGCATCAAGAAGGCCGTGAAGGCTGCGATCGATGCCGAGGAGGCTGCCGTGGCAGAGGTTGTCGCCGCTGTCGAGACTCCCTACGAGGAGCCTGCTGCCGCTCCCGCAGAAGCAGCCGAAGTTGTTGCTGAAGCAGCCGAGACCGCCGAGGAAAAGGCAGAATAATTGTATTTACGAACCTTATAGAGAAAGGACAAGATTATGGAAATCAAAGCTGCTGATGTAATGAAGCTCCGCAAAATGACCGGCGCCGGTATGATGGACTGCAAGAAGGCCCTCATCGAAGCCGAAGGTGATTTTGCCCGCGCTCAGGACATTATCCGCGAGAAAGGTAAGCTCATCGTCGCCAAGCGCGCCGACCGCACCGCTACCGAGGGTGTCGTCGTTACGAAGATCGTAGGTCAGAAGGCTTACATCCTCTGCCTGGCGTGCGAGACCGACTTCGTGGCCCAGAACTCCGAGTATTCGGCTTCGGCCGAGGCCATGCTGGAGGTCGCCGTGAAGAACGACGCTGCCGACCGCGATGCGCTGATGGCTGCGAAAAACGCAGAGGGCCGCACCGTCGAGGAGATGGTGACCGAGAAATCGGGTCAGACGGGCGAGAAGATCGAGCTGGCTTACTACGGCCGCATCGAGGCTCCCTACTGCGCTGCTTATGTGCACTTCAACAAGAAGCTGGGTACGATCCTGGGCTTCAACAAGGAGATTCCCGCCGAGGTCGCACACACCGTGACCATGCAGGCTACGGCCATGGCTCCCGTTTCGATCTCGGAGGCGGACTGCCCCGCAGAGGTTGTGGAGCACGAGCGCAAGATCGCCGTGGAGGCCATGAAGCAGGACCCCAAGAACGCCAACAAACCCGAGGCCATTCTGGAGAAGATCGCCGAAGGCAAGATGCGCAAGTTCTTCGAGGAGAACACGCTGCTGGCCCAGCCGGTGGTAGGCGAGAAGGAGTCGATCGCCGACTACATCCACAAGGCCGACAAGGATGCCACGGTCGTGGCTTACAAGCGGTTCGCTCTGGGCGAATAGTCCAGGCCGATTTATGTGAAAACAGACCGGAGCGATCCGGTCTGTTTTTTTTGTTGCCATTTGCGGCTCTCCGCAGGAACCACGGCGGATATTTCCGCACATCCCTCGAAATCCCCGGACGGGACGCACTCCGGCGCTACCCGTCCGGGGATTTTCTCTCCCGGTCTCTTCCGTGGGCTGCCGTAAAAAAGCAGGGCTGTCGAAAGCCCTGCCTTTTTCATTTCCAGCCCGAATGCCAGAGCACGCGCAGCACCTGCCGTCGCAGCCAGGGCGGGATCGCGAGCCAGAGGCGCGACCGGAGCCGCCAGCCGGGGGAGTCGCAGCCGACGACGCGGCCCGAGGCGCGGATGACCCGGACGGCGATGCCGGCGACGTCGCGTGTCGTGCACTGTTCCGTGATGCGGTAGTTCCCGTCGCCCGCGAGTGTGAGGCGGTCGCCGTCGCAGCGGACGATGCGGTGGAGGATGTGGCGGCCGCAGCAGCGGAACAGCACCACGTCGCCCGGTCGCAGGCGCGCGGGGTCGGCGCAGGGCGTCAGCACGACCTGGTCGCGCTCGCTGCGCAGCAGGGGCCGCATGCTGTGGCCCTTCATGCGGATCTGAACCTCGCGGCCTTCGGCGAGCATCGTCTCGACCTCGGCGAAGAAGAGTTGGTTGGGGAGCAGGATCATAGCGTCGCGTCGTTGAAAACCGTTCGGCAGGCGAGCTGCGCCGCCGCCGCGTCGGGCAGGCACTCCAGGTGGTAGACGGGAACCTGTGCGATCAGCCGGGAGAGCAGGCCGCAGGTGTCGTCCGAAAGCCGTTCGTCGCGGGCGAAGGCCGGGGGTGCGGAGGGGAGCAACGCTCCGATGGACTCGATCGGCCGCAGGCGGCGGATGCGGTTGTGCGGGGCTTGCGAGAGCCGTACGACGGCGGCTATCGGGCAGCTCTCGTTGCGGTAGCAGGGCGTTTTGCCGCTCCACGGCGATCCGTGGACGAGGGCTTCGCTGTCCGTGGCCCGGATGATCGGACTGTCGTCGTTGAGCAGTTCCGCACCCGGGATATGCTCCCGCCACAGCCGCGTGTGGGTGCTTTTGCCTGTTCCCGATTCGCCGAGGAACAGCACTCCCCGGCCGCGGTAGCGGATCACCGAGGAGTGGAAGGCCACGGCTCCGAGGGGCAGCGCCGCGATGTTGAAAAGGATCCAGACCCCGAACCGGAACAGCGCGGGATTGTGTCCGGGGGTGATGTCGCTCCGGGCCGCCGCCGCGCCGTAGGCCATGCGGTAGCGGGCCGGGGCGCTGCCGTCGCGGGGCGTCATTTCGAGCAGGTAGCCCGCCGCGTCGGTCCCGAAACGGCAGTCGGCGTCGGCGTCGGGAAACTCGAAGATGTCGAGTTCGCGGTAATCGGCTTCGGCCGGAATCCGGGGGACGATTTCCAGCGCGAGGTCCGCAGGGCCGGCGCCGAGTGTCAGGAACGGGCGCAGGACCCGGGTGAAATGCTCTCCCGTGCAGGCGTCGGGCAGGGAGACGCGGATATTGGCGATCGTATAATTCATAAAGCGGTTGTTAGCGTTCATTTTTTTTCGCGCCGGCGGTGCAAGGATATACTCTGCCGTACGAGCCGGGTGAATCGTAGGCCCTCTCCCTCGCTGGGAGTGGGTCGCGGCTGGCAGATGGGAATAAGGGACGGCTTCCGGTTCTTCATCTTATTTTTCCAGCGTTATGATTCGGTCGCAGTATTCGAGCGAGGTTTCGCGGTGGGCGATCACCAGCAGCGTAAGGCCCGGATTCCGCGCGGCGATCGCGGCGATCGAACGGTTGATCTCCCCTTCGGTGCGGCTGTCGAGCGCCGAGGTCGCCTCGTCGAAGAAAAGCACGTCGGCGCGGCGGTAGAGGGCGCGTGCGATGCCGATGCGCTGCCGCTGTCCGCCCGAGAGGCGGCTGCCGCATTCGCCGACGGGGGTGTCGATCCCCAGGGGCAGCGAAGCGATGAATTCGCCCAGCTGGGCCGCTTCGAGGGCTTCGGTGACCCGCCGGCGGTCGATTTCGGCGTCCGGGACGCCCGGTGCGACGTTGGCCGCGAATGTTCCGTCGGTGAGGAACAGACGCTGCGAGACATAGCCGATGCGGTTCTGCCATGCCCGGCGGTTTGCGGCGGTGAGGGGCGTGCCGTCGACGGCGATTTCTCCCGACGTGGGTTCGTAAAGGCCCAGCAGGAGGTTGAAAAGGGTAGTCTTGCCTGCGCCCGACGCCCCGCGGATGCCGATGCGTTCGCCCTTGCGGATGGTCAGCGTGAGGCCGTGGAAAAGTTCCCGGCTCTCTTCGGTGAAGCGGAACGAGAGGTTGCGGACCGAGATTTCGCGCTCGAAAGGCAGCGTTTCGCGCGTCGGGACCTCGGGGTGCGCGGAGGCCGGCTCGTGGAGGGCCGCTTCGCGCAGGATGGGGATGGTGTAGCGGTTGTAGCGGATCGTGGCCCAGCCCGACATGATGCCGCGCACGGAGGGCATCAGCCGCAGGGCCGCCACGGCGAAGACGCCGAACAGCAGCTGCGACTGCCCGCCGCCGAAGCTCACGGCCGCCAGCAGGGCCATGCCCACGGCAAGCCCGATCTCGGTGAAGAGTTGGGGCAGCTGGCCGATGTCGGCCTCGCGCGAGCGGGTGCGCACCACTTCGTCCATCGTGCGGTCGAAGGCGCGGAGCATCCCCGGGAAGGCGTCGCTCAACTCGATGTCGGCGTATCCCCGGAAGGTCTCGGCCACGAGGCGCGACTTCTCGCGCTGGGCGCGGTTCTCCTGTTCGCCGTAAAGGTTGATGCGGTTGCGGACCAGCGCGTAGTAGAGCCACACCGCGGGGAGGAAGATCACGACGGAGAGCAGCGCCGCGAGAGGCGTGTAGAGAGCCAGCGAGGCGAACAGCAGGACGAAGAGCATCGCCTCGGCGATCATCGCGGCGGCGGGGCGCAGGACCCCGGCGGCGAATGCCAGGCAGACGACGTTGACGTTGCGCGCCAGCACCGAGGAGTTCGAATTGTTGATGAAGGCCAGACCCCGGTCGTGGTAGGCGATGTAGAGGCGGCGCGAAAGGGTGCGGTAGAGGTCGTAGATGTAGCGGCGTTCGGCGCGTGCCAGCAGGAAGTTGACGCCGCATTTGAGGACGATGAACCCCACGACGGCCCCGCAGACCGCGAGTGCGAACGTGCGCGGCGAGGCGACGCCCGACCAGACGTAGACCGTCGCCAGCGGCCCGTCGCCCTCGAATCCCGCGGGGTCGAGCACCAGCGTCAGCACCGGCAGCAGGGCCGCGAGTCCCGCCAGGTTTAGCACGGCGCGCAGCACGAGGGTCGCGGCGATGCGGAGACCCCGGCGGCGGAATGCGGCGGGAAGGCTTCGGAGAATGCTTCTCATGGCTCCACTTTTTCGATTTTACCCAGTTTCACATACCACAGATACCCCTCGGCCGGGGCATAACCCATTTCGCCCAGCAGGCGGAGGTATTCGCTCATCTGCCGGCGGTGGCGTTCGGCGTCGCGCAGGCCGAACTTGTAGTCGACGACGACGACCCGGCGTCCGTCGATCATCACGCGGTCGGGACGCCGCGTCGACCCTCTGCCGGGGATGATGATTTCGTTTTCGTTGCGCACGCGCTCCCAGCCTCCGCCGAACCATTCGCGCACCTCGGGGTGTTCCAAGGCCCGGGCGATCATCTGCCGCAGGGTCGCGGCATCGGCTTCGGACAGCGTGCCGTCGGCCTGCATGCCGCGCACGGCCTCGTGGATTCCGGCCTCGTCGTCGGCCTGCTCGAAGGCCCTGTGCATCAGGATGCCGAGGTTCCGGGGCGAGAGCTCGACCTCGCCGCCGTCCTCGAAATAGCGTTGCGAGGGGAGCCGCAGCCGCAGGTCGGCCTGCGCCGTGGGGTACTCCTCCAGAATGACGTGCTCGGCCTCGGAGCGTTTCGAACCGCCTGCGACGGGACCCGCGAACTCCCCGAAAGCGAAGTGTTCGCCCGCTTCGTCGATGGTGCAGCGGCCTTCGAAGTCGCCCAGCAGGGCCTTGTCGCCGTCGGTTGCGATGCTCTGGAGCAGCAGCCCCCCGACCGTGCGGCCGCCCTTCTGCGGGATGAAGACGTGCAGCGACTCGGCGGCGCGCGTGAGGGCCACGTACAGCAGGTTGACGTTGTCGACGTGGGCGTAGACCAGCTCGCGGTAGTACTCCGGCGAGAAGCCCGATTCGGCCATCGCCTTCTTGTACCTCACCGGGAAGCGGCCGATCGCTTCGGCCCCGTCGCCGCGGGCCTCGGCCCAGACGATGTTCTGCACCGTGCCGCTCGACTTGGGGTCCGGTGACCACGAGCAGTAGGGGATGAGCACGGCCCGCTTTTCAAGCCCCTTGGCCTTGTGGATGGTGGTGATCTCGACCGTCGTGGCGCTCTCCTCGACCGACAGCGAGCGGTTTTTGCCCGTCTCCTCCCACCAGCGGAGGAACAGCGCTATGTCGGCGATTTTCGTCGCGCAGAACGAGATGATCTGCTCGTGGATGGCCTGGAGGTAGGCCGTCTGCCGACGGTCGCCTTGCAGGGCGTGCCGCATGACGATCCGCTCGAACGCCTCCTCGGGCGACAGGAGCCGCACCGAGCGGAAAAAATCGCGTTCCGAATCGTCGAGCGGCCGGTCGAACGGGCGGCCGAGGTAGTGGTTGTAGACGGCGCGCGAGAGCGAGTCGTCGGGGTTGAGCGCCAGCCGCAGGGCCGCGGCGATGAACGAGCTGACGGGGGCGTTGCCCACGATCAGAGCCTCCTGGGTCATCACGTCGAAACGGTAGCGCGGGTCCTCGTTGCGGCGTTTGAAGTCGAGCAGTTCGGCGGCGACCTTCGCGCCGTCGGTGGCCCCGCGCACGAGGATCATAATGTCGCACGGCCGGAATCCCTTGTCGATCAGCGCGCAGATGCGCTCCACGACGGGCGGCCGCTCGGCGAAGGTCTCGACCGAGACGTAGCCCGGGTGTTCGGCCTTGCGGCGCGGGAGCTGGGCATGTCCGCGGTAGGCGTCGGCGAGGGTGTCGCGCAGCGCGGCGGCCTCCGCGGGATCGACGGAACCCTCCTCGGAGGCCTTTGCGAGGGTTTCGTTCAGCGCACGGTTGTCCGCGGCGACGATCCGTTCGATGATGCGGTTGTTGAAGGCGACCACCGCGGGGAGGCTCCGCCAGTTCTCCCGCAGCACCTCGACTTGGGTGTCGCCCGCGCCCAGCGCCTGCTGGGCCTCGCCGTGGAGGATTTTCCAGTCGCCGCCCCGCCAGCGGTAGATCGACTGCTTGATGTCGCCCACGATCAGCACCGAGGTCTCCTCCGACTGCGCCATGGCGTTTTGCAGCAGGGGCAGGAAGTTTTCCCATTCCTTCAGGGAGGTGTCCTGGAATTCGTCGATCATAAAACGCTCGAAACGGTTGCCCACCTTCTCGTAGATGAACGGCGCGTCGTTGTGGCCGATGAACTCCGAGAGGACGTATTTGGTTTCCGAGAGGAGCATCATGTTCTGCTCGTCGCACAGCTGCTGCACCCGCTTGTAGAGGTCCGACAGCAGGGCGAAACTGCGGTAGTTCTCCTTCAGCAGGTCGCAGGTGTTCCAGCTCTTGCGGTTGGCGTCGTAGATGTCGCACATTTCGCGCAGCAGGGGTTGCAGCTCGGGGGCCAGCGCCTGCGCGGGCGATCCCTTGGCGCCCCAGCCCTCGGGCGCGGCGGCCATTTTGGCCACCGTCGCGCCGTAGGGTTTCAGTTCGCCCGCGGCGACGGTGAAGAAATAATTGGCGAAGCTGCGGCTCTTGCCCGAAAAGTCGGCGGCCGTAAGTCCGGCCCGGGAGATGATCGCGACGGCCCGGGCGGCGGTCTGCTGCAATTGCTTTTTGGTCGCCTCGGCCTGCGCCGCGGCGCGCGATACGATCCGGCCCAGTTCTTCGCGCGACCGCGGCACCGACAGCGCGTCCTTGTTCTTCTCCTTGAACAACTCGCCGCCGAGCGAAAGGATGCCGTCGCGGATGTCCCATTTGCGGCCCTCGTCGATGCGCTCCTGTACGAACTCCGTGAGCCAGCGTTGCAGGTCGCGGTCGACGGTGATCTGCTCGATGAGCGTGTCGGCGCCCTTCGACAGCACCGACGCCGTCTCGATCTCGACGTTGTAATTGAGGTCGATGCCCAGCTCCTTGATGAAGGCCCGCAGGATGCGCTGGAAGAAGGTGTCGATCGTCAGCACCGTGAAACGCGAGTAGTCGTGCAGGATTTTCGAACGCACCTCGGCGGCGCGTTTGCGCACCGAACGCTCGTCGAGCGACAGCTCGCGGCAGAGGTTTTCCAGATAGGGGCTTGCGCCTCCCGAGGCCAGACGGTGGATCTCCTTCAGGATGCGCGATTTCATCTCCTCGGTGGCCTTGTTCGTGAAGGTCACGGCGAGGATGTGGCGGTAGAGGCCCGGCTGGTCGATCACGTCGCGGACGTACTTGTAGGCCAGCTGGTAGGTTTTTCCCGATCCGGCGCTTGCATTCAGAATCTTCGCTCTCACTGTCCGAAATTTCGTTTTAATGGGTAAAAATACAAAACAAATCCCGAACTTCGCAATAATTTTGTAATTTAGCGGAGCTAAAACAAGATCTTGTTATGAAGAAAATGATTCTGACGGCCGTGATGCTGGCCGCCGCAGCGCTCTGCCGGGCGCAGCAGCCCGCCGAAACCGGGGAATGCCGCGAATGGCTCACGTCGTTTACAGCCGTCGAAGTGTCGGCGCCGCTCGACGTCAAATTCGTGCAGGTTCCCGACACCGAAGCCCCCAAGATCGTCTACGACACCAAAGGTTCCTATACGACCAAATTCCGCGCCGAGGTGAAGGACAAGGTGCTGCGCATCACGGAACGCTCCGACGCCCGCCGGCCCGACCGCACTTCGGTGACGGTTTATTACAATTCGCTGGAGCGCGTCGCCATTGCCGACGCCGTGGCGACGTTCGACAGCACGCTGGTGGCCACGGTCCTCGACCTGACCGTGGGCGGCATGGCGCAGGTGACGGCCCGGATGGATGTCAAGGACCTGAAAATGGAACTTACGGGCAAGAGCACGGCGACGCTGACGGGCGCGGTGCGCTACCTTTCGCTGTTCGTCTCGACCGGAAAACTCGAAGCCGCGGGGCTGGAGGTGATGGCCGCCGAGGCCAACGTCACCAGTTCGGGCGTTGCCGCGCTGTGGGTGACCGACCGTTTCCAGGGCAAGACCTCGACCGGGGGCAAGATCACCTACAAGGGCGCTCCGCCCATTGTGCGCAGCGGCGCGAAGTTCATGGGCGGCGACATCACAAGGGTGGAGTGATTCGCAATTCACAATTCATAATTCACAATTTTGACTTTGCTGAAGTCGGTTTTAAACGTCTGCAAACTAAATTATTGTGAATTGTGAATTTTGCATTATATGAAAACCTTTCTCCACGAAGTTGCCGAAGACCTCTATGCCCGTTACGGCGAAGGGCTTTCCGAAAGGGCGATCCTCTTTCCGTCGCGCCGTGCGCGGCTGTTCTTCGTCGACGCCCTGACGGGCATCGCCGGGCGTCCGATGTGGCAGCCCCGGTGGGTGACGGTCGACGATCTGACGACCGAGATTTCGGGACTCCGCACCGGGGACCGCGTGCGGCTGATCACCGAACTCTACAAAATCTATTCGGAATACCACGCCGAGCCGTTCGACAAGTTCTATTTCTGGGGCGACATGCTCCTGACGGATTTCGACACCATCGACAAATACCGGATCGACGCCGCGATGCTGTTCCGCAACATCTCGGAGATCAAGGAGATCGAGGCCGACATTTCGTACCTCACTCCCGCGCAGCTGCAAATCCTGCGTTTCTGGTCGACGCTCGCCGACGAAACCGATCTCTCGGAGGAGAAGCGCCGCTTCCTGGCGATCTGGAAGACTCTTGGGCCGGTTTACGTCCGCTTCCGCGAACGGCTCTCCGAGCTGGGCATCGCCTACAACGGCATGGTCCAGCGGGCCGCCGCCGACCGCATCCGCGGCGAGGGGTATGCCTTTCCCGAGGCGCGGCAATATGTCGTGGCGGGATTCAACGCCCTGTCGGAGTGCGAGAAACAGCTATTCCGCTTCCTCTCGACGGCTGCCGAGACCGATTTCTACTGGGATTACGACTCCTATTATAAAGACCGCCCCGAGCAGGAGGCCGGGATGTTCGTGCGCGAGAACGTCGTGCAGTTCCCGCCGCGCGGGGACGTGTCGCACGACAACATGGAGCGTCCGAAGGAGCTGACCGCCGTGGCCGCCGTGTCGAACGCCGTGCAGTGCAAGCACGCCGCTGCGATCCTGCGGGAACTGGCCGCACGGGGGCCGCTGGACAAGCGCACCGCCGTGGTGCTGACCGATGAAAACCTGCTCCTGCCGCTGCTCTACGCCCTGCCGCCCGAGATCGGGAAGGTCAACGTCACGATGGGCTATCCGCTGCGGGCCAGCCTGGCCTACACCTTCGTCGAACGCCTCGTGGAGTTGCAGGCTCACCGCCGCACGAAGGGCGCAGGATGCACGTTCTACCATGCCGACGCCGTGGGCATTCTCGCGCACCCCTACGTCGCGGACAGCGATGCCCGCGAGACCCGCGCCATGCAGGACGAGATCGTGCGCGAACGGCGCATTTCGGTCGACGCCGCATGGCTGGGACGCAACGACCTGCTGCGGATGATCTTTTCGCCCGCCGCCGCGTGGCGCGAGCTGTCCGACTGGCTGCTGCGGGTCGTCGCCGCCGTGGCCCGGACGCCCTACGAGGGCGACGACCGGCGTCAGCGCGTGGAGTTTCTGGCCGTGATTTCGGAGGAGATTTCCAAACTCCGCAATTCGCTGGACGAGTGCGACATCGAGTTGACGACGGAGGTTTACACCTCGCTGCTGCGTCGCCATTTGCAGACCGTGCGCATCCCCTACGAGGGCGAGCCGCTCGAAGGGGGGCAGGTCATGGGCATCCTCGAAACCCGCAACCTCGATTTCGAAAACGTCGTCCTGCTCTCGATGAACGACGACAACTTCCCGGGCAACCACATGGCGCAGGCGTCGTTCGTGCCCTACAACCTGCGGGCGGCCTACGGACTGCCCACGCCCGAGCACCACGAGGGGGTTTACGCCTACTATTTCTACCGCCTCGTGCAGCGCGCCCGGCGGGTGTGGATGCTCTACTGCTCGCACGCCGACGACAAATCGACGGGCGAACCGAGCCGCTACATCTACCAGCTCGACTACGAGAGCGGATTTCCCGTCCGGAAGGTCGAGGTGGGTGTGGATGTCAACCTCGCCGAGACCGATCCGATCGAGGTGGTCAAGGACGAGGGGATCATGCAGCGTCTCGGACGCTTCACCGACCCCGAATCGAAGGCCACGCTCTCGCCGACGGCTTTCTTCCGCTATGTGGCCTGTCCCCTGCGGTTCTATTTTCACTCCGTGGCGCGGCTCCAGGCCGACGACGAGATCGCCGAGGAGGTCGACGCCCCGATGTTCGGCACGATCCTTCACGCCGCGGTGCAGAAACTCTATGCCCGGATCGTGGGCGAGGCGCACCCCGGCGAGACCCTGCGGGCGATGATCCGCACGGGTGAGATCGCCGCGGCGGTCGAGGCGGCGATCAACGAGAATTATTTGCAGGACCCCGCGGCCACGACCGACGACTATACGGGCAACCTGCTGCTGGTCAAAGACATCGTTACACGCTATCTGCGGGGCGGGGTGATGCCCTACGATGCGGTGCACGACGGTTTCACGGTCACGGGGCTGGAGCGGGAAGTGGCATACGGATTCGATTTCACGGCGGCGGGCCGCCCCCTTTGCATGAAGTTCGCGGGCATCGCCGACCGCATCGACGCGCTGGACGACGGAACGCTGCGCGTGGTGGACTACAAGACCGGGGCGCCGCACCTGGAGTTCGCCGGGGTGGAGAGCCTTTTCCGCGGCGAGGGCAAACAGCGGCTTTCGAACATCCTCCAGACCTTGCTCTACGCCATGATGCTCTACCGCACGCGGGGCGTCGACGCCGAACCCGCGCTCTACTACGTGCGGGCGATGAACCGTCCCGACTATCTGCCGACGCTCGACGACCGGGAAACGGGCGTCCGCGGCGGACGTTACACGCTTTATGCCGAACGGTTCGAGGAGTTGGTGCGCCAAACGCTGGCGGAGCTCTACGATCCCTCGGTGCCCTTCCGCCAGTGCGAGGACGCCGACACCTGCAACTTCTGCGATTTCAACGTGATTTGCAAGAGGTAGTTTTTGCGGCCTGCGGCCGCGGGATTTCATGTGCTTTTTTCCGCAAAAAGTACCAAAAACTTCCCGACGGATGCCTTTGCCTGCGACGAACCGGCTAACGCTGGCTCCGGGCGACGATTCGCGGGGGCGCACGCGCCCCGTCCCCTCCGCTTGCGCTTTTAGCCGGTCCGTCGCTTAACGGCTCCGGCATCGAGTCGGGATCGGATTGTCTCCAAGATTTAAGTCTATAATTTCACCACGAAATAGGACACTCCGCTGCGGCGTGCCGCCTCGATGCCGATTGCGGAATCCTCGAAGATCAGCGTCTCGCGCGGCGTGCAGCCTTCGCGGCGCATGGCCTCCAGAAAACAGTCCGGAGCGGGTTTCGGACGCTCCACGTCGGCGCCCGAGAGAATGCCGTCGACACGGCCCAGCGGCGCTGCGGGGTCCGTTCCGCCGGAGTGGAAGCCCGTTCCGGAGACCCCGCCCTCTGCCGTGGGGCCGCCGATTCCCAGGTGGCGCATCACGTTGTCGATGTTGGCCCGGCTGCCCGTCGAGACCACCCACACGCGGCCGCCGCCGGCGCGGAACTGCCGGCAGAACGTCCACAGGGGTTCGTTGAGCCGCACGGTGTCGAAAAACGTGGGGTAGAGGGCGATCTTGCGAAGCCGCAGCCGCTCGCGTTCGGCGGGGTCGGCGATTCCGAAGCGTGTGAGAAACTCGTTGCACCGCATTCCGAAGTAATTGGCGGCGTACTCCTCCTCGGTGAGCGTGTAGCCCGCTTCGCCGAGGGCCGCGACGTAGGAGAGCGTGTTGGCCCGCCGGGTGTCGGCCAGCGTGCCGTCGAAATCGAGCAGAAGAAGGCGGATTTCAGAATTTTCCATTTTTCGGTTTGCTATTCGGTCGAAGGCGTGTATCGGCTATGACTCGTTCCAAAGGCTCGTTGCCGCCTGAATCCCGGCTCTTGGCCGGGTCAGTCGAACGACTGCATGCCGGTCTGGGCGATGCGCATCAGGCGTTGGTACTCGGTGGGGGTCAGCTCCATGAAGAAATAGTGGATCGGGTCGACGCGCATGCCGTCGAGCCGCACTTCGTAGTGGAGGTGGGGGGCCAGCGAAAGGCCCGTGTCGCCCGAGAGGGCGATGATGTCGCCCCGCCGCACGGTCTGGCCCTTGCGGACGTTGATCTTCGAGAGGTGGCTGTACGAGGTTTCGTAGCCGTTGCCGTGGTCGATCACCACGGTCTGGCCCTGCGTCGAGTTGCGCTGCGCCGCGTCGCGCACCACGCCGTCGGCCGTGGCGAAGACGCGCGAACCCTCGGGGATGGTGTAATCCACGCCCTGATGCGATTGCAGCGTCTTGTAGAAGGGGTGGATACGCATGCCGTAGGAGGCTGTGAGCAGCGTCAGCTGCTTGTTGATCACGGGCTGGATCGAGGGGATATTGTCGCACCTGCGGCCCGCCGTGTCGATGCGCGCCTGCAGTTCGAGGTACGAGGCGTTGAGCGTTTCGAGCTGTCGTTCCATCTCGCTCACCCTCTCGCGCAGTTCGCGTTTGAGCTGACGCGTCGAGCGGCCCACGATCTTTTCGTAGGTCGAACTCTGCCGCTGTTCGTGCTCCGAGTCGAAATCGTACGGCTCCGACTCGAAGAGGATGCGGAAAACGTTGCGGTCGCGTTCCGAAAGGTTTCCCAGAACGGTCGAGAGCGAGTCGTACCGGGCGGACAGCGCCTCGTATTCGCGGCGCAGGCGGTCGGTCGAGTGCTTCATCTGGTATTCGAACGGCGTGTCGAAGAAGACCGAGAAGCCCACGTAGTAGAGCACCGCCATCCCCAGCCACACGAAAAGGTGGACCGTGGCGCGGATGATCCGCTGCTTGCGCCGCCTGCGCCTGCGCAGACGCTCTAAATCCTTTTTACCTGCCATGTCAGAGCTTTTCGAAGTTGGTCTCGCGCATGTTCTCCATCAGGCGTTCGTACTCCTCGGGGGTCATGTTGCGGTTGAAATAGTTGATCGGGTTGACGGGCACGCCCTTGTGGATCACCTCGTAGTGGAGGTGGGGGCCCGTCGAACGCCCCGTGTTGCCCGTCCGGGCGATGATCTGGCCGCGCGTGACGCGCTCGCCGGGTTTCACGAGCACCTCGTTCAGGTGGGCGTAGCGCGTCTTGTAACCGAATTCGTGGTTGAGCAGCACCTGCTTGCCGTAGCCGCCGTTGAAGCCGCTGGCCGAGGCTGTTTCGACCACGGCGTCGCCCGTGGCGTAGACCGGAGTGCCGCGGTCGCAGCCGAAGTCGATGCCCGTGTGGGGGCGGATGTAGCCCAGCACGGGGTGCATGCGGCGCGCGCTGAAGGCGCCGATGTGGTTGTTGTGCAGCGCCGAGCGGTCGATGGGCCAGATGGCCGGGACGGCTGCCGAGAGCTGCTCCTTGTTCTTCGAGAACTGCTGCAATTCGTCGAACGACACCGATTCGAGGTAGATCGTCCGGGCCAGCGCGTCCAGCTGCCGCCATGTCCCGACCATCAGCGGGGCGTAGTCGTCGTCGGCGAGCGGGGCGTATTTCGAATCGGGGTAGGGTTGCCACACGCCCGGGATCGAGAGCGTGTCGGTCGAGAAGAGCGAGCGGTAGACGTAGTTGTCGCGGTGGCGTATTTCGTCGACGCGCTGCTGGGCGGTGCGGATGCGGTCCTGGAGAATGCGGTATTTGATCACCGTCTCGCGGTTGTCGCGCAGGATGCGGTACATCTTGGGCGTGTAGAAGAAGTAGGAGAAGAGGACGTTGGCGATCGACACGAGGATGAATCCGATCAGGATCTTGCGGATCAGGCGGTAGGTGCGGAGCCGGAACGGGGCCGTCATCACGCCGTGCGTGAGAACCTGCGCCTCGTGTGTCAGTTCCTCTGCGCCTGTCCGAAGCGTTTCGGTTCCGAATCTGTGTCCTTTTTCGCCCATCGCGGAAAAATCTCCTTTAATAGGATGCAAATTTAGTTTAAAATGTGTAATTTTGCAACCCGAAATCAAGAACGTGAAAATAGGATAAATCAATATATCATGGAGTCAAATAAAATTCGTCAGGCCTTTCTCGACTTCTTCGAGTCGAAAGGGCATGCTATCGTGCCTTCGGCCCCGATGGTCGTCAAGGGCGACCCCACGCTGATGTTCACCAACGCGGGCATGAACCAGTTCAAGGACATCTTCCTGGGCAACGCCCCCCGCAAGTATCCGCGTGCGGCCGATACGCAGAAATGCCTGCGCGTTTCGGGCAAGCACAACGACCTGGAGGAGGTCGGCCACGACACCTACCACCATACGATGTTCGAGATGCTGGGCAACTGGTCCTACGGCGATTACTTCAAGAAGGAGGCGATCGAGTGGGCCTGGGAACTGCTCCACGGCGTCTACGGACTGCCCGCCGAGCGGATGTATGCCACGGTGTTCGAAGGTTCGGAGGAGGACGGCGTGCCGTTCGACCAGGAGGCTTACGACTACTGGCTCCGGTACCTGCCCGCGGACCATATCATCCGCGGCAACAAGCACGATAATTTCTGGGAGATGGGCGAGACGGGACCCTGCGGACCCTGCTCGGAAATCCACTTCGACCTGCGCGACGAGGCGGAGATCGCCGCCAAACCGGGCCGCGAGATGGTCAACGCGAACCATCCGCAGGTGATCGAGATCTGGAACCTCGTCTTCATGCAGTTCAACCGCAAGGCAAACGGCTCGCTGGAGGAACTTCCCGCGCGCAACGTCGACACGGGCATGGGCTTCGAGCGCCTCTGCATGATCCTCCAGGGCAAGAAGTCGAACTACGACACCGACGTTTTCCAGCCCACGATCGGCCGCATCGCGGAGATGTCGGGCAAGAAATACGGCGAGGACCGGAAGGCCGACGTGGCCATGCGCGTGATCGCCGACCACCTGCGCGCCATCGCCTTCTCGATCGCCGACGGCCAGCTGCCGTCGAACGTCAAGGCGGGCTATGTCATCCGCCGCATCCTGCGCCGCGCCGTGCGCTACGGCTACACCTACCTCGGCTTCACCGAGCCGACGCTCTGCCGCTTGGTTCCCGGACTGGTCGGGCAGATGGGCGGCCAGTTCCCCGAGCTGAAGGCCCAGCAGGGACTGATCGAAAAAGTGATCGAGGAGGAGGAGTCCTCGTTCCTGCGCACGCTCGCCACGGGCATCAACCTGCTGGACGGCGTGATCTCCAGAACCAAAGGCGAAGGCAAGGAGCTTATTTCGGGCAAGGACGCCTTCGAACTCTACGATACGTTCGGTTTCCCGATCGACCTCACGGAGCTGATCGCCCGCGAACAGGGCGTCGGCGTGGACCTCGCCGCCTTCGAAAAGGAGTTGCAGGCCCAGAAGGAGCGTTCGCGCAACGCCGCCGCTGTCGACACCGACGACTGGGTGGAGCTGTTCCCCATCCGCGAGAGCGTCTTCACGGGCTACGACACGCTGACCGAGAAGGTCCGCATCGCACGCTACCGCCGCGTCACGTCGAAGGGCAAGACGTCGTACCAGCTGGTTTTCGACCGCACGCCGTTCTACGGCAACTCGGGCGGCCAGGTCGGCGACATCGGTATGATCGAGAGCGCCAACGAGCGCATTCCGGTCGTGGCCACCGAGAAGGAGAACGGCCTGATCATCCATATCGTGAACCAACTCCCGGAGAACCCTGCGGCCGAATTTACGGCCCGGGTGGACCCTGAAAAGCGGCAGGCCGCAGCCAACAACCACACCGCCACGCACCTCATGCACGAGGCGCTGCGCAAGGTGCTCGGCGCGCATGTCGAGCAGAAGGGTTCGCTGGTGACGCCCGAAATCCTGCGTTTCGACTTCTCGCATTTCCAGAAGGTGACGCCCGAGGAGCTGCGCAAGGTGGAGCAACTCGTCAACCGGGCCATCCGCGCCAACTATCCGCTCGTGGAGAACCGCGAGGCTACGAAGGAGGAGGCCGAGAAGTGCGGTGCGATGATGCTCTTCGGCGAGAAATACGGCGACAAGGTCCGCATGGTCCGCTTCGGGTCGTCGGTCGAACTGTGCGGCGGTACGCACACCGGCGCCACGGGCAATATCGGCTTCTTCAAGATTCTCTCGGAGAGCGCCATTTCGGCCGGCGTGCGCCGTATCGAGGCCGTCACGGGCGAGCAGGCCGAGAAGGTGCTCTATGCCGCCGAGGACACGATGCGCAACATCGCCGAATACCTCAATAACCCGCAGGTCGTGCAGGCCGTGAAGAAGATGCTCGAAAGCAACGAGACCCTCTCGAAGGAGGTCGAGTCGATGCGCCGCGAGCAGGTGGCCCAGTGGGCCGACAAGATCGCCGCATCGACGCCCGAGCGTCACGGCATGCAGCTTTTCGCCACGCAGACCGACCGCCGTCCCGACTTCGTGAAGGACCTGGCCTACAACCTGCGCCAGCGTTCGCCCAGGCTGGTCTTCGTCGTGGGTTCCGTCTGGGACGGGAAGCCGACGCTGACGGTGATGCTGGGCGACGAGATCACGGCCTGCGGCGTGAATGCCGGAGCCGTCGTGCGCGAGGCCGCGAAGCTGATGCAGGGCGGCGGAGGCGGACAGGCCTTCTTCGCGACGGCCGGCGGCAAGAATCCCGACGGTTTGCAGGCCGCCATCGATAAGGCTGTGGAGTTGATTTGCAATCAGCTCAATTAAAAATGAAAAATAAAGAATTAAAAATTCTGTATTTTCAGTCGCACTCTGGTCGACATCCCGGTCGTAGTTCCTGCTGAAGTTTGGGGCAAAACCCCGGGTGAAACTTTGGTTGAAATCTTGGTCGCGACGCGATTAAGCCCCCGCCAAGGCGGGGGTTGGGGGTGGGTCCAATTTGTAAACGCGGCGGTACGCCGCGACAACGGCGACCGAGAGCAATATTGACGAATAATAAAACAAGATACATTTATGAGCAACAACAAGGTATTACTTATGATTCTCGACGGCTGGGGAAACGGCCGTCACGATAAGGCGGACGTCATTTCGACCGTGCATCCCGAATACATTTCGGCCATGACCGAAAAATACCCCCATGCCGAACTGCGCACCGACGGCGAGAACGTCGGCCTGCCCGACGGACAGATGGGCAACTCGGAGGTGGGACACCTCAATATCGGCGCCGGCCGCGTCGTTTATCAGGACCTCGTGAAGATCAACCGCGCCTGCCGCGACAACTCGATCATGCAGAACCCGGAGGTGAAAGCCGCGTTCGAATACGCCAAGAAAAACGGCGTGAACGTGCATTTCATGGGCCTCGTGTCGGACGGTGGCGTGCACTCGTCGCTGGAGCATCTTTTCAAACTCTGCGACATCGCCGCCGAATATAAGATCGAAAATACGTTCGTGCACTGCTTCATGGACGGCCGCGACACCGACCCGCGCAGCGGCAAGGGCTTCGTCGCCGATCTTGAAAAGCACATGGCCGCATCGACGGGCAAGGTGGCCACGGTCATCGGCCGTTATTACGCCATGGACCGCGACAAACGCTGGGAGCGGGTGAAAATCGCTTACGACGCGCTGGTCGACGGCGTTGGCGAGAAGGCGTCGGACATGGTCGAGGCCGTGCAGAAATCCTACGACGCGGGAGTTACGGACGAGTTCATCAAGCCCGTCGTGCGCGTCGACGCTGCCGGACAGCCCGTCGGCATGATCCGTCCGAACGACCTGGTGATCTTCTTCAACTACCGCAACGACCGCGCCAAGGAGCTTACCATCGTGCTGACGCAGGAGGATATGCCCGCCGAGGGAATGCACACCATGCCGCTCTACTACTGCTGCATGACCCCCTACGACGCCAAGTTCACGGGCCTGCACATCCTTTTCGACAAGGAGAACGTGCCCGACACCATCGGCGAGTGGGTTTCGAAGCAGGGCCTCAAACAGCTGCGTATCGCCGAGACCGAGAAATACGCCCACGTGACGTTCTTCCTGAACGGCGGCCGCGAGGAGAAATTCGACGGCGAGGAGCGTATCCTCGTCGCCTCGCCCAAGGTGGCGACCTATGACCTCCAGCCCGAAATGTCGGCCCCGGAAGTGGCTGAAAAACTGGTCGCTGCGCTGGGTGAAAAGAAATTCGACTTCATCTGCCTGAACTTCGCCAACGGCGACATGGTGGGCCACACGGGCGTCTATGAGGCGATCGTGAAGGCCGTGAAGGCTGTCGACAAGTGTGTCTCCGAGGTCGTGGAGGCCGCCAGGGCCAACGGCTACGAGGTGGTGATGATCGCCGACCACGGCAACGCCGACAACGCCGTCAATGCCGACGGTACGCCCAACACGGCGCACTCGCTCAATCCGGTTCCCATCGTGGTGGTGTCGGACCGCGTGAAGTCCGTCCGCAGCGGTATTCTGGCCGACGTGGCTCCCACGGTGCTGAAGCTGATGGGGCTGGAGCAGCCTGCCGAAATGACGGGCAAAGCGCTGGTGGAGATGAAATAACCGCTCCCTGCATTGCGAAAAACCCCGGCCGGAAGGCCGGGGTTTTTAGTTTCAGTAGAGTTCGATGAATTCGTAGGAGTTGCCGACGGCGGCGAGGTATTTCAGAAACTCCTCCTGCGGGATGACCACCGTCGCGCGGTTGTCGTTGGGGTGGAACGAGTAGGCGGGGCAGTCGCGCAGGTTGACGTCGAGGAACAGGTGGACGTGGTTCTCCGGGTCGTTGATCAGCCCGAAGGGCGAGACCGAGCCGGGCCGCAGTCCCAGCCAGCGTTCCATGCGCTCGGGCGAGGCGAACGTCAGTTTGCCCTGGCGCAGGCGGGCTTCGAGGTCGCGGATGGCCAGCGACCGCTCCGAATCGAAACACACGAGGTAGTGGCGGTCGCCCTTGTGGTTGCGGAAGAAGAGGTTCTTGCAGTGTTTCGAACCGTCGTCGCGCCACCACTGGCGGGCGATTTCGATGGTCGGGGCCTCGGGGTGTTCATACCATTCGTAGCGGATGCCGCGGGCGTCGAGAAAGTCGAAAACAGGTTGTTTGCGGTCCATGATTCAGGCGTTAAAACGTCCGCGCAGGCGCAGCGACGACCTGCGCAGCGCGATTCGGAGATAGAGGAGCGTGCGACACTCCCTTCCCTTCAGAATGCGGTCGAGCAGCGGGCGTTTCAGCAGCGGATGCCAGCGGGGCGTGTAGGTCTCTGCGCCGAACAGCTCCGGGCGGGCGGCAATGGCTCCGAGGACGCTCCGGCGGTCGCCGAAACGGATGTTGTTTGCGGCCCGTAGCAGCGTGTCGCGGACCAGGTTTTGCCGCAGGGCGAAGAGGTATGTCTTGTCCGTGATGCCGAAGCGTTCGGCCAGCTGCGGGATGAAGCGGTCGAGCTGTTCGGCGGCCTCGACGAGTTCGCAGGCCGGCATGGGGCGTGTGCTGAGCGTGTTCCGTCCGCGGCGCATGTAGTGCATGTAGAGGCCGCTGCGCCAGACGACCGACTGCATCCGGCTGATGCAGGTGAAGAAGAAGAGGTGGTCTTCGCGGGAGCAGAGGTGTTCGATGAAGCGGATTCCGAGGCGGCGGAGCGTCTCCGTGTGGTAGAGTTTGCAGACGCTGCATCCGTCCTGCAGAAACCGTTGCCCCACGGCTGCCGAAGGATCGTCGCCGATGGCGAGCGCCCCGTCGTCGTAGCTGAAAAACGCCTCGTTCGGCCCCGGCGGCTCGGCCTCCGAAAAGTCGAGCAGTATGCCTTGCATGACGATCGTTCCCGGACCCGGGGCGGGATCGCGGAAAAATTCGGCCAGAAACTCCTTTTCGGCCCAGTCGTCGGCGTCCATGAAGGTGATGAAACGTCCGCGGGCGTTGTCGATGCCCGCATTGCGGGCCGCCGAGACCGACGCTTCGTCGAGCGTCAGGGTGCGGATGCGCCCGGGGTGTTCCGCGGCGTAGCGGGCGCAGCGTTCCCGCGAATCGTCCGACGAGCCGTTTTCGACCAGGATGAGTTCGAAATCGGTGTAGCTCTGGGCCAGCAGGCTCTCCACGCATGCGCCGAGGTGGGGCGCTGCATTGTGGACCGGGATTACGACCGTGAGGTTGGGTTCGGACTGGGACATCGGCTATTGGTTTTGAGGAGTATAGAAATCCCGGATATTCCGTGCGATGCACTCCACGAGTATTTCGATCGCCTCGACGGGCGACCAGGCGTTGTGGGGCGAGAGCAGCAGGCGGTCCGGTTCACGGACCGAGAGCAGGGGATTGCCCGCTTCGAGCGGTTCGTGCGTGAAAACATCAAGCCCCGCCCCGGCGAGCCGTCCGGCGTCGAGGGCCGCGGCCAGCGCCGCTTCGTCCACGATGCCGCCGCGCGCCACGTTGATCAGGATGGCCGAAGGCTTCATCAGCGCCAGTTCGCGCGCGCCGATCAGATTGCGCGTGCGGTCGTTCAGCGGGGCGTGGACCGACACCACGTCGGCCCATCGGAGCAGTTCGTCGAGCGGTTTTTCGGGATAGGGTTCCTCGCGCACGACGCCCGAGGTCGAGGTATAGGCGATGCGGCATCCCAGCGCCTCGGCGACGCGGGCGACGCTGCGGCCGATGTTGCCCAGCCCGACGATGCCCCATTTCGAGCCGTAAAGCTGGTGTGTGGTGCGCCCGAAGTGGTATTGCAGGGGCGATCCTGCATATGCGGTCTTGACGTAGCGGTCGTAATAGACCGTCTGTCGCAGCAGGCCGATGGCCGCGCCGATGGTGGTCTCCGTCACGGCGTGGGTCGAGTAGCCCACGGCATTTTTCACTGCAATGCCCAGTTCGGCCGCGGCCTCGAGGTCGATGTGGTTCATGCCGGTCGCCGCCACGCAGATCAGCCGCAGGCGGGGGAGCTGCCGGAGGGTTTCGCGGCGGAAAACCACCTTGTTGGTGATCACCACGTCGGCTTCGCGGCAGCGGTCGGCGACCTCTTCGCGGACCGTGGTCCGATAACCCGTGTAGTTGCCCAGCGCGCGGATGGACCCGAGGTCGGCGTCGCCGAGCGAGTATTCGTCCAGAAATACGATGTTCGGTTGCATATCCTTTGTGTTTTTGTAAATTGCGTTCGGCGGCGCGGACTCGGTTCCCGGATGCGGATTCGGTCCGCCGCCCTTTGAAGAGGGCTTTCAGCCCTCCAGTTCGCCGATTAAATCCCTGATCACCACGGAAGCGCATCCGATTCCGAACAGCGCGGGGATGTAGGAGATCGTTCCGACGTTCGACTTCTTGTTCTGCTCCTCGCAGAGGATTATGGCTCCTTCGCGCATCGGCTCGGGAGAGAATACGGCCCGGAACCCCCGGCGGATGCCGATCTTGTGGAGCCGCTTGCGCAGCATGTGGGCCAGCGGGCAGTGGTGGGTTTTCGAGATGTCGGCGATTTCGAGTTTGGTGGGGTCGGTTTTGGCTCCGGCGCCCATCGAGCTGACGAGCGGCAGCCCGCGCTCCAGCGAGGCGGCGATCAGCGCCAGTTTCGGCGAGAGGGTATCGATGGCGTCCACCACGTAGTCGTAGCGCGCGGCGTCCAATAAGATATAGGTCTCCTCGTCCTTGATATATTTGTCGACCACCGTGAGTCCGATTCCGGGGTTGATGTCGCGCAGGCGTTCGGCCAGCACCTCGGCCTTCGGGCGGCCGACGGTCGAATGGAGGGCCACCAGCTGGCGGTTGATGTTGGTCGCGTTCACCGTGTCGGCGTCGGCGACGGTCATGCGTCCCACGCCCGCCCGGGCGATCATCTCCGCGGCATAGGCCCCCACGCCGCCCAGCCCGACCACGAGCACGTGGGCGTTGCGCAGCAGCTCCAGTTTTTCGCTGCCGAGCAGCAATTCGGTTCTTTCCAGCCAGTTATGCGTATGCGTTTCCATTTGTCATTGTCATTTGTCGCCCTTCGTCCGGCCCGGTCCTTCGTACTCGCCGCCTGTGAATATTCGTTTGTAATTATCTAAAATTGCCCGTTGCAACACCTCCTCCGGCACCCCTTTCGCCTCCGCCGCCCGGGCGTAAATTTCCGCGATGGGCACGGGGCTGTCGTCGGTCTCCAGAAAGAGCTGCGAAAGCGGCGTCCCGCGCAGCGCCGCAAGGGTCTTGGGCGATGCGAACGTGCGTTCGCCGAACGAGAGGCAGTAACCTTTCGCCAGGGCCTGCCGCGCCTGCTCGGGCGAGCCGATGAAGCCGTGGAAAATCACGGCCCGGGGTTCCGAGGCCGCCAGTTCGCGCATCAGCGGCTCGAAGGCCCTGACGCAGTGGAGCACCACGGGTAGTCCCCGCTCGCGGGCCAGCCGCAACTGCGTCCGCAGTGCGGACAGCTGGGCCGCACGGTCGGCGCCGCGCACGAAATCCAGTCCCGTTTCGCCCACGGCCTGCGCCCCGCCGAGACGCTGGCCGAGCGTTGCGGCGTCCTGCGTCGCGGCGTCCCACGGGTGCACGCCCGCCGTGCGGAGTTCGATCCCCGAACCGGTCGGGCGATGGGTGTGTATGTTGACGTAAGGGAGCATCCGGATTGCAAATGTAGGAATTTTAGCGGGAGCATTGCGAATTTGGAGCCAATTTTTTAACCTTCGCTGCCGGCTGCCGGCCGGCGGGACGCGGGAATGTTTTCCGGAGGTTGTTTCCGCTTCGGATTCTTTCGAAACCCTTTCGCATCGGAAGCATTCGTAAGGCTCTTATTTTGTCCCGAAAGCGGGCGTTCCAAATCTTAATTAAATTTAAGAAATAATGGTTTGCGCATGGGGAATTTCGGGAAAAATTTCGTACTTTCGCACGCGAATTAATTGTTAGCTCACTAACAGCCGAACTTGAATTCCAAACATAACAATCAAAATCATTAACCATGTCGAAAATCATTACACTACGCAAGGGTTTAGACATCAATCTGGTGGGCAAACCCCAGGAGTCGCTCGCGGACGCGCCGCAGGCTTCGGAGTATGCCCTCTCGCCCCTCGATTTCGAGGGCGTGACTCCCAAGCTGCTGGTTAAGGAGGGCGATCGGGTGAAAGCCGGCACGCCGTTGTTCTTCAACAAGTACAACGAACGCGTGCTCTTCACGTCGCCCGTCAGCGGTACGGTGGCCGCCGTCAACCGCGGAGAGAAGCGCAAGGTCCTCTCCGTGACGGTGACTCCCGACGCCTCCCAGGAGTACGAGGAGTTTGAGAAGACCGACCTCGGGTCGGCTTCGCGCGAGCAGATCGTCTCCCTGCTGCTCCGGTCGGGCCTTTGGCCGATGATCGTGCAGCGCCCTTACGGCATCATCGCCGACCCCAGCGACACGCCGAAAGCGGTCTTCATCTCCGCCTTCGACTCCGCGCCGCTGGCCCCGGATTACAATTTCGTGCTGAAAGCCGAGCAGAAGAACCTCCAGACGGGTATCGACGTGATGCGCAAACTCACTCCGGGCAAGGTGCATCTCTCGGTGCGCGCCAAGGCCGAAGGGCAGATGCCCTCGCTCAAGGGCGCCGAACTCCACGCCTTTGCGGGCAAACACCCCGTCGGCAACGTCGGCGTGCAGATCCACCACGTGGACCCGGTGAACAAGGGCGAAGTAGTGTGGACGGTCAACATCCAGGATCTGGCCATCATCGGCCGCCTGTTCAACGAAGGCCGCGTCGACATGACGAAGATCATCGCCGTGGCCGGTTCGGAGATCGAGCGTCCGCAGTACGTCCGCATGGTGGGCGGCGCGAAGGTCGACTCCCTGGTCAAGGGCAACGTGAAGAGACAAAAGGAGGGCGACAGCGTCCGCTTCATCTCGGGCAACGTGCTCACGGGCACCCGGACCGCGCCGGACGGCTTCATGGGCTTCTACGCCAATCAGCTGACCGCCATCCCCGAGGGCGACAAGTACGAACTGCTGGGCTGGGCGATGCCCCGTTTCGGGAAGTTCTCCGTGTCGCGCGCCTATTTTTCGTGGCTCTGCCCGAAGAAGGCCTACAACCTCGACACCAACATGAACGGCGGCGAGCGTCCGTTCGTCGTGACGGGGCTTTACGAGCAGTACCTGCCGATGGACATTTACCCGATGTACCTGCTGAAGGCGTGCCTCGCGGGCGACATCGAAAAGATGGAGAACCTCGGCATCTACGAGGTTACCGAAGAGGACTTCGCGCTGTGCGAGTTCGTCGATCCCTCGAAGATCGAGATTCAGCAGATCATCCGCGACGGTATTAACTTAATGATCAGGGAGGCTTAAAGATGGGACTTCGTAAATTCATGGACAATATCAAGCCCACCTTCTCCAAGGGAGGCAAGCTGGGCTTTCTGGAGTCGACGTTCGATGCGTTCGAGACGTTCCTCTTCGTACCCAACACCACGACCTCGAAGGGCGCGCACATCCGCGACTGCAACGACATGAAACGTACGATGATCATGGTCGTCGCGGCGCTGATGCCGGCTTTTCTGTTCGGCTGCTACAACACGGGCATCCAGGTCGGACTCGAAGGCTTCACGGCCTTCTTCTACGGACTGGTCCGCGTGCTGCCGATGGTCTGCGTTTCCTATATCGTGGGTCTGGGCATCGAGTTCGGGTTCGCGCAGGCGCGCGGCCACGAGGTCAACGAGGGTTTCCTCGTCACGGGTCTGCTGATCCCGATGATCTTCCCGGTGTCGACGCCGCTCTGGATGGTCGCGCTGTCGACGGCTTTCGCCGTGGTCTTCGGCAAGGAGGTCTTCGGCGGTACGGGCATGAACGTCTTCAACCCCGCGCTGCTGGCGCGCGCCTTCGCCTTCTTCGCCTACACCCCTTCGATGTCGGGTGAGACGGTGTGGTACTCCGACTGGACGATGATGGGCGCGCAGGTCGACGGCATCACCGGCGCTACGGCCCTCGAACAGCTCGGCACGACCGGCGCGATGAACTACTCGCCGCTGGATGCCTTCCTGGGCTTCATCCCCGGATCGTTCGCCGAGACTTCGACGCTGGCCATCCTTCTCGGAGGCGCCATCCTCCTGTTCACGGGCATCGCCTCGTGGCGCACGATGGCGTCGGTGTTCGTCGGCGGACTGGCGATGGGTTACCTCTTCCAGGCGCTCGGCGTGACGACCTATCCCGCCTGGTATCACCTGATCGTCGGCGGCTTCGCCTTCGGTGCGGTCTTCATGGCCACCGATCCCGTGACTTCGTCGCAGACCAACACGGGCAAATACATCGTCGGCCTGATGACCGGCGCGCTGGCCGTGCTGATCCGCGTGGTCAACCCGGCCTATCCCGAGGGCATGATGCTTTCGATCCTCTTTATGAATGCGCTGGCGCCGCTGGTCGACTACTACGTGGTCGAGGCCAACATCTCGCGCCGCCGCAAACGTGTCAAACTCGCAAAATAGGGGAGACTGTTATGGCAACGAAAAAATTCAAATGCAACGTCTGCGGCTACATCCACGAAGGAGACGCCGCGCCCGCTAACTGCCCCGTCTGCGGAGTTCCCGCCTCGGAATTCACCGAGCTGAAGCCGGAGAAGAAGGGCCTGTTCAGCGACAAGAACGGCAATGCCTATATTATTATGTACTCGACGGTGATGGTCGTCATCGTGGCCACGCTGCTCGCGCTGGCCGCGCTGGGACTCCAGAAACGCCAGTACGAGAACGAACTCAACGAGAAGAAGCACGCCATCCTCGCGTCGCTGTCGGCCGGTGACCGGTCCTACGACGAGTTCATCGACGCCTATGTCGTCGACAAGGACGGCAGGCGCGTCGACGGCGAGGATGTCTTCGCGCTGCTCAACGACCTGCCGGGAACCTTCGAGGCGGGCAAGTTCCCGATCTTCGAGGCCCGGGACGGCCGGGTGGTCATTCCCGTGACCGGCATGGGTCTCTGGGGACCTGTCTGGGGCTATGTGGCTCTCGAGAAGGACATGAACACCGTCGCCGGCATCATCATGGCCCACAAGGGCGAGACCCCGGGTCTCGGCGCCGAGATCGCGACGCCCAAGTACCAGGCCAATTTCGTCGGCAAGACGATCTTCGACGGCGACAAGTTCGTTTCGGTGACGCTCCGCAAGGGCGGCGCCAAGGACCCCGCGCACGAGGTGGATGCCATTTCGGGCGGTACGAAGACCTCGGACGGCGTGACGGCGATGCTCTACAACAGCCTGGAGAACTACCTGCCCCTGCTGGAGGCCAAGCGCAACGCTGCGGCTCCCGCTCCGGCCGAAGTGTCTAACGAAGAAAACGTAGAAAACAATGAGTAAGATGGAAAAAGAGCCTTTGTTTTCGGCAAAGAACCTCAAATACCTGACCGGTCCGTTCTCGGCGAACAACCCGGTCATCGTGCAGATCCTCGGTATCTGCTCGGCGCTGGCCGTCACCGTACAGCTCAAGCCCGCCATCGTCATGGCCCTGTCCGTGACGGTCGTCACGGCCTTCTCGAACCTGGTGATGTCGCTGCTGCGCAACGGCGTTCCCTCGCGCATCCGCATCATCGTCCAGCTGGTGGTCATCGCCGCGCTGGTGATTCTCGTCGACCAGGTGCTCAAGGCTTTCGTCTACGAAGTCTCGAAGCAGCTGTCGGTCTACGTCGGACTGATCATCACCAACTGTATCGTCATGGGCCGCATCGAGGCCTTCGCGCTGGCCAACAAGCCCTGGGCGTCGTTCCTCGACGGTATCGGCAACGGTCTGGGCTACGGTCTGATTCTGGTCATCGTGGCCTTCTTCCGCGAGCTTTTCGGTTCGGGCAGCCTCCTGGGCTACCGGATCATCCCCGAGAGCTGGTACATGGCCGAGGGCGGCTTCTATTCGAACTGCGGACTGATGCTCTTCCCGCCGATGGCGCTGATCATCGTGGGCTGCATCATCTGGGTGCACCGTTCGCGCAACAAGGACTTACAGGAAAAATAGGAGGATAACGTATGGAATCATTGAATATCTTTATCCGGTCGATCTTCATCGACAACATGGTCTTCGCCTTCTTCTTCGGCATGTGCTCCTACATCGCCGTGTCGAAGAGCGTGAAGACGGCCCTGGGACTCGGCGCCGCCGTTACGTTCGTGATGGTGATGACCGTTCCGCTGAACTACCTCTTGTACGAATATGTGCTGAAGGCCAATGCGCTCGTCGAGGGCGTGGACCTGAACTTCCTGTCGTTCATCGTCTTCATCGCCACCATCGCGGCGTTCGTGCAGCTGGTGGAGATGATCGTCGAGAAGTTCTCGCCGACGCTTTACAGCCAGCTGGGCATCTTCCTGCCGCTGATCGCCGTGAACTGCGCCATCATGGGCGGCTCGCTGTTCATGCAGCAGAAGGTCGACGGCGGCGAACTGACGTCGCTCTGGCAGACGATCGTCTACGGACTCGGCTCGGGACTGGGCTGGTGGCTGGCGATCGTGATGATGGCCGCCATCCGCGAGAAGACGACCTATTCGCACATCCCCGCGGCGCTGAAAGGCCCCGGCATCGCCTTCATCATCACCGGTCTGATGGGTATCGCCTTTATGATTTTCTCGGGCATTCAGTTCTAACCTTTAAAAAAAGAGATTCCGATAAATGACTACAACGATTTTAATAGCGATTGCGGCCTTTCTGGCCATAACGCTCGTGCTGGTCGCACTGCTTCTCTATGCGAAGGCGAAACTGACCTCCTCGGGCGACGTCGTGATCGACATCAACGGCGGTGAGAAGGTCATCACGACCGAAAGCGGTTCGACGCTGCTTTCGACGCTGGCCAACAACAAGGTGTTCCTGCCTTCGGCGTGCGGCGGCGGCGGCTCGTGCGGCATGTGCAAATGTCAGGTGCTCGAAGGCGGCGGCGACATTCTGCCCACCGAGACGGGCTTCATCTCGCGCAAGCTGGCCAAGGACCACTGGCGTCTCGGCTGCCAGGTGAAGGTCAAGGAGAATATGAAAATCCGTGTTCCCGAGGCCGTGCTGGGCGTCAAGAAGTGGGAGTGCACCGTGGTCTCGAACCGCAATATCTCGACTTTCCTCAAGGAGTTCGTCGTGAAGCTGCCCGAAGGCGAGAACCTCAAGTTCCGCAGCGGCGGTTACATCCAGATCGACATTCCGAAGTACGACGCCATCAAGTTCTCGTCGATGGACGTGGACGAGAAGTTCCGCGCCGACTGGGACAAATTCAAGATGTGGGATCTGGTGACGACCAACCCCGAGCCGACGTTCCGCGCCTACTCGATGGCCAACCATCCGGCCGAGGGCAACATCATCATGCTCAACATCCGTATCGCCACGCCTCCGTTCGACAAGGCCACGGGCGGTTTTATGAAGGTCAACCCGGGTATCTGCTCGTCGTATGTCTTCTCGCGCAAGCCGGGTGACAAGATCACGATTTCGGGTCCTTACGGCGAATTCTTCCTGCCGGACAATCTGCCCTCGACGCAGGAGCTGATCTTCATCGGCGGCGGTGCGGGCATGGCTCCGATGCGCAGCCATCTGATGCACCTGTTCAAGACCGAAAAGACCGACCGTCCGGTGTCGTTCTGGTACGGCGCGCGTGCGCTGAAGGAGGTTCCCTATCTCGACGAGTTCCACCAGATCGAGAAGGATTTCCCCAACTTCTCGTTCAATCTGGCCCTCGACCGTCCCGATCCCGAGGCGGACGCCGCCGGAGTGAAGTACACGCCGGGCTTCGTGCACAACGTGCTCTACGAGAACTACCTCAAGAACCACCAGGCTCCCGAGGACTGCATCTACCTCATGTGCGGACCTCCGATGATGATCGCTTCGGTCGTCAAGATGCTCGACAACCTCGGCGTGCCGCCGGAGAATATCTTGTACGACAACTTCGGCAGTTAGTGAGTGCAATGACCACCAAAACGCCGTAGGCGAATAAAAGAGGAAGGACGGAAGATCGAATTGATTCGAAACTTTCGTCCTTCCTCTTTTATTGATTCCGCAGGGATTGTCGGTTCATTGCCGAACGCCGCCGAAGTCACGGAGCGCGGTTATTGCGAGCGGAGGCGAGCGATGCGACGTAACTTGCGCTCGGTGTGAGGATTCATTGCCGAACGTCGCCGAAGTCACGGGCGGCGGGGCGAAAATCGGCGATGACGGAGGCGGGATGGTCTACGGCGAATGAGGGCGCGAATGGAACTTTCGGAGCCTCGGAATTTGGCGGATCGGAAATAAAACCGTAAATTCGGATAAATTTCAAATAGGGAGCTATGAGACTTGTCCTGGCGTTTGTCGCATTGTTGCTGTCGCTTCCCTTATCCCCGCAGGCAAGGCCGAAGGGATATGAGTTGGACTATTATCGGGTTCGTCTGGAATCTGTCGAGACCGATGGCGCCCGGGGCGGCGTTATCGGCAATCCCGAGAATGAGCAGGGATTCACCACGCCCGGCTACCGGGATTCCACGATCCGCGTCGTTTTCACCTTCGAGCCGACGCATGTCGATTTTTCCCTGACCAACGAGAGCGATTCCGACTTCGGAATCATCTGGGACGAGGCCGTCTTCGTGGATGGAGTCTCGAATGCCGCAGAGGGGGTGTTTCACCGGGGTGTGAAGCTGCTCGACAGACACGACGCGCAGGTTCCTTCCGTGGTCGTGAAGGGAAGCTGTGTTTCGGAGTCGCTTGCCGTCAAGAACCGGGTTTTTTACAGTCGCGACCTCAAACGGTGGGTATTCGAGAATCTCCTGCGGGATGCGGATAAGCTTACGCAGATAAAAATACTGTTGCCGATCGAAACCGCCGGAGGGCGTCGGGACTACCTGTTCGTGTTTTCCGTCCACTGGGAGAACCGGAAGGTCCGGGCCGAGTTCGATACGGGCCGGTGGTTTTACGTGTCGGAGAAATAGCCGCTTTCGGCCGGGCCGCTTTCACGTGCCGACGTTCCCATGGCTGCGTCCGGGGCGTGGCCGGGGCTTTGCGGCGGATGGCGCATGGAAAAACACCCCGCAGGTTGTGACCTGCGGGGTGTTCGGCTTCGGAAGCGCTGCCGGGCGTCATTCGATGCCCTCGAACAGATAGGGGGCGTAGTTGTAGCCTTCGGCCTTGTAGACGGCGACCAGCGCCGGAATCCGGCGCACGAAATCGTTGTAATCCTTGCGGTCGTTGGCCCAGCCCGTCTCGGCGAGAGCCGCCATGCGCGGCAGGACCATGTGCTGTGCGTGGCGGATGTCCGCGATGTACTCCGTCCAGAGGTTGCACTGCACGCCCCTGATCCGTTTCTGGTCGGGCAGCGTGAGCCGGTCGCAGGGGTCGAGGCGGTAAGCCTGCCGCACCGAGACGTAGCGGGTGTTGCCCAGCGGTTCGTAACGCTCCGGGTCGGAGGTCTGGCTGTAATCGAAGTAACAGTACCATTTCGGCGTCATAATCACCGGGTTTCCCCGCTGTGCGGCCTTGATTCCGGGGTCGCTTCCGTTCCACGACATGATGTTCGCGGTTTTCGAAATGCCGCCCTGGAGGATTTCGTCCCAACCGATGATCTCCCGGCCGTGGGCGTACATCCAGCGTTCGATGCGGTGGATGAAGTAGCTCTGCAACTGGTATTCGTCCTTGAGCCCCTCCTCGCGGATGCGCTGCTGGCAGAGGGGGCACGCCTTCCAGCGTCCTTTGGGACACTCGTCGCCGCCGATGTGGATGAGCTTCGAGGGGAACAGCGCGAGCACCTCCGTGAGCACGTCCTCGATGAATTCGAACGTCGTCTCCTTGCCCGCGCAGTAAACGTCGTCGCTGATGCCCCAATGGGTCCATACGGCATAGGGACCTCCCGTGCAGCCGAGCCACGGATAGGCGGTCAGCGCCGCCAGCCCGTGTCCGGGCATCTCGATTTCGGGAATCACCTCGATATGGCGCTCTGCGGCGTAGCTGACGATCTCGCGGATCTCCTCCTGCGTGTAGAACCCGCCGTAGGGTTTGCCGTCGTAAACGCCCTCTTTGTTCTTGTCGTAGCGTCCGACGAGCGTTTCCGCACGCCGGGACCCGATCTGGGTGAGCAGCGGATATTTTTTGATCTCGATCCGCCAGCCCTGATCGTCGGTCAGATGCCAGTGGAATTTGTTGATCTTGTGCAGCGAGAGGATGTCGATGTAGGTCTTCACGTCCTCGACCGGGAAGAAATGGCGGCAGACGTCGAGCATCGCCCCGCGGTAGGCGAACGTGGGCTTGTCGCGGACGACGCAGGCGGGAATCTCTCCTCCGGCGACCAGCTGCTGGAGGCTTCGAAGCCCGTGCAGCACCGCCTGGGGCGTCGATGCCGTGACCGTTATGCGCTGTCTGCCGACTTCCAGAAGGTACTCTTCGGCTTCGTAGCCCGGTTGCAGTTGCAGCGTCACGGCATGTTTTTCGGGTGCGGCGGTGACGGCGGGTTCGGTTCCGGTGAGCTTGCCGACGGCGCGGGCGAAAATCTCCGCGGGCGTGCGCAGTTGTTCGTCCGTGATGACGACGGGCGTTCGGGGCGTCAGCCGGAACGATCCCGGCAGTTCTTCGACCTCGGCGGGGCGGGGTACGATGCGGACGCGTCCGTCGCAGGCTGCGAATCCCGGCAGACAGGCCTGGACGGCGAAAATCAGGAATAGAAGGTATTTCACGGTTTGGATTCTGGTTGAGCGGTTAGGGAAGCCCCGCCTGCAAAACGTTTGCAGGCGGGGGGCTTCCGGATAGGGTTATTTGTTGTAACGTACGCCGATGTAGGAGAAGGCGATCTCTCCGGTGGTGATGATCTGGTCGTCGAACTCGCCGTCTTCCTTGCCGCCGGCTTTCTTGTTCGCGGCCGAGAAGCGGATGCATACGTCGTCCTTGCCGAGCAGTTCGAGCGGCAGAGGTACGTTGATGTACTTGTAGCCGGCGCACTGCCAGTAGAGGGTGTAGTTCCAGTTCACGATGTCGGGGACCTGGAATTCGGTGATCGGGTTCCAGTCGTCGCGGTTGTTGTCGCCGTGTTCCGACCAGTCGACCCTGATGTAGCGGGGGCCTCCGATGCTGCGGTTCTGCATGGCTACCTGCATCGAGAGCACATCGGTCGAGATGCCCTGCGTCGAGAAGTGGAGCAGCCACGCTTCGCTGCGGTCGGTTTCGGTGTTCCACCACTGGCACTTGTTGGTCCAGGCCGAGAATTCCGCGCTCGTCAGGTTTCCCTTGCCGTCGTTGTTGGTTCCGGGGTCAGAACACATTTGTTTGCCGTTTTCGACGACGCCGTTTCCGTTGATGTTGCCTTTATTGGTGCCGCCCCAGGGTTTCTCTTTGTCGGGGTTGGATTCGTTGCCGATGGGGCCGAGGTAGCTCGGGTCGCTCACGCCCCAGCCTGCGTCGCCCGATTTCTCGTCGGGATGGGTGAAGGTCAGGTAGCCGTTGTCGCCGGTCGTGGGGCGGAAGATGTGGCTTTCGAGCTTGCCGTAGCGGTATTCGGTCAGGAGGGCCGAGAAGCTGTTCTCGAAATCCTTCTCCAGCGCGATGTCTTCGCGGGTGAGGTGGCGGATCTGGTAGCGGCCGATGTCGCCCATGTCCTTCGATCCCATCCAGACGAAGCGGTCGTGGGTCTCGTGAACCAGTACGCCCGAGATGTTCCCCGAACCGTAGGGCAGCATGCTGCCGTCGCGGCGGTATTTGCAGGTGGTGTTGGTCAGCATGTAGAAGCTGTCGCCGTTCTTGTCGCGCACCAGCATCGGGTATTTCGTTTCGCGGTTGGCATTGGTGCTGCGTGCATAGCCTTCGTTGATCGGCGTCAGGCTGCCTTTGCGTATGGGAAGCTCGCAGTCGGCCAGCGTTACCCAGGTGTATACGTCCATGTCGGTCAGCTCGTTGTAGCGCTTCACCTTCTGCGGAATGTCGGCCGCCGAGCCTGACACCGAGGACATGACCATCGCCGAGGTGACTTTCTTGAGAATGTAGCGTTCGGGGTTCGACTCCGCTTCGACCGTGACGCCCTTGAGCAGGATGCGGACCTTGCTGTAACGTTCGAAGATGTTGTCGTCTTCGGTCACGGTCTTGATCATAAAGCCCTGCGAACCGTCGAGGCTCTGGATGTAGGCCGTGCGATAGGTCTCGGTGTAGTCGATCGAGGTCTGTCCCGTCATCATGTTCTCGCCGTTGTTGCCGTTGCCGATGTCGCTGATGATGCGTCCCTCGATGTAGACGTCCTTGTTGACGATGCCCACCAGGTCGCGCACCTCGCTGAACGAGATTTCGTGCCCGAACTCGTTCTTGGCGTTGGCCTGCGTGAGGTAGACCGTCGAGGAGATGGTCCGGTTCCACCCGTCGCGGTAGCTGAGGGTGATGCGGGCGTTGCGCAGGGCTTCGGGGTCGGCGTTGGGATCGGTCTGGAGAATCAGGAACCCGTTGCTGATGTCGAGGTCCGAAATCCATCCGCCCTCGTCGGCGCTCATGTAGACGATCGACTGCCGGAGGTCCTCCAGTTCGAGGTTGGTGGAGAGCTGCGCCGTCGCCTGTCCGCCGTCGCCGAGCACCATGATGCTGCGGGTCGAGAAGTCCAGTTTCGGGGTGATGAAGCCCTCCTGTTTGATGTATACGGTATCCGCGCGGTTGTGGGTCCAGAGGCGGATGCCCTCCATGCGGGGGAAGCCGTCGTTGGTCGTGGCCTGGAATTTGAAATAGTCGTCGCCCGTGAAATGCGTTCCGCGGCCCTCGGTGTCGAGCGTGAGCCATCCGTTGTCGGGATTGATCAGTTCGATGTCGTAGGGTTGGTTGGCGAGGACCGGAATGCTCCCCGTGCCGCCTTTCCAGGGGGCTATGATCTCTTTCTTGTAGGGGCCGAACTCGGAGACGCGGGTCTCTTCGCCGTTGTCTTTTTCGCAGGCCGTGAGCGCCAGCCCGCCCAGCAGCGGGAGCAGCAGCCTTCGGTACAATGATTTTATCTGTTTCATCGTGGTCTGAATTTGGTTTCGCGCATCGGCGGGGGAGGGACGCGCCCTCCCCGCCTGAGCGGTTTATTTGTTACTCTTTACGGCTATGGTTCCGAAACGCATCGGCGAACGCTTGTTGGCCGCCATGTCGGATGTGATCGTGCCCGTGTCTCCCTGGTCCACCGTGGCGGTGTTCGAGGCGATGCACTGCGTGCTCCGGGCCTTGATCAGCAGCGTGACCTCCGGGCGGTTGCGCAGGGCGTCCGGCAGGATGAACACGCGGTCGGCGTAGCCCGGGACGGCGCAGTAGGAGAGGTCTTTGCCGCCTGCTCCCTGCCAATAGACGAACGGCCGGCAGCAGAAGCCCGATTCGGGCAGCACGGTGAAGTTCACCCCGTCGGTCGAGTACTCCACCTGCCAGTAGACGGGGCCGTAGATGCTCGTGCCGCCGGCGTTGCCCTGCGAGTTGGTGAAGTTGAGCGAGAGGTTTGCGCCGGCGCCCTCGGTCGAGAATTTCAGCGCCACGGCATAGCCCGTGTTTTCGGCGAAGTCCCACCAGTAGGTGTTCTCGAATTTCAGGGCGTTCTTGCTGTTCAGCCCGGCGCTGGTCGTGAGTCCGTTGTACTCGTTGTCCAGGAGGTATTTGGCTGCGGGGTCGGTGCACCAGAGCGAGCCGTTGCCCCTATCCGGGGCGATCGTTCCGTCGGCGTTGGTCCTGACCTCGGCGTTGTTCCAGTTCCACTCCACGAGCGTCTGGCGGTTGGAGCTCGATTCCGAAGCGGCGAGGTCGATCTCCTCCTTTTCGAGCACGCGGACCGAGTAACGGCCGATGTACCCCTCGTTGGTGTAGCCGTAGCGGGGCTGGAGGTCGTGGACGATGACGCCGCTCAACGTGCCCTTGCCTTTGGGCATGCCGCTGCCGTCGCGCCGCCAGGGAGTCTTGTTGTTGACCAGCATCGAGATCGCGCCGCCGTCCTTGTCACAGAGCGTTCGGGGTACGCAGCTGGTGTGGTTGGCCGTTCCGAAATAGCCTTCGTTGACGTTGGTGTAGCTGCCGTCGGGCAGGGCGAATTCCACCTCCCGGAGCGAGACGTAGGTGTAAATGTCCTCGTCGGTGAGCTGGCCGATCGACTTCTCCTTGCGGATGAGGTCGCTGGCCGTTCCGGGCGTCTGGCTGACGATGTTGGCCGCCGTCAGTCCGCTGAGCGTGTAGCGTTCGGGATCGGCCTCCTTGGTGAGGGTCACGCCGTTGAGCGAGATTTTCACCTGCGAGTAGCGTTTCAGCGTGTTGTCGTCCGCCGCGTCGAATTGCAGGCGGTATCCGTAGCTGCCGTCGAGCATCTGCACGTAGGCCGTCTTGGCGTTCACCGTGTAGTCGGTGGCGTTGCGTTCCGTGTTGGGCGTCGTCTCCACGTTGGCGTTGTCCTTGTCGCTGATCACGATGCCCTCGAAGCTGGCTTCGGGATTGTTGATCACGACCTGTCCGCTCTCGCCCTTGATCAGCGTGCGGTAGTCGGCTTCGTAGGTCTGTTCGACGACGAACGGCGCCGCGGGCGTAAGCTCTCCGGCCGTTCCCGGCAGCGAGAAGGCGATCGACGCGCTGCGCGGGCCTTCCGAGTCGTTCTCCTTCACGTCGAACGACAGCACTTTGTCTTCGAGCGTGATGTTCTCGATCCAGTCGGCCGACGCGCCTTCGTAGGTCGGCGTGCAGACCACCTTGCCGAGCAGGCTGCCCAGGTTGTGCTTCAGCTCGGCCTTGATGGTCGTGGCCTTGCGCGTGGTCTTGGCGCGGTCGGGCGTGAAGGTCATGCAGGCCTCTTCGGTCGCCTGCGTGACGGTCAGCGTGACGGCGTGTTTCTTCTCCTTGGCGTCGATATAGGTCAGCGTGATCGCGGCCTGCCGTTTGCGCGGCGAGTTGTTCTTCAGGGTGCTGAACGTGACGGCGTCGGTTCCGACGGCCAGGTTTTCGATCCACTCCTCGTCCGGCTCGGGCGTTTCGTCGTCGTCCTCGTCGGGAATCACCGAATAGACGATGGTGTCCCGGATCTGTTTGTAATCCTCCCGGAGGTTGTTGTCAAGCCCGATGCGGAGGTCCCAGGGGTTGCTGAAAATCTCGATGCGGCTCTCCTCCAACGACAGGATGGGGTCTTCGCCCTCCTGCGTCATGCGTACCGCCTGTTCGAGTCCGCCGCGGGTGAAGATGATGTCCACGGCGCGCGGCACGCCGTAGTTGGCGCCGTATTTGAACAGTACGGGGGTGTTCCCCGAGCCGTTCAGGCGGTTGATGGAGGCCCATTCCACGTCTTCCGACAGACGGACCGACCATTCGCCGGTGGAATAGATCCGCACCTGGGTGGAGCCGGCGTCCGAAGTCAGCGTGTATTTGTTGGAATCCACATTCAGCGGCAGGTCCATGTCCGAATCCATTTCGCATCCGGTCAGCAGGAGCAGCGCCGTGACGAGGGGCAGGATGCCCGTGCGCCACGCTTTGTAGATGCTGTCTGTAAGGTTATTTTTCATCGTTGTGTTTTTTTGTTCGTTCCGTCGGCCTTACATGCCGTATTCGTTATAGGCCTTGTTGTCGAGTGCGCCGCCCGAATAGACGACCTCCTTGTCGGGGATCGGGTAGTATTCGTGGCAGGGGAGCATGTTGTCCTTGAGCGTCGGGTAGTTGGTGTATTCGTAGGTCATCTGATACCAGATTCCCCAGCGTACCAGGTCGAACTTGCGCTGGAATTCGCCCAGCAGTTCGCGTCCGCGCTCCTTCTGGATCTCCTCCAGAAGCGCATCTTTGTTCTTGAAGACGTAGGCGGTGGTTCCGGCGCGTTCCCGGACCATGTTCAGGTAGCGGACGGCCTCGTCGGAGTCCTCCGTCTCGGCGTAGCACTCCGCCATCATCAGGATGGCGTCGGCATAGCGGAATACCTTCTGGTTGGAGAAGTCGGCGGTGTTCTGCATCCCCGGACACCAGAATTTCGGGCCGAGCCACGGACGGATTCCCACGCCCGAGAAGGGCTTGCCGTCGTATTCCCACGCCATGTTCAGCGTTTTGCGCTTGTCGTTGCTTTTTTTGGTCTGGAGACCGTCGCAGAAGTAGCTGTTGGGGCGCATGGAGGTCCAGGTGGTCATGCCCGTGCCCATTTCGGGAATCTCCACGCCGTCGTAGATGCCCTTGCCGTTGTGGTACGGAGTGGTGATGGCTGCCACGTTGGTCGTGACGGACAGTCCGCCGGGCGTGTAGGTGCGCTGCACCTCGAAGATCGACTCCGGGGTGTTCTTGTTGCGGAACATGATGTCTTCGAGCGGATACTGTTGCAGGTCGCCGTAGATTTTCTCCAGTTCGCCGAGCGCCTCGAGGGCGTCGTCCCAGCGGTGGTTCCACTGCGCGAGCTTGGCAATCATCATCCAGCCCATCGCGGCGCCCATGCGGTTGTCCGCGACCTCCGACGAACGCACCTGGTCCATCGAGGGCACGTAACGCTGCAATTCGTCGATCAGGTAGTCGCGGGTCTCCTTTGCCGACATGCGGCCCATGTGGGCGATCTCCTGCATCACCTGTTGGTCGGCGACCTCCTTGGTGTAGAAGGGCACGTCGCCGAAGATGCAGGTCAGCAGCCAGTAGTAGAACGAGCGGATGACCACGCCTTCGGCCAGCAGCGGCAACTTGTCGGCTTCCGAAGACTCCTTGATGTCGTTCAGGGGCGAACGTTCGATGGCGGCGATGGTCGAGTTGCAGTACATGACGCCCTTGTAGCACTGGGTCCATATCTTCTGGCCGTTGAGCGGCTTCGCGGGGGATATGTCGAGCTGGGCGTCCTTGGTTCCCGAAGCGATGTACATCAGGTCGGTGACGCCTTCGGTCATGATCAGGAAACAGTAGTCGTAGATGCTGTTGATCGGTATGTAGCAGGCATTCAGGCCCGCCAGGCATTGCGCCCGGGTCTTGTAGTACTCCTTGGGTCCTACGAACGACGTGGGGTGTTCGTCCAGGTCGCACGCGCTGAACAGCAGGGCGGCGGTTACCGTGGCTGCCAGCAGGTATTTTTTCAGGAAACTGTATGATTTCATGGTCTTGGCTGTTAGTATCTGATCTGGAGGCTGAAAATAATGGTCCGGGGCTTGGGGTAAGCGCCGATGTCGACGCGCCGCAGGGCCGAGTTGGAACTCGATGTCGAAACGTCCGGGTCGAATCCGTTGTATTTCTTCCACAGGTAGAGGTTCTCGCCGCTGACGCTTACGCGGATGTCGCGCAGGCGGTTTTTGGTGACCTTGCGCATGTCGAACGTGTAGCTCGCGGAGATGTTCTTCAGCCGCAGGTAGCTTGCGTCGTGCACCAGCCGGTCGCTGGGCAGGGCGTCGTAGCTGCCGGCCATCGGCAGGTTCGAATTCGGGTTGCGGACCGGATGCCAGGAGTTCTGCATGTACTTGTATTGGTTGGTATAAGGCGAACCGTTGCCCATCCAGAGTTCGGCGACGTTGTAGATCTTGCCGCCGATCGAGTAGTTGAAGAAGAAGCTGAATGTGAAGTTATGGATGTTGAACGTGTTCTGGATACCGCCGTAGAGATCCGGATCGGCCGATCCGAGGTAGACCAGGTCGTCGCTGTTCAGCGCTCCGTCGTGGTTGATGTCCTGATAGCGGGCGTATCCGGGCTTGAAGGTGTTGCCGCTGGCCGAGGCGTAGGCCTTGGTGATCTTGTTGCGCTCGACCTCTTCCTGGTTGTGCCATACGCCGCCGTAGCGGAATCCCCAGAGGGCGTTGAGCGTGTAGCCCTTCTTGTAGCCGTACATCATGTAGGTGGTTCCCGACGACGACGGCGACGAGTAGGCTGTCACGAAGTCTTCCGAGGCGATGTCGTCCACCATCTGCCTGTTGCGCGACAGGGTGAGGGTCGTCGACCACTGGAATTTCGGACGGACGATGTTGCGGCTTTCGACGGTGAGTTCCCATCCCTTGTTGGTGGTGCGTCCGGCGTTGGCGAAGTAGTTGGTGTAACCCGTCTGCGAGGCTACCTGTACGGTCAGCAGCAGGTCGCGGGTCTTGATCAGATAGGCGTCGGCCGTGACGTTGAGCCGTCCGTCGAACAGCGAGATGTCGGCTCCGAGGGTATACTGGTCGGAGGTTTCCCACGTCAGGTCGGGTGATGCCAGACGCGACGGGTAGACCGCCAGCTGCTGCGTGCCTCCCATCAGGTAGCCGCTCGTCGAGTTGCCGACGGCCGCCAGCGAACGGTAGGCCGAGATGGCGTCGTTACCGGTGCGTCCGAGGCTGGCGCGCAGGGCCAGTTCGTCGATCCACTTGGCTTTTTGCAGGAACTTCTCGTTGGCGATGTTCCAGCGGAGGGCCGCCGAGGGGAAGAATCCCCATTTCTTGTTGGCGGCGAAGTTCGAGGCGCCGTCGTAACGGGCCGTGAACGTAACGTAGTAACGCTCCTTGTAGTTGTAGTTCAGACGTCCGAACACCGACATCTTGGTCCAGTCCGTGTGGTTGGTGCTGATCGAGGTGTTCTGCTTGTCGGGAACCGCGGCCATGTTGTTCCAGGTGAGTTCGTCGAGCGTATAGCCGTGCCCGGTGATGCTCAAGTTGTTGTCGTACTTGATCTGCGCGGTGTATCCGCCCAGCACGTCGAAATTGTGGCCGCTCTTGGGGCGCAATTCGTAGTAGACCGTATTTTCGCTTGAGAAACTCGTGTCGTCGTACTCGTCGCGGCTGGCGTAACCGCCTTCGTTCTCCTTCTTGGCCGGCAGGTATCCCGGCTCGTAGTAGCGTCCGTGGCGCTGGTAGGAGTAGTAGGTGAACTGGCTGCGCAGCTTCAGCCCCTTGACGGGGGTCACTTCGACGAATGCGCTGTTGTTGAGCGAAATGCGCCGGGCGTTCTTGAGGCAGTGGTCGAGCATGATGCGCGGGTTGTTGAATTTCTGTCCCGAGTACCACAGGTCGTTCATGTCGGATGTGGGGGAGAGGAACGGGCTGAGGAACACGGCGGCGTTCCACCAGTTGGTTCCGCCGATGGTAGCCAGGTTTTCGTCCTGATCGCGGTAGGTGTAGCTCAGGTTCAGTCCGGCCTTGAGCCATTTGGCGAACTCGTGGTCGACCTTCAGGCGCGCCGAGTAACGTTTCAGCCCGCTGTTGTCGATGATTCCCTGCGTTTCGTTGAATCCGGCCGAGGCGTAGTAGGAGCTTTTCGCGGAGGCTCCCGAAATCGAAAGGTCGTAATTCTGGTAGAGCGCCGTGCGCGTGATGGCGTCGATCCAGTTCGTGCCGACGCCTTTGGCCTCGGGGTTGGGGAAGGGGTATTTCGACATCGGCGAGTCGGGTTCGATTTTATCGTTGCCGTCGGCGCTTGAGAAGAAATAGGCGTAGTCGTTGCGGTAGCGGGCGAACTCCGTGGCATCCATGATGTCGAGCTGACGCGGGAGTTGCGAAAATCCCAGGTCGGTCTTGAAGGAGATGTTGGGGCGTCCGTCCATGCCGCGGCCCTTCTTGGTCGTGATCACGATCACGCCGTTCGAGCCGCGCGCGCCGTAAATGGCCGTCGACGAGGCGTCCTTCAGCACCGAGATCGACTCGATGTCCGAGGAGTTGATGTCGTTCAGGTCGTGAATGCCGTCGATGACGCCGTCGACGATGATCAGCGGTTCGTTCGATGCCGAGATCGAGCGCGTGCCGCGGATACGGATCGAGGTCGTGGCGCCCGGCTCTCCGGTCGTGGCCATGATGTCGGCGCCGGCGATGCGGCCCTGGAGGGCCTGGTCGACCGAAACCACCGGCACGTCCTTGATGTCGCTCATCTTGACGTTGGCCACCGAACCCGTCAGGTCGGTTTTCTTCACCGTGCCGTAGCCGATCACGACCACTTCGTCGATGGTCTGCTTGCTCTGTTCGAGTTGCACGTCGACCTTCGTGCGCGCGCCGACCTTTTCGGTTTTGGCTTCATAGCCGATGTACTGGAAGGTCAGCGAAGCGCCTTCGGGAACCTGGATCGAATAATCGCCCGTGGCGTTGGTGCTGGCGCCGTTCGTCGTGCCCGTCACCAGTACGGTCGCGCCGATCAGCGGCTCGCCGCTCTGGTCCGTAACCTTGCCCGTTACGGTATGTTTGGTTCCGCTTTTCTGCGCGAAGGCAGGCGCTGCCGTCAGCGCTCCCGAAACCAGCAGGATCAGTAATATGATATATTGTTTCATGCGAATTTTTATTTAAGTGCAACTCCTGATGCTTGCTTCCCGGAGGGGTAGTGGCGGAATTCGATCATCACCGGGTAGTGGTCCGAATGCGTGGCGGTAAATTCGTCGTAGATGATGCGCGAGTCGGTTATTTCACGCATCACGGCCTGCGAGGCGTAGATGAAGTCGATCCGCCGTTGATCCGCCGTCGATTCGCCGTTGTAGGGGGTGGGAACGGTGTGGAAGAACTGGCTGTGGCGGTCGCGCAGGGCGTCGCAGTAGCCGCTCTTGAGTACGATCGAATGCGTCTCGAAATAGGTGTTCGCGGGCATCGCGTCGGCATCCTTGGGCGAATAGGAGTTGAAGTCGCCCGCCATCAGCCACAGCGGTTCCACCGGATAGCGGCGGATGGTGCTGTCGAGGATGCAGTTGATCTCCCGGTCGCGGTAGGTGTTGCCCGTCCCGGCTGCGCCCTGCCCGTTGGGATAGGTTCCGAAGGGATAGAGGTGCAGCACCACGACGTTGATGTCCTTGATGCGGGTGTGGATGGCTCCGTGCCAGAGGGGAACGTCTTCGAGCAGGCGGTTGCGCAGTTCGATGGGGTATTTCGACGTCAGCCCCACCGGAAATCCGCTCTCCTTGCAGAGTATGGCGTAGGGGTGCCCGTAGCGGCCGGCAAGGGCCGTGAGCGACTCCTCGGTGAATGCGTTGCACTCGCAGAGGGCCATGAAGTCGGGGTCCTTCTCCTTTACCCAGTCGACGAAGTTGTCGAAGTTCTGGGCTTTGTCGAGCTTCATGCCCTCGAGAATATTGTAACTGATGAAACGCAGGGTTTCGGGCTGGACGCTCGTTCCCGGATCGGTCGTCAGTTCCTCGTCCGGTGCGGCGGGATCGTCGTCGCAGGCGGGCAGCAGGGCCGTGGCCGTGAGCAGCGTCGCCCCGAAAGCCAGCCGGCGCAGCATCTGTATCGTGTCGTATGTTTTCATGTCGTTCGCTGGTTTATTTGTTGTAACGCAGGGCTGCGTAGGAGACGGTGAATGCGTTGGCTACCTGTCCGTTGGATGCGATGGTCGCGGTGTCGTAGGTCGTCGCCGTGCCGATCTTGTTCTGCACGGGGCGCAGGCGGATCCATGCCACGCTCTGTCCCAGAATCTCGGTGGGAACCTGCATCCACACGTTCTTGTCGCCCGAAAGCTGCTCGAGCTGCATGTTGCCCCAGTTGCCGTTGTCGGGAACCGTGAAATCGGTGAGCTTCTTCCAGTTGTCGCCGTCGAGCGAATATTCCGCCGTCCAGTAGCGCAGTCCGCCCTGTGCCGAGTGGTAGCGGCAGGTGAAGACGAAGGAGCATTGCGTGGAGCTGACGCCCTGCGTCGAGAACTCGAAGATCAGGGAGTTTCCCGTGTTCTTCGCCGTGTCCCACAGCTGTTTGTGGCCCCACGAGGCGTTGTTGATGGTCAGCCCGTTTTCGGCGGCCCGGTAGGCGCTGCCGACGGCCAGCCAGGCGTAGGTGCTCATAAACGAGAGTCCCGAACCCGTCGTTGCGGCCACGCAATGCGCCTGACCGCTGTCGGTTGCCGGATGCGGATACTGCGGGAATGCGTAAGCGCGGGGGTCCTTGCTGCCGTTGGGACTCCACTCCACGGCCACGGCCGAGAAGACGTTGTCGGCCGACTCGTCCAGCGCGATGTCCTCGCGCGTCACGTTGCGGATCTGGTAACGGCCGATGTCGCCGCCCCGCTCGAAGAAGGTGTAAGGCTCGTGTACGATGATGCCGGTGATCGTTCCCTCGCCGTCGGGCATCTCCTTGAAACGCCAGTCGCAGCCGTGGTTGGTCATCAGGTAGATCATGTCGCCGTGACGGTCGAGTACGGCCGCGGGGTAGTAGTTGTTGAAACTGTTGGTGTAGTTGATGTGCACGGGGATGAAACGTCCGGTGCGCACGGCCATCTGGCAGCGTTTGAGCGTCACCTGGGTGTAGATGTCGGCGTCAGTCAGCTGGTCGATGAAGCGTCGTTTCGCGGGCAGCTCTTCGGCCGTTCCGGCCTCTTTGGTGACGATGTGGTCCTGCGTCACGCCGCTGAGCGTGTAGCGTTCGGGGTTGCTCCGTTTGGTCAGCGTGAGGCCCTTGCACCAGAGTTTGAGTTTGTCATATCGTTGCAGGTTGTTCTGCTGGGCGTCGGTCGTGACGAGGGCGAGACCCAGCGAGGCGTCGGCGTTCTGCATGTAGGCCGTGCAGTCGTTGATGCCCAGGTCGGGTTTCTCCGCGGCCTTGGGCATGGGGCTTCCGGCCATGTTGGGCGAGGTCCGGTCGCTGATGACCGTGCCGCTTACGGCGATGTCCTGATCGAGGGTGATCTCGCCTTCCGCCTCCGCGATCAGCCCGCGCAGCTCCTCGAAGGTCATCTCGCGGGTCTCCGCCGTACCGCCCGGGATACCCTGATAGGCTGTGAAATAGGTTGTGTGATCTTCGCCCCAGTCGTCCTGAAATCGGAGCCGGAACCGCGCCGTGCGAGGCTCGAATTTCTTGTTGTCGGCGATCCGGAACCGGAAATATTTGAAATCCTGGGCGTAGCTGACGCTGTCGGCCCACGGTTCGGCAGCGGAATTCTCGTCGTAAACGACCGTCCAGTAGATTTTCTTGGACAGCGGAATGTTGGTGTCGATCGCAACGGAGTCGATCGTTTCTACGGATGAATATTGTTTTCCGATGTACTTGAACTCCAGGAGCGGCGTCGTGCCGTACTGCATCAGGTAAATCGTGTCGACGACCTGCTGGCGGGCCGATGAGACGAGGATGGTTCCCTTGCGGGGAAGCGAGTTGTTGGTCCGGTAATTGAGGTTGAGCGAGCCGCCCGTTTCGCCGCTGTCGGCGCCGTCGACCGAGACCCAGAGTCTGGTCTCGGGCGTGAGCCGCGCCTGCCACGGTCCGGAGGTCTCTACCTTGATGGTGCGGGAGCCTGCGTCGCTGGAGACGAAGACTTCGCTGCTGACGCCTTTCGAGCCGATAGCCGGCTCCGTTTCATCCTCGCTGCACCCCCCCCCGAGCAATAGGGCCGAGGCGGCGAAGGCGCAGATCAGGCTGAAGCGCTTGGTGTAGAATTTTTTCATCGTATGTCGTAGTTTGGGTTTTTAGTGTCGCGGGGCATTCTGTTCCCAGGTGAGTTTGCCGAACAGGTCTTCGAAATCGTACCATTTCAGGCGCAGCACGTAGAGGTTGTCGATGAAGATGCGTGTGTTGCCGCTCTCCATCTCGTATTTGCCGGCCATCAGTTCCATGCGCGTGTTGCTCGTAAAGGGATTTTTGGGGTGGGAGAAGATGATGAACTCCTGCTGGGAGTTTTTCCACATGGCCGTCGGAAGCTCCGCAGCCGTGGGATCGAGGTGTCCCACACGGACGGTTTTCTCGGTGGTTCCGTCGGCGAACTGCCCGCCTCCCGTGATCCGCACGGTCAGTTCGTCGTTGTCTTTCGTGCCGTCGGCCGCCGCATAGGCGATGGCGTTGAAACGGACCATGGCGGCCGTGTCGTTCCGGATGCCCGGATCGTACGGGGTCAGCAGGTTGGCTCCGTGTCCGGCGTCGTCGCCGAGTTTGACGTAGCCGTTTTTGCCGTAGCAGTAGGCCGTGCCTCCCTCCTGTGCGGGCGTCGATTCCAGCCCCATTTTCTTCTGGTCGGCGGTCCAGCTGTCGATCGGCGTTTCGCCCCGGGTCTCCAGAGGTTCTGCCGAACCGTACTTCAGCCAGTCGAAGTTGCCCTCGTAATCTTTGGTGTATTTCGGGAATCCCTGCACCACGGCGATGAATTCATTGAGGAATTCGACGTCGGTGTGCAGCGAGATGCACCCTTTCCGTTCTACGTAGGACTCCGTGTGCGGGGTGATCAGCAGGACCAGTTCGTCGATTCCGGGCCTGACGCCGCGTTTGATTTCGTCGACGTTGAGCCACTCCTCGGCCGGCAGTTCTCCGGACTCTTCCTTTTCGCCTTCGAATCCGACCTGATAAGCCACATTGCTTCTGATATAGATGGACCTTTTGAACGGAGTGGCGTCCTGCTCTTTCGACGCTCTGACGGGGATGTGCAGGGTTCCCGTCAGCGCTTTTTCGAACTCGGGCGAGTTCGACCACTCGATGTGTTCCCTGCGGGAGTAGTCCTTGTCGTCGTCGCAGGCTGTGCCCAGAGATACCGTGCCGGTCAGCAGCAGTACCGTGATCAGCGGGGTGACGCTCCTTTTCGGGATTTTCAGAGATAGAGTTGTTCTCATAGCATTTAGGTTAATTGGTCTGAAAAAGTTTGGAAAATTTTAGCTAAATTTCGGGTGAATATTGAAAATATTTTCATTACAAAGATAGCCCTTAATAAATATGAGGAAAGGGCCTTGCCCGAAAATGTAAATGAATGTAAATCTTATCTTGTTTATTGTCAGCATGTTCGATTTTTACACCCCCGTGCGTTATGTAAATGCTGAAACTTTGATATTTTACTTTTTAATACATTTGTAATATGCAGGTCCTTTCTTCTGATTTGCTTTTGTGCTATTAAAACGCTATGTTTGTATTAAACCGAAACCTGAAATGAAAATCCTCCTTCTTGCCGCAGCGTTGTTCTCCGCGCTGTCCGCGGCTCCGGCTTCCCCGGGTGAAAAGACCGACCTGCAGGAGCTGTTCCGCAGTCTCGACCGGGTGATCGCCCGCAGCGGCGAGTACACGGCGCGGCGCGAATCCCGCATTGATTCGCTCAAGCGCGCTCTGACCCGCGACGGGCTTTCGCTGCGCGAGCGTTTCGACCTGACCGAGCGGCTCGCCGAAAATTACAACTCCTACCAGAGCGACTTCGCGCTTCTCTACCTCCGGCGAACTCTTGCGCTGGCCGAGAAGACCGGCGACAACGACCTGATCATGCGTGCCCGCTCCGGGATTGCGCTCTGTTACAGCCTGGGCGGACGTTTCTACGAGGCCGAGGAGATCTTGAGCGGCATCCGCGACACGGTGCACGTCAGCCGCCGGGCGCTGCAATCCTATTATGTCGCCCGGCATCGCATGAACCGCGAACTCTACGCCCTGACCGAGCCGGGCGAACGCCGCGACCTTTTCCGCCGGCGCGAGCACTATTATGCGGTCAGCGCGGCGGAAATCAGCGAGGACACCTTCACGAGCCTGTACTACGGGTATATGGATGCCATCGTCCGCAAGGACTGGTCCGAGGCTTCGACCCTCTGCGACAGCCTGCTGGTCTCGGTCCCTTCCGATTCCCACTCCTACGCCAAGGCCGCCAACCACAAGGCGCAGCTCGAGGGGAAGGCGGGGCGTCCCGACGAGGAACTCGCCTGGTTCATACGTTCGGCCATGGCCGACATCCAGTCCGCCGTGCGTGACCACGGGTCGCTGTGCACCGTCTCCGAGGAGCTTTTCAACCGGGGCGACGTCGATCGGGCGATGGATTATATCCGCGTGGCGATTCGCGACACGCGTTTCTTCAACTCCCCGAGCCGCTCGTGGCGCGACATGGCCATCCTGCCGCAGATCGAGGCGGCTTACAGCGAGCGCAACGCCCGCCTGCACACGATGTACATCGTGCTGATCGTCGTCATCCTGCTCTTTTTCGTCTCGGCCGTCGCCGCGGGGCTTTACGTGCTGTCCCGCAACCGGAAGCTCTGCGCCGTGCAGCAAACCCTCCGCGAATCGAACGACAAACTCAACGGCCTGGCCCGGAGCCTGCGCGAGACGAACGACCGCCTGAGCGCGCAGAACCTCCGGATCGCCGATGCCAACCGGATCAAGGAGGTCTATATCGGGGGCTTTCTCCAGACGATTTCGGAATATATCAACAAACTCTCGGGTACGTATCAGTATGTCAACAAGATGCTGCGCGACGACCGGATCGCCGAACTCCGCCGCGAATACGCCCGCAGCAACGTCCGCAACGACGAGCTGAAGGAGTTCTATGCGCTTTTCGACAAGACCTTCCTCGGGCTTTTTCCCTCGTTCATCGACGAGATGAACGGCCTGCTTGCCGACGAGGCCCGCACCGAGGGGCGTCACGACGGCGAACTGACCACCGTGCTGCGCATCTACGCGCTGATCCGCCTGGGCATCACCGACACGGCGACCATCGCCGCGCTGCTGCACTGTTCGATCCGCACCGTCTACAACTACCGCTCGTTCACCCAGCGGCACTCGCGGCCCGACGTCGGCGACCTGGAACAGCGTGTGCAGCTGATCGGGTTGAACGGGATCGCCGCCCGGTCCTGACGGAGCCGCGTGTGCCGAAAAGCGTAAAATAACGCTGTTCCGGCAATTTTAACCTCCCGGCCGTAACAACGGCCGGGAGGTTTACAGAAGGCTACTCCCCCTTCTTATGGGTGTACTCCTGCAGGACATAGGTCGTGAAGATCGGAAAGAACATCATGCCCAACGACGGAAGCAGCACGCAGAAGACCTTGCCGACGGCCGTGACGGGGAAAATCTCCGCACCGACGGTCGTGACGTTCATCCACGCCCACCAGAGCGCATTGCCGAAGCCGTGGAGCTTGGGATTGACGAGCACCTCGTAGTCGTAGAACACCAGCCCGGAGATATAGGTAAAGACGACGACGGTGAAGATATAGGCGAAAAAGAGCCTCCGCATCCTGTTTTCGGAGACCAGCCACCGCACGATGATCACCATGGCCAGGAAGGCCCGGAGCAGCGGGATAAGTCCGACGAGCACGCCCCAGTCGTGGGTCATGCCGACGCCGCTCCACACCAGGATGTTCAGGTAGGGAACGGAAAGCAGCAGGAACGGCAGGTTGCGCCAGAAAAAACGGCCCGGACGTTCGGCAGCGGCCCAGCGGACGAAGAAATCGCACAGGAAAACGAGGCAGACGACGAACTGGATCGCAAGGTAGGTGCGGGACATGTGGACATGGTCGCCGGCAATGATCTCCCACGAGAGGGCCACGAGGAGCACCAGTCCGGCGATGAGTTTGACGGCGCCGAGCGTATCACGGATTCCGGCACGTGCCGATTGGGTAAGAGACATAGATTGCGGTTTTTCCGTAGCGCGCTCAAAATCAATGCCACAACCCGGAATCATAAATTTTACGGCGTTTTTTTGCCGAAAGATTTTGCACGATTGAAAATTTCTATTACCTTTGCACTCGCTTTCAGCAATGGCGGGTTAGCTCAGCTGGTTAGAGCGCATGATTCATAATCATGAGGTCCCGAGTTCAAGTCTCGGACCCGCTACGGAAGGAAACGGAGGTCTAAACGATCTCCGTTTTTTCGTTATCCGGAAAAACCGGGCGAATTACCGAAAAAAAAGCCTATTCACAGAAACAGCGGCTATCATGGAAAAGAAAACGATACTGGCGGCCTGCGCGGCCGCAACGCTGGCGTTCACCGGATGCTCCGGAGGGTTCAGCGCCGCAGAGGAGGAGACCATTCACGCCGGGAAGGGAGAAATCATGCGCATACTGACCGTCGGAAACCCGGCCGACTCGCTCGTCCTGCGTCAAAAGGCCGCTCCGGTGACCGGGCGGATGCTGCGGACGGACGACTACGCCGTCCTGCGCCGCAGGATGCTCGCGACGGTGCTGGACCCGCAGAACACGGGCGTAGGCATCGCCGCCCCGCAGGTGGGGATTCTCCGGCGGATGATCGCCGTGCAGCGTTTCGACAAGCCCGGAGAGCCGTTCGAATTCTACCTGAACCCGGAGATCGTCGAATCGTCGGCCGAAACCGCCCCGGGACGGGAAGGATGTCTCTCGATTCCGGGATTAGCGGGCACGGTGGTGCGGGCGCAGCGGATCGTATTGCGCTACCGCGACGAGCGGTTCGCCGAAAAAACGGAGACGATCGACGGATTCACGGCCGTAATCTTCCAGCACGAAACAGACCATCTCGACGGAATTCTCTACACCGACCGGACGGACGAAGCCCCCACGCCGGAAGAGTAGTCTCGCCGCACCGGTCAGACCAGTTCGCGGAGGTGTTTCAGATTGCTCTTGGCCGTGGCGACGACCTCGCCGGCGCGGCCTGAAAGAATCAGCCGGGTCATCGCCAGCGCAAAGCCCTTCATCTGCCCGAATTCGACCTTCGGGGGCATCGCCAGCGCATTGGGGTCGGTCCGGACATTCACCAGGACGGGACCCGGAGTGTCGAAGGCCTCGGCCAGCACCTCCGCCACGCTGTCGGGCGAATCAGCCGTGAATCCCCGGATGCCCATGGCCCGGGCAATGGACTCGAAATCGGGATTGCACATGTCGGTCTGCCAGTCGGGAAGCCCCGAGACCTCCATTTCCAGCTTCACCATCCCCAGCGAACGGTTGTCGAAGACAACGATCTTCACCGGGAGCTTATACTCCACGATCGTCGCCAGGTCGCCCAGCAGCATCGAGAGTCCCCCGTCGCCGCACAGCGCCACGACCTCCTGCCCGGGCCGCGCGAAGGCCGCGCCGATCGCCATGGGAAGGGCATTGGCCATCGAGCCGTGGTTGAACGAACCGAGCATCCGGCGGCGGCCCGTGGCGCGCAGGTAACGCGCACCCCACACACAGCACATGCCCGTATCGACGGTGAAGATCGCGCTGTCGGAAGCCAGCGTGTCGATCAGCGTCGCCACGTATTCGGGAGCGATATTGCCCGCACTTCCCCGCTTCGAGGCCACAGCGGCCATGTCGTCGCACAAGGCGCCGTAGATTTTCAGCTGGCGGTCGAGGAACACCCTATCGGAGCGTTCGCGCAGCATCGGGAACAGGGCCTGCAAGGTCTCCTTCACATCTCCGGCAAGCCCCAGTTCGACCCGGGCGCGGCGGCCGATGCGCTCGGGACGGATGTCCACCTGCGCGATACGGCACTCCGAGGGCAGAAAACAGTCGTAGGGGAAATCCGTGCCCAGCAACAGCAGCAGGTCCGATTCGTGCATGGCTCCGTAGGCCGAAGGAAGGCCCAGCAGACCCGTCATGCCGATCTCATACGGATTGTCGTACTGCACCTCCATCTTCGCCTTGAAAGTATATGCCACGGGAGCCTTGAGCATCGCGGCGAGCCGTACGACCTCGTCGTGGGCCTCGCGGGCGCCGATGCCGCAGAAAACCGTGATGCGTTCGGCCGAACCGATCATTTCGGCCAGCTGCCGCAGTTCGCCGTCGAGCGGACGGTAGATGCCGTGCGACGGCAGAGGTCCCGAGGCCCCGGGACTTTCGGCGCAGGGACTGGCCGCCACATCGCCCGGAAGTCCCACTACGGCAACCTCACGCCGGTGAATCGCATGCTGCAAAGCCGCCGGAAGCATCCGCGCGAACTGCGCGGGAGTAACGGCCATCTGGTTGTAACCGCTGCAATCGTCGAAAAGGCGGATCGGATCGGTCTCCTGGAAATAACCCGTGCCGAACTGGTCGGAGGGACAGGTCGAGGCGATGGCCAGCACCGGGCAATTGCTCCGGTGGGCGTCGTAGAGTCCGTTGATCAGGTGGACATGTCCCGGGCCGCTGCTGCCCGCGCAGCAGGCGATGCCGTTGAGTTCGGATTCGGCCGCTGCTGCGAAGGCCCCGCTCTCCTCGTGGCGCACGTGAACCCACCGGACGGTTCCGGCGCGACGTACGGCGTCGTTGACTTCGTTCAGGCTGTCGCCCGTCACGGCGTAGATGTGGCGGATACCCGCCCGGCAAATGGTTTCGACCAGCTGGTCGGCTACTTTCTTTCCCATAATATCGGCATTTTCAACTGTTTGCATCGTCGCGGAAGCATCCAAGATCAATACCAAAGCCACCGAAAAAAAGTTCCGTCCGCAACGCATTCGGGCGCTGCGGACGGAATGGCGTCCGGAAAGAATGGATCGTGTTATTCGATCTCCATCAGAACGGCGTCGGTAGCCACGGTCTGCCCCTGACGGACCAGAATCTGCTTGACCGTACCGGCGAAATCGCTCGTGATGGCGTTCTCCATCTTCATCGCTTCGAGAACGGCGACCTCCTGTCCGGCCTTCACCGCGTCGCCGACCTTCACCTTAAGCTCGATGATGCGGCCCGGCAGCGGAGCCGTCACGACGTTGCCCGTGATTACGGCCTGCGTCTCTCTGGCGGGCGTCTCCCCGGCCTTGGCGGCCGGCTCGGCCGGCTTCGAAGCCTCGTAGGCCTTCACCTTCATATTGGTCAGGAACGTCTTGGCGACCAGCGGGAACAACTCCAGCAGCAGCACCTCCTTTTCATCGGCGGCGAGCTTCACGCCTCCGGCTTCGGGAAGCTCGGGGTTGGGTTGCATCTGGTATTTCGAGGTGTCGTAGGGAGTCTCCTCGTGCACGCCGCAGATCTTGAACCGGAACTCGGGGTCGATCTTCACCGGCGTCTTGCCGTACTCGCCCTTCACGAGGCCCACGAACTGCGACGACTTGTTGGTGTACATCGGACGTCCGGCCTTCTCGTCGAGGGCGCAGTTGACGGCCTGCGCACCCACGATCTGCGAGGTGGGAGTCACCAGCGGCGGCAGACCCGCGGCCAGGCGCACCGAAGGGATCAGCTCCATGGCGCGGGGCAGGATCTCCTCGGCCTTGAGCTGCTTGAGCTGGGCCACCATGTTCGAATACATGCCGCCGGGAATCTCGGCCTTCTGCACCAGTTCGTTCGGAGCCGGAAAACCGAAATAGGCCTCGATCTTGCGGCAGGCGTCGATCGTAGCGTTCTCGTCGTCGTGCTGCGCCGCGGCGATCGCCCGGTCGAACAGGGCGTCGATCTCGGCGGGAAGCGTGTCGGTCACCGGGTTGAACGCCTTCGGCTCGGGTTTCTCGACGCCGAAGACCGACTGGTTCAGCTCCTTGCGGATGTCCCGCAGCTGGGTGTTGATCTTGGCCACGGCCTCCATGTTCACGCCCGTTTCGATGCCCAGCTTCTTGCAGAAAACATGGATCAGCTCGATGGCCGGGGCGCCCGTGCCTTCGGCAAAGTACCAGCAGTTGGTGTCCACGACGTCGACCCCGGCGATGATGGCCGAAAGCACCGAAGCCAGTCCGTAGCCCGGCGTGCAGTGGGTATGGAAATCGACGGGAACCGAAAGGTTCTTCTTCAGCAGGCGCACCAGCGTGGCGACACGGCGCGGCGGAATCAGACCCGACATGTCCTTGATGGTGATCATGTCGGCGCCCAGTGCGGCCATCTGGCGGGCCTTGTCGAGGAAATAGGCGTCGGTGAAGACCGGTTTGGGGGCCGATTTGCCCGTCAGCCTGGCCCAGAAACCCGGTTCGGGGTATTTCGGGTCCACGGTGTAGCAAACCGCACAGTCGGCGATGCCGCCGTACTGCTTGACGTATTTGACGGTCGATTTCACGTTGTCGACGTCGTTCAGGGCGTCGAAGATCCGCATGATGCCCAAACCGCTCCGGATCGAGTTGCGGCAGAAGCCGTCGATGATTTCGTCCGTATAGGGCGAGTAGCCGAACAAGTTGCGGCCGCGCGAAAGGGCCGTGAGTTTCGAGACATCGCCCACTGCCTTGTGGATGGTTTCGAGGCGCGTCCACGGATTCTCGTTGAGATAACGCATCACCGAGTCGGGGACGGCGCCGCCCCACACCTCCATCGCATAGAAATTGGCATCTTTGTAGAACGGCAGGCAGCGGTCGATCTGCTCCTGGTTCATACGCGTCGCGAAGGACGACTGCTGGCCGTCACGCAACGTAAGGTCTCTGATTTTGAGATTTCTCGCCATTTTGTAATATCATTTAAGGGTTCTTTGGCACGAATCCATTGTTATTCGAATAACAAAGGTAATAAACCCTCACGAATATGCAACTTTTTTCCGGGGAATTTTCAGGAAAAACGCCCCGGCCGCTTTCTTTCCGTAAAAAAGACGGGGAACCGAACGATCATCCGCCCGATCTGCCGCCGGGCTGGAACAGGTCCCGGTCGGGAAGCCCGTCGAGGTAGCTGCGTTTGAAGACATTGACGCAGAAGACAAACATCGCCAGCATCAGCGGCCCGAAGATGACGCCCATAAAGCCGAAGAGCGACAGGCCGATGAAGACCCCGAAAATGGTAATGAGCGGGTGCACGTCGGCCATCTTCTTCTGCATGACCATCCGCACGAGGTTGTCCACCTGCGTGACGACCAGCGTGCCGTACATCACCAGCCCGACGCCCTGCCCCCAGTTGCCGTCGAGACTCATGTAGGCCGCCAGCGGAAGCCACACGAGGGCCGTGCCGACGATGGGCAGGATCGTGGCGAAGCAGGTCAGCACGCCCCAGAAAAGCGGTTCGGGAACGCCGAAGGCCAGGTAACCGACATAGGCCACCACGCCCTGCGAGACGGCCAGCAGCGGAATGACGATGGCGTTCGAGCGCACGATCATATGGATTTCGCGCATCACGCTGCGCGCCGCGCGGCGGTCGAACGGCAGGATTTCGCGGCAGTAGGTCTCCATGCGCAGGCCCCCGATCAGCATGAAATAGAGCACGAAGAGCAGCACGACAAGGTTGACGGCGAAATTCACGATGCCGCCCACGAGCCACTGCCCCGCCCTGGGAAGGTAGCCCAGCACCGATTGCAGGTTGCTCTCGGACCAGAGGTCGTAGCCGGTTTTCTGCTGGATGAGTTCGGCGACGTGCCGGACGGGCGTGATGACCGACTGCGGATCGAGGGCCACGCCCTGGATTTTGTCGACGACCATCCAGACGATCAGGCTGATCGGAACGAGGAAGAAGAAGATCGCCTCGCCGAGCAGCAACGACGCCGCAAGGCTCCGCCGCCACCGCCGCCGTTCGCTCAAGAACCACATCTGACGCCGCAGCAGCACGTAGATCGTCACGGCCCCCAGCAAGCCGCCCAGAAACGGCGTCAGCTCGACGAAGATCGTAAGGCCCAGCCCCGCGATAAGCACGAAAAGCGAATAACGCCAGTATTTTTCACGCACCGAAAGCATACCCCGGCCCCGCGCAAGGAACGTGCCGCAGGCTTCCGGACCGGGAGGCCGGAATGTTGAAATATCGTCGACTGAAAATTTGCGCTATTCTATTGCGGCTCACAAATATTTGATATATATTTGCGCCATGGAAGGAATGGCTGAAATCGTCTGCACAGACACCCCGGAAATGAGTACCCGCCATTGGCGAAAAGCTCTTTCAGGACACACATACGACTGACGAGGGATGTTCCTGCAACAGGAATGTCTCTCGCCGTTTTCTCAAAACGGCCGAATCCGGAAACCGAAACGCCGCGAAAAAGGAAACAAACGATCCATCTACAACGAAACCCCAAAAAATCCCTTATTCACAAAAACCAACGTTTATGAAGAAATTTTTCCTTCTCATGCTCTCGGTCTTCGCATTTTGCGCAGCCGATGCGCAGGTGACGACTTCGGGAATGAACGGCACGGTGACCGACGCCGACGGACAGCCGCTCGCCGGCGCCACGGTCATCGCCGTGCACACCCCTTCGGGCACGCAGTACGGTGCTGTCACCGACAAGAACGGCGGCTACAACCTGCAAGGACTGCGCACGGGAGGTCCCTACACGGTGACCTTCTCGTTCGTGGGCTGCCAGAGCGTCGAATTCCCGGGACTGATGCTGTCGCTGGGCCAGACCCTCAAGCGCGACGCATTCCTCAAAGACAGTCAGGAACTCGAAGCCGTGGTCATCACGGCCGACGGCAAGAACAGTTCGATGAACGTCAACCGCGCAGGGGCGGTCACCAGCATCTCCAACGAGCAGATCGAACTGATGCCTACGGTCAACCGCAGCATGAACGACATCATGCGCCTCACGCCGCAGGCCTCGTCGACCACCTCGGGACTGGCCATCGGCGGCGGCAACTACCGCCAGTCGTACGTGACGGTCGACGGCGCGGCGTTCAACAACATGTTCGGCATCGGCGGCAACCTGCCCGCAGGCGGTTCGCCCATTTCGCTCGACGCGCTGGAGCAGGTATCGGTGTCGATAACCCCCTTCGACGTGCGCCAGAGCGGATTCACGGGCGGAGCGATCAACGCCGTCACCAAGTCGGGAACCAACGACCTGAAGGTCTCGGCTTACCTCTACTCCAAGAGCGACCAGCTCCAGGGCGACAAGTACGACGGCGGCAAACTGTCGCTGAGCGAGATGCGGAACAACACGCTCGGATTCAGCGTCGGCGCCCCGATCGTCAGGAACAAGCTCTTCGTGTTCGCCAACTTCGAGCGCGAGTGGAACACCACGCCGGGCAACTCCCGGCTGGCCCGCACGAGCGAAAGCCAGGATTTCGGCAAAGCCCTGCAATACAACCGTCCGACGGCCGCGAAACTCGATGAGATGAGCCGGTTCCTGATCGACAACTACGGCTACAACCCCGGCGCCTACCAGAACTATTCGGTGAAGACGCCCGGCTACAAGCTCATGGCACGCGTGGACTGGAACATCAACCGCAACCACGCGCTGAACGTGCGGTTCAGCCGGACGCAGAACAAGTATTCGTCGGCCCCGTCGTCGTCCATTTCGCCGCTCAACGCCGGCAAAGTGTACGACAAGGACGTTTACGGCCGCACCTCGGTCTACGCCATGTATTTCGGGAATTCGCGCTACTATCAGGAGCAGAACTTCACGTCGGTGGCCGCCGAACTCAACTCCCGCTTCATGGACAGCCGCCTGACGAACACGCTGCGCTACACCTATTCGCACCAGTACGAGCCGCGCAGCTACGACGGCGGCATCTTCCCGACGGTGGACATTCTGGAGCCAGCCGAGAACGGCGCGAGCGCCCTGTACGCCTCGTTCGGACTCGATCCCTTCACCGAAGGCAACCTGCGCGAAGTGTCGACGCACATCGTAACCGACGAGATCGGCTACACGCTGGGCAAGCACCGGCTGGTGGCCGGTTTGCAGTTCGAGCACAACCTGACCACGAACGGTTACTTGCAGGGCGGCGCGGGATACTACGTCTACGAAAGCTGGGACGACTTCAAGAACGACAAGGCCCCGCTGGCGTTCCGCATCGCACACGGCAACAACGACGACCTTTCGCAGGCGTTCCCCCAGTTCTCCCACATGCAGTACTCGGTCTACCTGCAGGACGAGATCAACGTGAGCGAGCGTTTCAAGGCGACGGTCGGAGTGCGTTTCGAAGTTCCGGTCTATCCGTCGATCTCGGGCAACGAAAATAAGGACTTTACGGAGATCTTCGCGGAACACGGCGGCTACAAGACCTCGGATATGCCCAAGGCGCGTCTGTCGGTGGCTCCCCGCGTGGGCTTCAACTGGGACATGACCGGCGAGCGCAAGTATATCCTCCGCGGAGGTACGGGCGTGTTCAACGGCCGCCTGCCGTTCGTATGGCTCGTATCGGTGGCCGGAAACAGCAACACCATCCAGAACGGACTGACGCTTTACAGAAACAAAAAGGGCGACAACATGCCCAAATTCCACACCAATGTCAAAGACATGCTGGAAGACGTGTACAAGGGAACCTACAAGGGACATGACCTGGCGGCCAACACGCAGCCGACCATCCTGGACAAGAACCTCAAAATGCCTTCGACGTGGAAAAGCTCGCTGGCGCTGGACCTGAAACTTCCGGGCGACGTCAACCTCAATATCGAGGGGATCTACAATAAGGACTTCAACTCGGTGACCGTCACCAAACTCGGCATGGTCGAGAAAGAGGGCGGCATCCGGCTCCCGGGCGAACCCGAGGCGCGCACCTATTGGGAAAGCGGCAATATCAGGAATAAGGACGGCGAGACCGTCAATCCCTACCTGATCAACAACACCGACGACGTGGACGGCTACTACGCTTCGGTCTCGGCGCAGGTGTCGAAAACCTGGGGCTTCGGTCTCTCGCTGACGGCGGCCTACACCTATTCGAGCGCCAAGAACGTGATCGACGGCATCGGCGATCAGGTGACCTCGGCATTCAGCACCAACACGTTCAACAAGAACGGTTCGAACGTGCCCGAACTGGGTTACGCATCCTACGTGTCGCCCCACCGCATCCTGCTCAACGTCGGCTACCGCCTCGCGCACAAGAGCGGCGCGTCGAACTTCGGGCTTTACTACGAGGCGTTCCGCCAGGGATATATCGGTTCGTACTCCTATTCGCGCTACTCCTACACGATGTACGTGCAGAGCGGCAAGTACCAGAACCCCGTGACGAACGACCGCGGCGCGGTGAACCTGATCTACATTCCGACCCGCGAGGAACTCGACGGCATGCCGTTCACGTCGGACGAGAACAGGGAGGAGTACTGGAAATTCATCCGGAACGACGACTATCTCTCGAAGCACACCGGCGAATACTCGAAGCGCGGCGGCGCCGTGATGCCCTGGCAGCACATGCTGAACTTCCGCTTCTCGCAGGACTTCTACGTCAACGTCAAAGGCCGGCGTAACACGATTTCGCTGGGGCTCGATGTCAACAACATCGCCAACATGCTCAACCGCGACTGGGGCAACGTCAAACGGATCAGCACGACCAACATCCTGAAATACGAGAACGGCGCCTACACGTTCAACAAACCCACATGGTCGAAGTACGCCGGCACGATTTCGACCTGGTCGGCGATGTTCAGCATCCGCTACACCTTCAACTAATCTCCCGGAAGAGGCTCAAAAAGGAAGAGACCGGTTTGCGCCGGTCTCTTCCTTTTGTTTATATGCAGTCTGATTGCAACAACCGCCGGCGCAGGGCGTCGCACGCCGCGTCGGGATCGCGGTGATCGAAGACGAAGCCGTGAATGCCCAGAGCGGCGGCCGCCTCGATGTTCATCTCCCGGTCGTCGATGAAAAGCGTCTCGGAAGGGGTTAGGTCATAGCGTTCGAGCAGAATCTCGTAGATGCGCGGCTCGGGTTTCACGGTGTGCTCCTCGCAGGAGACCACCTCGCCGTCGAAAAGCCCGTAGACGGGGAAGCGGCGCAGGAAGTCGATGAACTCGCGCGACATGTTCGAAAGCACGTAGAGCCGGTAGCCCGCTGCTTTCAGGTCGCCGACGAGCCGTTCGGTCGGCTTCACGGGTTCCTGCAGGTCGACGGCCAGCCGAAGGACGGCGGCACAGGTCTCCACGGGGCGGCCGGTCATCCCGCTGATGGTGGCGGTCACCTCTTCGAGCGTCGACGTGCCGCGGTCGTACTCCTCCCAGAAGAGCGGCATGCGCGGGGCGCGGAGAAAACTGAAAAATTCGAGCAGTTCGGGGGTGCACTTGCTTTTATCACGGGCGAAAAGGACTCCGCCAAGGTCAAAAACGATGTTTTTCATAGGGACAAAGATAGGAAAAAGTCGAATGGGGTGCAACACAAAATCGCTCGCAACTCCGTAAAACCTTCCGACTGGTAAAAGGATCGTTACGACCCCAAAGATACGAAAAATTTTGTTGGTGCGGGATTTGCAGGGTGTCCGGAAAACAATCAAGCCTATGAATCACGGTATAAGCATCCTTTTCCGCGCCATTCCGCTCGCAATGGCCGCCTTCTGCTTCGCTTACGGAGCCTATATTTTCGCGGCCGGAACCGACGCGGCGCGCCTGACGGCCGGTCCCGTCGTCTTCTACCTCGGGTCCATCTGCATCGCGCTCTACTGCACCGCCGCAACGATCATCCGCCAGATCATCGGGACCTACACGGCGGCGGCGAAGTACCTCTTCCCGGCGATCGGCTACACGTTCGCCGTGCTGACGCTCATCAGCGGCGCATTCATCATCGCCTCGCACTGGCCCGGGGCGCTGGTCACCGGACACGTCGTCTGCGGACTGGGGCTGATCACGGCCTGCGTGGCCACGGCGGCGACCTCGTCGACACGCTTCAGCCTGATTCCCAAAAACTCCGCCGACGACTCCTTCTCGGTCAACCCGGCCGGATTCACCCGCGCCGAGTCGTCGCTGCTGATCTTCATCGTCTCGGCAATCGCCGCCATCGCCTGGGTCTGGTGCATCCTGCTCTATGTGCGCGGAACGCTTCCGGCACACATCGTCGCCGGGAGCGTGATGTTCGGAATCGCCTGCGTCTGCACGTCGCTCATCGCGCTGGTCGCCAGCATCGCCCGCCAGGCCCGCGGCAGCTACACGATGGCCGAGAAAGGCAAATGGACGGGCCTCGTGCTGACGATGGGTTCGCTGGCATTCGTGCTGGGGCTGATCCTGATTTTCGCCTATTGGGACCATCCGATCAACTTCGTGGGATTCGTGCTGATCGGTCTGGCGCTGATCTGCTGGAGCATTTCGAGCAAGGTGATTCTGCTGGCGAAAATCTGGCACGCCGACTTCCCGCTGGCCAACCGCATTCCGATCATCCCCGTGCTGACGGCGCTGGCATGCCTGTTCCTCGCGGCGTTCCTCTACGAGGAGGCCGCATTCCAGGCCAAATTCTTCGTCCCGGCGCGTGTGCTGTCGGGATTCGGCGCCATCTGTTTCACGCTCTACTCCATCGTCTCGATCCTCGAAAGCGGAGCCAGCAAGAAGTAATTAAAAATTCATTTTAAGGAAGAGCAGATTTTGCACCCCTATTTTTGATCAGTGCGACGCAGATGCAAAAGCACCTATCGTGATTTTTGATTATCGCGGAGCAGATTTCGGCTTAACGCAGTTCGGCCCGGACGGGACATACGGAGGTATTTCCCGTTCGGGCCGGACAAGGCAGGGCGAAAGGCGCCCGTGAGAATCGAAAATCAGAACAGATGGAAGGCGACCGTAAGCCCCGCCATCACGATCGCGACCATCGACATCAGTTTGATGAGAATGTTGAGCGACGGACCCGACGTATCCTTGAAGGGATCGCCGACCGTATCGCCCACGACCGTGGCCCGGTGGCAGTCGGAACCCTTGCCGCCGAAGTGCCCCTCCTCGACCATCTTCTTGGCATTGTCCCAGGCGCCCCCGGCATTGGCCATGAAAACCGCCAGCACGAAACCGGAACTCAATCCGCCGACCAGAAGGCCCATTACGCCCGCCACCCCGAAGACCAGTCCGACAACGACCGGAGCGGCGATGGCCAGCAGGCTCGGAAACAGCATCTCACGCTGCGCACCGCGGGTCGAAATGGCGACGCAGCGCGCGTAGTCGGGCGTTCCCTCGCCCGTGAGGATGCCCTTGATCTCGCGGAACTGGCGGCGCACCTCCTCGACCATGCTCTGCGCGGCGCGGCCCACGGCGTTCATCGTCAGCCCGCAGAAGAGGAACGACATCATCGCGCCGATGAAGACGCCGATCAGCACCGTGGGGTTCATCAGCGACACGCGGTAATATTCCATGAAATCGAGAATCGAGGCGTCCTGCACGAAGCGCATCGTCCCGTCGGACATTTCGAGCATCGTCACCCCGTTGTGGATCAGACCGATGCGGATCTCCTCGATATAGGAGGCCAGCAGCGCGAGGGCCGTCAGGGCCGCCGACCCGATGGCGAAGCCCTTGCCCGTGGCGGCCGTGGTGTTGCCCAGCGCGTCGAGCGCGTCGGTGCGTTTGCGGACCTCGGGGCCGAGGCCGCTCATCTCGGCATTGCCGCCCGCATTGTCGGCGATAGGCCCGTAGGCGTCCGTGGCCAGCGTGATACCCAGCGTCGAGAGCATGCCCACGGCCGCGATGCCGATGCCGTAGAGACCCATCGACATATTCTGCGGAGCCATCATATTCTCGATGTCGAAGCCGATGGCGCAGAGGTAGGCAAGGATGATCGCCACGCCGATCGTCACGACAGGGATGGCCGTGGAGATCATTCCCGAGCCGATGCCGGCGATGATGACCGTCGCAGGGCCTGTCTGGGCGCTCCCGGCGATCTTCTGCGTCGGTTTATAAGAATGGGAGGTAAAGTATTCCGTGGCCTGCCCGATGACAATGCCCGCCACGAGGCCCGTGATGACCGAGAACGAGAGTCCGACCCAGTTCTCGACGCCCAGCAGGCAGAGGATGCCGAACGTGGCGGCGGCGATCAGCAGCGAGCTGAAATTGACGCCCACGCCCAGCGAACGGAGCAGTTCGCGCATCGTGGCCCCCTCCTTCGTGCGCACGAGGAAGATGCCGAGGATCGAGAGCAGGATGCCCACCGCGGCGATCAGCATCGGGGCCATCACGGCCTTGATCTGCAACGCCTCGGAACCGGCCGAGGAGAAGGCCGCGGCGCCCAGCGCCGCCGTGGCGAGGATCGAACCGCAGTAGCTCTCGTAAAGGTCGGCGCCCATGCCGGCCACGTCGCCCACGTTGTCGCCCACGTTGTCGGCGATGGTCGCGGGATTGCGCGGATCGTCCTCGGGGATGCCCGCCTCGACCTTGCCCACCAGGTCGGCGCCCACGTCGGCCGCCTTGGTGTAGATGCCGCCGCCGACACGCGCGAACAGAGCCTGCGTCGAGGCGCCCATGCCGAAGGTCAGCATCGTCGTGGTGATGACCACGAGCTTCTGCGGCCCGGCGACCTCGACGAAATGGTTCAGAATGACGTACCAGAACGAAATGTCGAGCAGGCCGAGGCCCACGACCACCAGTCCCATCACCGCACCGCTGCGGAATGCGACCTTCAGGCCGCGGTCCAGCGACTGCCGCGCGGCATTGGCCGTACGGGCCGAAGCGTAGGTCGCGGTCTTCATGCCGAAGTAGCCCGCAAGCCCCGAGAAAAAGCCGCCGGTGATGAAGGCGAAGGGAACCCAGCCGTTCTGCACCCCGGCGCCGTAGGCCAGCCAGGCGAAAAACAACGCCAGCACCGCGAAGACGATGCCGACGACCTTGTACTGCTGGCGCAGGTAGGCCATGGCGCCCTTGCGCACGTGCGCGGCGATCTCGCGCATGCGCGGCGTACCCTCGTCCTCGCGCTTCATCAGGCGGTAAAACGCCCATGCGAAGGACAGGGCGACGACGGACGCGGCAGGCACGATCCAGAAAATCGAAGGAATGTTCATATCATAAATTATAGTTAGTTGGTTGTATGCCTCTGCAAACTAATCAAGTAAGGTGAAAACAAATATAAGAAAATATCCCGGCCTCAAAAGGCCGGGCTGTTTTGTTCCGGGATTTTCCCGCTTATTTCTTCTGCTCTTTCAGCAGGTCGCGGATTTCGGTGAGCAGCAGCTCCTCTTTCGTCGGTGCGGGCGGTTCGGGAGCGGGAGCCGGAGCCTCTTCCTTTTTCTTCATCAGCCGGTTCATCAGCTTGACCATCAGGAACACGCAGAGCGCCAGGATCGTGAAATCCACGCACTGCTGGATGAATGCGCCGTAGTTCCAGTAGATCGGTTCTGCCGCTGCGGCAGCCTGTGCGGGATCGCCTCCTCCGGTCACCATGTCGCCCACGGAGTGCATGGCGTTCGACGTCACGTCGCGGACTTTCGAGATGTCGAGCCGCAGCTGCGAGAAGTCGGTGTTTCCGATCAGCGCGCCGATGGGCGGCATCAGGATGTCGTTCACGAGCGACGATACGATTTTGCCGAACGCGCCGCCGATGATCACGCCGACGGCCATGTCCATTACGTTGCCTTTGAGGGCGAACTCCTTGAATTCTTTGAGAAATGCCATATCGTTTAAGGGTTTGATGTATAATTAGTAGCAAAAATAACTGTTTTTTCCGGAAATCCAATAAGACATACGATCTTCCGCATCCTGTTTTCGGGTTTATAAAATCCGCGCCTACCCGCCTTCGTGTCCGTCTTTTTTTATACCTTTGTAATTCGAACCCAAATACAAGTTATGACTCCTGCCGCCGTTACCGCCACCGTCCTGGGCTATATAGCCGTCCTTTTCGCCGTCGCATGGGCCTCGGGCCGCCGTGCCGACAACGCCGGCTTCTTCACCGGCAACCGCCGCACCCCGTGGTACATGGCGGCTTTCGCCATGATCGGCGCCGCGATGTCGGGCGTGACCTTCATTTCGGTCCCCGGCTCGGTCGCCGCCGACTCGTTTTCCTACATGCAGATGGTCGCGGGCTTCACGGTAGGGCAGCTGATTGTGGCTTTCGTCCTGATTCCCACGTTCTACCGCCTGCGGGTCGTCTCGCTCTACGAGTATCTCGATAACCGTTTCGGCGTAAAGTCACACCGCACCGGGGCGTGGTTTTTCTTCATTTCGAAGATGCTGGGCGCCGCGCTGCGCGTCTATGTGGTCTGTGCCGTGATGCAGCTGCTGGTCTTTTCGCACTACGGCTTCCCGTTCTGGGGCAACGCCCTCGTCACGATGTTTTTCGTCTGGCTCTACACCCGGCAGGGCGGCGTCAAGTCGCTGATCTGGACCGATACGCTCAAGACTTTCTGCCTCGTGGCGAGCCTCGTGCTGTCGATCGTCTTCATCATGCGGGGGCTGGGTCTCTCGTTCGCCGATACGGCCCGCGAGGTTTCCGCTTCGCCCATGTCGCGCATTTTCTTCTTCGACGATCCCGCTTCGGACCGCTATTTCTGGAAAATGTTCGCCGCGGGTATCGTCCTGCTGGTGGCCATGACCGGACTCGATCAGGACATGATGCAGCGCAACTTGAGCTGCGCCACGCCGCGCGACTCGCAGAAGAACATCGTGCTGACGGCTGTGAGCCAGATTTTCGTGATCTTTCTGTTCCTCGTGCTGGGCGTGCTGCTCTATTTGTACATGGAGCGCAGCGGCATGGCCGCACTCGCCAAGAGCGATCAGGTCTTTTCGCTGGTCGCTGTCGAAGGTGGATTGCCGCTTATCGTTGGCATTCTGTTTGTTGTAGGACTTATTTCAAGTACTTATTCAGCTGCCGGGTCGGCCCTCACGGCTCTCACGACCTCTTTCACGGTGGATATGCTCGAAGGCACGAAACGCTATGGCGACGCACGCCTCACGCGCATCCGCCGCGGGGTCCACGTGGCGATGGCGCTCGGGATGGCCGGCGTGATCCTGGCCTTCGAGTACTGGGCCGACGACAGCGTCATCAATCTGGTCTACAAGGTCGCCAGCTATACCTACGGTCCGATTCTGGGCATGTTCGCCTTCGGGATGTTCACGCGCCTGAAGGTCCGCGACCGCTGGGTCCCGCTGGTGGCTCTCGCAGCCCCGGTGCTGAGTGCGCTGGTGCAGTGGTGGGCGCTGAAAGCGTGGGATTACCAGATCGGATTCGAACTGTTGATTTACAATGCCGCCTTTACGATGATCGGTATGCTGTTGCTTGTGAAACGCCATGAAAAATAAGGTTTTATATATTCTTATCTCACTCTTTGCTTTAGGTAATGTCTCCGCCGCGGAAATCGGTTCCGCGACGCGGCAGGAGATCGGCCGGACCCTTTCGCGCATCGTTTCGCGCGAGGTGACGAGCGGTTACCAGAAACCGGAGCCGATCACCGTGCGCGTTCAGGCCGTCAAGGCCTCGCGCAGCCGGGTGCGGATCTATGCCACGGCGGCGTTGGCCAACTATCCCTTCCGCGAGGAGAACCTGCGGGCCATGCGCGACTCGGTGCGCGCCCTGCTGCCGCATGAGTTCCGCAAGGCCACCGTCGAACTTTACACCGACGGCCGCGAGGCCTTCGAGTTGATTCCGCTGGCCTGCCGCAACGCCACGCAGCTGCGCAAAGCGGTCGATAAGAAGAAGATCGTGCTTTTCACCAACCGCTCCGGGCGTCCGCTCGTGACGCGCCTTTCGGCTCCCGAGACCCCCGGACGGGGACTTTCGGGACGCCATATCGCCCTGTGGCAGAGCCACGGACGCTATTTCGACCAGACGGAGAACCGCTGGAAATGGCAGCGTTCGGCGCTCTGGCAGACCTGCGAGGACCTCTATACGCAAAGCTATGTCTTGCCGTACCTGGTTCCGATGCTCGAAAACGCCGGGGCATGCGTGCTGCTGCCGCGCGAACGCGACGTGCAGAAATACGAAGTGCTGGCCGACAACGACAACGCCGGGCAGTATGCGGAGGAGGGGGCGTGGGAGAGCGGCGGCGCGGGCTTCGCGCACCTCCGGCAGGTCTATCATACGGGCGAAAATCCCTTCCGCGACGGCACGACGCGCCGTGTGCGGACCGTGACCGGCGGGGCCACGGGCCGTGCCGTGTGGCAGGCCGACATTCCCGAACGGGGCGAATATGCGGTTTATGTGAGCTATGAATCGACGCCCGAAAGCGCCGACGACGCGCATTATACGGTTCGCCACCTCGGCGGCGAGACCTCGTTTGCCGTCAATCAGACGATGGGCGGCGGGACGTGGATTTACCTCGGGCGTTTTCCCTTCGCCGCCGGACGGCAGGAGGTCGTGACCCTTTCGAACCGTTCGCGGGCGGGCGGGCGCATCGTCTCGGCCGACGCGGTGAAGATCGGAGGCGGCTACGGCAACGTGGCCCGCACGTCCTGCGATTCGCTGCGCCTGCCCGGCGCGGAGCATGCCGGGGAGACCAGCGGTTACCCGCGTTTCTGCGAGGGGGCGCGCTACTGGCTTCAGTGGGCGGGATTTCCGGAAGAGGTCTATACGCCGAAAAACAACACCGACGACTACAAGGACGACTACATGTCGCGCGCCCATTGGGTCAATGCCCTGATGGGCGGCTCGGAGCGTCTGCCCGACTCCGCGGGGCTGCGCATTCCGGTCGACATGGCGCTGGCGTTCCACTCCGACGCCGGGGTGCGCGACGGCGACGGCATCATCGGCACGCTGGGCATCTTCTTCACCCGCGAGAACAAGGGCAAATTCCAGGGCGGGGCCGACCGCTACCGTTCGCGCGACCTGACGGACCTCGTGCAGACGCAGATCGTCGAGGATATCCGCCGCACCTGCGAACCGGCCTGGAGCCGCCGCGGGATGTGGAACCGCGCCTACTACGAAGCGCGCGTGCCGGGAGTCCCGACGATGCTGCTCGAACTCTTGTCGCACCAGAATTTCGCCGACATGCGCCTGGGGCACGACCCGCGCTTCAAGTTCCTCGTGAGCCGGGCTGTTTACAAGGGTATCCTGCGTTATGTCAGTTCGCAATACGATCTGCCCTATGTGGTCCAGCCGCTGCCGGTCGAGGCTTTCGCTGCGGAATTCGCCGGCGCCAGCGAGGTCGCGCTCTCGTGGAGCCCGGCGATGGACCCGCTCGAAGCGACCGCCGCGCCGACGGGCTATGTGGTCTACACGCGCGTGGACGACGGCGGTTTCGACAACGGCCGCTATGTCGACAAACCCCGCCTGACCGTCCGGCAGGAACCGGGGCGCACGTACAGTTACCGGGTCACCGCCGTCAACGAGGGCGGCGAGAGCTTCCCGAGCGAGACGCTCGCGGCCTGCCGCGTGCCCGACGAAAAGGGCTGCGTGCTGATCGTCAACGGGTTCGACCGCGTGAGCGCCCCGCAGAGCGAACGGAACGATTCGCTGGCCGGATTCCGCATGGACCTCGACGGAGGCGTTGCGGACCGGCAGGACATCGCCTTCATCGGAGCGCAGCGCGTCTTCGACCTCGCGCAGGCCCGCTGCAACGTCGACAGCGTCGCCCTCGGGGCCTGCGTGTGCGACTGGGAGACCGACGTGATCGGCGGCAATACGTTCGACTATCCGGCCCTGCACGGGCGTTCCGTCGCGGCGGCGGGCTACTCGTTCTGCTCGGCGTCGGCCCGGGCCGTGGAGCGGGGCGAGGTGTCGCTCGAAGCCTATCCGGCCGTCGACCTGATCCTGGGCAAGCAGCGCACCACGCCGCTGGGCCGCGGTGTGTGCGAGGCGGCCTTCCGGACCTTTCCGCCGGAGTTGCAGGCCGCCTTGCGGCGTTATCTGGCCGGCGGCGGAGGGCTTTTTGCATCGGGAAGCTACGTGGCGGCCGACCTCTGGGCCGAAGGGACCCCGGAGGAGGGGCGCGCGTTCGCCCGGGAGGTGCTCCGCATCGACTCCGACGGGGGACATCCCTCGGAGCGCGGACGGGTGCGGGTCATGACTTCGGATACGTCGTTTTCGCGCGGCGAATACCGCTTCAATACCGAGTACCGCCGCGACCGTTACGTCGTCGAGCGGGCCGATGCGCTGAAGCCCGCGGGTGCGGGGGCTTTCGCCGTGATGCGTTACGACGACAGCGCCCGCACGGCGGCCGTGGCCTGCGATGCCGGAGGACGGACTTTCGTCGCGGGATTCCCCTTCGAGTCGATCCCCGACGGCGTGCAGCGCGACCGGCTGATGCGCGACGTGCTGCGGTTTTTGTTTTCCGATAAATAAAATGGAAGCAGTGGAACTGAAATTGAGAACCGAACAGCCTGCGGATTACCGCGAGACGGAGAACGTTACGCGGGAGGCGTTCTGGAACCTCTATTCGCCCGGATGTTGCGAGCACTACCTGTTGCATGTCATGCGTGACAGTCCGGCGTTTGTGCCCGAGTTGGATCTCGTGGCCGAGCGCGATGGGCGAATCGTGGGCAATGTCGTTTCCTTGCGCGCGGTTCTCCACGGTGACGACGGAACGGACTGTGAGGTGTTGAGCCTCGGGCCGATTTCGGTCCTGCCGGAGTGCCAGCGTCAGGGCATCGGCGGCCGGCTGATCTCCCGGACCCGCGAACTGGCCCGGGAACTGGGATTTCGGGCCTTGCTGCTCTGCGGCGACCCGGATTATTATTTGTATCAGGGCTTCGTTCCCGCCGAGATGCTGGGAATCCGCACGGCGGATAACATGTATGCCATGGCCCTGCACGTCTGTGAACTGTACGACGGTGCGTTGTCCGGCATTCGGGGGCGCTATGTCGAGGATCCGATTTACGACATCGACCCCTCCGCCGCCGAGGCTTTCGACCGGGAGTTTCCTGCGAAGGGGAAAGTTGTCGGAACGGAGTCGCAGCGGCGTTTCGACGAGATTGTCGTCGTGCGGCGGCCTGCGGAGTGAGAAATTGGTTGTTTAACTTAAAATAAGAAAGTCATGTCGTTGGAACAGCAGATTTCGAAAGGAATCATGGAGGCCATGAAGGCCAAGGACACGGTGCGCCTGAGCGCGCTGCGCAATGCGAAGAAATACATCATCGAGGCCAAGACCGCAGGTCCGGAGATCGCCGAACTGCCCGACGCCGACGTGCTGAAGATCATCTCGAAGCTCGCCAAGCAGGGAACCGACTCGGCGGCGATCTTCTCCGAGCAAAACCGTCCCGACCTGGCGTCGGAGGAGCTGGCCCAGGTGGCCGTTTTCCAGGAGTTCCTGCCCAGGCAGCTCACCCCGGAGGAACTGACCGCCGAGGTCAAGGCCCTGATCGCCGAGGTCGGCGCCACGTCGATGAAGGAGATGGGCAAGGTGATGGGCGTGGCTTCGAAGAGGCTCGCGGGCCGCGCCGACGGCAAGGACATTTCGGCCAAGGTTAGGGAGCTGCTGGCTTAAAATGCACCTGCTGGAACACCTGCACCGCAACGTGAAGACCGTCGCCATGCCGACGGCCATGGTTGTCGGGGCGTTGCTGTGCCGTCCGATCTCGGCGCTGGAGGAGCTGTCGGGGCAGATGATCACCCCGACGCTGATCTTCCTGATGCTGTTCGTCACCTTCTGCCGCGTGAAACCCAGCCAGATGAAGCCTTCGATGCTCCATGTGTGGCTGCTGCTGGTTCAGACGGTGGCCTGCATCGGGGTTTTTCTGCTGCTGCGTCCGCTGGACCTCATTCTGGCGCAGGGGGCGATGGTCTGCGTGCTGGCTCCCGTGGCGATGGCCGCGGTGGTCATCGGCGGCATGCTGGGGGCCAACGTCGCCACGATGGCTACGTACAGCCTGCTCTGCAACATGGCCGTCGCGCTGCTGGCGCCCGTGATCCTGACCTTCACGGGGACGGGGGCGTGCACCTTCGCGCAGATCCTGGCCCGCATCGCGCCGCTGCTGGTGATGCCGTTCGCTGCGGCGCAGTTCTGCCGGCTGGTCATCCCGAAGGCGGCGAAATGGGTCGGCGACCACAGCCAGATCTCGTTCTATATGTGGCTGGCGTCGCTGCTGGTCATCATCGGCCGCACGACGGCCTTCATCATCGACCTGCGCGACGCTTCGCTCGCGACGGAACTGTGGCTGGCCTTCGCCGCGCTGGCTATCTGCCTCGGGCAGTTCAAGGTGGGGCGCATGCTGGGCCGCCGTTACGGCGACGCTCCTGCGGGCGGACAGTCTCTCGGGCAGAAAAACACGGTCCTCGCGGTGTGGATGGCCCAGTCGTTCCTCGACCCGATCTCCTCGATCGCCCCCACGGCGTACATCGTCTGGCAGAACTTCGTTAACTCGTATCAGATATGGAGAAAGGACCGCGGGAAATGAACCGGGCGGGCAGGACGGTCTATCCGATCCTGCTGATGGTCTGCGCCACCCATCTGCTCAATGACATGATGCAGTCCGTCATTCCGGCGGTCTATCCGCTCCTTAAGGAGAAATTTGGCTTCACGTTTGCCCAGATCGGCCTCATCACACTGGTTTTCCAACTAACCTCGTCGCTTCTGCAACCTGTCGCCGGGCGGCTGGCCGACCTCCATCCGCGGCCCTATTCGCTGGCCGCGGGGATGTGTTTCACGCTGTGCGGACTGCTTGCGCTCGCCGCCGCTCCCGGCTTCGCCCTGATTTTGGTGTCGGTCGGACTGATCGGCTGCGGTTCGTCGGTCTTCCATCCCGAATCCTCGCGTGTGGCCCAGCTCGCCTCGGGAGGTCGCAAAGGGCTGGCGCAGTCGATCTTTCAGGTCGGCGGCAATGCCGGAAGCGCCATGGGGCCCCTGCTGGCCGCGCTGATCGTGATTCCGTTCGGGCAGGCTTCGATCGGTTGGTTCGCACTGGCCGCGCTGCTGGCTATCTTCATCCTCGTAAAGATCGGGAACTGGTACAAACGGCAACTGGCTTTGGCAGCCCGCAGGCCCGCCGTTGCGGCGGATACCACGGGGCCCGGACTCTCGAAACGTAAAATTCGGAATGCGCTCATTATCCTGGGCGTGCTGGTCTTCTCGAAGTATTTCTACATCGCCTCGATGACCAACTATTTCACCTTTTTCCTGATGGACAAATTCTCGATGTCGGTGCAGGGAGCGCAGTATGCGCTTTTCGCTTTCCTCGCGGCTTCGGCGGCGGGGACCTTCATCGGCGGGCCGGTCGGCGACCGCATCGGACGTAAATATGTGATATGGGGCTCGATCCTCGGTGCGGCGCCCTTTACGCTGATGCTTCCCTATGCCGGCCTGACCGGTACCATCGTGCTGGCCGTCATCATCGGACTGGTCATCTCGTCGGCCTTCTCGGCCATTCTGGTCTATGCCACCGACCTGATGCCCGGCAAGGTCGGCATGATCGCCGGGGTCTTCTTCGGGCTGATGTTCGGACTGGGCGGCCTCGGCTCGGCCTTCTTCGGGTGGCTGGCCGACCGGACGAGCATCGAATTTATTTTCCGGGTCAGCACCCTGCTGCCCCTGCTGGGCATCATCACGGGCTTTTTACCCAACATAGAATTGAAAAGAGATGAAAAATAAGATATATCCCCGCGAGGGGGACCGGCAGACGGTCTATCTGAAAGAGGTCGTCAGCGACCCGAATATCGAGGTGGGGGAGTGGACGATCTACAACGATTTCGCGGCCGACCCCGTCGATTTCGAACGCAACAACGTGCTGTATCACTATCCGGTGAACGGCGACCGGCTGGTCATCGGGAAATTCTGCTCGCTGGCCTGCGGCGCGCGGTTCCTCTTCAACAGCGCCAACCATACGCTCAAATCGCTGTCCACCTATCCGTTCCCGATTTTCTGGGGCGAGGAGTGGGGCATCGACAAGTCGGAGGTGGCTTCGGCGTGGGACAACCGGGGCGACATCGTTGTCGGCAATGACGTGTGGATCGGTTACGAAGCGGTCGTGATGGCGGGCGTTACGATCGGTGACGGGGCGATCGTCGCCTCACGGGCCGTTGTGACGCGCGATGTGCCGCCCTATGCCATCGTCGGAGGCGTTCCGGCCAAGGTCATCAAATACCGCTTCGATCCGGTGACGGTCGAAAGCCTGCTTGCGATAAAATGGTGGGAGTGGCCTGCGGAGACGATCCGCCGGGCTTTGCCCCTGATCCGCGGCGGGAAGGCCGAAGAGCTGGCGCTATTTGCGGAAAATGAAATAGACGGCTAAAACCAGGCAGAGGAATCCCGCGAGGTGGTTCCAGCGCAGGGTGTCGGATTTCATAAAGACCAGCGCGAAGACGGTGAAGACCGAGAGCGATACGACCTCCTGAATCACCTTGAGTTCCCAGATCGAGAACGGACCTCCGAATTCGGCGCTGCCGATGCGGTTGGCGGGGACCTGGAAGCAGTATTCGAACAGCGCGATGCCCCAGCTCAACAGAACGATGGCCGTCAGCCCGAAGCGTTCGAGCCGCGATTTGAAGGCGATATGCCCGTACCACGCCAGCGTCATAAAGGCGTTGGAGACGACGAGCAGCAGAACGGTGGCGAGACCCCGGAACATAGAATACAGATTTTTAAACCGCGCAAAAGTAGCAAATTATTCGATATGATCTCCTCCCGGCAGCAAAAATACGCATTGGTGACCGGCGCTTCGTCGGGAATCGGCCGCGAATATGCCGCGCAGCTGGCGGCAAAAGGGTATGATTTGGTAATGGCGGGCAATCGCGACGAAGAGAATCGCGCCGCGGCCCGGGAAATTGCGGCGCGTTACGGCGTGCGCACGCTGCCGCTCTGCATGGACCTTTCGGAACCGGATGCCGCCGTGAAACTCCATGCCGAAACCTCGGCGCGCGGCATCGAAATCGGGGTGCTCGTCTGCAATGCGGGCGTCCTGCTGTTCGGTCCGCTGGCCGCAGCCCCGCCCGAACGCATCGGCCGCATCGTCACGCTCCATTGCACGACGCCCGCGCTGCTGTGCCGTCTCTACGGGGAGGAGATGCGGCGACGGGGCGAGGGGTATATCCTCGTGATGTCGTCGGCGACGGCGTGGATGCCTTATCCGACGATTGCGGCCTACGCCGCGACGAAAAGTTTCCTGCGCACCTTCGCCCGGTCGCTGAATTTCGAGTTCCGCAAATACGGCGTCCGCGTGACGGGTGTTTTCCCGGGAGCGGTCGATACGCCGCTGTACGATCTGGACGCCGCCTGCCGCCGCCGGCTGCTTCGCTGGGGCGTCATGTCTGCGCCGCAGGAGGTGGCGCAACATGGTCTCCGGGCCTTGTTCCGGGGCCGTGGCAGCTGCATTCCGGGTGTTTTCACGAAAATCTGCGTCTGTGTCTGCCGGCTGGTTCCGGCGTGGCTGATGCGGTGCGTGCTGCGTATTCCCGCCGTCGCCCGGCTGTTTTAGGCCAGCAGGGCGCCGATGTCGTCGATATCGGCGAATGAGTCGATGATCCGGTCGGCCAGCGGCCCGCGCTCCAGCTCTTCGCGCGGCAGGGTGGTCGTGAGGGCCACGATCCGGCCTGCGCCGGCCCGCCTCGCCGCTTCGAATCCCGCCCGCGCATCCTCGAAGATCACGCAGTCGGCGGGCGAAACGCCCAGCGCCGCAGCCGCCGTGAGGTAGATCTCCGGGTCGGGTTTGCAGCGCGACACCATGTCGCCCGAGATCGCCGCATCGAAATAAGGCCGGATCGCACAGCTGTCGAGCACGAAATCTACGTTGGCCTTGCATCCCGACGAACCCACGGCGCACGGAATCCCCGCCGCACGGAGCCGTTCGAGCAACTCCTTCAGCCCTTCCACCGGGCGGATGTCCGGGGCGTATATTTCGCGGTAGATGGCTTCCTTCTCGTCGGCCAGCGCCGCGAGGCCCTTTTCGCGGATCACCTCCTCGGGCATCACCAGCCGCATGATGTCGTCGTTGCCCATGCCGAACCCGTTGGCGAGTTTCTCTCTCCAGTCGGTGACGCCGTAGCGGGCGCAAAAGATTTCGAAGGCCCGGATGTGTACCGGGGAGTTGGCGACCAGCGTGCCGTCCATGTCGAATATAGCTGCTTTCTTCATCGTCGGTTTCGTTTTCAGGGCCTAAAGATAGGCAAAATCCCCGACACGCACGGCTTGCGCCGGTCAGAATTTGAGTTGCAGGCTTAAATTGACGGCGAAGTTCTGAATCTCCTGTCCGGGTTTGGGACCTCGGTGTGTGAGTCGCCAGATGCAGTCCACGCGGAAGAGCCTGAAGATGTTCTCCACGCCGAATCCGGCCTCGACATAGGGGTCCGACACCGAGGTCATGCCTGCGGGGAAGAGAAGGTCGGCCTGCGTTCCGGCCGTCGACCCGTTGTTTTCGCGCGAAAGCGTGCCCCATACGCCCTTGCAGACCAGCACCTCGCGCCATTTCAGCTTTTTGATCAGCGGCAGGCGGCCCAGCAGCACGCCGTTGAAGTGGTGCTCCCAGAACCACGACACCCATGCGTCGGAGGCGAACTCGTAGAAATTCATGCACGAGAAGGCGTAGGGATCGTAGAAATAGGTGCCGTTGCCCTCGTGGAGTTTGAGCAGCTGGTAGGGGACCTTGCCGAAGATGCGCCCGCCCTGCACCGTGATGTCCGAATACCCCACGGGCGGCAGTTCCGGACGGTAGCGGATGCCGCCTTCGAGGCGGTAGTATTCGTAGCTGCCGTGCAGCGCGTCGGGAATCCCCGCCGAGAATCCGAGCGTCAGGATGGGGTAGACCGAACCCATCGACTGCTTGTCGAAGGGCATGCGGTAGACCGTTTCGTTTTTCGAGAGCCGCAGGCCGACGTGCACCGCGGCGTCGGAAACCGAGTTGACGGGCACACCGTCGGGCCGCAGCATCGGCACGTAACGGTTGGCGAAGATGCGCTGCATGCGCGCGCCGGCGAAGGTGCTCACGCCGTGACACCACTCGTGTTCGTAGACCGCTTCGCCGCGGTTGACCATCGAGAGCCGCTGGTCGCCGCGCGAGAGTATCGACGAGAGGATGTTGCTCTCGGTCAGTGCGTTCTGCCCGGCGCCGAGCTGCATCACGTCGTGCCGTGCCGTGAGGGTCAGTTTGCGCGTGAGGTGGCGGTTGAAGGCCACCTCGACGCTGCCGCCGCCCTTCACGTCCTCGTCGCGCGTGCCGTAGGCCACGTAGCCCCCGACGCGCACCGTGCGGCTCACTTCGGTCGTTGTGCGCCCGCCCAGCTGCATGCGGAAGCCTTCCAGCTTGTTGAAGCTGGCCAGTTTGTAGTAGGGACCGATGCCGATGTATTTCGTATTCCAGTAGCCGACGATCACCGTGTTGATGAGGGTGTAGATGTTGCGGTACAGCGGCACGTGCTGCACCGAGTCGACCATTGCGTAGATGCCTTTCTCCTTTTCGCTCAAACTGTAAGGGCGCACCTGCTCCCAGAACTCCTCCCGGCGGTGCCCGGGTTCCTCGTCGCGCACCACGACGTTGTTGTCCATGCGCAGCACCTCGTCGGGGATCGGCTCGCCGATGCGCACATCGCTGTAAGCCACCTCGCGCGTGCCGATGAACGAGGTGAGTTTCGACGAATCGGCCGTCGAGACGGAGAATTCCGCCGACACGCGGTCGCGGACGCGAAACCAGCGGCCCTTGTCCGCCGGACGGTTCTCGTTGTCGAGCATCAGGTGCCTGATCCAGTTGACGTTCACGCCCTTGGGCATGCGCGCCGAGGCCGACTGGAGGGCGTAGGACGCCGAGTCGATGTTGACCTCTCCGTCGAGCACCGGGGTGGTGAGGCGCTTGGGATGGAAGCGGATTTTGTAGATCTTGCGCCCCTCGGTCACCATGCTGTCCACCAGGAAATAGTTGTAGAACGCGCGTCCCCCGTCGGAGAGCGGGCTGGCGAAGCGCACGTTGAAGATGTCGATGAAGTTGTCGTAGAAATTCACGTCGCCGTGCATGCCTCCCGTGAACTGGGCCGCGGCGAAGTTGTCCTCGACGCCCGAGATGCGGCTGGCGCGGATCACCTCGCGCTTGAATGCCGGACGGCTGCTGCGGTAGAGGTCGGCCGTGGATTCGGAGATCATCGCCGGGAGATAGGCCTGGCCCGTGAGCGCCGAGGTGTCGACGTAATCGAAGACGAACCCGAAGTTGCGCTGGAGACGGCGGCTCCGGAACTGCGGCCTGATGTTCGTGAGGTCCAGTTCCATCTTGGTGTAGGTGCGGCAACTGTACGTGTCGTACCGCTCGGGGTCGTTCAGCGGCTTGTTGCGGATCACGCCGTCGAGAATGGGGTAGGCGGGGTTTTCGCCGGGGGTGATGACCACCTGCCCGATGCCGAACTCCACGGCTTCGAGGGCGAAATCCACGTGGTTGAAGGTTCCGGGCGTCAGCGGCAGGGTCCGTGTGGCGTAACCGACCATCGAGGCCTGCACGCGGCTCACGGTGTCGCGGGTTTCGAGGGCGTAGATTCCCTGCTCGTCGGTGGTGATTCCCGTCGTGGTTCCGGGGAATACGACGCTGACGAATTGCAGGGGCTTTCCGTCCGCGGCGTCGGTCACCTGCCCGCGCACGCGCGTGGTCTGCGCCGAAGCGCCTGCGGCCCAGAGAAGTCCTGCCAGAAATATGAGTGTCCGTTGCGCCATGATCGGGCAAATGTAGCAAAAATGCACACATTCGGGTAATTTAAACTACCTTTGCGGCAGATAAGAAGATAAAGGGAACAATATGGCACATCCCAAAGTCGAAAAGACGAATGCCGCGCGGCTGCTCGACCGCGCGAAGATCGCATACGAACTGGTTCCGTACCGGGTGGACGAAGAGCACCTCGCCGCGACGCACGTCGCCGAACAGCTGGGCGAGGATATAGCGACCGTTTTCAAGACCCTCGTTCTGAAGGGCGACCGTACGGGCTATTTCGTCTGCGTCGTGCCCGGCGACCACGAAGTGGACCTGAAAGCCGCGGCGAAGATCTCCGCCAACAAGAAGGCCGATCTGATTCCGATGAAGGAGCTGCTGCCCGTGACGGGCTACATCCGCGGGGGCTGTTCGCCGATCGGCATGAAAAAGGCCTTTCCGACCTACATCCACGCCACGGCTGCCGGCCTGCCTTTCATCTATGTCAGTGCGGGGGTGCGGGGTCTGCAACTCAAGGTCGCCCCTTCGGACCTGGCGGCCTGCGTCCGGGCGACGTTCGCCGAGATCAGCCGCAAAGGGTAGGTTTGATAAATACGGAGTTTTTCGTGGTTTTTTCTGAACGGAGTTATCGCATCTGCTTCCCGCCGCCACAAGCGGAGACTGATCCCGACTCGATGCCGCAGCCGTGAAACGCAGGGCGGCCTAAAAGCGCGAGCGGAGGGGCGGTTTGTTTACAAACCCGCGAATAGTCGCCCGGAGCCAGCGTTAGGCCGCCCAAAGTAGGCGAAGGCATCTGTCGGAGAGTTTTTGGTACTTTTTGCGATCAAAAAGTACATAAGCCCCGGATCGTGAAACGATCCGAAAATATGCGTCTACCGCCCGGTATACATTTCCTGATAGTACCGCTCGTATTCCCCCGAGGTGATGTCGTCCATCCACTCCTGGTTGGCGAGGTACCACCGCACGGTCTTCTCGATGCCCTCCTCGAATTGCAGCGAAGGTTCCCAGCCCAGCTCCTCCTTGAGTTTGCGCGAGTCGATGGCGTAGCGCAGGTCGTGCCCGGCCCGGTCGGTGACGTAGGTGATCAGCTTCTCCGAAGCCCCTTCGGGCCGTCCCAGCAGGCGGTCCACCGTCCGGATGATCACCCGGATCAGGTCGATGTTCCGCCACTCGTTGAAACCGCCGATGTTGTACGTCTCGCCGTCGCGTCCCCGGTGGAATATCGTGTCGATGGCCCGGGCGTGGTCCTCGACGTAGAGCCAGTCGCGGACGTTTTCGCCCCGGCCGTAGACCGGCAGCGGCTTTTCGTGGCGGATGTTGTTGATGAACAGCGGTATGAGCTTCTCGGGAAACTGATAAGGCCCGTAGTTGTTCGAACAGTTCGTCACCACGGCCGGGAATCCGTACGTGTCGTGGAACGCCCGTACGAAATGGTCCGACGAGGCTTTCGACGCCGAGTAGGGCGAGTGGGGGTCGTAGCGGGTCTGCTCGGTGAAGAGCGTCCCGTCGAACGGCAGCGCCCCGTAGACCTCGTCGGTCGAGATGTGGTGGAAGCGTCTGCCTTCCCATGCGCCGTTCCAATGCTCCCGCGCGGCCTGCAACAGCGTCAGCGTCCCCATCACGTTGGTCCGCGCGAAAGTGAACGGATCGCGGATCGAGCGGTCGACGTGGCTTTCGGCCGCGAGATGGATCACCCCGTCTATGTCGTACTCCGCGAAGAGGCTGCGCATGGCGTCGTAGTCGCAGATGTCGCCTTTGACGAACGTGTAGTTCGGACGGTTCTCGACGTCCCGCAGGTTCGCGAGGTTGCCGGCGTAGGTCAGGCGGTCGAGGTTTACGATCCGATAGTCGGGGTATTTCCCGACGAACAGCCGCACGACGTGCGAGCCGATGAATCCGGCGCCGCCGGTGATCAGGATATTGCGTTTCATCGCAGCATGTTTTTCAGACAGTAGAGCATCGACTCCCGCCAGTGGGGGATTTCCAGCCCGAACGTCTCTTTGATTTTGCTTTTGTCCAGCACCGAGTAGGCCGGGCGGGCGGCCTTGGTCGGGAATTCCGCCGTGCGGCAGGGGCGGATGCGGCATTTGTCGTGCCCGGCGGCGGCGGCGATCTCCGCGGCGAAGTCGTACCACGACGCCACGCCCTCGTTCGAAAAGTGGTAGAGGCCCTCGTTTCCGGCGAAATAGCCGCCCTCGACGATCGAGAAGATCGTCATGGCCAGGTCCCCGGCGTAGGTCGGGGTCCCCGCCTGATCGAAGACCACGTTCAGACGCTCCTTTTCGGCCGTCAGCCGGAGCATCGTTTTCAGGAAGTTGTTCCCGTATTCGGAATAGAGCCACGCCGTGCGGAAGGTCAGGTATTTGCACCCCGACTCCGCGACGGCCCGCTCCCCGGCGAGTTTCGTGCGTCCGTAGACGCCCAGCGGTGCGGTCGGGGCGTCTTCCGTGTAGGGCAGGTGTGCCGTGCCGTCGAAGACGTAGTCCGTCGAGACGTGGATCAGCGTCGCGCCGTTCGCCTCCGCGGCCCGGGCGAGGTTCTCTGCCGCCCCGCGGTTCAGCCGGTCGGCCGCCTCCTCGTCCTCCTCGGCGCGCTCCACGTTGGTGTAGGCCGCGCAGTTCACGATCACTTCGGCGCGGGTTTGCGCCACGGCCTGCCGGACGGCCCCGGCGTCGGTGACGTCGAGTTCCGCCACGTCGGTAAAGGTATAGTTGTTGGGCGACACGGCGCTCAGCCGCTGCATTTCACGGCCCAGCTGGCCGTTGGCGCCCGTTACGAGTATGTTCATGGTCTGTCGTATTCGAAAAGTTCCGGTGCGTCGGCCAGCTGCGGGTGCCGGCGGTCTTTCTCCGAGAGGAGTATTTCGCCGGCCGGAAGCCGCCAGTCGATCGCGAGCGCGGGGTCGTCCCACGCAATGCCGCCCTCGCTGCCGGGGGCGTAGAAGTTGTCGCATTTGTATTGGAAGACGGCCTCGTCGCTCAACACGGCGAATCCGTGGGCGAATCCGCGGGGGATGAACAGCTGCCGCTTGTTCTCTCCGTCGAGCAGCGCGGCGACGTGCCGTCCGAAGGTCGGCGACCCGCGGCGGATGTCCACCGCCACGTCGAGCACGCGGCCCCTGACCACGCTCACCAGCTTCGCCTGGGCGTATTCCCCCTTCTGGAAATGCAGTCCCCTGACCACTCCGTAGCGCGATTTCGACTCGTTGTCCTGCACGAACCGCACCGGCCCGACCAGTTCGTCGAACCGCCGCTGCGAGAAACGCTCCATAAAATAACCCCTTGCGTCCCCGAACACCTCCGGTTCGAGAAGCACCACGCCGGGAATCTCCGTTTTTATCGCTTTCATCGTTTCGATTCTTCGATTACCTTCAACAGATACCGTCCGTACTGGTTCTTGAGCATCTGCCCGGCCAGTGCGCGCATCTTCTCCTCCGTGATCCAGCCGTTGCGGTAGGCGATGCCTTCGAGGCAGGCGATTTTCAGCCCCTGCCGCTTCTCGATCACCTCCACGAAGATCGAGGCTTCGGCCAGCGAGTCGTGCGTGCCCGTGTCGAGCCATGCGAATCCCCGCTGGAGGGTCTGCACTTTCAACGCTCCGCCGGCGAGGAACGCCTGGTTCACCGAGGTGATCTCCAGTTCGCCGCGCGCCGAGGGACGGATGGATTTGGCCACCTCCACGACCTTGTTGGGGTAGAAGTACAGCCCCACCACGGCGTAGTTCGACTTCGGATGCGCAGGCTTCTCCTCGATCGAGAGGCAGTTGCCCGCGGCGTCGAACTCCGCGACGCCGTACCGCTCGGGGTCCTCGACCCGGTAGCCGAAGATCGTCGCCTTGCCCGCTTCCTCCGCGCTGCGCACGGCCTCCCGGAGCATGCCCGTGAAGCCCGCTCCGTGGAAGATATTGTCGCCCAGCACCAGACAGACCGAATCGCCGCCGATGAACTCCTCGCCGATCAGAAACGCCTGCGCCAGCCCGTCGGGCGAGGGCTGTTCGGCGTACTCGATGCTTACGCCGTAGTCCGAGCCGTCGCCCAGCAGCCGCCGGAATCCCGGGAGGTCGGCCGGCGTCGAGATCACGAGTATCTCGCGGATGCCGGCCAGCATCAACGCCGAAATCGGATAATAAATCATGGGCTTGTCATAAATGGGCAGCAGTTGCTTGCTCACACCTTTCGTGATGGGATACAGGCGCGTGCCCGAGCCTCCGGCTAATACGATACCTTTCATTTTCTTGCGTCGTTGACGTCGCCCGCGGGCCTTTTCTCCGGGTCTTCGGGCGGATAATTTCGATCGAAGGTACGGTTTTTTTGCGAAAATCCGATCTCCGTGCCTGTTTTTTTGCAAAGTATCGCTATCTTTACCGGGACTAATTCAAACCATGGACAGTATGATTCTCGACGATAAACTTCTGGACGAAGTGACCGCCCGGGCGAAGACGAGCGAACGCCTGCGGATGAATTTCAACCTTCACGACTCGCTCGACGCCAAGGCCCAGCGTCTGCTCAACGCCCTGGAGCCGGGCACGGTGCTGCCCGTGCACCGCCATCCCCACACGGATGAAACCTATGTCATCCTGCGCGGCCGCTTCGACGTGATTTTCTGCGACGAGCACGGCCGCCAGACGCAGCGTTTCGCGCTCGACCCGCTGAAAGGCGTCTACGGCATCCACGTCCCCAAAGGGCAGTGGCACACGCTGGAGGTTCTCGAAAGCGGCACGGTGCTGTTCGAGGTCAAGGACGGTCCCTATGCGCCGTTGGCGCCGGAGGACATGGTGCGATGACGCGGGCCGCCGAACGACTGTTCGCCCTCGTGCGGGCGACGCTGCGCAACCGTATGGACGACGCATCGCTGTTCGAGGGGACCGACGCGGCGCAGTGGCGTGAAATCTACGACCTCTCCTCGGTGCAGGGCGTGCTGGCCCAGGCGTGGGACGGGATGCAGCTCCTGCCCGAAGCGATGCGGCCGCCCAGGGCGCTGCGCCTGCAATGGGCCGTCAACGTCGAACGGATCGAAAAGGTCTACCGCCGGCAGGAGCGGGCCATCGCCCGCCTCGCGGCGTTCTACCGCGAGCATGCGATCCCGATGATGCTGCTCAAGGGCTACGGCTTGAGCCTTTTCTATCCCGTTCCGGAACACCGTCCCTGCGGGGACATCGACATCTGGCTTTTCGGGCGTCAGCCCGAGGCCGACAAGCTGGTCGCCCGGGAGTGGGGCGTTCCGGTCGACGTGCACAAGGAGCACCACACGACGTTCGACGTCGACGGCATCATGGTCGAGAACCATTACGACTTTGTCAATAAGGAGACGCACGCCTCCAACGCGCGTCTCGAACGGCTGTTCAAGCAGTATGCCGCGCAGCCCGGCGAGTCGGTCGCCGTTGCGGGCGTAGCCATCTACCTGCCTTCGGAGCAGCTCAACGCCCTGTTCCTGCTGCGCCATGCCGCCGTGCATTTCGCGGCGATCAACATCGGCCTGCGGCATGTTCTGGACTGGTGCGTCTTCGTCGCGCACTGCCACGACCGGATCGACTGGCCGGCTCTGTACGCTGTGGCCCGGGAGACCCGGATGGTCGGGTTCCTGAACTGCCTCAACGCCCTCTGCGTCGACTGCCTGGGGCTGGAGGCCCCGTCGCTCCCGGATTTCGAACGCGACGCCGAACTCGAAAAGCGGGTGCTGGACGAAATCCTCTCCCCGGCGTTCTCCGGCGAGCAGCCCGAAGGGTTGCTGCGCGTGGTCCGGTTCAAGACCCGCCGCTGGTGGGCGAACCGCTGGAAACACCGGCTGGTCTTCGACGAGGGTCTTGCCGGCGCCTTCGTGCGTTCAGTCTGGGCGCACCTGAAACGTCCGCAGTCGATCGCCGGGTAACCGTCTTGTCGGGGACCAATCCAGGATTTGGTTGTACCGGTGAATTTTGCCGTCGGCCTCCGGAACGCTGTGTTCGAAAGCTGTGTCCGTTTCCCAGCCTTGCATCTTGTCCTTTTCCGAAAGGAGTTTTACAATGCCGGAATCGTATCCTCCGGGAGCCGGAAATCCGCCCTGCAAATTTTTTAAAACGAGCGTATGGTATAACGAGGAGGTTGTGTTGCAGCCGGTTTGCTGATTGCCGGTGATGAGTCTGCGCCGGGTCAGCAACCGCCGGATTTGACCGAGTCCGTGATTTTGCCATTCGGAGACCGCTTTTTGTATCTCGTCGGAAGTGAATTTCCAATGGCACTTATGCGGGGCGGTGAAAGAGCATTGTTGATTCCGCATTTGTCGTTCCCAATAATTCCGGCTTTTGCCGTCACCCCATTTTTTGGTTGCCAGGCTCAAAGCCTGGTGCGAGTAGATTTTTGTATCACGGATTGATTTCGTTCGTTCCGATAGAATGTCCGATCGCCACAAATAAGCGTATTTCCGACAGTATTCCTCCGAATCCTGCTTCGTGTAATTGAATGAATAGAGGTTGGCTTTCAGTTTTTCGCCTTCGTCCAAATGCAGCGAAAACGCCTTTTGATTTCCAGGTCGGTCGAATGGTTGCAGTCCGATGGCTTTTAGCTTCGAGGTGAATAGGTTTTCCAATTTCTTCGGAGAGTAATCCGTATAGGAGAATACGTTTATCGCGTAAAGGTAACCGATGTATTCCCGTTCTTGGCTTTTGGCGGTATAACGGTCGTTTCGCGGGTCGTAATCGCACATGGCGAAAAACAGGGCTATGTCCGGATCGACCGTCAGGTCCAAAATGTCGGTTTGCAGCCCGTAGTGTTGCGCAAGACCGAGATAATCGATACTGAATTTTTGCTGCCTGAAGTACTGAACGGCGGGCAGTTTTTCGGCCATAAGTTGGAATTCGGCGCATTTGAGCCGCTGTTCGAAGATTTCACCGGGCGTTTTTCGCCTGCGATACAATGTAGGCGCACAGTCTTTGTAAAAAGCATTCTGGCCCCGAAAAAGAAAGGCGTAGTCAGAGGCTGTGGGCAGCAATATGTATGAATTGCCGGAGGCCTGAATGATTTCGAATTTATCCGTCGGCGGTGCGAACGGCCCGGTTTCGAATTCCGATGACCGGGCATGCAGATAACGGTGCATATCCTGCTTTAGCCGACCGATCGTGTCGTAATGCTGTTGAGGGGGTATCGAACACCAGGGTATTCGAATCAAGTCGTCGGAGATCATCGGACAATAATTGAATGCAAACGAAAAAAGGAAGGCCTCGACCTTCCTTTCTCTGGTGATCCCGCTGGGGCTCGAACCCAGGACCCCAACATTAAAAGTGTTGTGCTCTACCAGCTGAGCTACGGAATCTCCGTGTGCCAAAATGGGAATCGTTTCCGTTTTGGTGGTGCAAATGTACGGATTTATTTTTAAAATCCAATACCCGGCCTGCAAATTTTGCGCAAAAGTGTGTTTTTTGCCTTTCCGGCTGCCGGATGCCGCCTGCAGCCGATAGGCGTCCGGGCATCTTCCGGCGGTTTCGGCCGGCCGGGATCGTGAAATTTGGCGCGCGGATTTTGTTTTGCCGAAATAAAAGGATATTTTTGTAGGCGTTAAGATGAAATCTAACTTTTAAAACCGAATAATTCTATGTGTAAAGCGCTGATAATCGGAGCCGGCGGCGTCGGAACGGTGGTGACGCAGAAAATCGCGGCCAATCCCGTCTTCACGGACGTGATGCTGGCCAGCCGTACCAAATCCAAATGCGACGCCGTTGCGGCCGCCATCGGCGGCAACCGCGTGAAGACCGCCGAGGTCGACGCCGACAGCGTGCCGCAGCTGTGCGAACTGTTCCGCGCGTTCAAACCCGACATCGTGGTCAACGTGGCGCTTCCGTACCAGGATCTCACGATCATGGACGCCTGCCTCGAATGCGGCTGCAACTACCTCGATACGGCCAACTACGAGCCGAAGGACGAGGCGCATTTCGAATACTCGTGGCAGTGGGCCTATCAGGACCGCTTCAAGGCCGCGGGACTCACGGCGATCCTCGGCTGCGGTTTCGACCCGGGCGTGACGGCCATCTTCACGGCCTATGCCGCCAAGCACCATTTCGACGAAATCCACTACCTCGACATCGTCGACTGCAACGCCGGCAACCACGGCATGGCTTTCGCCACGAACTTCAACCCCGAGATCAACATCCGCGAGGTGACCCAGAAAGGGCGTTATTACGAGAACGGAGAGTGGGTGGTGACCGAGCCGCACGAGATCCACAAGTCGCTCAATTATCCGGGCATCGGCGAGCGCGAGTCGTACGTCATCTACCACGAGGAGCTGGAGTCGCTCGTGAAGAACTATCCCACGATCCGGCGTGCGCGCTTCTGGATGACCTTCGGTCAGGAGTACCTGACGCACCTGCGCGTGATCCAGAACATCGGCATGGCGCGTATCGACCCGATCATCTACAACGGGGTCGAGATCGTCCCGATCCAGTTCCTCAAGGCGGTTCTTCCCGATCCCAAGTCTCTGGGCGCCAACTATCACGGCCAGACCTCGATCGGCTGCCGCATCAAGGGCCTGAAGGACGGCAAGGAGCGCACCTACTATATTTATAACAACTGCGACCACGAACAAGCCTTCAAGGAGACCGGCACGCAGGCCGTGTCGTTCACCACGGGCGTTCCGGCGGCTTTGGGCGCTTCGATGTGGGCCAAGGGCCTCTGGCGCGGCGCCGGTGTGTTCAACGTCGAGGAGTTCGATCCCGATCCGTTCCTCGCCGAGCTGGGCGAGCAGGGCCTGCCGTGGCACGAGCTGTTCGATGTGAATCTCGAAGTGTAGGTTTTTGAAGATTGCGGCGCATCTGCCGCACATCCCTCAAAATCCCCGGATGGATAGTGCCGAAGTACGTCCCATCCGGGGATTTTTCACGATACACGACAGATGCACGACAGATGCACCGCACCGATCGAAAACCGCAGCGGGATTTTCCGCTCCTCCAAAATCAAAACTGTCGTATCGTTTTCCGCAGAACCGCTTTTCCCGAAATGCCCCTGCCGGTGACCGGCTCCGATGCTTATTTCCGGACCGGGTTTCGCAAGCGATAAGTATAAATGCGTATTTTCCCGAAAACCAAGCCTGCGCAGCGTGGTTTTCAGGAGGTTTTTGCTACTTTTGCAACTGTTTTGGACGTTTTCGTTGAGCGAGGGCAGAGCCGGGCTTGCCCGGATTATGCCGAGCGGAGAAAACGAAGGATGAAATCCAACTAAAAACAATTCGATGATTGACTTTCTGAAACTGCCTTCACCGTGCTACGTCCTCGACGAGGAGCTGCTGGACCGGAACCTGGCGACTGTCGACCGTGTGCGCCGGGAATCGGGCGCCGAAATTATCGTCGCCCTGAAGGCCTGCGCCATGTGGAGCATTTTTCCCGAGCTGGCGAAGCATTCCGACGGTGCGACTGCAAGTTCCGCCGCCGAGGCGCGTCTCGTTTTCGAAGAGTTCGGGCGTTCCGCCCACACCTACGCCCCGGTCTACACGGACTCCAATATCGACGAAATCCTCAATTGCAGCGATCATATCACGTTCAATTCGCTGTCGCAGTTCCGCCGCTTCGGCCAGAAAGCCCTGATCAACGGCATTTCCTGCGGCCTGCGGATCAACCCGCAGTATTCGCCCGTCGAGACGGACCTCTACAACCCCTGCGTCCCCGGCTCGCGGCTGGGCGTCACGGCCGAACAGCTGGCGGCTTACGGCGGACTTCCGGCGGGTGTCGAGGGGCTGCATTTCCACGTCCTCTGCGAATCGCGCCCGGAGCATCTGCAAAAGGCGCTGGAGGCCGTCGAGACGCATTTCGGAGCGTATCTCGACCGGATCAAATGGCTCAACATGGGCGGCGGCCACCTGATGACGGCCTCGTGGTATGACTGCGACCGCCTGATCGCCCTGCTGAAGGCGTTCAGGTCCCGCCATCCGAACCTGCGGCTGATCCTCGAACCCGGCAGCGCCTTCACGTGGCGCACGGGCTTTCTGGTTTCGACCGTCGAGGACATCGTGGAGAACGGCGGGGTGACGACGGCGATGCTTGACGTGTCGTTCGCCTGCCACATGCCCGACTGCCTCGAAATGCCCTACAAACCCGCCGTCATCGGAGCGCATGAACCCGCCGACGGCGAAAAGCGCTGGCGCATGGGCGGCACGAGCTGCCTTGCGGGCGACTACTGCGGCGACTGGGCTTTCGACCGCGAGCTGAAGGTGGGGGAGCGCGTCGTCTTCGAGGACATGATCCACTACACGATGGTCAAGACCACGATGTTCAACGGCGTACACCATCCGTCCATCGTCATCGCGCGCCGCGACGGCCGCACTGACGTCATTCGCGAATTCGGCTACGAGGACTTCCGGAACCGCATGTCATAGACAATATTGAATTCAGATATACGAAACCTCTTCATGGAAAATTTCACACCTACCCCCTACACGTTGGAATGCGTCGCCACGGGCCGCGAATTCGAAGACGCCGGCTGGATGCTTGCCGACCCGCAGTGCAAGGAGCCTTCGCTCGTGCGCACCAAATACGCCCGCAAACAGATCGACGTGAAACCCGCCGACTGGGGCCTGTACCGTTTCTCGGACTGGATGCCCGTGCGGCGTATCCTCAAAGGTTCGTCGGCTCCCGTGACCTATAAGAGCAAGGGCCTCGCCGCGCACCTCGGGCTGGAAAACCTCTGGATCACCTTCAACGGCTGGTATCCGGCCATCGGGGCCACGATGTCGACCTGCTCGTTCAAGGAGACCGAGGCCTATTCGGTCTGCGGCCGCGCCGCTGCCGACGAACGGCGCGTGCTGGTGGTGGCTTCGGCCGGAAACACCGCCCGGGCCTTCGCCAAGGTCTGCTCGGACAATAACATCAGGCTGCTGCTCTCGGTTCCCTACGACAATATCGGCGCGCTGTGGTTCGACCAGCCGCTGAACCCCTGCGTGAAACTCATTTCGTGCGAGAAGGGCGGCGACTATTTCGACGCCATCCATTTGAGCGACATCGCGCTGAAAAGCCCCGGCTTCTACGCCGAGGGCGGCGCCAAGAACGTCGCGCGCCGCGACGGCATGGCCTGCACGGTCCTTTCGGCCGTGACGACCATCGGCCGCATTCCCGACTACTATTTCCAGGCCGTGGGCAGCGGCACGGGCGCCATTGCCGCCTGGGAGGCCAACATGCGTCTGGTGGAGGACGGCCGCTTCGGGCGGAATACGATGAAGCTGATGGTGGCGCAGAACGCCCCGTTCGTCCCGATGTACGACGCCTGGCAGGCGGCATCGCGCAAGCTGCTGCCTTACGACGACGACAAGGCGCGCCGCGACGCGGAGATCATCGACGCCAAGGTGCTTTCGAACCGCCGTCCGCCTTACAGCGTCACGGGCGGTCTTTTCGATGCGCTGAAAGCCACCGGCGGCGAGGTTTTCGTGGCCACGAACGCCATGGCGCGCAAGGCCCGCAAGCTGTTCCACGAACTCGAAGGCGTCGACATCTATTCGGCGGCGGGCGTTGCGCTGGCGTCGCTCGTCAATGCCGTGAACGCGGGTAAAATCGAGAAGGACGCCACCGTCATGCTCAATGTCACGGGCGGCGGCGAGGAGCACTTCAAGGAGGGTAAGGAGCTGTGGTATCTCAAGCCGAGCCACGTCTTCCCGCTCGAACCCGACGAGGCGGATGTGGTGGAGAAAGTCGAAGCGCTGTTCAACTGAATGACAGCGGGTTGACTGATTGCTTCTGTGCGATTTACACAAACGGGCCTGTATAGCCCGTTTTTTTTGTTACCTTTGCGCGTCCGAACCGGGGATCAGCAGTCGGACCCGGTTCGGACGTTTTTTCACTTTTAACCCAAATTTCAAACAAATGGAAAACATCCAAACAAAGCAGTACCCCTGCTTCAAGCGTTGGAGTCGCAAAAACTGGTCGGTTTTTGCCAGCCTCCACCGTTATGTGACTATCGGGGTCCTCTCTGTCGGGATGTCGATCCTGCTGCTTGCGACGCAAGGTGCGTCCGCGCAGACTGCCGACACGACCGCTGTTCTCAAGACATTGCGGATCCGGGAAGTCGGCGTCACCGGGAGTCAGACGGCTCCCGCGCGCAACGCCCAGTCGCACACCCCGCTTTTCGACCGGAAAGCCCAGGCCCCGGCGCCTGTCCAGACTCTGGAAGCCGCCCTGCGCCTTGCTCCTTCGGTCGATGTCCGCGAACGCGGAGGCAAGGGAACGCAGGCCGACATCTTCATCCGGGGAGGCTCTTTCGACCAGACCATGGTCCTTCTCAACGGCATTGATTTCACCGATGCCCGCACCGGGCATCAGTCCCACGCGCTGCCCGTCGACCTCGACTGCATTTCGGCCGTCGAACTGATCGACGGCGTTCCGGGCGTCGGAGCCTACGCCGGTGCGGTGAACATCCGCACCGCGCCGCTGCGGCCCACCTACCTGCGCCTCGAAGCCTCGGGCGGCCAGTACGGCTATGGCTACGGGAATCTTTCGGGCGCGGTGAGTGCGGGACGCTTCTCGGTGCTCGGCGCGGCTTCGTACCGCCGCAGCGACGGCTACCGGCACAATACCGATTTCTCCAACTACAACGCATTCGTACGGGCGACCTACGACGGCGGGCGGGCCGGGTTCTTCGACTTGCAGGCCGGGTGGCAGGACCGCGATTTCGGCTCCAACGGTTTCTATGCGGCCTACAATCCCGACCAGTGGGAGCATACCGCCACGGCCCTGGGGTCGCTGCGGTGGCTGAAAACCGCAGGCCGCTTTTCGCTGGGGGCCGCCGCGAGCTACCGCAAGAACTTCGACCGCTACGACTGGACGCGCGGCACGGCGATGAACCGCCACAACACGGACAATGTCGGAGCGAAGCTCTGGGCCGACTGCGACTGGGCGGCGGGCGTTACCACCGTGGGCGGAGACTATGCTTTCAACCACATTTACAGCACCAATCTCGGTGACAAGCTCTCGGTTCCCGAAGGCCATTACACCCATGCCAAGGCGCGCCACACGGGCAACCTGTGGCTGCGGCACGCCAAGCGGTGGCGGCATTTCGACGCGGCGGCTTCGGCGGGCGTGAGCCTCACGCCCTACGGCACTTCGGCCCTGTGGAGCCTTTCGGCGGGCTATGCCCCCGCGGCCGGGCTGCGCCTCGAAGCCGGGGCGTGGCAGTCGATGCGCCTGCCGACCTTCACGGACCTCTACTACACCTCCCCGGCGCAGATCAACAACCTCGATCTTACGCCGGAACACGCAGTCACATACCGACTTGGTGTGGATTACCTCAAGCGGAGCTGGAACCTTTCGGCGCAAGCCTATTACCGCTCCGGGCGCGACATCATCGACTGGGTCTGGCGCGAGGACATGGGCAGCAAGTGGCATTCCGAACAGACGAGCAGCCTCGATACCTTCGGGATCGAACTCGCGGGCGGCTATACGGTTTCGGAAGGCTTCCTGCGCCGCGTGACGCTCTCGTACGGCTACATCACGACCGACCGGAACGCGGACGTCATCGCCAAAAGCGCGATGGATTTCATGCGTCACAAGGCGGCATTGGCCGTGGAGGTGCATTTCCTGCGGCGGATGTCGCTTGCGCTGACCGGCTCGGTCTACGACCGCAACGGCAGCTATACGCATTACCCCGAACCGGGCAACGCCTCCCTTAACGAAGAACGCGACTACAAGCCCTATTTCCTGCTCGACGGACGTCTCCAGTGGGAGAAGGGCATCTGCCGCCTCTACGTCGACGCCACGAACATCACCGACACGCGCTACTGCGACATCGGCGGAATCCGCCTGCCGGGTTTCTGGTGTACGGGCGGGGTGACGCTGACCATCGGCAAATAACCTCTCTTTTCCGGGACCGGGGCGCTTCCGCCCCCGGATTTCGGTCCGGCTGCAATCCTGGCCCGGTGCACAAATGCACCGGGCCTTTCTGTTTTTCGCAAAAAGCCGCCTGTTTTGTTACGGTTTTTTCGGATTTCTCCCGATTATTATTTATCTTTGAAGTATAGGAATTTAAATGCGACGATCCTATGTCCCAAAGAATCATTGAATGCGTTCCCAATTTCAGCGAGGGACGCGATAAAGCCGTGATCCGGCAAATCACCGCGGCCATCGAGGCCTCCGGGGGCGTCAAACTGCTCGACGTGGACCCCGGCGAGGCGACCAACCGCACGGTCGTGACCTTCGTCGGCGAACCCGAAGCGGTCGTCGAGGCCGCTTTTGCCGGGGTGAAGCGGGCGGCCGAACTGATCGACATGCGCCGCCATAAGGGGGCGCATCCCCGCATGGGGGCCACCGACGTGCTGCCGCTGATACCGATTGCGGGCGTCACGCTTGCGGAGTGCGCCGAACTGGCGCGCGCGCTGGCCCGGCGTATCGCCGACGAACTGCGCATTCCGACCTATTGCTACGAGGCCGCGGCCTTTGCGCCCGAACGGAAAAACCTCGCCGTGTGCCGCGCCGGGGAGTACGAGGCCCTGCCCGAGAAACTGGCGCACACGGCATCCGCGCCCGATTTCGGGGCGCGTCCCTTCGACGAGGGGGTCGCCCGCACGGGAGCTACGACCGTCGGGGCGCGCGACTTCCTGATCGCCGTGAATTTCAACCTGAACACCACCTCCACGCGCCGCGCCAACGCCATCGCCTTCGACGTGCGCGAAAAGGGGCGTCCCGTCCGCGAGGGCAATCCCATCACGGGCAGGGTGGTGAAGGATGCCGCGGGAAATCCCGTGATGCAGCCCGGAACGCTTCCGGCCACGAAGGCCATCGGCTGGTTCATCGAGGAGTACGGCATCGCGCAGGTCTCGATGAACATCACCGACATCTCCCGGACGCCGCTCCACGCGGCTTTCGACGAGGTGTGCCGCAAGGCCGACGCCCGCGGCGTGCGCGTCACGGGGACCGAAATCGTGGGGCTGGTTCCGAAACGGGCTTTGGTCGAAGCCGGCAAATACTTCCTCCGCAAGCAGCGTCGCTCGACGGGCGTCGCCGAGGAGGAGATCGTCCGCATCGCCGTCAAGTCGATGGGATTGGACGACCTGAAGCCGTTCGATCCTGCCGAGAAGGTGATCGAGTACCTGCTTGAAGCGGAGGTTCCGAAGAAGCGGCTTATCGACATGACCTGCAAGGCGTTCGCCGAAGAGACGGCGAGCGAATCTCCCGCTCCGGGCGGCGGCTCGATCGCGGCCTACATGGGCGCGCTGGGCGCGGCCCTCGGGACGATGGTCGCCAACCTTTCGTCGCACAAGGCGGGGTGGGACGACCGCTGGGAGGAGTTTTCCGACTGGGCCGAACGGGGGCAGGCCGTTCTTGCGGAGCTTCTGCACCTCGTGGACGAGGACACGGCGGCGTTCAACCGCATCATGGCGGTTTTCGCCATGCCCAAGTCGACCGACGAGGAGAAGGCGGCGCGCGCCGCGGCTTTGCAGGAGGCGACGCTCTATGCCACGGAGGTTCCTCTGCGGACGATGAAGGCCGCCTCGCGGGTTTTTGAAATCGTGCGCGCCATGGCCTCGGAGGGCAACCCCAATTCGGTCTCCGACGCCGGCGTGGGTGCGCTGGCGGCCCGCAGCGCGGTGCTGGGGGCGTGCCTCAATGTGAAGATCAACGCCGCGGGGCTGAAGGACCGTGCCGTGGCCGATGCGCTGACCGCCGAGGCCGATGCGCTGGCCGCCGAAGCCGTGCGTCTCGAAGCGGAGGTCTTGCAGATCGTCGAATCTAAAATCGGATAATATGACACGCGAAGAGTTTCAGAACGACATTCGCGCGGGTATTCCCGACCGGCTGCCCGCCGCGAAACCCTATGACAAACGGATCAACCATGCGCCCAAACGCAAGGACATCCTTTCGGACGAGGAGAAGGCGCTGGCCCTGAAAAACGCCCTGCGCTATTTTCCGGTCAGGCACCACGCCGTGCTGGCGAAGGAGTTCGCCGAGGAACTGCGCCGCTACGGCCGTATCTATATGTACCGCCTGCGTCCCGACTACGAGATGCACGCGCGTCCGATCGGCGAATATCCCGCCCGCTGCCGGCAGGCGGCGGCCATCATGCTGATGATTCAGAACAACCTCGACCCGCGGGTCGCCCAGCATCCCCACGAGCTGATCACCTACGGCGGCAACGGCGCCGTGTTCCAGAACTGGGCGCAGTACCGCCTTGCGATGCAGTATCTTTCGGAAATGACTGAAAATCAAACCTTGGTCATGTATTCCGGGCATCCGCTGGGGCTGTTCCCGTCGCATCCCGACGCCCCGCGCGTGGTGGTTACGAACGGCATGGTGATTCCCAACTACTCGAAGCCCGACGACTGGGAGCGGCTCAACGCCCTCGGGGTGTCGCAGTACGGGCAGATGACCGCCGGGTCGTACATGTATATCGGGCCGCAGGGCATCGTTCACGGCACGACGATCACGGTGATGAACGCCGCGCGCAAACGCTTCACGGCCGGCTGCACCGATACGCGCGGGATGCTGTTCGTCTCGTCGGGTCTCGGCGGCATGTCGGGAGCGCAGCCCAAGGCGGGCAATATTTCGGGCGTGGTGTCGGTCGTCGCCGAGATCAACCCCAAGGCGGCGCAGAAACGCCACGAGCAGGGATGGGTCGACGAGCTGCATGAAGCGCTGGATGAGCTGATCCCGCGTATCCGCCAGGCTGTCAAGGCGAAAGAGGTCGTGTCGATGGCCTATGTGGGCAACGTCGTGGACCTCTGGGAGCGGCTGGCCGCGGAGGAGATTCCGGTCGACCTGGGTTCCGACCAGACCTCGCTGCACAACCCCTGGGCGGGCGGTTACTATCCCGTGGGGTTGAGCTACGAGGCGTCGAACAAGATGATGGCCGAGGAGCCGGGCCGCTTTAGAGAGTGTGTGCAGGAGTCGCTGCGGCGGCAGGTCGATGCCATCAACAAATTGACCGACAGGGGAATGTATTTCTTCGACTACGGCAATGCCTTCCTGCTGGAAGCCTCGCGCGCCGGGGCCGCGGTGACGGGCGAGGGCGGACGCTTCCGCTATCCCTCCTACGTGCAGGACATTATGGGACCCATGTTCTTCGACTACGGCTTCGGGCCGTTCCGCTGGGTCTGCACCTCCGGGAAGCCCGAAGACCTCGAAACGACCGACTCTCTGGCCGCCGAAGTGCTGGAGGAGATCCGGAAGACGGCTCCCGACGACATCCGGGGGCAGCTGGACGACAATATCCACTGGATTCGCGAGGCCGGGCGCAACCGGCTGGTCGTCGGGTCGCAGGCACGCATTCTCTATGCCGACTGCGAAGGGCGCGTGAAGATCGCCGAGGCGTTCAACCGGGCCATCGCCGAGGGCCGCATCACGGCTCCCGTGGTGCTGGGGCGCGACCATCACGACGTTTCGGGAACCGATTCGCCCTACCGCGAGACCTCGAACATCTACGACGGTTCGTGCCTGACGGCCGACATGGCCGTGCAGAACGTCATCGGCGATGCGTTCCGCGGCGCGACGTGGGTTTCGATCCACAACGGAGGCGGCGTGGGCTGGGGCGAGGTGATCAACGGCGGCTTCGGCATGGTGATCGACGGTTCGGAGGATGCCGGCCGCCGCATCCGCGAAATGCTGCTGTGGGACGTCAACAACGGCATCGCCCGCCGCAGCTGGGCGCGTAACGAAGGGGCCGTCGAAGCCATCCGCCGCGAAATGGACCGCACGCCCGGACTGCGTGTGACCCTGCCCAATTTCGCGGATGACAACGTCATTCTCAACGCATTGAACGATCACAAATGATAGACGGCGGTATAAAATAATACTAATCAACTGATTAAATCCTGTTATTTCACATGGAACATCACCATATCACCGCGGAGCACCTTTCGGTCGGGCGCGTCCGCGAAATCCTCGAACGGCGGCTGCCGCTCGCGTTGAGCGACGACGCCCGGGCGCGCATCGTCCGCTGCCGCGAGTACCTCGACCGCAAGATGGAGAACCCCGAGCGGCCGATCTACGGCATCACGACCGGTTTCGGGTCGCTGTGCGACATTTCGGTGGGCCGCGACGAGCTGTCGCGCCTGCAACAGAACCTCGTGATGTCGCACGCCTGCGGAACCGGGGAGCGCGTGCCCTCGGAGATCGTGCGGCTGATTCTGCTGCTCAAGATACAGTCGCTCGCCTACGGCCATTCGGGCGTGCAGCTGGCGACGGTGGAGCGTCTCGTGGAGTTTTTCAACCGCGGCATCCTGCCCGTCGTCTATCAGCAGGGTTCGCTGGGCGCTTCGGGCGACCTCGCGCCGCTGGCACATATGAGCCTGCCGCTGCTGGGGCTGGGCGAGGTGGAGTATAAGGGCGAGGTGCGTCCCTCGGCCGAAGTGCTTGCCGAACTGGGGCTGGAGCCGATCCGGTTGCAGTCGAAAGAGGGCCTTGCGCTGCTGAACGGCACGCAGTTTATGAGCGCCTACGGCGTCTGGTCGCTGATCCACGCCCGGCGGCTGAGCGAGTGGGCCGACCGCATCGGGGCGTTGTCGTTAGACGCCTTCGACGGTCGTATCGAGCCTTTCTGCGACGAGGTGCACCTGATCCGCGCCCACCGGGGGCAGCTCGCCACGGCCCGGAATGTCCGCGGGCTGCTCGAAGGCAGCGAACTGATCGCCCGCCCCAAGCACCACGTGCAGGACCCCTATTCGTTCCGCTGCATGCCGCAGGTTCACGGAGCCTCGAAGGACACGATCGACTATGTGGAGAGCGTGCTGACTACGGAAATCAACTCCACGACGGACAATCCGACGGTCTTCCCCGAGGAGGACATGGTCGTCTCGGCGGGCAATTTCCACGGCCAGCCGATCGCTCTGGCGATGGATTTCCTGGCGATCGCCCTGGCCGAGCTGGGCAACATCTCCGAGCGTCGCACCTACAAACTGATCTCCGGGGCGCGCGAACTGCCCAAATTCCTCGTGGCGAACCCCGGGCTGAACAGCGGCTTTATGATTCCGCAGTATACCGCGGCGTCGATCGTGAGCCAGTCCAAGGGGCTGTGCATGCCCGCGTCGGTCGATTCGATCCCCTCGTCGCAGGGGCAGGAGGACCATGTGAGCATGGGTTCCAACGCTGCCACGAAGCTCTGGCGCGTGGTCTGCAACACCGAACGGGTGCTGGCCATCGAGCTGTTCAACGCCGCGCAGGCCATCGAGTTCCGTCGCCCGGCGCACACGTCGCCCGAGTTGGAGCGAATGCTGGCCGACTATCGCAAAGAGGTTCCCTTCATCGACAACGACGAGGTGATGTATCCCCATATCGAAGCCTCCGTCCGATTCCTCCGCGGCCTATGAGACTGCTGGTGAAGAACATCGCCCGCATCGTCGGCATCGAATCGACGGGCCGTCTGCGCTGCTGCGGCGCCGACATGAACAAGCTGGGCACGCTCGACGACGCGTGGCTGCTGGCCGAAGACGGCCGTTTCGCGGCGTTCGGACGCATGGACTCTCTGGGCGACATCGCCGCCGACGAGGTCGTCGACGCGGCAGGGGGCATGCTCTTTCCGTCGTTCTGCGACTCGCACACCCACCTGGTCTACGCCGGGAGCCGCGAGCGGGAGTTTCTGGACAAGATTAACGGTTTGTCGTACGAGGAGATCGCCCGGCGGGGCGGGGGCATTCTCAACTCCGCCGACCGGCTGCACGAGACTCCGGAGGACGAACTCTATGCGCAGGCGATGGAGCGCGTGCGCGAGATCGCGGCGATGGGTACGGGGTGCGTGGAGATCAAGAGCGGCTACGGCCTTTCGACCGGGGACGAGCTGAAGATGCTGCGCGTCATCCGCCGCATCCGCGAAAGCGTGCCGCTGGAGGTGCGGGCCACGTTCCTCGGGGCGCATGCCGTGGCGCGTGCCTACCGGGGACGGCAGGGGGAGTATGTCGATCTGGTGTGCAACGAAATGCTGCCCGCCGTGGCGGCCGAAGGGCTGGCCGATTTCGTCGACGTCTTCTGCGACGAAGGTTTTTTCACGGTCGAAGAGACAGCCCGTATTCTCAAGGCCGCGCGCAAACTGGGGCTGCGGGCGAAAATCCATGCCAACGAACTGGCCGTCTCGGGCGGCGTGCAGGTGGGCGTGGCCTGCGACGCCCTGTCGGTGGACCACCTCGAACGCATGGGACGGGAGGAGATCGAGGCGCTGCGCGGCGCGGCGACCATGCCGACGCTGCTGCCGGGCGCGGCGTTCTTCCTCGGGATGAGCTATCCTCCGGCGCGCGCGATGATCGACGCCGGGCTGGGCGTGGCGCTGGCTTCGGACTACAACCCCGGGTCGTCGCCCTCGGGCAACATGCGCATGGTCTGTTCGCTGGCCTCGATCCGCATGAAGATGACCCCCGCCGAGGCGATCAACGCCGCGACGCTCAACGGCGCCTATGCCATGGGGTTGAGCCGCGACTACGGAAGCGTCACTTTAGGTAAGGTTGCCAACTTTTTCATAACCAAACCGATGCCGTCGATCGAATTTTTCTCCTATGCCTACCAGACGCCGCTGATCCGGCAGGTGTTCCTGCGCGGGCGCAAGATGTGCGGTTTATAGGCAGGGACTGGCCGATACGCTTCGGAACGGGGCGTCCGCCCTTGTCATAACCCGGCTTTCAGGGGTGCGGGCGGGGCGAAACGGTCCGGACCCGAATCGGCGTTTGGGATCTTTTCGGGAATCCGGCTTTTTGCCCGGGCGGCGCAGTTTTTGATTGGAGATATTTATGAAAACCGTTATTCTGATAATTTGCCTCGCCCTGTGCGGGACCGTAAATGGACAAAATATGAAACCGTTGACACCGGAGGAGAAGCGGGTGATCGTGGACAAGGGGACCGAGGCTCCCTTCACGGGCCGCTACTACAAACACAAGGAGGACGGAACCTACGTCTGCCGGCAGTGCGGCGCGCCGTTGTACCGTTCGTCGGACAAGTTCGACGCGGGGTGCGGCTGGCCGAGTTTCGACGACGAGATTCCCGGAGCCGTGAAACGGACCGTCGATGCCGACGGGCGGCGCACGGAGATCACCTGCGCCCGGTGCGGCGGTCATCTGGGCCATGTTTTCACGGGCGAGGGTTTTACGCCCCGGAACACGCGCCACTGTGTCAACTCCGTGTCGCTGGAGTTCGTGCCCGCGGCGAAAAAGGAGCGGACCGAGACGGCGATCTTCGCCGGAGGCTGTTTCTGGGGCGTGGAGCATCTGCTTTCGAAGGAGCCGGGGGTGCTCGATGTCGTGTCGGGATACATCGGCGGACATACGGAGAATCCCACTTACGAGGAGGTGTGCAGCCACCGCACGGGACATGCCGAAGCGGTGCGGGTGACGTTCGATCCGGCGAAAGTCTCCTACGAAAAGCTGGCGCGGCTCTTTTTCGAGATTCACGACCCCACGCAGGTCGGGCGGCAGGGACCCGACATCGGCGACCAGTACCGTTCGGAGGTCTTCTATACGACACCGGCCCAGCTCGCGACGGCTGAAAGACTGATCGCCGAGCTGCGTGCGAAAGGGTACGACGTCGCCACGCGCGTCACGGCGGCCACGACCTTCTGGCCGGCGGAAGCGTATCACCAGGACTATTACGACCGCAAAGGCGCGCAGCCCTATTGCCACGCCTACACCAAGCGGTTCTGATCGCTGTAAGGGGGCGGGTAGAGGGGCGGGGCCGGCCGTTTCCGGCCCGGTGCTTTTCTGCCCGGTCAGATGCTTTCTGCCCAGACCGGTGCTTTTCTGTCCGGCCCGATGCTTTCTGCCCGGTCCGGTGCTTTCTGTCCGGTTCCGCACTTCGGCCCGGGCCTTTGGTTGGGGCCGGGCCAAAGTGCTATTTCAACAGGTTGTCTTCCTCGTCCTTGTATTCCGATTTTTTGAAAAACATTCCGCCGAGGCCTTTCAGCGCCTTGACGGCCCGCACGCGGAAGCTGTCCAGCAGTGTGCCGTCCTTCGAGACGGTGCCGTAGCCCGTCACGGCGCGCGCCCGGCGGCTGCGGACGAAGGCGATGCGGCCGTACGGCTTGAGTCCGAGGGCCAGCGATCCGTCCTCGCTGCGGATGATGTCGGTGCGGATACCTACCTTGCGGGCCAGCTCGGTGTCGTAGGCGAAAACCAGTCCGCGGACGCTCAATTCGGGACGTTGGAACGACTGGAGCCACAGGTGCGTGTCGCGGGCCAGTTCGTAGAACCAAAGTCCGGCGGCGGAGTGGGCTGCGTCGGGAATGTAGCTCCACAGCGAACTGGCCGCCACGACGCCCCGGCGTTCCAGCGCGTCGACCATCGTTTCGACGTAGCGCGGCGGGTATATGGTGTCGGCGTCGATGTTGATGTGGTATTTTCCCCGGGCGCGGTTCAGTCCGCAGAGGCGTGCATGGCCGCATCCGGGCGTCGTTTCGCGCTGCCACGGCAGACCGAGGGTTTCGAAAATCTCCGCCGTGCGGTCCTTCGACAGGTTGTCTGTGGCGATGATCTCCATCGGGTAGCGGCATCGCTGTTCGGCGAGCGACCAGAGACAGGCCGTCAGCCGTTTTTCCTCGTTGCAGGCGATGACCGACACGGTCGCCAGCGGCCGGTCCGACTGTCGTTCGGCGAGTTTCGCGCGCACTTCGGCGACGGTCTCCGCGGGGACTTCGGCGAAGGGCTTTTCATAGACGGGGAGGTATTTCGAGTGCCATTTCATGCGATCGGGGTTTATACGGCAAAGGTAGCATTAAATTCCGCACGGGCAAGCGATTCGGCGCTGATTGCCGGGACGGGGCGGAGGCAGGCCCGGCGGACGGACCGGAAGCCTGCGGCGGGAAAGCGGCCGTCGTCGATTGCGGGACGGAGGCAGGCCCGGCGACAGTCGGCCGGGCGGCGGAGAGTTCGGGACGGTCCCGGCGGCGGATTCCGGAACCTCGGCCGGGAAACGGGGAAAACCGCTCTGCGGCGGCGCTTTTCACTCCGGGGCTGTGCGGAATGGCGATATATTTCTTATTTTTGCGGCTCCAAACGAGTTTTTTATGTTGCGTGTCAAAGGCATTCTCTGGGCGGCTCTCTCCTCGTCGACATTCGGACTGGCCCCGCTGTTCACCCTGCTGTTGCTGGGCGTGGGTTATTCGTCGTTCGAGGTCCTGACCTACCGCTGGGGTGTGGCGTCGTTGTGTCTGGGAGCTTACGGCCTGCTGGCGGGGTGCGATTTCCGCCTCGGGAGGCGCGAACTGGGCACGGTGTTCCTGCTGAGCCTGTTCCGCGCCGCGACGTCGTTGAGCCTGGTGATCGCCTATCAGAACATCGCCAGCGGGGTGGCCTCGACGATTCACTTCATGTATCCGCTGGTCGTGGCCGTCGTGATGATGTGTTTCTTCCGCGAACGCGGTTCGGTGTGGACCTTCGCGGCGATCGGCATGTCGATCGTCGGCGCCGTGCTGCTGTCGCTGGGCAACGTCGATTTCTCGCACGGCGACACGACGCTGGGGATCGTTTCGGCGACCGTCTCGGTCGTCGCCTACGGCGGTTACATCGTGGGCGTGCGCCGGAGCCGCGCGGTGGAGATCGACTCCACGGTGCTGACCTGCTGCGTGATGGCCTTCGGTGCGCTGTTCTTCATCGCCGGGGGCCTGCTGACGGGCGGCGTGCGTCTTGAGACCGACCCGCATACGTGGCTCTATATCCTCGGTGTGGCCATTCCGGCGACGGCCGTCTCGAACATGGCGCTGGTGCGGGCCATCAAGAGCATCGGGCCGACGCTGACCTCGATTTTCGGGGCCATGGAGCCGCTGACCGCCGTGGTGATCGGCGTCTGGGTTTTTGCCGAGCCTTTCACGGTGAAGGGCGCCGCGGGCATCCTGCTGATCGTAGCGGCGGTGTCGGTCGTGGTCCTGCGCAGTCGGAAAGGGTAGCCGGGGCGGCCGGCGTGCGGCGATACGAAAAATCCCGGAGTTTGCGCTCCGGGATTTTTCGTGTTCTTAAAGTGTGAAGACCATCGCGATGGGGTAGTGGTCCGAAATGTAGGGCGCTCCGTAGTTGCCGTCGAGCGTGGCGAATAGCTGGCATTTGAGCTTGCCGCGGTAGTAGAGGTGGTCGATGACGATGGTGTCGGGAGCCGAGCCGAACCCGTTGAAAGTCCCCTTGTGGTCGGTCGTAGCGGCCTTGGCGCGGGCCGAGACCATATATTTGGTCAGGGGTTTGAAGATCGGGCTGTCGACCGGGGTGTTGAAGTCGCCGCCGACGATGGCCGGGGCTTTCTTGCCGGCGATCTCGTGGATCTTTTCGATGAGCAGCTTCACGCCCTCTTCGCGCGCCGCCTTGCCCTTGTGGTCGAGGTGGGTGTTGAAATAGAAGAACTCCTTGCCCGACTTCCGGTCCTTGAGTTCGACCCACGTCACCGTGCGGTTGCAGGCCCCGTCCCAGCCGCGCGACACCTTGTCGGGCGTTTCGCTGAGCCAGAACGTGCCGCTGTCGAGCAGCTCGAAACGGTCGCGCAGGTAGTAGACGGCCATGAACTCGCCCTTCTCGGCGCCGTCGTCGCGGCCCACGCCCACGCGGGCGTACTGCGGGCACTCGGTGTCGATGTAGTGCAGCTGGTCGATAAGTCCTTCCTGCACGCCGAACACGTCGGGAGCCTCCCGGCGGATCATCTCCGGAGTGGCGTGACGACGTTTCATCCAGACGTTGTCGCCGTCCTTGCCGTGGCTGGTGCGCAGGTTGTAGGAGATCAGTTTGATCGGTTCGGCGCCGTCGGCGGCGAATGCCGGCATTGAAAAAGAGGCTGCTAACAGCAGCAGAAGTGCTATTTTCTTCATTTGGGTTACAGGTGTGATTAACTTATGCAAAGATAGCAATATTTTTCGGAAAGCCAACCGTTTTTCAGGTTGTCAGAACCCTTTTCAGGCGGTCGAGACCCTCGGCCAGCAGTTTGCGCGGGCAGGCGATGTTCAGGCGGATGAAGCCTTCGCCCGCGGCGCCGTACATGGACCCGGAGTTGACGTGCAGGCGGCCTTCGTCCAGCAGCCGTCGGGTGAGCGTGTCGGACGACAGCCCCGCGGCCCGGCAGTCGGCCCAGACGAGGTAGGTCCCTTCCAGCGGAAGCACCGGGAACTGCGGAAGATGCCGCGCGAAGTAGTCCCGCAGGAAAAGGTAGTTTTCCCACAGGTAGCCGTTGAGCGCGTCGAGCCACTCGGCGCCGTCCGTGTAGGCCGCCGTCAGAGCCTCGATGGCGAAGGGGCTGATCATGCCCGTCTCGTTGATTTCGAGCGACCGGGCGATCCGTTCCCGGAGGCCGGCGTCGGCGGCGAAGATGTTGGCCACCTGCACTCCCGCGAGGTTGAATGCCTTGCTGGGCGAGGCGCAGGTGACCGAGCGGCGCGCGAACTCCTCCGAAAGCGAGGCGAAGGGGGTGTAGCGGAATCCCGGCATCACCAGCTCGCAGTGGATTTCGTCGGCCACGACCAGTATGTCGCGGCGCAGGCAGATGTCGCCGATGCGGCGCAGCTCTTCGGGCGTCCAGACCCGCCCCGCGGGGTTGTGCGGGTTGCAGAGCAGCATCAGTTTCACGGCAGGGTCGGCGGCCTGGCGTTCCAGCGCGTCGAAATCGACCGTATAGCGGTTGTCGCCGTAAGTCAGTTCGCACTCCGCGGCGGAGCACCCGCTGTTGTCGATGGCGATGAAGAAGTGGTTGTAGACGGGCGTCAGCACCAGCACCCGGTCTCCGGGGCGGGTCAGCGCCCGGAGAATGGCCGAGAGCGCCGGGATCACGCCCGTCACGGGAAGTATCCAGTCCGCTCCGGGCGCCCAGCCGTGCCGCCGGGCAAACCAGGACGTGACCGCCCCGTAGTAGCTCTCCGGGACCGTGGCGTAGCCGTAGACGCCGTGCTCCACCCGGCGGCGGAGCGCCTCGACGACGCACGGGGCCGTGCGGAAATCCATGTCGGCGACCCACATCGGGAGGATGTCGGCCGCAGGTTCCTCGTCCCACTTCACCGAGTTGGTTCCCCGGCGCGGGATCAGTTGATCGAAATCGTATTTTGCCATATCGGAATGCACTTTATTTACAAAGATACGAAAAAGTCGGATCGCTGCAATACCGGACTGCCGTGCGACTCGGTGGAACCTGCCGACCTTCGGAAAGTGTCGTTACGACACCAAATATACGAAAAAGTCGGACCGCTGCAAAACCTCCGGCTATTTGCTCATCCGGTATGCCGACGGGGTCATGCCCGTGTGGCTGCGGAAATACTTGCCGAAAAACGACTGGTTGGGGAAATTGAGGCAGTAGGCGATCTCCTGAATACTCATCGTCGAATATTTCAGCAGGTTTTTGGCTTCGAGCACCACGTAGTCGTCGATCCATTCGGCGGCGGTGCGGCCCGAGGTCTTGCGGATGATCGTCGTGAGGTATTTGGGCGTCAGGTGCAGCTGCCCGGCGTAGAAGCCCACCGAACGCTCCTGCATGTAATGTTTGGTCAGTTCGCTCATAAACTGGTTGAAATACTCGTCGTTGCGGCTGCGGGCCGAGGTCTCCGGGGCGAGCTGCGACTCGATGTGCCGCCCGATGATGCGGCAGACCTTGTAGGCCAGCGTGCGGATCATCGAGCGCAGGACCTCCGGCGAATAGACGTCGCCCGGGCGGGGCAGGCTCTCGGAGCGGATTTCGGCGAACGAGCCGGTGATGCCGGCCCATTCGGCTTCGCAGAGCCGCAGGCAGGGCTGTTTCTCGACGCTTAAAAAGAGCCTCGAAAGCAGTTTGATGTCGATGTTGATGCGCCGGATGAACTCCTCTTCGCAGATCACCGTGTAGACCGAGGACTCCGGCCGGATGGATTCCACTTGCAGAATCGAGCCGGGCAGGAGGACGAACAGCATCTTCGCGTCGAGCGTGTGGCGGCGCAGTCCCGAGGTGAACGAAATCGAACCTTCGGAACAAAAAAGGATCGCGAAGGCATCGAGACGCGTCGGGTAGCGGAACAGGTCGATGTTGACCGTGTCCATGATCTTGACGCGCGAAGCGATCAGACAGCCATCGAAATAGAGGTCTTCCGGGCGCGGTTCGTTGACGGTGAGCAATGTTTCGAGCGAGAAGCTCTGAATCTCCTTTTCGTTCATTTTATCGGTCGTATTTCGGGCAAATATAACGAATTTGCCGAATACGATTTGTCGAAAGGTTGGAAATCGAACCAATCGGCTAATTTAACCGACACGGCGGCCTTTTCCGGAGGGAGCTAAAAGGGGAACTTTGCATCGAAAAATTGAAGAACCGATGAAACGAACTGTTTTCTGTGCCGCGCTGCTGCTGGCCGCCGGCTGTTCATCTCCGAAAAAGAACCGCACGGTCGATCCGCTGCGTGTCGAAACCATCGTGGCCGCGCCCTCGGCCGACGTCGGGGCGGCCGTTTATGTAGGTGCGATCGAGGAGGAGTCTTCGGCCGCCTTGAGCTTCCCCGTTGCCGGGACCGTCGCCCGCACCTTTGCGGACGAGGGCCGGCGCGTCGGCAAAGGTCACCTGCTCGCCGAGCTCGATCCCACCTCGGCGCGCCGGACTTTCGAGGCCGCCGAAGCCGCGCTGAATCAGGCGAAGGACGCCTGCGCGCGTCTGAAACAGCTCTACGACGCCGAGAGCCTGCCCGAGATCAAGTGGGTCGAAGCGCAGACCCGGCTGCGGCAGGCCGAGGCGGCCTTCGGGATCGCGAAGAAGAATCTGGAGGACTGCTCGCTTTACGCGCCCTTTTCCGGGGTGGTCGGCCAGCGGCGGATTTCGGCCGGGGAGACGGCCCTGCCGGGCGTTCCCGTGCTGACGCTGCTCGAAGTCGGACGCGTCAAGGTGCGCTTCTCAGTCCCCGAGCAGGAGATCGCCCGGCTCGGCGCCGACAGCCGGATCGGGGTGGGCGTCGCCGCGCTCGGCGACCGGGTGTTCCCCGCCGGGAAGATCGAAAAGGGCGCCGTGGCCAATCCAGCGGCCCACACCTACGACGTGCGCGCCACGCTGGACAACGCCGCTGGCGAGTTGCTGCCGGGCATGGTGTGCCGCGTGACGGTTTCGCCCGCAGAGTCGGCCGAGGAGATTGCCGTTCCGCTGCGCGCCGTGCAGCAGGCGGGCGACGGGAGCCGTTTCGTGTGGACCGTGCGCGGCGATTCGGCCGTGCGTACGGCCGTCACGACGGGGCGGCTGGTGAACAACGGCATCGTGCTGACCGGGGGCGTCGCGGCGGGCGACCGCATCGTCGTGGACGGCATGCAGAAGATCGGCGAGGGCAGTAAAGTCGTATGGCGATGAGAAGTTCGAATAGCGTAATAGCCTGGTCGATGCGGAATTTTCGCATCACCTTCCTGATCGTGGGCTGCCTGTTCGTGTTCGGAATCTACGCCCTTGCGCGCATTCCCAAGCAGGAGTTTCCCGAGTACACGATCCGGCAGGGCGTCGTCGTGGGCGTCTATCCCGGGGCGACGGCCGAGGAGGTCGAAGAGCAGCTGGCGAAGCCGCTCGAACAGTTCCTGATGACTTATAAGGAGGTGAAGCGTGCGAAGACCACCTCCGCGTCGCAGAACGGCATGTGTTACGTGATGGTCGAGCTGAACGACGATGTGAACGACAAGGACGAGGTATGGTCGAAAGTCAAGCACGGGCTGGCGGCGTTCAAGATGCAGCTGCCTGCGGGTGTCGCGGCCGTGGTGACCAACGACGATTTCGGCGACACCTCGGCGCTGCTGATCACCCTCGAATCGGACACGCGCTCCTACCGTGAACTGAAAGGGTATATGGACGATTTGAGCGACCGTCTGCGCCGCATCGAATCGGTCTCCAACCTGCGCCCCTACGGCGTGCAGCAGGAGCAGATCTCGGTTTACGCCGATCACGCGCGGCTCGCGGCCTACGGCATCGGCGAGAAGACGCTCTCCGCGGCGCTGGCCGCGCAGGGGCTGACCCCGCTGGGCGGCTCGGTGAGCAATGCCGAGACCGAGACCCCGATCCACATCGCGCCGTCGCTGGCCGGGGAGCGGGAGGTCGCCGAGCAGATCGTCTGGAGCGATCCCGAAGGGCACGTCCTGCGGGTGAAGGACGTGGCGCGCGTCGTGCGCGAGTACGACGATCCGGACAGCTATATCCGCAACAACGGCCACCGTTGCGTGCTGCTGTCGCTGGAGATGCAGGCCGGGAACAACATCGTGGAGTACGGCCGCGAGGTCGACGAGGTGCTGCACGCCTTCATCGAAGAGGAGCTTCCCGCCGATGTCAGCGTGCAGCGCATCGCCGACCAGGCCAAGGTCGTCGGCGACTCGGTGCACTCGTTCCTGCGCGACCTGTTTGTGGCCATGGCCATCATCATCGTCGTGATGATGCTCCTCTTCCCGCTGCGGTCGGCCATCGTCGCCGCGCTGACGATCCCGATGTCGACCTTCATCTCGGTGGGCATGATGTATCTCTGCGGCATTCCGCTGAACACCGTGACACTCGCCGCGCTGGTCGTCGTGCTGGGCATGATCGTCGACAACTCGATCGTGGTGATCGACGGCTACCTCGATTACCTCGGGCGCGGCCATTCGCGGTGGTTCGCCGCCGTGGAGAGCGCCCGGGAGTTCTTCCCCTCGCTGCTGCTGGCCACGATCTGTATCTGCATGATCTTCTATCCGATCCTCTTCACGATGACGGGCATGATGGGCGACTTCCTGACCTGGTTCCCGTGGACGATCACCATTAACCTGATGGTGTCGCTGCTGCTGGCCGTGATGGTCATTCCGTTCCTCGAGATACTGATCATTCCGGCCGTGCACGTGCGCAGGGACGGCCGCAGGTCGTTCACCGACCGGGTGCACGACGTCTACCGCCGCGTGCTGGCGTGGACCTTCCGCCACGGGTGGCTGACGATCTCGCTCGGCGCCGCCTCGGTGGTCGTGTCGCTGCTGATCGCCACGCAGCTCAAGTTCCGTATGGTTCCCTTCGCCGACCGGGACCAGTTCGCCGTGGAGATCTACCTGCGCCCCGACACGCCGCTGGAACGCACCGGGGCCGTCGCCGATTCGGTTTACCGGGCGCTGCGGGCCGACGAACGGGTGAAGTCGGTCACCTCGTTCGTGGGGTGCTCGTCGCCGCGTTTCCAGATGAGCTACGCCCCGCAGATCGCGGGCAAGAACTACGCGCAGTTCATCGTCAACACCACGTCGGTGGATGATACGGAGTCCATTCTCGACGAGTACGCCGACGCGTGGGCCGACCGTTTCCCCGAAGCCTACGTCAAGTTCAAGCAGCTCGACTACCAGAACGTGCCGTCGCTCGAATTCCGCTTCTACGGCAGCGACATCGACTCGCTGCGCGCCGCGGCCGACCGGCTGATGGCCCGCATGCGGCAGATGCCCGAACTGCAATGGGTGCATACCGATTACGAGGACCCGCGGGCGATCGCCGAGGTGCGGCTCGATCCCGTCACGGCGTCGCAGCTGGGCATCACGCGCACGGTCGTGGCCGCCAACATGGCCCTGGCGTCGGGCGACGTGGCCGTGGGTTCGGTCTGGGAGGGCGATTACAGGCTCCCGGTGGTGCTCAAGCGCGACGCCCGGTTGGGCGAACGCTCGCTGTCGGACATCGGGGACACCTATGTCTCCTCGCCCGTGCCGGGGGTGAGCGTGCCCCTGCGGCAGATCGCCGACGTGGAACCCGCGTGGAGCCAGTCGAAGATCGTCCACCGCAACGGCATGCGCTGCATCACCGTGACGGCCGACCTGAAACGCGGCGCCAACGCAATGCGGATGACCTCGCGCATCAGCCGGATGCTGAAAGACGAGATTCCGCTCCCGCCGGGCGTCGAGACCGAGCTGGGCGGCGCGCACGAGTTCGACGCCGAGACCCTGCCGCCCATCGCCGCGGGGTTGAGCATCTCGCTGGTGATCATCTTTTTCTTCATCCTCGTCAACTTCCGCAAATTCGGCATCACGCTGGTCGTCATGGCCTCGATGTCGCTGTGTCTGTTCGGCGCGATGGTCGGACTGTGGATCGCCGACTTCACCATCGGGCTGACCTCGGTGCTGGGTTTCATCACCCTGCTGGGCATGATCGTGCGGAACGTGATCCTGATGTACCAGCATGCCGAGGACAAACGCAAGGTCTGCCACTGGTCGGGCAAGCTGGCGGCCTACGACGCCGGAAAGCGCCGCATGGTCCCGATCTTCCTCACGACGGCCACCACGGCCGTGGGCGTCGTGCCGATGATGTTGGGAGGCAGTACGTTCTGGGCGCCCGTGGGTGTTACGATTTTCGCCGGAGGCATCGGCTCGCTGATCCTCGTGGTCACGATCCTTCCGGTTCTTTACTCCAAAATCTACAAGTGATGAAAAAGGCTCTCGTATATCTGATTCTCTGCTGCACGGCCCTTCCGGCCGGAGCGCAGACCCTGACGCTCGACGAATGCCGCGCGGCCGCCGCCGAACACAACCGCACGCTCCGCGACGGCCGGTTCGAGCTTGAAGCGGCCCTGCAAACGCGCCGCGAGGCGCTGACCGGCTACTTCCCGCAGGTCTCGGCCACGGGAGGCGTTTTCCAGGCCCAGCACGGACTGGTGCAGGCCGATTTCGGCATGACCATCCCGCAGCTGGGGACGATGAACCTGCCGCTGTCGATGGTCAAGCGGGGGATTGTGGGCGGCATCACGGCCGTGCAGCCCGTCTTCGCGGGGCTGAAGATCGTCAACGGCAACAAGCTCGCCCGGCTGGGCGAGGAGGTCGGGCGGTTGCAGTTGCAGAAGACCGAGTCCGAGGTGCGCGAGCAGACCGACGCCTATTACTGGCAGGTCGTGTCGCTGCGCGACAATCTTTCGACCATCGAAGCCGTGGAACGCCAGCTGGAGGAGATTCACCGCCAGGTGGAACTCTCGGTCAAGGCCGGGCTGGTGACGACGAACGACCTGCTGCGCGTGGAACTGCGGCAGCAGGAGATCGCGTCGAACCGCCTGAAGGTCGAAAACGGACTGAAAGTCTCGAAGATGCTGCTGGCACAGCATATCGGTGTCGACTGGCGCGCTTTCGACGTGGCGGCGGCGGAGTTCGGCCAGCCCGAGGCGCCCGCGGCGTTTTACGTGCCGGTCGAGGAGGCGTTGGACAACCGGGCCGAGTACCGGCTCGCCGAGAAGAATGTCGAGGCTCAGAAGTACCGGAAGCGCATGGAGCGCGGCAAACGCCTGCCGACGGTGGGCGTCGGGGCCGGCTACCTCTACTACAACGTGACGGACAAGGATGTGGACGACGGGCTGGTTTTCGCCCAGGTGTCGGTCCCCATCTCCGACTGGTGGGGCGGGGCGCACGCCCTGAAGAAGGCCCGCATCCGGGAGCAGCAGGCCGAGAACGATCGGTTGCAGGCCCGCGAGATGCTGGCCGTGGAGATCGAGCGGACGTGGAGCGAGGTGCAGGAATCCTATGCGCAGATTCTGCTGACGCGGCGTTCCGTGACGTCGGCCGCCGAGAACCTGCGGCAGAACCGCAATTTCTACCAGGCCGGAACGGCTCCGCTCACCGACCTGCTGGACGCCGAGACGCTCTACACCCGGAGCCGCAACGACTTCACCTCGGCATGCGCCGCTTACCGGACTTCGTTGGCGCGTTACATGCGTGTGACGGGGCGATAGCGGTCGTCAGCCGCAAAAACGGGCGTCCGGAACCGACCGGACGCCCGTTTTTTCACTCTTTCCGGGGCGGTTTCGGTTCGAACATGCTCAACAGCAGTCCGCCCATGACGGCTCCCCACAGCGTGCTGTTGAGCGGCGAGGAGGTGATCGGGCACGTGCCGTCGGCGCACCCCACGAAATACCAGTAGAGATAGCCTCCCAAGGCTCCCAGCGCCGCTCCCAGCAGCGTCGGCCAATGTCGTTTCAGCAGTTTCATCTTATAACGGGTTTACGTTTTCCATTGAAATAACGTTGCGAAAGTATTGATTATTTTCCGATAAAACAAATTTCCTATGGAAAATAAATGGATCGGAGTCGGCGGATGTCGGAGCGGAGGAGGGATGAAAAGGTGAAAGGTGGAAGGTGGAAGGTGGAAGGGGTGTCTGACAAGATGGGGTATAAATAGGATTTCACCCCTGCCGGAGAGATTTCTGACAGGGGTGATTTTCATTTTCGTGGGAACTTTTCCGAAAGTTCCTTTTGTTTCTGCGGTGCGTAGGGTACTATAACCTAATAAATCTTGGAATATCATAAATACGCAAATATCTATTAATAAACAGCATATTACAAGACGTATGATATTTGAAATTCATAAAATATCTTTTGATATTTCAAAAATTGGGTGTATATTTGGGTGTCGATTTAACGATTGTAGCATGAATATCAAACGCAATATTATCTTCACATTAGAGAAACGCAGGAAGGCCGGGGTTATTGTCGCGGAGAATGTTCCGATTCGTATGCGTGTCATATATAACTGTAAGCGGGTCGAGTTTACTACCGGCTATCGAATCGATGCGGTAAAATGGGATGCCGCTAAACAGCGCGTGAAATTCGGCTGTACGAATAAACTCAAACAGAGCGCGTCGGAAATAAATACCGATCTGCTGCGTTACTATACGGAAATTCAAAATACCTTCAAGGAATTCGAGGTACGAAATACTATGCCTACTCCGGAACAGTTGAAAGAGTCGTTCAATCGGCAGCATGAAGACCCGGAAGTAGCAGTTGAAGTTCCCGAATCGGTTTCGTTCAAGCCGCTGGATGTCTTTCCCGAATTTATTAAGGAGTGCGGAATGCAGAACGGCTGGTCGGATGCCACATACGAGAAATTTGCCGCAGTCAAGTCCCACCTGACCAAGTTCGATCCGGATCTGAGTTTCGAGTCTTTGGATGAATCGCGTTTGACGCAATATGTCCAATTTCTCGAAGAGCGGGAAGGATTGCGCAATACGTCGATCTTAAAACAGATCGCTTACCTGAAATGGTTTTTACGTTGGTGCGGTAAAAAGGGCTACTGCATGAATAATGCCTATGAGGATTTTAACCCGAAATTGAAAAGCACACCGAAAAAGGTGATCTTTCTGACATGGGAGGAACTGTCGAAATTGCGCGAATATTCGATTCCCGCTACGAAACAATACCTCGAACGGGTGCGGGATGTATTCCTGTTTCAGTGTTTCACGGGTCTGCGCTATTCGGATGTCTTCAACCTGCGTCGCAGCGATGTCAAAGAGAACCATATCGAAGTTACGACCGTCAAGACGGCCGACAGCCTCGTGATCGAGCTGAACAATTACAGCCGTGCTATCCTCGATAAGTATAGGCAAGTGGCATTCGAGGGAGATAAGGTTTTGCCTGTCGTCAGCAACCAGAAGATGAACGACTATCTGAAGGAGCTGTCGAAGCTGGCAGGTATCGACGAGCCGGTGCGGGAAACCTACTACAAGGGCAATGAACGCATCGACCTCGTAACGCCGAAGTGCGAATTGATGAGTACGCACGCCGGTCGTCGCACCTTCATCTGCAATGCACTCTCTTTGGGTATTCCGGCGCAGGTGGTGATGAAATGGACGGGGCATAGCGACTATAAGGCGATGAAACCCTATATCGACATTGCTGACGATATCAAAGCGAATGCAATGGATAAATTCAATACGTTGTGATTATGGAACCGGACATTTATACTTCAATAACGGAATTGGCCGCTGTTTACGAAACACTCAATGAGCGCCTTGAGTCCGACCCCTGTACGACGGATGCCTATCAGGTTTGTTGCCAGCAGACCTATCGGGATGCGTACGCCGCATTGCAGGCCATGCCCGTGGAGCCGATCGCCCTGCGCCTTATCGCCGAAGGTATCAGCGACCGGGTACTTACCCGTCTGCGGGATTTGATCCGGAAGAATATCCATATCTACGAAACCCGTAAAGAGTTTTTCCGTCAAGTCGATTTCTGCGATTTGTGCCGGCTTCAGGAAGACTACTTGTTTGCCGGAAAACGTACATCGCTGTTGAACGATATAAAAGAGATCGGAGAATATCCTTATCCGACGGAGCGGGAGCGCGAAGAATTGTTGCAGGAAAACCGTGCGGCGTTGAATGAACTCGATAACGAGCGTGCCGCATATCGCCGGGAAAATGCCGGTTGGATCGGCAGGGACTATTATACCGCTATCAATGAAATGAGCCGCTTCTCAGCCTCGGTTCTCGACAGCTATTTTCCCGTTGAAAAGAAAACGATAACAGCTGCACCGACAACGATGGAATCTGCCGATCAACCGACCGAGTTCAAAAGTATTTCGCCAGACGAAATCTTCCGGTCGCGGATGTTCGACAAATTCCGCGAACTGGAGAAGCGACTGATCAAATCGGGCGATCTGGGCGAAGAGCTGCACTGGCAGGCGAAACATAAGAACAACAAACCGGACATTAAACGGCTGGTTGCGTTTTTGGCCGGACTTATCGATCACGATTATTTCCTTCCGAACCGCGATACGTCGATCAAGCGTTTTTTCGAGGAGCGTTACAGAATTCCGATCGGTCAGAATTTCGAACGGCGCCGCCGCGAACCGCTGATGAAAATCTACCGTACGATTTTTTACGACCTTCCCTTTTAACGGTTCCGCTACGATCGTAGTACGATTCCGTCTTAAACATAATTTTTGCATATCATTCGTAGTCAGTACAGTTATCCTGCGCTGACTACGATTGCTCGTCCTCCGCTTTTCGGCGAATTACATTTGCAGCACGATCTACCGGCCGGCGATCGTATGTCTAACCAAATGTAATTCGCGTATGGATATAAAAGCATTGAAATCGAAACTGCTCTGGCAGATGACGGGCGAAGAATTTCTCTTTCTCCAGCAGAACGGCGGAGAGCAACCGGAGCGGCAACCCTATGTCGTTGCTCCGTCGAAAAAGCACGTCTACGGCATTCGGGGGATCGCCGAATTGTTCGGGTGCAGTATTCCGACAGCCAACCGTATTAAACAAAGCGGAAAAATCGACCGTGCCATCACGCAGATCGGTCGTAAGATCATCGTGGACGCGGAACTGGCGCTCGAACTTGCCGGACGCAAAACCGGTGGCCGAAAAGTCGGTTCCCGCGATGACAAATAAGTCGTCAGACAGCGTTTCCGTCCCCGGCAAGCAGTCCCGGAACGAGCGTATCGAGGAGTTCCTGCGGGAGCATTACGCCTTTCGCTACAACACGGTCAAAAGTCGTGCGGAGTTCCGCAGCAGCGACGGCGAGTTCCTCCCCGTGACCAAATACCGGCTTAACTCCTTTCGGCGGGAGCTCGACCGCACCATCGGCATCTCCACCTCGGCGGAGAACCTGCGCAGCATGCTCGAAAGCGACTTTTCCGAGCGTGTGAATCCCGTGCAGGCGTATTTTCATAAACTGCCGCCAGTAACGGGAACGCAGGCCATCGACGAACTGACCGCGACCGTCACTGTGCGCAACGCCCGGCATTGGTCGGAGTACCTGACCAAATGGCTCGTCGGTGTGGTCGCCAATGCAACGAACGACCTCGGATGTCAGAACCACGTCTGTCTGGTATTGACTGGCGAGCAGGGAAAGTTCAAGACCACATGGCTCGACAACCTCTGTCCCCGCTCACTCGCCAGTTATCTTTTCACGGGAAAGATCGACCCGCAGAACAAGGACATGCTGACGCTGGTCGCCGAATACCTCTTCATCAACATCGACGACCAGCTGAAGGCGCTCAACAAACGGGATGAAAACGAGCTTAAGAACCTCATCACGGCTCCTTCGGTCAAATACCGGCGGCCCTACGACGTTTACATCGAAGAGTATCCCCACTTGGCGAGCTTCATGGCCTCGGTGAAC